>Ga0182024_10000241_pt1 | contig 133982 bp, 132 predicted proteins | sample P32metaG_FD_120480 | JGI IMG/M metagenome (GOLD analysis project Ga0182024, IMG submission 120480) | Permafrost microbial communities from Stordalen Mire, Sweden - P3-2 metaG (Illumina Assembly) | ecosystem: Environmental > Terrestrial > Soil > Wetlands > Permafrost | place: Sweden: Stordalen... | reverse complement strand
TCGCCGAAGCGGGCGCGGCTCGCATCTCCTTGGGTGGCGGCGTTCAGAACTGGATGATGGGCGAGCTAGGTCAGCGTACGCAGCGACTGCTGGCCGGGGACGCATCGGCGTTCGCGTAGCCATCACATCGGCACGCCGTGCCTCACGATCGACCGCGTGCCCGCCGGTGCCGACGTCTGGCCCATCCCGTATGTACGCGTTGCGTAACGTCAAGCTAAAGCCGCTCAGACCCTGACCCAGAGCGATATCGCTCTCGGCCGCGAATATGGCTCGGGCGCCGACAGACGGGGACTCGCATTCCAGTCAAGCGCAGACCGGCCACACCGAGAAATAGCCCTATCGGGATCCCCACCGATTATCGTGCGCCCTAACCGCTGGGCGGTTTCAAGGGGTGGGCGCAGGGGGACTCGAACCCTCGACCTCAGCCGTGTGAAGGCTGCGCTCTAACCAACTGAGCTATGCGCCCGGAGCCTGCGATGCTACCGCGTCACGATTTGCCGTCGCCGAACCAGAAGAAACGTTCCTGCGAAGTCCCAGGGTCTGGGTCCGAGGGCTGCCTGGAGTGCGACGTCGGTTCGGTCGCCGTCACGTCGACGAGATGCGCACGGGGCCGTAGTGCTCCCCGTGCCCCTCGATGATCCCCGTGAGCGCCTCGGTGTCCAGGTTCTGCGCCACCATGTCGGCCAAGACGTCGAACCTCGCCTCTCGGATATCCGCGAACCGGCAATCGGGAGAGACCAGGAAGGACCGACCCGAGCCCAGGGCGACCTCGGCCAGGAAGGCGCGTCGGAAGGTGTCATTCTCGAACAACCCGTGCCACGACGTTCCCGCGACCGAGCCGTCCCGACAACCTTGGTCGGCGAAGAGAGAGCTCCCGCCCGATCGGTGCACGATCCCGTGGTGGATCTCGTACCCCTCGACGGTCGTGCCGTCGACAAGGCTCCGGGTGGAGCGGGTCAAGACCTTGTCAGCGCCGAACGTGGTCCGGACGGGAAGCAAGCCGAGACCCTCCACCGTTCCGCGCCGGCTCTCCACCGCGTCGTCGATCGACACCCCCAGCATCTGGTACCCCCCGCAGATCCCCAGGATCGGACGCTGTGCGACGGCACGCTTCGTCAAGGCAATGTCGAGCCCGCGACGTCGCAACCAATCCAGGTCGTCGACGGTCGCTCGAGTTCCCGGGAGCACGACGAGATCGGCGTCGGCGATCTCCTGAGGCTGTGAGGCGAAGCCGATGGTCACGCCGGGCTCGGCGGCGAGCGGGTCGAGATCCGTGAGGTTGCTCGAGCGCGGCAACCGAACGACCGCCACCCGCAACGTGTCATCCCCGAGAGGCGCACCGGGGTCGCGGAACGCAGACGGGTCGGGACGGTCTTCCTCGTCGACCCAGAGGTCTTCCACGAAGGGAAGGACCCCCAACGTGGGACGGCCCGTCAGGGCCCGGAGCTTCTCGAGGCCCGGCTCGAGTAGCGCTCGGTCTCCTCGGAAGCGGTTCACGACGAACCCCTGCACGTGGTGCTGATCCTCGTCGTCGAGCAACACCAAGGTGCCCACCAACGAGGCGAACATCCCTCCCCGGTCGATGTCGGAGACGACGATGACCGGCGCGTCGACCGCCCGGGCGAACCCGAGGTTCACGATGTCGACGGCGCGGAGATTGACCTCGGCCGGGCTCCCGGCGCCTTCGCAGATCACCACGTCGAATCTCGCCCGCAGGTCGCGGTAGGCCTCGACCACGACGTCGAGGAGGCTCGCTTTCTCGTTCCAGTAGGCCTGTGCCTCCATCTCCCCCACCGGCCGTCCCAACACGATGACCTGACTTCGCGAATCGGTGCCCGGCTTGAGCAGGACCGGGTTCATGAGTGCCTCGGGCTCGATTCGTGCCGCTTGGGCCTGCGATGCCTGGGCGCGGCCGATCTCGTCGCCGCCACGGGTGACGAACGAGTTGAGCGACATGTTCTGCGCCTTGAACGGAGCGACCGAGACTCCGTTCCTCGCGCACCACCGGCACAGGCCGGCCACCACTGTGCTCTTGCCGGCCCCCGATGACGTCCCGGCGACGAGGATGGTGCCCCTCAACTGGCGGCGTCGGCTTTGTCGCTGACCCCGGCGGAGTCGAAGGTGGCCATCTCGCGCAGGATCTTGGCCGCCGCCTGGACCGTCGGAACGGCCAGGACGGCCCCCGATCCCTCGCCCAGCCGCATACCCAGGTCGAGGACCGGAGCCAGGCCGAGCTCCTCGAGGACGACGGACGATCCCGGTTCGCTCGACCGGTGCCCGAAGAGGAGGTAGCCGACGACGTCGGCGGCAAAGGACCGGGCCATGAGGGCGGCGGCGGCGGCGATGACCCCGTCCACCATCACCGGCACCCGACGTGACGCCGCACCGATGATGAAGCCGCACAGCGCCGCGATCTCGAGTCCGCCTACTTCGGCCAGGACGGTCAGGGGCTCTGCGCCCCGCGGGAGCCGGGTCAGCGCCTGTTCGATGATCGCTGTCTTGCGGGCGAGCATGGCGTCGTCGATGCCCGTGCCGCGCCCGGTGACCTCCTGGGCCGTCCGACCGGAGCAGGCTGCGACCAACGCCGCCGCGGGGGTGGTGTTGCCGATCCCCATGTCTCCGGTGACCACCAGGCGCGCGCCTCGGGAGATGGCGTGGATCGCCACGTCCGACCCGATGTCGAGGGCGGCGCCGGCTTGCTCGAGGGTCATGGCGGGCTCGACGGCCAGGTTGCGGGTACCCGGTGCCACATTCCTGCGCACCAGGGCCCGGGAGTCGGTGGGGATCGGTGTCGCCACCCCGACATCGACGACGACGACGTCGGCTGCGACATGGCGGGCGAGGACGTTGATAGCTGCGCCTCCGGCGCAGAAGTTCGCCACCATCTGGGCCGTCACCTCTTGGGGCCACGGCGTCACGCCCTCGGCCACCACACCGTGGTCTCCCGCGAACACCGCCACGGTCACGGGCTCGGGAACCGGCGGAGGACAGGTGCCGGCGATGGCGCACAGGCGAATGCCGATTTCCTCGACCCGACCGAGCGAACCACGGGGCTTGGTCAGGCGGTCGTGGTGCTGGGCGGCGGCGGAGGCCGCGTCAGTGTCCACAGGCCCGATGGCGTTGCACACCTCGAAGAATTGCTGTCCGGTCATGATGCGCCTTTCCGTCGAGCGTGCGGGAGTAAGTGTGGAGGCAGTGGCCGCGAGTGGGCCGCGTCGTGGGGCGCGGATTGATTGATCGTGGTCAGTGCCTCGGCCAATTGCTCGAGACCCCCGGAGGTGGGAACGGCGATGCGCACCAGGTCGGGCATCCCGAAGCTCGTGCAGTCGCGCACCACGACGCCCAATGGAGCCAGGCGGGCTCGCAATCCGCGTGTCGCGACGAGCACCCAATTGGCGTCGGAAGGTCGCGCTTTGAGCCCATGGTCGCGCAGGACCGCGATCAGTTGGTCACGCAGGGTCCGAACACCGAGGGACCAGGCCCGCAGGTCGACCGAAGCCAGGAGCTCGGGAAGGGCGGCCACCGCCAGCCCGTTGACCGCCCACGTGGGCTGACGGGCACGACAGCGCGCGATGAGGCCCGGCTCTCGAGGGGGCGCGAGCACGTACCCGACTCGCAGCCCAGGGCACGCCAGGAGCTTGGTGAGCGAGCCCACCACCACGGCTCCGGAGTCGCCTCGGGTCCACCGTCCCGTGGCGAGGCCGTAGAACGCCTCGTCCCACACGTCCGCGTCTTCGTCGTGCCCGGCCAGGCGCCCACTGGGGTTGTGGGGGTTCGATCGCCACAGGGGGCCTCCACCCCGAGGGTGCAACGAGAACTCCGGCTCGACCACCCGTCCCCCGCTCTCGGCGCTCACCAGTCGGATCGCTTCGGCCCCGCCGTTGGTGAGGAGTAGACGGTGCTCGTCCACGCCCATGGCGTCGGCCAACGCGGCCGTGGCCGGCGCGACGTCGGGGTAGTGGCGCACCGCGTCGAGGTGGCGACGCAAGACCGGGACGGGGTCGGGCGCGACCGGGTTCAGCGACTGCGACAGGTCGAGCATCTTCGTCGGGTCCAGACCAAGGGCGAGCGCCACCGCGGTGCCGTCTCCTCCGTGTCGGCCCGGCGCCGGCAACGCAGTCATCGCTCGCACCTCGTCGGGCCCTGCCCCGGGCGCGGCGTGCACCCGACGCTGCGCTCCGAACGCGAACGCGCCAGCCGGCGACGCGCGCACAGGGCGAACCCGATGGTGCCGAGGAGGACGGCGAGCGCGGAGCTCACGTCCTCGGACAGCCTCACCGCCCGCCAGATGTCATCGGGTTGGGCGCTGCTCCCCACACCTAGCGCGGGGCGGTCCTCGACGTCGGCCCCGTACCGGTTCACCCCCCCGAGACGAAGGTTCAGCGCGGCTGCGAATGCCGCCTCGGCCACGCCGGCATTCGGAGATGGATGCAACGGCGCCTGGGTCCTGACGGCGCGCCAGATCGCCGGGGCCGTTCGGGGTCGCACCGCAGCGACCAGCACGGCGGTCAGGCGTGCCGGTGCGAAAGCGGCGATGTCGTCGAGGCGCGCGCTCGCCCACCCGTAACGCCGATACCGGTCGTTGCGGTACCCCACCATGGCGTCCATGGTGTTCACGGCGCGGAACCCGAGGACACCGGGCGCTCCCGCGATGGCAGCCCACCACGCCGGCGCCACCACGGCGTCAACGGTGTTCTCGGCCACCGACTCCACGACGGCGCGCGCCATCGCCGCGCCGTCCAGGTCCGCCACGTCGCGTCCGACCAGGCTGGGCAGGAGCTGACGGGCGCGTTCGAGGTCTGCGGACTCCAGCGCGTCGCCGATGGACGCGGCGATGTCACGAAGCTCGCGCCCCGCCACGGCGACGTAGGTGGCGACACCGGTGGATCCGATGACGGCTCCCGCAGCCACGCCCAATCCCGCCCCGAGCGCAGCGTGCGCGATACCGGCCTTGCGATCGTCCCGGTACGCCCTGGCCTCGACGTGGTCCATGCACAATCCGAAGAGCCGTACCGGGTGCATTGGCGACGGCGGCTCTCCCAGAAGGCCGTCGGCCACGACACCGATGGCTGCCGACAGGGGCCTCGACACCGGGGCCGAACCGCGGCGGCGCCCGGACCGGGGACGGCGCACGACAGGGGCGGTCACCATTTGGCCGCCAGGACGAGAAGCCCGACCGTCTCTCCGACGACGCCGGCCGCCCCGAGCACGTCGCCGGTGAAGCCTCCGATCCTGCGCTGCGCGAACAGGACGACCCCGGCCATCGCGACCAGCTCGGCGCCCACCGCGGCGGCGCCATGACCGCCCCGACCGATAACCGCCATCCCCAGAGCCAGGACGGCCCCCACCACGCCGGGCACGACGACAGCGCGGACCGTGCCGGGGTTCCCGGGTCCGCCCCGAGTGTCGCCGTCGACGAACGCGGCGGCCAGGCCTCCGGGTCGCGCATAGTGCGTGGCGCGCGCCACCACGGCCATGGCGGCGCGCGACGCACACCACAGGGCGCCGACGACCAGCGGGGCGGCCGCGGTCGACGCGAACGCGCCGAAGCGCAGCACCAGCACGACGACCAGGGTGACGGCACCGAACGCCCCCACGGCCGGATCTTTCATGACCTCGAGGCGGCGTTCGCGTTCCATGGGTGGCAACAGCCCGTCGGCGGCATCGGCGAGCCCGTCGAGGTGCAGGTACCCCGTGAGGACGACGTCGGAGACCAGCGCGATCCCCGCCGCAGCTGCGGGCGGCCAGGCCCGCCCCGCTACCCACCACACTCCCCCCACGGCGAGGCCGATCGCGGCACCGATCACGGGGAACCAGTCCAGCGTGCCAGGGGTCGGCACCGCCGCCCCTCCGAACGGCGTCAGGAAGGCAATCGCCCTACGCATGAGGCCTACGCATGAGCCCTACGCATGAGAAGGCCCGGGCCGGTCGAGGCGGAGGGTGCATCCCGCCACGACGAGAATGACGTCGTCGGCCCGGGCGGCCACGGCTTGGTTGAGCTCGCCGAGCGCGTCCCGGAACAGGCGTCCCTCTTCGGTCGACGGGTGCACGGACAGCCCGACCTCGTCGGAGACCACGACGGTGTCCCCGTCGCGCTCGGCCAGCGCCGAGCACAGCGACTCGGTCTTCACTTCCAGCCCCGGCGCCGTGCCCACCCATGGTCCGAGCGAGTCCACGAGCACCGTGCCCGCCACCGCCCGCAGCACGTCCGGGAGCTCAGGACCCGCTTCGACGGTGCGCCACTCCGGGGGGCGCCGCGCCCGGTGGCGCTGCACCCTCGCCGCGAGGTCCGCGTCGTCGCCGAGGTCGAGCGTGGCGATGTAGGTGACGGGAGAAGGCAACGCGGTGGCCAGGTCTTCTGCCACCAGAGACTTGCCGGACCGGGCGCCTCCGAGGACGAGCGTGATCACGACTCCAAGTCCTGACAACCGGCCCGCACGGCGCGGTACACGGCCCGGGCGAGGCGCGCACCCCATTGCGACCGGGGCCCACCGAAGGGCTGCGCCAGCCCCTCGTCGGGACAGACCACGCACACCGCGTCCGACGCCGTGCCGGTGGCGGGGACCCCCGCGTCCCACAGGGCCTGGGCCTTGGCCTCGGTCACCGTGACCACGGCGTTGACCATGGCGGCGCGCGACAGGCGTTCGGGGACCATCGCCACGATGTTGATGGTGCCCGGCCCCGCCCGGGGCCCGGGCGGCTCGTCCGGTGCTGCTGCCCACGTGGGGACGGTGACGCCGACCGACGCGTCCACGCGCGCGCCTCCGTCCTCGTCGCGCCACACCTGGCGGAGATCGACCGCCGTCAGCATGCCGACCCCCGGGCCGGTGAGCCCTCGCCCGGAGGCGAGCTCCGCCAGATGCGTCTCGGGGTCGACACGCTGGTAGGTGTCGGGCACCTGGGCGTTGATGACCCAGTCGCGCCGGCCCATGCCACCGCCGAGGGGTGCCGAGGTCACCACCAGCAGCGGCTCGGGAAATCGCCACACGAGCAGCGACAGATGGTCCTCGGCCGCGCCGTGCTCGAAGAGCTCGGGGTCGATGGCCGGGCCCCACGCACCGAGCGACGAATCGGTCATGGTCAGAACTCGATCCCCTTGCGGGCCTTGATGCCCCGGTCGTAGGCGTGTTTCACCTTGCGCATCTCGGTGACCGTATCGGCGATCTCGATGAGCTCGGGTGCCGCGTCGCGGCCCGTGATTACCACGTTGGTCTTCGGCGCCCGAGCGGTGATCCCCTCCACCACGTCAGCCACGTCGATCCAGCCATAGGTGATCGCATAGGTCAGCTCGTCGAGGATGAGGAGGTCGTAGTCGCCCGAGGCCAGCTTGGCTCGAGAGAGCTCCCAGGCGTGGCGTCCCTTGGCCGCGGTCTCGTCGAGGTCGGTCGACTCCCAGGTGAATCCGTCGCCCATCGTCGACCACTCGATGCCCAGGTGCTCCGCCAGCTTGCGCTCGCCCACCTTCCATTTCCCGCTCTTCACGAACTGGACGACGCCCACCCTCCAGCCCCGGGCCCAGCCTCTGCCCATGACGCCGAACGCCGACGACGACTTGCCCTTGCCGTGCCCGGTGTTGACCAGGACCAGCGACGCGGCGCGCACCCCGGGCTCGGCGGGTTCATCGGGCAGGTCGAGCGGTTCGCTCGTTTCGTCTGTCATGTCACGCTCCTTGGTCATCGCACCCGCCGGGGAACCACCACGAGATCACCGTCCTCGGATCGCACGACCCGCACACTGGCCCCGAAATGGCGCGCCAGCGCCTCCTCGGTGAGCACTTCGTCGGGCTTTCCGGTGCACACGGCTCGACCCTCGCCCAGCATGATCAGCCGGTCGGCGAACTGGCCGGCCAGTGTGAGGTCGTGCAGGGCGCTGAGCACGGTGAGACCGCGCTCGTGCCGCAAGGTGTCCACCAGTTCGAGGGCTTCGACGCGGCGGCCGAGGTCGAGCGCGCTGGTCGGCTCGTCGAGGAGGAGAACGGGCGCCTGCTGGGCCAGGGCGCGGGCGAGGACGAGCCGTTGGAGCTCGCCGCCTGACAACGTCGAGAGTCGACGATCCGCCATCACGGCGAGGTCGAGCGAGCGGAGCAGCTCGGCGCACACGGTCCGGTCCTCGTGAGTCTCGAATCCGAAGTACCCGATGTGGGGGGTGCGTCCGAGCAGCACGTACTGCCCGACGGTCATGTCGGGCGGGAGCTCGGGCTGCTGGGGCACGTAGGCGACGAGCCGGGCCAGAGCCTTAGGCGACATCGAGGACACCGTGGCACCGGCGATCTTGATCTCGCCGTCGTGGGGAAGCAGACGCGCCACCGCCCGCAGCAACGTGGTCTTGCCCGCCCCGTTCGGCCCGATGAGACCCACCCACTCCCCCGCGTCGACCTGTTCGGTCAGGTCCGACAGGGCCGGGACCGATTCGTAGCGCACGGTGACGCCCTCGAAGCTGATCACGGCGACCTTCTCATGTGCTGCGACCGACGCGCCGCGAGCGGAGGACGAACAAGAAGAACGGCGCGCCCACGAACGCGGTGACCACCCCGATCGGGATCTCGCTGGGGGCGAGCACCGTCCGGGCGGCGACATCGGCCAGGATCAGGAAGGCGGCACCACCGATCATCGACACGGGCATGACCACGCGATAGCTGGCGTTGGTGGTCAGGCGGACGGTGTGGGGCACGATGATGCCGACGAAGCCGATGAGACCGCTCACCGCCACCGCTGCGGCCGTACCCAGGGTGGCGGCCGCCACGATCGTGATACGGACACGAGACGACCTCACCCCGAGGCTGTCGGCTTCGTCCTCTCCCACCCGGAGCACATCGAGGAGCCGCCGGTGCGCCAGGAGAACCACCGCGCTGAGCGCGACGTACGGAAGGATGAGCACCACGTCGGACCACGTCGCCACGGTCAGGCTGCCCAGGATCCACGCGTAGACCGATTGCAGGTCCTGCGCGTGCTGCTGCTGGAGGAAGGTCTGGATGGCGGTGAGCAACGCGGCGACGGCCACTCCCGCCAACACGATCGAGACCGTCGCCCCTTGGCGTCCCACCGTCGCACCCACCACGTAGGTGAGGGAGACGGCGCCGACCGCTCCACCAAAGGCCGCCAGGGGGAGGAGCTCGGTGAGCCGGGGGCCCGCCACGATGACCGCGGTCGCCCCCAATCCCGCCCCCGCCGCCACGCCCAGCAGGTACGGGTCGGCCAGGGGATTGCGGAACACACCCTGGAAGGCGGCCCCGCCTCCCGCCAACATGGCGCCGACCATGCCGCCGAGCACGACCCGAGGGAGCCGGATCTGCCACAGGATGTCGGCATCGATGCGACTCACGCCCGAGTGGAAGTGGAGGAACGGGACGTGCGACAACAGCACGCGCAGCACCGCCACGAACGACAGGTCGGCGGGGCCCATCGACACTCCGAGCGCCACGGCGCCGAGCAAGGCGCCGAACGCCACCACGACAGGACCGCGGGCCGACACGGGCCCCAACGGGGAGAGCTTCTGGTCCCCTGCGGCGCGGGCCGTCTCGGGCACGACCTCGTGTCGGGGCAGCGTGGTGCTCACGTCCCGCCTGGATGTTTCTTCAGCGCCGTCTCCACCGTCTGCAGCAGGTCGACGATGCGCGGCCCCCACCGCGAGGCGATGTCGTCGTTGAGCCCCACCACCTGACCTTTTTGGACGGCCTTCATCGTCGACCATCCCGATCTCGCCGCCACGGTGTGCGCCGTCTGCCCGCAACAGATCGTGTCGGCCAGGAACACCCAGTCGGGGTTCGACTGCACGATGAACTCTGCCGAGAGCTGGGGATAGCCGCCGCTCGATGCGGCCGACGGGGCACGATCGGCGATGTTGCGCAGTCCGAGGAGGCCCAGCACCTTGCCGATGAAGGTCGACGACGTCACCGAGAAGTACGTCTGGTCGAGCTCGTAGTAGTAGGTCTGGCCCACGTTGGACTTCGGCGCCTCACGCACGATCTGCGCCACCTGTGACTTCACGCTGGACACTTCGGCCTTCGCCGCCTGCACGTGACCCGTGGCCAGGCCCAGCTGGTCGTACTGGACATACGCGTCGGCGAGGGTCGCGGCGGGTGGGAGCGACAACACGGGAATGTCGAAGGTCTTGAGCCGAGCGGTAAGCCCACTGCTGTCGCCGGGCACCACCACCAGGTCGGGGCGGTACGACACGATGGCCTCGACGTTCGGAGAGAGGTCGTCGAGGGTCGTGCGCGGCGCCTTCTTCGGGTAGTCGGAGTACTTGTCGACCGCTTTCACCTGGCCTCCGGCGCCGATGGCGTACAACATCTCGGTCGCCGTCGGGGACAACGACACGATGGCATCGGGGCGCGCCTTGATCCGCACCGTGCCGTTGGCGGCCGAGATGGACACCGGGAACGACCCCGGAGACCCCGTGTCCGCGCCAGGGGAAGCATTCGACGTGCTGCTACAGGACGCGACGAGCAGGCCGAGCCCGGCGCAGACGGCAAGCAAGGCCCGCTTCGAGCGCTTGTGCATGTGGTCATCCTCCATCGGGTTGCGGAGGACGAAGTGCGCCCGCTGCGACACCCGACAGTGGTGTCCAACGAACCGCCCTTCCTCCGAGGACAGGTTTCGCCGATGCAGGACAGGCGTCCGGGCTCGTCCCCCGAGAGGGCATCACCGTTGCGGGACAGCGCCGGGATCTCACCGGCCTTCGCTGGGCCTACACCACTCCGGCTGGCGACCGAAGCGGACGTACGTTAGCGCTCCTCCACTCCTGTCGCCACCGCCGTCGTCACCTCAGCGCCGTCGTCACCTCAGCGCCGTCGTCACCTCAGCGCCGTCGTCACCCCACCGCCGTCGTCACCTCAGCGCGGTGCGACCTCAGACAGGCGCGACGGCGTCGAACCCGATGGCGGCTTCGAGTGCCGCCGCCGAACGGATCACCACCAGGTCGGCGTGCTGGGGCCCCACGAGTTGGATCCCGACCGGCAAGCCGGCCGAAGTCAGCCCCGCGCACACCGACGCCGCCGGAGAGCGCGTCATGTTGAATGGATAGGTGAAGCGGGCCCAGTTGGCTTCGAGCTCACCGTTGATGAGCCCCTGGCCCTCGAGGCTTCTCGGAGGCGGCGACCCCGCGCACGTCGGCGTCAAGAGCAGTCGCACGTCGCGGAAGAGCTCCACCAGCTTGAGGTTCATGGTGTGACAAGCGTCTTGCGCCCGCACGACGTCGAAGGCCGACAGATGTTCGGCGGCCCAGTCCACCTGTGCGGCCAGGAGCGGGTCGACGCGCTCCCAGACCTCGGTGTCGCGGTACGGCGCCAGGGTGCGCCAGTTGTAGGCAACGGCCAACGTGAGCCAGTCGCGCACCGGGTCCTCTTCGAACACCACTTCGATCTCGACGACCTCGGTCCCGAGCGCCTTGAGCCTTCCGACCGCGTCCTCGCACAGGGCACGGACCTCGTCGTCGAGGGGCGCGTACCCGAGGGTCGGGGACCACGCCACCTTGCGGGGGAGCTGGGCGCCCTCGAGGGCCGCGGGCCAGGACGCCTCGGGCCTCGGAAGCGAGCGGATGTCGGTCGGGTCGGGCCCGACGGCGACATCGAGCGCGGTCACCACGTCGGCCACGCGCCGGGCCATGGGCCCTTTCGTCGACAGATCGTGCCAGTCCGAGCCGTGGTCGCCACCGGACGGCACCCTCCCGAGCGAAGGCTTGATGCCGCTCAGGCCGCAGCACGACGACGGGATCCGGATCGACCCGCCCCCGTCCGATCCCGTGGCGAGCGGGACCATCCCCGACGCGATGGCGGCCGCCGTTCCTCCCGAGGAGCCACCCGGGCTGTAGGCGAGGTTCCACGGGTTGCAGGTCGGTCCGAAGGTCACGTTGTCGGTGTCGGCCTTCCATCCGAGCTCGGGCGTGTTGGTCTTGCCCACCACGACGCACCCCGCCGCCTTCAGGCGCGCCACGAGGGGCGAGTCCTGCACCGCGGCGGGACCGCCCGCGAAGACCGCCGAGCCATGGGAGGTGACGAATCCGGCCGCGTCGTCGAGGTCTTTCACCCCGATGGGGATTCCGGCCAGCGGGCCCGGGTCCTCTCCGGCCGCCACCGCGTCGTCGATGTTCGACGCCGCCTCGAGCGCGTCGTCGGCGTCGACGGCGACGAACGCGTTCACGTGGGGGTTCAGGGCGTCGATGCGCTCGAGCGCATGGGTGACGAGGGAGTGGGCGCTGCGTTGGCCCGACCGCACCGCGGCCGCCAGGTCGGATAGTGACTCACGTCGGAAGTCCATGTCCCATCCGTAGCACGCCTCGGGGTGTCGGCGCCCCGACGGCGGGAGGGAGATGGACAGCCCACCACGGCGCACGGCAACCTGGGCCGATGCCCACGACGATCACCGGAGCCACGCTCGACCACGTGGCCGTGGCCGTGGAGCGCTGGTCCGACGCCTGGCCCCGCTATGCCGTCGAGCTCGGAGGACAGTGGAACTCGGGGGGCGTGAACGTCGGTTTCAGTCCCGCCCAACTGCGCTTCGCCAACGCCGGTCGGGTCGAGATCCTCCAACCGTGGCAGCCCGAGGACAATCCGTTCCTCCGCCGCTTCCTCGACCGGCACGGGCCCGGCCCCCACCACCTGACCTTCAAGGTTCCCGACCTCGCCTCGGCCATCGACAACGCCCGCGACGCCGGCATGTCACCGGTCGGGATCGACCTCGGCAACGAAGACTGGAAGGAAGCATTCCTCCACCCGCGCCAGGCCACCGGCATCGTGGTGCAGATGGCGCAGGCCTCGTACGCGTGGCAGTCGCCGGCGCCCGAGGGTTTCCCCACGGTGCGACGGGACCCGCCGGCGTCGCTCGTGCGCGTGACCCACGCCGTCGCCGACCTCGACACGGGGCTGGCGCTGTTCGAGCGCCTGCTCGGAGGCGGGCGCGTCGGGGGCGGGGTGGCACCCGACGGGTCGTGGGAATTCGTCGACCTGCAGTGGCCGGGCCCTCCCGTCTTCCGTCTCGTCGCGCCGGCGGTGCCCGGCACGACGCCGTTGGCCGAATGGCTGGGCGCGCTGTCGGGCCGGCTGCATCATCTGGCCTTCGAGGTCCGCGACGCACCGGACGCAAGCGCCGGTGCCCCGACGTCGACCGAGGTTCCGGGGGTGCTCGTGGGTGACGGCCCGGCCTGGGTCGTCGAGCCCGCCGACAACCACGGGGTGCGCCTGGTGCTGCTCCACGGTGCACCGGACGGGGCGGGTGCCCGGGCGTAGGGCCGTCGTGGCGCGGCGGGCACCGCTACCGCCGGCACTAACCTGGTGGGCACTTTGAGCGACGACCGGTGACTGACGACGACTCCGGCGCCCTCGGTGGTGCCCCGCCCCGGCTGACCATCGGGCAACGCATCCTGGCCGCACTGCCCAATCTCCAACGCCAGCCGGCCCCCACCGCTCCCCCACGGTCGTCGACACCGGCCCCTGTGACGCGCACTGCGCCACTCGACGCCGACGGCGCGGACGCCGACGCCGACACCGCGGCGGGCTCCGACGACGGCGACGCACCCGACGGCGACGACGTCGAATCACCCGACGGTGCGGCGAGGGCCGCGCCCACAGGGTTGGGCGGGCGACTGAGCACACTGCTCAATCCCGCCCCTGCCGGGGCGCGCCCCCGTCCCGTCGATCAGCTCGACACCATGACCCGCGAGGAGATCGCCCATCGCATCAAGAGGCTCGATGACCGCGAGCGATTCCTGGCTCTCACGTCGGCGCCGATCGGAATCGCCGTCGGGATCCTGCTCACGGCGTTTGCGATCCACCTGAACCCGGCCGCGCGTGTGCACGGCAAGCTCAATCCCAAGCACGTGAGCGATTCGCTCATCTTGTTGGAGGGCGGCGTGCGCATCGTGCTGTCCGGCGTCGTGGTGGCCTGCGCGCTCACGCGTCGGCGCTCGCTGGTGGGCTTCTCTCTGCTCTTCTTGGGCACCGCCATGGGATCCCCCTTGTTCGCGTTGCCCTTCTGGGTGCTCGGGGGATATCTGATCTGGCGCGTCTTCAAGTACCAGCGGGTCCTGACCGCCCGGGGCGCGGCTGCCCGAGGGACGGCGCGGGGCGCGACGCGGGGAGGCGGCAGCAGCAAAGCCACCAGCGGCGGCGGCGGACGAGTTCCGGCTAACCCCCGTGCCGCGGGGCGCGCCGGCGCGGCCGCGGCACGCGAGCGCGTCCAAACCCGAGGACGCCGCGGCCGGAAAGAGCCCGCCCCCACCGGCCCGACGCCGTCGAAGCGCTACACGCCGCCGCGCCCCACGCGGCCGCGGCCGCCTGCCCCGCCCTCCTGAGGCGACGCCTCGTCCCGGTCGTCCACGAGGAGCGCGGAGCGCAACAAACGAAGGATCTCCTGGCGACGACGGACCAGGGAGCGGGGTGTCGGATCCTCTCCCAGGGCCCGCAGCACCTCGACCTCGGTAATCATGCCCACCACGGTGGAATAGATGGCCAGCAGGAGAAGTCGCGGCTCGTGGCGCCGCATGTGGCCGGCGTCCATCTCCTCTTCGAGAAAGCTCGACGCCCGCGTGACGAGTGGTTCGAGCACGAGCATGAGCCGGGTCGCCGACGGAGGGCCGAGGCGCCCGACCTCACGCAGCAGGCCGAGGAGCTCGGGGCGTCGCGACGCCAGCCGGAAGACCGATCGCACCACGGCCTCCACGCGCCACCACCCCGGCCCCGCCTCCGCCAGGGAGTCCTCGAGGGCATGGGCCAGCTCCATGGCGGAGCGGTCGATCAGCGCTTCGAGCAGGACCTCTTTGGACGGGAACCAGTACAAGATGGACTGCTTGCGCACACCGAGGCCGTCGGCCAGGGCGTCGAGCGAGGTGGCCTCGTAGCCGCGGGACCCGAACGAGGACAGCGCCGCGTCGAGGATGCGATCGGCGGTGCCCCCCTCGGGGCGGTGCAATGCTCCGCTCGGCTTTCTCCCCGCCTCCACCTACCATATGGTAGACAGAGATCGTGGCTGAGGTGACCACCTCCACGACGGCCGGGAATTCGAGCCCCCTGTCCATCGCCGACGACCTGTCGGGCAAGCGCATCCTCGTCACGGGAGCCACGGGCTTCCTGGGCACCGCCCTCGTCGAGCGACTGGTGCGGGCCGTCCCGGGGTGCGAGGTGGTGGTGTTGGTGCGCCCCACCCGCCGCTCGAACGCGGCCGCCCGGTTGGCACGAGAGGTAGTGCGCAACGACTGCTTCAACCGCCTGCGAGACGAGCTCGGCGACGGCTTCGCCGACGTGGTGAGCGCCCGGGTCCGTGCCGTGGCCGGGGACGTCGGGCGCGACGGCCTCGACCTCGACGACGACGGCCGGCGCCTGCTCGCCTCGTGCGATGTGGTGGTGCACTCCGCGGCCACGGTCGCGTTCGACGCCCCCCTCGACACCGCGGTCGAGGTGAACCTCCTGGGACCGTCGCGTGTGGCGGCCGCCATCGAGTCCGTGGCCGAGGTGCGTCGACTCGAGCACCCCGGCGCCCCGCCCACGCATCTCGTCACCGTCTCCACCGCGTATGTGGCGGGGACCCACCAAGGTGACGCCACCGAGACCCTCGCCACCGAGGCGTTGGCGTCGGGAGCCCGGGCCCGCACCCACACCACGGTGACGACCGAGGTGAACATCGACGCCGAGGTCACCGCGGCTCGGCGTCTGCGCGACGACCTCGAGTCCACGTCCCGATCTCCGCAACGCCTCGCCCAGCTCACCAAGGCGGCACGGGCCGAGCTGGGCGCGGCCGGCACCCACCTGCTGGCGGAACGGGCCGAGAAGCTGCGCGACGAATGGGTGCGCACGCAGCTCGTCGATCGGGGCCGGGCCCGCGCCCAGGCGCTGGGGTGGCCCGACGCCTATGCCTTCACCAAGGCGCTCGGGGAACGGGCGCTGGTGGGTCGCCATGGCGCGCTGCCTATCACCATCGTCCGTCCTTCGATCATCGAGTCGGCGCTGGCCGAGCCGCGCCCAGGGTGGATCCGCGGCTTCCGGATGGCCGAGCCCATCATCGTGTCCTACGGACGCGGGTTGTTGCGCGAGTTCCCCGGCGTCCCCGAGGGAGTCGTCTACGTCATCCCCGTCGACATGGTGGTGGCGGCGATCATCGCGGTGGCCGCGGCCGGCCCCGATCCGGCCGGTCCCACCGTGTACCACGTGGCGTCGAGCGTGCGGAACCCGCTTCGATACGGCGAGCTCGTCGACCTGGTGCGGTCGTGGTTCACCGAACACCCGCTCTATGACTCCGACGGCCAGCCCATCATGGTCCCGCAGTGGTCGTTTCCCGGGCGCGGGCGCGTCCAGCGCCAGTTGCAACGCGCCACCAAGGCGCTCACCACGGCCGAGCGCGTGCTCGGCACACTGCCGGTGCGGGGCGAGCGGGCCGAGCTCGCGGCGCGCGTCGAGGAGCGGCGGGCCCAGGCCGAGCGCGCCCTCGGGTACACCGAGCTCTATGGCGCCTACACCGAGACCGAGGCACATTTCCGGGTCGACCGGCTCCTGTCGTTGTGGGCGCGGCTCTCTCGAGACGACAAAGCCGCCTTCTGCTTCGACCCCGGGGTCATCTCGTGGCCCGAGTACGTCCACGACGTGCACCTGCCGTCGGTGGTGGAACACGCCCGGGTGCGCTCGTCGCCGCGGCGCTCGACGGTGGCCAGTCGTTCCGACCGGGCACGCACCGCCATCTTGTCGCCCGAACGCCACCTCGCCGCCTTCGACCTCGAGAACACGCTCGTGGCGTCCAACGTGGTGGAGTCCTACGCCTGGCTGGCCAGCCGCCATCTGCCCGTGGGCGAGCGCGTCGCCTTCACGGCGAGGATCCTGCGCGAGGCGCCTGCGCTGCTCGCCCTCGACCGGCGCGACCGGGGTGACTTCCTGCGCAGCTTCTACCGCCGTTACGACGGCGCCCCCGCCCGGCTTCTGCGCGACGACGCCCTCGACATGTTCCACCACCTGCTGCTGGCGAAGTCCTTCCCCGCCGGGTTCGCCCGTGTGCGTGCCCACCGGGCACTCGGGCACCGCACCGTCCTGATCACCGGAGCTCTCGACTTCGTGGTCGAGCCCCTGCGACCGCTGTTCGACGAGGTGGTGTGCGCCCAGCTCGGCCAGGACGCTCGAGGCCGCTACACCGGGCGCCTCGAGCAACTCCCGCCCACGGGCGAGGCGCGCGCCCTCGTCCTCGCCGAGTACGCGGCGCATGAAGGCCTCGATCTCGGCGAGTCGGTCGCCTACGCCGACTCGGCGTCGGACCTCCCCCTCCTCGAGTGCGTCGGCTTCCCGGTCGCGGTGAACCCCGAGGCCCGGCTGGCCACCATCGCTCGCCGACGGGGATGGCACGTCGAGCAGTGGGACAAGGCCGGAGGCGGCGCCCGGCCGCCGTTGCCCTTCGGGCCCATCGACCACGGCGTGTCGCGCTGGTGGGCTCGCCTCGAAGGCATGCTCGAGCGCAGCGCCGGCGCGGCCACATCGGGCCCGCGCCCGGTGGCCGGACGCGGGGCACGGCCATGAAGGCGCTCGTCTTCGAGCGCAATCTGGCGCGCTTCGCCGCGTCACGGGTCGCCTCGGTGGTCGGGGGATCGGGTCGCGGGGCGGGCATCGGGCCCCTACACCTGACCGACGTGGAGCCCCCCGAGCTTCCCGGGCCCCAGTGGCACCGCGTCCATCCCCTGCTGGCGGGCATCTGCGGGTCGGACCTGTCCACGGTGGACGGGCGCAGCTCGCGGTACTTCGAAGACGTCGTGAGCTTCCCCTTCGTTCCCGGCCACGAAGTGGTCGGGACGCTCGACGACACCGATGCCCGCGTCGCGATCGAGCCCGTCCTCGGCTGTGTGGCGCGCGGCATCGTCCCGCCGTGCCCGGCGTGTGCCGAAGGCCGCACGGGGGGCTGCGAGCGCGTGGCCTTCGGTCACCTGTCACCGGGCCTGCAGATCGGGTTCTGCCGCGACACCGGAGGGGGATGGTCGGCAGGTGGCCTCGTGGCCCATGACGCCCAGCTCCACCCGGTACCCGACTCGCTCTCCGATGACGACGCCGTCATGGTGGAGCCCACCGCGTGCGCCGTGCATGCGGCGTTGGCGGCTCGGGTCGATGCCGAGGACACCGTGGCCGTCCTCGGGGCGGGGACCCTGGGTCTGTGCACCGTGGCCGCGCTGGCGCAGGTGAGCCGGCCCGGCACGCTGCTCGTCGGGGCCAGGTACGCGCACCAGCGGACGCTCGCCGAGGAGCTCGGTGCCGACGTCGTGGTGGAGCCCGACCAGCTGCGGCGCGAGGTGCGGAGCAGGTCGCGCTCGCTCGAGGCGTCGGGGACCCTGACCGGGGGCGCCGATGTGGTGGTCGACTGCGTGGGGAGCGACGAGTCACTGGCGCAGGCCCTCGGCATGGTGCGACCCCGGGGCCGGGTGGTGCTCGTGGGCATGCCCGGACGCGTCACCGTCGACCTGGCCTCGCTCTGGCACCGGGAGGTGGCGGTCACCGGCGCCTACGCGTACGGGACCGAGGACGTCGGAGGCCTGCCGCGCCGCACCTTCGACGTCGCCATGGAGGTCGTCGCGGCGAAGGGCCTGGGTCGACTGGTGTCGGCCCGCTACCCGCTCGATCGCTTCGAAGAGGCACTCGCGCATGCCGGCGCGGCCGGACGGCGCGGCGCGGTCAAGGTGGTCTTCGACCTGCGCGCCCGGGAACGACAGCGCGGCACCCGCCCCGCCACGAAAGGACCTGTCTCATGAGCCCCAGGCCCGGCTTCGTCCTCGAGGTCGACCGTTCCACCCCGTCGACGTTGTTCTGGCACGGCGAGGGATACCGCCTCGAGAAGCTCCCGGTCGGGAGCCGGGTGCTGTACGCGCCCGAGCCCGTCGACGCCCTCGCCGACCCGCTCGGCTCGATCCGGCGCGCCCTCGACGAGCCCTTGGGCGACGCCGCCCCCCTGCGGGCCCAGCTGCGCCCCGGCATGCAGCTCACCATCGCCTTCGACGACGTCTCGCTCCCGCTCCCCCCCATGCGCAGCCCCGACGTGCGCCAGCTCGTGATCGAACAGGTGCTCGAGCAGGCCGCGGAGGCCGGCGTCGACGACGTCGTGCTCATCGCGGCGTTGGCATTGCACCGACGCATGACCGACGCCGAGTTGCGCCACGCCCTCGGGGACCGCATCTTCGATGCCTTCGCGCCCCATGGCCTCCTGTGGCAGCACGACGCCGAAGATCCCGAGCAGCTCGTGCATCTGGGGCTCACCGACCAGGGCGAGGACGTCGAGATCAACAAACGGGCCGCCACCTCGGACCTCCTCGTCTACGTCAACATCAACCTGGTGGCCATGGACGGCGGCCACAAGTCGGTGGCCACGGGCCTGGCCAGCTACAAGAGCCTGCGCCACCACCACAACGCCCACACCATGACCCAGAGCAAGTCGTTCATGGACCAGCACCACTCGGAGCTGCATTCCTCGAACTGGCGCATGGGCCGGCTCATCGCGGCGGCGGGGGTGAAGGTGTTCCAGATCGAGACCAACCTCAACACCGACACGTTCCCCGAGCAGTTCCGGTTCCTCCAGCGCCGTGAGTGGGAATGGACGGCCCGCGACCGGGCCGCGTTCGTGGCGTCGTCGAAGGCGCTCGAGGCCACGCCCGACCGCCTGGCCCGGTCGATCTTCCACTCCATCCGGTCGCCCCACAAGATGAGCGCGGTACAGGCCGGAGAGGTGGAGGCGGTGCACGCCCGCACCACCGAGAACGTCTACGCCCAGCAACTGCTCGAAGTCGACGGGCAGAGCGACATCCTCACCATGGGGCTGCCTTACATCTGTCCCTACAACGTCAACTCGATCATGAACCCGATCCTGGTGGCGTGTCTCGGGCTCGGGTACTTCTTCAACATGTACCGGGGCAAGCCGCTCGTGCGCGCCGGTGGGGTGGTCATCATGAGCCATCCCACGCCCTGGGCCTTTCACCCCGGCCACCACCCCAGTTACATCGACTTCTTCGAGCAGGTCCTGGCGCAGACCACCGACCCCGCCGAGGTCGGCAAGTACGAAGAGGCCTTCGCCACCGACCCGTGGTACATCCACCTCTACCGGACGGGCAACGCCTACCACGGCGTGCACCCGTTCTACATGTGGTACTGGTGCGCCCATGCCCTCGAGCACCTCGGCGCGGTGATCATCGTGGGTGGCGACCATGGCGCCGTGCGGCGCCTGGGGTTCAAGCCGGCGACCACCATGGCCGACGCGCTCGAAATGGCCTCCGACGTCGTGGGGCGCGACCCGTCGATCACGCACCTGCACTCCCCGCCCCTGTTGATGTCCGACGTGCGATGACCTCTCGTTGCAAGAAATTGGGGGGGACGTGGTGAGTGCGGTGGAACGTCTGGTGAGCCGGGCACGCCGGATGCGCCCCGAGCGCTTTCCCTGGGCCGCGCCGACCTGGCCCGTGCACGTCGAGCGCGACGCGCCGCGCCGCCACCTCGGCGCCGACTACGACACCGAGTGGACCCGTCGCTACCCCGCCCGCCTGGTGCGGGCCGTGCTCCTCGACAACGTCACCCGGCCCCTCGCCCACCTCGTGGCGTCGCCCGAAGTGCGCGGCGACGAGGTCCTCGAGCTCGTGGAGGCGCCCGCCATCTACGTGGCGAACCACGCCAGCCACATCGACACCGGCTTGTTGCTGTCGGTGCTGCCCGCCCCGGTGCGACACAAGACGGTGGTGGCCGCGGCCGCCGACCACTTCTTCGACCGGCGCTGGAAGGCGCACGTGTGGTCCCTCGTCCTCGCCGCCATCCCCATCGAGCGCCACAAGGTCAACCGCAAGTCCGCCCAGGACACCGCGGCGTTGTTGCGCCAGGGTTGGAACCTCATCATCTTCCCCGAAGGCGGTCGGACCCACGACGGGTGGTTCGGGGCCATGCGCGGGGGTGCGGCCTACCTCGCCACGCGCACGGGCCGGCCCGTGGTGCCCGTGCACATCGACGGCACCTACCGGATCTGGCCCCGCGGCGGCACGCGCCTGCGCCGGAGCCCCACCCGCATCACCTTCGGCTCCCCCATCGTGGCGGCCGAAGGTGAGGACGCCCGCACGCTCGAGGCCAGGATCGACGGTGTGCTCGGCGTCTTGGCCGACGAGTCGCGCACCGACTGGTGGACGGCGCGCCGGCGCGCCGGCGCCGGTGAGACCCCGTCGCCCCGAGGTCCCGACGCGTCACCCTGGCGTCGGGCCTGGGCTCTGGGCCCCGACCCCCACGCCGCCGACGACGACGAAACGCGCTGGGCACTGACCCGGGACTGAACGGGAATCAGGCACACCTTGCTCTCGCGGGACAGTCGTCACCGAGTGCAGGCGTGCCGATGGAGGTTAGGCAGACCACAATCGCGTTCGTGACGCTGCTGCGCGCCGACGAGCTCTGTATGGCCCAGAGGGATCCATGAAGACTTTGTAACAACTTGGTGCACAATGGACTGCGGGGCCCGGACTCTGCGCATTGAATGCGTGCGGAGCGTGGTCGTGATGACATGAACCACCTTTTGGGCGACGCCGGTCGCCGCCAGAGCCAATCTCCGCGAGGCATGTGGCGCAGCTCGTACGTCCTTACCCAGCACTTACCGTGAGGGCTTTTCCCCGAGATGTGGTGTTGCAGTAGGGGTTGTTGTAGCTGGTGTTGTGAAGTTACGTTCAGCGCCTGTGCACCCCCGGGTCGGATAGTCAACGGACGAACTGCACCCTTGTCATGGCCTTCTGGGACCGTGTTCCCTGCTTAGAGAACGAGCAAGTCCTATGGCGCGCCGCCTACCACCCGCCACTGGACGGCACACGCCGACAGCTCGGTGCGATTCGGCCCATCCGATACATGGCCCGTTCCGTGAGACGGATGACCGTCTCCCAACAGGGCCTCTACGCCCTGCTGGTGACCGCCGGCATCGCCCTCACGGTTGCGTTCGGAATCTCATGGTTCGCTCCCTCGAGCGTCCCCCACGAGTTCTCCGGTTCCTTGCACAGTCTCGATCTCTTGGGGTTCGCAGTGGTGACCTGGGTCGTATGGCAACAGATCTTGATGCAGGTATTCCTCTGGCTGATGGCGAACTCGATCAAGAGGCCACTCTCCATGACACCACTTCCCGGATATCGGGTGGCCTTCATCTCCACATTCGTGCCAGGAGCGGAGTCGCTGGACCTCCTCCATCGGAATCTGCCTGCCATGGCATCGGCGGATTACCCGCATGACACCTGGCTGCTCGACGAAGGCGGGGCTCCCGAGGTGCGCGCCATCTGTGATTTGTACGGAGTTCACTACTTCACTCGGAGTGGAATACCGCAGTACAACACCCAATCAGGTCCGTTTGCCGAACGCACCAAGGGTGGCAATCACAATGCGTGGTATGACTCACACGGATCCGACTACGACATCGTGGCGCAGATCGATACCGATTTCACGCCACGTCCGGACTTCCTCACGCGGACGCTGGGATACTTCAACGATACCGATGTCGCCTTCGTTGGGACTCCGCAGATCTACGGCAACACCGAGGAGTCGATAGTCGCCCGCGGCGCGGCCCAGAAACAGTTCTCATTTTACGGTCCGATTATGCAAGGCATGTCCGGCATGAACAGTGCCCTGATGATCGGAGCGAATCACGTAGTTCGGGTGGCCGCCCTCAGGGAGATCGGATATTACGCGGGGCATATAACCGAGGACCTGCTCACCGGGATGACGCTTCATACGAGCAAGTGGAAGAGCATTTATGTGCCCGAGATCCTCGCCGTCGGGGAAGCACCCGCGACATGGGGCGCGTACTTCAATCAGCAGATGCGTTGGGCGTACGGATGCATCGACATCCTCTTCCACCACAGTCCAAAGCTTCTCGTCAAGATGGGCCCGCGTCGCCTCCTTCGCTACCTCATCCTGCAGCAGTACTACTTCAGCGGACTGTCGCTGGGCCTAGGACTCGTCCTTCTCGTGATCTACTTCGTTACCGGGCACGCGCCGTCGGGGATCCCTCTCGATCGCATTCTCCAATTGTATGTACCGCTGCTTCTATGGCAGCTGGTGATCGCGTGGTGGCTCCAGCGATTCAACGTGGACCCGGTCAATGAGCGGGGGCCCATGGTGCAGGGAGCCATTGTGACGTTGGCCGTCATACCGATCTACTTGATCGCGTTTGTCTGTGTGCTGCGTCGCAAGCGCCTGGTGTTCCATGTCACGCCAAAAGGAGGTCTTCACGATGAAGGAGAGGAGTCCCTGCGAATCTTTCTTCCCCATGGCGCCCTGGGCACACTTGCGGCCGGCGGCATCTGGGTAGGTCTGATTCGACATCATACGTCTCCGGTCCTGCTCCTCTTGGCGGGGGTGACCGCAGTGACGATGTACGGGGTGGTGAGCCTCGCCGCGGTCGAGCGCATCATCCATGCATGGACGCGACGCCGGGTTGACGTCCCCATCAGTTCCAGACCACAGGATGAGCTCGTTCGCGTCGCGACTTCGATGGCACGTGGCATTCGGCTCGCCCTTCCGAAGACACTGCCACGTGCGCTCGACCGCTCCCTTCACCAACTCGACGGGCTGGCCGACCCGCAAGCCGTGCTCCGACCCGCCGGGTCAACGTCGCCCCACGGGAACGGGGTCGTTCTGAGCGACCAGCAGCCGGTGGGTCGATGAGAGTACCGATCGCGGTGGGTACGACAGGGAGGGTCGGCTTTGAAAGTCCCATCCGGCCGCCCCTCGCCGACGCGACATCTGACGTTTCGACACTGGAGCGTCCCGCACCAACGCCGTTGGATCCGCCCCGGTATTCCCAACACCAAACGTCGAGCAACCGCCGTCGTGCCCATGCGACACGTCCGAGCCGTGCGATGCGCATGGCGCCGCTCACCGTCATCCTTGTCGTCCAGGCGTGCCTCGCCCTTCGCCTTCTGTGGGCGAACACGGCATTCTCCGACGAGTCCCTCTATCTATGGGCCGGCCACCTTGAGTGGGCCCATTGGCTCCACGGATCGCCCGTGCCGGCCTTTCCCACCTACTTCTCGGGCGCGCCCGTCATCTATCCACCGCTGGGTGCACTCGCCGACAGTCTTGGTGGCTTAATAGCGGCACGGCTCCTGTCGCTTTGCTTCATGCTGGGCACGACGGCGCTGCTCTACGTCGTTGCGTCGCAATTGTTCGGGCGCAGAGCAGCCGGCTGCGGCGCCGCCATCTTTGCGGTCCTCGGGCCAGTGCAGGTCCTAAGCGCTTTTGCGACCTACGACGCGATGGCAATCTTCTTGATTGCCCTGGCAACGTGGTTCGCTATTCGGGCCAAGGGGACTACCAGTGAACTCTTCCTAATCGCGACGGGACTCACGTTGGCCCTTGCTGACGCTACGAAGTACGCGTCAGTGCTTTGGACGCCAATCGTGATTTTGATCGTGGCACTCACGGCACCAACGCCGGGTTGGCTGCGCCCAGCATTCCGTGCACTACGCGTCACCGCATACGTGGGCGGCCCGTTGCTGTTATCCCTCTTCGCCTTCGGAGGATCAGCCTACATACAAGGCGTGATGTTCACGACGCTCGCACGCCAGGCCGACAGCACCTACGCATCGGCGTTGACGGTCCTCTCCGATTCGTTCAGCTGGATAGGACTCCTGTTTCTCCTGGCTGTCGCGGGTACTGTCGTGAGCTTCTTTACGTGCGACCGAGCACGGTGGCTCTGTCTCGTGCTCTCAGTCGCCGTCGTCCTTGCACCCATCCATCAGGCGCAGATCCACACAACGACAAGTCTGCATAAGCATGTGGTCTTCGGTGCTTGGTTCGGGGCGATCGTCGCAGGGTACCTGCTCGCCAAAGCTGCAGAGGTCAACCCGACACGTGGCTGGAAAGTGGGGGCGGTGGCGGCTGGGCTCACGTTGTTCATCGCGGTTCCACAGGCCACGAACATGTTTGTCTACGGGTGGCCGAACACTTCCGGAATGAACGCAGATTTGGCGGCGATCATCCCCAAAGCCGGATGCCCGTGCCTGATGGCACAGCAGAGCCAGGTGCGGTATTACCTGGCGAATGTGGTCGCCAACAAGACGATCGTTGGTCCTTACTCGTTCTGGTACTGGAGTCGCAATACGCACAAGGAGCTGCATGGACTCCCGGCTTACAAGCAAGCGATACGAGACCACTATTTTTCAGTTGTTGAGATAGATCCTGCCGAGAACGACACCATATACAAGCCCATTGTCCGGACATTGGAATCGACGGCGGGCTACCGTCTCCAAGCCTCCCTTGGATATCAGTTAGAGGCTTCGATCCCGATCGATCATTGGGGTCGGCGAACGATGGAGATCTGGAGCGACCTCAGAGACGCGCCGCTATGAACAGTCTTTTTGTGGTTGGTGGACCCAGAGGGAAGCACCGAAAGCGTCGCCAGGGTGCCAAGCACCGCAAGCGCGGCCGAGACGTTTGGCAGGCCCCCGGAATGGTCCTTCCCGACCCCCCTGACGACATCGAGAAATACACCTATATCGACCGTCAACTTCCCTATCTGGCGGTGATCATGGTGATCGGGAGCGTTGCGGCGACCGCAAGCCAGATCTGGTTCGTGATCGCGACCGACTGGTGGCCGTTCGCGGTGTTCACCTTTGCCAGTGTCATGTCGTTTGGGCTGGCCTTGCCGCTCTCGTTCACGGGGAGGGGATTCGACATCCAGCAACATATTGACCGTGTCGATGCGTGGCGACCTCGAACGTATCCGGAAGTGGACATCTATCTCCCCATCTGCAACGAGCCAATCGAGGTGATTCGCAATACCTGGATAGGCGTCTTCGAGCAGCTCCACTCGTATCCAGGTGTGGCAACCGCATATGTCCTGGACGACGGGGCGGATCCTCGTGCTGAGGAGTTAGCCGAGGATTTCGGCTTCACCTACATCATGCGGCCGGACCGGGGTCTTCACAAGAAGAGTGGCAATCTCCGGCACGCGTTCGCTCGAACACAGGGCGAATTCATCGTCATCCTCGATGCCGATTTCGTTCCGCGGGCCGACTTTCTGAGAGAGACGCTTCCCTACATGGACGACCCGACCGTTGCCATCGTGCAGACGCCCCAGTTTTTCCGCACTGACTCCAAGCAGACCTGGGTCGAGCGTGCGTCCGGAGCCGTCCAGGAGGTGTTCTACCGAAGCATCCAGGTCTCACGGGAGCGGCTCCGTGCGTCGATCTGCGTCGGATCGTGCGCGGTGTACAGAAGGATTGCGTTGGAACCAGAGGGCGGGCCCACACTGATCGCCTACGCCGAGGACGTTCACACAGGCCTTGATGTACGTCGGCATGGTTGGGAGCTCGTGTATCTCCCCGTGGCACTGACAACTGGCATGTGCCCGGACAATCTTGACGCCTTCGTGCGCCAGCAGTATCGCTGGTGCACCGGGTCGACCAGCACGGTCCTCACGGCGAGAATGTGGACAGTTCCGATGACCCTGCGGGCGCGCCTCACCTACATCTCAGGACTCTTCTATTACGTACAGACGGCTCTCGCCACGTTCGCGGTGCCCTTGATACCGCTGACCATCCTTGCATTCCGTCCTCGCATTGTGAGCCTCGAGAGCTCCAGGCTGATCCTTGTGGCATTGGCCGCAAGTGCAATCCTCGTCCCGCTCTGGAGTCGGTGCGACTACCGGGCACGTGAGACGGTTCCGCTGTCGGTGGCCCGGGGTTGGGCACACGCCTTGGCACTTTGGGACTATGCGCGAGGAAAGACGATGGCATGGCAGCCCACGGGATCAGGCGTCAGCTCCGTCCGCAGGTTTCGATTGGGTGTTCTGGCTTGGAACGGCGCCGTCTCCATCTGTTGGCCGGTGCTCGCCATCTGGCGCACCATCGAATATCGATCTGCGGAATACATCATTGTCGTCTTCCTCGGTCTCGTCTACGCCGCGTCGACGGCCAAGGTCTTCAAGGAGCAGCGTAAGACGAACAGTTCTCACGGGAGGACAACGATGGAGGCCGTAGCTCTACCTTGAGCGATTGAGATCGGGGCAGGCTCGAACCGGCGCATCCACAGAGCGACCATCAACAGAGCGACACGGCCACGACGGCTGGGAAGCAGCCCGGGATCCCCCCTCGCTCCCCGGCCTGCTCGACCTCGCGATCCAGATCGTGCCTCACGACGTTCCCGCGACGGCGGCCCCGGACCCCCGGCATCAGCGCTGCACCAGCCCGTGGCCACGCACCCGTCGACCTAGGATGACAGGACCAAGCCGCACTCATTGGGAGACAGAGCGATGAGCATCGCCATGAATCGGCCGAGTACGCCGTTTCAAGCCAGGTTCAAGCGGATGGACCAGTCGACCGCCAAAGAATGGGCCGGGATCGTGGCACAACACGACGGCCTGATCGACAGCCTGCCGGACCGGATTCTCGATCAACTTCGCATGCTCGATTCCGCCGCCGGCGGCTTCGCCGTTGATCGTCTCACCCACAGCCTGCAGACGGCCCGCCGAGCCGAGGTCGACGGGCGGGACGACGCGTACCTCGTCTGCGCCTTGCTTCACGACATTGGCGATGTGCTCGCGCCGCTCGACCACGCCGGGCTGGCGGCAGCGATCTTGAGGCCATGGGTGCCGGCCCCCTACCGCTAGATGGTCAAGAAACACGGGGTGTTCCAGGGTTACTACTTCTGGCACCACATCGGAGGCGACCGCAATGCTAGCGATGCCTTCAAAGAGCACGAGTACTACGACCTGACCGAGGAGTTCGTGCGCAAGTACGACATGCCCGCCTTTGACGACGAGTACCCGACACCGGCACTCGACCACTACGAGCCGTTGATCCGAGGATTCTTCGTGCACGCCGCGCCGCCAAACTAGGGCGAGCGTCGGCGACGGCAGCGGCGCCTGCGCCGGAAAGACGAGCTCCTTCGACTCCTCGTCTCGCAGGTAGCACGATCGCCACTTCGCTCGACACCGTGGCGAGCTACGACCGGCGCACCTTGACGAGGCTGCGCATGCGGCGCACGGCGTCGGACCTTCCCGTCGTCGGCTGGCGCCAACCCCGGGCACCGACGGCGTGGAGCCGTTGGGCGCGCAGCGCCCGCTCTTCGACGTCCTCCAGCGCGGCGGGCACCGATCCCGTGGCCCACGCCAGGAGCAGGTCGGCCAAGCTCGGGTTGCGGGCCAACGCCGGGCCGTGCGCGTAGGTGCCGATGACGAGCCCGGCGCGCGCCCCTTCCGTGCCGTCACCGCTGCCGTTGCCGACCCCCGACAGCACCCGAGCCAGGGGGCGGGCCTCTTCGCCGACGCGGGTCACCGCCGAATGGTTCTCGAATCCCGTCAACGTCTCGAGCACCACCGGGTCCGGGGCGCCATTGCCCGCTGAGGACGGGATCGGCGCCGCGGCGAGCTCCCCCACGGCGCGGCGTCCTGTTCCCTTCACCGTGACCACGTCGAGCAGGCCTACCCCGGGATGCGGGTGCCCGTCGGCACCGGGGAACGACTTGCCGATCACCTGGTAGCCGGCGCACACCGCGAAGACCACGGCGCCGGCCTCGACCGCGCCGACGAGCACGCCGTCGCGCAGGCGCTCCGCCGACTGCACCTGAGGGCCGTCTTCACCACCGCCGAGGCAGTAGACGTCGGCCCCGGCGGGAAGCGGCGCGTCCGACAGGGCGTGGATGAGCTCGACCGGGATGTCGCGCCACACGGCGCGACCCGCCAGCACGCGCCCGTTGCCCCCGTCGCCGTAGGTGCCGAGCAGGTCGGGATGCACGACCACGACGCGCAACGCGGAAGGTCCTGTGCCCGGGGCCCGGGCGCGCCGCCGACCCTGGGCGGGGGCACCGACGACGGTGACCTCCACGGGCATCCCCCGTGCCGGTGCCGCTTGCGCCCATGACCCCGACGTCGTCGCCCACGAACCCGGGCTCATGGGCGACCGGCCCGGGGACGCGGCGGGGGCGAGATGACGACGAAGCGCCTGAAAGGCGGTGTAGTTGCCGACGTACTCGACCCGTGCCGAGTGCGCCGCGCCCAACGCCTCGAGATCGTCGGGAACCGTCAGGTGCTCCACCCCGGCGTGGCGAAGTCGCACCGCCAGGTCGCGACAACGTTCCCCCGTCGCCACCACCAGACGGCCCGCCAACCGTTCGAAGGGGACGTCCCACAACCACGACGGATCATGGCCGTCGGCGATGCGGGCGTTGATGCCGACCACCACCGGGTCGGTGCCCCCTTCGAGGAGATCGAGGAGCTCGGTCCACCCCGCCGGGTTCTTGGCCAGCAGCAGCCGCACACTCGTCGCTCCCCACGCCACGGTGGCGAACCTCCCCTCCACGTCGGCGACCGACTCCATCGCCGCCAACGCGATGGCCTCGTCGACACCCAGCGCGCCCGCGGCCACCGCGGCGATGGCCGCGTTGGCGAGGTTGCAGCGCCCGGGCAGCACCAGCGTCATCGTCAGGTCACGACCGTCCGCGGTGACGAGCACGTCTCCGCGCAGCACGGCGTCAGGGTGCGGACGGCGGAACCCGCACGCGCACCACCAGTCGTCGTCGGCGAAGACGATGTGTCCCGCGCACGAGGGGCAACCGACGGCGTCCTGGCGCCACAGCTGGCCGGCGGCCACCCACACGACCTTCGCCGCCCCCTGCGCACCCCAGACGACGAGCGGGTCATCGGCGTTGGCGATCACGGTGGTGCGATGGTTCGACGCGCTCAGCGCAGAGCGCCAGCGCGCCGCAACCATGCGGACTTCGCTCACGCGGTCGAGCTGGTCGCGCGACAGGTTGAGCAATGCCACCACCTCGGGATGCACGGCGTCGGCCACCGCACCGAGGTATCCCTCGTCGACCTCGAGCACCGCCGGCACCCCCGGTGCCGCCGACGCCAGCGCCGTGGCCAGGCCGGGGGGGAGGTTGGCGCCCGCGGCCGACGTGGCCACCCGGGGCGCTCCGCCCAGCGCGGCGGCGAGCAGGCGGGTGGTGGTGGTCTTGCCGTTGGTCCCGGTCACGAGCGCCACCCGCCGACCCGCGGCCAGAGCACCGAGCAGGTCGGGGGCGATGAACAACCCGACGCGACCGCCGATCACCGAGCCGCCCCCGAGGCCGAGACGGCGCGAGGCGGCGCTCAGCGCAGTGGAGGCCCGGCCGGCCAGGCGGGCCCGCACCGGCACTGTGCCGTCGGCGGGCGCGTCGGTCACGTGTCGCTGTGATCGGGCGGCAAGGTGCGCGCCAGCTCCTCGGCCGTGGGCTCGTGGGGACGTTGGGATTCGGCGGGGAGCTGGGTCATGATCGCCGACATGATCGCTTCGGTGTCGGCGACGGCATCGGAGAGCCCGAGATGTACGGGCTTGCCCACCCGCACCCGCACCGACGGGGGATGGAGCAGGTTCACGACGTCGGGCACCCGGGCCGAACGAGGCCACACGGCTTCGGTCCCCCACAAGCCGACCGGGAGGACGGGCGCGCCCGTCATGGCAGCCAACCGTGCCGTGCCGGTCTTGCCCTGCAATTCGACCTCGAAGAACTTCTTGCCCCGGGGGATGGTCCCCTGCGGGAGGATCACGACGACCTCGCCCGCCTCGAGCGCCCTTCGGGCTTCGCGCAGGGGCGTGTCGGACCGGCTGCCGCGATCCACCGGGATCCCCCCCAGGGCACGCGCCAGCTGGCCCACGACCGGCGCGTCGAAGAGCTCGCGCTTGGCCAGGAACCGCACGGGACGACCCAGCCGGGCCGCCACGATGGCCAGGGCGACCACGTCGAAGTAGCTGCGGTGATTGGCGGCGAGAATGACCGGTCCGCGCCGCGGCACCCGAGCGACGCCGTCGATGTCGAAGCGCGCATAGGGGAACATCGCGGGGCGAACGACGGGTCGAAGCATGTCGTAGGGCTCGAGGCCGCCCACCTTGGGCACGCCCGGCGGGCGGTCCCAGCGCTCGACCGGCCACCGCCGCAGCCGGGCCACGGCGTTGAGCCGCCGGTCCGGGTTCACGGCGTGGGGACGCCCCACGGCGCTCAGCAGGGGCAGGTCGAACACGGAGTCGGAGTAGGCATGGCTCGCCGCCATGTCGACGTGGGACTCCGCCGCCCAGCGCCGGACCGCGGCGAGCTTGCCCGTCGACCACACGAATTCGCCCTCGATGCCCCCGGTGTAGACCCCGTCCTCGCGCCCGTAGCGGGTGGCGAGGACGTGGTCGAACCCCAGCATCCCCGCGAACGGGGAGATGAGATCAGCGGGGGTCGTCGTGGTGAGCACGATGAGGTGACCCGCCTCGCGGTGTTCAGCCAGCACCCCCGGGGCGTAGGGCTGGACGAGCTCGACGAGCTCGGGCGCCGCCAGCTCGCCGGCTCGGCACACGGCCTCTACGGGCCAGCCCTTGGTGAACCGCGGCGCCACGCGCACCATGGCCATGAAGGCCAGGCTCTCGCCCATCAGGTCGTAGAGGCCGTAGAAGAGGCGCTCACCGGGCAACGACCGGCGCCCGTCGAAAAGCCCCTGGGCGTGCATGGCCGCGCTCAGGACGAGGCCGCTCGCCCCCCGCAGCAGAGTTCGGTCGAGATCCACGAACACCGCGGCGCGCGACGTGGGCGCGTCGTGGCCCGAGCCGTTGCCGTTGTGGACATGGATCTTCGGCGATCGGGCCGTCACCATGTCGCAGACCATATCGCCGTCCACCGTGGGCCTGGCCGTTGGGCCCCTGCCACCAGGGCCTTGACGCGGCAAAGGGACCAGAGGGGGATCCGGTCCCTTTGCTCCGACTCGACAGGATCGGAGGGGGGCGTCCGGTTCCTGTGGTCTCTGAGGGACATTCTGAAGGATTGCTCCCGATCAGTCAAACAGCTATTACAGATTTCTACTATCGTAAAAAGAGATGGAACTCCGACACCTCCAGGCGCTGGTGGCGGTGGCCGAGCACGGGTCGTTCTCGTCCGCCGCCGACCATCTGGGCACGGTCCAGTCCAACATCTCGGCCCACGTGGCCCGGCTCGAGCGCGAGCTCGGCACCACGCTCGTCGACCGTTCGGCAGGGCGACTGACCGCCGACGGAGAGGTCGTGGTGGCCCGGGCCTACCGGGTCATCGGAGAGCTCGACGCCCTCGTCGCCGACGTCGGGGCCCTGCGTGAGGCGGTGGCGGGGAACGTGCGGGTCGGCATCCTCGGCACCACGGCCCGCTGGCTCGTGCCGATGCTTCTGGCCGACCTCTCTCTGAACCACCCCCGCCTGCACCTGGTGGTGGCCGACGGCACCACCCTGGGCCTCGAGCCCCAGCTCGCCGCCGGACGATTGGACCTGGCCGTTCTCACCTTCCCCGTCCCCGGGCGCGACCTCGTCTCCGAGCCGCTGTTCGAGGAGGACATCGTGCTCGTGGTCCCCGTCGACGACGACCCGTTGTCAGGGGCCGAGCGGATCGACCTCAGCGATCTGGAGCGCTTCGAGTTGTTGCTCCCGGCCCCGGGCACACCGTTTCGCGGTGAGATCGACGCCGCGGTGAAGCCGGCCGGGGTGCGGCTCCGTCCCCGGGTCGAGCTCGACGGCGTGCGCCTGCTGGCATCGCTCACCTTCGAGGGATACGGCCCGGCGCTGCTTCCCGCCACCGCCGTCCCGCCTCATCTCCGGCCCCGGTTCCGGCTGGTCGACGTGGACGGCCTGTCGCCCCGGCGCGTCGGGATCGCCCAGCGCAGCAGGGGGCTGCCGTCGGCCCCGGCCCGGGCCGTGCTCGACACCTTGCGCGACCTCATGACGACACCCGATCGCCTCCCCCCCGGCTTGCATCCGGTTCTCGGGGACCGGCGGACGCGCGCCGAGGGATCGCTGCGGGTCGTGGGGATGCCCAACGGCTGAGCGGCTGGCCAGGCCGGGGGAGCCTCACGCCGCGGGAGGACGAGCCGTTCTCCACATCAACCACAACGTCGGGCCGCCGCGTGGGGTGCGGATCTCGCCGGTGACCTCGAATCCGTGCTGCCCGTAAAACGCCAGATTGCTCTCCTTCGACGACTCCAGATACGCGGGCAGGCCCTCGGCGTCGATGCCGTCGAGCACCGACCGCAACAGGGCGGAGCCCACGCCCGTGTGCTGTCGATCGGGGTCGGTGCCCAGCGTGGCCAGATACCAGTGCGGCTCTTTCGGTCGCGCCGCGTCGACGGCGCTGAGCAGCCGGGCCGCCTCGGGGGTGTCTCGGCCGAGCCCCGTGAGATAGGGCATGACGGGCACGAGTCGCATCAGATCTCGCCATCCTGGGCGTGCCCGGCCCGGTGGTGACCACATCGCCACACCGGCCAGGTCCCGCGTGGTGAACACCTCGCCGCGCTCGAGATAGGTGTGCCGGAGCTGGATGGCGAAGAATTTTCGCAGCCCACGCCGACGTCTGCGGTCACCCCGGAACAGCCATTGCGGCACCGGATCGTCCTCGAAGGCGCGTGCCAGGACTTCGACCAGCGTCTCGACATCGGCGGTGACGACGCGTCGCACGACGTGCGGGACTCGACGCGCACCCGACGACGACGCGTCGGTCCGGTTGTGGTCCTCACCTTCGATGCCGGTCATCGCCCGGCCCTCGGGTCCCGTTGCGCTCTGCTCATCGTCCATCCGATTATCTCAATTGTGCGAAGGGTGCGACGGATACGTGGCCAGCAGGGATAGCTCCCCGCCCTGGCGGCGCATGACGTCGTGCCACAACCTGTCGGTGTCGACACAGAACACGTCGTCCGCCAACGCATCGAGCACGAACCACGCCCCTTCGGCGAGCTCAGCCTCGAGTTGGTCCGGCGCCCACCCCGAGTACCCCGAGAAGAGCCGGGCCCCCCGCAGCGCCACGGGCTGATCGGCCGGAGCGACGGCAAGGTCGACGGTGGCGACCGACTCGACCACGACACGCCACGGCGTGCCGGAAACCGTCTCGGCTGACGCCGGCCTCGCCAGGCCGATGACGGCGTCGCGCGACACCGGCCCCCCACGGAACACCACGCCGGGCGGCGCCAGCCGAGCCTGCTCGGCCCAGGGCTCGAGGATCTCCTCGACCGGCACCGGGGTGGGACGGTTCAGGACCACCCCCAACGCCCCGTCGTCACCGTGGTCGAGCAACAGCACCACACCCCGGTCGAAGTTGGGGTCACCCAGCTTGGTCGAGGCCACCAGCAGGCGCCCCGTGAGCGACCCTCCCGGCGGGCTCGACTCGAAGGACGGTCCGGCCACATCCCGATCATGGCTCGCGGGACACCCCGGTGATGACCACCTCGGCGCAACATCGGGCCGGGAACGTCATCAGCCCGGTCGCCCCGTAGGTTTCCAACCCACCGGGAACGGGTCCTTCACCGCCACCAGCAACTCCCAGGCCGCCCGGCACCGTTGGTAGGCGGCGGCGCGGTACTGCACCGGGCTCCCGGGGGTGTCGTCGGGTATCCACAGCGCGGGCGTGTCGAACCAGAACGCCGTGGTGTCGTCGTCGTAGGTGGTGCGGTACACCCCGAACCCCGTGGTGAGGGCATCGGCGACGAGGTCCTTGCGCCCGGTGGCCGCCCCCACGGCGTGCATCAGCGCGGCGGTGAAATACGAGCCGCCCGGCCACACCGCTTTGCCCTGCAGGGTGTCGATGGGTTGGCCCGAAGGGTCGACGGCATTGGTCGCCCCCATCTGCGCGTCGGCCAGGCCCGCCACGTTCATCCGGTAGGCCTGAGCCAGGTGCGACGCCATCCGGGTGGGGTCGAGCACGTCGGGCAGCCCGTCGCGGGCCGCGTAGCGCTGGCCGCACAAGGCGTCGGCGAGCAAGGCATCGGTGAAGGGCCCACCGGTGTCGAGCCGGTAGTACCCACCGCTCGGCGACCACAGCGTTGACTCGGCCGAGGCGCGCGCCTTGGCGGCGGCGGCGGTCCACTGGACCTGGACCGCCCCGGAGTCGAAGACCGAGGCGAAGTCGGCCAGTGCGTCGCAGGCGCCGATGAAGTGCGCGGCGATGTAGGTGGCGGCCCCTTGCATCGCGATGGCGTCGTAGGTGGAGCAGAAGCCTGTTGCGTCGGGGATGCCGTCGCCGTCGAGATCGAGCGACAGGAGATGGGTCATGGTCCGCGACAACGCGGGATAGACCTCGGCACCGAACGTGTCGTCCCCGGTGTAGGTCCAGTACGCATGGGCCTGCTGGACGAACTTGGCAGGGAGATCAAGCCAGTCGACCCGCAGTGGTTGCTGTCCCGGTCCGGTGGCGGAGTACTGGCTCACGACGAACCAGGGATCGTCGACCGGTGACCCGGCGTCATGGGGTGTGCGTCCAAGAGGATCGGCGGCCACCATGTCGGCCCAACCCAGCAGCAGGTCACGTTCGATGGTGGGGAAAAGCTGGAGCAAATGGCGGGCCTCGTAGTGCCGGACGTCCATCGACTCGCAGTCCCGGAACACGTCGGTCTCCAACGTGAAGTACAGGTGCTGACCGGGTCGAGCTCCGACCACCTTGGGCTTGGTGATGCAACCGTTCTCCCAGAACACCCCACCGAACACGCTGTAATAGAGCTCGTTGAGCGCGGCGCCGCGCAACCACAGGGGATAGACGGGGTCCTCCGCCACCCGCGACCACCAGGCGTCGATGCCGCGCTCGATGGTCGAGACCTCCGCCAGCAGGTCGCGCGCGATCGCCCAACCCTGGTACGAGCCCGGGTACCACTGTGTATAGCGCTTGCGCCATTGCGTCCCGTCGACAGGATTGCGGAACTGCACGATCGGAAAGTCCCACGCCAGCGCGAAGGTGGCGGCGCGCTGCTCCCCGGGCGCCAACGTGAACGACACACACACGGCGCCGGCGAGACCGAGGCGGCGCGGGTCGAGAGGTTGGTCCGGAAGGTTTCCCGTCTTGAACGCGGCCAACAGGTCCGAACCGTCGCCGTCACCGGCCCAGTCCTCGGTGGCGGTGACCTGTGAGCCGCTCGGGCCCAGAGCGGCGATGACCCACTCGGTGCGCTGGGTCTCGGCCACGTTGGCGGGGTCCTCGGCCTGCAGTCGCACCCCGATCGTGCCCGAGCCCCGCACCAGCGAGGAGCGCAGGCCTTGGCGCGTGTACTCATACTGCGCGGTGGGCATCCGGAACGGGGCGTTGGGGAAGCTGAGCATGCACGAGACTTGCGCCGGTGCATTGGTGGGATTCGAGGCCGCCAATTGGAAGAGGCCGCCGGGCAGCGACGAGCGCCGGTAGTCGCGGGCCACGAAGGGGGTGAGCTGTTTGAGTGCCACGGGAAGGGGGAGCTCTTCGTAGACGAACCACGCTTTGGGGAACAGGGCCGCGTACAGCCCCTCGCCGGTCTCGAGCAACGGCCATGCGGGAAGGAGGTCCTCGGTGGCGAGCGCAGTCGTGACAGTCCCGGCGCCGGTCGTCACCGAGACGTGGAACGCCGCCTGGGAGAGGTAACGGTCCTCGAAACCGCTGTCGCGTGGCGAGCCCCAATGCGAGCCCACCGAATCGTCGCCTCCGATGTCGAAGTTCCACGGGCCGAACGATCCCGCCAGATTGAGCATGAACGCACCCGTCCCGATCCCGCCCACGGGGATCCCGCGTTTGGTGCGGCTCGCCGGCTTGGCCGTCGTCCCGACCGGCGGGGCCGCCCCCGTGGCTCCCAGCGGGTGACTGCCGAGGGCCCGCCGCCACGCCGCATCGGGGATGTCCCAGAGATTGGTCCCACCCAGAAGGCCCACCGGGTTGTCGATGTCCTCGTCGGTGCCCCCACACCCGGCGAGCCCCCCGCCCGCCACGGCCGCGGCGGCCAGCGGCGCGGCGGCGAGCAACCGTCGTCTCGAGATCTTCACGGGCGGGTCCCGGTGTCGACCCGCGCCGCCATGGCGCGAAGGCGGGCGCGGGGCGCGATCTTCCATGACGCGGTGATTGTGACCGACTCCTCTGCGTTTTGGTCATCACCCGCACGACGTGCGGGGAGCTCAGCTCCGACGAGCGACTCGGCGAACGCGGCCCGGCGCCTCAGCCCCCGACGACGAGGAGTTCGACACCCTGAGCCCCGAGGTCCGCCGAGGCATTGTCGTCGGCATACCCGAGCCCTTGGACGTTGAAGAGCAGGACAGGCTCGTCCCCGAGCGGGAACGGGCCCCAGTGCCAGGTGCCGCGGTGCAGCACCACGGCGTCGAGTTTCTCGAGGCGAAAGGCGCGGACGGTGTCGAGGCCCTCCTCCGTCGACAGATCGGCATCGGCAGGGGCCACGGCGAGCACCGACGGCCCGTTGAGCGCCAACAGGGCCTGGGTGTGGGTGTCGTGGCGGAACATCCGGTCGCACAGCAGCCCGTCCCCGTCTCTCTTGACCTCGTCGGGTGCGTGACTGATGACGTTCACGTGGGGGTCCGCCCACTGGTACTCGAGCCGGTTCGTCCCGTCGGATGGATCGGTGTCGGGCACCGGTACCCATCCGAAGGGGGCCCACGCCTCGGCCACGACCGGGCCGGCGACGAGACGCCTTGCGGCTTCGGCCATGTGGAACCCCCTGATCTACGCTGACGGCGCCGTCAGTCTACGGCGTGTGATCGAGCGAGGAGGACAAGGCGATGGACGTTCGCAGCATCGAGGACGTGGAGCCCGTGGTCGAGCACAACGGCACGGTCCCGGTGTGGTGGCTGTTCAAGGCGCGCGAGATGAAGGAGATCACCGACGGAGGGTTCCTCGAACTCGTGAACGAGTTCGAGGTGGCCGGGGGCGGCTACGTCCACCCCCACTCCCACCCCACCCACGAGTTCTATTACGTCACCTCGGGGCGCGGCATCATGACCATCGACGGCGAGGATCGCGACGTCGTCCAGGGTGACCTCGTGCACATCCCTCCCGACAAGGTCCACAGCCTGCGCCCCGTGAGCGACCACGCCCCCATCCACTGCTTCTGTTTCGCCATCGGCGTGAAGGACTCGGGACCGATCGACTACACGACGCACCCGTCATAGGCCCCCCCCGGTGGCCCGCATCCTCGTGACCCGGGCCCTTCCCGAGGGCGGCCTCGACCCGCTCCTCGACGAAGGCCACGACGTGGTCCAGCGTGACGGCGACACGCCCTACACCCGCGCCGAGCTCATGGAGCTGGTCGGCACCGTCGACGCACTCGTGTGCCTGCTCACGGACCGCATCGACGAGCCCGTGCTGGCGGCGGGCGCGTCGCAGCACTTGCGCGTGGTCGGCAACGTCGCCGTCGGATACGACAACATCGACGTCGACGCGGCGAGCCGCCTGGGCGTGGCGGTGTGCAACACCCCGGGCGTGCTCGACGAGACCACCGCCGACGTGGCCTTCCTTCTCGTGCTGGCGGCCTCGCGCCTGGCCTCGGACGCCGAGCGCGACCTTCGCGCCGGAGCGTGGACGGGATGGGGCATCAACCAGTACCTCGGCAACGACGTGCACGGCGCCACCCTCGGTCTCGTCGGCTACGGGCGTATCGGCCGGGCGGTCGCCCGACGGGCGTCGGGATTCGGCATGCAGGTGTTGCACCACACCCGGCACCCCACGGACATGCCCGGGTACGTGGGGGTGCTCGACCACCTTCTGGCCGAGTGCGACGTCTTGAGCCTTCACGTCCCGCTCACCGAGGGGACCCGACACCTCATCGGCGCGCGCGAGCTCGCCCTGCTGCGTCCCCACGCCGTGGTGGTGAACACGGCCCGGGGACCGGTCCTCGACGAGGCGGCGCTCGCCGACGCGCTGCACGCCGGGACCGTGTTCGCGGCGGGACTCGACGTCTACGAAGGCGAGCCCGGCGTCCACCCCCGCCTGCTCGACGCCCCCCGCACGGTGCTCCTCCCCCACATCGCCAGTGCCAGTCGCGCCACCCGGACCCAGATGGCGCGCGTCGCCTGTCAGGGCGTGTGCGAGGTGCTGGCCGGGCGCCGCCCCGCGAACCTCGTCACCGTGTGAGGGTCAGGGCCCTTCCACCGGCGACGGGTCGAGCCCCAGGAGCTCGAGCGTGGTGGCCCCCTGGCGGAGCGCGCTGAACATCGCCTCTTCCTTGTCGGCGCGGGCCCGGCCGGCCCGGAGCACGTCGTCGATCTCCGCCGCGCTCACGACCGCGACACCGTCGGCGTCACCGACGAGCCAGTCCCCCGCCGCCACCGACACCCCGCCGACCTCGACGGGGGCCCCCACCCTTCCGGGGCGGTTCTTCGAGGCACCGCGCAATGCCACGGTGGTGGAGAAGACGGGGAACCCGTGGGCCTCGAGCGCGGTCGAGTCCCGGACGCCACCGTCGATCACGAGGCCAGCCACGCCCCGCGCCTGCGCCGAGGTGGTCAGCACTTCGCCCCAGTACCCGAACTCGTCCTCGTCCCCCACGTCCACCGCCAGCGCAGTGCCGGGGGGTGCGCTCGCCACCGCCACGTGGATGGCGAGGTTGTCGCCAGGAGTGCACCGCACGGGAAAGGCGGGTGCCGCCAAACGGGCCCCGCGCCACACCGCGCTGATCCGGGCCCGCATGGCACGGCCCCCCGTCTCGCCCAACGTGGCCGCGCCGAGCGCGAACAGCTCGGCGACTCGGGCAGCGTCGGTAGCAGTGTCTTCACGGTCGGGCATGGGCGCTCTGCTCTCGATGGGTCTCGACAGGGAGACGGTCGGTGTCGGAGGGCGAGCGTAGCGACCCGGCCCCGGCGTCAGCGACCCGCCCGCCAGCTCCGACGGCGTCCGGTCACGGGCTCTCGACGCCGGCCGCCACCTCCGTCATCGCCTCGAGCTGCTCGATGTAATGCGCACGCGAATCGTGGCGGAAGCGCAGCGACAAGCCGGTGGCCCCGATGGCGCCGTAGTCACGCATAGCCGTGGCGGCGGCGCCAGGATCACCCACGGGGTCGAGGGGTGGCTCGGGGGCGAGCACGATGTCGAGACGCGTGGCACGTGCCTCGAGCGCCGCCCCCACGTCGCCGGCACCGAGCACGGCGCGCAACTCCTCGAACGAGAGGCCGAAGGGGATCCACCCGTCACCGAGCTCGACGGCGCGCCGCAGCGACCGGCGGGAACGCCCGCCCACCCAGATGCGCAGGTGGGACTGGACACCACTGGGCTCGACGACGAAGCCCGAGTACTCGAAGTGCGTCCCCGAGTACGTCGGGACACGCTCGGAGAACGAGGTCCGGATGGCGCGCAGCGCATCGTCGGCACGCGCGCCGCGACCGGCGAAGGGCGCACCGAGCAGCTCGAACTCGGGCTCGAGTGAGCCGACACCGACTCCGAGGATGACCCGCCCACCGCTGGCGACATCGAGCGTGCCGTAGCGCTTGACCACCTCGAGCGGGTGGTGATACCCGAGCACGAGCACATGGGTGAGAAGACCGATGGTGTCGGTGGACGCGGCGACGAAGCTCAAGGTGGCGACGGGGTCCCAGTACCGGCCACCGCGCGTCGCCGCCGTGGCCTCGGGGATAACGACGTGCTCGGGGCACGACACCCACCGGTACCCCAACCTCTCGGCGGCGCAGGCGACCTCGACGATGTCGTCGATGCCTCCGTGGCGCTCCCACGCCGGGGGATCGAACCGGGGGTTGAGGTTCACCACCGGGGTCACGATGCCCAGATCCACCAGTGCCCTCCTCCCCCACGGATGTAGGCCGCCCGACACATACCCCGGACGCGATCAGACAAGCAGGGCAATGGCAGCAACCACGCCCACCACCACGATGACGCCGCGCAACAGCGGCGCGGGCAGGCGACGACCCAGCACCCCACCGACCTGGCCCCCGACGACCGAACCGGCGGCCAGCAGGCCGGCGGCCTCCCACGACACGTGGGCAAAGGCGACGAACACGATCCCGGCGACGCCGTTCACCAAGAAGGCGAGCACGTTCTTGGTGGCATTGAGCTTCTGCAGGTGGTCGCTCAAGAAGATGCCGAGCAACGACAGGAGGATCACGCCCTGGGCCGCCCCGAAGTACCCCCCGTACACCCCGGTGAGGAACACGGACCCGAACAGCACGGGGCCACCGTGGGGACGGCGGTCCTTCCTCAGCGCGAGGCGCGCCGACAGGCGCGGCTGCAACGCCACCAGCACACAGGCGACCAGGATGAGCGCGGGGACCACGTGGCGGAAGACGCTTCCGGGTAACGCCAGGAGCAGGACGGCCCCGACCACGCCTCCGCACACCGAGGCGATGCCCAGCACGACCAGACGCGGTCTCTGTCCGCGCAGCTCGGACCGGTACGCGATGGCGCCGCTCAGCGAACCTGGCACGAGGCCGACGGTGTTGCTGACGTTCGCCACGATGGGCGAGAACCCGAATGCCAGCAGGGTGGGAAAGGTGATGAGCGAGCCCGAACCGACAATGGTGTTGACCGTCCCTGCCACCAGGCCCACGCCGACGATGGCGAGGGCTTCGAGCACGGACATGGAGAGGGTCTACCGGAGTGGCCGGGGGGGTGCCACTGCGCGTCCTGCGCACTGACTACTCGTCGAATGTCGACCCCATCGTCGCTCTCATCGACGAGGCAAGAGCGAGGCGCAACGACCAGGTCGTCATGTTGATCCCCGTGGTGGTCCCCACCCGCTACCGGGTACTACACAGACCCGCACCGACGGATCGTGGCGCTCGTGCCCATGGCACTCGACCCCACCCAGCCCGGTCGGTGACGGGCCGTGTGGCCACGCCCGGATGCGGACGGGGGGCTGTCACAATGACCGGCGATGCCCCACGCCTCGGGACCTGACGACCCAGGGTCAGCTCTCCCTCCTCCTCCGCCTCCTCCCCCGCCACCGACTCCACCTCCGCCGCCAACTCCGCCACCGACTCCACCTCCGCCGCCTCCGCCTCCCCGATACGGACCCCCGAGCCAGGCACCCGTCTACGGAGCGCCCCCGTCCCCCTACGCCAACTACGGCGCCCGCGTGGGGGCCTGGCTCATCGACTGGGTGATCACGAGCATCGTCGGATCGATCGTGCTGATCCCGATCCACGCCGTGCACCAGGCGAGCTCGACGGTGAGCGGCGGATCGGGCTCCCGACCGTTTCTCGGTGTCACCATCACGAACCAAGGTGCCCTCCTCTTCATCCTCTTCGTGGTCATCTACACGACGGCACTCACCGGGTCACCGCGAGGTCAGACCGTCGGGATGATGGCGGTGCGCGCCAAGGCCGTCGATGCCGCCAGCGGTGCGCCGATCGGCTACGCGCGGGCGCTGGGTCGCGTCGTGGTCGAATACCTGCTGTTTGCCTTGCTCGTCGTGCCGTGGGTGCTCGACATGGTGTTCCCCCTGTGGGACTCGCGACGGCAGACGCTCCACGACAAAGCCACCAACACCGTCGTGGTCAAGACGTAGCGTTCGCGTCATTTCGCGTCGCGTCATTTCGCGTCGCGTCGTCTCGCGTCGCGTCGCCTCGCGTCGCGTCATGTCCGGTGGCGTCGGGTGACACCGGTGACGTGGCGCGACGCCTCGCGAATTCCCTTGGCGGGGCTCGTGTTTCTCCCGTCGAGATCGTTGAACACCGCTTCCGGAATGAGCCGGAGAGAGTCGACAGGGCCGGAGGCGATCGGTAAGGTCGCCGCCGCATGGGCAATCGTCGATTGCTTGCCCGCATCCCCCGATCCGTGAGCGTTCTTCGGCGCGCACGCGCGAGTTCGTGACGGGCGAGGGAGGGGTGAGCGTTGGTGCACGAGCAACACGTGTGACGCAAGTTCATAGGGAACTGCTTTGTTCAGCCTGATCCGATTCTCGCCCCCCTGTCACGCGATCCATCACGAGAAGCGCGGCGTGATCCGCCACCCGGCCACCAAAGTCGTGGCCGCTCCCCTTGTGACAGCGACCGCGGTGGCCATGGACTTCGTCGACTCCACCCCGCAGACCCAGGTCGCAGACTCGAGCGCGACACGTGGCAGCGCCCCGCAGACACATCTCGCTCAGGTCGCGTCACCGACCACGTCGACGACGCTTCCCACACCGTCGACCACGATCGCCGTCCCACCCAGCACCTCGAGCACCACGAGCACCACGACACACTTGTGGCCGACCAGCACCACCCCTCCGACCCCCCGTCGCTCCGGCCCGGCGAGGGTGGCCGCCCGGCCCCCGGTCAAGGCCCCAGCCAAAGCGGCAGCGGGAACCTCCCTGGCGTCGGCCATCATGGGGCCGCACACGGCCAAGACGACCCAACTGGGCGACTTCGCCGGCTCGGGTGACCCCGGCGCCCTGGCAAGTTTCGCCTCCATCACCGGGACCCATCCCGTGCTCGCCTCCGACTACCTGCTCCGTACGAGCGGCTGGGACGGCATGGACGGCGCGGGGGGCTCAGAGGACTGGATGCTCGACCAGTGGCGCAACACCGGGTACCGCCTCGTGCTGGGTGTCCCCATCCTCCCGGGGGGATCGGGGGGCACCCTCGCCGACGGTGCGGCGGGCGCCTACAACCAGTACTTCACCATTCTCGCTCAGACCTTGGTCAACGACGGTGCTGCCAACGCCATCCTCCGCCTGGGGTGGGAATTCAACGGCACGTGGTATCCCTGGAGCGTCGCCAGCAACGCTGATGCCCAGAACTTCGCCCAATTCTGGCGACAGATCGTCGACACCATGCGGGCCGTCCCGGGCCAGCAGTTCAAATTCCTGTGGAATCCCAATGGGGGCGGCTCCTCGAGCTGGAATCTCGAGCTCGCCTATCCCGGCTCGGCCTACGTTGACTACATCGGCACCGATGTCTACGACGAGTACTGGGGAAGCTCCTTCACCCCGCAGGCCTCGTGGAGCAATGCCGTGACCCAGACCTGGGGCCTCAACTGGCTCACCACGTTCGCGGCGGCCGAGGGGAGGCCCATGGCCATTCCGGAGTGGTCCGTCGACTTCCGCAGTGACGGGCACGGCCTCGGGGACGACCCCTACTTCATCAGCCAGTTCGCCAACTGGATCGCGAGGAGCAACGTCGCGTTCACGTGCATCTTCTCGTTCAACGACACGGCCGGCGGCCAGGACAACGACCTCACCGACGGCAGCTTCCCGAACGCCCTCGCCGCGTTCCGGGCCGACTTCGGCTGACCGGCCCTCGAGACCGTGGCACTCGGACCCGACTCGCTGGTGCTGTGCTCGGGCACGGTCCCCCGTCACATCAGCTTCCTCGAACGACTTGGTGCTGCGGCTGACGCGGGGTATGACGCCATCTCGCTGTGGGGCCGGGACTATGCCCGCGCCCGGCGCGACGGCCACAGCCACGCCGAGATGCGCACCCTGCTCGACGACCATGGCCTCGTCGTCGCCGAGGTCGACCCGGCGTGGTGGTGGACACCAGGGGCCGGCGACGTCCACATCCCGGTCGAACTCGACGCCATGGAGGTCTTCAGCCACGGCGAGGACGATCTGATGCGCATGGCACAGGCCATGGGGGCGCGCTCGCTCAACGCGGCCGACGTCCTGGGAGGGACATGGGGCGTCGACGACGCGGCCGAGGCCTTCGCCGCACTGTGCGACCGAGCCGCCAATCACGGCTTGCTCGTCCATCTGGAGTGGCTGGCGTGGTCACGGATCCCCGACGTGGCGACGGCCTGGGCCGTGGTGAGGGGCGCCGACCGGCCCAATGGCGGGCTGAACGTCGATACGTGGCACTGTGCGCGCACCGGCACCACCACCGACGACCTGCGCGCCTTGCCGGCGGAACGCATTCTCGCCGTTCAGGTCTCGGACGCGCCGGCGCGTGCCGAAGACAACCTGATCGAGGCGACGCTGCACGACCGGGCGCTCCCGGGCCACGGAGAGCTCGACCTCACCGGCTACCTCGGTGCGTTGCACGACATCGGGGCGCAATGCCCGGTGGGCGTCGAGGTCTTCTCCGACGCCCTGCACGACACCGGCCCGCACGCGGCCGCCCTGGCGGCGGCGGACGCCACCCGACGTGTGCTCGGCGCGGCACAATGGGCCCGACCATGAACGACTCCAGCAACCAGAGCCCGGGGGGCGAGGCCCTCGGGGCGATCGTGGTCGGGACCGGTTTCGGGTGCTACTCCCACGTCCGGGCCCTGCGTCACGCCGGTTTCGAGGTCCGGGCCCTGGTCGGTCGCGACCTCAAGCGAACCGCCGAGCGCGCTTCGATGTTCGAGGTGCCACTCGCCTGTGCCACCCTCGCCGATGCTCTGGCACTCCCGGGAGTCGACGCCGTCACCATCGCCACGCCGCCGCACACCCATGCCGAGCTCGCCCTCGAGGCCATCGGGGCGGGACGACACGTGCTGTGCGAGAAGCCCTTCGCCCGCGACACGAGCGAGGGGCGTACCGTGCTGGACGCGGCGCAGCAGGCCGGGATCGTCCACCTGTTGGGGACCGAGTTCCGCTTCGACGCCGGACAAGCGCTGCTCGCCCACGCGGTCCGGACCGATCGCATCGGCGCTCCTCGTCTCGCCACCTGGCTGATGCACGTCCCCATGCTCGTCGACCCCGCTGCGGTGGTGCCGCAGTGGTGGGGCGACGCCTCGGCGGGCGGGGGGTGGTTCGGGGCACACGGCTCACAGCTCATCGACCAGATCCGCGCCACCCTCGGCGACTTCGCCGGGGTGAGCGCGTCCCTGGCTCATGTCATCGAGCGGCCCATGACCGCGGACGACGGGTTCGTCGTGCACTTCCGGATGGCAAACGGTTGCGTCGGGGTGCTCCAGAGCACGGCGTCCGATCGCACCGTCGTCGTCGAGACCAGGGTGACGGGGTCCACCGGCACGGCCTGGATCGAAGGGGTGGGCGACAAGGTCAAGGTGGCCGACGCGTCGGGCGTGCACACCGTGGCGGTCCCCGACGAGCTGCGCAGCGAGCCGGCACCTCCCCTGCCCGAGGGCTCGGTCACGACGACGTACGAACAGATGACCACCTTCGGCGTCGAGTACGGGCCCTACACGCGTCTCGCCGCCGCATTTCGCGACGGGATCCTCGGCGTGGAGCGCGCCGGCCCGCAACCGGCCACGTTCGTCGACGGCGTCGCCCAGATGGCGGTGCTCGACGCCGCTCGTCGATCCGCGAGCCGAGGCGGCGAGTGGACCGACGTGGAGCGTACGGACTCTTTCGGGTAGCACCGAGGTGGCCTGAAGCGCTCGGCGGTGCGTTCGTATCCGCCAACGCACGCAGGCCACGATGTACCGTCACCACCATGGCCGTGGCGCGGCTGGACGGATGGCGAGGAGGACCCGTGAACCGCCGGGGCCCTCCATTGGCTCCGCGGCGCCACATCCCGCCGTTGTCGTGTCTCGACGAAGCGCCGTTTCCCGCCCGCGTCGATGGGTACCACGGACAGTGACTCCTTTAAGTTGGCCGCGGCTCGTGACGACACTTCTGGCCATGGCCGAGATCGGGCGCACGGGTGCGGGCCGGGGCCAGTACCCCGGGGAGGCGTACCCGTGAGCATCGTCGACGCCGTCACGGCCAAGCAGCCGGGAACCATCTCGACGTCCGACGCCGGCATGAAGGTCGCCGTCCGCAACCGCTACCTCGGAACGTGGAGCGCGGGCTTCGAAGTGGTGGCGACACATCTCGACGGGTACTCCCTCAGACGGACGTCGGACGGCGCCGTGCTCCCCGAGGTCATCCCCTTCAGCGACGTCCGCGAGCCGTGGGGGCCACCTACCGACGGGATGAGCTGAGCCGAGACCGCCCGCCGCGTCGCGGCCCCGGTACTCCGGTCACCGTTATACTGCTTGACGGTATATCGGCATCCGGCATAGTATGCCCGTATGCGAGACAACGCCGACGTATGGCCGCAGGCGCTGTGGGCGACGGGCAGGCCCCCAGAGCCGGGGACAATCCACCGACCACCGGGATGGCCGCCACGCGTGCTTGTGTGCCTGGCCCTGGTCATGTCCCTCATCGGCGCCGTGCTCTTCTTGGCCCTGGTGGTGGCACCATCGGCGGGGGCGGCCGGTGGCTGCGGTGGCAGTTGACCGACGCGCCACACGAGCGCCTCGGACGTGGCTGTGGGGAACCGTCTTCCTGAGTGCCGGCGCCTTCGTGGCCACCATCGCCATGGCGCCGACAGCGTCGGCTCCGCCCGTGACCGCGTTGGCGTGGCTTCTCTTTATCGGCTCATCCGTTCACGTCGCGTCGACGGGATGGCTCTTGACACTGCCCGAGGTCCGCGCCCACGCCGTGCAGCGGCGGCTGCGCTATCGCTGGGCCCCGATCGGCCTCGTCCTCGCCGGCGCCGCCACGGCGGCTGTGCTCTCCCCTTCCACCCTGACCTGGTTCCTGCTCCCCTATTTCGCGTGGCAGTTCTTCCACTTCCAAAAGCAGAACCTCGGCGTGGCTGCACTGGCGGCGTCCTCGCAGCACGTCGCGCCGCTGCGCCGGACCGAGCGCCGGGCCCTCGTGCTCGCGGGTGGAGCCGGTATTGCCGGCCTGATGGCGCATCCCGCTCTGCTCCAGCTCCACATCGATCCGCGGATCGGGGTCGTGTTCGACATCGCCTTCGTGGTCTTCGCCGTTGCCGTGGCGACGGGATTGACCGCACTGTGGCGTCGCCCGGCGCGGGACCGACCTCCTGGCTTCAGCATCGTCTACACGCTGTCGTTGCTGTTCTCGCTCCCCATCTTCGTCTTCGGCTCTCCCTACGCGGCGGTCGGCGGCATGACCGTGGCGCACGGGTTGCAGTACCTGTTCCTGGTCGGTCTCATCGCCGGCACCCGACGGGGCGCGAGCCGACGGCTCAGGGGCGTGGTCGTCGCCAACGTCGCACTGCTCGGCGGGGCCCTCCTCAGTGCCGCCTCCCATCTGCACAGTTCGACGCCGGCGGCGCGCCTCGTCTTCGGGGCCTACCTGGGCGCCGTCATGGCGCACTTCGTGATCGATGCCGGCCTGTGGCGGCTGCGCGACCCGTTCCCGAAGATGTTCGTGGCCCACTACCTGCCGTTCCTCGTGCCACCGGGACGTGAGCCCGGCCTCGTTCCGGTCGGCGATGGATCGTCAACCGATATAGGATGAGCGCCGTGGCCAGATCGAGAGCCAAGAACGACCCCGAAAGGGTCCCTGCCGAGCCGCTGGGCACATTCGGACGGTATGCGGGGCCGGCCACGCTCATTCTCTCCAGCCTGGCCGAGGGCACCAAACACGGCTACGCGCTGACCAAGGACATCGAGGTCTTCGCCGGAGTCCGTCTCGCTCCGGGCACCTTGTACGAGGCGCTCAGCCGTCTCGAAGGCCAGGGGCTGATCGAAGCGGTCGACAGTGACGACCGCCGTCGCCCCTACCGGTTGACGGCGGTGGGCGCCGCCGCGCTGCGAACCCATCTCGACGCGCAGCGTCGGGTCGCCGATCTCGGGCTGCGCCGCCTGGCGGGGAGTTGGGGTTGAGGTGACACAGAGCTCGCCCGAGGCCGATGTCGCCCGGCGCGCCACCAGCCTGCTGCGCTGGTATCCCCAGCAATGGCGGTCGCGCTACGGCGAGGAATTCGGCGAACTGCTCATGGCAGACCTCCTGGAGCGACCGCACTCCTGGCGTCGCACCGTGGACGTGGCCCGGACCGCAACGGTGGCACGACTCTCGATCATGGGGTTAGGCGGGCGCACGCTCGACGCTCCCGAGCAGGTCCGCGCGAGCATCGTGTCGGTCGGTTGTGCGGTGGCCGCGTTCCTTGCCTTCGGCGTGGCCATGTGGTCGCAGCTGACCATCGGGTGGCAGTGGTCGCAACCCGACACCTCCGCCACCAGAGCGGCCGTCGTCGTCATGTCGGGTGCCATGGCCTTCTTCGTCCTGCTCGCTCTCTTCGCGGCGGGCCCCATCGCCGCCCGAGTCGTGACACGCTTCGCCCGTCGGCAATGGCACGGCCTGGTGTGGCCGACGACGCTCTTTCTCGTCGGGGGCACGCTCCTCGTCGTCGGAAGCCGGCACTTCGGAAACGGATGGCCCGGGACCGGAGGACACCCCTGGGCCGATCGAGGACTCGTGCCGGGCGGGGTCGCCGCCTTCTCGTGGGCCTCGACCATCTCGATCTCGTCGTACTGGGCGCACCCCTGGGCGTTGCTGTCGTTTCCCGCCGCCGAGATCGCCTGGATGGCGGCCAGTCCGGTCGCCATGGTCTGCCTCGTCGTCGGTGCGGCCAAGACGGTGCGGCGCCTGGACCTGTCGGAGCGAGCCTTGCGCTTCGAGGCCGGGCTGTCAGGCGTGGCGGCGATCGCCATGGTCGTCTTCCTGGGCGCATGTTGCGGTTGGATCGTCGACGGTGGACCGGGCCCGAGAAACCTCTTCCATGCCGGGTCGATCGACGTCGCCGGCCTCGTCGTGATGGGTGCGGCCCTCGCCGTGGTGCACAGGGCCGTCTGGCGCGCCCGCCGGTTCGGGCTGAGTTCCCTGGCGCGCTGATCCCGGACGCTCAGCTCCGCAGGCCTCCGGGACCCGAGGGTCAGTCGCCGGGGCGGCCTCCTGCCCGGCGGCCTGCAGTGGTGGAGGAACGATGGCAGCCGATGTGCTGCACATCAAATTCGGCGTTCCCTACGAGGCGTCCACGGCGCTCTTCGCGGTGGTGTTGGCCGTGGTGTTCTCAGCTTGGTACGCAAGCGAGAAGACCCTCTCCATCCACAGCATCTTCACGACTCGCCGCGAGCTCTTCTACTGGTGCACCGTTATCTCGACGTTCGCACTCGGCACCGCGGCCGGCGACATGACGGCGACGAGCCTGCACCTGAGATATCTCCGTTCCGGCGTGCTCTTTGCCGTCTTGATCGCCGTACCGGCTGTGGCCTACCGCCTCCTGCGCCGGAACGAGAGCTTCTTGTTCTGGTTCGCCTACATCCTGACGCGGCCCCTGGGCGCTTCATTCGCGGACTGGACGGGCAAGCCTCACAGCGTCGGTGGTCTTGCCTGGGGTGACGGGATCGTGAGCCTGGTCCTCGCGATCTTGATCGTGGCGTTCGTCGGCTACCTGACGGTCACCGGGCGCGACGCACGTGAGCGCGACACGACAACGGCGCCTGCCTGACCGGCTGCCTGAGCTCAACCACAATCCCGTGCTCTCAGCCGAGTAGTCCAAGCCTCAGTCTTGTGCGATCTCGCGACGACGCGATCTCGCGGTCGGTCCTCGCACAGGTCTCTGAGAATCAGACGCCGACATCATCGGGCAGGTAGGGAGACCCTGCGGGCGTACCCCAACTGATCGTTATTGCTGCCAGTTCGCCCAGGAACAGGGCGTGGTGGCCGATCATGATCGCGAATGCCGTGAGCTCTGCACACGAAGAATCACCTAGGTGGTTTCAGAGCTCACCTACGTGGTTTCTCGGGTTCGCCTTTGAGCCACCGTTGTCAAGATGACGTTCGACCAGACGGGTGCAGCCCGACACTGGCTACTCGCCAAACGAACCATACGGAGGGGAACGTGCGAATTCGGAAGAGCTTGTTGGTTTTGACCGCGGTGATGCTGCCTGTTGCCAGCATGGCATTGCTCGAGGGCACAGCGTTCGCCGGGAAGGTGACAGGGACCGGAAACCCTACGTGTAGCTTCGGAGGCAGCATCAACTTCAACCCGCCTCTGACCCAGAACGGGACCCCCGGAGTGAAGAAGGAGGTCACGACCGTTTCCGCGAGCCTGGGTTCGTGCTCGGGAGGAACGCCGGCAGCACCGGCATCAACCGTCGTCGTCAAGCCGATCAAGTCGAAGACGGCGAAGGGAGCGAACGGCGCTACGTGCTCCAGCTTTGAGTCCGCGGCGGGGTCGGCCAAGGTAAAGGTCAAGATCAACTGGACCGGCGAAAAGGCGTCGAAGTTCAGCATCAGTGGTCTGCACGACGCCATCAACGGTTCGGGCGAGGTGGGCTTCACCGGCAGCTTCTCGGTCGGCGGTTCCTACGGCGGAGCGGGGCACCTCGGGGTCTACCTCACGAACGCGAGTTCGAACGCAATCGCGACGTGCAGTGGGAGCATTTCGTCGCTTCAGATTGACCGGTCGAACAGCTCAGGCACACTTTAGAACAACCGCAAGCGCGCTCTCCGCACGCTGCGGGGAGCTGCAAGTCGGATCGTAAGAGGGTGGGCTCGGGCCCACCCTCTTACGCGTCCGGGCCCAAGAGGCCCCCCGGACTGCCCCATAAATGATTCCGGCTATGCCCCGCCCTCTCCGGAACTCGAGAATCCCGTCATCGCGCAGGATGTGCATCGCCCACGCGCACGCTGTTGTTGTTCCCTGCGAGCACGGCCGCAAGGTCTTTCAGGAGCGGCAGTCGCTCGCCTGCGCCGGCCTCACCTTCTGCTACGGCCCGACGAATCTCGGCAGCGACTTGGTCGTGCTGGGGAACGGGCCCTGATCGGTCGACGTTGATCCGATCGGTCGATGTTGACAGGAAGCATGGTACTAGTAATAATAGTTCCATGATCGGGCAGCAGGCCAGGACACTCGACGACCCCGCGCCTTCGGCGTTCCGGGTGCTCGAAGGGGGTCTGCATGCCGATGCTCTTTTCAAAGAAGCCCGCAGACGGCGACGGTTGCGTTGGCTATTCGGCATGCTCACCGCCGTCGTCGTCCTCGGCCTCGCGGCCGCGATCGGAACGGCTTACGGATTCAGTGGTGGAGCACCGCCAAACCAGCATGGCTCCGGTGGCACCACCTCCGGGGGAGGTTACGTCTACACGGTCAAGGCGACATCCATGGAGCCCACGCTTGTACCGGGGGATCAAGTCGAGGTCACAGAGAGCACCGGGGTCCTCAAGCGGGGAGATCTCGTCGACTTCAAGCTGCCGATTCGTTTTCAGACTCCCGGAAATGACACGATGATCAAGCGCATCGTCGGCCTCCCGGGAGAGACGATCTCCTCGTCGGCTGCGACCGTGCTCATCAACGGAATGCCGCTGTCGGAGCCCTACCTCGAACAGGGCGGAGCTCCGGGTCCGGCTATTTCCAACGAGGTCATCCCGCCCGACGAGTACTTCGTCTTGGGCGACAATCGGGCCGACTCACTCGACTCGAGCTACCTCGGTCCAATCCCTTCGACGTCGATCATCGGGATTGCCACCAGGATTGTCGCTCCGCCATCAAGGTCAGGGCCGATCCCCGGGGCCGCACGCTAGTAGTGACTCGCCCGATGGCCCGGGATGTGCCAGTACGGGACACGGCGCCAACGACGACAAGGCTAAGACTGGAACGGGCCGATCCTTCCGCCTGCCATCGCACTTCGGGAAATCGCTCCGTTGTCGACTCCCCAAGCCAATCACTCGACAGCGTGACACGTCGACTCGATGACGTCATTCCAAGTGATGACGAGTGGGCCGTCGGCACTCGAATTCGAACCTCGTTGACGTGAGGAAACGGCTTCTGGCGCTTAATGGCGCCTCGTTACGTGCACGCAGTAGCCGCTGGCTTCCACGACACTCGAGTACCTGGCCCGGCCTCCTGGCCGTGTTTCAACTCGAGCGTCTTGGGACAGCCAGCAGATATCGAGTGGGACTCGGGCGACACGCAACGAGCAATTAAGGTGCGCTCGTGACGGATCTCCCGACGGACAAGCGGAGCGCGGGGGCATCCACCTGGCAATTCCTCGTGGGGCGGCCGCTTCGCAGCTCTGAGGCTTCGAAAGAGCAAATCACTCCGGTCGAAGGGCTCTCGGCCCTCTCCCTCGACGCGCTGACCTCGGTCGCGTACGGACCCGAGGCGATCATCGTGGTCCTCGCGGTGGCCGGAGCGGGGTCGCTCCACTTGGTACTCGGGATCACGATCGCCATCGTCGCGCTGCTGGCGGTCCTCGTGTTCTCCTACCGACAGGTGATCGACGCCTACCCCGGAGGCGGCGGTGCCTATGCGGTCTCACGCGCCAACCTGGGGGCGCGCATGAGCCTCGTCGCCGGGGCATCGCTGATCGTCGATTACACGCTGACCGTCGCCGTGTCGATCGCGGCCGGCGTCGGAGCGCTGACCTCCGCCTTCCCATCTCTTTCGTCGGCCACCGTACCGATCTGCCTCGGGATCCTCGCTGTAGTCACGCTGCTCAACCTGCGTGGCCTGGGCGAGACAGCTCGGGCGTTCTTACTCCCGACGATGGTCTTCATCGTGGGCCTCCTCGCCATCATCGCGGTCGGCCTGATCCACCCGCTCGCGCTTCATGCCGCCCAACCAGGCCGTTCTCTGCTCGCCACGCACGGCCTCGAGACGGTGAGCGTGCTTCTGGTGCTCAAGGCGTTCTCCGCTGGATGTAGCGCTCTGACCGGTGTCGAAGCGATCGCCAACGGGGTGCCGCTATTCAAGGAGCCGAGAGCTGTTCGCGCCAAGCGAACCGAGCTGTTGCTAGGTCTGATCCTCGGCGCCATGCTGCTCGGACTCGCCGTACTCGCCAGTCGATGGCATATCGGACCAAGGTCTGGTCAGACGGTGCTCAGCCAGATCATGGCCGATGCAGTGGGGCGGCACTGGGCGTACTACATCGTCTCGCTCACGATCACGCTGGTGCTCTCGCTCGCTGCCAACACCTCGTTCGGTGGGCTACCGGTGCTCGCCAGCCTGTTGTCGCGAGACGACTACCTCCCACACCTCTTCGCGCTGCGCGGCGATCGACAAGTCTTCGCCAACGGCATCTGGGCGCTCTCGGTTCTTTCGGCTGCCCTATTGATTGCCGTGGGCGGAAACACGAACAGCTTGATCCCCCTGTTTGCCATTGGTGTCTTCACTGGCTTCACACTCGCCCAGAGCGGGCTCGTCGTCCACTGGTGGCGGACCAAACCTCCCGGGTGGCGTCACCGCGCCGCCATCAACGGGCTCGGTGCCACGATGACCGCGATTGCCACGATCGTGTTTCTCTTCTCGAAGTTCCTAGAAGGCGCGTGGGTGGTCGTCGTCGCCATTCCCGCGTTTGTCTTCCTCTTCACGCGAATACGCGCCTACTACGGGCGCGCCGGACGCGAACTCGGTCTCGGTACAATTCCCCAAAAGCCAGAAGCGCAACGATCTCTCGTGGTCGTACCGGTCACCGCAGTGTCGCGACTCACCAGGCACGCAATCTGCGAGGCGCTCTCGCTCAGTGAGGAGGTGGTGGCTGTCACCGTCGTCCTCGACGGTGGTAGCGATGGCGACGCTCGCGCCCGGATGCTCGAGCAGGAGTGGGCCACATGGGATCCGGGCGTTCCGCTACGGGTACTTCATACGGACTACGCGTCCGTCGTGGCGCCGCTCATCTCGTTCATCGACGAGCTCCGAGCGCACAATGACAAGCAGATCGTCGTGCTCATCCCCGTCGTCATCCCGGACCGGGTCCGTTATCGCTTCCTTCACAACCAGATCGACATCGTGCTCTCCGCGGCGTTGCGAAGCCGACCCGATGTCGTGGTGGCGCGGGTCCAACTGCCTCTCGGAGTCCTGGCAAGAGAGCCCTCAGCGGGCGACCATCTATCGACCGGGGCGGGAACAACAAAGGACTCGACCGGCTCGGAGACGTAGACACAGGTATCGGAGCCAGTGTCGCCCTGGTACCGGAGCCGGGCCCGAACGGTGGGAGACACGTGCCAAGCCCAGAGTGAGACAGACCCACCGAAATCTCACAAATGGGAGTCAACGCCCTACCAGTGGGCCGTAGAGGACTCGAACCTCTGACCCCTTGCGTGTCGTGGGACGTACGCTCGGCAGCCGATGTCATCTGGCATCAGTGGGTGCCCGGTCGGTTCGGGTTCGAACCCACCCGGAGTCAATCGGCGTTAGCCGGTGTCAATCGGTGAATGGCTCCCTACTTTGCTCCCTGCCGGGAAGCGGGGACGCCTGGGGACTACCTCGTACAGCGCCATGCCGTGCGAAATGGGCCTCAAGGCATCCCAAATCCGGCATTATGCGGTACCGAGCGCCTGAACTCGTTGATGCAAGATTCGACCTGACGGTGTTATGCGTTCCTTCCGGTTCGACCACCGTGCGGAGTGCGGACTCCCAGCGAATTGCTGACAGCCCGGAGGAGGGAGCCGAAGAACCAAGTTGACAGCGACGCGGGCACGACCAAGGACCCCGCCCATGCTGAGTCGGGATCCTGAGCCGGAGAACGAGCGGCCAACCTTGACACCGCCGCAACGCGGCGACGTCTCGCACGGTCATACCCGCGAAGAGCGGACGACAACGGGGCCGATCGCAACTGGGCGGTGAGAACCATGGCGTCCTCCAGAGTCTGATTGGCACCCTGGGCCATGGTCGGGGGCATGGCATGGACGGCATCCCCCAGCAGGACGACTCGTCCGACGAAGAGAGATTTCGGAACACGGTGACGCACGTACGGCCAGAAATTGACTTCGGCATCGGACATCCCGTCAAGTAGTTCGGGTACTGGGGGCATCCATGAACCGAAGCGCTCCCTGAGCATCGAGACGACTGAGAATGGACGGGGGGTGTCGGGCGTCCCGGGTACGGTGAACCACCATTGCAACCTCCCCTCGCCCGCCGGCATTAGTCCACAAGCACCGTCCTTGTCTGTGAGCAACAACGCCTGGTGACCGTCGGAGAGTCGGGTCGAAACCTGGGAGAGGCCCTGCCACTCGGCCCACCCCGTCGGCTCAGCCGGCCCTCCGCCGAGAACAGCAGTGCGCACGGCCGATCGATGTCCGTCGGCACCGACAACGAGATCCACAGTCGCCGAGTCGCCGTTCTCGAACTCAACGGTTGCTCCCGACTCGTGCAGCCGGACCGCTCTGCAGGGGTGAGCGAAGCGGAGGCTGTCGGACGCCAACCCCTCCGCCAACCGCTGGAGGAGCAGACGTCTTGGGATCACCATGGCGGGGACTCCGAAGCGTCGGGCCAGACGCACTCCGTCGATGGCGCCCATCATCCTGCCTTGGGCCGATCGGAGCTCGAAACGGTCGATCCGCTGCCCCAGCCCTTCAAGAGGGATTCGAAGTTCTGTGAGAGCTGCCGAGCCATTCGGCCAAATCGTCACTGCTGCGCCAGAAAGCCGCAGACCTTCGGCTTGTTCGTACACCACACAATCGTGACCGAGGCTCTGCAAACCGCAGGCGACAGCGAGGCCTCCGATCCCCGCCCCCACCACTGCGACTCGCAGTCTGTGGCCTCTGGGCTCGAGGATCCTGCTCTCCACGACAAGTCAGGGTACTGCCCTAGGATGCGCAGCCGCAGCGCCCCTTTTCAGGGCACCCATAACCGTAGATCCCGATCACATCGGTATTTCGAATGGCCCGGGCTGGAAGTGCCAGTGATCGGTTGGTCAAGCGGGTCCGGCCCCTGGAGTCAAGGTCGGTGTTCATGGCAACGCTGCTAATTCCCTATCCCCCGTCGGTCCCGTCCGAAGCCTGCTCCGTCGACTTCGTGCTTTCGTTCTCGGGACTGACCACATGCGTCCTGTCCCCTGCGTGCGACGAGCGGGCCGCGTCAGACGTAGTTCGCTCCTGCCACGCCCGATGGATTGGGGCACTGGAAAGGGTGAGTGCCAAGTCTGGCCCGAATAGCTTCTCGTAATCGGTGACAAGGTGGCTGGCGTAATTGAGATTCGATGACCCCGTTGTCTTCACCTCTTGCAATGCCACCCAATCGTCGAGCGGGTTTGAGGCAAGGGCGACCCATACGATGTCGCTTTCCGGTTGCGAGATGTCTTGGAGCGGCTGGTGGGCATTTGCAACAAAGCCGGAGAGGCCCTCAGAATCGTTTTCCCCACCGATGAGCCAGCAACAGCACTCACCCAGGTTGCCCTGAATCCGAGGGGTGATCGGGCCATCCTCGAAGGGGAGCTGCATTCTTCTAAGGTGCGCCAACAGCCAATCGTGTGCTGACTGATCATCGGGCGTGGGTTCCCAAACGACGTCGGCGGAGACGGCCGCCTTGGTAAACATGGCTCCCAGACTCCCCTCCCGCGCGTTGGCGTGCAACGCCTGGACCGACGGACAGGTGCAAATGGCTCCCCATTTGGCTCCCCGGTGTGGCAGATCGATGCCCCGCAGAAGCCGGCAAGAAGATTAACCCCAGGTCAATGCGGTGGGCCGTAGAGGACTCGAACCTCTGACCCCTTGCGTGTCGTGCAAGTGCGCTACCAACTGCGCCAACGGCCCGTCGGTAGGAACCCTACCACCGCCGGTGACGTTGACGTGCCTTCAGAGAGCAGCTCTGGCTCCGTCGTGGCACCATTGTCCTCGTCCGTTTCGGCCAACCACGCGGGAGCGACAATGGACGGGACTCGAACCGATCAGGTCGTATCGGACCAGGGAACCCTGGACAGCGGCGCCGTGTCGAAACACGCGCAGAAGGTGCGATCCGAAGGCTGGGCGGTGATCGAGAACGCCATTGACCTCGATCTCGTCGGCGCCATTTCCGACGATCTTCTCCGTCTCGAGCACGAGCTCGGCATTGTGCCGGCGGACAATCTGTTCGAAGGGCGCCGGACGACCCGTATCTACAACCTTTTGGTCCATGGACAGCTCTACGAGAAGATCCCGCTGCACCCCAATGTCCTCCCCATCGTCGAGAAGGTCCTTGATCCGGGCTTGCTCATCTCCTCGTTGTCGTCGATCGCCATCGGATCCGACGAACAGGCCCAACCGATCCACTCCGACGATCAACTGATCCCGCTCCCGAAACCCCACCCCCCACTGATCTGCAACACCATGTGGGCCATCACCGACTTCACGGAGGAGAACGGGGCCACCCGCCTCTGTCCCGGGACCCACGAGCTGGATCACTCCCCCAACCTGCTCGAGCACTACGACTCGATAGCCGCCGAGATGCCCAAGGGCAGCGTGTTGGTGTGGGTGGGGAGCCTGTGGCACGGCGGCGGCGCCAACACCACCTCGCAGCGAAGGGTGGGGATCGCCATGAACTACTGCGCCGGGTACGTCCGCCAACAAGAGAACCAGCAGCTCGGCATCCCGCTCGACATCGTGCGCCGGTTCCCACGGCGCCTGCAAGAGCTGTGCGGCTACTCGATCTACAACGGGCTGATCGGGCACATCGAAAAGCAGCATCCGGGCAAGCTGCTCCTCGGCACGGAGGAGGACTCACCCCTCGTGTGGGACTACGCCGGGGGCGCCGAGACCTGATCCCGCAGCCGGGGCACACCCGTGCACGACCGCAGCGCCACCGCCACCCGCGTCACTTGCGGCGCTTGGACGCTTTCCCCGAACGTTTGGGCGATGACTTCGTTGCCCGGGGTCGGTGCGGCTTCCCGGACTTCTTGGCGACCTTCTTCGTCGAAGACTTGGCGGCCTTCTTGGCGGGCGCCTTCGCCGTCTTCGTGGGGCTCTTCGTGGACCTGGCGGCAGGCTTGCCGGTCTTTTTCACGGCCTTGCTCGAGGCGGCCTTCTTGGCGGGGGCCTTCTTGGCGGCCGCCCTCACTCTCCCGACGACCACGAGGGACCCCATCGACGGAAAGATCGTCGACTCTTCTCCCCCGGACCATGTGACCCGGAGCAGGACACCACTGACCCCGGTGACGACGCCTTCGCGAGGGGTCTGGCCCACCCGCTTCGAAGGAACCTGAACCCGGTCACCGATTGCTGGCATTCCGTCTCCTTGTCTATGGCGCCGATCACCCATCCCCCGGCACCCGAGGCGGCGGGCGGAATCGAACCGCCGTACGGGGCTTTGCAGGCCCCTGCCTAAACCACTCGGCCACGCCGCCGCGCCGCGCAGCGAGCCTATCGGCTGGCACCCGACGTCCCGCGAGGTGCGGGTCGGCAAGGACGGGGAACCCCAGCTCGTTTCGACCAGCCGGTCGATCCCGATGGGTGCATCGGACCGGGGCGTCGAAGTGCTTGAATCGGTCCATGCGGATCGCGCTCATCGCTCCCCCATGGACGCCGATCCCACCCCCGTTGTACGGAGGAATCGAGCTCGTGGTGGACCAGATGGCCCGCGGCCTCGTGGCGGCGGGGCAGGACGTCACCCTGTTCACCACGGGTGACTCGACGTGTCCGGTGCCAAAGGCGTGGGCGCTCGAGCACGCGGAAGGCATGCGCATCGGCATGGCCGTGCCCGAGCTCCGTCACGTCGTCCACGCCTACGAAGCGGTCTCAGGGCACGATGTCGTCCACGACCACACCGTGATGGGACCTTTCTACGCCGAGCGTTACCACGACCTTCCCGTCGTGACCACCATCCACGGTCCCTTCAACGACGAGCTGACCGATCTGTACCGCGTCCTCGCACCCCGTGTTCCCATCGTCGCCATCTCCCACGCCCAGCACCGGGCGGCACCCGACATCCCGATTGCACGCGTGATCCATCACGGGCTCGACGCGGCTGCCTTCCCCTTCGGAGACGGCACGGGCGATGAACACGGAGAGTTCTGCTTGTTCCTGGGGCGGATGGCGCCGGACAAAGGAGCGCACCGAGCGATCGAGGTCGCTCGCAAGGCGGGCGTGCGGGTCCTGCTCGCCGCGAAGATGCGCGAGCCGTGGGAGCATGCATATTTCGACGAACAGGTGGCACCCCTCCTCGGGCCCGACGCTGTGTATCTAGGGGAGGTCCCGCACGAGCACAAGCTCGAGTTGCTTTCGCAAGCGCGTGCCCTTCTCTTCCCCATCCGGTGGAACGAACCGTTCGGGATGGTCATGCTCGAGTCAATGGCGTGCGGGACGCCGGTGCTGGCGTTCCCCGAGGGTGCTGTTCCCGAGGTCGTCGAGGACGGCAAGACGGGCTTCGTGTGCGAGGACGAAACCGCCATGGCGGACGCCCTGGGTCGAGTGGACCAACTGTCGCGTGCGGACTGTCGCTCGTCGGTCGAGGGATATTTCTCGACCGAGCGCATGGTGGCGGACCACATCGAGCTCTACCGGGAGCTCCTCCGACACTGAAATGCGTCGGAGCCCCTTCTTCAGTCCCCTCGGCGGCTGAAGGCGTGGAAAACCCGCACGATCACGGCCACGATCACCACCAGAATGGCGATCTTGAAGACGAAGAGCGCCAGCCCGATGACCGCATGAGCGATCCACAAAACGACGAAGATCCCCCCGACGACCGCCGCTACCACGAGTGCGGTGTCGAGCAGGCTCAGCCCAGATCCCTTGGTATCGCTGTTGCTCATCTGATCCTCCGTCGGCTCCGGCTGTCCGGATTGCCACCTACCACGCTACGCCCGTGGCGGCCCCGGACGGTGGTCACCATCGATTCCAGACACGAAAAAGACAACCCCTGAGTGCTACCGTCGCCCGTGTCTCTCCGCTCACTGCGCCAGGAACTGCTGGCGCGACCGGACCTCCAGGGCGACGCTTTCTGTAGCGCGTTCTCCAACGCGGCCGACGGGTGGTTGGCGGGCCTGCTCGAGCGGGCTACCGACGGCCAGCCCCAGGGCGTCGCCCTTGTGGCCGTGGGCGGGTACGGGCGCGGCGAGCTGTGCCCCTACAGCGACCTGGACGTGGTGCTCGTCCACCGCGGGCGACGGGACATCGGCCGGGTCGCCGACGCGGTGTGGTATCCGGTTTGGGACGAAGGCATCCGCCTCGACCACTCCGTACGCCGGCCCTCCGAAGTCCTCCAGGTCGCCAGGGAGGACCTGCGGGCCCAACTCGGGCTTCTCGACGGCCGCGTGGTCGCCGGTGACGCCTCCGTGGCCGAGCCCATGCTCGAGGAGGCCTGCGCCCAATGGCGGAAGCTCGCCGGCCAATGGCTCCCGGTGCTCGCCGCCCAGGTCGATGAGCGGCACCGAGCTCACGGAGACGTGGCGTTCCTCCTCGAGCCCGACCTCAAAGAGGCTCACGGAGGCCTGCGCGACGTCCACGCCGTGCGCTCTGCCTCGTTGGCCGTAGCGGCCGTCGCCGAGCAGGTCGACCTGACGTCGCTTTCCGAACCGCGAGCCACGTTGACCGCAGCGCGCGTGGAGCTGCATCGCTCCACCAACCGCGCCACCGACCGACTACTCCTCCAGGAACAGGACCAGGTGGCCGCGGTCCTCGGCTACACCGACGCGGACGCACTGATGGCGGCAATCGCAGAAGCGGGCCGGACCATCGCCTGGGTGACCGACGACGTGTGGCGCCGCCGTTCGACCTGGCCCACGTCGCAGCCACGTCGATGGTGGTGGCTCCGGCGCGCCGCCGACCCCGTTGCGAATGACGCCACGGTCACGCTCGTTCCCGCCGAAGCCGGGATCGCGCTCGAGCATTCCGCCGGGTACGCCCGAGAGAGTCAGGTCGTCATCGAACCGGGGACCGATCCCCGGGGCCAACCCGGGCTAGCGCTGCGCGTGGCCGCGGTGGCGGCCGAGCACAAGATCCCGATCAGCCGGAGCTCGCTCGACACCATGGCGGCGGCGGAAGTCGGTCCACCGGACCCATGGCCCGATGACATGCGGGCCACGCTCGTTCGGGTGCTCGCCACCGGCTCCCCCGCCATCCCGGCGCTCGAGGCACTGGACCAGCGCGGTCTCTTGGTCAGGCTGATCCCGGAATGGGCCGCGGTGCGGAACCGGCCCCAGCGCAACGCCTATCACCGCTTCACCGTCGATCGGCATCTTCTCGAGGCCGCCGCCCAGGCAGCGTCGCTGGCGCCGAATGTGGCACGTCCCGACCTTCTCCTCGTGGGGGCCCTGTTGCACGACATCGGGAAAGGGTTCCCGGGCGACCACACCGAGGCCGGGGTGAAGGTCGTCGGGACGATGGGACGCCGAATGGGTTTTCCGCCCGACGACGTGGCGATCCTGGTCGGACTGGTCCGGAACCACCTGCTGCTCCCTGACGCCGCCACACGTCGCGACCTCGACGATCCGGCCACCATTGAAGCCGTGGCCGCCGCGGTCGGAGACCGCGTCCAGTTGGAGCTCCTGGCGGCGCTCACCGAGGCCGACAGTCTGGCCACCGGGGCCGCCGCGTGGGGCCAGTGGAAGGCGGGACTGGTCGCTGACCTCGTGCGGAGGGTGGCGACGTATCTCGGAGGCGGCGAGATCCGCCCCGCCGCACCGCTCGTGACCGATCGGCATCGGGGATTCATGCGCCAGGTCGAACGGCTGGGACGCTCGGTGGTCGCAGCCGAGCCACCCGACGTGACCGTGGTGGCACGCGACCGCCCCGGCCTCCTGTCGGCGGTCACCGGCGTGTTCGCGCTGCGCGGTCTCGACATTCGTTCTGCGGACATCGCCGTCGAAGAGCGCTTCGCCGTCGAGACGTTCGTGGTGGAGCCGTCTCGGGGCCGGTGGCCGGACTTCAAGCTCGTGGCCGACCAGCTCGAGGCGGTCCTGCGGGGGACCTTCCCTCTCGAGGAACGCCTCGCCGAGCAGGTGCGCGCCTACGCAGAGGGACGCCGGTCGGCGGCGTCGCAGCCCGTGGAGATCCATGTCGACGTCGACAACGCAGCATCATCGGGCTCGACGGTCGTCGATGTCCGCGCCGAAGACGACATCGGGCTGCTGCATCGGATCACCGCCGCGCTCTTCGCTCTCGACCTCGACGTCGTTGTGGCGCGGGTCTCGACCCTTGGCCACGAAGTCCTCGACGCCTTTTACGTACGCGACGCTGTCACCGGGGGCAAGGTGACAGACCCCGAGCAAATCCAACGAATCAAAGACGGCGTCATGCGTGCGATCAACGATCCCACAACAGATTCGGCTCTCCCGCGCCAGAAGCGCTGAGAAATCAGCCTAAAATCGGCGGTTCCGGTCATTGGGACCCCACCACCGCCGGGTAGGATCGCACTGGAGCTGCATGCCATGCCGGAAGCCGCACATCGACGCCGGGGAAGCGACGCCCGCCATCATTGGCTGATTGTCGCGGTCGTTGTCGCGCTCTGCGCGCTCGCAGCAGCCTCGACCGCCCTGGTGGCGACCCGCGTCAGCCCCTCGCCCGCGTCAGCAACGCCCACGGCGTCACCTGGCCGTCTCTCCGTGGTCGCCAGCCAACCGGCTCCCGACGCCACCGGTGTCCCGTCGGATACCGCCTTGAGCGTCCAGTTCACGGTGCCCCTGGCCGCCCACAGCCCCGTTCCTTCGATCAGCCCGGCCGTGGCGGGCTCGTGGGTGCAGACGTCACCGGACGTGTTGGCCTTCGACGCCACCGCTCCCCTGCCCCCCGGTTCGACGGTTTCGGTGTCGGTGCCCGGTGGTGCGCAGGGCATCGAAGGTAGTGACGGGCAGCGGCTCGCCGACACGCTCACCACGCACTTCACCGTGGCGCCCATGACCACGCTGCGCCTGCAGCAGTTGCTCGCCTCCCTGGACTACCTCCCGCTGACCTTCACGCCGGCTGATCCCGCCAGCGTTGCCCCCGACGAGGCTGCCACCGCCCAGGTCGGCTCGTTCGCGTGGCGGTGGACGACCATGCCGAGCTATTTCATGGCGCTGTGGTCTCCCGGAGAGCCCAACACGATCACCCAGGGCGCAGTGATGACGTTCGAGGGCCAAGAGCACATGACCACGGACGGCATCGCCGGTCCCAAGGTGGCGCTCGCCCTCCTCCAGGCGGCCGCCGCCGACCAGGTCGACACCTATGCGCACTACGACTGGGTGGACGTGAGCGAGACGCTGCCCGAGCACGTCAACGTGTGGCGTGACGGTCAGATCGTGTACACGACCCGAGCGAACACCGGCATCGAGGCCGCGCCCACCGAACAGGGCACGTGGCCCGTCTACGTGCGCTACGTCTCGACCACGATGCGCGGCACGAATCCCGACGGCAGCAAGTACGCGGACCCGGGCGTGCCGTGGGTGAGCTACTTCCACGGCGGCGACGCCCTGCACGGATTCATCCGGCCGGGTTACGGGTACCCACAGAGCCTCGGATGCGTGGAATTGCCACCGTCGCACGCAGAGGTCGTCTACCCCTACACGCCGATCGGGACCCTCGTCACGGTCGAGTAGTCCGGTCGCGTCGGCCCGACGGGCCGCGCCGACGCGATGGCTGCTACGGGGCCGGCGCCGAGGGAAACCGGGGCTCGCGCCGCTCCTTGATCGCGGCGAGGCCCTCGCGGGCGTCGGGACCGAGGAAGCCAAGCATCTCGAGGGCGACGGACTCACCGAAGCCGGGCAGCGCCTGTCGCATCCAGTGGTTCATGACCCGCCTCGTCCATTGGACGGCCGTGGCGCTCCCCGCCGCCAGTCGCCGGGCTATGGCGAGGGCTTCGGGAACGACGTCGTCATCGGGGACGCACTTGGTCACCAGACCGATGCGCTCGGCCTCGGGCCCGGTGATGAAATCCCCCGTGAGCAGGTAGTACTTCGCCTTGGCCATACCGCACAGGAGAGGCCACAACAGAGCGGCATGGTCACCTGCGGCCACCCCGAGCCGGGCATGCCCGTCCGACACCCGGGCGGACTCCCCCATGATCGAGATGTCGGCCATGAGTGCGACGGCCAGACCGGCGCCGACCGCTACGCCGTTGATGGCCGATACCACGGGCTTGTCGGCGCTGAGCATGCACTCGACGATGGTGCGCGCGTCGCGCCACTGCTCGAGGACGGCCCCATAGTCCTCGGTCATCTCCGCGATCATGTCGAGGTCTCCCCCGGCGCTGAATGCCCGCCCGGCCCCGGTGACGACCGACACGCGTGCATCCGGATCGGCGTCGATGACGGCCCACACTTCGGACATCTCACGGTGCATGCGGACGTTGGCAGCATTGAGCACTTCGGGACGGTTCAGGGTCACGATCACCACGCCGTCGGGTCGCCGGTCGAACCCGAGGTGCTCGAAATCTGCGTAGTCGTGGTGTGCCATGGCGCCACCATAGGACTGCGCTCGTCGCCAGTCGCCGATTCCCGAGGCGTCGCGACCCACCCGTGGCGGCCGGTAGCGTGAGCGCTCGTGCCCGAGCCCGCCATCGTCACCGAAGACATCGCCAGGCTGTTCGGGGACTACTGGGCGGTCGCGGGCGTAGACCTCGAGATCGCCGCGGGTGAGATCTACGGCTTCCTCGGCCCCAACGGCGCCGGCAAATCGACCCTTGTCCGCATGCTGTGCACCTTGATGCGTCCCACCCGAGGGCGGGGGCTCGTGGCCGGCCACGACGTCGCCAAGGAGCCCGAGCGCGTCAGGCTCCGCATCGGCGTCGCCCTCCAAGACGCCGCTCTCGACGACCGTCAGACGGGGCGAGAGCTCCTCGACCTCCAGGGCCGGCTGTACGGACTGCGACGCGCCGAGCGCTCGGTGCGAGTCGAGCAGGTGCTCCGGCTCGTGGACATCGGGACCGCCATCGATCGGCAGATCAAGACGTACTCGGGGGGGATGAAACGACGGCTCGACCTGGCCGCAGCGCTGATCCACGACCCCGAGATCCTCTTCCTCGACGAGCCCACGACGGGGCTCGACCCCGAGAGCCGAGCCGCGGTGTGGGACGAGGTTCGCAGCCTGAACGAGCAACACGGCACCACGATCTTCCTTACCACGCAATACCTCGAGGAGGCCGACGAGCTCGCCGACCGGGTCGGCATCATCTCCAGGGGTCGTCTCGTCGCGGAGGGAACGCCCGACGAGCTCAAGCGGACGGTGGGGACAGACGTCATCGTCGCCCGGGTGGAGAGCCTGACCGACAGGACCCTCCAGACCCTGCGGTCGGTGCCCGGCGTGGACGAGGTGGTGGGGACGGGTCACGAGGTCACGGTGCACGCGGCCAACGGAGCCGCCGTCATGAGCCCGGTCGCCCTCGCCCTTCACGACGCCGGCACGACCGTGGTGAGCCTCACCCTGCGCACGCCCACGCTCGACGACGTGTTCCTCCAGCTCACGGGCACGCACCTCCAGGACGGGGCGTCAGCGGAGGGGGCCGAGCCGTCGTCCGAGCGCCCCGAGCCCCCGCGTCAATCCGATCGGCCCGAGCAACCCGCCGCCAATGTCCCCGCCAACGACACCGTCGCCACCCCGCCGGGGGCAGTCCACGGTGGGGCCGCGTCCACCAACGAAGGGGCGCGCACCTGATGGCCTTGACGACAAGCGCGCCCACCACCGCCTTACGGGTCCAAGCGCGCCCCGCGGGATTTTTCGTGGACGTCGCCTCGGTCGCCCGCCGCGCCATCCGGCAGATCCCGCGCGAGCCCGAGGCCGTCATTCCCGCCCTGATCGTCCCGATCTTCTTCTACGTCCTCAACATCGGCGCGCTGTCGAAGATCACCCACCAAGCCGCCGGGTTCAGCTTCAAGTCCTTCGAGCTCCCGGTGGCGGTGGTCTTCGCCGTGACCGGAGTGTCGCGGGCGTCCGCGCTCGTGACCGACATCCAAAACGGCTACTTCGACCGGCTCATGATCACGCCGGTGCGCCGCCTGCCTCTGCTGCTCGGCCTGATGACCGCGGACCTGACACTTGTCATGGCACTCGCCGTCCCCGTCGTCGTCGTGGGCCTCGCTCTCGGCGTGCGCTTCCATGCCGGGGTGCTCGGGATCATCGTGTTCGTCGTGTTGTCAGGGATATGGGGCCTCGTGTTCACGGGTCTGCCCTATGCCATCGCCCTCAAGACCGGCAACCCCGGGGCCGTGAACGCCAGTTTCATCCTGTTCTTCCCCATCACCTTCCTGAGCACGACCTTCGTCCCGAAGCCCTACTTGCAGGGGTGGCTGGGAACGGTGGCCAACTACAACCCCATGACCTACATCCTCCAAGGGCTGCGGTCGCTCATCGTCGGTGGCGGAGGTATCCCGGGCCCCGCCCAAAGCTGGAATGCGGGCTACCTCGGACAAGCGGTCCTGGCCATCGCGGCCTTCGGCACCATCTCGCTGTCGCTTGCCCTGTTGGCCCTGCGGGGTCGGGTGCGGCGCGCCTGACCGCAGCAGAGCTGCCGGGGGCCCGGTCAGACGTGGAACTCCTGGAAGAGCACGGCATACTCACAGCCCGCCGCCATACCGCCGTACCCGGCGATGTTGCGGAGGAACTCGTCGGGGTCGAAGTCCGTGCCCAGGCCGTCGATGTACGCCTTGTGCTCGCGCAGCGACGCCACACCGGCGTCGATGGTCCCGGTGACGTCGACGAAATGTGTTGGTGCGGACGTACCTGACACGTAGACCACCTTGATGCCCTGCCAGGGGTCTCCGAGGTCCGCGAACATCCAGCGGTTGGCGGCGTCGCGACAGGCGTCGAGGGTGGACAAGCCCACCGCACGGTGATCGGCGTGGTTGACGCTCCCGCCGTCGCCCCAGGTGAGCTCGAAGTTCATGGTGATGACGACGTCGGGGCGCAACCTCCGTAGGGCTCCGGCCAGGTCGTGCCGCAGCGCCATGCCGGGCTCGACACTCCCGTCGGCGTGCCCCAGGAATTCGACATGAGAGACTCCCACCCGAGCGGCGCCAAGTCGTTGTTCCTCCTCGCGCAGCGGGGCCGCCTGCTTCGGGGCCATCCCGTCGATGCCGGCCTCGCCCCGTGTCGCCAGGACGTAGGACACGTCCTTGCCCTGTCCGGTCCAGCGCGCCACGGCGCTGGCGGCGCCGTACTCCAGATCGTCGGGGTGGGCCACGACCGCCACCGCCCGCTCCCATTCCTCGTCGACGGCCTGCATCTGGGTCTCCCTCCAGGTCGGTCCTAAGACTCTGCCACCTCGAAGACGCTGCCACCTCGAAGACGCTGCCACCTCGAAGACGCTGCCACCTCGAAGACGCTGCCACCTCGATGCCATCCGGTCCGCCCAGACGCGACCGCCATGGTCCTGCTTCGATAGCGACATCATCCTGGACACCGTGTCGCCCCTCGCGTACTGGTCGACCGTGGCGTTGGCAGCCGCCGGTTGCTTCGTCCTGTGCGTGGCGGCACGGCGTCGGCCGGGCCCATGGACGGTCGCGATGGCCCGTGTCCTGGCGCTGACCTTGGCGGCGGATGCGATCAGCTACAGCGTGGGGTTGGCGGTGCAGGGGACGTGGTCCGCCAAGACGTCGTTGCCTCTGGCGCTGTGCGACGCCGGAGTCCTGGTGGCGGCGGCGGCATGCTGGTGGCGTGGTGCGCTGCTCGTGGAACTGACGTACTTCTGGGGTCTGGCGGGCACGCTGCAGGCGGTCATCACGCCCGATCTGAACGTCGGGTTCCCGCACCTGGTGTTCTTCCAATATCTGGTGGGACATGTCGGGATCGTCGTCGCGGCGCTGTTCTTGGTGGTCGGCATGCGGATCGTGCCCCGACGAGGAGCCGTCGTCCGGGTCTTCGCCATCACCCTCGGCTACACGACGATGGTGGGGATCGTCGATGCGCTGACCGGGGCCAATTACATGTTCCTCCGCTCGCCCCCCGGAGAATGGACGCTCCTGAGGGTCCTGGGCCCGTGGCCCTGGTACGTGCTGAGTGCGGCCGGGGTGGCCCTCGTCCTCCTGACGCTCCTCGATGCCCCGTTCTGGTCGCCACGGAGGAGGGCATCGGCCGTGAGCGCCTCCTCGGCCGGTCTCGCCCCAGGATCGCTGCCCAGGGGCGCCACCGACCAGCCGGCCGGGAACCTGGTCCCCCGGCGCGCCTGGTTGTCAGGGCGGACGCGCCTCGAGCGATAGCCTGCTGGCATCCGTAGGTGACCCCATGTCCTCGCCATCCCATGCAGGAATGCGGACACGGGGCTGTGGCGCTCGAGCGACTATCGGGGGAAGAAAGAGGGTTTCGACACATGGATGACTCGACGCTCCTCGCCGAGCTCCTTCCGACCGCAGAGCGCCTGGTGGACCGCCATCTCGGCATGGCCAAGGAATGGTTCCCCCATGAACTCGTGGAGTGGCGGCCTCGGGCCGCGCCCGGGGGCACCAACCCCGAGGAGCCCCTGCCCGAGGGGATCGCCAGTGCGCTCTTCGTGAATGTCCTCACCGAAGACAACCTGCCCTATTACTTCGCCTCGATCGACAATCTGTTCGGCCGCGACGGCGCCTGGGGCTACTGGACACGACGTTGGACAGCCGAGGAGGGGCGACACTCGATCGTCATCCGCGACTACCTGATCATGAGTGGACACATCGACCCGGTGACCTTGGAGCGGGCCCGTATGGCCCAGGTCACCGGCGGCGTGACCCCTCAACCTACGAGCATCACCGACGCTTTCGCCTATCTCGCCCTCCAGGAGCTGGCCACCCGGATCGCGCATCACAACACCGGCAAGGCCCTGCCCGACGGGGAGGGGTACACCGTCATGAAGCGGGTGGCGGCAGACGAGAACCTCCACTACCTCTTCTACCGGGATCTGGTGTCAGCCGCCTTGGAGGTCGATCCGTCGGGGATGATCGAGGCCATCAAGCGCCAGACACTGAAATTCGAGATGCCCGGTGCGGGGATCCCGGACTTCGCCCAGCACGCCAAGGCCATCGCCCGGGCGGGGATCTACGACCTGACGATCCACCACGACTCGATCCTGAAGCCGGTCATCCTGGGCCACTGGGACGTGGCGAACAGAGAGCGCCTGACGCCCTCGGCCCGAGCGGCGCGAGACCGACTGGTGCAGTTCATCACCCGCATGGGCCGGGCGGCCGCTCGGATCAAGGATCCCCGAGCCGAAGCGGTCGGCGCAGCCTCGCAGTAGGCGCCTTCGCGGCGTTCACTTCGATCAGTACGGCGGGCCCGGAGCGGGACACGCCGTGCCGACAGGGCACCCGGCGGCTACGCGGAATAACGTCAACCCAGCGCCCGGGGGTTGTGGTCCCGGCTGTTCAGGCGCTCCCTCCGTGTGTCGATAGGAGAAGGGATTGCAAGCGAAGGGCAGTGCCAATAGTGCAAACGCCGGCATTGCCAGCGCCATCCAGTGACAGACCGCCTGATCCGGCGACCCAGGTTTACGCACTGACCCCAGTCATGGCTGAGCACCACAAGAGCCTCAGCCCGACCCTGTTGGCCTATGCGATGGCGCCTGTTGCCCTGGTCATCCTCTTGGCCTTCCGGCACTGGAACGTCGTGGCCCGGGAACCGATCTGGGTCTATGTCGCGGTCCTTGTTGTGCCGATGTTGTGCAGCGTGATTGCCAACCGTTGGTATGCAGTGAAGGCTTCGGTGCCCCGCCTGCATCTGCGGGTCGCCGCGGCAGCAACCTCGGTCACGGTGGTGATCTATCTGAGCGGATGGGGACCGGTCGCAGTCGGGGCCTACGCCATCATCGCCGTCGAGAGCATCGCCCGCTGCGGGTCCCGAGCGTGGCGGGTCGTGGCGTTGTGGACCTTCGTGGGCATCGCATGCGGCCAGTGGGCGATCGGGATCGGTTGGGCGCCCTCGTTCCTTCGCATGTCCCAAGCCCAGAGCGTCGCTGCCCTGGGCATCGTGGTGAGCCTGTTCGTCATCAGGATGGTGGGTGCCACCGGCCTGCAGAAAGAGCTCGCCGAGGCGAAGCTGGCCGACCAGGCCCTTCACGACCCCCTCACGGGACTCCCCAACCGCGTCTTGCTCGTCGATCGCCTTCGCCAGAGCATCGCCCGGGCCCGGCGAAGCCGGACGGCCTTTCCGGTCGTGATGTTCCTGGACCTCGACCGGTTCAAGCTGGTCAACGACAGTTGCGGCCACAGCGCGGGAGACGCGGTCCTGGTCCAGGTGGCGACACGGCTCACCGCCGTGTTGCGGGACTCCGACACGTTGGCCCGTTTCGGCGGTGACAAATTCGTCATCGCCTGTGACGAGCTCAACGATCGCGACCTCGTGCTTGCCTTCGCCCAGCGAATCATGGACGTGTTCTCATCACCGTTCGTGGTGGCCGGCCACTCCTTCCAACTCGGCGTCAGTATCGGAGTGGCCGTCCTCGACGAGGAGGATCTCAGCCTCGAAGGCTTGTTGAGCGACGCCGACTCAGCCATGTACTTCGCCAAGACATGCGGCGGCCAGGGAAAGATCCAGATATTCGACAAGGCCATCAGGGCCATGGCCCGCGAGCGCACCACAACGGAATCGGACTTGGGCTACGCACTCGAGCACTCCGAGCTCGTCGTCTACTACCAACCGATCGTCGAGACGGCGAACGGGCACGTCGTCGGCGTGGAAGCGCTCTTGCGGTGGCAACATCCGACCCGCGGCCTGTTGCCGCCGGGCGCATTCCTCGACTTGGCAGAGCAAACCGGGCTCATCGTTCCGATCGGTGAATGGGTCCTGTCCGAGGCGTGCAAGGACGTCCGAACGTGGAACCAGCACCGCGAACCAGACCAACAGATCGCGCTGAGCGTGAACTTGTCGGCCCGACAACTTGCAGAACCTGATCTGAGCCGACGCGTCAAGGCGATCGTCGAAGGCTCCGGCGTGACGCCTGGCTCACTCCGGTTATCGCTCGAGGTCACCGAGACCCTTCTTCCCGTCGACCAACCAGCAGCCACACGGTGCCTCGCCAGCCTCCACGAATTGGGCATTCAGCTGGCCATTGACGACTTCGGCACCGGCTACGCGTCGCTCAGCTACGTCATGGACCTCCCCATCACGATCGTCAAGATCGACCAGTCGTTCGTGGCCCGGATCGGCCGTGACCCTCGCGGTGAGGCGGTCGTGAGCGCGATGATCCAGTTGGCCCACACCCTCGGACTCCAAGTCGTCGCCGAAGGTGTCGAGACCGCCGAGCAGCTCGCATTCTTGTCGCGCGCGTCGTGCGACTTCAGCCAGGGTTATCTCTTCAGCCGCCCACAACCCGCCACCGAAGCAGGCCCGCCGACACACCTGGTCCTCGAGGCACTCTCGCACGAGATCGAAGGCGCAGCCCGGTGAACGGTGGTCAAAGACCGACCGATGACATCGGTCCTCACCGGCACACGGTGTCGAGACGCGCCCGACGTCGACCACCCATCGTCGTGCATACTGACCTTGGTCTGATCCCAGCTCCCCGTGGAGGCTGACATGGCAATCGGGGTGCAACTCGACTTCAGGGGGGCCACGCTGGAGCAGTACGACGAGGTTCTCGAGACGACGGGATTCCTGCCGGGCGGGCCCAGCACCGCAACGGCGCTGTTCCACTGGGTCACCAAGACCGAAGACGGGATTCGCATCATTGACGTATGGGAGTCGCGCCAGGCGTTCGAGCGATTTGCGAGCGAGGCCAACGCCGGCATCTTTCTCGAGGTCGGTGCCCCGGAGCCACCGCTGATCCAATTCTTCGAGGTGCACAATTACCTTTCGGGTAGCCGCCGGAGAGGCTGACGCCATGAGTCGGGGACACCTCTCTCCACGTGACGGGGCCGAGCCAGCGTGAACGTTGCTCACGGCCACAGCGCGGGCGTCATCTCGCTTCTTCGTGAAGCGATATCCTTGCCTGAAGCTGCTGCGTCGACCGGGTCGTCAGGCTCCGGGCGATCTGCATACTCGGATCCCATCTGACTCATGGCCCCTTCCGCCCTCATCCCGATCGTTGGCCCGGCCCAGAGAACCGTTTGCAATACGTCGACCTCCGTCTCCGCCAGAAACGTCGTACATATTGGGATTGGATGCTCGACCCAGGCCGCCGGCAGCTTGCCGTGGTGCGATCGTGCATGAGCCACGGGAGCTTCCCTCTGATTCGCTGGCCCGAGAACGACAAGACCTCACCCGGTCCCGCATCAGAGAGGCCGCCATGAACGTCGTCGCCAGGCGGGGCTTCGACGCCACCGTGGCGGAGATCGCCCAGTTGTCGGGCGTGAGCCCCCGCACCATCTTCCGGCACTACTCGAGCCACGACCGATTGATCGTGGCGACGGTGAAAGACATGTACGAGGCATGGGGACGACGCCCGATCGCCGGTCTGCCGACACCCGATGCGGACCTCGATGGATGGCTCGAGGGTCTCGCCATCGTCATCCACACCAGAAGTGCCGAGATCATCGGGGAGGCCTTCTGGGACCTTCACGCTCCGAACCCGAATGCCTCGGACGTGCTCCACGAAGTCGACGCGCTCCGTCACGAGTACCGCGTCCGTGGGATCCGCTATCTCACGGCGCTGGCCTGGGGGACCGCCGGAGGCGTGGGGGAGCCCCCCGAGGATCTCGTCCTGGCCTTTGCCATCCACCTCTCAGGCTTCGCGACCCATGCGCTCATGACCGACTTTGATCAGACGCCACAGCAGATCGGAGCGTTGACCGCCGAGATCCTGAAGGTGTCGCTGGATCGCGCCATTCACGCGCAGCGCTCGGCATCCTCGACTCCCGAGGAGGGTGCGTAGCCCTCACAGGAGGCTTCGATGATTGCAATGAGGCGCTCCGGGACACACCTTCACCCGAGCTGGGTGAGCCGGCTAACTCCTGTGCATCCGCTGGCGCAACTCGACGTAGACCTCGGTGCCGATGACGGCTTCCAACTCCAGTCCGAGCGAGTCGATCACGGAGCGGTCCCCCACGTAGGCCGACGAGGACTCCGTACAGCACCACGCCATTGTCTCTCCCTCCGCGCCCCAGTCACGGCGAGTCCAGCGGCGCACCGTCGCCACCTCGGTGTCGCCGACACCGGCCTCCCAGTCCACCTTGATGGGCAGTTGCCAGCAGACCGACGGCTTCCAATCGACGGGCGACTCGCCCCAGTCGATGGCGGCAAGGTGCAGGACGCAGCCCTCGCCGCCGGCGAATCCCGGGCGGTTCAGGAAGATGCAGGCCCCATCGACAACCCGGGTGTGGGTACGGGCCCCGTCGCTGAAGATGCCACCGTCGCCCGCCTCGGCGTGATGCTCGAAGCGGACCGGCGACAACGTGGCGGCGAGAGCCGAGATCATCCGGGCTTCGTCCTCATCACCCAGATCGGCGCCGATGGAGCAGCACCCCAGACCGAGATGCTCCGCCGGTTCGGGGCCGATCCCCTGGCAACCTCGACCCCACAGGCAGGTCCACTTCGAAGCCAGGAATTCCCGGTCGAAGCGCCAGACCGTGCCGCCGGCGTCGATCTCCTCCATGTCTGGGTCCATAGCCGTTGACCCTACGCGTGTGGGGCCATCGGTCGCTTCACCTAGGGCTCGGCAACGCCCCGGGGAGCGGGGTGCGATCATTCCGAGATGGGGACGACAGCGGATCCTCTTCGCCTCGTACTGGCTTCTGGCTCGAAGGCACGCCGGCGCGTCCTACGCGACGGCGGATTTGCGGCCGAAGTCATCGTCAGCGGCATTGACGAATCGATTGACGAGCCGGACACCGCCACCGCGGTACAAGCGCTCGCCAGGCGCAAAGGTGAGGCCGTCGCCGCCGGCTGCGCCAATGCTCTCGTGATCGCATGTGACTCGATGCTCGATCTCGCTGGCAGAGCTCTGGCCAAGCCGGCCTCGGCCGCCCAGGCGACCGAGTACTGGCACCGACTCTCCGGCCAGGAAGCCGTCCTCCTCACCGGGCACTGGGTCAAGGACACCCGCAGTGGTCGCACCGCATCTGCCGTTGGACGAACCACGGTGCGCTTCGGTACTCCCAGCGAGCAAGAGCTCGAGGCCTACGTCGCCACGGGCGAACCGCTCACGCTCGCCGGCGCCTTCAGCATCGAGGGGTACGGAGCGCCATTTGTCGACGGCATCGTGGGAGATCCGAGCAATGTCCTCGGCCTGTCCCTTCCGTTGCTGCGGACGCTGCTGGCACAACTCGGCATCGCCATCACCGACCTGTGGTCACCCCCGTAGGTGTGGGATCCCAGGGTGGGCCTCGGGTCATCCACCCGTTGCCATCGACCCTCCGAGTGATCAGATGCCGGTTACCAGCACGACGGGCAAGGACAGGCAAGGGCCTTCGACGACAAGGACGGACATGGCCGCGAAACCCGATGGACCAACCGCATGGGAGCTCGAGCAAGTTGCCACCGCCAACACCTCCGGACGTCGCCCGGTGGTGTTCGTCCACGGCTTGTGGTTGCTGCCGAGTAGCTGGGACCGGTGGCGAACGCTGTTCGAGGCCAGAGGCTTTGCGACACTGGCACCGGGTTGGCCAGACGACCCCGCCACCGTCGAGGACGGTCGGGCCCACCCCGAGCTCTTCGCCGGAAAAAGCATCGCGGGCATCACCGAGCACTTCGCCAACGTCATCAGGGGCCTGGACATACAACCGGCGGTCGTCGGGCATTCGTTCGGCGGGCTCATAACACAACGACTGGCCGGTATGGGTCTGCCGTCGGTCTCAGTGCCCATCGATCCGGCCCCGTTTCGAGGCGTCCTTCCTCTTCCGTTTTCGGCGCTCAAAGCCGCCCTGCCTGTGCTTGGCAACCCCGTCAATCGCAAGAGGTCGGTGATGCTCAACTACGAGCAGTTCAGGTTCGCGTTCGTCAATGCCGTCCCCGAGCAAGAGGCGAGGGCGCTGTACGAGACCTTTCCCGTGCCGGGCTCTGGCATCCCGCTTTTTCAAGCGGCGTTTGCAAACCTCAACCCGAATACCGAAGCCAAGGTCGATACCACGAACCCGGCCCGCGGCCCCATGAAGATCATCTCGGGAGAACGAGACCACACCGTCCCCTGGGCCATAGCGAACGCGTCGTACAAACGCCAGCGCCGTAACTCGGCGACAACCGAGATCCAAGAGATCCCCAACCGCGGGCACTCGCTCGTGATCGACAGCGGCTGGCAAGAGGTCGCAGAAGTCGCCCTTGGTTTCGTCGAGAGCAACTGGCGGAGTCACGGCTAGTGCCTTGTGGCATCGGGATCGGTACGAGGTAGAGCAGCTCGACCTTGGCCATGTGTGAAGATGCGCTTCCACGCTGAGCATCGCTTCGGTGGGTCTGTTCCCGCCGTCGCCACTCTCCTTGCCGATCCCGCGTTCTATCTCGGCCTCGCCCTTCCTGATCTGAACCGTCCCGAGCTGCTCGAACAGCGTCAAGACGGCAACGATGCGGTTGTGCGGCTCCGCTACGAGTTCGAGGGCACATTGGATCCCATCGCGCAGCGCCTCCTGGGCTCGAGCCGGTTGGCATGGATCCAGGAGGTGCGTGTCGACCGGTCGGCCTGCTCTGGCGCCCTTCGGTTCGAGGCCGAAAAGGATCCGAGGCGACTGCACGGCGCGGCCACATTCGTCCTGACCGCCGTCGAGGGCATGACGGTTCGGCGCCTCGACGGCGATCTGGTCGTCGCCGTCCCCGGCATCGGCCGCATGGCTGAGCGAAGGATTGTGCCGGGGGTATTGCAGCGACTGGACGTCGAAGCTCAGGCCGTCGACGACCAGTTGCGACTGCGTTGATCGAGGGTCGCGGCTGCACCATCGGCTCGCAATCTGCCTTTGCAGTGACGATGATGGACGTTCCGGCGGGCGATGGGGGCCCGCCACCATGGATGGCTCAGGGGATGGCGATGACGACTTCGCTCGTGTTCTATGGGGTTCTGGGCATAGCAAGCACGGCCCTGGCATTTCGGTACAACCGACACCTTTTCGCCGACGGAATTGCGGGCCGAACTTCCGCCCTGGAAGGCGTGTACTACCTCATCGGCGTCGCCTCTTTGTGCCTCGGCTGGTACTTCAACATCCGCTACGTCCACACCTTCGGACACGAGGCGAGCTACATCAATTACACGAAGATGCTCTTCTCGAACTGGGCCTCAGACTCTGCAGCCCAGGACTATACGGTCGTCAATGTCCTGCTCCTGCCTCTGTGGACGATCGTCGACGGACGCAGACGAGGACTGCGCGTCCCATGGATCTTCTTCGTGATGAGCCTCTTCACCAGTCTGGCCTTCTCGATGGCTCTCTATCTGGCGTTCGTCGAACGGGTCGTCCGCTACGACCGCGAACGCTCAGCGGCATCCAAGACGGCGTACCCGCAGTTGTAGCCGGGAATGAATGTGACTCCAGGGCCGCCGTGACAACCCGCACCGCACAGGTACAGACCGTCGATCGGCACAGGGTTGTCGGGCCAACCCCGCGGCCCGGGGCGGAAGGGTCCCATGAACTCCGGCTGTAACAACCCGTGGGTGAAGTCACCACCGGTGCAGCCGAACATCAGCTCGTACGTGTACGCCGGGTAGTTGAATTGGCGCTCGATCAGGTCCGGGAAGTTCGGTGCCAGCGCTGCCACCTTGTCAACGATTCTCTTTGCCATCTCGTCCCGGAGTCGGGCCTGCTCGGCGTGAGTGGCACCGATCGGGAAGTAAAAGGCGAAACTACTGGCCGCATGCTTCCCGGCCGGAGCCAGGCCGGGATCTTCGAGGGTCGGGATCCCAAGATTGAACGAGGGCGACTCGGGGACCAGCCCGCGCACGCACCCCTCGTAGTCGAGTTGCATCTGCTCTGCTGTCCCGAAGAAGGTCACGTTCCGGCGAAGGGCTCCCTCATTGAGAACCTCATACGGCGCCACGAACTCGGGTAAGCCGCTCAGTGCAAAGTGAATTTGAAAGTATGCGGCACGGTGGTCGATAGCCGCGATTCGCCGAGCGAAGGCGTCAGGTAGCTCGTTGCGGTCAATCAACTGGGTGAACGTGGCGGTGGGGTCGAGGTTGGACACGACCACGGGTGCGGTGATGATGTCGCCGTCGGTCAGTGCCACGCCTTCGACCCGCCCTCCGGATGCGACGATCCGGGAGACCTTCACATGCCGACGAAGCTCCCCGCCGTTCTCCTCGAACAATCGCCGCACGTGATCGGCCATGGCGCCGATGCCGCCTCGGACCTTGGACATCGTGGCGTTACCTGGTGAGGCCAGTGCGAAGGCGAGACACAGCGCGCTGCCTGCCGTGTAGGGGCCCAGGTATGTCGAATTCACCGCCAGAAAGCTCAGCATGCTACGGATCTGGGCATGTTTCACCCGGTCCGGTAGGAATTGATCAACGACGTCCATGACGCTGCCGAACATGGCGGTACGGATCGCTTGGCGCTCGGACTCGTTCGACGCACACGCCCACATCTCGTCGAGCGACCGCGGGGGTTTGCGCACGTCGAACCGTCCGATCGCCCGCGCTGGTGCTTCGGCCCATGCCGCCACTTCGGCCATTCCCATGACGGCATCAAGGCCGAGTGCGTCGCTGAGATGCGCAAGGAGTTGCTCCGGGTCTGAGTAGAGCAGGATGGGCGCTTCGCCTGCCGTGCCGATGCTGGCGGACTGCACCTCGGGCTCGTAGATGGGGCACGCATCGAAACCGAGGTCCTCGAAGATCTCATCCGGCAGAGGGAATTGAATGGACCCGGCCAGCTCGAAGTGGTAGCCGCGGATCAGTTCGGTGCTGGACGACATTCCCCCGATGAAGTGGTTCTTCTCGAGGCATAGGACCCGCAAACCGCCGCGAGCCATCACCGCCGCAGCCGTCAGGCCGTTGTGCCCTGCGCCGATGACGATGACGTCGTAGTCCGACATCTCAAGGAACGTAGTCGAACGGGGCCGGGGCGGGCCGGTGCATGACGTCGGCGCCCTGAGGCAGCTCATCCGACGTTCTCGTCTTCGGTCTCGGTGTCCGAATCGTTCTCAGGTCCGACCCCAGCGTCGGGGCGTTGATGGAACGACACCTACAGCATGGATGAGAAGCGCCGAGCGAAGGTGTGGACGTCGCCGGGCCACCGGGCCGAGAGATACCCCCTGTCTTCGACGACAAAGGCCGGACGGTCGTCATCGATGCGGTCTCGTGCCCTCCCACTCGATTTGCGGGTTGCATCGGGCGTGCCGGTAGTGACGTCGCGGAAATCCTCGGGGCGAGCAAGGGCTCGGGTGACCTCTTGTTGCACGGACATGAAACCGGTCGGCTGACCCGGGCCCTCGGTATAGGTGCGGTAGTAGGTCGGATCCCAGAACCGCGTGATGCGGGCGACACTCCAGGCGCGCCGCTCGAGTCCCCAGGTGAGTGCCGTCGTCTTTCTGCCGTACAACACAGAATGACCCGTCTTGGGGTCGATGCTCCGGGCGGCGAGCAGGACTCCGTGACAGATGGCGGCAACAGGCTTGGCAGCTCCAAACGCCTTGACGACGGCCTCCTGGAGGATGTGGCTCTCCAGGTATGGGCGCATGCCCCTGGCGCGGTGGCCACCGGGTAGTAAAAGGCCGTCACAGTCATCGAGGTCGATGTCGGCCCAACCGATCGGGCTCGAGAATGCCGGCGTCCGCAAGAGCTCGTCATATGCCGCCCGTCCTCGTTCGTCGGCGCGGAGAATTCGACCGATGCCGACCAGGCGCGAGATGCCGGGCAGGAATCCCCAGGGATCAAGGCCGCGGCCCGTGACCATGAGGTCGTCTCCGCGGGCCAGCTGGGCTCTCGGAGTGGCGAATCGGACCTCGTGGCCCAGCTCTGACAGCACCTTCCAACTGACTCCCACTTCCGTGGGATCGAAATCGAGCTCGGGAAGAGGGATCAGTACGACAGCCACAAGCTCCACCCTTCCGCCTTACGGGAACGCTTTCGAGCGTTGGGACCCAGCTCGTTCGTGTTGCTACGCATCGAACGGGGCGACGACCCCCCGGAGGAGTCCGGCCAGCGTGGCGCGCTGTGTGGCGTCGAGCGTTCCCAGGATTGCATTCTCTCGTGTGACCAGATCCCGGAATGCGAGATCGACCTTGCGTCGTCCCGCGGGCGTCAGCTGGACACGGACTGATCGTGCGTCGACGAGGTCGGGGCGCCGGCGGACGAGGCCTCGCTCCTCGAGGCGGTCGATCCGATTGGTCATGGTGCCCGATGTGACGAGCGTCTGGGCAAGCAGTTGGCCGGGCGAGAGGTGATGTGGAGGATCGGAGCGACGGAGGGCCGACAGCACGTCGAACGTCCAGGTCTCGAGGTCATGGCGGGCGAACACGACGGTGCGTTGGCGTTCCAGGTGCCGGGCGAGACGGGCGACGCGCGACAGCACCTCAATTGGGGATACGTCGACGTCGGGGAGCGCCCGACGCCAGCCCGCCGCGAGACGGTCAACTTCGTCTTCCATCGATCCTCCCGGCCAATGGGCCCGGTGCAAGACTATATCTTGACATCGAGAGACCGCCCTGTAATTCTCTTGATATCGAGACAGTTAGGGGAAGCTGATGACGGTCGCTCCGAGGGGTCCACACCGAGATGGCGACCGGCGCTCGAGTACCGAGGTGGCCTCGACCTCCTCGACCCCACCGTCACTGGCCGAGCGGGTCTATGCCCGGTGGCCGCAGGGAGTGGCCATGGGACGCGAGCACCTCAGGCGGCCGCTCACGTTTGCCGAGAAGGTCCTTGTCAACCATCTGCACGATCCGCGCCGTCAAGACCTGGCGCGCGGTCTCAGCTACGCAGACTTCGATCCCGACCGAGTCGCCCTCCAAGACGCCTTGGCCCAGATCGTGGCGCTCCAGCTCCTGGTGGCCGGGCTCGATGAGGTCCCGGTGCCGACCACCGTCCACTGCGATCACCTCATCCAGGCCAAGGTCGCCTCCGCCGTCGACCTCCGTGGCGCGCTGGACCGAAATGCGGAGGTGTACGACTTCCTGCAGACGGTCTGCGCCCGGTTCGGCATCGGATTCTGGAGGCCGGGCTCCGGGATCATCCACCAGGTCGTGCTCGAGAACTACGCCTTCCCCGGGGGGATGATGATCGGCACCGATAGCCACACTCCGAACGCGGGCGGGCTGGGGATGGTCGCCATCGGTGTCGGCGGTGGTGACGCCATCGACGTCATGACCGGCCACCCCTTCAACCTCCGTTGGCCCGAGCTCATCGGCGTCCAGCTCACAGGATCGCTGTCGGGTTGGTCATCGCCCAAGGACGTGATCCTCAAGGTCGCCGAACACGTCACGGTGACCGGCGGCACCGGCGCCATCGTCGAGTACTTCGGGCCGGGGACCGACACCATCAGCGCGACGGGCAAGGCCACGATCTGCAACATGGGCGCCGAGGTCGGAGCCACCACCTCGTTGTTCCCGTTCGATGCGAACGTCGGGGCCTACCTGCGCGCCACCGGACGCGCCGAATTGGCCGACCTCGCCTCCACGGTCGCCGGAGACCTGCGTGCCGATGCCGCAGTGGCAGAAGACCCCGAATTGTTCTTCGACCGGGTCATCGCGATCGACCTGTCCTCGCTCACACCCATGATCAACGGGCCCGACACCCCCGATCTGGCCCACCGTGTGAGTGACGTGGGCGCCTGGGCGCGCCACAACGGGGTGCCTTCCGAGATCTCGGCCGCTCTCATCGGGTCGTGCACCAACTCGTCCTACGAGGACATGGCACGGGCCGCGTCGATCGCCCGACAGGCATCGGCGCACGGACTTCGAGCGAAGACCCCTCTTCTCATTACTCCCGGCTCCGAGCAGGTACGCGCCACCATCGAGCGCGATGGCCTGCTCGCCGACCTTGAAGCCATCGGCGGCACGGTGCTGGCTAACGCCTGCGGTCCCTGCATCGGTCAGTGGGACCGAAGCGAAGGCCTCGAACCCGCCGGGCTCAACACGATCGTCACCAGTTTCAACCGCAACTTCCCCAAACGCAACGACGGCAACGCCGACACGAAGGCCTTCGTCACGTCGCCCGACATGGTGATCGCCTATGCGCTGGCAGGGACACTCGATTTCGACCCTGTCACGGAGTCGCTCACGACCGGGTGGGGGGAGAGCGTGCGGCTCGATCCGCCCCACGGCGAGCAACTTCCCTCGCGTGGCTTCGACGCTGGCGAGTCAGGCTTCGTGGCACCTCCCGAGGACCGCTCTGCGATTGCGATCGCCGTGTCGCCCACCTCTGAACGGCTGCAACTCCTGGCACCCTTCCCCGCCTGGGACGGCAAGGACTACCTCGGCCTGCCCCTACTGCTGAAGGCGAAGGGCAAGTGCACGACCGACCAGATCTCGGCGGCCGGTGCGTGGCTCCGTTACCGAGGTCACCTCGAGAACATCTCGGCCAACCTGTTCCTCGGCGTGACCAACGCCTTCACCGGCGCAACCGGCGAAGGCAAAGACCCGTCCGACGGCCATACCAGGACCTTCGCCGACAATGCCAAACACCTCGCCGAGTCCGGCGTGCGGTGGTGTGCGGTCGGTGACGAGAACTACGGCGAGGGCTCCTCGCGCGAACATGCCGCCATGGAGCCGCGCTATCGCGGCGGGCTCGTGATCCTGGCGCGGTCCTTCGCCCGGATCCATGAGACCAACCTGAAGAAGCAGGGGTTGCTCCCCCTCACCTTCGCCGATCCCACCACCTACGACCTGATCGGTGAGGACGACTGCGTCTCCATCCACGACATGGCCTCGCTCGCCGCCGGCACGCCCGTGCGCTGCAGCGTGACCAAGCCCGACGGAGGTCACCTCGAGTTCAACTGCACCCATACGTTCAGCCCCGACCAGCTTGGATGGTTCAGGGCAGGCAGCGCGCTGAACGTCATTCGCCGACGACAGCCGGGTGACAGCCAACGCGGCGCCTCCTGAGTGCCATCGGCGAGATCAGGCGGGCACACACTGGGTGTTAGCGATCGCCGTCTGGTTCTCCGTGATCCGCGTTGGCTCGTCCCAGACGCCAGTAGGCCTTGGGCGACACCTCATCGGGAGTGAGGCCCCTCGTCGCCAGAGCCTTGCGGATCGCCCCCACGACGTGGTGCTCTCCCGCGACATAGGCGTGTCTCGACTCGGGTGGAACGTCGATGGTGTCGAGCGCATCGAGCAGCGCCGACGCCTGCGCCACGGGGCCACCGTTGCGCTCCAGGAATTGGAAGGTGATCCCGTGGCTCCTGGACATGTCGGCGCGAAGGGCGCGGGCCACGCTCGCCGAGTCCACCTCCAGCACGACGACGGCCCGACGGTCCGGGGGCAGTGCGTCGAGCATGGCTCCCACAGCGGGCCCGAATGTCTCGTCCCCGACGAAGAGATGCCAATGCGCATCGGGCCGCAGCGTCACCTTGCCGCGGGGCCCGATCGCCTCGAAACGCCGCCTGTGCCGCCCACTGGGCCGCTGGGCCCTCCCCGTGAAGCACGAAGTCCAGATCGAGGAGTTGCCGTTGGGCGTCAAACCGTCGAATGGTGTAGCGACGCCGGACAGTACGGTCGTCCTGATGGGCCACGTCGAGCATGAGGTCCTGGCCGGCGTGGAAAGCGAATCCGGTCAGGGGTCGCTCTCCCCCGGCGCCCACCCGCAGGCGCCGAAGGCTCGACGCGAGATCCACGACCTCGGCGACCTCCAAGACGTAGAAGCCGACTCCGAGCCGCAGTGCCAATGCCGCCGCACCGGCGCTGCCCGGAACCGGCGCAGCTGGACTGGTCGCAGCCCGGACGCGCTCTTGGCGGGGGGAGTGCTCGGGAGAGCCCGTATCGAATCCGGTCATCGTTTGCAGCGTAACGGCGTCTCCCCCGGGGCGTCCCCCGTCCTCCCGCGCGCCCAGCGCCCGTACCGACCGTTGCGGCACGTGCGGGCCGTTGCGGCACGTGCGGGCCGCGAGAACGGAGCATCTGACGTTGTCGTCTCTCTCGTCGACTTCGGACAGCTCGTCCTGGAACCGCTCGAAGACTGTGCGACGCACACCCAGCTGCCCAAACGTGAAGAGGTCGCGACGAGGATGGCGGGGGCGTTCCTCGCTGCAGGTCAACGACCGCCGGGTACGCTCCACCCTGATGATCGTCAGCCGAGCCACTGGGACCTCGTCATGAAGATTGGCATCGCACTCGGGACGGTGCGACCTGAGCGCTGGGCCGAAGTGAGCTGCGAGGCTGACCGGCTCGGCTATGAATCGGTCTGGATGCCCGAGCATCTCGTGCTGCCCGTGGCCTCGGACGGGAGCCCCTACGCCGGTGCCGACCATCCCCCGATCCCCTCCGATGTCTCTGTCTTCGACGCGTTCGCCTATCTCTCCTACCTGGCGGGCCGCACCGAGCAGATCCGGTTCGGCACCCACGTCTACAACATCGGCCTCCGGCACCCCTTCGTGGTGGCGCGGGCTGTCACCACCCTCGACATCGTTTCCGGCGGCCGGGCCGAGTTCGGGGTCGGCGCGAGCTGGCTCGAGGCGGAATGGGATGCCGTCGGTCTCGACTTCGCAAATCGGGGCCGCCGCGTCGACGAGGCCATCTCGGTCTGCCAACGACTGTGGAGCGATCCCGTCATCGAGCACCACGGCGAGAACTTCGATTTCGGACCGGTCATGTTCGAGCCCAAGCCGGTCCAGTCTCCATGGCCCCCGATGCACATCGGGGGCGACGGGGCCGCCGCCCTGCGGCGTGCGGCTCTCGTCGGCGACGGATGGATCCCCATGAACCACACCCTCGAGCAGATTCCGCCCGCCGCCGCTCGCATTGCGGCGCTGCGCGAGCAAGCCGGCCGAGCCGCGACCGTCGAGATCACCATGGGCGTGGAGGCAGACCTCGACGCCCTCCGACGTGCCGCACAAGCCGGCGTCGGGCGTGCCCTCGTCCGGCCTTGGTCGAGCGGGCGAGAGACCATTGACGGTTTGCGCCGATTCGCCGATGCGGTGCTCCACGAGGCTGCGGCCCTGCCCGTGGGTCAACAGGGCGGCTAAGGCTTCGGGCCGGAACGCTCGTTTGAGACAGCTACTGAACGGAGGATCGCCGATCCCATAGAGTCACCAGATGCGAATTCTGGTGCTCGGTGCCGGTTTTGGTGGCCTGGAGCTGTCCACGAGGCTGTCGGAGGAGTTCGGCGATCAGCTCGAGCTCGTCCTGATCGACCAGGCCGAGGGGTTTGTGTTCGGCTTCTCCAAGCTCGACGTCATGTTCGGCCGGGCGCTGCCCTCGGGCGTGATCCATCCCTACCGTGACCTCGTCAAGCCCGGTGTGAGGTTCGTCCAGACGACCATCCGCTCGATCGACCCTACGGCCAAGCACGTCGTGACCGACGCCGGCGCATTCGAGGCGGACATCGTGGTGGTGGCGTTGGGGGCCGATCTGCAGCCACATGCCACTCCGGGTCTGGTCGAGGCCGGTCACGAGTTCTACACGGTGCCGGCGGCGTTCGCCTTACGCGACGTGCTGTCGAGCTTCGAAGGTGGACGGGTGATCGTGGGCGTGACCTCGACCCCGTTCAAGTGCCCTCCGGCGCCGAGCGAGACGGCGCTGTTGATGCATGACTACCTCAGCCAGCGCGGGCTCCGGGATAGCTCTGAGATCTCTCTCGTGATGCCTTTCGGTGTTCCCATCCCGCCCTCGCCGGCCGCGTCGGAGGCGCTGCTCGTCGCCTTCGCCGCACGGGGGATCCACTGGCACCCCGAGCGGTTGGTGAAGGGGCTCGACCCCGATCGCAAACTCGCCCTGCTCAGCGACGGGAGCGCCATGCCTTTCGACCTGTTTCTGGGCGTGCCCGTGCACCGTGTGCCCGCCGTGGTCGAAGAGTCGGGGTTGACGGTCGACGGCTGGGTGCCGGTCGATCCGCGCACCCTCGAGACCGCGTTCCCCGGCGTCTACGCCGTCGGCGACGTGGCGAGCGTGGGAACTCCCAAGGCGGGTGTCTTCGCCGAAGGACAGGCCTCGGTCGTCGCCGGGCAGATCGGTGCCCTTCTGGGTGGCAGTACGGGGCCCGCAAGCTATGACGGTCGCGGCGTGTGTTATCTCGCGTTCGGCGCAGATCTTGTGGCCCGCGTTGAGGTCACCTTCTTGAGCGGGCAGGCCCCGGCCGGAACCCTCGAGGGGCCGTCACGGGCGCTCGCGGCCGAAAAGGATGAGTTCGGCTCCAGCCGCATCCAACGCTGGTTCGATCGCACCTGGACCGGGGGTGCGGAACCGGTCATCTGACCAACGAGTGACTCAGGACGCTCCGTGGGGGACGAGCCGCACCGGGAGCCGCTCGTGGCGTCGGACCATAAGGCTGTTCGCCCATCGGGGAGCGTGCTCGGGGTCAAGGGTGATGGCACTCGTGCGGTCGAGCAGCACCGAAAGCACAGTGCGCGCTTCGATGCGAGCAAGGGGCGCCCCCACGCAGTGATGGATACCCCGCCCGAACGCGACGTGGCGGCGCGGGACCTGGCGCTCGAGATCGATCTCGTCGGGTGCTTCGAACACCGAAGCGTCCCGGTTGGCGGCCCCCCACAGCAACAGGACCGTGGCGCCCGCGGGGACGTCGACACCGCCGAGTGTCGTGTCTTTCGGGACGACTCTCATGTGATACCGGAAGGGCGGCTCGAGGCGCAGCGCCTCTTCGACGAACATCGGAATTTGCTCGCGGTTGCGCCGCAGGTGCTCCTGAAGATGAGGCTGCTCGGCCAGAAGCCGCACGGCGTTGCCGAGCAGGCTGGTGGTCGACTCGCCCCCGGCGCTCAGCAGCGTGTGCAGGATGGTAAGCGCTTCGAAGTCGCCGAATACCCCGCCCTGCACACCACGGGCGACGGCGCCGAGGAGATCGTCACCTGGCCGCTGGACCGCCGTCGAGAGTTGATCGGCGAGCCAGGCTTGGATCTCGCCGACGCGGCCGATGAGCACCATGAGCTCATCGAGGGAAAGCGTCGAGCCCAACATCGCCGTGGAGTCGAACGCCGCACTGAGGAGCTGGTCCACGTTGCTGTCACGGAAACCGATCAGGCGGCTGATCATGGTGATCGGCACCACGTTGCCGATCTCGGTCATGAATTCGGCGGTCCCGGTCTCGAGCGCTCTCGTCACGCACCTGTCGGCGATGTCGACGATGTCGGGCTCGAGCTCGGCCATGCGCTTGGCGACCAGCTCGGGGAAGACGGTGCTCCGATGCAACGCATGCATCGGAGGGTCGGCGGTGGCGAGCGCTTGGGCACCAGCGTCCCCGAAGGGAAGACGGCAAGGGAGTCCGGCATCGTCGCGATAGAGCAGAAAGTTGATGTTCGACGAGAAGTCCTCGACCCGGGCGGCCGCCTCCGCCACGAGCTCGAACGTGCTGACGGCGAACAATCCGGTTCCGGAGATGTCCCACACCGGTGCCTGGGCGTGGAGCTGGCGATACAACGGAAAGGGATCGTCGATGACCTTGGAGTCGAGCAACATCGTCGCGGAGATCGTTGGCGCCATGCGATGCCTATCAGCTCCGGACAATCCCGGCCGACGAACGCGGCGTGGACTGCGTCGAAGCAACGAGTACGGTCAACACGATTGCAACCTCTCGATGGTCAAGAAACGCCCTCCCACCTCGAATCCTTCAACGTAGCTGGCGCGGGGATGGGCTCGCCTCTGAAGATGAGACAGCAGGGCCCCGCACACAGGGCCAGAGGCCGGCCTGCGCTAGCTTGACCAAGTCAGAGCCCACCACCCCAGGAGATAGCCATGGGAGCAACAGGGGATGCCGAACGGGTCGTGCGTGAGATGTGCGACGCGTTCAGCAAACACGACGCCGAGGCCCTGCGCCGGTTCTTCACCGACGATGTCGTCTACCACAACATCCCCATGGACCCTGCCGTGGGCATCGACGCCGCCATCTCCTTCATCGACGGCTTCTTCGGCATGTGCCAGAACCTGCTGATCGAAACGATTCACCTCGCCGTACGAGGCAACGTTGTGCTCACCGAGCGGATCGATACGTTTACCGTCGGAGACATCGTGGCGCCGTTACCGGTCATGGGCACGTTCGAGATCCGTGACGGCAAGATCAGCGCCTGGCGCGACTACTTCGACATGGCGCAGGTCACGACCATGCTTTCTGGAGACGCCGGCTGAGCCTGCCAGGGTTGTCGCCGATGGAGTCGGCGTGGCTCCAATTTCCCCGTCGCCCACGAGACCCCAAACAGCACGACGGTGTTCACGGACATCGTCTGACGCGACGTTCGCGCATCACCGACACCGCCCACATTTTACCGACGGGGCGGCTCAAAGCCTTTTCCCGGTCGTCCGCAATGAGCCGATGCCGAGGCTTCCCATGCTGTCGACGACCGTGGCCGACGGCTGGGCAGCGCGCGCCAGGGGATTGAGCTCGGGCGGACCGATTTTGGTCAAGGTGTTGCGGTCGACGTGGCTGAAGGGTTCCCCCCTGCCGGGGATCTGCAGCACGCCGGTCTCTTCGTACGACCATGTCCCGTCGCCGTTTATCGTGACGTGGATCCGGTAGCTCAGGGTACGGAAGGCCTGGTCGAGGAACGGGTTGGACAGGATGCCGTGAACCTCGGACCCGAGGGTCGCCGTGAGCTCGAATTCGGTGGCGTCGGGGCCGGCCGAGCCCGACGCCAGCAGCACTTGGGCTCGGGGGATGCCCAGTGTGAGGGTCACTGCTTCGGCGGCGGGCTCGAAGAGCCAGTAGCCCACCTGGTCGTGGAAGGTTTCGGCCTCGCCCGGCTTGGTGATGTGGGTGTGGTACCTCAGCCCGTAGAAGAGCTGGGGACCGTTGGTCTGGCGGTCGATCGGATGCAATTCGTAGTGCTCGACGAACGTGTTCTCGTCGGTCCCTGCCGCGACCGGGTGCTGGTCTGTTCCCGTGCCCTCCCATACGCCGGCCATCGGGCGCAGGGGTCCGAGGTTCGCCAACGTGTCCGGGTCGCCGTCGGGCTCGGTGTAGATGTCGGATCCGTACATGGTCACTGGTTCCACCTCGCCCCGACCCTACGCCGTCGCTCCAAACCTTCATCTTCCCGGTCCGTCCGGACGAATCTCCGGTTGGACAGGGCGTCGGCAAGAATATCGGCCTTCAGCAGATCGCCGGAATCACGAAAGAGTCGCCTGGCTCGGTTGACTGGAAACTGCTCACACCCTCTCCACCGCCCATTGACAGAGGAGGTATGAAGAAAGGCACTCGAGGAGAGGACGGGTACAGCCATGACTGACATTTCCGCTGCAGGCGAACCGGTGAGCTTCGACACTGACGTAAAGCCCCTCTTTCGTTCGCGAGATCGGGAGTCGATGCAATCTCGATTCGATCTCTGGTCCTACGATGATGTGAGCGCACACTCGAGTGCCATATTGGCCCAGCTGCGCGCCGGGACGATGCCTTGTGACGGCTCCTGGCCAGCGCAACAGGTCGACCTCTTTCAAAGGTGGGTCGACACCGGCAAACCCCGCTGATTTCATCGCACACCGCAAGGAGAGGGCCCGTCCCTCAACCGTGCTCGGTAGCGGAGATCAGTCTCCGTCAGCGGCTTTGAGAGCACCACCGATGGTGGCGTCGACAGTCCATTGCTGGGGGGCAAGGTGGTGTTCCGCGGCCCAGGACACCGTCAGCGTCCGGCTGCCTGCATCCTCGAGCAGCTTGGCACCCAGACGATCGTGGATCAGATACAGACCCACTCGAGCCCGCACCGACGGACGCCCCCCTGCCGAGGGTTCGCCCGCCCAGCGCAGCAATCGGGAACGGCCGAGAACCACAGCGGCGAGCGTGATCCAGACTCGAGCGAAGGTTCCAAACGACGACTCGACCTTGCCGACATCGTGAAGAAGCGCGGCGGCGATGACTTCCTGCCGGGCTTGGTCGTGATCAAGAAGACGAACCGTGTCCCGCGCCACTCCTACGGCGTGACGCCGGTCGGGCCCCGACATGCGGTGCCAGAGTGCCCGCTCGCCATCTAACAATTGGTCCCGCGCCCACGCGTCGTCGGTGGGCGCTGGGCCGACCGGCAACAGGGCGGAGAAGAAGCGCCCCGCCAAATGGCGCCATGAACCGAATCCGCTGCTCCCAACCACCCGGACCACGCTAGTGCGACCCGCGAAGCTACCGGCGCGTTCGATGCCCCAAATTCCGGCCTGAGCGCTCGCTTTTGACGCCCGGACCCGTGGACCGGCCGATGCGACCCATGGCTCGGCCCGACCCACCTGTCGTGCCGGTGATGTCGTCGGTTCCGACCGGGAGGGGATCCAGGAATACCTTCACGCTCCTGTCAGGTTCCCTGGCCTAGATTCAGGGATCCTCGCTCGGGGTCTGGCGCGCCCCGGGGGCACCGAGGCGATCGGAGGTTGGTCAATGGAGCACTTCCTCGAGACCTGGGGCTACGTCGCGGTCTTCGCACTCAGCTTCATCTCGTCGATGGGCCTGCCGGTCGGTGCCGAGTTGGCGGTCATCTACGGCGGGGTTCTGGCCAGCGGTCAGATCCCCCACGAACCTCATCACCTCAACCTGGTGATCGTCATCGTCCTGGCCGCCTCGGGAGAGGTCCTGGGGTCATTGGCCGGCTACCTCATCGGCTTCTACGGTGGCCGGCCCTTGGTCGATCGGTTCGGCAAGTACTTGCTGCTCACCCATAGGGACCTCGACAGAGCCGAGGCGTGGTTCGGCCGCCGTGGCGATCCGCTCGTGCTCTTCGGTCGTTTCGTCCCCCTGCTCCGTTCCTTCGTGTCCTTCGCCGCTGGATTGGGCGAGATGATGATCGGCAGATTCTTGCTCTTCACCGTCATCGGCTGTGCAATCTGGTGCACGGCGCTCGCCAGTCTCGGTTTTGCTCTTGGATCCAGCTACAACCATGTCCTGAAGGACTTCAGCGACGCCGGGTACGTGCTGGCCGCTCTGGCCGTGATCGCGGTGGCCGGGCTCTTCGCTCATCGCTTCCGAGTTGTGCGGAAAGAACGGGCTGCTTGAACGACCCGTCGGCATGGACGGAGCCGTTCTTTGGTAAGCCTTCCAGCCGTCAGGGCTGTCCACCACAATCGTGGAAGGACGTGCCCGGAGAACTGGTGGCACACCGGCAATCCTCGGTCCCCCGAGCTTGCACGATCAACGCTTGGGTTGGGCCAGTGCTACTCGATGCCGGACCGAGCCAGGCCGGCGTTCCGAGTTAGTAATAGTGTCGTCGACCTCCGACGGCGTGGCCCAATGCTCCGAGAAGCGTGAAGAGCAGACCCACCAGAAGCACGATGACTCCGATCGACCAGACAATAGGTATCATGGCGACGAACCCAATGACTAACAGTATTAGGCCGAAAATGATCATGAGGCCTCCTGGGCCGTTTAGCACTTAAGCGGGCCCACGGCGAGTGTCACAGCTACGAGCACATCGCAACAGGGCCGAAGGTCCTAGCGCGTCGGAATGCGTGCATCAATAATGGACGCGACGACGCGGTCAGATGGTGCTCGAGCATTAGGCCCGTCGGCTGGGGCCAGTCGCCTACTCCCGATGCAGCGAGTCTTTGGTCTTGTCGATCAATCCTTCGACTTTTTCGTCGGCCTTGTCGACTACCTCGTCGATCTTCTTCTTCGCGTCGCCGAGCTTCTCTTTGGTCTCACCGGCGCGACGGTCGATCTTGCCCTCGGTCTTGAGGTCCTCATCGCCGGTGAGACTACCGACGGCCTCTTTGCCTCGACCCTTCACCTGATCCGTTTTTCCAGACAACCTGTACAGCCCTTCTTTCGTCGTCAACACGTCTTGCTCGTGCTGAATCGGTCATGGATACGGTTTTACTCTGGCATAGCCGCCGTGGCTTCACTAGAGGCAATGGTCCTCCGCCGTGGAAAACCTGACCGGCGCCCGACCGAGCAGATCGGTCGTCCAGGGCAACCGGTCGGTCGTGCAGCCCCCACCCTTGGAGCGCCGTCCAATCGTCTCTGGGGCGTGCACAGCAAGTCTGGCGGGCGGACCGAGCAGACCCGGAGCTCTGCACCCAAAGTGGCGTCTGTGCTACGCTCAGGGAGCCGAAGGGTCTCAGACCCCGCCTCTTTCGCAGCCTGGCCCAACGCCAGGGCAACGAAATGGAGGCTCGAGATGGGTCTAGCAGGAATGGTCTTCAGCATGATCTCGATTGCGGCGGGTGCCGTCATGTACTGGGCGGTGACCTCTCAAGGTCACGGGTTCCGGCTGTCCACGGTGGGGGTCATCCTCATGGTCGTCGGAGCAGTTGGCCTGGTGATCTCGACAGTGATCTTCGCCACGTCTCGTCGTCCCGCTGGCAGTCCGAATCACACCTTTGACCGACAAGTGATTGACACTCAGGGTCGCACAGCTGAGGTACACGAGGAAGTGCACTGAGCCGACTTCAGACGCAAGGCAGGCCTGGATCGTTGGAAAAAGCGCTGTCCGCTGCCTGTCCGGCCTCCGCCATCGCGCCCCATCTCGCTTGCTGCTCCTTGAGCGGCGGTTTCGGTTGCCGCGACGGTGAACACCTCGAGTGTCGTTGCTCCTGACCAATCCATCTTGAGGAACAGAGTGTGCGGACATTCACCCACGACGAACAAAAGGAGAACACGAAGCTCATGAAGAACGCTTGGAAGGGTCTCATCATCGGCGCTTTGACGGGGATGGTCGGGGGTTCGGCCATGGACATGGCATCTGCTGTCCGGCGCAAGGGGGCCGAGGTGGCTCACGATGTGATTGACAAAGCTCCATCCGTTGCGAAGAAGGCGACCCACAAAGCGGCCGACGTACTCCACGACGCCGATGTCCCTGGAAGAATGCGGGACGTGGCCCTGCAGGTGGGCGATTCCGACGTAGCGGAGAAGGCAAAGAGCGTTGCGGGACAGGTGGCAGGAGGCCTAGGGCATTGATGCAAAAGGACTGACGTCGTCAACTCTTGGACCTGGTCAGGTCGTATCCAGCTCGTTGAGCATCACACCGAGGTCGTCCTCGAACACTCGTCGCAGAGCGATGCGCTCAGCCTCGAACACGACGTAATTCAGGTCTCCAGCACCTGCATCCCTCGGATCTCGGGTTAGCGCTTCTCCACGGTCGTGAATCGGGAACGCAGTGTCGATTGCACCGAGTCGAACCGGGGTCCGGTTCCTCTCCGCACCGAGACCTGCGCCGGGCTGGGGGGCAGGCGCGGTCAAACTGCGTGCGGAAAGGAACCGGAGAAGTGTCGGTCGCGATGGGACCGGAGGAACGGATACACGCGGCGCACCGCGGTTGAACGAGGGCTAGGCGCGACAATTGGGGCTACAACCACCAGGGTGTTCCACATCTCCGCTGCCCCCTGTTCGCACCATGCTGCGCTTGCGTCGCCAGGGTCTGGGGCAACGATGTCGCTCGGCAGGACCTATAGGCCTCAGCCGTACTTGCCGCTCTTGCTATCACCAACCGCCCGACACCGCAAGCGCTACCAAATGGAAGCAAATAGCCGCCCAGGTCACCTGGCCTTTGTCCCTCAAGCGCGAGAGTAGAGCCATGATCGAGGTTTGGGATCTCTGGTTTCCCGATGCGGGGGCCACCGGCGTGTCGTTCGCTCGGAGCAGGGTAGATGCCGAAGCCGCCGGTGACCGACTGCTGGTGCACGCCGCGCCATCTCTCCTGGACGTGACCGTCCGCAGTGAGGAGGGCGAGATGCTTGCCAGTGGCGACAGCCTGGAGCGGCACGAGAAAGGCCCCATGTCATTCCTCGTACGAAGGGGCCGGGACATCACGCTGGAGGATGGATGGCCCACCGAAGCAGATCTCGGACGTCTCGTAATCCTTCCCGGCGGTGAAGCTTGCATCCTCCAAAGGTGGTGGAACGCCAAGGACAAGAGTGAGTGGCGCTGGGGCGTGGAGTTCTACAACCACATTTGAGGCCACCGGATGGGATGGAGGCTCGGAGCGTCACCTGGAGTGTTCGCCTGATTCATGGTTTCAGGCGCTGGGCACGTCCCCGTTGCGATACTCCTCCTAGCCGTTGCGACTTCCAGCAATCTCTCCCCCGAAGGGGCGCGCGACAGCCGACCAGATGCGGGTGTGGCCACTCCCGCCTGTGGTCGTTTCCCTGCGTCTTGGCCGGCGTTCGATGTGCTGTCGGTCCACGGAGCACGGCTCCTCGTCGGGACAGTGACATGAGAATGTGGAACCCTTGTAACGGGCCGCTCTCCCATCGTCCGGGGGGGATTGGAGAGGAGCATCGATGACAAAGGTTCTCTACACCGCACACGCGCAGGTGACGGGGGGACGCGACGGTCACGGTGCCACGACCGACGGCGAGCTCGAGGTGGAGCTGCGCAGACCCAAGGAGATGGGGGGCTCGGGGGGAGGAACCAATCCCGAAGCGCTTTTCGCGGTCGGGTATGCGGCCTGCTTCGAGAGTGCTCTCGGCGTCGTGGCTCGTCGCAACAAAGTGGAGGCTGGCGAGGTGACCATCAACTCATCGGTGAGCCTCCTGCCCACCGGCGAAGGAGGCTTCAAGCTGTCTGTCTCCCTCGACGTGTCGCTTCCGAACGTCGGTGATCGCAAAACGGCCGCCGATCTCGTGCACGCAGCCCATCAGGTCTGTCCCTACTCCAATGCAACACGAGGAAATATCGACGTAGAGCTTCTCCTCGACGGCCAATCGATATGACTGGCGCCCGCGTCGGGAATCTCAGGTGCCTGCCCGAAAGATAGGAGGTCGTCATGCCTGCTGTAACCGTCGATGATCTGTCCACCCTGCCCCCCATCTCGGCCCTTGATCCGACGGTGGCAACCGAGCGCCCAGTGGTGTCGCTAACGACGGCTCCCAGCGGATTTGAGGGTGAGGGATTCCCGGTGCGACGGGCATTCGCCGGGTTGAGCTTGCAGGACCTGGACCCGTTTGTGCACATGGACCAAATGGGTGAGGTCGACTACGCGCCGGGCGAGCCCAAGGGAACACCCTGGCACCCGCACCGCGGGTTCGAGACGGTGACGTACATGATCGACGGGACCTTCGCCCACCAGGACTCCCAGGGGGGTGGCGGTCTCATCACCGACGGCGCCACGCAGTGGATGACCGCGGGCGGAGGGATCCTTCACATCGAGACGCCTCCCGAGGACCTCGTGACGTCGGGTGGCTTGTTCCACGGCATCCAGCTTTGGGTGAACCTGCCCGCCAAAGACAAGATGATTCCCCCCGCCTACCAGGGGCTCGAGGCCGACCGGGTGGCTCTATTGGCCTCCGCTGACGCAGGCGCGTTGGTGCGAGTCATCGCGGGCGATATCAGTGGCCACCACGGTCCGGGATCGACCCACACGCCGATGGCTCTCGTGCACGCCAGCGTGTCAGCCGGGGCGCTGCTTCAACTCCCGTGGGACCCGAGCTTCAACGCCCTCGTCTACGTCCTGGCCGGATCGGGCCGAGTGGGCCAGGAAGGCCGGCCCGTTCGCACCGGTCAGATGACCGCGTTCGGCCCCGGAGACTGGATGTCGGTGCGGGCCGACGACCGTCAAGACTCGAGCACGGTCCACCTCGAGGTCCTCGTGCTCGGGGGCGAACCCATCGGAGAGCCCGTCGAGCACTACGGACCCTTTGTGATGAACACCCGAGACGAGATCATGCAAGCACTCGAGGATTTCGAAGCAGGTCGTCTCGGCACGGTCCCCCCCAACGCCTTGATGCCCTTCACACCCGATCCTGTTCCGATCCGCGTCGAGCACACCGGCATCTAAGGGCGCGCATGATTCCCTGGTCATCTGATCTCGTGTCTGACGAGTTCCTGGGCTCGATCGTGGACTTCCGGGGATCAACCGTCGCCACCGTCGGGTCGAGTGGGTTCCAGCATCGGCGCCGGAACCTGGATCGAGGGCGCCTCGGCTCCGCCGTCGATCTCGAACACCTTGCCCGTGACCCACGACGAGGCGTCTGACACGAGATACAGAACGGCACAGGCGATGTCCTCAGGCTCTCCGGGACGGCGCATCGGGGTGCCGTCGACGAACTGCTGGCGGAGGGCGTCGTCGGTGAGCACGACCTCGAGGGACCGAGTGGCCACACCTCCCACGTCGATGGCGTTCACCCGCACCCGGGGAGCCAATTCGGGCGCGATGTTGCGAGTCATGCGATCGAGCGCGGCCTTGGCTGACCCGTAGGCGACGAACATGGTCTGCGTCATGCTGGCGGAGCGAGACGAGATGTTGACCACCGCTCCGTGGCCGACGGTGTCCACAATCTGGCGGGCAGCCAGCTTGGTGAGCGTCAACGGCGCCGTGACGTTGAACGCGAACGTGCGGGCCATGAAACCTTCGCTGGTGTCCATCGCCGCCCGGGGCATCGCCCCTCCGGCGTTGTTGACCAAGATGTCGAGCCGGCCGAACTCCTCGACCGTGTCCATGACCACGTGCTCGCACGCAGCAGCGTCGGTGACGTCGGTGGGCACCACCAAGGCCCGCCGCCCCAGAGAGCGGATGTGCTGGGCCACCTCCTCGAGGTCAGACCCGGTGCGGGCCGCCAAGACCACGTCGGCCCCGGCTTCGGCCAGTCCGATCGCAATCCCCCGCCCGATCCCCAACCCGGCCCCGGTGACGATCGCCACTCGCCCCGTGATGGCGAAGCGGTCGAGGATCATGGCCCGCTGGGACGCTCGACCCCACGGCCAGCCCGGCAGAGGCCGAGAGCGGCCCGGCCCGCCACCAAGGGCAGGTCGAGGTAGGTGAGGAGACCGGGCTCGGCCCGACACACATAGGGAATGGCATTGACGCAGTGCATGGCGGTGGCGACGATGCCGGGGTTACGGACGAGACCCGCCTCCACCGTCTCGGGGTGCAGCTTCTTGAAGATGGTGAGGCAATTGGGATCGCCGGTGATCTCGACTTCGAAGCGCTCGCCTCTGGGACCGAAACCCCATGCGGGCTCGAGATCCTCCTCGCCCATGAGCCAGTTGACCGCGGCGGTGACGACCGGTTCACCCCGGACGAGGGCCTCCCATTGGAACCGTTGGGCCGCCACCGTCCCCGGAAGAATTGGACCGATGGGCGAGTCGATGGGCGCGGTGGCCACGGCCATCTCATGGGTGGTGCGCAACTGGGGCTCGATATCGAAACCCAACTCGTCGGCGACCATGAAAATCGACTGTCGGAAACCGCCGCCGAGAGCGTCGATCATGATGCTGGTGCGAGCTTCCTCGGGGCTCTTGCCGAACAGCATCCAATCGCGCACGACATCCGGCGCCCCGTAGGTGCGTATGTCGGAGAACTCCTCGGCGCGCACGTGGGTGATCGACCCCGACAAGGCGGAGATCATGAGCGGGAAGCGCTCGGTGATTCCTCCGGGATGGATGCCCGTGCCATGCAGTGTCACGCCCGCTTGCTTAGCGATGGCATCGACGCGCGCACGTTCTTCGCCTGGGGGATAGAACCAGCCCAGTGGGGTGACCACATTCTTGCCCGACTCCAGGATGGCGGTCACCACGTTGGGGTCGGCCATGAACGGGCTGTACACAACACAGTCGGCTTCGATCGCCAGCACGGTGGCGATATCGCCTGTGGCGGTCACCCCGAGGCGCTCACGGCCCAACAGCGTGCCGAGGTCGACACCTTCTTTGGTCGGGCTGTGAACCCACGCACCCGCCAGCTCAAGATCGGGATGCTGGATTACCCCTTCCATGGCGGCACGCCCTACTCCGCCCGTGGCCCACTGGATCACTCGAAGGCTCATAGCGCGTCATCCTTTGTGGCTGGGTGAGATCGTCGCCCGAAATGATGCCAGGTGGAGGGTGTGGCGGTCCCTGGGCGGTTCAGGATCGAGCCGCTTTGGCACCCGTCACGAGACGCTCCCGGTCGAACATCCGAGAGACGATCCGCAATGCCCGCAGATCGATCACGAGCAGACCGAACGCAAACACGAACGCGACGGTGAATGTCGGATGGATCACCCCGATTCCGAACAGCACGACCACGCCAAGAGGTGGAAAGCTGGCGATCGTCCCCAGCTGCTGGGCGACGCGGACGTCGCTCGCCCGGACAGACACCGCCATTCCAACCACGACGGACCAGCCTGCCAACAGGGGGGTGAAGAGGACCAGGGCGAGGAGTATCGGGCCCTGATGGAACACACCTGAGGCAACTGCTGGCTTCGCAAACAGCCCAACGACGGCGAGAAAGAGTCCGAACACGACGTAGGAGAGCGCCACCGTGGGGAGCATGACGGCCGCCGCCTTGCCCAGGATGAACTCCTGTCTGCGAATCGGCGTGGTGAGCAACGGCTCCAGTGTCCCCTGCTCACGCTCGCCTACAACCGAGTACGCGGCGAGGGTGGAAGGCATGATGACCGGAATCAAGAGCAGGAGAAGGAGCGGAAGGTCGTAGTACTTGTCACCCGACGGCGACGCCGGGCCGAGGAAGACGGAAAGAGTGGGCTGGATGAGGAAGATGGCCGGAAGGACGGCCATGGCCACGACGATGGACCGCTTGCGCCGATAGTCCCGCAGCTCCTTTCGCACCACGGCGCGGACGCGTGTGGCGTCGAGGTTCATCATCGTTTGCGGGCCTCGACGTCTTCGTCGATCAGCTCGAGGTACACGTCTTCGAGTGAATGCTGTGCCTCGCCGATAAACAGGACGTCGGCTCCGGCGCCAACGAGGCCCCGCGTCACCTCTGGGGCGGCAACCCTGGGATCGGACACCGAGAGCACATAGGAGCCGGGATCTTCGCAACGCCAGCCCTCGACGCCGGGGATGTGCGTGAAGATCTGGTCGGGGTCGCTGATCGGCACGAGGGTCCTGACGACCAGCTCCTCTTTGAAGAGCCGTGCTCGCAGGTCTCCGGGAGTACCAACTGTTCGCAGTGTCGTGTTCAAGATGGCGACCCGGTCACAGAGTTTTTCGGCTTCTTCGAGCCGGTGGGTGGTGAGAAAGATCGTCACCCCCTTCTGCCGGAGCCCGATGATCAGGTTGTGCACCTCGAGTGCGGCCACCGGGTCGAGTCCCGACGTCGGTTCGTCGAGGAACATGATGGCCGGATCGCTCAGCAGCGTTCGTGCCAGTCCGACCCGCTGGCGGAGCCCCTTGGAGAGACCACCGCAGAGATCTCCGGCGCGATCGCCGAGGTTGACGGCGTCGAGGGCGCTCTTGATCCGCGTGCCGGCCTGATGCAGGCCGTAGAGACCGGCGAAGTACTCCAGGTTCTCGGTCACGGTCAGCCGGAGATAGAGACCTGGTGCCTCGGGCATGATCGCAATGCGCTGGCGGATCTCCACTCCGTTCTCAGGGGTGAGCGGGATCCCGGCGACCGTGGCCGAGCCCGAGGTCGGGGCGATCAATGTTCCGAGCGTGCGCACCGTGGTGGTCTTGCCTGCGCCATTGGGGCCGAGGAATCCGAACACCTCCCCGTGGGCGACTTCGAAGGACACGTCGGAGAAGGCGGTCCTCTCTCCGAAGCGCTTGGTCAGCCGGTTGACCACAAGCGTGGGTTGGCCCTTCTCACCATCGAGCGCCGGTGCACCGGTGACCGCCTCGGCGCCCGCACCCGACATCGGAGCATGGCGTTGTGGCTCGGGCCCGTGGCCGCCCGCCTCGACATCGGCCGATTGGTGCGGCACCGTCATGCAGGTGCTTCCACTCGCCGCGGAGTCGTCAGTTTCGGACCTCTGTCGGGACCTCTGCTCACCGAGCCCGCAAACGTCGGAATTTGCCGTCGGAACGGTCTTCCGTGCCTAGCCGGAGTGTCACGAGAGCGAATGCAATGATCTTAGATCAAGGCATGATGAACACCCGCGTCAGCGCACCCCAGACCACGGGTGAGCGCCGTCCCGTCCGGCGTCCCGTGCTCATGACTGCCGCCGGATGAGCGTCCACGGTCCGTTGCTGAGCGGGAAACAGCCCCTGGAGCGTGTCGAGTCAACGCCGAATATGGTTGGCCTCGGAAGGCCACGACAAGGAGAGGGTCTCGTGCCAAAATACCTGCTCGAAGTGAACTACACGCTCGACGGCATCAGGGGTGTGAAATCCAACGGAGGGTCCGCCCGTGTTGCCGCTGCCAAAGAGCTGATCGAGGGACTCGGCGGGACACTCGAATCCTTCTACTTCGCCTTTGGGCGCACCGACGTCTATGCCGTCGCGGACTTCCCTGACACGGTCTCTGCTGCTGCCGCCGCGCTGTCCGTGAGCGCGGGGGGCGGGGCCACGGTGCGGACAGTGGCGCTCCTCAGTGCGGCCGAAATCGACGATGCCATCGCCAAGAAGACGACCTACCGACCTCCCGGTAGCTGACCGTTCCAGCTCGGCCCCACCGTGGGCCGGCCACGGCCGGCGACTGCCCTCTCGGGCGGGGATGGTGCGGAGGGCTTGATCAGCCCCGATGTTGACCCGAATCGAGGGCGTCGGGGTTGATCAGGGTCGTTCGTCGACCTCGGTGACGTACTCCCAAGCGTCGACATGTCCACTGTGGCGATGAAGGATGATGGGGCTTTCACTGGACTTCGACAGCTCGCGAGCCCGCGTTTCTGCGGTGTCGTCGCCCTTGAACTCGCCCGTCTCGACCACGGTGCCACCGGGTTGAGAGAAGCGGTAGTTCCACAGTTTGCCGGGTGATGGCTCCTTGTCTGTCATCTCCCCGACAATACCGACCGGCCTGCACACTTGACACACCCGGCGAGTCTGGAGACCAGGTCCCATGGGGGGTGCCCTATCCGGCCAACGACGAGCGACCGCTGCTCTCCGTTCCCGCCACGCCAGCGAACCCGCCTTACCTCGACCGAATGGTCCCAACGCCCTTGGGCTCAGAGCGGCCCTTCAGGGCATGCGGGGCAGGTCGTTGCCGTTGCAGAGCTGGCAGAATCGCGCCATGAAGAACCGGGCCGTCCTGAGTCAAATCAACCTCATAGTCCGAGACATGGACGCGACCGTGAATTTCTACAAGAAACTCGGGCTCAGCATCGACGCGCCTCCTGGGGCTCAACACGTGGCCGTTCGACTCCCAGAGGGTCTGCTCATCGAGTTCGACACCACCGATTTCGTCGGGCAGTGGGACTCGGGGTGGAGCGGCTCCACGGGAGGCAGTGCAGTCCTCGGATTCGCGAAGGAGTCGAGGGATGCCGTTGACCAGCTGTATGCCGACTTGACTTCCTCGGGCTACCGGGGCCATCAGTCGCCCTACGACGGGTTCTGGGGTGCGCGATATGCCATCGTCGATGACCCTGACGGAAACCCTGTCGGGATCATGAGCCCCATCGAGAACGAGCGGAAGACGTGGCCCCCAGAACCTCCCCCGGCCCCATCCGTGGTGTGACGTGCTTTGCTCGACCCGGGGCCGGACCGACCCACCCGTAGACGCTGGGGTCTCGAGAGATCCGGCGCGGCTCCGAAGATGCCGGCGACGCCAGGCTGGGGCCGGGCGTCTCAACCCTCGTCATGCACGGGCCACAGAAATGCACGATCACGGCGAGTCGATCTAGCGTGACGCCGTACCGACCGGTGACCCGATGTCGGCGCGAGAGTCGACGATGGTGTCGATCGTCTGTCAAGTTGTTGAACCGCGAGACGCTTCGGAAAGGAACGAGGAATGAGCGATCTGCTCCTGGCAGAAGAACGAGAAGCCGTTGCGAGCGCGAGCCGTCATCTGGCCGAGGAGGGACTCGTCATCGGCACTGCCGGCAACATCTCCGCCCGTCAGGGGGACCTGATCGCGGTGACCCCTACCGGCGCTGATCTCGGCACCGTGACGGCGGAAATGGTCACCGTCATCGACCTGGAGGGGCAGGTTGTGGACGGTGACCTCGCCCCCACATCAGAGGTACCGCTTCACACCGGCATCTATGCGGCCACCAATGCCCTCGCCATAACGCACGCCCATGCCATGGCGTCCACCGCGCTCTCGTGCAGTCACGACGAGTTACCCGCGCTGCACTACAGCTGCTTGGGATTGGGGGGTGCTCCTCGCACTGCGCCCTATGCGACCTTCGGCTCTCAGGAGCTGGCTGACAATGTCATCCAAGCGCTCAAGGGACGCAACGCTGCCATGATGCAGAACCACGGCTCGATTGCCTATGGCGCCACAATGGATCAAGCCGTAGAACGGCTCGAGCTTCTCGAATGGCTGGCCGAGTTGTACTGGCGAGCGTCTTCGATGGGGACTCCGCGCGTGTTGACCGACAAAGACTTCGAAGCCATCATCACGGCGGCAATCGAGCGTGGATACGGCGCGGTGAAGAAGGTCGACAAGGGATAGAGAGCCTCCGCATCGGTCCCTGACGACACAGCAGCGCAATCGGCGCCGGACTAGGAGCGCTCGGCGACCGCCTTGACTCGTTCGAGGGTGCGGAGCATGTCACGCCGGTTGCGGCGCTCCCGTAAGAACCCGCCGAGCGGGCGCCAGATCTTGGTGAAGAGGTTGTCGCCGAGGTCGAATGACTCGGTGACGTCGGTGCCGCCGTCGTCCGTGGCTCGAAAACTGTAGCGCCAGGTGTTCACCGGCCGGTCACCCATGATGACGGCGAACTCGAAGACCTCACCGGGCACACACTCAGTGATCTTGCACGTCGTCCAGTAAAGGACGGGCCAGTTCTCATTGCGCTTTACGTGACCCCGGTAGCGCGCCCCGACCGCCGGACCGGTGGAGCCGTCGATCCACTCGGCCTCGACCACCTCGGGGCTGTACTCGCCCATCTTCGTGATGTCGCTCACGAGCCCCCAGACCCTGTCCGGTGGAGCGTCGATGTGCAAATGGACCGAAGCGCGCATGCCAACGGACTCTAGGACGCCGTGCGACGAGTGTCAGACCCGCTCGAAAGGTACCGGGGTGTCAGCTCGCCCGACAGAGGTCACCGCCGACCCAGATCGGGATCGACCTGGCCGGAGCGCTCTGGATTGGGCGCCGCGCTGCGACTCCCCTGCGTTCCGGACCTGGCGATCGGCACGATCACGACCCACGCCCCGTACTACCGGGTCGGCGGCCTCGCGTGGACATCGGCGACCCTGCCGAACCCCAAGAGCGTGCTCTGAGTTCTCGCCACGAGCGTTCGCCGCGTCATTGCTGCCACGCCGAGTGTTCAGGCACCTGTCTTGGATCGCGTCTACCTCGCCCCCGGGTTCTTACCGAGCCGCTCCTACCATCCCCACAACCTCATCAACGATTGTCAGGAAGATGTCGAGGTACTCGGGGTCGAAATGGCGCCCTCGCTCGTCGCTCATGAGGGACACGGCGTGGTCGACCTCGAACGCTGGTTTGTAGGGTCGCTCGCTGGTGAGGGCGTCGAAGACATCGGCGAGCGCGACGATGCGTCCCTCGACGGGAATGGTTTCTCCCGTAAGGCCGGTGGGGTAGCCGGTCCCGTCCCAGCGCTCGTGGTGAGTCAGGGCTATGAGTCCTCCGAGACGGAGAAGCTCTGATTCGGACCCGCTCAGAATCTCGCTGCCGATGAGCGGATGCTTGCGCATCTCGTCCCAGTCGCTCGATGTCAACTTACCTGGCTTATGGAGGATCTCGTCCGAGACCGCGATCTTGCCAATGTCGTGCATGGGGCTGGCAATGCGAATCAGTGTTGCCCGCTCCGCCCCCATCCCCGCGCGCTCGGCCAGCAGTTCGCAGGTCCGACTCATCCGGCTGAGGTGTGCTCCGGTGGCAGGATCGCGAAACTCAACCGCCTGGGCCAGACGTCGAATGGCCTCCTCTTGCGAGGCCCGCAGGGCGTCTTCGGCGCGACACAGCCGTTCCACGGTGGCCGTGAGGTCTGCGGTTCGTTCCGCGACCAGGAGTTCGAGGTGCTCCTGATATCTGCGATTCTCGATCTCGAGCTCGCGGCGACGGAGGGCGTTGTCGGCCGCGATGAGGATCTCGTTGGTCTCAAAGGGCTTCATGACGTACCCATAGGCGCCGAGTTCGGTGGCTGTGGCGGCGATCTGCCGGTCGTCCATGCCACTCACCATGAGGACGGCAATGTCTGGGTGGTGTGTGCGCAGATCACCCACCAGTGTGAGTCCAGATCCGCCCGGCATGTTCACATCGCAGGTGACCAGGTCGAACTCCTGCACACGGGCGAGGTAGCGGGCTTCGGTGGGGTTGGGGGCCTCGGCACACGTATACCCGGCCCGTTCGAGGATCCGTGCGATCATCCGCCGAATGGGTTGGTCATCGTCGACGACGAGGACCGAGCCGTGCCGTTGTATGCCCGTCGTCATGGCAGCAGCTCACGCACCTTGCCGAGGAGATCTGAAGTGGTGAACGGCTTCTCGACCACGGTGATCCCGGGTTCGAGGATGCCCCGGGCGGCGATGACATCTGCGGTGTAGCCCGACATGAACAGCACGGGCAGGCCTGGCCGTGCGGCTTGCAGACGTTCGGCCAGGTCGCGACCCGACATCCCTCCGGGCATGATGACGTCGGTGAGCAGCAAGTCGATGGGCCTGTCGGCGACCTCAGCCAACGCTTGGGACCCGTCGCTGGCGACCACTACCTGGAAGCCCGCACGCTCGAGGATGCGTTGGCACGCCTTGCGTACGGCGTCCTCGTCCTCGACGAGCAGCACGGTCTCCCCAGTGGCTCGGTCCGACCTGGGCGCGACGTCGGGCTCTTGGTCGTCGACTTGTTCCTCGGTGGCGGGAAGATAGACCTTGAACGTGGATCCCATACCCGCCTCGCTGTAGACGGTCACAAAGCCTCCGTAGCGGTTGGCGATGCCGTAGACGGTCGAGAGGCCGAGGCCGGTGCCCGACCCTGGACCTTTGGTGGTGAAGAAGGGCTCGAAAATCTGGCCCAATACCTCTGGCGTCATCCCGGAGCCTGAGTCGGTCACTGCTATGCGCACATAACGCCCCGGGCGAAGGTCCGCATGGGCGTGGGCAGCGTCCTCGTCGACCAGTTGCTCTGTCGTTTCGACGGTGATGTGCCCTTCCCCCGCAATGGCATCGCGGGCGTTCACGGCCAAGTTCACCAGGATCTGCTCGAGCTCTCCTGGATCCGCCAACACGCATGGCAGGTGGGGGGCCAGGACATGCTCCAAGACAATGTCTTCGCCGAGTGTACGGCCGAGGAGATTGAGAAGTTCGGTGATGGCGTGGTTGACGTCGAGCACCGACGGCTCGACGAGGTCTCGGCGGGAGAACACCAGGAGCTGGCGGGTGAGCTCGGCGGCGCGCTGGGCCGCTTTGCGGACTTCACCCACGTCCCCTTGCAGGGGATGGTCCTCCCCGAGCCCCTCGGCGATGAACTCGCCATAGGTGAGGATGGCCGCCAGCAGGTTGTTGAAGTCATGAGCCACGCCGCCGGCCAGCCGACCGACAGACTCAAGACGCTGAGACTGGCGAAGCTCACCCTCGAGACGGGTCCGGTCCTGTTCGCCCTTGACTTGCTCGGCGATCGCGAGATCAAGCGCCGCGTTCTTCTCCTCCAGGTGGGCGACCAGAGTCAGGGCCTGGTCTTTTCGTCGAGAGGTGGCTTCGACGACAAACGCCACAAGAAGACCGAACACGATGGCAAGACCGCCCAGTATCCACGGCAAGGAGTCGGGAAGCGCTCCGATAAGCGAACCACTCGCAGTGACGACAAAGAGGAGATCTGCCGCAGAAGTCTTGGACGGTGTCGTGTCGGGGTTGTCGAGGTTTACAGGTTGGCTGATGCGTTGGCCCGTGAGCGGCAGGATCTTGGTGGTGGCGAACAGCACGGGTGCGCGGGTGGAGTGCCCGTCATAGAGCGCATATTGGAGCCCGGGAAAGCCGCTCTTGAGTGTGGTTCCTTGCGGCAGAGGGATCTCGGCATACACCACATATCCACCGGGCACGAAAGGTGCACCCTGGGCAATGGCTAGACGACGCGTCGCTCCTTGCCCGAAGAGCCCCACAACCTCTGTTCCGCCATGGGCTACCACGTTATTGAGCACGTGGCCGGACGCGCCGACCAACCCAGGCAACGGCTCGCTCGGCGTTCCTCGCTGAGCCGCCACCACGAGGCCGCCTGCTAAGGAGCGGTGGAGGACGGCGAGGGCGGAGAACACCGCCACTGTCGGATCGGCGTTCGCCAGCCGGTTGACCGCGCTCGGATCTCCGTCTGTGGCGGCCGCGACGGACCCAACCGACGACATGGTTGACTCGATCTGGCCCATGAGGGCACTGATGGTGGTCCTGGCGTCTTGGGCCTGGGATGTGAGAAGGCGTTGCTGGTCACGGCTGTTCACGTGACGAGTGAGCGTGAACATCCCGGCGGCGAGGACCAGGGCGCAGAGCATGACGGCAACCGGGAGCCACCGCATTCGGCGTTGGCTCCCCATCGCTTCACCTGGGGACATCTTGGAGTCCACGCGGTCTCCCAACGCCGACGATCGTCCAGGTCAAATCGGCACAAACCCGTGAGGCCTTGAGTCCAGGCGTGCCAACACCAACAGGTGAAATCACCTAGCCGCCTTAGGTGTTTCCACCGTCGCAATTACACCTAATCGACTCGATACTGAAACAGGTTTCACCGGGTCACAGAGGTTGGTGCTCAGACCGACAGCGGGAAGAACCGGCACCTCAACGTCGAGGTCCTGCGCTGATTTGGGGGTCAAATGGCAGCGAATCAGGATGGGAGCCAGCCCGTCTCAGGTGCTGGACCGTTTGGCGACCGAAGGTTCTCTCGGCGACATCTTCTGGCCGGTTCAGCGGGGATCGCCGCTCTCAGCGCGCTCGAGTGGACCCCCCTGTTCCGCATTCCCGCCGCGAGTGCCGAGAGCACACTCCCGGTTCCGCCGAACTTCCCGTCCATCCCGCTCTATCAGCAGGCCTTTCAGAACTGGTCGGGCGAGATCGTCCTCGAAGATGCCTGGACCTGCGCACCGTACTCGGACTCCGACATCGTCACGCTCGCCAATTGGGCGTACGGCGCCAGCTACCAAGTGAGAGCGCGGGGCATGATGCACAACTGGTCGCCGCTGGTAATTCCGGTGGGGACAAACGGCGCCAACCTCGTGCTCGCCGACACGACGCAATTCCTAACCGCCGTAACCGTCAACGCTTCCGGCTCCCCCGCCACCGTGACTGCACAGACCGGCGTCACGATGGACGTGCTCCTGCAAGACCTCGAGAACGCCGGCCTGGGCCTCACTGCTCACCCGGCTCCGGGAGATATCACGATCGGCGGAGCGCTTGCCATCGATGGCCACGGCACGGCCATACCAGCGGCCGGTGAATCGATCATCCCGGGACACACGTACGGCTCGGTGAGCAATCTCATCCTTTCTCTCACGGCGGTGGTTTGGAACGCCACTCAGAGTCAATATGTCCTTCAGACCTTCGAACGATCGGATCCTGCCATCCAACCGCTGTTGACCCATCTGGGAAGGACCTTCGTCACGGAGGTGACGCTCCAAGTGGGTGCGAATAGCAGATTGCGATGCCAGAGCTTTGTCAATGTTCCCGCCAGCGCTCTCTTTGGAGCACCCGGCTCGAGTTCTCAGAACTTCGACAGCTACCTGGAGCAGGCTGGTCGAGTCGAGACGATCTGGTTCCCGTTCACCTCAGAGCCATGGCTGAAGGTTTGGACGATCACTCCTCACAAACCCTTGTTGTCACGGCAGGTCACGACGCCCTACAACTACGTCTTCGCCGATGTCATCCCGCAGACTCTCTCCGGAGTCATCAAGGAGATACTGGCGGGGGACGTCTCCATCACACCAACATTTGGCCAAGCCGAGCTCGCTATTGTCGCGGCCGGACTCCTGGGCACGCTGACCGCGGACATCTGGGGCTGGGCCAAGGATCTTCTGCTCTACGTGAAGCCAAGCACGCTTCGAGTCACGGCCAATGGCTATGCCGTCCTCACGAATCGGGCCAACGTGCAACAAGTCATTTACGACTTCACGACCTACTACCAGAGTCAAGTGGCGCTCTATCAGGCCCAGGGCGATTATCCCATGAACGGCCCAGTCGAGATTCGTGTGACTGGCCTTGATACGCCCGACGAAGTGCAGATCACCTCAGCGACATCTTCTCAGCTGTCTGCGCTGCGGCTGAGACCCGATCAACCGAATTGGGACGTTGCGGTCTGGTTCGACATCCTGACCATGCCAGGGACTCCGTACTCGTACCAGTTCTATCGGGGAGTCGAACAATGGATGTTTGGGCACTACACAGGTGCCTACGCCGCCGTGCGACCGGAGTGGTCCAAGGGGTGGGCCTATACGTCCACCGCCGCATGGGCCGATCCCATCATGCTGAACAGCACCATTCCCAACGCCTTGCGAGTTGGTCAGAGCGTGGGCGACAACTGGGACTCCGCACTGGCCGCGTTGGACACCTACGACCCGTACAGGGTGTTCAGCAACGCATTTCTTGATTCCTTCATGCCCTGAACGCTCGGGGGAGGGCCGAGTGCGGTTGCGAGCGCCGGGCGCAGCCGTCCCGACTGGACAAGGATCGCGCTCGACGCCGACTTCCTCGATCGAGCTGCGACGCTCGCGCCTCACCTGGCAAGAGACGGGCCCAACTCCCTACCTCACTTTTGCAACTTGACGCAGGATGATCGGCCTTTTCGACTAACCGTAAGACACTCTCCCATGCCCTGACCGGGTACGGCATGTTCTGGGGCTCCGGCGCCACGGTGCACGTCGTGGAGCACCTCGGTTTCGGCTGATTCCTAATTGAGGTTGGTTTCCGGGGCGCCCGGCTGGGGGTGCAAATGGCGGCCATATGGATCGCTCTTGCACCACGGCCATCGAAGTCGACGTTGTATGTGCGACCCCACACCTCTCTACCGTTTCAGAGGTGGGTCAGCCGCCAGATGGGTGACGGGGCTGGGAGCAGCCGCGAAGTTTTCAAGGTGACCTCGACCCTTTGAGTGCCCAACCCGACGCGGAGAGTACCGATTCGAGTGTCAGAGGGAACGGGCACGGACAACGTCCTCGCGTCGATCCGGATGGGAATGCTCAGACCCGGCCAGCCGACCACGGTGGCCCCGTTCGCAATAGACGGATCCGAGGATCCCCACGCGGTGCGGATCGTTCCCACGACGGCACCCTGCCGAAGGAGGGGGAACGAATCGATGGAAGCAAAGGCGTCGTGAGTGAGGAGCTCTGCGTCGTAGAGCGCTGTGGTAATCGGGCTGATCCCCACTTGGCCGAGCACCGCCCCCATGAGAGTCACATTGTGCCCGCCCACCGACTCCTGGGCTTGGAAGAGGAAGCACCCCCCTGCTGCCGAATCAGAGCCGGTTTTGATCCCGGTGATGCCGTCATGACCGAGGTCGTAGTCGAAGTTGTAGACGACTCCCGCCAGCGGCAGGGTCACTTGGGGCATGGCCACAATGGCGCGGAACACGGGAATCGTCATGGCGGCTTCGCCCAGTCGGATCAAGTCGGCCGGGGTGCTGACCGAACCGGGGTCCAGACCACTGGGATCGGTGAACTTGGTGGAACGCAGACCCAGGGCGTGAGCGTCGGCGTTCATCTTCGCAATGAAGGCCCCCGTGCTCGATGCGTCCCAGTCGGTCAGCAGGGTGGCGATGTCGTTCCCCTGCGCCACCAACAGACCTTCGAGGGCCTGAAGCTCGGTCAGGGTTTCGTCGGCCACCACCGGGACCACCGACTGCTGGGTCGCGGCCTCGGCTTGGGCGGCTCCGATCGTTTGTGTGGTGACGGGGATGGCGGGGCCCGCGGCACCAAGGGCAAGAGGGTGATCCTGAAGGACGACATAGGCCGTCATGACCTTGGCGAGCCCCGCTACCGGTGCCGGCTGACCGATCCTCACACCTCCGAGGTTTCCGGCCCCCTCGACCGACACCTCCGCCGAACCGTTGCTGGGCCAAGGGAGCGAAGGAGGGGTACCGGGAAGACGGATCGACGTGGATAGGGCGGAGTGGAACACAGGAGCCGGGACGGAACGAAACCACTGGGCGCTCAACAGAGTCAGGACGAGGGCCGCAATGGTCACGGCGACCGTTTTTCGACCAACCCTCCGGGCTCTCTCACGAGCCATCGAGGTCAGGAGGTCGGCTCGCAAGGGCGGGGCGAGATCACCCAGGGTCCGAAGCCGCTCTTCGCTGGCCCTTGGTCGTCCTACACGGCGATGGACGGCGCCCCGACGTGTCCCGGTAGTGCCTCTGCTGGCCACTGCCGGCCGACAGTAGTGAAGGACTCCACCCGAGCGGCATCGCCCCCGAATCGCTCCTGCACGGCGACGCTGCGCCCCGGGGCCAGCGATGGGACCGATCTACCCCGGCCAGATCGCCACCCCTACCATCGGTGTCGGGGTAATCCCTGATGGTCGGTCTCCGGCACGACCTCCATCATTGGCCGGGTGAGAGCGCGTGTGGTCTGGGCGGTGGTTCTTGTGACCGTGGGGGCGATTGGGGCAGCATCGTGCGGCACGCCCGCCCCCGGAGCAGGCACCGCATTTTGCAGCGACGCCGTGTCCCTTGCGGCAGGTCTCCGCTCGAGTGGTTCTTCCTCGGAAGTTTCCTTTCTCACCATCAACGAGGCCACCATCGAGGACCTCGAGGCCAAGGCTCCTCGCGCCATCAAGCGAGATGTGCAGACCTTCTTGACCGGGGCAAACGACGCGATCGCACAAAACGATGCCGCCTTGGCGAACACGCCATCTACGGACGCCGCCTCAGGTCGCATCAAGGTGTACTGCGGCATCACTGGCTGAGCCGTGCCCTTTGGCTGGTCCCACCAGGATCTCCCGGGCACCCCGTCGCTTCACCCAGCTGGAAGAGCGACCGGGGCGAATCGATGCTGCCAATGACAACCGAATCCGGTGTCGTAGAGCATGGCCACGACATCCTGGCCGTCGTTGCTCCGAGCGTCAGCGACGACCGGTCGTTTCGAGGCAACCCGACAGCGTGATGTAGTCCCAGTGCGTGCCCTGGCCGTCGGAATCCCTGACGAATTAAACCCGCGGCATCATCCGCCGCTGATCGGAGCCACCGGGTAGCACGGCGGTGCTTCTTGATGGGCCGGGTCAAGGGCGTTGAGCACGTCGATGTCGGCAATGTGGTCGTATTGCATGGACAAGTGCTCACCGAAGTCGAAGGAGCATTGATCCTGCAACGTAATGTTTGTCACGCCCGGACCCGAGAAAAACACTGAGGCATAGGGAGTAACCACCTCGTCGTACCGGCTCTCGATGACGGTGTAGTTCACCCCAGCGACAGTGTCTCCTCCGGCATTCAGATTGGCAAGGAAGGTCGAGCCCGCCTCCTGCTGGGTGCATGCCGTGCACGCTGCGCCCACAAACTGGTTGGCTTCGGGAATCTTCCCCGCCACAGTCGTGAGCCCGTCGATCGTGGTGCCATGGTTGGACTGAGCCAATCCCACGAGGGTGTGGACACGCGAAGATCCGTCCAGATATTTGAGGTAGTAACGCGGCATCATGCCGCCTTGGGAATGCCCCACAATGTCGACCTGGCTAGCTCCCGTGGCGGTCAGCACCTGATCCACAAATGTCGCCAGCTGCTGAGCGGATTGAGCGATGTCGCCTATCCCATAGACCCCCAGGGCGCCACTACCGTCGGCCGCACCGTAGTTCAAAGCGAACACGCAGTAGCCGTTGTCGACCAGCAGAGGAGACAGCGCCTGCCAGCTGTCGGACATGTCGGCGAACGTGCCGTGCACCAGAACCACCGGACGGGGGTGAGCGGCGCTCGGTTGACATGACCAATTGTTGGCTCCGGGCGGGCTCGCCGAGCTACTGGCTTGGGAATACCCAAAACGCCGTTGTAGACAACCGGAAGCGGCGATGATGCTGCCGCTGACGCGGCACTTGCGATCATCCCCATGCCGACGAGTGCGGCGACACTGGTCGCTGTGCCAACGGCCCTTACCCAGCGTCCAATCCCTTCGTTCCCCTCGCTTGTCCCCGGCGGTTCTCCTGACGACGGTAGCTAGGGGATGCATCTGGCGAGAACGGTGATAGCACCTACCACCGGCCAGGTGATTCCACCCTGGCGATCCCACCACCCGCGATGGGACGCCTTGCCTTCCCTTCGCAGGACTCGCGACGGCTGCAGTTCGCTGCTCGGCGTGCCGTCGACCCGACCGGAGTAAGTGAAAGGGGCCTCGATCTCTGATCAGCCTTCGGGACAGGATGCAAAATCACGCTTGGCCTTCTTGTACCACCCCATTCCTTTGATGGGATTCTTCCACCTGCCCTTCATCTCCTTTAAGGCACTTTCGTGGGTCGTGTCACCCTTTGCGACCATCTCTTTGAGATGTCGATCTTGTGCTTTTATGACCTCGTCTGCGGTCATGCCATGGTGCGGAAGATCGCACGGGCCACCCAATTGTTGACAGGTCATCGTCTTCATGAGCCTTGCTTCCTTTCACTGTGTCGAACCCACACCTGAATGCCGACGTCCTCAATGCGCATCAGGATCTCAGGACTCCTCTCCAGACCACGTCCATGGTCGCGAGCACGTCTGGGTCGGCGATCAGCTCGATCTCCTGCACTAGGCCGACATCGACATAGAACGCGAAGGCGACCTTGACCTTCCCGGCGAGAATCCAGGCGCCGCCAAGGTCGCCGTCGATGGTGACAGGTACCGCGCCCTTGGCACCGTTGAAGCGGGCGGCCACGGCGGCCGCGCCGTCGTACACCGGATCCGCTCCCGTTCGCTGTCCGACCAGGTCGGCCCGCATGACAGCGTGAGGCGCGAGCAGCAACAGCAGGGTCGCGAGATCCCCGCCGCGGGCTGCAGCGAGGAACGCGTCGACGACGCGGCGGCTCTCGGCGCGCGCGGCCCGTGCCGCGACCTCGACGCCGCCAAGGCTATCCACACCGCCCTTCTCGGCACCGAGCCCCACACCGACCAACCCTTCTACGTCGGGTTCAATGTGGGGGGTGTCGAGATCGGGCTCGACCCCGATGGTCACGAGAAGGGCCTGACCGCACCGGTGCCCTACATCCGTGTCCCCGACCTCGACGCCGCGCTCACCGAGGTACAGAAGGCCGGCGCCATCCCCGCCGGTGAGCCGCAGGACGTCGGTGGCGGCACCCGCATCGCAACGGTGACCGACGCGGACGGCAACACCCTCGACCTCATCCAGGGAAGCTAAACGGTCTTGAGCCTGTTGCAGGTTCACCCAGATCTGGACAACACTCTTACCATGACACAGGACAGCGAAGAGGTCCCTCCATCCAGCTGGTACGACACGCTGGAGTCCCTGACCAAGCAACACGAGGGCGATGAGGTCACCATCGAGGTGCTAACAGCTGATCTCGGCGACCAGTACGAGGCTGAAAAGGTCCCATTCGCCTATATCGAGTACGACCGTCACGACGATACCCTGAACGTGGCGGTCGGCGGCCGTGACGGCCGCTATCCGGTCGTACTGCGCCACGCCATCGAACATCCCCAACGCGTCGCCCTCTCAACTTCCGCCCCGGGTGAGGAGTCGGTGGACGTGACCTCGGCCGACGGAGTCCAAACACTGATCACGTTTCGTCACCGCCCCACCCTGCCTGCGTGATGAACTCGCTGACGGTGTGCGGCGCGACGAGCTGATCGAGAAGACGTTTCTTGGAATCTCCGGCCGGTGAACCTAGGGCCAGTCACGAGACGATGGAACCTTCCTCCACGGAGCTGAACCTGCCGCGTCCCGTGGGATTCGTCCTCGGAGGCGGTGGCAGCCTAGGGGCCGTCCAGGTCGGCATGCTCCAAGCCTTGACAGAAAAGCGGATAGCACCGGATCTCGTCATTGGCACGTCCGTGGGATCACTCAATGGCGCCGTCATAGCGCTGAATCCCACCGGCGCCGCCAACCGTCTGTCCCACGCGTGGGCACGAATCACACGGCACCAGATCTTCCCCGGTGGGCTGCTGGCGCAGGCGCGAACTCTCCAGCATTCGAAGACGCACCTCTTTCCCAACACCGGCCTTGCAACGGTGATCGCTGACTTCCTCGGTGCCACGAGGACGTTCGATGACCTCACGCTTCCCTTCGCTGCGGTCACGATGGACATCGTCTCCGCCACTCCCTTTGTCATCGACGCTGGCTTACTCCTGCCCGCGCTGCTCGCCAGCGCCGCCATTCCCGGTGTCTTCCCCCCCGTCGATCACGACGGACGGCGTCTCTACGATGGCGGCGTCGTGGCCAATGTTCCCCTCCGACAAGCGTTGGCCATGGGGGCCCGCTCCATCGTGGTGCTTGACTGCACGTTCCCGGGTCACCTCCTCCCTCCGCCCGAGTCTCTGCCCGAAACCCTGCTCTTTACGGCCATGGTCACCATGCGTTCGCAGTCCATGCTCGAAGCACCCCTCGTCGCCGCCCACATACCTGTCGTCTACCTCCCCGGTCCGGCCGCCTGTCGGTGTTCACCGTTCAACTTCGACTCCACCGAGCCCCTCATCGAAGACGCCTACGAAGCCGCCCTTTCCTTCCTCCACCACCTCAGGGTCGACGGTCCCGGCCTCTACGGATCCCCATCGGGACAGTGACGCCGACCGTGAAGAACCGTCTTCACCTCGACCTCGTGACCGACCGTCTTTTCTCAGAGACGGAGCGCCTCGTGAACCTCGGCGCCGAAAAGGTCCGCGACGTCCAGAGGGGCGACGCACGATGGGTCACGTTCGCGGACATCGAAGGCAACGAGTTCGACCTCATCGCCGGATGACGATGCAACAGACATTCGATCCGAACACACCAAGGACCTTCAAATGCCGATGATTGACGTCTGTGCCGTGGCCACTCCCAATCGACCTAGGAGGTCTCGATGACCGATTCCCGTCCGCATAAGACACCCGGGCCCGACCACCCGATCACCCTGCAACCGTCGCCGGCCCACGTCGTCGTCCGAAGCGGCTCCCTCGTCATTGCCGAGACCGACCGGGCCCTCGCGATGAGGGAGGCCTCCTACCCGACCGTGCTCTACGTGCCGCTCGACGACGTCGACCAACGCATGTTGCGACAGAGCGATCACCACACCTACTGCCCATACAAGGGGGAAGCCTCCTACTACGACATCATCGAGAGCGATGGGCCCGATCTCACGGCTGCCGTCTGGTACTACGACGATCCATTCCCGGCCGTCGCCGAGATCAAAGGGCACGTTGCGTTCTATGCCGACCGAGTGACCGTCAGTGCCACATCGAGCAGATCCACCCTGCAGAGCGGTGGACCTGCACAGATCGACAGTTCGTTGACCATGGACTCAGACGATCGGCGAGACCGACGGAGCGCATAGGATCCTGGCGCATTGACCAACGAGCCCGACGTCGTGATCGAGGCCTGGCGAGACCGAAGTTATTTTCACTGGAACCGACACGGCCATCGGCGCGTCTCTCGAAACAGACCATTTTCACCGACACTGTGACGACCACACAACGAGGAGGCCACCATGCCGGCAAAGGGAAGCGCGGAATGGAAAGGCGACGTGCCGACCGGTACCGGCACGTTCAGCGCGGGTGACACCATCCGCGGTGGCTACACCTACAAGTCCCGTTTCGAGGACGGGCCCGGGTCCAACCCCGAGCAGCTGATCGCGGCCGCTCACGCCGCCTGCTTCTCGATGGCCCTCTCCAACCTCCTCGCCACCGCGGGCCATCCGCCGGACTCGGTGCACACCGACGCCACGGTGACCCTGAGGCCCGTCGATGGTTCCCCGACCATCACCAAGATCGCACTGGTCACGGTGGGTCGGGTGCCCGGCATCGACGAGGCCACCTTCGTGGAGAAGGCTCTGGCCGCCAAGGCGGGCTGCCCGGTGAGCAGGGCACTGGCCGGAGTGCCAGAAATCACGCTGGACGCATCCCTGGACCAGTCGGGAGAAACCCCCCCATGACCGACGCTTTCGTCTTGGGCGGCCTACGAACGCCGGTCGGACGCTACGGCGGCTCGCTGTCGCACCTGCGCACCGATGATCTCCTGGGGCAGACCATGGTGGCGGCTTGCGAACACGTCGGCGTCCCGCTGGACCGGATCGAGGACATCACGGCGGGCTGTGTGAACGTCGCTCATGAAGGCATGGGGGACATCGCCCGTGGGGTGCTCTGGCCGCAGGCTTTCCGGACTCGGTGCCGGCTGTCACCGTCAATCGATTCTGCGCCTCATCGCTCACCGGCGCCATCAACATCACCCATGCCATCCGGAGCGACGAGCTCGGTGTCGGTCTGGCAGCCGGGGTTGAGTCCATGTCGCGCTCGGAGTGGGCCCAGATGAAGGGCGACGCACCCTTCAGCCCGCGCGGGCCCATCCTCTTGCTCGACACCATGTGGGCCGGCGCCGGTGGACCACCGAACCCCATGCTTCTCGCCCGAGACGCCTACGTCGCGATGATCAAGACGGCACAGAACGTGGCCGACCGCTACCAACTGACCCGAGAGGAGATCGACGCTTTCGCCCTGCGCTCGCATCAGCATGCCGCGGCAGCCCGCGATTCGGGTCGGTTGGCGGCCGAGATCCACCCCGTCGACATCCCGGCCACCCGCAACGAGCCTGGTCGGACGTTTGAGCACGACGAGGGGATCCGTGGGGACACCACGGCCCAACGGTTGGCCGCGCTTCCACCTGTGCCCAACACCACGCAGATGACGGCGGGCAACTCGTCGGCTCTCAACGACGGCGCCAGTGCCGTCGTCTTGGCCAGCGAAGCCGCCGCCCACGATCTGGGCATCGAACCGCTAGCCCGGGTGGTGGCGTCGGCCACCCATGCCCTCGACCCCCGTTCATGGGGATCGCCCCCGCCTTCGCCATCGCCAAGGCCCTGGGGCGAGCCGGCCTGGCGCCCCGCGACATCGACGTCTGGGAGATCCATGAGGCCTTCGCCGCCCAGGCGCTCGGCGTCCTGCGCGAGTTGCCCGTCCAGCTCGACGGATTCGAAGTGCCCGATGACCGTCTCAACCCCAATGGAGGGGCGGTGGCAATCGGACATCCCTTCGGGTCGTCGGGCACCCGGTACATCCTCACGCTGGCCACTGAGCTTCACCTGCGCCAAGTCCGCTACGGCGTGCTCGGGGTCTGCGTCAGCTCGGGCCAGGGTGTTGCACTCGTGCTTGCAAACCCGAACATGAACTAGCCGCGTTTTGAGATTCACACTGTTGCTACTGTCGGCATGATGTCGGCGTCGGGCTTTGGGCTGACATGGAGCTGATCATTCAGACACTGCTCTGAATGTGCACGATGTCGATCGGTGTATCTCGAATTCTACCAACAAGGATTTGATCTGTGGCTTGCATGGCGAGATGGCGGATCGCAGCTCCGGCGGTCAAGCGCGGAACTTTCGCGCCCCAAACGGCACCGCTCAGAAGATCCATGGGAAACTGAGGCATGGTTTTCGTCCGTGACCTGGCGGCGGTGGTTGGTGCGCTCCTGATTCTGGCCACCGGATGGAGTGTGATCGGCACCGTCGTCGTCCCCCGCCGGATCCGCAGCCGGCTGCCCAGGACCGTCGCCATCGCCGTCGATGCGACCTTCCATTTCGTCGCCGACCGTTTCGACTCGTATGAGCCTCGCGATCGGATTCTGGCCGCCCAGGCCCCGATTGCACTCATCCTGCAGATCGTGGCATGGATGGCGGCCTTCGAGGTCGGCTTCGGGCTGCTCATGTGGCCGTTCGTGGGCACCGCGGGGCTGTCCGGCGGCATGGAGCAGGCCGGGTCCGCGCTGTGCACGCTGGGTTACCTGGCGCCTCACTCGAGCCCCGTGGCAGCACTCGACTCCCTTGCCGCCCTCTCCGGTCTGGGCACGGTGGCCCTCCAGATCGGCTACCTCCCCACGCTGTACTCCGCCTTCAACCGGCGCGAAGCGCTCGTGACCTTGCTGGACTCCCGAGCCGGGGTTCCTTCGTGGGGTCCGGAATTGCTGGCCCGCACCCACTACGGCTTGGGCACCGGTGTCTCGGCCGTGGAAGAGCTTCCCGATTTATTCGAGGAGTGGGAACGCTGGTCGGCCGACGTGGCCGAGAGCCACACCACCTACCTGACCCTCGTCAACTTCCGCTCCCCACGACCGCTCTCCTCATGGGTGACTGCACAACTGGCCGTGCTCGATGCCGCCGCCCTTTACCTGTCGTTGCTGCCCGACGCTCCTCGTGCAATTTCGGCCCGGCTGTGCCTGCGCGGAGGTTTCACCTGCCTGACGGCCATCGCCCGGGCCCGTGGCTTCGCAATCCCCGACGAGGGCGATCCAAACGACGGCATCGCCCTCACCTACGAGGAGTTCGTCGAGGCCATCGATCGCTTGGCCAGAGTGGACTTTCCCCTGGAGCGTTCGAGCGAAGAGGCGTGGCTCGACTTCGTGGGTTGGCGGGTCAACTACGAGGCGGCCGCCTACGCCATCGCCCGCGCTGTCGACGCTCCGCCGGCGTTGTGGTCGGGACCTCGTCGACACCCCATCCCCGTGATCTCACCGCTTCGCCCCGCAACCCTACGGGCGGGCAAGCCACCCCTAAAGGCCCTGGAGTAGAGCGAGGCGCGGTTGTTCAGCTATGACATCCCTGCTGGAGGCCGGCGAGACCGAAATCATTTCACCGGAGCCTCGGTAGCAACAGCTCGTCTCTCGAAGTGGATCATGTTCAACCAACGCAACCACGAAGACGCAGCGAAGAGTTCATCATGACCTGCAATGGGAAGTGCGGACCGGAAAGGCGGCGTGCCAACCGGTACCGGCACGAGCTCGAGCATCAGAACGGCCCCGACAGCTCTCCTAGTGCGTCAGTGAGCCGCAAGTTCTGTGTGTAATCCAGCGCGGTGTGGACCTCGGATCTCGCCCGGGGAGAAGCATTCGCGTCTCGACTCGAAGCGGGGCACACGGCCGTGAACGGCATGACCGTATCCGACCCCCGTTTGCCCTTCGGGGTCTCAAGGACTCCGGCTATGGCCGCGAGCTGTCTGATCACGGCTTGTTCGAGTGTGTCAACCTCCACACGGGTCGTTGTGAACGCACCTGACGGACCGCGCGAGGATCGGCGCACGGTAAGTGAGTAGTCGCTCACAGGTCATCTCGGACTAAGGCAGGTCTATTCGGGTCCACCGGCGGGTCGGGCTGGTGAACCCCTGACGTTGAACTCCCAGACCGCCCGCATCTCGACTGTCACGTCGCCCGCGTCGCGGAAGGCCCGAGCCCGACGGTCCTCATCGGCAGGACTTCCGCACCCCTTAGGGCGGTCGCGACTCAACGCCTCGTCACGATTCCACCAGAAGGTCTTGCCAGTTGGCGGGGACCCGTCCGGCTGGTCCGGGCACGGGTTGGTCGAGGGGATGATGCTGCGGGGGTGCGAGGCGAGGCCCTTCTACGTATTCGTTTGTTGGGTAGTTCCAAAACCAATCTTCGCCTGGCTCGAAGCTGCGGATCACAGGGTGGCCTGACGAGTTCGCATGCGCCGTCGCGTGCTGGCTGGGCGAATTGTCGCAGCATCCAATATGGCCGCACTCCGCACACCGTCGTAGGTGTAGCCACCAACCCCCAGACCCGAGACACTCCACGCACCCGGGCCCGCTTGGTGGAACCGCTGGATCCAAGTGATTCGTCATCTTTGGACCTCCCGCTACGTTTCTGTCAACGCTAGGGGAAGAGGCAATCCCCCGTCATGTGCGACGGCGGTGGTGCCGCCGCAGACAAGAACCCCCGGGCGCTAACAATTGCCTCGGAGCTCTTCATAAGCCCGAGCGCAGTCGAGTACCACCTTCACAAGGTATTCCGCAAGCTTGGAGTCCGCTCCCGCTCTCAACTTGCAAATCGGGTACCCCAATCGACGGCCCTTGCCTCACCACCCGGTGACGGTGTCTGAGACGGGCGGAACAAGAGTCGTCATCACGTCTGGCGGAGCGAACTCACCTACGCCGACGCGGCCACAGCACCCGGCATCCCAAATCTGCACAGTCCTATCCCGACTGTGAAATCCTACTCCTCACAGCTTGGGTGATCATGAGACAAGTGAGGCGGCGAAATGGACACTGGCGCTGACGCTTTTGGGCGCGCCGTCATGGATTGGGCGCGGGGTGGCACCGATCCCGAGGTGTACGAACGCGATGATGGCTTTGTCGACGTCGGCGCAGGACCTGACCTGTTTCTCGCTGACTTCCCGGACTGGCCTTCCTCGGAACGAAAGGCGATGCAGCACGTTCGAGGTCGTGTCATCGATGTGGGGTGTGGTGCTGGCAGAGTGGCCCTACATCTTCAGCAACGTGGGGTGGACGTCGTAGGCCTTGACGCTTCACCACTTGCGGTAAGGACCTCCCGCCTGCGCGGCGTGAGACAGGCGTGGTGCGCCCCTGTCGAGAGCTTGACTGGGACCATCGGCTCTTTCGACACCATCGTGCTGTTCGGAAACAACTTCGGCATGTTTGGCTCTCCAGCACGAATTCGGAAGGTGCTCACAGCCTGGTCGACTCGGATGGCCCCTGGGGCACGGATCTTGGCCCAGAGCATCAATCCCTATGGTGGCGGAGCTCCAGCGCTGGATCGCAGTTACTACCGTCAGAACAAAGCGCGTGGCCTGATGCCTGGACAGTGCCGTTTACGCGTCCGATACCACAGCTTGGCAACACCCTGGTTTCCCTGGCTCTTTGTCTCGCGCAATGAGATGCGACTGCTTGTGAAGGGAACAGGTTGGCATCTGAGTCGGGTTCTTGGTGGAACGCCCCGTGACGCCTACGTCGGGGTTTTGGAGCAGGATTGAGCCAGTGCGGCGAACTGCCGGCCACCATCGAATATGACACGTCACGATGGGCAGGCTTTGGATGGAATAGCGTGGATAACTCCTCGTTATCGCGGACCATGAACCGCTGTTCGGAAGCTCGACCTTCGTTCACCGTCTCCGGTCCGACGGCCCCGCAAAAGGCCAGTCGTGCGCAATACTTGATGCGACTAAAAGCGCCCCGGAGTAGGTGGACTGGCATCTTGAATCCGATCCTGCTCGGCGTTTCAATTTGGGGCGCCAGTCGTGCCAACCTTGCCATCGCAAGTCGGAGCGCCATCGGTGGGGCTGATGGGCCTGACGTTGATTCGGTCGGCCTTGCCCCGAGCGTCGCGGGCACCTGCTTCGACGGCCCCTTTCATACGGAGTGGCGGTACTGGCTTGAGAAGGCAGTCGAAGACGACTGGCCTATACCTTTCGCGATGTCGGACTCAACTTTCCGCAAGCTTTTGCCGACGTCGGGATCGTCAACTCGGCCGGCGGCCGCGCTGGTGCCGGCCGGGGACAAAGGTCGAGATCGAGGACCACCACTCCAGGAGGGCAAAGCAGCGGGCCCCGGTCGCGACCTGGTCGGGTCGATGCCGGGGGCACCCTAAGATTGAAATATGGAGCACTCGCCAGAACCGCAACGCTTGGTCAATGCAAGGCAGTTCTTTCTCAGCTTCTCGTTGACACACCTCGACGACGCCACGGGACTGCTCTCCCCGACCGTTGTCTGCACCGTGCCGGGGCGGAACAGGCTCTCTGGCGTATTCCACGGACCCGACGAGGTGAGACGTCACCTCGCGATGTTGGTCGAATACTCCGGAGGCACATTCGAGATCCTGAAGTGGATGGATTGGATGGTCGGTGAAACCCACATGACTGCCCTCCAGTACGCTCAGGCCCAGCGTGGAGCCAGGATCTACCGCGGACACCACTTGTTCCTTCTCGAGTCCGATTCCGACGACCTTCTGTCGGATATCAGGGTCTTCTTCGAGGATCAAGCGGCGACAGACCGGTTCTTTGCGTAACTCTGTTCGGTGAAACGAAACTGCAGACCTCCGAACGAGACCATCCGCGTAGCCGATGCAGTGACCGCCTGTACCCGCACCAACACAACTGGAGTCCGGACAGAAGAGCAGTGCCACTGATGTGTCCCAAACGTATCGGCGAAGAGCCGACTGCTTGCTGTTCTCCGTCCTGCCGGTTCACTCCACGATAGGCACGGCGCGCTCAAGGGTTGGGCGGCATGGGGAGGAGGGATCCGTCATGGGCATGCCCCCGGAAGTGTGGGGGGGTCTCGATGGTAGGAGTCGGTTCGCTCGAGATCAGTCGTCCGCCCCGGTCAGAACCATCTTGCCCCCGGCTTGGCCGTTCTCACCGAGTGGTGGCCGGAACGGCGTCTTCGAGTGGGAACGTCCGGGCGACATGGACCAATGAGCTAGCCCAGCACGGCGAACGATGCGATTGCCTCCAAGTCAGCGAGATCGGTCGACGACGACCCCGAGATCAAAAAACCGCCGTCACGTACAGTGGAGCAGTTCTCGCTACCAAGCGAGTCCTTCACGGTGATTGTCCCTCCGGGATTATCCATCCAGCGCGCAGACGAGCAAGCACTGGCTCCTGTGACGGAGCTGCGGGCGCCCTTCATCGTCGATTCATCGAACCAACGCAGCAGTAAGGTACGAACCAGCCCGGATCATGCGATCATCGACGAGTTCTCTCCGACACCAATGTTCGACGACCTCAACCCCTACCAGGTGACCACCCACATCAATAGACCAAGCATCGTCGATATCGACGGTAACCGTGCGACCGGGGAGAGCTGCGCGATCGCACACCACCTCTTCACGGACGACGGAGAGCCAAGATCACTTCGTTACCAGGACCGCTTTGTGAAGATCGACGGTGCCTGGTACTTCCTAGAGCGCAACCTGATCCTGGACTCGGGTGAGACGCGCCCGTGCACTCCCCCACGCCAGTGGCAAGACCTACCGTGAAGCGGCCAGAAGAGGCCCAGCGCGGGACGAGGCGCAGCTTCTCAGGGCCGCGGCGGGCGCGATCAGTCGAGTCGTATCTGCGACAAACGCGCCTTATGGCGGTCCTCGCCCTCGTGGCACTCGTAGCCGGCGTGGTGTCTGACTTCACCAATGGGAGCTTTTGGGAGCGCCATCCGTTGCTCGCCGAGCTTGTATCGAGCGTGCTCGTGGTCATGTTGTCGGTCGCGGTCGTCAATGAGGTCATCGAAAGAAGAAGGCGTCAGCGTTGGAGCATCCTTGCCCAGTACGTCATGTTCGAGCTGGTTCGCAACGCACGCATGGTCTGGCTCGGCGTGCTCGAGCTAGCGGGGTTGCTACCGACCGACGCCAATCAGCAGGACTCCATCGACATGAGCGCGCAAGTTGTTCGCGACACCACTCGGCTCACCGCGGCAGTCCGTACGATGGTTGGCGATGACGATGCTCATGCCCGCTTGCAACAAGACATCGCGTTCTTCGCCGAACACGCCGACGAGGTGCTGGGACGATGGGCCGCTGTGATGCTCAACGCCGAGGTGTACGCCGAGATCATTGACCGACACGTCGAATTGGCGGGCGACATCGCCTGGATCGGCGGTATCCTGGACACCTCGCACCCCCCCGACGACATCCGCAGACAAAGAAGGGCTCGCAGCAGCGCGGCCGTCCAGATCGAGAATGAGCCGGGCGTCGAGTGGCTGGCCGACCGAATCGTTGTTATCACCCAACTCGCCGAAGCCCTCGATCGAGGAACCCTTGAGCTGGCACTGCGGATCGTGCCGGTCCAATGGTGGGAAGCGCGACTCGGTACGGCCCCTCCCTCCTGACCCGCCAGAGGTCTTGTCGGGTGGGTGGACGTCTCGGTCAACAGCGCCGGCGTCGTCCCCCCGGGGGGGTCAGCGTCTGACTGGGCATCGGGCTCTTACGAGCCCCACCTGTCGTTCGGACCTTTCTTGATCCACCTCACCGTTCCGTCCCGGGTAGGGACGAGGCTCAGGTCGGCGTCCGCTGCGAGCTCGGCGGCCAACTGATGCGTCCCCTCGAGCTGGTCGGTAGCGCCAACGTCGTATGAAATATCGATGACGTGGCCCTTCTGATGCCAGATGATGCTGACAATCTGGCGCCCAGTCCTCGTCCCCAGGTCGTCAGCAGGATTGGTAGGTCCGTCGAGCGGATCATGCGGTTGCACACATGAAGGTAAGCGGTCTTGATCTATCTCGCGCAATCGGAAGTTTGGATAGATTGATCGCGTGACCCGATTAATGGACGTTCAGCAGTTGCAGCAGTTCGTCGCCGTCGCAGAGGAGCGCCATTTCACACGCGCCGCGATTCGCTGCCACATCGCTCAGTCAGCACTATCGACTTCCATTCGAGCTCTAGAGCGACAGCTCGGCACCGAACTCTTCAGCCGCACGACCCGACGCGTCGAACTGACCGAAGCGGGGCTCGCACTTCTTCCGGGGGCCCGCCAGGTGCTGGCGGCCGCTGAATCGGCACGTGATGCTGTCGATGAATGCCTAGGGCGCGTTCGGGGAAGACTGACGATTGGCAGGGTTTGGGAGGATATCGGTTCGCCCCTGGCGAAGTACCACGCCACTTACCCTGAGGTCCAGGTGACTCTCAAGCAAGGCCTCTCGGCGGCTCTCATTGAGGATGTTCGCACCGGAGTCGTAGACATCGCCTTCGCCGGCCTTCACCCACGAGGCCTGCCCAAGGGAGTACGGGCCGTGTCACGGAAGTCCGTGCCCATCGGAATCGCCTGTGCATCGGCTCATCGACTGACACGCCACAGGAGGGTAGGAGTGAAGCTCCTGTCGGGAGAGGTGTTCGTGGCCGACCCTGGAGACACGGCGAGCCACGACGCCGTGAGCCAGCTCTTTGCCAGTTTCGGCGCGACATACGAGGTGGGTTTCAGGGTGGCGGACATTCCGAGCATGCTGGACCTTGTCGCCAGCGGGCTGGCCATCGCACTACTGCCCAAGACTGCCACTGAGTCATGGCCGGGCATCTCATACGTTCCGTTGGCCGGCCTGTCCCCTTCTTGCGACGCCGGAGTCGTAGTCGCTGAACGTACGCAGAGCTTCGCAACCCGGGCGTTTCTCGAAGTCTTGGAATCGCAGCAAGGCTCCGTGACGCACGCGACCCCTAGGGCATGACCGATTCGGGGCCGTTTCAGGTGCGTAGTCCTATGAACCTTCGCAGACTTCGCCCATGACCGCCCGTCTCGTCTTGATTGCCCTTCGCAAGGTACTGCGCTTGCTCGTAGTCATCGAACCCCTTGACGCGATCATTTCCCGAGCGCCGCCCGCCACGATCCGAGGTCCAGCGCTGGGTACCGCTGTCGTGTCTGCTCAATGAGCCGCTCGTTCCAGACCGGGTGCCCCGGCGGCGGCCAGCCGAAGAGCGCCAGCTCCCGAGGAGTCGAGCCCTCCACGAAGGCAGTCCACTCGATGCTCGTCGACACGGACTGCTGCGTGTTGTACCCGATCCATTCGACGGCTGCATTCTTGAAGGCGAGAGAGGCCACGAACCGGGCTCCGGAGGCCGAGTCAAAAGGGGCGCCCCGATGCCAACAGTCGGACCGGTAGGCCAGGTACGAACCTCGGCGCCCCGGAGCGGGTCGCTCGGCCGCATAGACGCTGGGTTCCTTGTTGGGCATGACCATGCCGTAGGGAGAATCGATCTGGTTAGAGTCGCGCACCGCGACGAGACGGGTGGGGTTATCGGCGTCAGAGATGTCGGAGAGATAGAGGAATCCCTCTAGGTTCCACCACGGGGATTCACTGCCCGGGGGGAGCCACGAGTGGTTACGGTCGATGTGCATCGGCTGCTCATAGTTGGTGACCCCGGCGTACTTCGCACTTGCGCCAGCCTGGTACAGCCGGATGTCGGTGCTTCCGAGAGCGCGCTCGGCGAAGTCGACGATCGACGGGTGGACGCACAGCCGGTTGAGCGCCATGCCCGGGAAGGGAAAGGTGGCTGACCATCGTTGTTGTTCGGGTCGGAACCCCGGACCTTCGTCGGGCCACACGAACACCTCCTTGGGCTTGACCGGGTGACCCTTCCACCGTTCGGTCACCCCCTCTGGGTCGGCGTGGAGCTCTTCGGCCGTCGGAAAGATCTTCCGGAGGTCTTCGGCCACGCCGTCGATCTCCTCGGTGCCCACCAAGCCCTCGATCAGGATCCAACCGTCGTCTTGCCACGTCGTGACTTCAGAGTCGCTCGCAAGTCGTGAAGTCACGATGGTGCCATCCCTTTCCGTCAGCCGGACCGGCGGAGGAGGGCGCCGCGGATCGGCCTGAGCTTGATCGGTCAGTCTCACATAATTCTGTAGGGCTTCACGCTCTAGGTCACAGCGAAAGGGCGCCCTTCATTGCGGAGACCCATCAGCAGGTTGTCAACCGCACATTGCGCCATGGCATGCCGAGTTTCCGTCGTCGCTGAGCCGATGTGCGGAACGATGATGGCGTTGGGCGCTCGCAATAGGGGGTCGTCGGGGAGCGGGGGCTCATCCCAGAGTACGTCCAGACCGGCACCGGCAATCCTGCCTTCCATCAATGCTCGGGCCAGAGCTGATTGGTCAACCACCCCACCCCGTGCGGTGTTGACAAGAAACGCCGTGGGCTTCATTAGTGCGAATTCCTTCTGGCCCATGAAGTTCCGCGTGGCAGCATTAAGGTCGACGTGAAGGGAAACGAAATCGGCTTCTCGCAGTCCTTCGGCCAGCCCGACAATGCGAGCCACGCCATCAACAGTGGGCAAGTCGTTCCGAGCATCGATGTATCGCACACGCATGCGCGTCGCCACCGCTCGTGTCGCCACCGCCTGCCCGATTCGTCCAAACCCTACGATGAGCAAGACCTTCCCCGCCAGGTCAGCGCCCAACGGCGCCTCATGCCAACCACCGTTGTTCACAGCGCGCATCGCTTCGGGGATGCGGCGGGCGAGCATAGTCATGAGGGCCATAACGAGATCCGCCACGGCGTCACTCAACACTGGCGTGATCGTGACCAGAATCGCTCGCTCTCGGGCCGCGCCGAGATCGATGTGATCCACCCCGACACTCATGGTGCTAATCACTCGGAGCCTCGGTGCCCGTTCCATGACCTGTCGATCGACAACGACCTTGGAGCTCACCAGGAGGCCCTCGGCCTCGGTGAGGGCGGTTTGGAAGGCCGCTTCCTCGGATCTCCCGGCGGGGATGACGCTGAGGTCGAATTCCGCCAGCTGGTCCAGCAACGAGGAAACGAGCGGTACCGCGATCACTGCCTTATGACGCTCGGGCTCCCCCATCACAGGTACGGCGACTTCGCCGCGGGACTGGCACTGGGTCGAGCCCGTTCCAGGGCGTTCCCTGCGCCAACCGCCAACAGTCCGGCATCCGACGCGACCTCGACCAATCGAAACCCCTGTTCAAGTCGTTTGGCCGCCGTTGTGGCGTTCCCGGCAATGCCCGGTACGACGTCGTGTCGTCGGCACGCATCGATGACCCGCTCGAGGGCGTCCGTAAAGCTCGGCTCAGCGTGGTCGGGTGCGGGAGAGAGGCCCAACGTGACACTCAAGTCCGCCGGCCCGACGTAGACGGCGTCAACGCCTGGCACGGACACGATCTCCTCGACATTGTCGACCGCCACCCTTGTCTCGACCATCACGATGCATGCCACCTCGCGATTGGCCCGATCGAAATAGTCAAACCCTGACAAGTAGTTGGCTCGGAGCGGTCCATAGCTCCGGATTCCCAACGGCGCATACCGGCACGCCGCCACTGCCGCTTCTGCGTCCTCTTGCGAATTGACCATCGGCACGATGATCCCCCATGCTCCGGCGTCGAGACTCTTGCCGATGATGCCCGCCTCATTCCGAGGGACTCGCACGAGTGGAACGGTTTGTGCAGAGGAGATGCCCTGAAGCATTTGGACCATTTGCGCGTAGTCGATGAGGCCGTGCTGCATGTCGACACAGACCCAGTCGAACCCGGCGTGCGCCATGATCTCGGCAGACACGCTGCTCGGAACCGTCAACCACCCACCCAAGGCGGCACCTTGTTGAGCCCAAAGCGCACGCAACGCGTTGTCGCGCATCTCGCCTCCCCTGTCAATGACGCCTAAGGCTACGGCATTCGAGATCATGCGTCGTAGGCGTTTTCCGACTGCCGGCCTCTCGGCAGCGGCGTCGATTACCGACGCACTCAGCGCCGGCGTCGTCCACTCGCCGATGCCGGGCTACGCCGCCGGCATGGGTGCACGTGCTCCAATGGATTCGACAGAGCGGGACGCTCGCTCGACGGCGATCACGACTGCCCGAACCACGGGTTGGTCGTCGGCGAGAAGGGCGGCCAGCGTTCCGACGAAGACATCCCCAGCCCCGGTCGTGTCGACCACGGACACGCGCGGAGCCGGGACGTGGGTACAGCTGCCGGCGGTGGCGACCGCCGCCCCGTCGGCACCCAGGGTCACCACCGCGGCACGGACACCGTGACCAATGAGCATCGTGGCGCCTTCCAGAGCGCTCGCGACACCGACGATCGGCGCGTCGACAATCGCCGCGGCCTCCACCCTATTGACGACCAGCGTGTCGACTCTCTCGAGCAGGGCACGTGGGAGTGGGGCAAAAGGTGCCGCGTTCAGCAAAACATGCGTGTTGGACCCACAGAGATTGACCGCCTCCACGACGGCGTCGAGGGGTACCTCGAGCTGGGCTACCAGGACGGAGTGGTTGGCGATGAAGCTGGCGGCGGCTTTGACGTCACCGGACTCCACGAGGCCGTTGGCTCCGGGCGCGACCAGCACCGAGTTCTCACCGTCGGGCGTCACCGTCACGAATGCTGTACCAGTCGACACGTTGGACGTCACCGTCACCAGTGAAACGTTGACCCCGCGTGCGGCCAAATCATCGCGCTGGGCGAATCCGGCCACATCGTCACCAATCCGTCCGAGCATCATGACCGCGGCGCCACTGTTGACAGCCGCCACCGCCTGATTGGCTCCCTTCCCGCCGTTGCGGGTCACCGTTGTGACCCCAGTGACCGTTTCTCCCGCTCGGGGGCGGCGATCGGCGAAAAGCATGTAGTCCTGGTTGATCGACCCGAGCACGAAAACGCTGCCCACAGACCAATTGATACAGCCCAAAGCCACCCTCGCACAATGCCCCAGGGCCGGGTGCACAACGGGCGCCGTCGTGGTGCCACCTCGACCTTTCGCCCCGGTAGTCCGCATGGGCACGCCACCCAGTAAGTCCGGTTCGAGATCCCTTAAGGGTCAGGTGGGGCGATGTCCGGTTGACTGGGATCAGTCGCCGGCGGCAAGTTCCACGGGCGTGGCGATGACGTCAACGAGGGCGTCCGAGCGAAGCACGGTCAAAGCCAGGGGTCGGCCAATGGCGTCCCCGAGCATGAACCGCTGCAACGTCTGTGCGCTCGTGACCGCCTCGCCCTCGGCACAAATCAGTAGATCGCCTGTACGCAGTCCGGCTTGCGCGGCGGGTCCGTCTGGTATGACCTGTGCGATGCGCAACTCTGCCCGCGTGGGAAGGCCGAGTCTCGCTCCAGTCCAAGATCAGGTTCCGCTCTTGAAAGAACCGTGACCCCTCGATCTTGACGAAGCTGTCCAAGTAGCGAAGCGAGCCGATCATGATCTTGCGCTCACCGTCGACGGTAAAGAGATGATGCGCGATCGTGTAGCTTTACCGTTTGCGTGGTCACCGTTGAGAGGACGGCGCTCTGTCCGTGGAAGTGGGTCGTCGCCTCGTATCGGTTGGGGTCGGCAAAGATCGGTGTCAGTGCTTCGCGGCCTCCGACGACGTAGTTCGACTCGGTCTCCTCTCCACTCATGAACACAGCGAACCGGGTGTCGGTGGTGAACAAGGCCTTCTGCCCCTCGTCGTCGCGCCGGTCTGCCCCGTGAGCGTAGGCGTCGAAAAGCTCCCGGAGCGCGAGGCGTTCCGCTGCTTCGCTCGGGCTCAGCGAGCCGTGGTCGGCCATGGGATCAGCCCTCTTTGTCTTGCGTCCCCATCGGTAGGCGCGCCGCGGCGCGTCAGGGGTGCACTTGTGACCCGGCACCCTGGTCGAGGCGCATGGACTGAAGGATCATGAAGGTCGTGCTCCTGGTGAACTCTTCAACATCGGCCGCCGCAAGGACTCCTGTGTACTTCTTGACCACGGGAGCGGTCGCCGCATCAGTCACTGCGTCGAGATAGCCCTTTACGGCGGCCCAGACGTTCTGGCCGTATTTCGCCCAGTACGGGGTCGGGTCCACGGTGGAGAGCGCTCCTTGCGCGCTTCCCACGATGTCGGCGATGTACGCCTGGTGAAGTTCGATGTCTTCGCGTGTCCCAAGCCTTCCCAGGTGTCCACCGATGTAGGTCTTCCACGGATATGTGAGTGCCGTGGCCGGTGCGTCGATGTAGCCCGGAATGTCCTCGCTGAGGTTGCAGTTGTAGATCGGTACCCAACCTGAATTGACGATGTCGATGAGCATCAACGCGTCGTGGTCGGGAAAGTGGATGAAGATATTGTCAGGGGAGTGATTGGGCCCGTGAAAGGCCAACTCCACACGTTCGCCGCCGACCCTAAGGGTGTAGGTGTCCCCGAACGTCACCTCAGGGGCAGGCCTGGTCGGATCGTTGTCTCGCAGGAGAAGGCGTCGTGTGTCCTCGTGGCCAATCCGGACGAGGTCGTTCCCGAAAAGGTTGGCAGCACCGGCGTGATCCGCATGGTGATGGGAGTACACGAGATGGGTGACAGTGTTGGCGACACCTTCGGCCTCGGCGATTTCGTCCACCGCCCGGCGGAGATTGTGGCCGATCGTCGGCGGGGCGTCGAAGAGAACGATTCCCTCATCGGTGGCGAGGAATGCTGACTGGTAGGTCCCGTCGGTTACCCAGAACAGGTTCCGTTCAACTCGCCCGACGTAATAGTCCTGCTCGTTCAGGGGCGGACCCAGTGACGACGGAGGGACTGGGGCGTAGTCGGGCAGGAACTGCCCGGTGGGCGAACTAGAAGTGGTTGAGCTCATGTCGCTCCTTTCTCGGGTCGGCACGGCCTCACGGTCATACCAACGACCAGGATCGGAGCGCACGGTACAACAATTGGCTTGCGTGGGCAAGCAAATTACTCTACATTCCCGTACGGAAGGGAACGAGTTGCCTCGCACGAGAGGAGCCGCGAACGTGACTAGTGAACCGGTGCGTGATCCGGTAACTGATCCGCTACTCACGCCACAGAATTCTGCGCTCCTCGTCATCGACTATCAGCCGAGTCAGATTCAGGCGGTGACATCGATCGATCACGATCTGCTGATACGGAATATCGTGTCGGTGACGCATCTCGCCAAAACCTACGGACTCCCCATCGTACTCTCGACCGTGAACGTCGCCGCCAACGGGCAACCGCCGACGATCTCGGAGCTGACGGAGGTCCTTTCGGACTCGGTCGAGATAGACCGCACCCAGATCAACTCGTGGGAGGACATCGATTTCCGCCAGGCAGTCGAGGCGACGGGCCGCAAGAAGCTGATCATGGCCGCACTGTGGACAGAGGTGTGCTTGGCTTTCCCGGCTCTGGACGCGCTACGCGAGGGCTACGAGGTGTTCCCGGTCGTCGATGCAGTGGGAGGCACCTCCCCTGAGGCGCACCGGGCGGGGCTCGAACGGATCGTCCAGGCGGGCGCACAGCCCATCGGCTGGGTATCCCTGGCCTGCGAATTGCAACGCGACTGGGCTCGGACAGACACGGTTCCCGAAGTGGTCGACATCGTGCTTACTTCTCGACTCAGCAAAGGGCTGTGAGGAGTTGTTTCGATCGGTCCTTCATCCCCTCGGGCCTCGCCGACCGGGCTCTCGCGGCTGGAAGCTGGGGGCGCTATCTCCGGAGTCGGGGTTCCGCAGACGTGTCCTCGAGGTGGGCAGCCACCTCGGCCAAGGCTTTCGCGACCGCCTCAACGGCTGCTGCATCGATGCGGTCGAAAAAGCGACGCCGAACGCTAGCAAGGTGAACCGGCCATGCGGACTTCAGTTTGGCCATGCCCCGAGGAGTGAGTTTCGCAACGTTGCCCCGCGCGTCGGAGGAGCTTGCCGTCTTCGTCACAAGGCCCCGCGATTGGAGATCGTCCACCAGGCGAGTCATCCGGCTCGCCGACAGGTCGGTAGCGTTAGCCAGGTCGGTCATCCGCAACTCGCGATTTGGAGCTTCGGAAAGGTGCATGATCGTCGTGTACTCGCTCGCCGTCAGGCCAACGCCTCTGATCAGGTCGCTGTCCAGATGTGGCGGGATGACTTTGACGATTCGCATCACGGCGCGCCAGAGCGCCTCTTCGCTCGGAGTGAGTGGCTCGATGGTGGCCATACCTTCCAGAATAACTTGCTTCACCAAACAATATCGGGATGTTTGTCGCGCCCCCACCGCGCCCACCGCCGTCTCGACAACCATCTGACCCGACGGATTCGGACATGGAGGTGCATCGCATGACGAATCACAGACTCCCAACGAGCCGCGTGGCAATCGTGGTCGGTGCTGCGGGGGAGCTCGGTCGTGCGACGGCAGTCAAGCTTGCCGACCGTGGCATGAGCGTTGTGGCGGTCGACCGGAACGAGCTCGGCTTGGAAGGGCTCCCTGAGGGCATCGCCCGCGAGGTGGCTGATGCCACCGATCCCAACGCCGCAGGTCCAATGGTGGAACGTATCGTCAACGACGTGGGCCCACCCGACGTGTTGGTCAACACCATCGGTGCGTTTCAAACCGGAGACGCGTTGACGACAACGCCGGACATGTTGCGCCAGATGATCGACATCAATCTCGGTACAGCATTGTGGCTCAGCCAGGCTGTTGCGCCGTACATGCAACGAAGCGGCTCAGGTGCCATCGTGCACATCGCCGCCCGGCCTGGGATCGAGCCCTCGGCCGGCATGGCGGCGTACTCGGCGAGCAAGGCTGCCCTTGTCCACTTGACTCGTATCCTCGACGTCGAGCTCCGGCCACTCGGCATTCGGGTCAACAGCGTCGCCCCCCAGTTGCTCGATACAGCAACGACCCGGGCCGCATTCCCCAAAGAGGTACTAGCGCACGCCGTCGCTCCCGAGGCGATCGCCGAGGTAGTTGCCTTCTTGGTGAGCGAGGCGGCTGCGCCCATAAGCGGAGCCATTCTTCCCGCATATGGCGCCTAATCGAGCTGGCCAACAATCGGCCAATCCGCCGCCTCGAACCTCGGCCGAGCCCCAGCGTGGGGCACCACTCGACCGTGTGCGCTCCCACCTGCGCAAGGCCGACCCGGTGCTGGCGCGCCTCATTGACGCCAGGCCGAGCTTCGATCCGCAGGGGTGGATGGCCGAGCTTCCGGCGATGGACCTGTTTGGAGCCCTGCTGTTCCAGGTCGTCGGCCAACATCTTTCCGTGGCCGCCACGCGCCGAACCCTCGGGCGCATCGAGATGCTGTTCGGTGATCGCCTCCCTTCCTCGGCCGAACTGCTCGAGGTGCCACAAGAGAGTCTCCGCCAGGCTGGTCTGTCATGGCGAAAAGTCGCCACCCTTCGGGACCTGGCCGAGCACCTTTCGGATGGTCGATTGGACCCCGACATCTTGAGCAAGTTGCCGGACGACGAGATCATCGCCACGCTGACGACGATCCCCGGGATCGGCCCATGGACTGCCCAGGGCGCGTTGATCCTGGCACTCCGACGAGAAGACGTGGTCCTCCCAGGTGACCTTTGCACTTCGAAAGGCCATCCAGCGTGCCTACAAGATCGACCACCTCCCAAGCCAAGACGAGGTCCTGGCCATCGCCGAGAAGTGGCGGCCTTACCGCAGTGTTGCCACGAGCAATCTGTTCTCGACCGCTTACGAAGGGCCCGACTCGCCCTCGGCCTGACTCTGCCCCCAGAAATTGGATCAACTGGTATGGCAACTTGGCCCTGTCTGACAGGAGCCAGCTACGCCCAGCACCTGCATCTTTGCAAATCGACGCAGCGTGATCGGCGTTTTCGACTGACCCACAACAGACTTCTATTGACCGTAATTGTCAATGGCGCGTTTTTTGTGGCGCGCGAACCACGGAATCTTGTACCACGTGCACCACATCGTTTGGGCCGCAAGTGCCATCAGCAGCCCATCGCATCCTTCAGCACACCACACGCTTGAGACATGCGACTCGGGCCCAGGGTCGATATGCGGCGCCGAAATAGCGGTCTGGGCAGAGTATGGAGGTTGTCGAAGTTCACGACACAGTCACTGGGAACTCCGTCGGCAAGGACGGTCAGTTCCAGTTCGGAAACCAGGTCCCGTTTCGTACGAGTTAGTGCTGCCACCACGACCGACTGGATACGGTCAGCGACCGGGTCTCTGGTCAGGACCAGAACGGGTCGATCTCCTCCGGGCGTTGCGGCAAACCAGATCTCACCCCGTTGCATCAGCCCAGTCCGACCAGTCCTCAGCCGGACCCCAGTCTGAAACCTCGGCGAGTGCCTGCTCCGCGGCGGTCGGCGGAAACTGGTCCCATGTCTTGGCGTCGTCCTCACTTGCCAGCCTCACCAGGTACCGGTGGAGGGCGTCTCTGAGGAGCTCGGAGCGGTCCACGCCCAACTGTTGCGCCCGTCGTTGGGCCTCTGCGGCTTCGCTCTCGCTGACCCGAAAACTGATCATCGTCATACAAAAAGGATATCATGTATGACACTGCGGGAACCGGATTCTGCTCCTGCAAATCGCCCCTGAACCGATGGCGGGGTCGTCGCTCCCATTCGGCGAAGTCCCTGGTTAGGGGGCTGATCGAGTTGTTCGGATACTACCCCTCGAAACGGGGATCGGTCGCGCCCCGGAAAGATCGGCTTGCTCGGCGTGCTCCGGAGTCGCACTTTGCACGTCCATAGGGACGATCCCCGGCCGGACTCCGGACATCGATTCTACATTGGCACCCCACACCTGCCCGATGGACAATTCATTCGGTCGCCAGGGAGGCCCTTGCGATATCGCGTGTTCCGGTTTGTGGCGTCAACTCATGGCGTATGGCGCTGCCTTGTGGGGTTTGGCATAGCGCATGTGCAAGAGGATCGCACCACAGGCGATAGCGGCGTAGAAGCACCACAAAGAGGCGAATCCATCCGCGCTCAATCGCGCCAAAATGGCGACGGCTACGACGTTGGCCAGACCGAAGATGACGATGTGGCGAAAGCCTGAAGCCAGCATCGAGCCGCATGTTGCGACGATATAGAGTCCGATGACAATGATGCCATGCTGTAACCCGATCGAGTAGGCGAGATGGAATCTGCCAAGCATGACTTTAGGATGGTTGCGCAGCATGGTTTCGAGCAACATCGTGGAGACCCCGGCTCCGATCGCCAAGAAGGGCGACATCCTCCATCTTCTACGAGCCGTAGGCTCGAGCAGCATGACGACGAGCGGCACCAGAATCGGTAGTACAACGAAGGCGATGCCGAGGTAGATCCACGTCGCAGCCCGGCCGACTGTCGCGGCGCTCGCGGAACCTCGCGTCTAACGCTCATCGAAATTCGCGGTCGTAGCTGAGGTCGCGCTCCTCCTGGCCGGGCATCCACCGGTCGGGGTCAGGGGCTCCCCCAGCCTGTCGG
>Ga0182024_10000240_pt1 | contig 134633 bp, 131 predicted proteins | sample P32metaG_FD_120480 | JGI IMG/M metagenome (GOLD analysis project Ga0182024, IMG submission 120480) | Permafrost microbial communities from Stordalen Mire, Sweden - P3-2 metaG (Illumina Assembly) | ecosystem: Environmental > Terrestrial > Soil > Wetlands > Permafrost | place: Sweden: Stordalen... | reverse complement strand
TGGTTCAACGGCTCGAAGCCCTCGGCCATCAGGTGCATCTTTCGCCCCTGCGGTCAAATCCGTAAATCCAGCGGATTCAGCTTATACCGAGGATTTGTTTTCTAAGGATCCGACAAATGGCTGCTATCTATCGCCATGTGGCAGAATCTACGAAATTACACATTTATCGAGAGATAAGCAGGGAGGGCCTATACGGGGATTTTTGACGTAACGTCCATTTATCGGAAGCTGAATGATAGTCGCGTCTCAATGCCACGATATGCCGAAAAGAACAAAAACCTCGTTCTGCCTGGAGAGGTACAAATTCCCCGGATTGAAAGACTCATCCAAGAATGGAGCAATCCAGTGCACATACCGCAACTCGGGTGAGAACCGAACGGGACCGACGCCCAAACTCAGTCCTGCCGAAATCACCACACCCTGCGTCACTGAATAACTCGTATCCGAACGTTCGTTAATGATCACGTAACGGACCGAGTCGGAATTAAAGTATCCGCTTGAAACATCTGTTCCATGGACGGTACGCGGAGCATAGCCAGCCCCCACGAAGGGGTGACCCGGCACGACGGGGATGCGATACTTCAGAATCATCGGGAACTCCCAGGAGTTCGCTCGTTCCCGCGTGATTATGTTCCCGACAAAGAAGTAATCATCACCAGTAAAGCCGAACCGCCGATACAGCGCGTCGAACTCAACGGACAGGTGCAGGGGGAGCCGGATCTCCACTTTGGGACCAATGATGTAGCGTTTCGACTCGGGAGCCAGAGTACCGCTGACGTCGCCCGTGGTCCGGACGCCGCCTTCAACTCCGACTTCAAGCCGTTGAGACATCGCGGGATGGCCACTCAGAAACCTCAGAAACACAAGCGCAAGAACGTAACGCGATGACTGCACGCCGGGACGAACAGCACGGGCAGGGCCGCGCCGGTTGCCGGATGCTGTTTCAGGAGGTAAGCGCACGATAGAGCGTCGAGCGGCCCACACTCAGAAGATCGGCCACGTACTGGCGCGCCTCGCCTTTATCAATGAGCTTCCGGGCGTGGTCGATCTGCTCGGGCGTCGGTTTCACTTTCCGGCCAAATTTCACGCCTCGGCGTTGCGCGGCCTTCACGCCGGCGCGGGTGCGTTCCGAGATCAGCGACCTTTCGAGTTCAGCCAGCACCCCGATTATTTGCCACATGGCGCGGCCCGTGGGTGTCGCGGTGTCGATTGCCCCGGTGAGCGAATGGAATTTGACGCCAGGGGCGCGGAGGTCGTCGAGCATGGTTATCAGGTCGCGCAGACTGCGGCCCAGCCTGTCGAGTTTCCACACAATCAGCGTATCGCCGTGTTCCAGTTTCAGGCAGCGGAGCAGCGCAGGGCGCTTCGTTGTGACTCCCGATAGTCCCTCATCCTTAGAAGACGGTTTGACACTCGGCCTTCTTAAGCGCGACGAGTTGCAAGGCGGGGTTCTGGTCATCGGTCGAGACGCGGGCGTAACCGTATTTCATCGCTCCATTGTGAACCTGACATTTGACACGCGTCAACCCCGCTGTGCTTAGAGCAGTTTCGGAATTATCGTGGATCTGTGATCCGGCGCAGGACGCGGCGAAACGCCGCGAGGCCGAGCGACGCTCGGCCGTACAGACTGAATTCCGTACCCACAATACTGCCCGTATTCGGGCTATAGAATCGGTGAAATTGCTTTAGCAAAGCGACGCTGACCGGGTTTTTCGAAACGAGATGCGAGCGTTCCGTCGACTGAGGGCAGGTCGCGGCAGGCGGGGGTGGGATGAAATGCAAAGGCGGATACCATCCTGTCGCATATCTCCGATTAAAATGTCTTTGAGGGCGACGGCATGAAACGGAAATCGCACGGCGGAATGCATCGGCTAAGCAGTCGAACAGACCTGAGGACTTTGTCGGAGACGCCGCCCTGGGAATGGCCACGCGACGCCGGAGACATCTTCTTCAAAGTGCTGGCCGATCGGCTGGCTGACGGAGCGGACCGAATCATCGCGGCCCGGCTGGCCGGCGACATGGTCGTTGTCAACGATGCGCTGTGCGATGCGCTGGTGCGAATCGCGAGCCATGCGGATGAGACGGAAGAGTTGCGCGTCGCGGCGGCAATTGCCCTGGGGCCGGTGCTGGAAGAAGCGGATACGTTTGGGTTCGAAGACGATCCGGACGATGTGCCCATCGAGGAAGCGACTTTTCATCGCATACAGGACGCGCTTCAGAAGATTTATCCGGATGAGAGCGTGCCGAAGCTGGTGCGGCGCCGGGTGCTGGAAGCTTCCGTGCGCTCACCTCAGGATTGGCATCGGGATGCGATCGCGCAGGCTTACTCCAGCGGAGATCGGGACTGGATGCTGACGGCTGTGTTTGCGATGAGGTCTGTGCGGGGCTTTCCCAACCAGATACTGGAGGCTTTGAGGAGCGGCGATTCAGATATTCATTTCGAGGCGATTTGTGCGGCGGGTGAGGGTGAACTGGATGCGGCCTGGGATCATGTTGCCGCGCTGGCGCAGGGTACGGGAACGTCGAAACCGCTGCGGTTGGCTTCGATTGAGGCTATCGGAAGTATTCGGCCTCAGGAGGCTCGTGGGATTCTGTTGGGGCTGACGGAGTCTGAGGATGAAGAGATCTCCGAGGCGGCAGAGGAAGCGCTGTCTATGCTGGAGCCTGAGGATTGGGCGGACGACGAGGAAGGCGACGAGGACGAGAGCGGTGACGACTGGATTCATTGAGTGAGTTTTTGGGTTGGCAGGCAGAGTGAACAGTGGTTTGGGCCACATTGCCTCCTTGTGGATTTGCGGCGGCAGATTACCAATCTGCCCTACATGCCGAACGCGGCGTTCAGGTGTGGGAAATAGTTCGACGTGCGGGTGTAGAGTAACGCGGTATTCGGGCGTGGGAAAATGCGGCGCGCGAATTTGGGAAAGATGGAAACCTCAGTTGTTGCGGTAGTTGGCGGACTTGGCGTCCCAGGGGCCGACGTAAACTATTGCTCCCGGTTTGGCGGCGCGGAGCTTCGCTGCGCCCTGTTCTGTGACGGCCGTGCCCTGGAGGTCGACTTCGCGCAGGGCGGGCATGGCGATCAGGGTTTTGACGGAATCGTCGTCGATTCGATTGCAGCCCTGTAATTTGAGGCGCTCCAGCTTTGTGAGCGACGCCATTTGCTCGAGCCATTTCGGCGTGACGGTGAGCATGCTGATCTCGCCGAGCCTGGTGCCTTCGATGCCGACTCCGATCTGCACGCAGGCGAAACGCAGCTCGCGCAGATTTTTCAGAGAGAGGACTGCCGCGAGGCCTGTTTCCGACATCGCGACGGTCCAGACGTTTTTGTCCGTGCCTTGCCTGCCGCTCAGATCGAGATAGGTGAGGCCGGGAATCTGGCGAAGCGCCTGCAGGCCGGCATCGCCCAGTTCGTTGCCGCCCATCGTGAGTTCCTTCAGGTTGGGGAGGTTGGTGAGGCGTTCGAGGCCGACATCGGTCATCAGGGTTGCGCCGACGTTGAGCGATTCGAGCGTGGTGATGCCGGCGATGTGTTCGAGAGCGTTATCGCTGGCTTTGGTGCCGTGCAGATTCAAGTGGGTGAGCTTTTTCCAGTCTTTGATGGCGGCGATGCCTTCGTCGGTAACGTATTCGGCGTAGTAGAGATTCAGATCCGTGATGCCGCGCAGGTTTTTGATTTCCGACATGCCCTGATCGGTGATGTGGGTCAGGGAGAGATCGAGAACGGTGAGATCGGGAAGGTCGTTGAGGCGGCGGAGGTCGGGATCGGCTACCCAGGTTCCACGGAGGCTTACGCCGGTGATATGGCCCTGAGCATCGCGCGTGACGTGGCCGCCGAGATCGTCGATCCAGTGGGTGTCGGCGACTTTGATATCGGCGGAGTATGCCGACGCCGCGAGAAGCAGCAGAGTTAACAGGCGGGTCTTCATTCTTTGCTCCTTCGCATGGGCAACGCGGAATCGCGATCGAAAACAATTTCGCAGCCAGGGAGTGAGGTCTGGATGGCCTGAACGCCTTTTTCCGTTACGAAGGTGTGGTAAAGATTGAGAGCTTTGAGTCCGGACATGGACTGGAATGCCGGGACGCTCTTGTCCGTCACGTTGGCGGAATCCAGGCTTAATTCACGGAGCAGCGGGAGCGTTTTCAGGGATTCGATGGCCTGGTCGTTGATGGATGTGTAATCGAGCTTGACGACCTTCAGGTTTTTCAGATCGGCCAGAGCGGCGACACCGAGATCGGTCGTGCGAGTGCGGAAGAGTTCGATGCGTTCGAGGCGCTGTAGCGGCTGCAGCAGGGCCAGACCGGCGTCGGTAAACCGCCCGTGATTCAGATAGAGCTCGCGCAGGTTGGTGAGCGCCGCGATTTGGTTGAGGCCTTTGTCGGTGACGTCCGTGCTGCTGAGGTCGAGCATTTCGAGCCTGGTGAGGGGTGCGAGATTCGCGAGGCCCGCATCGCTGATTTCGGCGAAGTTCAGGCGGAGGTTCAGCAAGCCGGTCAGAGCGCCCACCAGGGGGAGGCCCGCATCGTTGACGTGGGAGTTGGAGAGATCGAGCTCGTGCAGATTCGCAAGATTTTTCAGGTGGGCGAGGCCTGCGCCTTCGACCAGCGTGCCGGCGAGATGCAGGCTTTCGAGTTTGCTCAGTGCCGCAAGCCTGGCAAGGCCCGCGTCGGAAACGGTGGTCTGGTTGAGATTGAGTTCCTTCAGGCTGGTCATGCGTTCGACGGATGACAGGCCGAGGTCCGAAATTTGTGTGACGGCGAGTTCCAGCTTTTGCAACCCGGAAAGATTGACGAGGTCGGCGAGTTGCGCGTCGCTGACGGGAGTGGACGAGAGATCGACGGTGACGATATGGCCGTTTGCCAGTTCGGTGGAGCCTCCGAGCGCTTTGATCCAGGCTGCAATGGCGGCATCCGTTGTGGAGGTGGGTTGGGCAGAGCCAGGCGCGGCGGGTTTCGGAACCGCGGAACTGACGGCGCGCACGCGGACTTCGGGCAGCGCGGCGTGCAGGGCGTCGACACCGTTGGGCGTGACCAGGGTGTAGCGGAGATCAACGTCGGTGAGGCCTTTGATGGCCTGGAGTTTGGCGACGCCGGAGTTTGTGATGCGCGTGCGATAGAGGTTGAGGACTTCGAGGTGCGGCAGGCCGCCGAGGATATCCATGGATGCGTCGGTAGCCTGGGCGCCGAGAAGATTGAGGCGGCGCAGCGATTTGAGGTTGCGAAGATATTCGATGCCTTTGTCGGTGACGCGCGCGCCGGAGAGATCGAGCTCTTCGAGATTGGTGAGGTCCTGCAGGTACTTGAGTCCTTCGTCGGTGACCAGGGTGTCGCGAAGGAGCAGGCGGCGGAGGTCTTTGAGTCCGGCGAGGCCAGCCATGCCTTCATCGGTGAAGGGATTGTAGCTGAGGTCGAGATCCTGTAATTTGGCGAAGGGCGAGAGGTTCAGCTTGGTGAGGCTGCATTGGGAGCAGCGCAGTTCCTTCAGATTCTTCCATGCGAACAGGGCACCGATTTCTTTATCGCCGACTTCGATGCGCGCGTTGTAGTGCCAGCCGAAACTGAGTTGCTCGACGTTGGTGAGAGTGGCGAAGGCCTGGAAGACGCCGGTTTTGTCTTCGTTGGCGCCGCCGGGATTCCAGACGGGGCCGGGGAGATAGAGTTCGCGGAGGTGAGAGAGCCCAGTGATTTTGGCGAGCTCGCTGGGGTGCATCACCCCCGCGGTGAGTTCGATGGCGGCGATATGAAAATCGCCTGCGGGAAGCTGGGAAATATTGGCGATGGGAGCGGTTGCGCCTTCGATGAGGACGGTGCCTTCCCAGCGCAGGACCCACTCGGCGATGTCGCGTTCGGTGGCGGCCTGGGCGGCGATGGCGAAAAGAAGTATTCCGGCTATGGCCCAACGCATCATGCTGTATTCTACAGAATGTCGAAGGCGCAACGCTGGCCTGGTGTCGTAGCCATCGGCGAGGAGTGGATTTGTTGAAACGGTTTCATGAGTTCGGCGCCGTCGAGCTTCGCTCGACCATGGGCAGGCGGAACCGTCTGCCCCACATGTGCTCCTCATTGCGTGTACTCATGTGGCTTGTGCTTGCCGTGTCCGGGCCTGGCGCTTTGTGCGCGCAGAGTACTCTCACGGGCGCGTTCGGTTCGGGACTTTATCAGGTGATGCAAAAGGCGGGTTGCCCGACCTGTCACAATCCGGACGGCGTGGCTTCGGCGACGCGACTGCACTTTCCCGACGCTAACGCGTCGCCTGAAAAGATTGAAGCTTTCGGAAATTCGCTGGTGGTCCTGGTGGATCGTGCGCACCCGGAGTTATCGCTGCTGTTCCGAAAACCCACGGCGCGGATTCCGCACACGGGTGGGGAGCGCATCAAGCCGGGCAGTCCGGAAGAGGTGTTGCTCAAGGGATGGATCGATCATCTGGCGCAGCTTTCCGGCAGCGATCTTGCCGCGGCGCTGCGATATAAGGAACTGGAAGATAAAGGCGGCGGCGAGGTCGTGCAGGACGCGGAACTGCGGCGGCTGACGCACAGCCAGTACAACCACACGGTGCGGGATCTGCTGGGCGACCAGACGGATCCGGCCAATCAGTTTCCACCGGAAGATTTTGTCAATGGATTTCGCGATCAGACGCGGGGGCAGAGCCTTTCGCCGCTGCTGATTGAGGGCTATAGCGCGGCGGCGGAACGGCTGGCGGCATCGGCGTTTCGCGGCGGGGATACGCATGGCTTGATTCCGTGCAAGCCGTCGGTCGCGTGCCGGGCTCGCTTTGTTCGGGAGTTTGGATTGAAGGCATTTCGGCGTCCGCTGGATGCCGGGGAGCAGGCGCGATATGAGGCGCTGTTTAAGAACGACCCGGATTTTCTGAAAGGCGCGCAGGTGGTGGTGGAGGCGATGCTGCAATCGCCGAATTTTCTGTTTCGACTCGACGTGACACCGGACCCGAAGCTGAAGGCGTGGGCGACGGCGAATCGTCTGGCGTATTCGCTGTGGGACACGATGCCGGATGCGGAATTGTTTGCAGCGGCGGAGCGTGGCGAGTTGGGGACTCGGGTGGGCGTGGAAAAACAGACGCGACGTTTGCTGGCGGATCCACGGGCGCATGAGGCGCTGGATGAATATGTCAGCCAGTGGCTGCGTTTCGACCGGTTGGTGACCGCCAGCAAGGACCGGCGCAAATTTCCGCTGTTCACGCGCGAGACGGTGAGTGCGATGACGGAGGAGGCGACGACGTTCGTCTCCGATCTGGTCTGGAACAATCACGATTTCATGACGCTGTTCACGGCCGATTACGGGCAGGTGAACGGAGAACTGGCTCGTATCTACGGTGTGACGGCTCCGGCGAAAGAGTTCGATCGTGTGCCGTTTCCGGTGGGCTCGGAGCGGGCGGGACTGTTGGGTGAAGGGCTGTTTCTGGCGCTGACTTCGAAGCCGGAAGAATCGTCTCCGACGGCGCGGGGTTTGTTTGTGCGGGAGCAGTTTCTCTGTCAGCATGTGCCGGATCCGCCGCCCGGAGTGAATACGAATCTGCCGCCGGTGACGGAAGCGAAGCCGCAGACGAATCGCGACCGCATGACGGAGCACGCGACGAATCCGACGTGCGCGAATTGCCATCGGCTGATGGATTCGGTCGGGTTCGGGCTGGAGAAGTTCGATGCGGTGGGCGCGCGGCGGGACGATATTACGCTGGAATTTGGCAGCGGCCGGAACAAGAAGACGATTCATCTTCCGATTGACACGGCGGGCACGGTGGCGGGGATTCCCGATTCGCAGTTTTCGTCGCCGAAGGAGCTGGGCGCGGTGCTGGCGAAGAGCGCGCAATGCCAGGAATGTGTCGTGAAGGAATATTTTCGATATACTGCAGGACGGATGGATACGGCGGCGGATCGGCCGCTGATTCTGCGGGTGACGGAAGATTTTCGGAAGGCGCAGTTTCGGTTTCAGGAGATGATCGTGTCGCTGACGCTGATGCGGGAGTTTCCGGAGAAGGAAGGTTTGACCCATGTCGCAAGTAATCACTAATCGCGTTCGCACGTCACGGCGGTCTCTGCTGAAGGGCATGACGGTGGCCGGGGCCAGGATCGCAGTGGGACTACCACCGCTGATTTCCATGTTTAATGCGGCGGGAACGGCATATGCGGCGACGCCTGAAACCGCGACTTCCGGCCCGACTGCGGCGAAACCGATCGAGACGCGCTTTGTTTTGTGGTTCAACGGGAACGGGATTCCGGAGCGGTACTGGATTCCTACGGAAGAGGGTCCGGATTACGAATTGACTCCGTGCCTGACGCCGCTGGCGGCATGGCGGAAAGACGTTCACGTATTGAGTGGCGTGGATAACGCGGCGGCTTCGGGCAAGGGCAACGGGCACACGAACTCGATGAGCGGCCTGATGACGGGCACGGATTTTACGGGGCGCGGGCCGAGCGGGCCGTCGATCGATCAGATTATTGCGGCGAAGATTGGCGGGGACTCGCGGTTCCGCTCGCTGCAGATCGGCGTGGCGCAGGAATCGTTTGGCGAGAGCATGCAGCGCAACATGAGCTGGGCGGGTTATGAGCGGGCGCTGCCGCCGGAGATGATTCCGCACAGGTTGTTCGATCGGTTGTTCGGCGCGCAGGAAGAAGGCTGGGTCAATCGCAAGAAGAGCATTCTGGATGCGGTGATGGCGGATGCTTCCGCGTTGCAGAAGAAATTACCGACCGAAGACAAGGCTCGCGTGGAAGAGCATCTTTCCGGGATTCGCGATCTGGAGCGCGCGATTGCGGGCTTGCCTCCGGGATATGAGAAAGTAGCGCCGCCGGATTTCGATGGAGATATGAAGGACTGGCCGAGGATTGCGAAACTACAGAGCGATCTGCTGGTGCAGGCGTTTACGACGCGGCAGACGCGTGTGGCGTCGTACATGCTGACGAAGTGCCAGAGCATCACGCGGTTTCCGTGGCTGGGTTACACGTCGGCGCGGCATCACGATTACACGCACGCGGAGGGCAAGATTTCGGGCGCGGACGGCGCGGAAGGGCAGCGCGTGCTGCGTGATATTTGCCGGTGGCACGTGGAGGAGTTTGCGTATTTCGTGTCGAAACTGGAGTCGGTGCCGGAAGGCGACGGGAATTTGTTCGATCACACGACTGCGATTTACGCGCATGAGCATGCGGAGGCGAATCCGCATAAGAACAATGGGCTGGCGATGATTGTGGCGGGTGGGAGTCCGAAGGTGGCGCGCGGGAGTCATACGCGGGTTACGGGGACTGTGGGGGATGTTTATGTCACTGTCGCCGATGAAGTGGTGGGCGCGGGGATTGGGAAGTTTCCAACTGCGACTAAGAAGCTTGGCGCGCTGCTGACGTAGTTCAATCGGCCTTGCCTAATTTTCCGAGGGTTTCTCAATGTGGTCGATGACCAGAACGTCCACCGGGGCCTTCTGTGATTCCAGTTTCAGGCCGAGTTGGTCTTCGATTACACCGGTTCGGAAGTCGTCCGGAGACGCGGCCGAATAATTGAAGAGGTAGACTCCCGGAAGGCCGGTTTTGTCCAGGACCGGTCGGTTGAGCCCGTACATGGCGTTAAGGCCGGGCAGGTTCAGCGTAGAGACAAAATGCTCTATTGTCTGGTGCGTGAGCGCGCTTGCGAATCCGTCCGCGCCGCCGACGCGTGGTGGAACCGGGTCTCCCTGTTTCCATTGGCGGAGCTTCGTTCCGTTCTTGCCGACGATCAGCGCGTAGACGGATATTTCTTTTGTTTCGTGGTGCACGACGAGTTTGAAGCGTTGCCGCAGCAGAGTTTGAAGCATCAACCAGAGTTGGTTCTCATCGACCGGGGCTGCAGCCTTCGCATCCAGTGCGAAGTTTTCGGAGTCGAGCCAGTCCGGCTTTCCTTCGAGTTGGTACTCTTCGAGGTGGTATGCCGCGAGAATCATACGGAAGGCATGAACGTTTGGGGAGTACACTCTTCCGGGTTCGAATTGCACGGGGCCGTTTCTGCCTTCGATGGCGCTCGGTTTGATGGATGCGGCGTCGAATTCTGGTGGGGTCTGCGCCAGGGCTGAGGCCAGTCCGATTGTGGCTGCCCAAAGGGCTAAACGCATCATACGAAGATGTTACTACGTCGCTATTCGTATGGCAACCTATGCGCAGGTATATCCGGCCGGGAGGAGTTTCAATAATCCAGGAGTGTAGGATTTCTCCAGGCTGTGCGCTTCCACCGCGAGCATAAAGCCCGGATCGATATTCACGCTGGTGCCTGTTTGCTCGTAGAGGCCGACCGGAATTTGTGGTGGAAGACGCGGGACGAGGTCCCAGAAATTGACCACGCGATAACAGGACGGGATTGTGAGGTCGAAGAAGCGGGCGAAGTCGGAAAGCCCGGCGGCCGGTCCGGCGAATGTACTCAATTCCGGGAGCAGCTTCAGATTCTTTGCGAGATCCGGCGCCGAGACTACTGCCAGCGCGCCGCCGAGACTGTGTCCAGTGACCAGCAGGTTGTCGCAGCCTTCGATGGCCGCACCGATGCCGGCCGCGACGCTGTCGTGCAGCGCGTCGTAGATTGATTGAAAACCCACGTGCACGTGGCCCGCATTCGGAACAAACTTGTAGGGTTCGAACATGGCGTCGAAATCGCCGACCCAATCGTCAAACGTTTGCGTTCCGCGGAAGGCGACGAAGGCGGTTTTGGTGGCCGGGTTCTGACCCATTAAACCGAAAATGCCGGAATCGTCCATCATGGCCTTCGCTACATTCGATTGGTTTGGGAGGTTGAGGATGGCCTGCCGCAGAGTTTCATCCGCCTGGATCAGGCCGGTCATTTTGAAACCAGGTGGCAGCGTGGGAACGGCTCCGGGCTGGTTCATCACGGCGTATGCAGCTTCGGCGAGCGGGAGCATGACGCACAAGGCGAAATCGGCGTGAAAGCCCGTCAGTGTGGGAACGGTGAAGTCGAACATGGTGTCATTATGCATCTAATGCTTCTTTTGCGGGATGGCCTGATTTACGACGGCTCGGGAAGTTGCGCGATACGGGGTTCGGTCCTGATCGATGGCGAGAGAATCGCGGGTATCGGCAGCGTGGATGCGCCGGAGGGTTGCGAGGTGCTCGACTGCGCGGGGCTTGCGATTGCGCCGGGGTTTATCGATCTTCACAGCCATCTGGATCTGCAGGTGCTGGAGGATCGGCCGGAAAAGATCAGGCAGGGAGTGACCAGCGAGGTCGTGGGGAATTGCGGTTTTTCGCCGTTCCCGTTCGATGGCGACCCGCAAAGTCTTCGGGAGTTCGCGTCGGGGATATTGGGTCGTGCGGACGGTTGGGGATGGCGTACCGCGTCTGAATATCTGACCGCCCTGCAGATGAACGCTACGAAGATGCACGTGTTTCCGTTGGTGGGACACGGGAGTTTGCGGGTTGCGGTTGCGGGTCAGAAGCAGGATGCGCTGTCGGCGGGCGAGTTCGACCGGATGTCGGGTTTTCTCGAAGATGCGCTTGCTGCCGGGTGCGCGGGCTTTTCCACTGGCCTGATGTATGCGCCTGGTTCCAGTGCGGACCGTGAAGAACTGGAACATCTTTGCCGCATTGTCGCGCGCAGCGGGAAGTTGTATGCCACTCACATGCGCAGCTATGCGGCGGGGCTGGTTGATGCGGTTCGGGAACAACTCGATCTGGCGAGAGCGACTGGTTGCCGTTTGCAGATTTCGCATCTGCAGGCTGCGGGGCGAGCGAATTGGGGTTTGCAGCAGCAGGCACTCGATGAGATTGAAGCCGCCCGTGATGAGGGGATCGACGTCGAATTCGATATCTATCCGTATCAATGCGGCAGTACCGTGCTGACGCAATGGCTGCCTGGCTGGGCGATGGAGGGCGGTCCGCAGGCTATGCTCGAACGGTTGCGGGATCGCGGCCTGCGGGGCAAAATCGCCGAACAGATGGATAGCGCGCGCCCCCAACTATGGAGCGACATTACGATTTCCGGCGTGGCGACGGAAGAAAACGCGGGGCTGGTGGGAAAGACGATTGAAGAGATGGCTGCCGCTCAGGGTATCGACCCGGCAGAGGGCGCGCTCGATCTGCTGCTCGAAGAAGAAGGTTCGGTCAACGTCATTTCCTTCAATCAGAGCAAAGAGAATTTGCGGCAACTGATCACGCATCCGCTTTGCTCGATCATCAGCGATGGATTTCACGTGAAGGGCAAAGCGCATCCGCGGCTGTACGGAACTTTTCCGGAACTGCTGGGGACCGTCACCCGCGATCAGGGCTGGCTGAGTCTCGCGGAATCCGTGCATAAGATTACCGGCAAGCCTGCCGCGCGTCTGGGCCTGCGGGATCGCGGCCTGGTGAAGCCGGGTTACTTCGCGGATCTGACGGTGTTCGATGCGGCGGCGATTCAGAGCCACTCGACGTATGAAGATCCGGATTGCGAACCACAGGGGATCGTCAGCGTGATCCGCGATGGCCAGGTTGTGTACGGGCGTGGTGTATGAACCGCCGTTGGGTTGTACTGTCGCTGATCTTTTTCGGCATCGTCATCAGCTATGTCGATCGCGGCAACCTGAGCATTGCTGCGCCATCCATCATGCAGGATTTCCGCATCTCGCCTGCCGCGATGGGGCTGCTGCTTTCGGCATTTTTCTGGACGTACGGCGCGTTTCAGATTCCGGCGGGTGCGCTGGTGGATCGAGTGGGGATTCGCAGGGCGTACGCGGGCGGCTTTCTGATCTGGTCGATTGCGTCGGCATCGATTGCGCTGAGTCGCGGGACGGGCGACATCATCGGCATGCGACTGGTGTTGGGGCTGGCGGAATCGATTGGTCCGCTGGCCAGTTTGTCTTTCATCCGAAATAATTTTGCGGGCAAGGATCTGGGGTTGCCGACGTCCATTTATATTGCCGGGCAGAGTATTGGTCCTGCGCTTGGTGCGCTTGTGGGAAGTATTCTGCTGGCGGATTTCGGATGGCGGATGATGTTTGCCATTACCGGACTGGGAGCGATGATCTGGCTGCCGTGCTGGTGGTTTACAGTTCCATCCGATGGCGTGCGCGGCGCGCCGCGGGCCGTGGAGATATTGCCGCGTAGCTGGACCCGGCGCAAACTGCTGAACAGCCGACCTTTCTGGGCACTCTCGTCCTGCATTCTGCTGTCTTCTTATTACTGGTATTTCATTTTGACGTGGGTGCCGAGTTATCTGATCCTTTCGAAAGGCTTCTCCACCACCGGAATGGGCCGCGTGGTTTCGACGGGTCTCTTTGCGATGGCCGGCACGAATGTGATTGCCGGTATCGCGGCGGACCGGCTGGCGGCGCGGATCGGAGTTTTTCGGAGTCGCGTGCTGTTCGCGGCAGCGGGATACGCGGGGACGGCGGCGATTCTGCTGCTGCTCATCCTGCCGGATCGCGCGTGGGTGGTTCCCGTGTTTACATTTTCGATGTGCGCGACCGGAGCGGGCAATTCGAGCTTCTGGGCGCTGGTGCAGCACGTGCCGCCCGCGAATATGGTTGGCAAGACGATCGGATACCTCAACACGCTCTCTCAGGTAGCCGGCGTGGCCGCGCCGATCGTGACGGGGTGGCTGCTCGGTCCGCAGAAAGAGTTCGGGACCGCGATCTTCGTGGCCGGCGCGTGTCCGGTTCTCGCAAGCCTGTGCCTGCTGGCTATAGGGAGCGGCGGCCTGGATCGGCTGAAGGCGTTCCTCGCAGAGGACCTTCGTGTCCACGCGCGGTGACGCGTTCTACGCTGTGAATTTCGCCGTCCACAACCAGCAGCGCTTCGTCGAAGTTATTTACTGTCGGGCAGACATGGCGCGGAATCAGGTAGAGTTGCGTTCCGATCGCGGGAATTTTTCCGTTCGGGCTTTCGACGGGCAGATGCTCCTCGCTCGGTTTGAGCGGCTTCCAGTCGGGATGCCCGACGATCTGGCAGTTCGGCACGCCTGCGTCGACGGAAACGCTCTTGTGGCCCGCATCGCAGGTGAAAAGATTGGGCGCGGGGTGGCTCACGACTGTTGTCAGGACCACGACCGCCGCGGCATACCCCACGCCGGGAAGCTGCGCGAGACTCGACAGGTCGTTATAGACGACAGTGCCTGGTGAAATTCGATGGCGAAAGGGTCCCGCGCTTAGCCCGCGATGATTGAGAGCGGCGCTGGCAGCCGGGGTGCCTGACGTGATTACTTCTTCGGGAGCCAAGCCTGCCGTGGAAAGCTCATGCACGATTTCGATCAGACGATCATAACCCACGTGGGCCACCTCGGAGGTAGCCACGTGTCCATCGTAATAGTGAAGCCCGCGGAATGATCCGCCTGCCCGCCGCGCGAGAGTGGAGATATCGGCCGTGCGCTCCTGGCTAATTCCCGTACGATTCATGCCGGGATTTACGTCAATGAATATTCCGATGGCGGTACCCGCCCAGGAACGCAATTGTTCCTCTGATTCCACAAGTACAGACACGCGCGTCTTTGGAAATTGCCGCGACAGATCTACCGTGCGTCGGGCATTCGCGCCTGTGACAGGGAATGCCAATAAGACATCGTCCGCGCCAGCCTCGCAGGCAGTGAGAAGTTCCAGCGTGGTGGCGCACTTGAAGGCGCGCACTCCCTGCGCGATCATCTGGCGAATGACAAACGCGAGTTTCGCCGTTTTGATGTGCGGCCGCCAGCGATCCGCGTCGCCGTTCATCAGTCGCAGGGTCGCGCGAATGTTAGCGTCCACCAGGTCGGGATAAATCAGAAGGGAGGGAGTCAGGATTCCATCGGCGTTGCGAAGTAAGTAGGGATTCGTTTGTTCGTCCATGGCTTTAACTATTTTTTCGCAGCACCCATGTCGTCATGGAGCGCTGGTTCTGCACGATGGTCGTCTTCAGAGGGTCCGCAAGTTGCGCGCCCAGCCGTTCCCTGTGTTGGCGGAGCAGGACCTCATCCACAAGATAGCGTTCCGAGCCATCGGGCAACAAAAACCGGCGTTCCGCGACTTGCCGGATCTGGTGTTCGATGCCGATGGAAGACGCGAGCCGGCAAAAGAACAGGCCACCCGGTTTGAGTACTCGCCACGCTCCGTGAAGCATCGCGTCAAAATGATCGTCGGAAAGAGCGAAATGCAGCACGGCGCTGCTGATGACGACGTCGCAAAAAGCATCCGGGAGCGACATGGATTCGACGGCTTCAAGATGAAAATTTTCCGCGGGGATCTTCGGAGCGAGCGAAGCCGCCAGGCCGCGAACGGCCGCGATGGCTCGCTCATCGGCATCGGCTCCGAATATTTCGTAACGATCGGTTTCTGCCTGGCGGAGCAGATAGACGAGGTTGCGGCCTCCCCCACAGCCGGCATCCACAATTCGCATTCCGGGCGCAATACGGCCCCGAAGAATCTGATCAAAGAGGTAGATATCGATTTCGCCGAATTGTTCCTGAATGTTCGCGGCCAGCATTCAACGATGATAGAGGATTTCCGTGAACCGTCGGCCGGCGTCGCGCGTACTACCGTGAGGAGTCATCGAATGCAAAGACTATTCATCTGCCTGTCCCTCGCTTTGGGCGCGGCGTTCGGCCAATCGGCCGAACCACCCGTGTTCGACGTGGCGTCCATCAAGCCCAGCGACCCGCTCGGCCACAGCATGTCCATCGGGGTCCGGCCCGGAGGACTCTTTAATGCCAGTGGCGTCACCGTGAAGGCTCTTATAATGAACGCTTATGACTTGCGGCCTTTCCAGATTTCCGGTGGGCCGGGTTGGCTCGATACGGATCGCTACGACATTATCGCGAGAGCGAAGGTCATGACCTCCCAGGAAGACGACCCCGCCAAAATGACCGACACACAGCGCAATCAGTTCCGGGCACAGATGCAACTGCGACTTCAGACGCTGCTGGCGGACCGGTTTCAGCTGAAAGTCCACAAGGAGACGAAGGATCTTCCAATCTACGCGCTGACGGTTGCGAAAAACGGGGCGAAGATTCAGGAATCGGCGGACAAAACCAGTCCTGGTGGAAGCCTTTCGCTCAATAGCGGGGAAAGCGGACGAATGGAGATGACTGGCAAGATGCTGCCGATGGAATCTTTGGTCAAGACCCTTGCCGGCCAGGTGGGGCGCACTGTGCTCGATAAGACAGGGCTTCAGGGGAAGTACGATTTCAAGCTTTCCTTCACCCCCGATCTGGGGCCGCAGCAAGGGCCGGGGGAAGAGCACGCCGCAACGCTCGATGCCGGGCCCTCGATTTTTACGGCGCTTCAGGACCAACTCGGACTGAAGCTGGACTCACAAAAAGGCCCGGTGGAAGTGCTCGTGATCGATAGTGTGCAGAAGGCATCAGAGAACTGAAGCGGAGTCAAAACCGGCCATCCGGGACCCCTCTGGTATCATCAATTTCACCCCATGGATCAGGCTGGCCGGATCATTGCCGGAATGAAAGGCGCGGAGGCAATCGCCAGCCCGGAGCGCATTGCCTGTAGCGCGTGGAAACGCGCAGTGGGAAAGCGTCTGGCAGTGCGCACAAAGCCCGTCAAACTGGTCCGCGACCGCCTTGTTGTGGAAGTGGAAGACGAAATCTGGCGCGAGAGCCTCTGGAAGCTGCGATTTCAGATTCTGCGCAATATTGAGAAGGAAATCGGGACCGAAATCGTGTCCGATCTGACGTTTGTGGTTGCCCCACCGCGTCGCGAACCGCAGCGTGAAACTGCGCCGCCCCCCGCCGCGCTGTTTAACCCCGATGAATCCGACGGGATCGCCAATCCAGGGTTGCGCCGTGTTTACCGGAATTCGCGGCGTCGATTGGCATGAGACTGACCGAAAAAGACGTTCGGCACGTCGCCACGCTGGCCAATCTGAACCTCAGCGACGAGGAAGTGAGCCACATGCTGCAGGATCTGGATGGCATCCTCGCGCAAATGGACGTTCTGGCTGGAATCGACACAGAAGGCATCGAACCCATGGCGCAGGTTTTGCTTGAGACTGAGAGCGCTGCGGATGACACGGCAACGTTGCGCGCCGATGTGGAACGGCCTTCGCTCGATAACGAAGTCGCTCTTCGAAATGCGCCGGTTTCGGGAGAAGGCTACTTTAAAGTGCCACGGGTGATCGAACGGTGACGCGGCATACCATCACGTCGATCCGCGAAGGTTTGCGTGCGAAGCAGTTCACGGCTGTAGAAATCGCGCGTGAGGCGCTGGAATTCGCCGAACGCGAGAATCCGAAAACGAATGCTTACCTGACCTTCTCTCCGGAGCGCGCGCTGGCGGCGGCCGAGGAAGTGGATCGAAAGCTTGCCGCCGGTGAAGATGCCGGAGCACTGGCAGGCGTTCCCATCGCGGTGAAGGACGTCATCCTGACGCAGGGTGTTCGCACCACGTGCGGCTCGAAGATGCTGGAGAATTACATCCCGCCTTACGATGCGACCGCGGTGGAACGGATCGAAGGTGCGGGCGGCATCATTATAGGCAAGACTAATTGCGACGAGTTCGCGATGGGGTCGTCAAACGAAAACAGTTATTTCGGCCCGGTGCGGAATCCAGTGGCGCTGGATCGGGTCCCTGGCGGATCGAGCGGCGGTTCGGCTGCTGTCGTGGCACAGGGTACCGCGGTCGTTTCGCTTGGTTCCGATACGGGCGGATCGATCCGGCAGCCCGCGTCGTTTTGCGGTGTGGTTGGGGTGACGCCGACCTACGGACGAGTGTCGCGCTACGGTCTGGTGGCGTTTGCCAGTTCGCTCGATCACATCGGGCCTTTCGCGCGCAATGTGCGGGACTCGGCGACTTTGCTTGAAGTCATGGCCGGCCGCGACCGGATGGATTCCACCTCAGCGGCGGCGCCGGTGCCAAATTACACGGCTCAGTTGAATGGCGATGTGCGCGGCATGAAGATCGGCCTGCCCGTGGAATACATGAAACACGCGGCGGGGGAAACGGTCGACCGTATCTATGAAGCTGTGGCAAAACTGCGCGGCATGGGTTGCGAAGTGCGCGATATCAGTCTGCCGGGCACCGATTACGCCATCGCGACTTACTACATCATTTGCACTGCTGAAGCCAGCGCCAATCTGGAGCGCTATGACGGCGTCCGGTATGGGTTTCGCAGCGCGGAATCCAGCGGTTCGGATTCCGGCAAACTCACCGCAATGTACCGAAACACCCGCGGCGAGGGTTTCGGCGTCGAGGTGAAACGCCGCATCATGTTGGGCACCTACGTGCTTAGCCATGGCTACTACGACGCGTATTATCTTAAAGCTCAGAAGGTCCGGGCGTTGATTGCACGGGACTTTACCAACGCGTTCCAGCAGGTGGACGCAGTGGTCGCGCCGGTGTCGCCGTTTCCGGCGTTTCGGATTGGGGAGAAAGTGAACGATCCCGTATCGATGTATTTGTCCGACATCTACACCATTACCGGCAGTCTGGCGGGAATTCCGTGCATGAGTGTGCCCTGCGGCACAACCGATGCCGGGCTCCCGGTGGGGTTGCAGATTCTCTGCAACCATTTCGAGGAACAGAAGATGTTCCGGCTGGCGCACGCATTCGAGAATTCTTAAGGAGAGAAAAAATGGCTTTTACCCTTCCGGCACTACCCTACGCAACCGATGCACTGGAACCTTACATCGATAAGATGACGATGGAGATCCATCACGGCAAGCATCACAACGCTTACGTGACCAACCTGAACAAGGCGCTGGAATCCGCGCCGGAACTGGCGGGCAAATCGCTCGAAGATCTGCTCTCGCACAATCTGGCGAGCGTGCCGGAAGGCATCCGGACAGCGGTTCGCAACAATGGCGGCGGGCACTGGAACCACTCGATGTTCTGGACGATTCTGGGCGCGGGCGGCGGACAGCCCTCCGGCGCGCTGGCTGACGATATCGCTGCGACTTTCGGCAGCTTCGACGCGTTCAAAGAAAAGTTCAACGCCGCCGGCGCCACGCGTTTTGGTTCAGGCTGGGCCTGGCTGACGCGCTCGAACGGCAAGCTGGAAATTTCCTCCACGCCGAATCAGGATACGCCGATCATGGAAGGCAAGTCGGTTGTGATGGGGCTCGATGTTTGGGAACACGCTTATTACCTGAAGTATCAGAATCGCCGGCCGGATTATATGACTGCGTTCTGGAGCGTCGTGAACTGGGCGGAAGTCGAAAAGCGCTACGCTGCGGCGAAGTAGTTTTCCTGTTTTTGTGAATTGCGGACCGGTTCGGCGTTGTTGCCGTCCGGTCCGTTTTTCTTTGTGCGGGCGAAATTCCGCTTGCGTCCGGGGTATTTCATCTTTATAGTTGAATAAATGGCGCGCGGCGGATATCTCGGCGAATTCGAACTCATGGTAGTGCTGGCGCTGATCCGTCTGGGCGACGATGCGTACGGCGTTCCGATCTCGCGCGAAATCGAAAAGCGCAGCGGCAGGGAAGTGGCGATTGGCAGTGTGTACGCGGCGCTGGAACGTCTGGAAGAGAAGGGGTTAGTTGCGTCGAAGCTCGGCGAACCGACGGCGGAACGCGGCGGCCGGGCGAAGCGCTACTTCCGGATTACCGACGACGGGTTGCGGGAAGCGCGGCAGACGCAACGGGCTTTGGTGAGTCTTTGGCGCGGTCTTCCTGAACTGGATGGAGGCCGCGCGTGAACCTGCGTCAGCCTCCGGCACTGGCAGTCTGGCTGTTGGAGCGACTTGGTCTGACGAAGCAGAACGAGCCGCTTGCGGGAGATCTGTTAGAGGAATTTCGCAGTGGCAGAACAGCCGCGTGGTATTGGCGGCAGGCGTTCATGGCGATTGCCACGGTGTTGGGTCAGCAGCTGCGATTTTATCGGCTGGATCTCTGGCCGTTGTTCGTGGGCTGGGGTGCGGAGACCCTGGAGACCTATCCCCCGGTTTGGCTGTGCGTGGTCCACGTGCCGCTGTTCCTGTCGATCCTCGCCTGGACGTTGTTCGTTCCCTCCGCGTTGATGGGGGTCTTCCGGTCCCCGGCCTCATCTCGCCGCAATACGGGCTCCGGAAAAATCTCATGGACTTTTTGGCACCGGGTAATTTTAGTATTAAGACGCACGGTCGACCTGTTTTTCTTTGTTGCGTTTGTTGCGTTGATTGCGTTTGACCGGCCGTCGTTCACACCCGTCTACCTAACTGTTCTGTACCTCTTCCTCATTTTGCGCATATTCAGGCTCTTCTTCGACGCGGTGCGGCTCTTGCGGTCGCATCCGGTCCCGTCGGTTGCGGCTCAGCCTCGGGAGGGCGACGCATGAACTCCCGACAACCGCCCGCGCTCGCAGTCTGGCTGTTGAAGCGAGCCGGCCTGACTGCGAGGAATGAGCCGCTCACCGGAGATCTGCTGGAGGAATTCCGTAGTGGCAGAACAGCCGTGTGGTACTGGCGGCAGACGTTCAGGGCGATCGCGGCTGCGTTCGGTCTGAGGTTGCACTCCCGCCGGTTGGAATTCCTGGCATTGTTCGTGGGCTGGTCGGCCGAGAGCGCCCTCATGGCTGCCTGCCGGCTCTTACTTGTGTCGCTCAGGATTCAGGTTGCCATTCTGGGAGCGGCGGCACTCGCGGGTCTGGGACTCGCGATGTATCTGGAGTATCGGACCAGATTGTATGTGCAGGCGCGCGGGAGCAATTTAAGCGACGAAGATTCCTTCGAAATTTTCGAATGCGGGTTATGGCCGAAGGTCTATGCCATCGGAATCTTCAGCATCTGCGCGCTTATCGACGGTGGGGACGTCCTGTGCGGAATACTGTCGGACGGAGTGCAGAGCAGCATGCATCTGCTGGTGGCAATTCATCTTTACGGTATTTGCTTTCCTGTTTTAGTGACTGCGACGCGTTCCACGGCGAGCCAAACAAACACAGGCATGTCGCATTCGTAAAGAGGAGAACGATGAACTTCCGGCAACCACCCGCGCTCGCAGTCTGGCTGTTGAAGCGACTCGGTCTGACGAAACGGAACGAGCCGCTTACGGGAGACCTGTTCGAAGAATTCCGCAACGGCAGAACAGCCGCGTGGTATTGGCGGCAGACGTTCATGGCGATTGCGACGGAGTTTCGCCAAAGGCTGCAGTTTCATCGGTTGGATCTTCTGTCGTTGTTCGTAGGCTGGGGAGCAGAGACCTGCGTCCTGCTTGCGTGGTGGATATTCCAGGTACCGGTCGGGTTGCATGGCTTTGTTCTTGGAGTGTCGACTCTCGCGACGATCTGGATGGCGATGTACATCGAATACCGCGTCAGGCTGATCGCGTGGAGGAATGACCTCGATTCAAGCGAACAAGAGTCTGACGACATCTTGCACGGGCGAATATCCCCGAGATCGGGGGCGCTGTTTTTTTTCGGCATCGCTCTGTTACTCGACGGTGTCGGGATTCTGGTGACAAGATTGCCGTTGCCCGGACCCTCTTACCTGCCCACCGTATCGCTCCTTCTGATTCTGAACGTAGTCATGCTCTTTGCTTTCGCTGCGGTATTGGTGTTGCGATTTCCCGGGGATTCGGCAGACGGCGCCGCGTGTAACGGAAACTCACCCGGACTCCGGCGCCGGGTGATCTCTGGATTAGAGTCCATAGTTTTCCTTTTTGCGGTCGTTCAGCTGTACCGTGACAACAGGGTTGCGGAGACAAGATTGCTGTGGTTCGAGCCCGTTTGCTGGTCCCTTCTAACGTTCACCCTGATTCTGACGATCTTCACGTTCGTCGGTTTTGCTGCGCGTCGGATGTTGCGGTCGCATCCGCGAGGAGACGAGTGAGCGCCAGGCAACCACCCACGCTCGCGGTCTGGCTATTGACCCGACTCGGTCTGACTAAACGGAACGAGCCGCTCGCCGGCGACCTGCTCGAAGAATTCTGCAACGGGAGAACTGCCGGATGGTACTGGCGTCAGACGTTCATGGCGATCAGTACCGAGCTCGGCCAAAGAATCCGACTTTGCCGCCACAAACTCCTCGGAGTGGTCTTCGGAGGATGTGCGGAGACAGGCGCCCTGGTCGTATTCCGGTTATTCCATATACCTGTGGCGCTTGCCATCGTTGCTGTAGTGGCGCCAATCTGCATCGGGTTCGCGATCTGATTACTCGCCTTGCGGGACACCGATCCGGACGACGACGAATGGGGGGAGGTTTTGGATCGCCGGGCCGGCCCCTGGCTTGCAGCGCTCCTCTTTTTAGGCCTCTCCGGGATGTTCGATGCGCTGATGATCGTTTTGCCCGGAATTGCCGTGGCTTCGGCTCAGCCTGACGTCGCTGCTCGTGTGCCATTTGTATTGGATTTGCAGTATGTTGTTCTTCTACGTCAGGGACGCGAGAGAGGACGCGGCTACGAAAATAATTCCCTGATCGGTTCCGCGCCGTTCCGCATTCCCATCGTCGCCAAAATCCGGGCGACATTCACCGGGTTCTCTTTCGGTTCCGCGCCAATCGCGTCGGAACTGCCGTAAATCTGGCCGCCCTGAATTCCGCCGCCAGCCATCAGCACCGTCCAGCACTTCGTCCAGTGATCACGCCCGCCCGAGGGATTGATCCGTGGCGTTCGTCCAAACTCGCCCATCGCGACAACCATCGTCGTTTCCAGTAGCCCACGCTGGCTGAGATCTTCCAGCAGCGTGCTATATGCGAGATCGAACGCCGGACCCACGCTGTCTTTGTAATCGCGGATCATACTGAAAGGCCGCGCGCCGTGGCTATCCCAGGTCGCCCTGTGAAAAACAGTGTCGAACATATTGACGCGCACAAACCTCACGCCTGACTCCACCAGTTGTCGGGCGCGTACGCAGTTTTCCGAAAAGCATAACGATGACCGGACTGGCTCACAAGCCGCAGTGCCTCCCATGAATCCGATCGGCCCCGGCAGTGTGACAAAGCCTTCGGTCGCAGCATCGATGGCTCTCAATCCGTCTTCGTGGCTGTGCGGTACGGCATCGCTGTAGACCGATCGGATCAGCGCGTACTTGTCCGCATGCTTCGCCATCCGCGGAAAGATCTCGGATATCTCAATCCCCGGCACATTTGTCCGGATGGGCCGGAACGGCCCGCGGATTTCGCTCGGCGCATCCGGCTTCATGTCCCAGGTATCGAGATGCGACGGACCGCCGGTCAACACAAGTACAATGCAGTTCCGTTTTTCCTGGTGTGCGCTCAATACAAACGGAGCGCCCGCCGCAACGCGCAGAAAATCGCGCCGCCCGAGACCAGTCACTGGTTGTCCTTGTACTCTTCGAGCCAGGCCATCTGGATCGCCTCCAGCTTGCCTTCGCTCGATTTCGCCGGATCGTCGGAAAACGCAGGCAATTCCGTAATCCATTTGAGCAGATCGGTGAACCGAACTGTCAACGGATCCACATCCGGGTGTGCCTCATAAAGCTCCAGCGAAATGTTGTCGATTTGGTCCCACGTCAAGCCAGCCATAATGGCTTTAGTATCTCAAGGTGAACCGAATCGTGCGCCGTTTGTTCTATCCTGCCTTCTTTGCCGCTTCATTTTCGATCTTTTCCGCGTTCGCGCAAATAGCGCCAAAAGAACGCGCGGCGGATCTCGCTTCTTTCGAACTCGTCTGGAGCGCCGTCCGCGATCACAATCCCGATCCCCGCCTCAACGGCCTCGACTGGCAGGCGATCCACGATTCCTTCAAACCCCGCATCGAACGCGCCAAATCCGCCGCCGACGTTCGCAATATTCTGCGCGAGATGATCGGCAAACTCGGCGTTTCCCACTACGCCGTCCTCCCTGGCGATCTCTACTCTGCGATTGACGCCGCACCCACCAGTTCCAACCAGGATTCAACCGCCGGAATTGAAACCGTCATCCTCGACGGCAAGGCTGTGGTGAAAAGCGTTGCGCCCGATTCGCCCGCCGCTCACGCCGGTGTTGAGCCCGGCATGGTGCTCGATGGGATCGACGGCACGAAGGTGGCTCCCTTGCTGGATTCCTCAAACGGGCTGACCGACACCGAATCCCGCCGTCTGGCAGCACGAGCCGTCACGGGCAAGCTGGCTGGTCCCACCGATACCCCGGTCAAGCTCGACCTGCTCGATGCGAACGGCAAGCCAAAGCACGTGGAACTCGACCGCGCGGATCCGAAAGGCACGATGGTGCAGTTCGGCAATCTGCCAGGGACGCGTCTGAAATTCGAATCGCGCACGCTGCCCGGCACCATCGGCTATATCCGCTTCAACGAATTTCTCGACCCCGTCACGCTCATGCCCCGCTTTGAAGCCGCCCTGCGTGGTTTCTCTCACGCGCCCGGCGTGATTCTCGATCTGCGCGGCAACCCTGGCGGCATTGGCATCATGGCCATGGGCATGGCCGGTTTCTTCATCGGCGATTCCGGTCATCAACTGGGCGAAATGAAAATGCGCGACGCGGCCACCGGCGTCACCACCCTGAAGTTCACCGTGTCTCCGCGCGCAGAAATCTACAGCGGCCGTCTGGCGCTGCTGCTCGACGAAGGCTCGGCTTCCACCACCGAGATGCTCGCGCAGGGTTTGCAGGATCTGAAACGCGCGCGCATCTTCGGCACGCGCAGCGCCGGCGCCGCACTGGCATCCGACATCATCCGTCTGCCCAACGGCGATGGATTTCAATACCCGACCGCGAGCTATACATCATCGGGCGGTCGCGTTCTGGAGGGCAACGGCGTCATACCGGATGTCGAGGTGCGTCAGAGCCGCGAATCGCTCGCGGCGGGTCGGGACCCGGTAATCGACGCGGCAGTGCGCTGGATCTCGCAGCCGTAACACGCTGTGTGCGGTCGTTCATAAACGCAGCCTGGCCATAATAAAGACTGATGCCCTATCCATTTCGCTTCGCCATGTGTAACGAGGCTTTCGAGCACCGCCCCTTCGCGGAATCCTGCAAAGTTTTGCGCTCCGCGGGTTACACCGGTATCGAACTGGCTCCGTTCACGCTCGCCGAAGATCCGCTTGCGCTCCGCGCCGGCCAGCGCCGCGAACTCCGCGACATCATGGCCAGCGAAGGGCTTGAATTTGTTGGTCTGCACTGGCTGCTGGTCGTCCCTTTCCCGATCCACGTCACCACGCCCGATCTGGCGTTGCGAGAACGAAGCTGGCAGTATGTGCGAGGGCTGATCGATCTCTGTGCCGATCTTTCTCCGGATAACGCGGAATCGCGCGGCATCATGGTCTTCGGCTCGCCGAAACAGCGCTCTTCTACCGGTGGACTCACGGCCGCTGAGGCGACTCGCAACTACGTCTCGGGGCTTGCCGGTATCGCGGAACACGCCGAAGATCGCGACGTCACCATCCTCGTCGAAGCCCTCCCGCATTCCCAAAGCGACGTGATCCACACTATGGACGAAGCGGTCGCCGTCGTCCGCGAAATCAACAGTCCGGCCATCGCCACCATGTTCGATTCACACAATGCGGAAGACGAAACGGAGCCACACGCGCAGCTGATTCAGCGCCACTTCGAACTGATCCGCCATGTCCATTTGAATGAGATGGATGGCAGTCACCCAGGGGCCGGAATGTACGATTTCGCACAGGTATTTGCTATGCTGGAAAAGTTGGCCTACAGACGCTGGGTATCCGTGGAGGCGTTCGATTTCACAATCGGCGCCGAGGCGATCGCAAAAGGCTCGATTGAGCACATGAAGAAAGCGGCGGAGGGGATTTCTAAAGCATGAGTAATTTCTTAGTGACAGGCGGGGCTGGCTTTATCGGCTCTGCGCTCGTCCGCGGACTCCTGGCGAAGGGCGCAAGCCGCGTCGCGGTCGTCGATAACCTTCTGACCGGCTACGAACGCAATCTGGATGAAGTGCGCGGAGGGGTCGATTTTCATCGCGTCGATATCCGCGATTTCGATGCGGTCCGTAAGGCGATGGAGGGCGTGGAAGTGGTCTTTCACGAAGCTGCGATTCCGTCCGTGCCCCGCTCAATCAAAGAACCGTTGCCTTCGCATGATGTCAATATCAATGGCACGTTCAATGTTCTCCGTGCCGCGAAAGAAGCTGGCGTCCGGCGCGTCGTCTATGCCGCGTCGTCCTCAGCGTATGGCGATACGCTCGTCCTGCCCAAAGTGGAAACGATGCTGGCCGCTCCGAGGTCGCCTTACGCCGCTCAAAAGCTGATGGGCGAATACTACATGTCGGTTTGGGCGTCGTGCTTCGGTATCGAAACCGTCAGCCTGCGTTACTTCAACGTGTTTGGCCCGCGTCAGGATCCCGGCAGCCAGTATTCCGGCGTCCTGTCTTTGTTCATCACAGCCGTCCTGGAGCGCCGCACTCCCACCATTTTTGGCGACGGCGAGACGTCCCGCGACTTCACCTATGTTGAGGACGTCGTGGGGCTGAACATCCGCGCCTCCGAAGCGCCGGGGAGCGTTTCCGGCAGGGTTTTCAATGGCGGTAATGGCGGGCGAATCACGTTAAATCAGGCGTGGAGTCTTCTCCAGAAGTTTGAAGGCGTCTCGATCCCCGCCATTTACGGACCGCCCCGCGCCGGCGATGTCCGCGACTCCCAGGCTGACACGACGGTCGCCGTTCGCGACCTTGGCCACGCGCCGCAGGTGAGCTTTGAAGACGGATTGCGCAGGACTCTGGAGTGGTACCGAAGCGCGCAGAAGATCTAAAGAACCCGGACACGCGGCGACAGCCTCGTCTTTCCGTACTCGCACGGAAACCGTGACCGAACCCGATTCGTAAACTGAAGATATGATCGTCCGGCTTTTCGCCGCATTTGCCCTGCTGTCCGCAATAGCGTCCGCCCTCGCATCCGCCCAGACCGTGTGCCCGCCAACGCCGGAGTTTTCCTCGTGCGATCTCGTCTTTGACATCCCATCCGCCCCTACGACGAAGCCGCTCGATCTTCAGGCCGAATTCCGCTCGCCCCGCGCCAACACTTTTCTCGCGCACGCGTTCTGGGATGGCGGCAGCAAATGGGTAATCCGCTACGTCCCGGCTGAACCTGGCACGCACGTTTTCCGGTTGCTCGGAACCGCCCCTGGCTTTGCGGGTAAGCAGGGCGAACTGACGGCCACTCCCGGCCCCGCCTCCCATCCGGGCTGGCTGCGCAACGCAAATCTCCATCACTTTGCGCTCGTCGATGGCATCGTCTACACTCCGTACCTTTACATGGGCGCCGTCGTCCCGGGTTTCACCGGCATGGATCTCGCGCGCTGGAATACTCTGGTTGACGCGCGGGCCTCGCAGCATTTCAATCAACTCGCCATCACGCTGGTCGACCAATCGTCCTCAGCCACATTCCGCACGCCGGAATTCTTTCGCGCAGCCGAAGAAAAGATCGCCTACGCGAATCAACACGGCATCATGATCGACCTCGCGTTCTTCGGTCCCGATCTTCTGACGCGCCTCCTCCCGACTACCGCCGACCGCCGCGAATGGTTCACCTACGCGCTCTCCCGCCTCGCCGCCTTCGACGTCGTCTGGGATGGCATTGAAGCCTGGGAAAACTACCCGGATGGCCGCGCGCTCCTGAAGGAAATCGCCGGATACCTCAAAGACCTCGACCCCTATAAGCACCTCAGCACCAGCCGCACGCTCGCCACTTCCGTGCCGCTGGCCGATGAAACGCCGGGCGATAGCTGGATGCACATCCGCTCCTACCAGACGTCGGACGACGCCATCTGCGGAATTGAACAGCAGGTCTATCAGGACCCGGCGATTAATAATTTCAGCGCTGCGGATACGTCTGCCGACGCGTTCCGTCGCCACCTCTGGAACGCGACGATGGACGGTCAGTACCCAGCCGCCCTTGTGCCCGATGAACAATCCGCCACCGCCATGAAGGTCTGGTACGAACTCATGGAATCCACCCGTCACTGGGAGCTCGAACCCTTCTTCGATGTCGATAGCGGCCGCGGACTCCAGCTCGAAGGCGTCGAATACCTGATCTATGTCGAACATCCCGGCCCGGTAACTGTGACCGTCGAAAAGCACGGCTACGATGCCGAGTGGATCGACCCCGCCACCGGCACGCGCACGAAAATCAAGGACCCCTGCAAGGGCGAAATCTGCGTCGCCGCGCCGCCCAACGTTTCCCACGACTGGATCCTGCACATTTCCCGCGAAGGCACGAAAGCCGGTATGTTGAAAAGCGTGAAGTTCGTTTCGCGCGACGAAGAACCCAAGCTGCAGGACATCGAAGGCGACCCTGGCAAGATCCCCTTCGACATCGCCAGCCCCGATTCCGATTCCATCTCTCTCTCGAAACCCGCGTCATTCAGCGTGAAACTCACGCGGCAATCGAAAGCGCTCCAGCACATGAGCTGGCTGTGGACAGGCGAAGTGACCGTGTCCGGCCGCGGTTACCGCGTTATCGCAACGGGCGCCGGCGGTACATTCCGCATCCCCGCCAACATCACGGACGATTACCCTTCGGCGCTCCACGTCCGGCTCTACGCTATCAATGGACTGGGTAAGGTCTATACGCTGGACCGCAACTACACCCTCACGAAATAATGCTCACTCTCGCGGTGGATACAGCGGCTGAAATCGGCAGCATCGCTCTGTGCGACGAAAATGGCGCGCTGGAGCAGGCACGTCTGACTGCCCCCGGCGGTTTCGGGCAGACTCTATTCGGTGAGCTCGAAGCGCTGCTCGCCCGCCGCCGCGTTCGCCTTGCCGATATCGATCTCTACGCCGCAGCGAACGGACCAGGTTCCTTCACCGGCGTGCGCATCGGCCTCGCCGCGATCAAAGGCCTTGCCGAGGTTGCGGGCAAACCCGCCGTCGGCATTTCGAATCTCGCGGCCTTAGCTGAGTACGGCAGCGAGGAAGTGCGTGCCGCGATTATCGACGCCAGGCGTGGGGAGGTTTTCGCGGCGCTGTTCGAACGCGGAGCGGAAATTATTCCGGCTTCAGTTCTGTCATTCGCGGCGTTCCTTGAACTTGTCGGCAATCGAACGGTCGAATGGATCACCGCCGGCTTCGACGTAGGCCTGCCTGCTACCACAGCTCCGCCCGAACTTGCGCAAATGATCGCCCGTCTCGCGGTAAGGCGCTTCACCTCAGGCGAACCCTGCGACCCCGCGTCCATCGAAGCCAACTACGTCCGCCGGTCCGACGCCGAAATATCCTGGAAAGCTTAACGCCCGTTTTTTACGGCGTGCCCGGCGCACCGCGCGGCATCTTGACCGTCATCAACACCAGCGTACTGTCGATCGCGCTGAACCAGTGCGGCGTCCCTTCCGGCACAACCAGGAAATCTCCCTTCGATACTTTTTGCGACTCGCCGCCCTCAATGGTTTTCCCCGTGAGTTTCCCGCCCGTGACCAGCGTCGCCGAACCCTCGATCACATACATCATTTCCGCTTCTTTGTCGTGTACCGCAGCCGCGCCCGCCGAAGCCCGGTATTCCAGATTCGCCGAATACGGAGCGAAATTCAGAATCTTCTCGATCACGATGGCCTGCCCTTCTTTGTGCTCGCTCTTCGCCTTCGCAATCAGCGCCTGCACATCGGCGGACGATGCGAACGTTTTCATCGAAGTGACAGGCGCAGGCTGCTGGCCAAAAGCCGCGCTCGCGAGGACTAAAGCAAGGCATACAACGGAAGCTTTCATATAGACCTCAGGATAACCCGCGAGCCTGGAATGGATGTTTAATCTTCAGCCCGGGAAACCGCGAAAAGTCCCGATCCATCGTATAGAGCTCGGAGACACCGTGCTCCATGCAGAGTGTGGCAATATGCGCGTCGTGAACCAGGTTTCCGATAGCCGCCGCCTCCCGAATCACTTTAACCATGTGTCGCAAGTGAGCAGGCCCATCGCCGAGCATCACGAGAGATGGCGAGTCACGGAACCGTTCGATACTTTCGAGTGCCACTTCCAGAGTGCTTGGCGGCGTGAATACTTTTGGATGTGTAACCACCCGAAGGAATTCGTACACACAGGGCCACGGTATCGCCCACGGATTTCCGCCTTCCGCCAACGACGCCATCAGACTCGACGCCCTCTCATGGTAAACGGTTTCCCGACGCACCGAATATACCAGGATATTCGTATCGACTGCGATCAACTCCGCCCGCCCATAATTTCATACAGGGCGTCCCGATCCTCAAGTACCGATTCGGGTACCAGCATCTTCCCCAGCGGATGCGGTTTCAAATTGAGTTTGAACGGTTTCTGCGGCTGCGGTCCAGCCAAATACTGCCGCAGCGCATTTTCCACCACCGTCCGGAGAGTAGCGTTTTCATCCGCAGCCCGCTTCTTCGCGGTTCGCATCAGTTCATCCGGAATATCAACGGTAGTCCTCATACATAAAAGCATATCACTATAAACATAAATATGCCTGCCGTCGACGGGCGAGCCATTTGTCCCGCGCAAATGGTAGCCTTACCTTGAACCATGGCCCGCGCCGCCCGACAAATCCGGCTTTCCGGCATATTCCCCGCAGCGATCACGCCGCACCACCCCAAAACGCGGGAAGCCGACTATTCCGCCGCCCTCGAACTCATCGACTTCCTCACCGCCGCCGGTGTCGATGGCATCTGCATCTTCGGCTCTACCGGCGAGTTCATCAACTATTCCTTCGCCGAACGCAGCCGCCTGCTTTCCCTCGCCGCCAAGCGCAGCCGCGTCCCGCTCATCGCCGGCGTTTCCCACTCCACTCTCTCCGGCGCGCTCCAACTCGCCGACGACGCCATCTCCGCCGGAGCCGACGCCCTCATGCTCATGCCGCCCTACTTCTTCCGCTATGGTCAGGGCGAGGTCGAACAGTTCTACCGCACCTTCGCGCGCGAAACCAGCGACGCCCTGCCCATCCTGCTCTACAACATTCCGGTCTTCACCACCGGTATCGAAATCCCCACCGTCCGCCGCCTTTTCGAAACCGGCCGGTTTGCCGGCATCAAAGATTCCAGCGGCGACTGGCCCTACTTCGAGCAACTCCTCGTGCTGAAACGCGAACTGCCCCTCGCGCTCTTCGGAGGTCCCGAACTCCTCGTCGGTCGCGCGCTCCACGCCGGCGCCGATGGCATCATTTCCGGCTGCGCCTGCGCCATTCCCGAACTCGTCGTCGCCCTCGCGCGCGCCATCGCAGCCGGCGACAAGCCACTTGCCGATGCCCTCGACGCCCGCCTCATCGACTTCGCCACGCGAGTCGGCCAATTCCCCTGGCCCGTCGCCGTCCGCCGCGCCGTCGAACTCCGCGGCCAGAAATCCGGACCCCTCGCTGTCCCGTTATCACCCGAAAGCCAGCAAGCCCTCGACGATTTTTCCGCATGGTTTCGCGCTTGGAACCCGACCCAAGTGACAAACCTCACGATTTGACCATGCAAAAACCTGAGTCCCGCTCTGTCAATCTGTAAATTCCATTTGTAATCATAGTGTTATGGGAAATCATTAGCACTCGCAGCCATCATGTGCTAATAATGTGTCTTGGAAGCTGTTCACCTGAAACCTGACTGTTTCCACGTTTGAAATTCTGTTATCAATCCAAAGTCTGGAGACTAAGTTATGAACATTCGTCCGCTTTACGACCGTTGCGTGATCAAACGGATCGAGGGTGACACCGAGAAAACCAGCGGTGGCCTCTTTATCCCCGAGAGCGCCAAAGAAAAACCACAGGAAGGCGAAGTTTTCGCCGTTGGCAAAGGCAAGCGCCTCGAAGACGGCAAAATCGTTCCGCTTGACGTGCAGAAGGGCGACCGCATCCTCTTCGGCAAGTATTCCGGCAGCGAGATCAAACTCGACGGAATCGATTATCTGATCATGCGTGAGGATGAAATCCTCGGCATCCTCGAGAAGTAGTTTTAAAGAGAACCCAGGAGACTAAAGACACAATGGCAAAACAAATTGTTTACGCGGAAAATTCCCGCCAGGCGATTCTTCGCGGCGTGAATCAGCTGGCCGATGCGGTGAAAGTTACCCTCGGACCCAAGGGCCGTAACGTCGTTATCGAAAAGAAATTCGGCGGACCCACGATCACCAAGGACGGCGTCACCGTCGCCAAGGAAATCGAACTCAAGGATCCGATGGAAAACATGGGCGCCCAGATGGTCCGTGAAGTCGCATCCAAGACTTCCGACATCGCCGGCGACGGCACCACCACCGCCACCATCCTCGCTCAGGCGATCTTCCGCGAAGGCGTGAAGGCCGTTGCCGCCGGTGCGAATCCGATGGCGCTGAAGCGCGGTATCGAAAAGGCCGTTGCCGTGGCCGTCGAAGAAGTGAAGGGCATGTCCAAGCCGGTCTCCGGCGACATGATCGCCCAGGTTGGCACCATTTCCGCCAACAGCGACTCCACCATCGGTAAGACCATTGCCGATGCCATGAAGAAGGTTGGCAAGGACGGCGTCATCACCGTCGAAGAGTCGAAGACCATGGAGACCGAACTGGTCACCGTCGACGGCATGCAGTTCGACCGCGGTTATCTCTCGGCCTACTTCGTGTCCGATCCCGACCGCATGGAATGCGTGCTCGAAAATCCTTACATCCTGATCCACGAAAAGAAGATCAGCAACATGAAGGATCTTCTGCCGCTGCTCGAACAGATCGCGCGCGTTGGCCGTCCGTTGCTCATCATCGCCGAAGAAGTCGATGGCGAAGCGCTGGCAACCCTCGTCGTCAACAAGCTCCGTGGCACGCTGAACGCCGCGGCTGTGAAGGCTCCGGGCTTCGGCGATCGCCGCAAGGCCATGATGGAAGACATTGCCATCCTGACCGGCGGCAAGTCGATCATGGAAGAAACCGGCATCAAGCTCGAAGGCGTGAAGCTGGAAGATCTCGGTAGCGCCAAGCGCGTCACCATCGACAAAGACAACACCACCATCGTCGATGGCGGCGGTACCCCGAAGGCCATCGAAGGCCGCATCAAGCAGCTCCGCGCGCAGATCGAAGAAACCACTTCGGACTATGACCGCGAGAAGCTGCAGGAACGTCTCGCCAAGCTCGCCGGCGGCGTTGCCATCATCAAGGTCGGTGCAGCCACCGAAACCGAAATGAAGGAAAAGAAGGCTCGCGTCGAGGATGCTCTGCATGCCACGCGCGCGGCTGTGGAAGAAGGGATCGTTCCCGGCGGCGGCGTTGCGCTGCTTCGTGCCGCGAAGAAGCTGGCCGGCCTGAAGGCGGATGGCGATGAGCAGATTGGCATCGACATCATCAAGCGCGCCTGCGAAGAGCCGATTCGTCAGATCGTCAACAATGCGGGCGTCGAAGGCGCCATCATCATTGGCAAGATCCGCGAGAACGATAATGCCCACTTCGGCTACAACGCTCAGACCGACGTCTACGAAGACCTGGTGAAGTCGGGCGTCATCGATCCGGCGAAGGTCACGCGCTCGGCCCTGCAGAACGCAGCGTCGATTGCCGGCCTCATGCTGACCACCGAAGCGATGGTTTGCGAGATCCCGGAGAAGAAGCAGGCTCAGGGCGGCGGCCATGGCGGCCACGGTGGCCCCGAAGGTATGGACTACTAAACCAGTCCCGCATCACTGTAGTGAAAACGGCCAGCGATTCCCATAAGGGAGTCGCTGGCCGTTTTCATTTTGCGCGCCGGAAGTTTTTACTCGAAGACAGGTACCGACGACATCGCGCTCAAAATTAACTCGCTTCGTAACTTCGTGCCTTCAACGCCTTCCAATTCTCGCGAATTGGAAGGCCACTGCGGAGGCGGTGGCGGACGGCCAAAGGTCCCCCAATGTTGCTGAATTAGAGAAAAGGTTGACTTAAGGGGAATTGATTTCCGATTCAAGGCGTGTTATTAGTTGAACGCTTAATGCGAATCCTCGAATTCAAGATGGTTCATCAGAATGGCAGACACGCCGAGCAAAGCCCCCCCGAAGGATTCGCGAACAATGGCGGCGGTTCATGCGCTGAATGCGCATCCAGAGCGGCACTGGACGCCGCGATCTCTGGCACGAGAGATGGGTGTCTCAGTTTCGCTTCTCTACGAGTTGTTTTCAGCTGGCTTTGGCGTGCCGCCCATGGGCTATTTACGCACGATCCGGATCCACATATCCCAGCGCCTTCTCTCCGAAACAGACCAATCGATACCGATCGTAGCAGAACAGGCTGGCTTCGCTTCAGAAAGTCACTTTTGCCGGGTGTTCCGCGAATTGGTGGGCATCTCGCCGCTACAGTATCGCAAGAACGCCAGACTATCTGGAATCCACGGAAATCTCTGATCCGTAAATAACCAATATTTTAAAATCCCAAATAAATAATGGAATTGTGGAACAAAAATATGTGGTTCAAGAGTACAGTTCTTGCAGTAGCATCTGATCATATGGAACACAGCAGCAGCGCATTTCGACAGCTGCGGCGCAGGTGGATCGGGATTGCCATCTTAGTTGGGTTGCCAATTATTTCGTACGGCCAACCGAGGGTTGACATCCGGCCAAGCCCCATTCCAGGTATTGAGTTGATCGGGCCATCGCATCCGGAGTTCAAAGACATCGTGGCGGGGCTCCTCCCCGGCCGGAACTCCCACGCGGACCTGGAGCCCATCCTGCCGTATTCAATCTTAGTTCGAAATTCGGGAACACGCACAGTGGTTAGCTATATTGTTTGCTTCGAGTTCACGAGAGCGGACGGCACGAGAGGCCCCAACCGCAATCAGGTTCGGGACTACCGAACCTCGGAGCCGAAACTAAAAGGCTCCATTTCCCACCTGATCACGCCGATTGGCGGCTTGACACAAGCTATCGCCGCAGGCGGCTCAGGGTCGCTATCCGAGAACCGGGGCTATGCGGAGGAGATCGCCCAGTTCGCAAAAGTGACTGTGTTCCTCGACGCAGCGGCGTATGACGATGGCGAGTTTGTCGGCCCCGATCTTTACGGCCATTTCGAGGTTCTTGGCGTCACTGCGGAGTATGCAAGGATTGCGAAGCAACTCATGAGCATGAGGGGCGCGCCGGACAGCGCCGTGATGGAGTGGCTCAATCGGCAGGAGAGCGAAGTATCGGGCAAGGCCGCGGCTGGAGCGGGACCCGCGAGCGTGGGGCGCGCCATGGCGATCCAGCAGGAGGTTTTTCAGATTCGTGGGCTTGAAGAAAGCCTTCGGACGGGAGGAATCGGGCAGTTCGGAATGCTCGTAACTGCGATGGCGCGCGCCGGCGACGTTCCCCTGCTTTGGCGACGGAAGCAGGGAGAAAATCGTTGAGGCTATTGGACTGGTGTCCGGCGAAGGCGGGGGACGAGTGTCCCGCACGGCGTTGAAGGAGTCTGCATGATGGCAGAACGCGGTGGATGTATACCGGAAGCGGCACCGAATGCCGCAGGTGATGAGGAGAAAGGAAAGGTACTGTTTATGAAGACGACAAAACCGAATTGGATTCCGGCATGGACGAGACTGGTTATGTTGGTGGGGAGCCTCGCGATACTTGGAGGCAGCTCTCCGATAATGGCCCAATGCGGAAGCAGCGGCGGCGCCGACGCCAGCTATTACCAGTCTTGCTACATAGACTCGGGCGGCGGCGACGTGGGAGCCTTCGCGTTGGCTTCCCAGAGCAGTAACAGCGCTACCTTATACGCGACTGCGTCGACAAGCGTGACCGAACTTTATATCTACGCGTTTTCCGAAGCGACTTCCAATTACGGCGCATCAAGCATGTTCGGCATGATTTACTATTTTCCCACAGCCCTGGAACCCGGTACCTACGACTCTTCAGGCGGGGGATGGAGCTACGATTCCGTCGCGAGCTGCAATACCGGGTCGGACTAACAGACGACGTTTTCCATGTCAGTCCTGCGGCGATCCATGGTCGCCGCAGGACTGACCCGGACGCCAGGCACAGACGACGTATATGATTGGAGTTTAAGTATGAAACCACTGTTTCGCGTGTGGGCGGCATTTGCTTGTTTTTCTTTGCTCTTCGGACAAAGCGCGCCTCCGGCGACTCCGGGCTCTGAGCCCGCCCGGCAGGAGACCGCCACGGTGACAGGAATATCGCTCGACGCGAGCGGGCAACCCTTGCGCAAGACCAGCCTGACACTGACTCAGGCTGGCGCGGGGGTGCCCGCAAGCGCTCAGATACCATACAGCGCCACCAGCGAAAACGACGGCACGTTCATCTTCAGGGAGGTGCCGCCGGGGAAATACCTCCTGGCAGCCCAGCACTCCGGATACCTGAGAACCAACTATGGCGCGACAAAGCCTTCCCAGGCCGGAAGCCCCGTCGAATTAGCCGCCGGTCAGTCCCTCTCCGGCCTGCGTCTGACCATGCTGCCCGTGGCGACTGTCGCGGGAAAAGTGCTGGACGAAGACGACGATCCTCTGGAGCGGGCGTCAGTCGAATTGATCCGCATGGCGTATTTGGCCGGCAAGTGGCGCTTGTTACCGGCAGGATCCGCGACGTCGGATGCGGATGGCAAATACCGTATTCAAAATGTATCTCCGGGTAAGTATTATCTGCGGGTCCGGCCGCCCGGGGTAGGGGGCCTTGTCGCGATGCTGGGCCTCCCGCCTTTGTCTGTCGCGCAGGCGGAGCGAGCTAAGTCCGCTGAAGCGGCGCAGCAATATCTCACGACCTACTTCCCCAACGGTCCGGACGCTTCAGCCGCGCAGGTGTTCAATGTTCAGTCGGGCGCGGAACTCGCGGGGATGGATTTCCACCTTCGGAAGGCTGCGGTATTCCACGTAAAGGGCAAAGTCGGAGGCGGCATTCCGGGTCGCCCGCTGAATCAGATCAATGTCGCCCTGTTAGCCGCCGAAAACGATTTCATTAAGATCTCGATGGGTGGCCAGGGCCCCGAAAAGACCAATATCGCTGCCGACGGAACCTTCGATCTGGCAGGGATACCTCCGGGCACGTACAGTCTCCTGGCGGTTCCCAACAACGGAGCCATTCGGACGCTGGCCCAGCAGACGATCACCGTGAGCAACCACGATGTCGAGGACCTCTCGCTGACGCTGCAACCGCCGGGCAACATTTCGGGGAGGGTTATTTCAGAGCCCCCGAAAACAAACACTGCCAACCAGGCCTCACCGGCCCTTCAGGATTCAGGCCCGCCAGCCTTGAATCTTACAGTAACCGCGGAGCAGACAGTGGCTGTCACCGGGGACTTTCATTCAAAGGCCACGAACGACGGGATTTTTTCGATAGGCGATATTCCACCGGGGCGATATACCCTCAGCGTGTCGGACCTGCCTCATGGAGCGTGGGTTGAGTCGATAACTCGCGGTGGGCAGGACGTTCTCGATGAGGGGATTTATATAGAGGGGGACGGCGGACTGCCGCTGGAAATCAGAATTGCGAAGTCCGCCGCCCGGGTCACCGGGACCGTTCAGGATGGCGACGGAGCGCTTGTTGCGGGCTCGACGGTGACTGCGGTGCCGGACCCTGAGGCTCCAAACCGGCGCTGGCTTTACCGGCAGGCATCCACGGACCAAAATGGGCAGTTTTCAATTGAAGGGCTTCCCCCCGGTACTTATCGCCTGTACGGATGGGACGATATCGACTCCGGTGCCGGCTTCGACCCCGTATACCTGAAGTCGTACGCGGGCAAGAGCGTGAAGCTTACGCTCAAACAGGATGACAATCAGTCGGTGTCGCTGGTGAGAATCACCCCCGCGGCAAACTGAGCCGATTCGTCAGATCGTCAACAATGCGGGCGTCGAAGGCGCCATCATCATTGGCAAGATACGCGAGAACGATAACGCTCACTTCGGCTACAACGCTCAGACCGACGTTTACGAAGACCTGGTGAAGTCGGGCGTCATCGACCCGGCGAAGGTCACGCGCTCGGCCCTGCAGAACGCAGCGTCGATTGCCGGCCTCATGCTGACCACCGAAGCGATGGTTTGTGAGATTCCGGAGAAGAAGCCGGCTCAGGGCGGCGGACACGGCGGCCACGGCGGACCCGAAGGCATGGACTACTAAACCAGTCCCGCATCAAACGCAGTAAAAAAACAGCCGCGACTCCCAACCGGGGGCTCGCGGCTGTTTTTCGTTGTGCGATTCTGAGATCGAGATGGGATGTCCCGTTTGTGGCCTGGTCAATCCGACCGGCAGTTCCACCTGTGATTGCGGCTACAACTTCAGCGCGAAAACAGGCGGCGGTCGACCGCCATTCCGAAAACGGCACGCCGGGCTTCTGCTGGTCGTGTCCATTATCACCGCGTGCATCTTCCTTGGCTGCCTGTGGGCGCTCTATGGGCTTCTGGTTGCCGCAGGCATCATGGCCTGCTTTGCGCTTTACTGGCTGCTGATGGTTTTTATCAATCGTCCGGGTGACCGTCGATCGTAAGCTGGCCTTGTGCTTTTCGCCCGGGCTGAACATCAATCAGCCTTGCTCGAATCAGGCACCGATCCGACTCATGGTAGGATAACTGATACGATCATGAGTCGGAGCCTCACACAAGATACCCGCAAAACCAGAAAGAGCTATACGCTCTCCCCTGAGTCCGTCGCTTTCCTTGAAGCCGTATCCCGGGCACGCCATGCAACATCGGTCTCGTCGGTACTCGACGAAATGATCCTGAACATTCGCCGCGCACAGGAGCGCGATGCCCTCGACCGGGCGGTGACGAAATACTACGGCGCCCTCTCAGATGAAGATGCAAAAGAACTAACGGAATGGGGTGAGTTCGCCCTCGGCGAGTTTCCCTTCGAAGAGCGTGCCTGAGTGCCCTTAGCCAATATTGCAAGGTATCCCCTCCGCGGCGAAATATGGTTTGTTCAGTTACATGTCGATCCGCCCGGCAAGGGTAGGCGGCCCGTAGTCATTGTGTCGCTTGACGCGCGCAATCGCCACGAACGCGCCGACACCGTGCTTGTGGTGCCACTGACTACGAGCATCCACAAAGATTTCCCCACGCATATCTTTTTGTCCGCGGCTGAAACCGGTCTGCAGTCCGATTGTGCCGCGCGCGCCGAAGACGTCACCGTTGTTCTGAAACAGAGTCTGGTGGAACCGCGCGGCCGCCTGAGACAACTCAGCAATACCAGGATCTGTGAACTCGCGGCTAAGGTCGTCCTGGCCATGGGTTGCCGGCCATAATTGCGTTCGCGCCCCTGCTAACCCCGACCGCCATCACCGCCCAACTTCCGCCGGCGTCTTCTCCTGCCTCAATTCAAACTCATAGTCGCTGTAATCGATCACCAGATCCGACTTCCCCAGCCAGATATTATCCGTATACGAATGTCTCCGCTCCGCCCACCAGTACCCCGAAATCTTCGTGAAATCCTGCACAATCTCCGGCCGCCCCACCCAGAACGACAAACTGTCCGACGGACGCCCTTCCACATGCACAACGCCGAAATCCTCCGCATCCACCCAGAGCCGGCCCTTGAGCAGTCGCCTGTCTTTCCGCTTCGGCTCCGTCTCCATCACGTAACACTTGTGACCCGCGAACTCCTGCTCTCCCGTCAGATGAAAAGTATAATTCTCCCGCGTCAGCAGTTCGCCGCCCTGTTTGCTCGTCTCCACTTCCGCTTCGAGCAGCGCGTCGAACACGTGGCTCTGAATCACCGGCGAACCACTCCGGCTGATGATCTCGTACGTCTTCCCTTTGATCCGGTCGCGATGGATCCGTGCCACCATTTCGGCCTTCAGCCCGAACCGGTCCGTCGTAACCGAATAATGTTGAATGCGGCTGTAGGCCTCGAAATGTTCGAATCGCGTCGCCTGCTCGTGGATCATGCCATCGATCGCGCGCTCCTGATCGCTCGTCTCGGCCCCCGAACTTGTCCACAGCGCCGCACCGGCAAGAAAAACCAAAACTACCGGAAAGGCACTTTTCGAAGGCTGGAGTTTCAAGCGATTCCCGGTAACTACCATATCGCGGCGGACTCCCTCTTTGCACTCATAATTTTGCACTCGTAATATTGATAAATGCTGAACCTCACCGCGACGACCTCCATCGCCGCCAAACCCGCGCCCTGGAGATTTTCACCCCGGCCAACGCCTCCAAAGCCCGTGACATGCCCCGCTTCTCAGCTGACAAATAACAACAAAAATCAGGTCAACCCGCTAACGATCAAATCGCCCGCAAGCCTCCGGATCGGGTGCCGAAAGCCCCTCCAAACCACTTCCCGGCAAACTTCTTATCGAACTTTAACCTGTTTTGTAATGATATGTTTACAGAGAATGGTCCGTCCTTACAAAAGATTACCCATTGACACTTCCATCTCGCGATGATAGTGTAACCAAAGTCACTTTTAGTACGAGCCGCGTACAAAACCATACGCGCGCCCGAACGAAGTTACGGGGTCGAAATAAGCTTAAGGGGTAAGCATGAAATTGAAAGTCTTTACGCGCATTGTATTCGCGCTGGCGCTCTGTTGCGCCGGCTTGTATGGCCAAACCGTTGCCAGTTCGCTCGAAGGTGTTGTCGTCGATCCGGCTGATGCAGCGGTTGCCAATGCTCCGGTCACTTTGACCAACAACGATACAAAAGCAACACGTACCGCAAACACCGACAACACGGGTACGTATCGCTTCCAGAACATTGAAGCCGCCACCTACACCATCACTGTGAAGGCGAGCGGGTTCAAATCTGAAACACAAACCAATGTCATCGTGTCCGCCCAGGAAACTCACAACGGCGGCAAGATGGTGCTGGCGCTCGGCAGCGTGGCGGAGTCGATTTCCGTTACCGCTGAAACAGCGCAGGTGCAGCTCGAAAGCTCCGAACAGTCCAAGACCGTCGATTCAGCCGATCTGGAGAATCTGACCCTCAAGGGCCGCGATCTTTTCGGCTACATGAAACTGATCCCCGGTGTCATCGATACTTCCACGGGCCGCGACGTTACGGCGCCTGGTAACCTCGGCGGCTTCACGATCCAGGGTAACCAGCAGCTCACGATGAACTTCACCGTGGACGGCGTTACCGACATGGATACGGGCTCCAATGGTTCCACCCACTACGAACCCAACATGGATTCCATTCAGGAATTGAAAGTTCTGACCTCGAACTATCAGGCCGAATTCGGCCGCAACTCGGGTGGCACCATCACCGTCGTCACCAAGAATGGCACGCAGGAATTCCACGGCACCGGTCAGTGGGCTCATCGTCACGAAGAATTCAACGCCAACAGCTGGTCGGACGACCATACCCTCAAGGCCATCAACGGCATCAATGTTGCTACTCCGAAGCCGGATTACAGATACAACATCGAAACCTACAGCATCGGCGGCCCCATGTACATCCCGCACGTTGCCAACAAAGACAAGAAGCGTCTCTTCTTCTTCTGGTCGCAGGAATACACCGGCCAGTTCGTAGTCGGCGGCAACCCGGTTGTGTACACGCCCACGGCCCTCGAACGCAACGGCGATTTCTCGCAGTCGTTCACCAACAGCAACGGCAACCCGGTTGTGGTCAAAGTTCTCGACCCCAGCAACAACAACGTTCAGTTCGCCAACAACATGATTCCCGCCTCGCGCATCAATCCGCTGGGCCAGTCCATGCTGAACTTCTTCCCGCTGCCCAACTACAGCCCGACCATCTCCACCCAGCTGTACGTTGACAACTACACCGAACAGGGCAGCGCTACGCACCCCCGTCGTAACGACGTGGCTCGCGTCGATTTGTATGTCACCTCCAAGATCAGCGCGTATGCCCGCTGGATCCACGATAGTGACGCCATGACCGTCCTTTATTCCGGCGTCAGCTTCACCACCGACGTTGGTGGCACACTCGGAGCGAAAGGTATCGCGCCGATCACCCATCCGAATCCGGGCCACGGTTATTCCGGCACGGTGACGTATACGATCACCCCGACCCTCATCAACGAAGTCACGGTTTCCGAAGACTGGAATACATGGGCGTATTACACGACTGACGGTTATGTCAGCGAAAATCGCAACCTGATTCCCGGCCTTCCCACACTGTTCCCGCTGCTGCCGACCTCGGCGAGCGGAGCGCAGGGTATCGTAAACGGTTACGAAAACATCCTTCCGACATTCAGCTTCTCGGGCACCTTGCCGAGCTCGATGGCGTATTCGCGCTCGGATGGAACCTCGTCCGGTACGTATGAAAACTTCAACCCCATCCATGCTTATCAGGACAACCTGAGCAAGGTGAAGGGCCATCATGCGTTCAAAGTCGGCGCCTACGTCGAACTGAACAACAAGGTCCAGCCAGCGAACGATCAGTATCCCGGCACCTTCAGCTTCGCCGCCTCAACCTCAACCCCGCAGCTCAATACGGGTTCCGGTTACGCGCTCGCCCTGCTGGGTCAGACTTCCAGCTACGGCCAGAACAACGACACGGTGACGTTTAACACCCAGTACTACAACATCGAGTTCTACGTGCAGGACAACTGGAAGGTCAACCGCAGACTGACTCTCGATCTCGGCGCGCGTTTCTATCATCCGACGCCGCAGCTCGATCTCAATGGCACGTTCGTGAACTTCACCACCTCGCAGTACACCAAAGCGGCCGCACCCCGCGTCTATCTGCCTGGTTGCAATCAGGCAGTTGCGACGGGCGCGCCCAATCCAAATACCGGCCTGAAGACCTGCACCTCCTCCGCCAACGGCGAAGTGGCTGTGGATCCTCTCACCGGCGCAACCGCGGGTAGCGGCTTTGTCGGCGATGTCATTCCCGGCACCGGCAACTACACCGACGGCAGCGTGCTGCTCAACCCTGGTCAGGCTCCCTATACCCAGGCTGCTCTCAAGGTTGCTCCCCGTATCGGTTTCGCCTACGATCTGTTCGGCGATGGCAAGACATCCCTCCGCGGCGGCTGGGGTCTCTTCTACGATCGCGTCCAGGGCAACGACGTTTACGGTCTGTCCGGCCTCGCGCCGACTTCATTCCGTGAGACCGTCAGCAATCTGACCTTCTCCCAGATTCAGGCGCTTAACACCGGTGCGGCTCCGTCCATCAACGCTGTGAACGGCCTTGGTGTCAACTCTCCTGGCCAGTCCTACGCTCTGGGCAACGTCCCGTATGACGGTACCCAGACCGCCAGCGTCAACCTTCAGCGGAATGTCGGCAGGGGCACGGTAGTCGATATCGGCTACGTGTTTGACCGTTCCTTCAACCAGCCGATGAGCTACAACATCAACTCCGAGCCGATCGGCACTGGCTGGCCCTTCACGCCCTCCAATCTGAACCCCATCACCACGGGTAGCTCGAGCGCGGACATCGGTAGCCAGTTTGAGCACGCCATCTATCCCGGCCTCGGCACAGTGACGCAATGGTGCTGGTGTGGTTTCACCAACTACAACGGCCTGAATGTCACCGCTAACAGGCGTATGTCTCACGGTCTGGCGATGGGTGTGAACTACACGTTCTCGAAGTCCATGGGAACGATTAGTGACACTGCCGGCGCCAACGGTCTCAACGGCGCACCGACAAACAATCAGTGGAATTATGGCCGTCAGACGACGGATCGCACCCATAACTTCATCATGAACTATACCTACCAGATTCCCGGCGTCGCCAAGGCGATGGGCGTCAAAGGTCTCGGTCTGATCACCGATCACTGGTCGCTGTCCGGAATTACTTCCATCCGCAGCGGCGCTCCGTACAACCCGGGCTGTAGTCTGGTTTCGGGTTCGCCATCTATCACTGGTGGTTATACCGGAACGGGCGATATCAGCCAGCGCTGCACCGTCATCGGCAGCCCGTACAGCAACATCGGCACCAACGGTAACGGTCAGGTTTACTTCAACCCGGCCGCCTATCAAATGGCCTCCATCAACACAACCGGTCCCAACAACTCGCTTGTCGGAGCCCCGGTGCTTGGCAATCAGGGCGGCGGTTCCGGCCCCCTGTCTCTGCCTCACGTCACCAACTTCGACGTGACCCTGACCAAGGACATTCCGCTCGGCAGCGAAAAGCGGCTTCTGCGGGTTCAGGCTCAGGCCTACAACGTGTTTAACCACACTGAAATCAGCGGCATCGGAACCGGCATCCAGTTCAATGCCACCACCAATCAGGTCACGAACGCTCCCACCCTCGGCTATATCAACGGCGCGACGGGTGCCCGTATTCTGGCCTTCACCGCTCGCTTCCAGTTCTAACGGAAGCGCTGAATAGTAGTTCTTGTTTCAACAAAGGGCCGATACCCGGTGAACGGGTATCGGCCCTTCGCTTTTCCCCCGCCGTGTAGCCCCCACTCCTGATCGGCAAATCTGTGTGTATCTGTGTGTCCCCCTGTGGGGCAGGCGGTTCCGCCTGCCCTTGGTCGAGCGTTGCCCACTTTTTCAGTGACAGCGAAATTGGAACTTTCTTCCGAATGTTTTCAGCAGTTTGCACGTCACCACCTCCAATACCCGTTTTCGATGTGCTCTTCTCAGGCTGGGGAGCGGTGTATCCGCCGCCCCGATAACCCGTAGCCAGGCGCCCGCGCGCTACGGCAAATCGCAGATCGCAACCCGGAAGGAGGAAACACATTATGTCCACAGCAGCTCAGATCGCAGCCAATATCGCCAACGCCCAGGCCTCATCGGGGCCGCGCAGTGATACCGGTAAGGCCATTACTTCCAAAAACTCCGTCGTCTTTGGCCTCTTCTCCGGAGACTTCGTCCGTCCTGGCGAAGAACAGGGCTATGCGGCGCTCCATGTCACGCTTGTTCGTGAACTCGCCCCCATCGGCGCTCTCGAAGATGTTCTCGTCGAAGAAGTGCAGCGCGCCATGTGGCGTCTCCGCCGCTGCGGCGAAGTCGAATCCCATCTGGTGCTGCGCCTCAGCGATGGCGAAAATTTCATTCTCGACGCCATGGAAGCCCTGAATTCGCCGGCCGAAAAGATCCAGCGATCCGTCGACCGCGCCCGCTCCCAGGCCCATCGCCTCCTCCACAAGTCAACTGCCGAACTTCGCCGGCTCCAGGCCGATCGCCGGTGCCCCGCCGTAGCAAAGCCAGCCCAACAGGAAACGCCCGAAGTGTCGGAAACGCCCGTCGCAAAGCAAACCCAATCGGAACCCGTAGAAACGCCGGAAATACCGCGCGGAGCCCAATGTCCGTGCGGCTCGGGCCAAAAATACAAGCGATGCTGCGGCGTTGGAGCTCCGGCAATGCTCCACGCGGCCTGAGATCCGGCTCCCTGTGCTTGGCAAAGCGGCAGGTATAGGCTACGTGTGTCTGTAGTCCCTGAAAAAACCGCCAAAATAAACCGGGAAGCAGATGCGCAATCCTGCGTCTAAATAGATGAAGGAACGTGTTTAGGCGATGGTGCTGGAAGAATCCGACAAGGAACTCATTGAAGGCTGTCAGCGCGGCGATGCCGAGGCCTTCCGCGCCATTTTTGAAGGCTACAAAGACAAGGTGTACTCGATCGCATTAAGGTACAGCGGAGATGTGGCTGTCGCTCAGGATATTGCCCAGGAAACGTTCCTGAAGCTCTACGTCGGCGTGAAAAGCTTTCGCGGCGAAGCCGACTTTGGCTCCTGGCTCTACCGCCTCGTGGTGAACAGTTGCCTCGATCAGAAACGGAAAACCCGCCGTCTGATGCCGCTTCTCGATGAGGCTTTGGCGTTGCTTCAGGCTCCCGACCTGAGCGCGTACGACGAAATAGTCCGGGTGGAATTGCGCGGTCATCTCCGGACCGTGGTCGCAGGCCTCTCGGATGAACAAAGGATGCTGCTGGTGCTGCGCTACACGCAATCTCTTTCTTACGACGAGATCGCGGCAATTCTCGGAACTTCACGCGGAACCGTCGCGTCGCGGCTGAATCGGATACATCGCATGCTGGAGCGGCGGCTTCTTCGCTTCGCTCCCGGAAAGGATGGCAAACATGCGCAAAGGTGAACAATCCGGCTCCTGGCTGGAGGCGGAACTGGCCAGGCAACTCGCCCCCGTATCGGCGCCGGACTCTCTCTGGTCCCGCATCCACGAACAGCGGCGTCCTTTGCGGGTGCGCCCCAATCCCTGGACGGCATGGTCCCTCGCCGGGGCTGCGTTGTTGATGCTTTTGCTGGGCCTGGTCTGGCGTCTCGGTGCGGTTCGCGACCCGTCGCAGGATCTGGAAGCACTTGCCGGAAGGGAATTGAGAAACGTCGCGAACGGCTCCGAAGCCCTCGGGATTCGCTCCAGTGACCCGGCTGAAATTCAGAGGTGGATGAAAGCGAAGCTTGCTGTGGATCTCCGGCTGGCGGATCACCCCGGAAACCCGGCGGTTCGGCTGCTCGGGGCCCGTGTCCTCAGGTTCGACAGGTTCTCGGCCGGCCTCATCTCCTACCGGGTGGGCGACGATTTCGCTGTGATGCTGGTATCCGACGGTCCGGCTGCCGGTCCGGGCCACAAATCCCCGCGAACCGGTTCGAGCGGCGACATGCGTCTGTACTCGTGGAATCAGGGAGCGAACAGTTACGCGATGGCGTTCGGCAGCGCGAAGGAATCGAAGGGACCGTGCCTTCTCTGTCACGCGCAGCCGCCCGCCCTCATGGTATTCAGATAGGTGCCGGTCGCACCGGCGGTATAATAAAAGGTTACGGAGTCTATATGCGCAAGTACTGGAAATTCGGTGCGTTGATGGCGGTTATCGTCGGGTCGCTGCTCTGGCTCGCGACCGCTGGAATTTCGGGATCGCAGACCTATTACAAGACGATCACCGAACTGAATCACATGGATAATTCCGCGAAGACGCGCCACGTCCGCGTCGGCGGCGACGTAATGGCCAATTCCATCGTCCGTTCCAACGGTGCCGTGTACTTTACGCTCACCCAGGATAAAACCATCCTGAAAGTCGCCTACGAAGGCCGCGACCCGCTGCCCGACACCTTTAAAGATGGCGCGCAGGCCCTCGCCGACGGTCGTCTCGGCCCCGATGGAGTCTTCCACGCCTCCGAAATTCAGGCGAAGTGCGCGTCGAAGTATGCCTCTCAGCCAGGCGTCGCTCCGGAGAGCATTCAGAAACAGGTTCAGACCAAACCGGCCTACGGTTCGTAAGCGCATTCCGATGAGTTTCCGCTCCCGTTTCCGAACCCCGACGTTTCCGCGCCGCGACGTTTTCGCGCCGCAACGTCTCCGAGTGGCGACGTCACCGCTTTTCCGAGCCGCGACTGTGAAGGAGCGGTACTCAAATTTACAGGTAGAAGGTAGACTTTAACGAAATGGAAAACATAGGCGCGCTGGCTCTGTTGCTGGCGTTTTGCATCTCGCTGTACGCCATCGTCGCAAGTGTTGTCGGACGGCTCCGGAAGAAGCCGTTTCTCACCCTGAGCGCCGAACGTGCGGTCCTCGCGGTCTGGGGCCTCGTGACCGTTGCTTCCGGTCTTCTCGTCTACTCGCTGATCACCGGCGATTACCGTATGGCCTACGTCGCGGAACACACCAACCGCGACATGCCGATCTTCTACAAGTTCGCCGCCTGGTGGGGCGGACAGGAAGGGTCGCTGCTCTTCTGGAGCTGGCTGCTCTCCACCTACGCCGCCATTGCGGTGCTCACTACCCGGCGCAACCACCGCAATCTTCTGCCCTGGGTCGTAGCCATCATGTCCACGGTTCAGGTCTTCTTCCTGATCCTTAATAATTTCGTCGCCAACGCGTTTGAAGTCCTCGCGGTCGATAAAGTCGTCACCTCCGTCGCCGATGGCAACGGCCTGAATCCGCTGCTCCAATACTGGGCGATGGTGATCCACCCGCCATTCCTCTATCTCGGCTATGTTGGCTTCACCGTGCCCTTCGCGTTTGCGATGTCGGCGCTCATCGGTAAAGCTCCCGGCGATAGCTGGATCCACACAACCCGCCGCTGGACTCTCGTGACCTGGCTGTTTCAAAGCACCGGCGTGATGCTGGGTTCCGCGTGGGCCTACCACGTTCTTGGATGGGGCGGCTACTGGATGTGGGATCCGGTTGAAAACGCCTCGGTGCTCCCGTGGCTGGCAGGCACCGCGTTTCTCCATTCGGTCATGATGCAGGAAAAGAAGGGCATGATGAAGGTGTGGAACATGGTCCTCATCTCCACCACCTTTTTCCTTTGCATCTTTGGCACTTTCCTGACGCGTTCCGGCGTGGTCGCGTCGGTGCATGCCTTTGCTCAGTCACCAGTCACTCCTTATTTCGTCGCGTTTCTCGCGCTCGGTATCGCGGCGGTCACGTGGTTGATTCTGGACCGCCTGCGTTTCCTGAAAAGCGAATCGGAACTGGAAAGCGTCATCTCGCGCGAATCCAGTTTCCTGTTCAACAATCTCATCCTGCTGGCAAGTTGCTTCGCCGTCCTCTGGGGCACGTTGTTCCCCGTTCTTTCGGAGAAATTTTCCACGGAAAAAATCAGCCTCGATGCAGTCTGGTTTAACCGCCTCATGGTGCCGATCGGCTTGTTTCTGCTGCTCCTGACCGGCCTCGGTCCGCTGTTTGCCTGGCGCCGCACTTCCATTGCGAGCCTGCGCAAGAACTTCCAGTGGCCCGGCATCGGAACCCTGCTCGTCGCCATCGCGTTGTTCGCCGGTGGCATGCGCTACGTCTACTCCATCATTTCTCTCAGCTTCTGCTTCTTCGTCGCTGCCACCATCACGCTGGAGTTCTTCCGCGGTGCCAACGCCATCGGAGAAAAATCCGGCACGGGCTTCATTCCCTCCGTCATCGAACTGACGCACCGTAATACTCGCCGCTACGGCGGCTACCTCGTCCACATGGGTATCGTGCTGATGTTTGTCGGCTGGAGCGGACACCCGTTCAACCAGTCCGCCGTGGGCGATGTGAATAAGGGCGACGTCATGAAGGTAGGCTCGTATACGCTGCGCGTGGCCAATCTGACCGAAGGCGATACGCCGAACTACCAATGGGAAACGGCAACGCTCGAAGTCTCGAAAAACGGCGAATCGCTCGGCACGCTCGAACCGACTCGCCGCTTCTACAAAGTTTCGCAGCAGGCCACGGCGGAGGTTGCTCTCCGCACCCGCCTGAACGAAGATCTCTATATTAACTACGCCGCGCACGACGGCAACAAAGCGACCCTGCAGGCCTACGTTTTCCCCCTGGTCACGTGGATCTGGGTGGGCGCGGTCGTCCTGATTTTCGGCACCTTAGTCGCGCTGGTTCCGAGCAAAGTATCGCGTTCCTACACGCGCACCGAAGTGGTCGCCACGGTGAAGAAGGATGCGGTTGTTCCGGCGTAGCGCAAGGCGGATTGGCAAGCGCGGCCTGCTCGTCTTCGTCCTCGCCATAGCCGCGCTCGCCCAGACTGAATCGCAGATCGAAAGCGACGAGGTGAAGCGGGTTGGCATCCACCTGCAATGCACCTGCGGCTGCAACGACAACCTGAATTGCAATATGTCGAGCGGCCAATGCCACATTTGCAAACCGGCGCGCACCAAAATTTTCGGCATGCAGCAAAAGGGGATGACTGATGATACGATCGTCGCCTCCTTCGTTCAGAGCGGTGAATTTACCCTGCTCAGCGATCCAAATTCCTATTTCTGGGTAGTGCCCTACTTCTCTCTCGGGCTGGGCGCTATCGTCGTGTGGTTTGTTTTACGGCGTCTGCGGGGCAACAGACTTCATCCCGCCCCGGCGGCCGGGCCGAAGATCGACAACGATCCCGACTTTGCCCGCTATCGCGACGCCATTGAGAGAGATACTGAGAAGCTGGACTGATTAAACCGATAAAGATAAATTTGTGGACCCAAGCCTCATAGTCGGAGCGCTGCTGGGAGCCGGTATGGTCGGCTTCCTGCTCTTCATTCGCTCTCAGGATATTCCGAAACCCGAACCCATCTCGCCGTTCCAGCATCTGGACGAGCGCAAGGCGTCCATTTATGAGAACCTGCGCGATCTCCAGTTCGAGTACCGCGTCAACAAGCTCTCGGACGAGGATTACCAGACCACCAAGCTCGAATTGCAAAAGGAACTGGCGCGCGTGCTGGCCGACGTGGATCGTATCAAGGCGGAGCTGTCGGCAGGTGGCGTTGCCATCGTGCCGGAGCCGAAACCGGTGATCGCCAAAAACATCTGCCCCAGCTGCGGCGCAAAGTTTGAGAAAGCCCTGAAGTTCTGCGGCGAGTGCGGCAAGCCGATGGGGGTGACGTCATGAGAGTCCTGACAGTCTGTGCGTTTTTCGCCTTCGCTCTCACCGCGAACGCCGCCATCGATGGCATCGTCACCAACGGCAGTTCCGGCAAGCCCCAGGCCGGTGCGACAGTCACCCTCTTCCAGCCGACCCAACAGGGTCCGCAGTTCATCGACAGCGTCAAAACTGACGCCGATGGTAAGTTCACCATCACCAAGGAAGTTCCCGCAGGTCCTCCCGGACCGCTGCTTCTGCAGGCCGTTTACGACGGTGTCCAGTACAACAAAATGCTTCCTCCCGGTTCGCCCACAACGGGCGTTGAAATCCCGGTTTACGAATCTTCAAGGCAACCTGGCGGCGCGAAAATCAGCCTCCACGCCATGTTGATCGAGCCGAATGCCGGCCTCATGGTGGTCGCCGAATCCTACCAATTCCAGAACGCGGGTACGACGACCTGGAATAATCCCGACACCGGCACCCTGCAGTTCTCGCTTCCCGCCGCGGCGCAGGGCAAAGTCGAAGTCAACGTCCTCGCGCCCGGCGGCTTGCCGATCCGGCGCGCGGCGGATCCTGCCGGCAAGCCGAATACCTTTAAAGTCGATTTCCCCATCAAGCCGGGCCAATCCGAAATCCGCCTGGAATGGTCTATGCCGTTTACCAGCCCCGGTGTCTTCGAGGGCGAGGTATTGGCAAAGGGTGCTCCGCAGATGAAGATCGTCTCTCCCGTTGGAGTCACGCTCAAAGGCGATGGCGTGACGGCATTAGGTCAGGAGCCCGACCTGCCGGGTGCCACCATCTATGGCGTGGACGGCGCGAAATACAGCATCTCCGTGGAAGGCACAGGAACCCTGCAGACAGGATCCGGCGCGGACAACAGCGACGACAACGGAAGCCCGAAGGTCTCCGAGAACATGCCCAAACTTTACGGCCTGACCGTGGCGACGGGGAGTCTGCTGGAACCGATTCTGGCCGTGAAATGGATTCTGGCCTCGGTGCTGGGGATGCTGGCGATCGGCTTCGCCCTGCTGTACCGGAAGGGCAACCCGCACCCATCGCCGAAAGCGGAGAAATGAACGCGGTCGCGGCCGATGGCGTCTGGAAGTACTTCGGCGACTATCCCGCGCTGCGGGGCGCGACGCTGGAGGCTCCGGCGGGCGCATGTGTCGCCCTTCTCGGCCGTAACGGGGCAGGGAAGACGACCCTCCTGCGCATTCTGGCTAATCTCTCCAAACCCTCGAAGGGTGCGGTCACGGTCTTCGGCCAGTCTGGAGCCGACGCGAAAGTACGGGCGCGTATCGGTTATCTGGGCCACGGCATCGGCGTCTATGACGACCTCACCGCCTTCGAAAACCTGACACTCTTCGGCCAGTTGATGAACGTGCCGGATACAAAGGCCGCAGCGAACGCGGCGCTCGAACGGGTTGGCCTCACCCGTGTGCGCGATGGCTTCGCCCGCGAATTCTCGCGCGGCATGCGCCAGCGTCTGGCCGTGGCGCGGGCATTCCTTCACAATCCGGATGTTCTGCTGCTCGACGAGCCGTTCACCTCGCTCGACGACCGCGCCATTGCGGTTCTGCACGAACTGCTGCGCGACGCGCTGGCCAAAGGCGCGACCATCGTGATGTCGACACACCAGATCCGCGAAGCGATGGAACTGGCCACGCAGGTGGCCCTTCTGGAGCGCGGCAAAATTGTCCACGCAGGTCCCAGAACCCGGGAAATGCTTGCCGATCCCGGCTGGCTTTACCGTGAATATGAGGGCCAACACTCGTGAAACAGGGCCTTCTCGCCGCGCTTTTCATTGCGCGCAAAGATCTGCGCACGGAGTTCCGAACCCGTGAAGCGCTCAACGCCAGCGTATCGTTCGCGCTGGTCGTGCTGATGCTGTTCAGCTTCGCCTTCGATCTGGGCCGCGACGAATTTTACGATATTTCCGGCGGCTTACTCTGGCTGGTCTATGTTTTCGCAGGCGCGCTCATCGTGAATCGCAGCTTCATCCGCGAGGTTCCGAACGACTGCCTCGATGTCCTGATCGCGTCGCCGATGCCTCCCTGGGCACTCTTTCTCGGCAAGACGATCGCGGGTTTCGTTCTGCTGCTGGTCGTGGAGCTGGTGTCGTTGCCGGTATATGGTTTGTTCAACAACATCCAGTGGGTCGGCGTGTTCTGGAAACTCCTCGGCGTGATGATCCTGGCGACGTGGGGCATCGCTGTTACCGGAGTTGCGTTCAGCGCTGTGACGGTCAACGTGCGGCTGCGCGAACTGATGCTGCCGGTGCTGCATTACCCGTTGCTCGTTCCGCTGCTGATCGGCGCGATGCAGATTTCGACAACCCTGCTGAAAGGTGACGCGACCGATATTTTCCAGGAGCTGCGAATCGTGATTGTCTTCGATCTGATCTTCACGTCACTCGCGCTTTGCCTGATAGAGTTTATTCTGGTGGGTTAATGGTGGTTTAGAAGATATGCGCGATAAAGTCATTTACATTCTCGGAATTCTGGGTACCCTGCTGGTGATCGGGAATCTGCATCACATTTTTCTCGGCATGCCGGGCGAGGCGATGCAGGGGCAGATCGGCAAGATGATTTTCGTACACGTTCCCGCGGCTATCGCAGGCTTTACCTTCTACGGCGTGGCCGTGATCGGCAGCATCGGCTTTCTGATCACAAAGGACTTCAAATACGATTCGCTGGCGGTCTCTTCAGTGGAAGTCGCGCAGGTGTTCGCGCTGATCAATCTGGTGACGGGGAGTATCTGGGGCCACATTATCTGGGGAATCTGGTGGACGTGGGATCTGCGCCTGACCAGCCAGTTCATGTGCTTCATGCTGTATCTTGGCTATCTGCTGATGCGGCCCGCGGTCGCCGAAGCCACGCAGCGCGCTACCATGTCGGCGATCCTCGCGATCTTCGCGGCCGCCGATATTCCGCTCGTGATCATGGCGATCCGGCTTCACAATGTCAGAACGCAGCATCCCGCTCCGGTGCTTGAAACCGGCGGGCTGGATCCGACGTGGTGGCCCCCGTTCCTGATCGCGATTGTGGCGTTTTGGCTGATCGGAACGGCGCTGGTGCTGGTACGGCTCCGGCAGGAAACGGTGGGGCGGGAAATTGATTCGCTGCGGCGGGAATTGCACGCGGTCTAGAAGATACGGAACCTAAAAAATGGACGCCACAAATCAGGCATTTCTCTATTACGGCTACGCGGCAGCATGGCTCATCGTGTTGGCTTTCATTGTGATCCTCGTCCGAAGGGGCCACAAGATCGACCACGAACTGTCACGGCTCAAGACCCTCATGGAAGACAAACAAGACAAGTGAAGCGGCGGCGGGGGAGATAGTCCGCCGCCACTCCACCCTTCTTGCGACCGCTATTCGCGGCCGAAGCTATAGCCAACGCCCAGCGAATATTCCGGCACCCAATTGCTGCCGAACTGGAACAGATTGTTCACGTAGTGCGCGTCGATCGCCGGTCGCACAAAGACGTGATCGGTCAGATAGAACCGGGCCGCGATTGCCCCGTGGACCTGAAAGTGACTGGCAGTCTCCACGGTCTGGCTGGAGGTTTCACAACCCGCGAACTGGTCGCACTCCGTCTGGTTAAACGTATATCCGATGTGCATCCCGCCCAAGCCGGCGTGGATTTCAGGCTCAAAGCGTTTGGTGGAAATCGGCTCCCAGACGCCGTCGAAATTGTAGAACATCGGCCTATACAGAAGGCCGGCGTAAGCGCCATGCGCTGCACGCCACGAGACGTCCGCGCCCACACCGAAGTGCTTGGTGAATAGTACGCTGCTTCCCAGATCGAGGAATGTGCCCGTCATCCGCGGCGTTGTGAACGGGCTGCCCGTTCCGAAAGTATCGATCTGCTGATTGCTGCTGCTGTCGATAGCCGTGCCGGCGCCAAAGAAAATATTGGCACTTTGAGCCATGGATAGCTGCGCGCCGATAAATAACCCGATAGAGACACAAATAGCCTGTTGTAATTTCACAAGAAAACTCCTCTGTAGTTTTTCGAGATTGAACCGTGAGCAAGCGCTCGAAAGATCGCCTGCCCCGAATCCGCCAGCCTCGCGAAGGCCGCCGATTTAAGTAATCGCCCTGCTGCTCTCTGTTACGTTGCTCCTCCGACAATGGTTTCAGTGCACGTTTCGCCGCTTTGTGAACTTAAGCCCAGTTCAGGGCCGATGGGCCGGGCGTTGGTAAAATTCAGTCGTGCGTTCCGCCATTGTTTTTTTGTGCTGTATCGGCCTGAGTTTCGCTCAGGAAACGGCCTCGGTTCCGGGTCCGGCGGCAACCCCGACGCCCGCCGTTGCGGCGGATCCACTGGCTTCCGGCCCGGGTCTTTATGCCACCTTCGATACCTCCATGGGACAGATCGTGGTGCGGCTGCTGGAGGAGAAAGCGCCGAAGACGGTCGAGAACTTCGTCGCGCTGGCCAATGGCGTCAAACCGTCGGCCGATGCTGAAGCGAAGCACATGGTGCTGAAAAGGTTTTTCGACGGCATGATTTTCCACCGCGTCCTCAGGGGGTTTATGATCCAGACGGGCGACGTAACCGGCCGGGGCGACAGCAACTGCGGTGTGGACCCGATACCGGATGAGATCGATCCTGACCTTCGGTTCGATGCGCCGGGCCGGCTTGCGATGGCCAATATCGGGCAACCGAATACCGCCGCGTGCCAGATCTTTATCACGGTGGGGCCAGCACAGCATCTGAATGGCACGTTCACGATTTTTGGCGTCGTATCGTCCGGTCAGGATGTTGCGGATAAAATCGCCGCAGTGCCGGTCGAAGGCGAACGTCCGATTACGCCCGTCACGCTGAACAAGGTGACGATCGGGAGAAGGGATCATTGATCGCGACGATGAGAGTTGCTCTGACGATGTTGGTCTTGCTCTGCGCGGGGGGGATGCTCGCGCAGCACACGACGCCGGCCCCAGGCCACTTCGATCTCTACGCGCATTTCGATACGTCGATGGGCGAGATTGTCGCGCAGTTGTATCCCGAGAGGAATCCGGTGACGGTGGAGAATTTTGTTGCGCTGGTCGAGGGGAAAAAGGGGACGCTCAATAAGGACGGAAAGTTGGTCCACAGGCCTTTCTACAACGGGCTGACGTTTCATCGGGTCATCAAGGGTTTCATGATTCAGACGGGCCAGGTGAAGGACGGTTTGGCCTGTGGGATCGCGAATATTCACGACGAAATCGACTCCGCGCGGAGTTTTGCAACCCCCGGAGCGCTGGCGATGGCCAATGCGGGACACCCGAATTCGGCGAATTGCCAGATTTTTATTACGGTTGCTCCCCAGAAGCCGCTCGATGGCAGCTATACGTTATTCGGTCAGGTGGTATCGGGGCAGGATGTCGCTGAGGCTATTTCGGAAGTGCCGGTGAACAAGGAAAAGCCGGTGACGCCGGTGATTATCAAGAGCGTCACGATTGAGCGGCGCCCGCGTTAGGACTGCTGTGCGAGGGAACTCGAGTTTCGCTCGACAGAGGGCAGGCGGAACCGCCCAATGGAACTTAGTTTTTCGCGGGCACCCCGAGTCAGAGCGGCGCAGAACAGCTTTCAGGGCGACATAAGCCGGTGGACGGCCGCCTTTTCAGGTGGCTGGACCGGTTTTCAACCGGTCCGCAGGCTGAAAGCCCGCCCCACAACATGACCGGATACAAAACTAAGTGACATTAGGCGAAATCGCCTGCCCCACACAGACTGATGCCTCTATCCACATTTGATTGCCTGGTGCGTCGTACACTCGTTTCATGAAGGCTATCGCCCTGTTTACGGGCGTGTTTCTCGCTATCGCGCAGCTCGGATTTGCCGCGAGCGACCCGTCGCTGGCACGCCTTGAGCAGCAGATCGAACTATTGGCGCGCACGACGGATGCCGTGGTCGGGGTGAGCGCGCTCCACATCGAGAGCGGCCGCTATGTTTCGTTCCATGGCACGGAGCAGTTCCCGCAGGCGAGCGCGGTTAAGGTCCCGATTGCGGTTCAGATCATGACACTGGCGGATGAAGGCAAACTTCCGCTTGACACGATGGTTTCACTCAAGCCTGCCGATCTGCATCCGGGCAGTGGGAAGATCAGCGATTTGATGTTCCACCCCGGGGTTGCGCTTTCCATCGAAAACATTATGGAACTCGCGATTGTGGTGAGCGATAACTCCGCGGCGGATCTGATGCTGCGCGCTGCCGGAGGGCCTGCGGCGGTGACGGAACAGATGAGAATTCTGGGTCTGGATGGCATCCGCGTGGATCGGTCGATTGCCGTGCTGCTGTCTGATTGGGCCGGAGTGAAGACTTTGCCTCCTGAATCCGAGTGGAACCGCAACATGTGGGACAGGCTGTTCGACGGGGTCCCCGAAGCTGAGCATATGGCCGCGCGACGCCTTCAGACGCATGATCCGCGCGACACGGCGACTCCCGCCGATATGACGAAACTGCTGGCCCGTATTTGGAAGAAGGATCTCTTTTCGCCGGTGTATTCGGCCAAATTATGGGAAGTGATGGAGCGCTGCCAGACGGGAAAGACCCGTATCAAAGGCATGTTGCCCGAGGGCACGGATGTGGCGCACAAGACGGGGTCGATGGGCGGAGTGGTGAATGACGTGGGGGTGATCACCCTGCCGGGAAAAGGCGGACATGTGGCGCTCGCGGTGTTCACCAAAGGTTCGTACCGGCCCGAAGAAGCTTCGGAAAAGACGGTGGCGGAAATCTCGCGGACCGTTTACGATTACTTCGCGCTGGTTCCCGCCGAGGCTCCGCGCTGATGGCGAGCCGCGCGGACAGTTGGGACAGTTCCCTTTACGACGACCGGCATTCTTTCGTGTGGCGCGCGGGCGCAAGCCTGGTCGAGATGCTTCATCCCGAGGCGGGCGAGCGGATTCTCGATCTTGGCTGCGGCACAGGTCATCTGACGGCGAAGCTCGCCGAAAGCGGCGCGAAGGTTACGGGGATGGATTCATCGACATCGATGATCGCGCAGGCCCGGCAGAATTTTCCGTCGCTGAAGTTTGTGTTGGCCGACGCGCGCGATTTCCGATTCGAGGAACCCTTCGACGCAGTATTTTCGAACGCCGCGCTGCACTGGATTCACGACGCGGAGGCAGTCGTGCGATGCGTGGGGTCGGCGCTGCGGTCTGGCGGAAGGTTCGTGCTGGAGATGGGCGTGAAGGGCAACGTGGGGCGTATCCGGAAGGCTATTGAAGATGAACTTGCCGAGGCGGAACATTTCCCGAAGTGTCCGTGGTTCTATCCGAGCGCGGGGGAGTATGCCGGACTGCTCGAAAAATGCGGCTTCGAAGTGCGGATGGCGCAGACGTTCGACCGATGGACGAAGCTGGAGCATCCCGAACGCGGCCTGCGGGAGTGGATCGAGATGTTCGCCGGCGCTTATTTCGAGGGAATCCAGGCTGGAGACAAGTACCGGCTGTTGCACGCCATAGAGGAACGATTGCGGCCGGAGCTTCACCGCGACGGGGCCTGGTGGGCGGATTACCGGCGGCTACGTGTAGAAGCGGTCAAAACATTAACATAAGCGGAGCCCGTAGGCACCATTCACTAAATCGATTGGACTGTACAGGCAGCCACCCGCTACGCTGAATACATGGGTGCCACACTATTCCGCCGTTCGATTCCGGTAGTGAATCAGGGGTGAGCCGTGGCCCTCTATCCATCACTTGAAACAGTAGTTACGGCTCCTGTGTGGCCGCCCATCCTCACAGCGCCGGGACCGGTTTGCGCCACTCATTGCCCGTATTGTTCGCTGCAATGCGGCATGCACCTGCAGGCGGAACCGGACAGATTGGCATGGAAAGTAACGGAACGCGATTTTCCGACGAATCGGGGTGGATTATGCCAAAAGGGATGGACTTCGGCTGAACTGCTGACGAGCGGGGAGCGGTTGCTCCATCCGCTGGTGCGCGATTCCCGCTCCGAACCGCTGCGTCCGGCCACATGGGATGAAGCGCTCGACCGGATTGCGAGCGCGATCGGACTCGCTCAGGAAAAGTACGGCAGGGACAGCGTCGGGGTGTTCGGCGGCGGCAGTCTCACCAACGAGAAGGCTTACTCGCTGGGCAAGTTCGCGCGGGTTGCGTTGCGGACGTCACAAATCGATTACAACGGGCGGTTCTGCATGTCGTCGGCTGCGGCGGCGTCGATCAAAGCTTTCGGAATTGACCGCGGCCTTCCGTTTCCGCTGGCCGATATTGCGGGCGCGGAGACAGTTCTTCTTGTTGGCAGCAATCTGGCGGAGACGATGCCGCCGGTGATGCGCTACTTTCACGAGCAGAAGAAGCGCGGCGGCTCGCTGATTGTGGTGGATCCGCGCGCGACTCCAACCGCTGCCGCGGCGACGCTGCATCTGCAACCGACTCCGGGCACGGATGCCGCGCTCGCGAACGGATTGCTTTGCATCGCGATGAAGGAAGGCTACATCGACGAAACCTTCATTGCGGGGCGCACGCGGGATTTTGAAACGGTGCGGCGCGCGGTGTCGTCGTACTGGCCGGAGCGCGTGGAGAGGATCACGGGAGTTCCGGAATTCCAACTGCGGCGTGCGGCTGCCTTACTGGGTCAGGCGAAGACGGCAATTATTCTGACGGCGCGCGGGCCGGAGCAACAGAGTCATGGCGTAAATAATGTTCTCGCGTTTATTAACCTCGCGCTTGCGCTGGGCAAGGCAGGCAAGCCGAACTGCGGTTACGGGTGCCTGACCGGGCAGGGCAACGGCCAGGGTGGGCGCGAGCACGGGCAGAAAGCGGATCAGTTGCCGGGCTATCGCAAGCTGGATAATCCGGTGGATCGCGCATTCATCGCAGGGGTGTGGGGCGTTGCGGAAAGCGATTTACCAAAGCCCGGAATTTCCGCTTACGAAATGATGGACGCGATGGGCAGCGAGGGCGGTGTGCGCGCGCTGCTTGTGTTCGGCTCGAATATGGCGGTGTCGGCTCCGCGCGCGGGGCAGATCCAAAAGCGTCTGGATGCGCTGGATTTTCTCGCAGTGTCGGATTTCTTTCTTTCGGAGACCGCCGAGCGCGCCGATGTGGTGCTCCCTTCGGCGCAGTGGGCGGAAGAGGAAGGCACGATGACCAATCTTGAAGGGCGCGTCATTTTGCGGCAGCGCGTGATGAGGCCGCCCGACGGCGTGCGAACGGATCTGGAGGCTCTCTCGGGGCTGGCGGCGCGGCTCGGATACGGGCGATTCTTTCCCGCGGAAGCGGCGGAGGTTTTTGAAGAACTGCGGCGCGCGACGGCGGGCGGCAAGGCGGATTATTCAGGTATTACGTGGGATCGCATCCGGCGATCGGATGGCGTGTTCTGGCCTTGTCCGGATGTTGCGCATCCCGGCACGCCGCGTCTTTTTCTGGATCGATTTGCAACCGAAGACGGCCTGGCGCGGTTTCATCCAATTGCGTTTCAGCCCGCGGCCGAGCAGCCCGACGACGATTTTCCGCTTTATCTCACGACGGGGCGCGTTATGGCGCAGTATCAATCGGGCACGCAGACGAGGAGGGTCCGATCGCTGAAGGATTCCGCGCCGGAGGCATTTGTCCAGATCCATCCGTCGATGGCACAGACGTACGGGATCGCGAACGGCGATGAAGTCACCCTCACCACGCGGCGCGGCACGGCTGTGATGAAGGCGCAATTAACGGCCTCGATTCGCATGGATACGTTGTTTGTCCCGTTTCATTACGGAGGCCGCGGCTGCGCCAATCTGCTGACGAATCCGGCGCTCGATCCGGTCTCCCGAATGCCGGAGTTTAAAGTCTGCGCGGTACGCATCGAAAAAGGAATCACATGCTAGAGAAGCCCGCATTCATACAGGGATTGTTTCCGTTCGAGGGTCTGGGTCTCGACAGGCCATCGTCGTTTGAGCCGCGGGTTGTCTATAAGGTGCCCGCCGATAAGAGGTCGCAGACCGTATATTTCCGCGCGGGGAATCCTTCGGCCGAGATGATCTATCTGGTGCTGACGGCGGGAGGCGAAGCGATGCGCTATTTTCCCGTGGGAGCGAAGGGCGCGATTCATGTGCCTCTGGCGGTGGTGGAAGACATCGCTCCCGGCACGGAGGTGGAGATTCTGATCGCCGCGTCCGCCAAAGTGAAAGCTTCGGTGTTGATCGACGCCGGATTTGTGGAGATCGATTGATATGGAACAAGCTAACAAGAAAAAGCTCGTGGTCATCGGCAACGGCATGGCGGGCGCACGAACCGTGGAGGAGATTCTCGCGCGCGGCGGCGGGCAGCAGTTCGATATCACCATGTTCGGCGAGGAGCCGACCGGCAACTACAATCGCATCCTTCTTTCGGGTGTGCTGAACGGATCGTACACAGAAGACGAGATCTTTCTGAATCCTCTGGCCTGGTACGAAGAGCACAACATTCATTTGCTCGCGGGAAAACGGGCGTCCGGCCTGTTGCGCCGCGCGAAACTCGTGTACGGCGAAGACGGTGTGCCGGTGCCGTACGACAAGCTGATTATTGCCACGGGAAGCCGTGCGTTCATTCCTCCGATGGAAGGAACGACGATGGTGGATGGCAGCATGAAGCCGGGCGTATTCGTGTTTCGCTCGCTCGAAGATTGCAGGCAGATCGCGGAGTGGGCGAAGGGCAAGCACAGCGCGGCTGTCATTGGTGGTGGTCTGCTGGGGCTGGAAGCGGCGCGCGGGTTACAGAATTTCGGGCTGGATGTCCATGTGGTGCATCTCGCCGGGCACCTGATGCAGCAGCAGCTCGACGCGGGCGCGGGGGCGATCCTCAGGAAGAGCATGGAAGCGCTGGGGATCAAGGTCCACCTGCAGAAGAACACGACCACGATCCTCGGACCGGAACATGTGCTGGGACTGCGATTCGCGGATGGTGGGACTCTCGAATGCGACATGGTGATTATTTCCGCCGGCATCAAGGCGAACTGGGAGATCGCGGCCGGGTGCGGTTTGACTGTGGAGCGCGGCATTGTGGTTGACGATCAGATGCGGTGCCCGGACGATCCCGATATCTACTCGGTGGGCGAATGCGCGCAGCATCGCGGACACATGTACGGTCTGGTTGCGCCATTGTGGGAACAGGCGAAAGTTCTGGCCGATCACATCACGGGCAAGAACACGCAGGCGGCTTATCACGGCTCGAAGGTTGCGACCAAGCTCAAGGTGATGGGCGTGGAAGTGGCGTCGATGGGGATTGTGGAGGCGCAGACGCCTGAGGATGAGGTGGTTCAGTTTTCGGAGCCGAAGCGCGGGACTTACAAGAAGCTGATTATCCGCGACGGACGACTGGTGGGCGGCATTCTGCTGGGCGACATCAGCAAGGCGGCTTATCTGATGCAGGCATTCGACCGCAATACGCCGCTGCCGGAGGAGCGGCTGCATCTGCTGTTCGATATCGGGGATCCGCCGAAGCAGGTCACGTTTGCTGAGATGGGCGCGAATGTGCAGATCTGCAATTGCAACGGCGTGAGCAAGGGCGCGATTGTCGCCTGCGTCAATGCGGGGAAGCGAAACGCGAAGGCCGTGATGGACGCGACGCGCGCGGGCATGGGATGCGGGTCGTGCAAGTCGATGGTGACGGAGATTGTGGAGTGGGCGTGCGGCGGAGAGACGGAGGAAGATCCGTCGGTGCATTACTACGTGCCGGGGATACCGCTGAGCAAGCCGGAGCTGATTCGCGCGATTCAGGAGCGGAAGCTGAGATCGGTTTCCGCAGTGTTCGATCTTCTGGCCGGTGGCAAGGAAGACGCGGCAAGCAAGCCGGGCCTCGCGTCGTTGCTGAAGACGCTGTGGAAAGGCGAGTACCAAGACGAGAAGGACGCGCGGTTCATCAACGAGCGCGTTCACGCGAACATTCAGAAAGACGGCACGTTTTCGGTGGTGCCGCAGATTCCCGGCGGGATTACGAGCCCCGCGCAGTTGCGGCGGATCGCGTTCGTCGCGGAGAAGTACCATGTGCCGATGGTGAAGCTGACGGGCGGCCAGCGCATCGATCTGCTTGGCATACGGAAAGACGATCTGCCGAAGGTCTGGCACGATCTGGATATGCCTTCGGGGTATGCGTATGGCAAGAGCTACCGCACGTGCAAGAGTTGTGTGGGGTCTGACTTCTGCCGGTTCGGGCTGGGCGATAGCATCGATCTTGCGATGAAGATCGAGAATGAGTTTCAGGGCTTCGATAGTCCGCACAAGCTGAAGCTCGCGACTGCGGGGTGTCCGAGGAATTGCTCGGAAGCGATGGTCAAGGATGTGGGCGCTGTGGCGGTGGAAGGCGGGAAGTGGGAGATTTATATCGGCGGCGCGGCGGGGTCGTCGGTTCGCAAGGGGGACATCCTGTGCTACGCGGCCAGCCATGACGAGGTGCTGAAATATATTGGCCGGTTCATTCAGTATTACCGCGAGCACGCGAAGTATCTGGAGAGGACGCACGGGTTCGTGACGCGGCTCGGGATCGACAAGATTCGCGCGGTGGTTGTCGACGACAGCGAGGGAATTGCGGAGCGGCTGGATCGGGAGATTGCGGAATCGAAGGCGGCCTATAAGGATCCGTGGAAGGATACGTGGCTGCCGGAGAACGATAAGCAGTTTACGTCGTTGCTGCCGATTCTGCAATGACACTATCAAATATGACTGAAACGAAGCTGGGCCGGGCCAGCGATATTCCTCCGGGCGAAGGACGCGTGTATCAGGTGGAGGGCGAGAAGATCGCGGTGTTTCGAACGCGAGGGAATGAGGTTTATGCGGTTCAGGCGGAGTGTCCTCATCGTCAGGGGCCTTTGGCGGACGGGCTTTTGGGGGGGAGCACGCTGATTTGTCCGCTGCATGGGTGGAAGTTCGATTTGAAGACCGGCGCGGCTTTGTTTGGGGATTGCGGGTTGAAGACTTTTCCCGTGAGGGTGGATGCGGGGGAGGAGATTGTGCTGGGGCGGGGGGAGTAGGGCTGGGGTGTGCGGTATTTGTAGGGTATGCGGGTCACGCGAAAAATCGCGGGAGCCAACGCGACCGGCATCAGGAAAGACGTTCCTTCTGCGTCGGGCGCTTACTTGCGACTTCGTGCCCTTCGCGGAAAGGTTCGCTTTTCGCGGACGGTGGCTGAGTTGAAGGCCGATCGATAGTCGCTGTCAACGCGATTGCTACACGGCGTCAGAGTGGTATCCATACAAGCCGCCCGATCCATTCTTCGGCGCTGCTTGCGCTCCAGATTAGGGTCAGTTCGTCAATTGCAGTCGCGATCGGAATTGCCGCGCGGAGCAGGATCACGCCGGGACTTGTTGCGGTTGTTGAGTAGCGCGCAAAGTGCGCTGGCATAGTCCGGCGGTCCTGGCTCACGAGCACTCGTCCGGCTTCTGCCGAGATCCGCAAGACTTCGGGGTCATCCAGTCCGGCCAGTCCTGCTTCGGCGGCGGCCCGGATGTCGATTTCGGGCATCATGCGGCGGAGGCCACGGAGTATGCGCCCGTCGAGATCCGCGTCAGCCTGAAATCTGATTCGCATGGCGCGCCCGCTGCAGCTTCGCAATCAATTCGGCGTTCGTCACCCGCGATTGCCGATGCTGCTGCTGAGCTGCGCAGTCTCCTTCGGCCAGGTAAGCGTCGATCTCAGTCTGATTGCCCAGGTAGAAGGCCAAGGCACCATGCACCTGCTCGAGAGTTAGAGTAGGGTAGCTTTCAGTAATACTCTCCGCCGACATACCTTCACGGAACAAATAGACGAGCGAGTCCAGAGATATCCGAGTTCCCGCTATGCGGTACATGCCGTCGATTTTTTCTGCGTATTCTTTCAGCATAGGGTTCCCAATAGTTCCATCGTGGCACGAGCAGGTCGTTTAACACAAGTTTGCAAAGCCGGACCGGGCTGCCTCAATTGCCGGTCGGTTCGCCGGCTATTCGATCGACCACCACGACATCGACCGGGCCCCGGCGCGGTTCCAGCTTCAGGCCGAGTTGTTCGCGAACGGCGGTGAAGATCGATGGCAGCGATGTCGTGTCCGGCGCTTGTGGATCGGTATCGGGAGCCCATGCCAGGGTGAAATCGAAGACGCCTTTCAATCCGGTGAAATCCTGCACCGACCGCCCAGTCTGATTCGATAATACGTTCGCGAGCATTGCGGCGGTGACGTTCGTGCCGGCGAGGTGATTGGGCTTGGACATCCGGAAGTTGTTTTGGCCTGGAGCTGAGCCGGGGTCTGTCAGTTGAATTTTCGGCCCGCCGTTATCGACTGTCAGAGCGTAGAAAGAGAGATTCCGCGTCTCGTGGTGAATCACAAGACCGAACCGCTCCGCCAGGAGAGACTGCATCATCAACTGGAGTTGCCCAAGGGCCGGAAGCTCAGGGGCTTTCGCTACGATGTCGTAGCGCGCGGCATCCAGCCATTTGGATTCGCCGATCAGACGGTCGTCGCGGACATCGTAGGCCCAGGCTATCAACATGCGTGGCGAGTAGCCGGCTATCGTCAGGCGCGTTCCGGTGCGGTTGATGGAGGGATTGCCTGCGGCGGCATCGGCTGGCTTGATGGATGCGATATCGAAGGCTGGTGTTTTTGGCGCGCTCTGTGCGAACATCTGCGACGAGAGGCAGACGGCGAGCAAAGCGATTTTCAGAAGAACTCGAGCTTCGCTCGACAGAGGGCAGGCGGAACCGCCTGCCCCACACTGAATTCCATGCTTAAATGTCATTTCCAGCAGGGCCGATGCGGGCTGCCGCCTCCTGCGCGCTGCGGACGCAATCGGGGATACCGATGCCGTGGAAGGCGTTGCCAATCAGGGAGAAGCCCGGGATCGCTGCCACGCGTGCGTCGATTTCCGCTACCCGCGTGGTGTGGCCGACGGCATATTGTGGCATGGAATCCGGCCAGCGATTGTTCAGCGCGAAGATCGGCTCGGCGCTGATCCCCATCAGACGGTCGAGGTCGGCGAGCGAGGCCTCGCGGGAAACGTCAGGGTCCGTTGAGAAGCAGCGGAACACGGCTTTATCGTTCGGCACGCGCCCGGCCCACTTCGTGCCCACCCAGGTGCAGGCCATGATGGCGCGGCGCTCGGGCTTTGGTACCAGGAAGCCGAAGGCGTCGAGCGAGTGCCGAACGTCGGCGCGGCGGTAGCCGAAGGTCCAGATGGAACTGCTCGAATAGGGAATCGCGGCCAGGAGTTCGTGCAGGCGCGGGTCGGTAGGCGCGATCAGCGGCGCGGCGTGGTTGGCTCCGCAGGCGAGCACGATGCGATCGAACGCGTGCCATTGGCCGTCGACGAAGACAAGCCAGCCGGTTTCGGACATGGCGATGGATTCGACTCTCGCGCGGATCAGGTTGGCGTGGTCGATGAGCGTGGCGATCAGGGTCCCCATGCCGCTGCGCATCGTTTTGAAAATCGATTCGCCGGTTGGCTTGCGCTTATCGCGCATGCTTCCCACGACGACGCTGCCGTAGCGCTGCTCGTACTCGACGAATTTGGGCAGGACGCTGGGGGCGCTGAGGTTGTCGGGAGAGCCACCGTAGACGCCGGCGAGGAGCGGCTCGGCGAGGTATGCGACTGCTTCCTCGCCGAAGTGGTCGGAAACGAAAGCGGACACGGAGCGATCGGGCAGGGATTGGGGATTGCGGAACATCTCAATCGCCATGCGGAATTTGGTTTTCGAGGAAAAGAGCCGGGATTCGACGACGGGCCATATTTTCGTCGGCACGACCATTTGCAGGCCCTCTGGCAGCGTGACGAATTGTCCGTGGCACAGGACGTAGGTACGGCGGCCGGCGTCGTTAGAGCCCATTAATTCGCCACCGAGGCCCAGTTCGCGAATCAGTTGTTCAGCCCAGGGTTTGGAGGCGAGCCAGCTATCGGGGCCGGTTTCGAGAATGCAGCCTTCGACGGTGACGGTGCCGATGGGGCCGCCGGGGTGGGGATCGAAAACAGTGGCATCATGGCCGGCGCGGGTGAGGTAATACGTGCAGGAGAGGCCGGAGATGCCGCCGCCGATGACTGCGATCTTCATGGGATAAAAGGCGCAGGCCAAAGGCCTACTCCACTGTTAGGGGCGGAATTCGCGGACCATCTGGACGACGGCCTTCACGTTCTCCACCGGTGTTTCCGGAAGAATGCCGTGGCCGAGATTGAAGATGTGGCCCGGGCGCGTGCCTGTGCGCCGCAGCAGATCGTGAACTTTGGTGCGCAATTCGGGAAGCGGGGCGAACAGCGCCACCGGATCCAGGTTGCCCTGAATCGCCGAGCGGTAGGAAATATCCATCCAGGCCTGGTCGATATTGATGCGCCAGTCGCAGCCCATCACGTCGCCGCCCGCGGCGTGCAACTCGCGGAAGTAGCCGGACGCGCCAGTGCCGAAGTGGATGACGGGGACGCCGGTGGATTTGATGCGTTCGATGAGAGCGCGGGAATAAGGCTGGGCGCAGCGAACGTAATCGTCAGCGGCGAGAGCACCTACCCAGCTATCGAAAACCTGAATAGAGCGCGCGCCGGACGCAACCTGCATGATGGCGAAGGGCGCGAGGACGTCCACAATCTTGCCCATCAGCCTGCGCCAGAGCGTTTCATCGCCGTACATCATGCGCTTGGTACGGAGGAAGTTGCGGGAGGCTCCGCCTTCAATCATGTAACTGGCGAGCGTGAAGGGCGCGGCGCAAAAACCAATCAGCGGGACGCGGCCGGCCAGCGCGCGCACAGCCTGCTGGATGGCTTCGCCAACGTAGCCGAGATCGTCCGTATTGGAAGTGGAAAGCGCGTCGACGTCTTCGCTCGAAATTACCGGGTTCGAGATGATCGGGCCTTCGTTATTGACGTACTTGAGCTTGAGGCCCATGGGTTCCACGGGCAGCAGAATATCGGCGAAGATGATTGCCGCATCCACGTCGAGAGCTTCGACGGGCTGGAGGGTGACTGCGGCGGCAAGATCCGGCCGCTTGCAGATTTCCAGCAAGGTATTCTTCGCGCGGATGTCGCGGTAAGATTTCATGTAGCGGCCGGCCTGGCGCATAAACCAGACTGGACGTACATCGGTCGGGCGCCGCCGGCAGGCGTCGAGAAACCGACTCGTCATGGGTGCCACACGCATCTTATTTCTAAAACTCTCCTGATCCTGTGGAAAAAGCGCGCAGTCGCTCGTAAGGCGGACGCACCTCAACAAAACAAAACTAACACAAACTGTTCAGGTTATGTGGACTTTTTAGTAAGTCATTTATTTGCATATATTTATACTGGCGTGTGATTTTGTGCGATGGGCCGAAAAAAAGGCCCTGGGAGCCTATGAGTACCAGTGCGCAGCACGCCAGGTTCCGGCACTTCGCTATAATTCGGGCAACTTCCCCGGTGAAAAAGGAGCTGAATGACTACGACTTACGATTCGATCGTGATTGGGACCGGGCAGGCGGGACCATCGCTTGCGCGGCGTCTTGCAGGCGCCGGACAGCGCGTCGCGATTATCGAGCGTAAGCTGTTTGGAGGCACCTGCGTCAACACGGGCTGCATTCCGACGAAGGCGATGGTTGCGAGCGCTTACGCGGCACAGATAGTGAGGCGCGCGGCCGAATTCGGTGTGGATGTGCCTGCGCCAGTCTGCGTCGATATGAAGCGGGTCAAGGAACGGAAGGACGGGATACTGGCGCAATCGAGGGACGGGCTGGAACGCTCCCTGAAAAGCCTGGAGAATGGCACGGTTTATCAGGGGCACGCGCGCTTCGAATCGCCAACTGAAATCAGCGTCGACGGCGTCGCTCCGGTTCAGCTTTCCGCGAAGCAGATCTTCATCAACGTTGGCGGCCGCGCGACGGTGCCGGCGATGCCCGGTCTGGATCAGATTCCTTATCTAACGAACAGTTCGATGATGCAGGTGGATTTTCTGCCGCGGCATCTGATTGTGGTTGGGGGAAGTTACATCGGTCTGGAATTCGGGCAGATGTTCCGGCGGTTCGGCAGCGAGGTCACGATCATTGAAATGAATTCGCGTCTGATTCACCGCGAGGACGAAGACGTCTCCACGGCGATGCGCGGGATTCTGGAGAATGAGGGCATTCATGTGTGCGTAAACGCCAGGTGTATTGCCTTCTCGCGACGCGGCGACGATGTTGTCGCGCATACGGAGTGCGAGCAAGGCTCACCGGATATCGTGGGCTCGCACGTGTTGCTGGCTGTGGGGCGGCGGCCCAATACCGACGATCTTGGCCTCGATCGCGCGGGTGTTGCGATGGATAGCCATGGCTATATAGAGGTGGACGACGAATTGCGGACCAACGTCGCGGGTATCTGGGCGATGGGCGATTGCAATGGGAGAGGCGGCTTCACGCACACGTCGTATAACGATTTTGAGATCGTTGCAGCGAATCTGCTGGACGGCGATCCGCGCCGCGTGAGTGATCGGATTCCCTGCTATGCGCTCTATACCGATCCGCCGCTGGGTCGTGTTGGGATGACGGAGGCAGAGGTTCGTGGGAGCGGTCGGCCTGCGTTGATGGGGCAACGCGCGATGACGCGTGTGGGGCGCGCGGTGGAGAAGGGCGAGTCGCAGGGTTTTATGAAGGTGTTGGTGGACGCTGAGACGAAGCAGATTCTCGGCGCGTCGATTCTGGGAACAGGCGGCGACGAGGCGATTCACTCGATTCTCGACATTATGTACGCGAAAGCTCCATATACCGTGATCCAGCGCGCGGTGCACATTCATCCGACGGTCAGCGAACTGATTCCGACGATGCTCGGGGAGTTGAAACCGCTATGACTGATCTCGTTGTGCTTGCGTTTCTGATCGGCGTGGTCGCGGGGCTTCGTTCATTGACCGCGCCGGCGGTGGCTAGCTGGGCGGTGCGGTTAGGGTGGCTGCATCCGGACAGGCCCTTGTGGGCATTTTGGGGTTATGCGGCGACGGCGTATATTTTGGGCGTGCTGGCGGTGGGTGAACTGATTGCGGACAAGTTGCCGAATGCCCCGAGCCGCAAGGCTCCTCTTGGATTTATCGCGCGAATTGTGACGGGTGCGCTTAGCGGGGCGGTTTTCGGAGTGACGGCAGAAGCGGTTGTGGTGGGCGCGGCTGCAGGCGTGGTTGGAGCATTCTTCGGAACTTTTGGCGGCTATGCGGCTCGGGTGTGGCTGGGACGATTGGTGGGTAAGGATCTCCCGGTTGCGCTGCTTGAGGATGCGGTTGCGATTGGTGGCGCGTTATTGCTGGTCAGGTGGGGATAGAGGGCAAGACCCGTTCAGGTAATGCGAACCGAGGTGAAACGGGTATTGCCGCCAGTTCCGATCCCCGACTTATCAGCTTGCTGTATCAAGAGCGGAGAAGAGTTCTTCCAGACTGACCGTGAATTGACCTGCGCGCAGGGTTGAGGTCACACGCGCAGGCTCCGCGACGGAATGATATTCCCATGCCGTGCGTTTGACGGGGTCGATGATCCAGCAGAAGGGGACTCCCCAGGCGTGATATTCCTCGCACTTGGCAAGCATTGTGCCCAGACGGTCCTCGGGGGACAGGATTTCGCAACAGAGCAAAACGGCCTCGGTAGGGTAGGGACTGTGAAGGGCGGGTGCGGCGATCACATCCGGCACAAGATACCTGGTTGCAGAGAGCCTGACAGTCACTTCCGGAGCCGCCTGCAGCCCCAGTTTACGGAGCATGACCACCAACATAAACTCGAGCAAACCGTGAAAGGTCGTGGGCATGGGTTTGGGGTAGAGCACGCCCTCGCGGTACTCACAGTTGGGTTTTTCCGAGTAGCGGAGATACTCTTCGACCGGCACTAGAGTGGTGCTGCTCATGAGCACATTCTACTCCCTCCGTGCGGATTCAGTCGAGTGGGGCTCACGGGCGAGTCAAGCCTGGATGCTCGGCTTCGCGTCGAATCCACTATCGACGGCGCGTTCCAGGTTACTACGGTCCCAGTTCGCTAAGTTGGCTGCGGCTTCGTAGGTTGTCTGGAAGAACTCGAGCAGCGTTCGATCCGGGGAATCCGACTGGCGCATGGCATCGTAAGGCAGAATGAATTCGCCCAGATCCTTGCTGTAGAACGCGGCTGCCGGCTTGATTGACGCCTCGGCGAATCCGGCGGGCTGGGGATATGCGTAGGCATAGAACGCGGCGTATGGGACCGCGCCACCGCCGGGCCAGAAACCGCAACTGCTCACCTCGTGCGAATAGGCCTCGCGCGTGACGAAGTCCGGGAGATTCGGTATACCTCCGGGATGTTGAGGCGCGGTCCGCCCCGAGAAACGCGTGACCGCCAGATCGAGGCCACCCCAGAAAAGATGAACCGGGCTGCACTTGCCGATGAACCGGGCACGGAATTCCTTCATGACCCGGTCCGTCTGAACGAGAACTCGCCAGAATCGATTGGCGTATTCCGGCGAGTAGGAATTGTGGGTTTCGTCCTGATCGAAATTCAGCGGGTCGGTCACCTCGTTGGGTTTTCGGCAGATATCGACATGGAGATCCAGTCCCGCCATTTCAGCCATGAGACGCCGATAGAAAGCCGCCACCGATTGAGGTTCGAGCGGAAAACCAGCAGCGCGGCCGTCACTCGATTGAACGGCGAGCCGGTGTCTGGTGAAATCGAAATCGATCTGGAACGTCCGAACGCCATAGGGAATTGGCGAAGTCGTCAGGCCGGTCGAGGTTACGTAAAGCGGGACATGCCAGGAGTGGTTCACCCACGGGCTTTGGACCAGACGGATCTTGCCGACGATCTGGTTCCACATGTGGAGTGTGGCGTAGGTATCGCTCCAGGCTTCCAGCGGCAGATCTGGCCACGTCTCCATCTACGCTTTCGCCTGATTCCGCTTGGCGCGGCGCAAAAGGAATTCGATGCGGCTGTCGGCGTCGGGGTGGGAATCGACCACGAAGTGCAGATCGGGGGTGCGGCGGAGGCTCAGGCGAGCAGCGAGCTCGTGTTTCAGAAACGATTTGGCATGGTCGAGACCGGCCATGACCTTGCGTTCGGCGTCGGAATCGATCGCTACTTTCACGTGGGCGTGGCGCATATCCGGCGAGACTTCCACGCTGGTGACGGAGACGTCGCTCAGACGCGGGTCGTCCATTTCAAAACCAATCAGTTCGGATAACTCCTCGCGGACAGCTTCCGAGACGCGCCTTGTGCGATTTTCGTCCATAAAATTTCTACAGCCATTCCAGGTTAGAGCGTATCAGCATCGGGCCGAGCTGGCTTTCCGCTTCGTCTTCCACGGCGCGCAATACCTGTGATGCGAAATCGCGGCTGGAGGATACAACCGCAGCCGCGACGACCGCGCTGTTGTGCAGATCCTGATCTTCGATTTCAGAAACCGAGACGTTGAATTTGCCGCGCAGGCGGTCCTTCAGACTTTTGACGACGTGACGCTTTTCCTTGAGGGAGTGGGCGTGGTCGATGCGAAGTTCCAGGGTAAGAACGCCGACTGTGGCCATCTCACTATGCGACTTCGACGGCTACCCTCTGGAGCACGTAGCCCTCGATGATATCGCCCGGATGCATATCGTTGAAGCTCTCGAGCGTGATACCGCATTCCATACCGCTGCGGACTTCGCTGACGTCGTCTTTGAAACGCCGCAGCGAGGCCACCTTGCCGGTATGGACGACGACGTTGTCGCGAAGCACGCGGACGTTGGCGTCGCGCGTGAAGCTGCCGTCCAGAACCAGACTTCCGGCCACGGTGCCGATCTTCGACACCTTGAACGTCTCCCGGACCTCGGCCTTGCCCTTGTAGACTTCTTTGTAGACCGGAGCCAGAAGGCCCAACATCGCCTTCTTGATCTGATCGACCACCTCGTAGATAATCGTGTGAAGGCGGATATCCACCTTTTCCTGATCCGCCGCGGCTGCTGCATTTCGTTCGGGGCGGACGTTGAAGCCGAGCACGATGGCGTTGGACGCTGCCGCGAGCAGGACGTCGGATTCGTTGATGGCTCCGACACCGGCTCGGAGTACGCGAACCGTAACTTTGTCGGTGGAGAGTTTTTCGAGCGTATCGCGCAGGACTTCGGCGGAACCGCTGACGTCCGCTTTGAGGATGAGCGGCAGTTCGTGCACTTCCCCCGCCGCCATCTTGCGATGGAGTTGTTCGAGTGTGAGACGGCCTGTCTTCGCGAGTTGCACGGCGCGCTCTTTTTCAGCGCGATAGAGAACGATCTGCTTGGCTTTAGCGGTATCGGTGACTACCTGGAAGTTATCGCCCGCTTCCGGGAGACGTTCCAGGCCGAGGACTTCGACCGGCATGGACGGCCCGGCTTCCTTCACCGGCTCGCCGCGATCGCCAATCATGGCGCGGACGCGGCCGAATACGGTGCCGCAGATAAAGTCGTCGCCGACACGTACTGTGCCGTTGCGAACGAGGATGGTAGCGACGGGGCCGCGGCCACGATCAAGCTTGGCTTCGAGCACGCTGGCCATGGCGGGACGCGCCGGATTCGCGCGCAGATCGGCAATTTCCGAAACGAGGAGAATCATTTCGAGCAGCAGATCCAGATTCGTTTTCTGGCGCGCGGAGACGGGGACCATGACGACATCGCCGCCCCATTCTTCGGGCTGCAGGCCGCGATCGGCCAGCTGCTGTTTGATGCGGTCGGGCTGGGCATCCGGCTTGTCGATCTTGTTGATGGCGACAATGATCGGAACCTTGGCGGCACGGGCGTGATCGATGGCTTCGAGAGTCTGCGGCATGACGCCGTCGTCGGCCGCGACCACGAGTACAACGATGTCGGTGACTTTGGCGCCGCGGGCACGCATGCGGGTGAAAGCTTCGTGACCCGGCGTATCGATGAAGACGATGACTTTGCCGTTGTGATCGACGTGATAAGCGCCAATGTGCTGGGTGATGCCGCCGGATTCTTTGCCGGCCACGTTGGCGCTGCGGATGGCGTCGAGCAGCGACGTTTTACCGTGATCCACGTGGCCCATGATGGTGACGACAGGCGGGCGGTGGAACAGATCGGAATCTTCTTCCGCGGTTTCGACTTCCTGCATAGCTTCTTCTTCGTACGTGACTGTCGAAGTGGAAGCGCCGAATTCGCGCGAAAGTTCGGTGGCGAGTTTGCCATCGAGGGTCTGGTTGATGGTGGCGAAGATGCCGCGGTCCACGAGTTTCTTGATGACCAGGTTGGCTCTGACATCGAGCTTTTCCGAGAGTTCCTTGACGGTGATGCCTTCCGAGATGGTGATATCGCGGTTGATGGGCGGCTGAACGGCCTGCTCGCGGCGCATTTGCGGGCGGAGGATCTTCTCTTCGGCGTCACGGCGGCGGTCACGCGGGCTGCGCGGACGCTTGTTGGGCGCGGGACGGCGGGCGGTGTTGTGATCGGGTGGCGGCGGCGCGCCGGGGCCGAGCAGAGGCGCTCCGCCACGCGACGTGGGATGCATGGGGCGCGGTCCACCGGGGCGCTGGCCGGGACCAGGCATGCCGGGACGGACGCTGCGCGCCTGTATGGAGGGCTGACCGGGACGCGGTGGTCCCTGATAAAGCGGTTGACCTGGGCGTGGCGGCGCGGGACGCAGCGGGACGCCAGGGCGGGGAACTGCCGGGCCGGGCATTGCGGGGCCGGCTTGTCCGGGTCTGGCCGGGTGACCGAGACGCGCGGCAAGATCGGCTCGCGGAGGAACGATGGGTCGGGCGCCGGGCTGACCAGCGAAGGCCTGGCCGCCAATCGGTTGGCCGGCGACTGGACGAGGCTGTGCGGGAGCTGCCGGGCGCGGTTGACCTGGAGCGGCCGGAGGACGCGGCGTGGGAGCGATGGGCACTCCGGGGCGCACATTCTGGGGCGCGGGCGGTGCGGACGGCCGCGGTGGCGTTACCACCGGTTGAGCGGGCGGCAACGGCTGGCGCGGTCCGGAAAGGATCTGGCCCGGGCGCGTGCCCGCCGATGGAATTGGTTTCGACGGCGGCGGAACAGGACGAAGCGGCGCGGACGGCGCAGCGAGCGGCAAACCTGGGGGAGGAGCTATCGGCGATGCGGATCGCGGCCCGACCGGCGGATGGATCGGCGCTCCGCGTCCGAGCATGGGGGGGCGCAGCGGAATGGCGCGCGGCTTGTTGTCGTCCGCAGGAGTCTCTTCCTTTGGCGCAGACTTGCGATCATCCGGCGCGGGGGCGGCCGGAGCGCCTGGTTGTGCGACTTCGGCGGGCTTGCTTTCCGTTTCGTGCGCCAGGGCGGGCGGCGCGGAGGAAGCTCCGGCGGCGCTGCGCTTCTGCGAATCGACAGGGCGCTGTTCGGGCGCGCGCTGAACCTTCGGGGATGCTCGCCGACCGGAATCTTCGGCGTCGTGCGACGGCCCGGCTTCTTCGGTTCGTGGCTGGGGGGCTTCAGTTCGCCGTACGATGACCGACGTATCGCCGCCGAAATAGCGTCGTAGCTTCTCGGCGTTGTCGTCGTCGATCGAGCTGGAATGGGTCAACGCCTCGGTGATACCGAGATCGTGTAGTTTATCGATGACCTCACGCGACTTAACTTCGAGCTGCCGCGCCAGCTCATTGATTCGGATCTTACTCATGTTTAAGGCGTTTTCACTCTACCCGGTCGATTCAACAACAACTCCCTGCAAACACGGGGGACTTAGGGCGCTGGTGTTTCCTTCACGTCGTGCGTGGGCACAGATTCTCCCGCCGCCTCCGTCTCAGCGCCTGCTTCGACCGATTCACTCATCGTAGCAGAAGCGTCCGATGCTGTACCGTCGGTCGCCGGACTCGCGGAGCCTTCCGGTTCGGCAGCTTCGTCATTTGAGGGGGCCGGGGCATTGGGAGCAGCGGAAGGTTCCTCTGCATACTCCTGCCCGTAATAGCTGTTGATGGCCTGCTGGATGAGGCCGACCGTATTTTCGTCGATGCCTTCCAGCGCTTCGAGTAATTCGGGCGTCATGCTGCCGAGCTTCTCGACTGTGCCGATATCACCCTTCACGAGCGCGTCGACCGTCGCTTCCGCCAGCCCGTACTCGATCAGAATGGAAACCGGAGCGCCCGTCGAAAGCAGTTCGATCGCGCCCTGCACTTCCTGACGCTTTTCTTCCTCGCTCTTGATGTCGACTTTCCAGCCAAGCAGCTTCGCGGCCAGGCGGACGTTCTGTCCCTTCTTGCCGATGGCGAGCGACAGCTGCGAATCGTCCACAATCACTTCCATGTGGCGTTCTTCGGGGTCGATGATGGTCACCCGCGTTATCTTGGCCGGACTCAGCGCGTGCGTTGCGAACTGCACGGGTTCATCGGAAAACTCGATAATGTCGATCTTCTCGCCGCGCAGCTCGCGAATGATCGATTGCACGCGCATGCCCTTCATGCCGACGCAGGCGCCAACGCAATCCACATCGCGATCACGGCTGGAGACCGCAATCTTGGTGCGCTCGCCGGCTTCGCGGGCGCAGCCTCTGATCGTCACCGTGCCATCGTAAATTTCCGGAACTTCCTGTTCGAACAGGCGCTTCACCAGCTCGGCATCGGCGCGCGAAACGACCACGCCCGGACCTTTGGACGACTTATCCACCAGCTTGATGACACAGCGAATCCGATCGCCCACGCTGAAGCTTTCGAGGCGCGACTGTTCGCGCTTGGGCAGGCGGGCTTCGGTCTTGCCCAGATCCACGACAAGATCCAGACCTTCGATGCGCTTGACGGTGGTATTGATCAGTTCGCCGACACGATCGGCATACTCGCGGTAAATGGTCTCGCGCTCAGCTTCGCGAACTTTCTGAAAGATCACCTGCTTGGCGGTTTGCGCGGAGATGCGGCCGAGCGCGTCGCCCGGTTTGGCAAAACGCAGTACGGCACCGAGTTCGGCTTTGGGATCGACGCGCTGCGCTTCCGTTAACGTCATTTCGATGGCCGGGTCGGTAACGGTTTCGACGACAGTTTTCACCGCGAAGAGCTTCAGCCCGCCGGAGCGGTCGTCGAAATCGACTTCGTAGTTCTCATTGGTGCGGAAATGCTTGCGGGCAGCCAGAAGCATGGCGTCTTTGACGGCGTCCAGAACGATCTGGGTGTCGATGCCTTTTTCTTTGCTGAGCAGTTCAATTGATTGATAGATGCTGTCCACGATGATTCCTCAATCCTGTTTCGTCGATTATGATTGCGTAACGATTTACCACTCAAACTTCAGGTTGGCGCGGTCGACCTGACCGACCGGAAACGTCACCTCGACGCCGCCGGGAAGCGCGACCGTGACGGCTTTGGCGCTGTCGTCGGCGCGGGCAATCACTCCCTCAAAGTGCTTGAGAGGGCCTTTGGCGGCGGTTTGCTCCGGGGGGGCCGCGATCGGTTCCCGCAGGACGACTTTGGCCTTTTCGCCCACGAAACGCTCCCAATCCTTCCACTTGAGCAGCTTGCGTTCCACGCCAGGCGAGCTGACTTCCAGACTGTAAGTGCCGTGGATGGTGTCCTCGGCGTCCAGAAGGGTTCCAACCTGCTGAGAAATCAATTCGCAATCGCCATGCGTGACGCCATCGGGCTTATCGATGACGATAAGAAGCACCTGATGACGCCCCGCGCCCTTGAGGTCGATCTCGACGATTTCGATGCCTTCCGGTTGCGCGACGCGTTCGGCGATTTCTTCGATTTTCGCGACGATGCCCGTTCGATTCATGTCCGATTCCAATAAAAAAGTGGGCTTTCGCCCACTGCCTGAGTCCGACCACTAAAATTCGAGTATAGCAGAAATGGGAACGTCGCAAGAGTCAGGTTGTTCCTACGAACGTTGCCCGACTACCGAATGCAGGGCCACGCTAACTCGCGCCCCGCATTGGACCAGACGCCAGGGGTGTTATCGGGCGGCTTTGCGGTGCAGAATAACCAGCGCACTCAGGCCCATGACCATCAGAGCCATAGTGCCTGGTTCCGGCGTTGACACAGCGAGGTCCACTGAATCGACCGACAAGGTTTCGCCACAGCTTTCCTGGCACCCCCCGGTCAAGGCCTCAGCCACCCAGAGCCCGTCAACCGAATCGGTTCCCAGGGATGAATACGTTGAGAGCCAGGTCGTCAGCGTGTTGGCGTCCTGCTGGCCCCCGGCCAGATAGGTGCCTGTCGTGTTGTCAAAAAGATTAAAGAGCGTCGCGTTGGGATCCAGGCTCATGGTGGTCGCCCCGGCGCCGTTAATTCCCAGGTCCTGAAATTCGATCATCAGAATCTGGTCGCCGGCAGCGCCCTGGCCCAATGAATCTGAAGGGTCGGCGAACGAAAGCAGAAAATAAGGACTAACCCCCGACTGGTCCGCATCGAACGTCACTGAGGCGGTCGCATCCGGCATGTTCCCGAGCGTCAAACCAGACGGCAACGGCTGGGTGCTGGCACCGCTGGGACTGGTGCTGGTGTTCCACATGAGTTTCGCATAGTTCGTGTCGGGATTGACCTGGAGCGTCTCCCCGCTCCCTGCGCCGCATGTTCCGTCCTGCGATCCGTTGAAAGGAGTGAATGTCCCCCCCGTTCCGCCCTGAAGGGCCTGGTTTGGACAGAGAATCAAATCCGCCTTTGCGAGGCCGGAAGTCGCAATACCGAAGGCCACAATGGCGGTTGCGGAGAATCCAAATCTAAGCGCTTTTATCATGCTGGTTTCACCCTCTCGTTTCAGCGATAGTGCCACCGTACCACGGACCGGGCACGATGCAACAGCCTGGAGGGTGATGATTCATACTGACCACGCACGCGCGGTGCCCGCGCCTTGGTCCAGACCCCGGAAATTTCGAAATGGCGATGGTAATGCGTGTCGATCAGGCCCTGCGAGCGGCGCGGGGGAGTACCAGCAGGACTGGTACATCCGGCAGACGTGGCTTATTATGGTTACGCAGGTCTGAAAGCAGGCCTGAAGACCGTTTCTTCCGGCTTCCAGGTAGAAAGGAGGGGCATGCCAGTCCAGGCGCAATCGACGACAGAAAATGACGCGAAGATGTTCTGCGCGAAATGCAAGACCGCAAGTCTGCGCCGCAGAACGCCGGGCTTTTTCAACCAGTTGACCTCGTTTTACCCCTATACCTGTGGCCGCTGCGGAAATCACCAGAAGAAGTTTCGATTTACGGTGGTTACGCTTTTGCCGATTCTGTTTCTTCTTGTGGTCCTGGGGGGCTCGTTCTGGCTCTGGGGGAACCGGCCGGCCTTTCTGACAGGCTTGGGCGCCGGTACCGACACGAGCGCTGCCGCACCTGCACCCCAGGCGGATCAGGTGGAAGCTCTGGCGCGGGCGCGCACCGCCGCGGGCGGGGATCTTTCCACGTTCGAGCAGATGATGTTGCGCAAGCCCCGAGCGTCCATGGACAATGCGACCGTGCTGAAACTGGTGAAGGCGAGCGTCGGCAAAGACGTGATCCTCCAGCTGATTCACACTTCGACTGCGGACTACGATGTGAGCGCCAACGCCATTATCGAACTGAAGGAAGCCGGCGTGGACCAAGGGATCATTCTGGCGATGATCAACGCCAGCTACGCCACCCACTGAGCGTCGTTCGCGGGCTGAGACAAAGAAGTCCTCGCCGTAAATTCGTTAATTTCAATACATTTGACCCCGGTACTGAGGGGCACATTCCTGGTTTCAACCCGCTAATCGGTACTTTTGATTCTTTGCAAACCAACCTGGAACGGGTTATCTATAGATGCTTGATCGCCCTCTTTAACTTTGGTTTACGGCGGTCCCCATGACGGACGACAGATTGGGTCAGGAGTAGAAAAGGCAATGACGATAAACGTACTATCAGGAAGATTTTCTAAAGGATTCATTGGTTTAGCGGGTGGCGTACTCGCGTTGGCGGGTATCGCTTCGGCCGAGACTGTAGTTGTCGCGCCTGGGCAGATGGGCAGCTGGAGTTTCTCGACTGTTCAAGTTTCGCCTGTTGACGGCAGTTACGTTCCCTGCACTCCTTCAACAGGGGTCTGCGGCAGCGGCTCGTTGGACTATGGCCCTCCGGCTCCGGGGGCGCCTCTTCTTGGAGTTGGCAGCGCCGAACTCCAGACCGGCCCGGGCGGTGGAGACGGCGAAGCAAAAATAGACTCCAGCGCCCTGAACGGGGATTCACTTGGTGCCCTCACCTCGTTGAGCTACAGTGCTTACGACGTCACGAATAACGGCCAGCAGTTTCCTTACTTGAAGCTCTATGTGACTTGGGACGTAGGTCAGACTCAGGAATCCGACGCGCTCTATTTCGAGCCTCCGTACCAGACGCCGAATACCGGCAGTCCAGACCCGGACCTTCCCAACCAGGCGACTCAAGCGGACACTTGGCAGACCTGGAACGCGTTAGCTGGTGGCTGGTACGACGACGACGGCAAATGCAATCCGGGAACGAGTGAGGCCCCTTCGAAACAGGGAGTCTGCTCGCTGGAGGATCTTGTAAGTTTGCTGGGAGTAGCGTCGATCAATGACATTACCATCGACGGGACGATCGCACCGGACGGCGATGGCTTGAGTCTCCGCGTAGGCGGTTCCGAGCCTGCCGACGACTACGACGCCTACGTGGATAACGTTACCCTCGGCGTTTCAGGTACCGACACCACCTACGACTTTGAACCCGTAGTATCGGCATCGACGCCCGAACCCGGAACCATCGCACTCTGCGGAACCGGGCTGTTGCTTCTCGCCGCAGCGCGACGCAGGAACGTTTGGGGAGGCAGGTAGCCAGCCCGAGTCGAGTAAACCCGCCCCGCTGCTTCCGCAGGGCGGTGCCTTGTGAGTTGGTATGCATGCTGGAGGCGCATTGGTCCGGCTCGATGTGGCTGAACTCCGGCGGTCAGCTCGGAGGCGGGAAGGAGCTTGCGCTCTCCATCCCTTCTGCATGATCTGACGGCCACATGATCTGTGCGCGCAGGAAATTGGGGGGCGCAAAGTCCCCGGAATCGCGTTTTCGGGCGGATCTGCGCGGTTTTTTTTGGGGGGGGGTACTGGGGGATACATTCTGAGATTTCCCCTCTAATCGGTACTTTTGATTCGTTGCAAACTTACTTTGATCGGAGTATCTATAGATACTTGGTCATCATCTTTAACTTTCGTTAACTGTTGAAGTATGGCTTTTGAGATCGTTCGGTGCGGCGCGTTTGCCTCCAGGCAGCGCATTCAGACGAGCGGCGGGATATCCGGCAGAATAGCTGGAGCACAAGGGAGGTTATTTGCTGAAAACAAAGTACATTCGGCTGTTTCAGAACGCAACGACCGCGCGTAGGATGGGCTTTTCCGGAGTATTGGCTGCCGCCATGTTTCTGACGGCGGGCGTTGCATCCGCGGAATTCGTCGCTTATACCGGCCAGCCGAATACCCTCAAAGAACCGCCGTTACAGGCTTATGGCGGTAGCCTCGGCATGGATTTCACCGTTAACTCTGCCATCAATGTGGATGCGATGGGCGTATACGACGCCGCCGGGAACGGCGTTATCAACGGGACACTCCAAGTCGAGATTTTCGAGCACAATGCGGATAATTCCTGGACCCCTATTACGGCCACATACGCCGAATTTACCAGCGCCAATCCGGGGACTCAGGATCTGGTCAACGACGGCCCTTACGACGTGTATCAGGCGATTTCGCCGGTGTTGCTCGATCCCGGCAACTATTCTGTTGTGGCTGTCGGGTTCAGCACGCAGGATCCGAACGGCAACACCGGGGATGGGAGCTTGGGCGCGACGGAAGACAATAGCGGACTCCTGACATATACGGGATCTTCGCGATACAACACGGACGAGAACGACGCGTTGGTATTCCCCACGACTGTGGACGGAGGTCCGGCCAACCGGTACGATGCCGGAACATTTGAATTCAGCGAGGCGCCGGAACCGGCAAGTTTTATTTTGATTGGCATTGGGCTGTTGCTGGCGGCGTTTGTCGGGCGTCGCAGGCAAAAGTCACTTTTGAAGGCTTAGAAATAGCCGGGCAAAGTCAATAGAACCATTTAGAACGATTCAATTTTAAGGAGCAGACACAATGAAGCAACTAGCAATTTTGGCGATTTGTACTCTTAGTGCGGGGATAGCTCCCGCGATGGCCGAGACGTTTGACTTTAGCCAGCCGCTGACGCTGAGTCTGACCGAAGCACCGGGTGTATGGTATACGGATAGGTCCGCGCCAGCCGGATTTGTTTCTCAGGCGACCGCACCGGACTCGACAGCCAACACACTGGAGGAGTCGATCGACGGGAGCCAGCAGCCGTCGGACTCGTTCTCCCAAACGCAGGGCCGGGGATACGACCTCGCCCCCGGAGATACCATCGCAACAGTCAGCCTCTACGTTTCGTCAGCCTGGGCTACCTCGGGCCAGCCCGCAGCCGGGTTCTGGTCCGTGGGGACCGATGGTTCTGATAATATTCCCCAGGATTATCCGATCATCGAATACCTGGGCGCCAACACGAACGTCGCTGATCCTGGTTATTGTGTTACTCCTACTCCCACTTGCGCTAGTAGTATTAACGCTGCCGGGTTCTATGGGTATAACGATATTGACGGAACCTGGCAGTTTATCACCGCGGGTACTGACGGATGGAATAGCTTGACCATGGCACTCACGGGGAGTGGTGTCGAATATACGGTGGACGGCACCTCAATCGCCGATGTCTCCAGCGGATCCTCTGTTCAGCTTTCGGAGGTCATGCTGGAGGGATACAACAACGGGTCGTCTGGCTTGGGGTCCTATGACGTCTACTGGAACGGCCTGAGCGCCGCGACGACCCCGGAGCCGGGGACCGTCTCAACTATGTTTGGCGGCATGGCGCTTCTCCTGCTGGTGGGAGTGCGTTCCAGACGCAAAGCTTCACATTCGAACTAACCCGGAAACGCCCCGCGCCTGCTAGTATGGGCTCAAACGAGTGTACCGAAAACAGGCGGCGGCCCTTTGGCCTGCCGCCTGTTTTTTTCGTATCATTCACTTTCCATCGAACAGCCAGCCGAGCGGCTAATACCCGGGACAATAGACGGATAAGCAGAGTACTTTCCGAGCTGCGACCGTCAGGGAATTGGTATGCAAAGCCTCGCAGGCAGGTACCGAGCCTGGAAAGGGCGATTCTTATTTGTTGGGACTATCTCCGGCCATCGAACAGCGGCGCTACGTCTGTTCTCGCCGATGACTTGGGATCTTCCTTCACCGCGACGTCGTATTCGCGCCGTGCCTTTGCCTGATCCCCGGTTTTCGCCAGGACTGCGGCGAGGTGGTAATGCGCCAGCGGGCGGTCCAGCGATTTCGCCGATTGCTGGAGGTACTGAACTGCGGTATCGTATTTACCGGCCCGGTAAAGAATCCAGCCCAGCGTGTCGGCGACAATCGGATCGGAAGGCGCCAGCGCGCGTGCTTTTTGCGCCCAGAAGATTGCATCATCCATCTTGTTGGGACGCGAGGCCAGGAAATCCGCCAGGTTATTGATGGCCGCCAGATTGTTCGGCTCAAGTTGCAGGGCCTTCAGGTAATCCTGAATGACGGCGTCCGGAGATCCCTGTTTGGCATCCAACTCGGCGAGCATGATCCTGGTTTTGGCGCTGTCGTGAGTCTTGACAAGAGTCAGGAGCCTTTGCCTCGCCTGATCGGGATGACCATCCCGGATATCCAGCATAGCGAGATCAAGTTCCGCATTCGGGGCGCCCCCCGATGATGCCTTCGCCGCTTCAAACGCCGCGCGTGCGCCCTTGTCGTCGCCAGCCCCGGCCAACTCAGCTCCCAGGCCGCTCTGCAAAACCGGGTTCTTCGCAGCGGCATCGCGGAGCAGGGCAATGAACTGCTGTTCCTGCCCCTGCTGGCGCATCACGCCGCCGAGCAGTGCGAGCATTGTCGGGTCCGCAGGCGCGTTCTTCAGCGCTTCTTCCAAAGACTTTCGTGCGCCATTCAGGTCTTTGCCTCGCATACGCAGCAAAGAATCCTGATAGAGAAACCCCGGAAGACGCCTCGTTGCCAGAGCGACATCCACTCCCTTACGCGCCGCGTCCCAATCGCCCACAGACATGAGGGCGAGGTTATGGTAGAAAAAATACTCTGCCGTGCGTTTTTCCGCGGGGCTGGCCTGTTCCAGTAGCGTGAGACCGTCCCGCGCTTTACCGGACGCGACGAACAGACGCGCCAGGTCGATTCGCGCCGGAAGTAAGCGCGGGTTGTACTTCAGGGCCTGGGCGAGAGCGTTTCCCTGTTTCAGGGTGTCGCCGCGCCGGGCCGCCAGGCGGGATTCCTGATAGCTCAACGCGGCTGAACCTGCCTTGAGGTCGTGCAGTGTGCCGATGTCGCGCGTGGCGCCGTCCAGGTCGCCGTCGTCTAGCGACATGGTGGCGCGCTGGAGTAACGCTGTTTTGTCCTTCTTATCCTTTGCGAGAGTACCTTCCACGACGGCCCGGGCCTCTTTCCTGCGTCCGGAGGAGAGCAGAAGAGAAGAGTATTGGTCGCGTAATTCCGCGGCGTCGCCATGTTCCTTCAGGGCACGCTGAAACTCGGCTACCCCCGCGTCAATTTTGCCTTCGGCGAAAAGAATGCGGGCAAAAGCCCCCCACATCTGTTGCTGGGGGAGCTTGGCCAGTTCCTGCGTCGTCGTTTCTGCACTTTTCGCGTCATTCGTCATGAGTTCCCGGCGCAGACGCAGCTGGAGCGCGGGACGAAAGTCGCGTTTCAGGCCGAGCGCGCGGGCAATCTCCGCGTCCCCGTCCACGAGGTCTTTTGTAGCCAGTGAGACCTGGGCGCGGAGAACTGCCGCATCCGGGGAATTCGGCAGTTGCGAAGTCATATCGCGGGAAATGTCGATGGCGGTCTGGGTGTCGCCTCTGGTCGCATAGAGCGCGATGAGAATGGCGGCCGTATGGACAGCGTCCGGGTCCTTTGCCGCGAGGTCCAGAAGCCGCCTGGCCTCCGCCTTGTCACCCAGCTTCGCCTGCGCGACAGCAAGCGCGCAGGCGGCCTCGGTATTGCCCGGATGGGCTGCCAGGTAGCCGATCAGCTCATCACGCGCTTCCGCGACCGTTTCCGGCTTCTCGCTGCCTACTTTGAGGAGTGCGAGCTCGTGTTGGGTCCCCTCATGCTTCGAATCCAGCGCCGCGGCTTTCTGGAAGGTCGAGAGCGCCTGCGCGCGAGCACCGGCGGCGATGTACGTCATGCCGAGTTCGTAAACGGGCTCGGCGTCTTTCGGCATGTTCTGGGCGGCGACCCTGAACTCAATGGCAGCCTTCTTCAGGTCTTTTTTCGCTCGGTAGTCCCTGCCATTTTTCATGTGCAGGGCTTCGCGGCCCTCCGGGGTTTTGGGGCCGCAAGCCGAGAGTACTGCCAGTCCCGCAATCAGGAAGGCACGCGCCAGCCCGGCCGGAACTCTGGCTCTGAGCCAGGCGGGGGACCGGGTGGAAGACTGCGGGGATGGGGTGTTCACAGGAGGCATGGGCTGCCGCGCTATTGCGCTGCTCAATCCAATCGCTATTGTATCTTGGATCGCTTGTGGGAAGGGCAAATATGAACGGGACAGTGGTCTGGCGGAGTTCCGGTACCACGAACTTTGACGAGGTCCAGTGTCTTCAGACGCCGCAGCGAAGGAAAAAGCAGAAGCATGCGTTGCGAGCGCACACTCCTGCTGTCTTCACTTGCTTTGAGGTTACCGTTACGCGCGCTTGCGGGGCCGAAGCAGACCGACCCGGATGCGGCAGCGTCTCGGAGCAATCTCGCTGCCGCTTTGCCGGAGAGCGACGTTGCAGGCGTGGGCACTCGGAATACGAAGTCAGTCGGGATCCGAACTGGATGGAAGACTTGGCTACATGCTCAACTCCGCGTGTCGCAACTTCATCGCTATACTCAGATTTCCGTGTTCCTACCGCTCGAAAAACAAATCCAGGCCGCATTTCGCGAGGGCCTCAACGTCCGCTTCGGAGTCGATATGGGGGTTGTTCTCGAACAGCCCCGTCAGGCCGATTTCGGAGAACTCGCGGTTCCCGTCGCGTTTCAACTCGCCAAGACGCTGAAACAGCCGCCAAAGAAAAGCGCCGCCGAACTGGTGGATGCTGTCGGCGATATTCCCGGTGTTGCCGCCATGGAAGTGGCTGGCAATGGCTACATCAATCTGCGGCTGGATCGGGGCGCGCTGGCTGCGGGTCTGTTGAATCCGCCGCCCGATGCCGCCGTGCCTTCCGGAACTTCTGGCAAAACCATCGTCGAACACACCAATATCAATCCGAACAAAGCCGCGCACATCGGCCACCTGCGTAACGCGCTGCTGGGCGATACCTTCGTCCGCATGCTGCGGGCGGGCGGTAATCGGGTGGAAGTTCAGAACTATATCGACAACACCGGCGTTCAGGTGGCCGACGTAGTGGCCGGATTTCATTTTCTCGAAAAGAAGTCCCCCTCCGATGTGGCGAAGCTGATCGCCGCTCCGCGCTTCGATTACCTCTGCTGGGATCTCTACGCCCGCACATCGCAGTATTACAAAGATCATCCGGAAGCGCTGGCCTGGCGCGCTGAAGTGCTGCACGGTGTGGAAGCTGGTTCTGGCGAACTTTCGGAACTGGGCCATCTGGTGGCCGACGCCATCGTGAATCTGCATCTGGCAACCATGCTGCGGCTGAATATCCAGTACGACGTGCTGCCGCGCGAGAGCGAGATCCTGCATCTGAAATTCTGGGCGTCCGCGTTTGAATTGCTGAAGGAACGCAAAGCGATTTATCTCGAAACGGAAGGCAAGAACAGCGGTTGCTGGGTGATGCCGCCCTCGGCCTTCCGAGGCGCGGACGAAGCCAACGAAGACAGCAAAGTGATTGTGCGCTCGAATGGCACCGTCACGTATGTTGGCAAAGACATCGCTTACCAGCTCTGGAAATTCGGCCTCTTGGGCAAGGATTTTCATTACCGCGTTCTGACCGAATACGCGGATGGCAAGAAAGTCTGGGTTTCCACCGATCAGCCGCAGTCCGGCCCCGATTCGGCAGCGACACCGGCATTCGGACGCGGGCAAACGGTTTACAACGTCATCGATACGCGCCAGTCTTATTTACAGGATGTGGTGGTCGCGGGCCTGCGCGCGCTCGGCTTTGAAGAGCAGGCCGCGAAGTCGATTCATTTTTCGTATGAAATGGTGGCGCTTTCGCCGCGCTGTTGCGCCGATCTCGGGATTGACTTGTCGGAAGAAGACGCGAAGAAGCCGTATGTCGAGGTTTCGGGCCGCAAGGGACTCGGCGTCAAGGCCGACGATCTGATGGACAAGCTGGTGGAAAGCGCGCTGCGCGAAGTAGCGTCGCGGCATCCGGAGGATAACGAAGTCGCGCAGTTGGCCGTTGCAACGGAAATTGCGATGGGAGCGCTGCGCTACTTTCTGCTCAAGTTCACGCGCAATACCGTCATCGCGTTCGATTTCCAGGAAGCCCTTAGTTTCGAAGGCGAGACCGGACCTTATGTTCAGTATGCGGCGGTGCGGGCGTGCAACATCTTCCGCAAGCTGGAAGATCGCGGCGAGGCGATCCCGGATTTCGCTGCGGTTCTGACCCCGGATGCGATGGCGCGCCAGTTGGCGCAGAATGAAGTCTGGCAGATTCTGATGTCGGCGGCCAAAGCGGATTCGGTGGTGGATCGCGCGGTGACCGCAGGCGAGCCTGCCCATGTGGCGAAGTACGCGTTCCAGCTTGCCCAGACTTTCAACCTCTTTTATCATCAGTACCCGGTGCTGGCCGAACCGGATCCGGAACGCAAGGCGTTTCTCCTCTGGATGACCGAATACCTGGCGCAGCAACTGGAACGCACGCTCGCGGTGCTGGGGATTGCAGTCCCGGCCTACATGTAGAACTAAATATGCTGCTCGCACTCGACGCTGGCAATACGAATATCACGATCGGTATTTTTCACGGCGGCATGCTGGCCGATCACCGGCGTCTGCGCACCGTCCGCGAACAGACTTCCGACGAGTGGGGGATTCTGCTGCTCAATCTGCTGCGCTACGCGGGGCTCGATCCGGCGGCTATTGACGGAATCATCATCTCGTCGGTGGTGCCTCCGCTGAACGCGGCGCTGGCGGAAATGTCCCGCCGCTATTTCCGCACCGAGGCGATGTTTGTGACGGCCCAAACGGATACCGGGCTGATCATCCGCTATGAGAACCCGTCCGAAGTGGGCGCCGACCGGCTCGTGAACGGCGTTGCCGCTTTCCATAAATACGGCGGACCGTGTGTCGTGGTGGATTTGGGAACCGCAATCACCTTCGATGCGATTTCCGCCAACGCGGAATACCTGGGGGGAATTATCGCCGCCGGAGTGGGCATTTCGGCCGATGCGCTGTTCAGCCGCACCGCGCGGCTACCGCTGGTCGATTTTCGGAAGCCAAAGACTCTCATTGGGGCCAATACGGTTGCCAGCATGCAATCGGGCCTTTACTACGGCGCGATCGGGGCGATTGACGGCATGATTGAGCGCCTCATCGCCGAACTCGGTCCAGGCACGAAGACGGTGGCAACTGGCGGGCAGGCCGAACTGATCGCCGGCGAATCGCGTTTCATCCACAACGTGGATGAAAACCTCACCCTCGAAGGCTTACGGCTGATTTGGGAACGAACGCGGTGAGCGAGACCCACACCTGGTCCAGCTATTTTAACTACTTCACGGAAGTTGAGGAGCACTTCCAGAAGGCGCGCGGCACCAGCCTGTTCCTGCTCTCGCCGCTCGATTGGGCGCTGATCGAATCGTGGAAAAACTCCAATGTGCCGCTGGAAGCCGTGCTCCGCGGCATCGACGTGGCGTTCGAAAAATGGCGCGCGAAGCGTTCCCGCGTCCAGATGGTGAATTCCCTGGCGTTTTGTTCGCAGCCAGTAATGCTCGAAGCCCAGCGTATGGCCGATGCGGGAACCGGACAGGCGTCGGATAAGCCGCGCGAAGCGGAATCGCCGCCGTTTGCGAGCGAGGACCTGCGGCGGTTCGTCGAATCCAACGCGGCGGCTATTCGTGCCACCGGAATTGCGGAATTTGAGCCGGTGGCGGCTTCGCTCGACCGGATAGCAGTGGAAATCGCCGATTTGGCCGGCGATCCGGAAAAGCTGGAGCAGAGGCTCACAGTCCTGGAGCAAAAGCTGGTCGCGCTGGCCCGCAGCCGCCAATCGGACGATCAGGCGCTCGCGACGCGCGTTCGGCTGGATTCCCAGCTCGGGCCTTACAAAAGCAAGATGACCGCCCCGCAAATTGCGATGCTGGAAGCACAATTTCTCGAAAGAGCGCTGCTCGAAAGCGCGAGTTTGCCCCGATTGAGTCTGTTTTATATGGGTTGAATCAGACTTATTGCATTTGGGTCAGTAACTTACGGGAAGTGGTATGGTTAGGTACACTTGCTTCCTGTAAAAGTGCATTTACAGGGGAATTATGGTAGCCTTAATGTCAGGTTGTTCGTCCTGTAACCGTTTTTGCGGTACGGCGTCTAACAAGATGCTGGTGCAGGATACTCCGACCACCAGTTTTTGCCGAAAGGTGTCGCGCATCCGAAAAGGGTGTAGCGATCCAGCCAGCAGGTGCCCTCCTCCGAGTGCCTGAGGGCTTTTGGTGAGGCGGCAGGCACCTTCCTCCGAGTGCCTGCCGTTTTTTTTACGCCAGAGGATTCGGAAATGCTTCCGGATCCCGCTCCACAGACTGGTGAAGGCACTGAAAGTCCTTTTCCACCAGAACGTGAACCCCGGAATCTGAACCCTCCATCGTGACTTCCGTGCTGTCGTCCGCCCAGTCCATCACCAACTCGCTCGGCAACGCCACCTGGATGGAATCCGCCGCGTAACTCACGGAAATCTCCGTCGTATCCAGGGAACTGACCACCGAATAGGCAAGCGTTTGGTTCGCCGGAAACCGGATGGCGCATTCGACGAGCCCGTGCTCCCGCAGGCGAGCCACCTCGTTCCGCGTTAAACGGAGACGTAGCGAGTCGTCCTGTATCCGAAGTTTCATGATCGAAGTGCCATTGATTACGCCGCGCGTTCCTGAGTCGTCAGTTCCGGACCGGCGAGCAGGCCCGCGCGAACCGCAGAGTCCAGACTCCATTGTCTCCGCCAGACCGGGCCGAGATAAAGGAGCGCCGCAAAGCCGAGGGCCACGGCTCCCGCGCACGTATAGAAACCTGACCCAAAGCTCCCCGTGCTGTCCTTCAACTGGCCGAGCACGTTCGGAAGCATAAAGCCGCCCAACCCTCCGGCCGCGCCCACCAAACCCGTCAGCAGGCCGACGCGATCCGGAAAACGCTGCGGCACGAGCTGGAACACGGCGCCATTTCCCATCCCGAGAAACGCCATCGCCATCACCAGCAGCCCCACCGCCGCATAGATTCCCGGCAAAGTGCCCACTCCGGCCAGGCAGATCGCAACACCCGCCAGCAGCGCCACCAGCATCCGGTAGCCGCCAATCCTATCCGAAAGCAACCCGCCCACGGGCCGCAGGAAGCTGCCGAACAGAACCACCAGAGTGGTCAGATCGCCCGACTGCACTTTCGTCAGGTGATACTGATCCCGGAAAAAGATCGTCAGAAAGCTGGCCAGGCCGACGAAGCCGCCGAACGTCAGGCTGTAGATGAAACAGAACCAGCCGGAATCGGCAATGCGCAACACGGCCGCGTAGTCGCTCCAGGTTTTTCTTTGTACCTTACGCGGCGCGTCTTTGGCGAGCAGAAGAAACAGCAGCCACACGATCGTTACCGGGATCATGGCGATTCCGAAAACGGAGTGCCAGCCAAAGCGCATAGCAAGCCGCGGCGCAAACAAAGTAGCCATCAGGGTGCCGGAGTTTCCCGCACCCGCGATTCCCATCGCCAGCCCCTGATATTCGGGCGGATACCAGCCGCTCGCGAGAGGCAACGCCGCGGCGAAGCTCGCGCCTGCAATTCCCAGCAGTAACCCGAGCGCCAGGAACTCTCCGAAGGAATTTGCCACCTGCCAGCCGAGGAACAGCGGAACCAGCGAGAGCCCCAGCCCGATCAGGCCCGTCTTCCTGCCGCCGATGCGCTCCGTCATGAAGCCGAGAATCAGCCGGAAAAACGAACCGCCCAGCAGCGGTACCGCGGTCAGCATCCCTTTCTGCGAAGTCGTCAGCTTCAATGCCTCGCCGATGAAGGGGCCGAGCGGGCCCAGAATTACCCAGACCATGAAACTGACATCGAAATACATAAAAGCCGAAAGCAGAGTAGGCGTGTGCCCGGCCTTGCGAAAGCCTCGTAGCGACATAATTTTCTCCCGGTTCAGGAACTTCGATTGAAGATGCGGGCAGGCTACGAGGACTGCACGCGGAGAGAGACTGCTTCAGAATTTATACGTGATCATCATGTACGGGTAGGTGTACGGATTTCCCGGCGTGACGACCTTCAGAAACTGGCCAGGAAGAATGTGCCCGACTCCGGCTCCGGCGGTGAAGGCCTTCGCGAAAGACCAGGTTCCCGTCACGTCGAATTCCTGCCCGACATGAGTTCCCGCTGTACCCTTTGGCGACAGGAAAAGAGCCGTTCCTGACGCGTTGTAGAGCGAATCCGTCGCGCTGTCCAGCCACCAGCTGTTGTATTCAAACATCGCCGCGACGTTCTTGCGCGGTTTCACCTCAAGGCCTTCCCGAAGGTCTCTGATGTTCTTCCACCCAACCTGATCGTCGAAGCCCATCTTGTCGTGCCCTGTGGGGTAAAGCTGGTCGAAGGTGCCGCGAATCCCGTCATGCGCGTTCTTATCTCCGCCCGCATAGTTGTACTCGAAGTAGATGCGCGGAGCGAAGCGAACGGCCATCGTTTCGCCGACCACCCAGTGTCCGGCCCACGACTGGATCTTATCCGCGCCAAGCGAACCGAACTCCCGGACCATTTCCGCTCCGTAGTCGATACCGAACGGCAATTTGCTGCCGACGATGCGGACGCCGCCGATTTTTTCGTTCAGCTTTGAGATGACGCCTTCCTCGTTTTTGAGGCCATGCTCCAGGCGCCACATGGCATACGGCTCAATAATGAGGCGCGGACCCAGTTTGTCGATGCCGCCATAAGCGCCATGCAGGTTGTTGCCTTCCAGATGATGATCCCAGGTTCCCGTGACCGCATTCACAATGGATGCGGCGAAGATATCCAGTCGATAGCCCTTGTAGCGCGCGGTGCCGCGAATAGCGTCGAAGTTGCGTTCGAGGTTGGTGTAATTCGCAATGCCGATGAGGCGCTGATCGCCATACGCGAGTTCCTGTCGTCCCACGCGCAGGCCAAAAATATCTTTTTCGACATCGCCGAACTCGCCGTAAACCTGGCGGATATCCCACGTGTTCTGGTAAGGCGGCAGGGCAGGCGATTTCTCCAGAGCGCGGGCGTCCATGCCTTCCACAAAGAACTTCATCCACGCCGTGGGCTTGATCGTGAGATCGAGTTTGAGACGGCTTAATACATAAGCGTCCGAGGTATTGGGTTTGAAACTTCCTCCGGTGTAGCCTTCAAAGCGGTCGCGATATTCGCCACCGAACATTAACCAGGAGGGAAGTCCCTTATTAATAGTGGCCGCGGGAGCTTCTATGACTCCAGCGGCATCTGGCGGGCCTGTTTGAGCGGACGGGGTCTGGCCGGCTAACGCGGCGGCCATGGAGAGCCAAAACAAAGTAATCGCCGGTGTGGTTTTCATTATGAAATTCTTTCTTTCCTAACGTGCTTTTCCTTTCGTTTTTGTTACAAATCCCTTTTGCCCTATTCGATGGCTGCGAGCGGCAACTCTGCCATTTCCTCCATTTGCGTCTCACGCGAGGGGTTTTCCCGCGGTTTGAACGTCAGCCAGAGCGCAATCCCCGTCAGCCCCGCCCCGCCGACAATATTGCCCAGCGTGACGGGAATCTGGTTCCACCACCACCATTGCGCCACGGAAACTTTTGCGCCGAGCATCATTCCCGCCGGAATAGCGAACATGTTCACCACAGAATGCTCGTAACCATGCGCGAAGAACGTAGTGATGGGAAGCCACATTGCCACGATCTTCCCTAATGTCGACCGCGACGCAAACGCCAATGTCGCTCCTACCGTCACCATCCAGTTGCAAAGAATCCCTTTGACAAAAGCGGTGGCCCAACCGGCTCCGCCCAGGCCGGCATAGACAAGAGTCTTCTTCGTCGCGACCTGACGGAGCTGATCGCCGAGCGCGCCACCGTTGCCAGTGCCGAAGTTCGTGATGGCCGCGTAGAACAACAGAGCATAAAGAACGCTACCCAGCAAATTGCCGATGTACACCCAGGTCCAGTTGCGCAGCAATGCTCCGAAACTAATCCGCTTGTCCATCAGCGCCGCCGCAAGCAGCGCGAAATTTCCCGTGACCAGCTCGAGCCCCAGCAGCACCAGAATCACGAACCCGACCGGGAAAATGATGGCGCCCACAATGCCGGGTGCCCCCTGCGCGAGGGCGACGAATACGAACGAGGTGGCATATGCGAGAAAACCACCCGCAAGGACGCTGCGGATCAGAAGATCCGAGATCGGGAGTTTCGCTTTTTTCTCCGCCGCGCAGAGAGCTTCGGATACAATTTCAGCCGGTAGGACGTAGTCCATGAGTTTTTCCTTTTGACCTGTCTTGCGATTACGAACGAACTGCGATTGCGCCGATGGTTATCAATTACCGAAGGGTTCAGGCTGCTCTTTTCCTTCGTCTGCGCGCCGCCACGGGTACCGCGACTTCGACAACACCTTCGCTGACCCGAACTTCATATGTGTCCACCCGAACCGAGACATCTGGTTTCAGCACCTCGCCGGTTTGCAGGTCGATCTTCCATCCGTGCAAAGGGCACACCACCGCATGACTCACCACCGGTCCGCAATCGAGCGAAGGTGCTCTGTTGCCGGTCACGATGCCATCGCAGAGTGGTCCGCCGCGATGGGGACAAGCCGCGTCGATTGCCGCGAACCGGTCGCCAAGATTGAAAATCGCGATCTCGCAGTCGCGCACCTGCACGCTGCGGCCCTCGCGCACCGGGATATTTTCTTCACCGGTGACGCGTATCCAGTTGATGGCGCCTGCGCTCATTGGATCGTCGCCTCCATTGGCCGCATCGCTTCAATCTGCACGAACTGCGTCGGCGTGGGGTTCTTGCGGTCGAGCCAGGCATCCTTCGAAAGCGCCTTCGCCTTCTGCAATCGGCGCAGCAGCACCCGTTTTTCTTTGGGTTGAGCGTAGACCGTGGCTTTGCGAATCTTTTCGATCCCCAGCCTCTCGACGAAGTCGTAAGTCCGTTCCAGATAGTTGCCGTGTTCGCGGTAATACTGGAAGAACAGCAGCGCCGCTTCGAGCGCTTCCTCCGTGGTTTCCACCGTGATCAGAAGATCCGCCTTGCGCACATGCTTGCCGGCCGCGCCGCCCACCACAACCTGCCAGCTGCCCTCCTGGCCCACCAGGCCGATGTCTTTCACCGTGACTTCCGCGCAGTTGCGCGGGCAACCCGTCACGCCCAGTTTGGTCTTGTGCGGTGTGTAGAGATTCTCCAGCCGCCTCTCCAGCTCGATCCCCGTGGCCATCGCGTCCTGCACGCCAAAGCGGCAGAATTCCGTGCCCACGCAGGTCTTCACCATGCGTACGCCCTTGGTGTAAGCCTGGCCGGAAGGCATTCCAAGATCGGCCCAGATTGCGGGCAGATCGGATTTTTTAATCCCCAGCAGATCGATGCGCTGCGAACCCGTGACCTTCACGGTCTTCGCTTTGTACTTTTCGGCGGCGTCGGCAATGCGGCGCAACTCTGCCGGAGTGGTGATGCCGCCGCGCATGCGCGGGATCACGGAAAAAGTTCCGTCGTTCTGGATATTGGCGTGAACGCGATCATTAATGAATCGCGCCGAGCGGTCTTCTTCGTGATCGCCGCACCAGACCACATCCACCAGATAACTCAGCGCCGGCTTGCAGATTTCGCAACCGATGCCATCGCCGTAAATCTCCAGCACTTCCTGCACGCTCTTCAGCTTTTGCGTGAAGATGATCTCGCGCAGATTGTCCTGGCTGAAGGGCACGCACTTGCAGAGAACTTTCTTGCCTTCTTCCACGAAATCTGGCGCGACAGCTTTCAACAATCCTTCGCACGTCCCGGCGCAACTGCCGCAGCCAGTGGAAGCGCGGGTGCATTCCTTGAGATGCGCCATCGTGCGAATACCGCGTTCGTGGATGACCTGAATGATCTTGCCCTTGGTCACGCCCATGCATCCGCACACAGTTTCGCTGTCGGGAATCTCGGCGATCGACGATCCCTTATCCGAAACCGGCTCCGGGAACAGCAGATTGCGGCGGCGTACTTCAAGATCCGCACTGGTGCGCAGCCAGTCCATATAGCGATTGCTGTCCGAGGTATCGCCCACAAGAACGCAACCGGCCAGACGGTTGTTGCGGACCAGCAGTTTCTTGTAAACGCCGGAGCCGGGATCTTCGTAACGCACCACATCCGCGCCCGGCGTATCCAGAAATTCGCCCGCGGAGAAAACTTCCACACCCATCACCTTGAGCTTTGCCGCCGGTGCCCAGCCTTCGAACACCGGGCCGCGATTGCCCGTAATCGTCGCCGCCAGAACTTTGCCCTGATCGAACAGCGGCGCAACCAAACCGAATGTTTCGCCGCGATGCTCCGTGCATTCGCCGACCGCGAAGACGCGCGGGTCGGACGTTTCCATGTAGTCGTTGACGATGATGCCGCGATTGCATTGGATACCCGCGCGGCACGCCAAATCGGCGTTGGCCCGAATGCCCGCCGCGATCACAACGACGTCAGCCGGAATTCGCTCGCCATCCGACAGTTCCACCGCTTCCACTTCGTCGCGCCCCAGCAGTGCTTTGGTTCTACGGCCGGTCATAACCCGGATTCCCAGCGCTTCCATCTTCTGCCGCAGGTAATCGCCCGCCGTCGAATCCAGCTGGAAGTTCATCAGCGTATCGACTAAATGCACCACCGTGACATCGCACCCACGCACCTGCAGGCCTCGCGCTGCTTCCAGACCCAACAGACCGCCGCCGATAATCACCGCGCGCTTGCCCGGCCCCGCGACGCGCAGCATCCCGTTGGTATCGTCCATCGAGCGGAAGGTAAATACGTTGCGGCGGTAGATGCCGTCCACCGGCGGAATAAAGGCGCTGGAGCCGGTGGCGAAGATCAGCTTGTCGTAACGAGTCACGCTGCCGTCTTCGCCCGTCAGAGTACGGAGTCTGGTGTTGACGTCGATGATGCGGACGCCCAGGCGCAGGCCAATGCCGTTTTTCTGGTACCAGTCGATGCCGTTGATCGTGATCTCGTCGGCTTCGCGTTCACCAGCGAGCACGCTGGAAAGAAGAATGCGGTTGTAATTGGCGTGCGTTTCGTCGCCGAAGATCGTGATATCGAACTTGTGCTTGTGCGAGAGAATATTTTCGAGGCAGGCGACACCGGCCATGCCGTTGCCGATGATGACTAACTCTTCCATCGGGTTCTCTCTTGCATGCCGAGCGGCTGCATGGGGATTGCGGGAGTGCCGACGGCGTGGATGATTCGTTTGGGAAGTGGCAGGGACACGACGGGCGTCCTCCTTTTCGTGAAATAAAATTCTCGGAGGACGTTCGGGGTCCCGGGCCTGGCTGATAACTGACGACAGGAAACGGGAACTGCGTTGTTCCCCTGACTTCAGGTTAGTGCAGACAAAGCGGATAAGGCCAATTCAAATGTTCGATACCCCCAGATGGAATTGCTTATGTTAAGAAAAAGTCCGGCAGCGCGCGGTAGCCAGTTTGTGCGTTTGCGAACAAATATACGCGGCAACGTTATCGGCCTGTCAACTTTCGGCAGCTTGTGCCTCGTGATGTGAAAGCGCACAATGATCTCAGTTGTTCTCATACTTCGTTTGCATAACTGGCGGCCTCACCCCGAAAGGGGCGAGGCCGTCCGTCAAGTAGTAGTCTGAAAGCAGTGGACAATCCCCCTTCAGACGGGAACTTCTCCGGCGAGGTTCATTCAGTTGACCCACCGATCCTGGAACCGGCGCTCGCCGAACCCAAAAAATTCTCGCCACCTGTAATTGAATCCGCTCTCCCGCAAAGACCCGGCGTTCTGATTTGCGCCCTGGGCGGCCTGCAGGCGGGCGTGGTCGGCGTCATCTGGATGTTCCTGTGCTTTTTCGTCGCGGCTTTTTGGGGTGGTGGCGGGACATGGTCGGTTCCGAACCTCCTTGCCACTTACTTCTACGGTGAAAACGCATTCCAGAACGAGTTCTACCGGACCACCTGGGCAGGGATCGCGCTGATCGTCGTTCTGTACGGTCTCATCGGAATTCTGTGGGGAAGCTTCTGGAGGGAGCGTCGCAGACCGCTGCTATCGTTTTACGGCGTGATGCTCGGTGTCGGCACGTACTTCCTTTTCTTTGATTTTGTCTGGGAGCACGTAAGTCCGACGATTTCGCTGTTCGCTCCGGTTCGACCGTTGGTGGTGGCGCATATGCTCTGGGGCGCGGCGCTGGCCAAATCGCCGGCCTATGCAACCCGAATCGCGGCGGCGCTCCGGTCGACGCCAGTTTCCGGCGGTGGAGCACCATCGTCGGGTCAATCCGCGTCCAGTCAGGATGCCGCAGAGATTGTCAGCGGACAAGTGATCCGATAGAGCGGCTGGTCGCGCAGCAATTCCGCGCTGAACCGGCTGGCCGAATTTTGATACGCGCGGGAGTGTTGCTCCAACACACATTCCTGGCTCTCACTCCGCCCCGCGACGCGCACGCCGCCTCCACTGGTTTTCGTCACGCGATACGCAATACGGGCTCCGCCGTGGATTGCCGCCGCTTCGAGTGACAGTGGCGATTCCATGACAAAGTGCAGCCCCCCATCGAGGCGGATCAGTAGCGCGAAGTCGTTCGGTTCCGCGCTGTCGTCCGAGCGGGCAACCTCGAAAATTCGCTGCGCGTTATCGAGGAATGCGTCCACTGTGGGACTTATCGGCGACCGGACGAGCGTTTAGAGGACCAATATCCCGAGCCACGGCCTCTGCGACTGGCGAGCCTCCCATGCCGAAGCCTCGGAAATCGGGTCCGTCTTGTAAAAGCGATTTCGCCGCTGCCCCTGCGGTTCCGGCCTGAAACGCAAGCGATGTCGATCCGCGCGAATCCGTGGCTGTTGATTTTGATTATTCGGTCCTGACACCCCGCCTGCACGGTCCGGGGCAGGGCGATATATTGAAATTTACCCATGAGCCACAACACGTTCGGCACTGCCTCCACCCTGCGGGTCGCAGGGGCGGATTATCGCTTCTTCAGCTTGGCAGCCCTTGAAAAGAAAGGTATCGCGAATATCTCGCGGATGCCGATTTCGCATCGAATTCTGCTGGAAAATTTATTGCGGTGCGAGGACGGGCGGAAGGTGAACGCAGCCGACATCGAGGCCGTCGCGCAGGGGCAGATCGGCGACACCGCGAAAGAAATTCAGTTTATGCCGGCGCGCGTGCTTCTGCAGGATTTCACCGGCGTGCCCTGCGTGGTGGATCTGGCGGCGATGCGCGATGCGCTCCAGGCAATGGGCAAGGACGCGACGAAGGCCAATCCGCTGATGCCCGCCGATCTGGTGATCGACCACTCGGTGCAGGTTGACGAATACGGCACCACCGGCGCGTTCGACTTTAATGCGCTGATGGAATTCCAGCGCAACAAAGAACGCTACATGTTGCTGCGCTGGGGTCAGACGGCCTTCCGGAATTTTCGCGTGGTGCCGCCGGACACAGGAATCGTTCACCAGGTGAATCTGGAATATCTGGCCGATGTTGTGTTTCGCGCGAAAGGCGCGGACGGCGTGACTACGGCTTATCCGGATACGCTGGTCGGAACGGATTCGCATACGACGATGATCAACGGGCTGGGCGTCGTCGGCTGGGGTGTCGGTGGAATTGAAGCCGAGGCCTGCATGCTGGGGCAGCCGATTTCCATGCTGCTGCCCGCCGTGGTGGGGTTCAAACTTCATGGCAAACTGCCGGCCGGTTGCACGGCGACTGACCTTGTGCTGACCGTCACGCAGATGTTGCGGAAGAAGGGCGTCGTCGGAAAATTTGTCGAGTTTTACGGCGCCGGCCTGAGTGCCCTCAGCGTGGCCGACCGCGCAACCATCGCGAATATGGCGCCGGAATATGGCGCGACCATCGGCTTCTTCCCGGTGGACGATGGCACGCTCGATTATCTGCGCACGTCGAATCGCGATCCGCATCTGGTCCAGCTGGTGGAAGCGTATTCAAAGGAGCAGACGCTGTTCCGCACGGATGCATCGCCGGATCCCGTGTTTTCCGCATCGCTCGAACTGGACCTGGGAAGCGTAGTGCCTTCCATGGCAGGTCCGAAACGTCCGCAGGATCGTTTGACGCTGCCGGAAGTTGCGGGTAATTTCCACGCTGCATTTAAAGATGCGACCACGAAGAAGGCGACCGTTTCCGTGGGTGGCCAAACCGGCGAGATGGGCAGCGGCGCGGTGGTGATTGCCGCAATTACCAGTTGCACGAATACATCGAATCCCAGCGTGATGATGGGCGCGGGTCTGCTGGCAAAGAAGGCCGTCGCGAAAGGCCTGACGAGCAAGCCCTGGGTGAAGACAAGTCTGGCGCCAGGTTCGAAAGTGGTGTTCGATTACCTGACAAAGGCCGGCTTGATGGAGTCGCTCGAAGCGCTGAAGTTTAATCTGGTGGGCTATGGTTGCACCACGTGCATTGGCAACAGCGGTCCGCTGCCGGATGAAGTCTCAGCCGCGGTGAAGGCGGACGACCTGGTGGTGGCGGCGGTCCTGAGTGGCAACCGGAATTTCGAAGGGCGAATTAATCCGCAGGTGAAGGCGAACTATCTGGCTTCGCCGCCGCTGGTGGTGGCTTATGCACTGGCGGGGACGGTCGATATCGATATGGCTTCCGATCCGCTCGGTACAGGCAGCGACGGCAAACCGGTTTATCTGAAAGACATCTGGCCCACTCCACAGGAAGTGGACGAGGCGATCCGCTCGACGATCAACGCCGAGATGTTCCGCACATCGTACGAGCAGGCGTTTCAGGGCGACGCAAACTGGCAGCATCTCCCGGTTCCGGCGGGCGATATTTTTGCCTGGGATGAGAAGTCCACCTATATTAAGAAGCCGCCGTATTTCGATGCGATGAACGATCCGAACGCGCCGATTGCGGATCTGAAAGGCCTGCGCACGCTGGCGCTGCTGGGAGATTCGATCACGACGGATCACATTTCGCCGGCGGGTTCGTTCGCGGCTGGCAGTCCGGCGGGGCAATATCTGATCGGCCTCGGCGTGCAGCCGAAAGATTTCAATTCTTACGGCGCACGGCGCGGGAACCACGAAGTCATGGTGCGCGGCACGCTGGCAAACGTTCGGCTGCGGAATCAGATGGCTCCGGGAACCGAAGGCGGATATACCGTCCACTTGCCGGATGGCGAGCAGATGTTTATCTATGACGCGTCCGTCAAGTATCAGAAGGAAGGCGTGCCGCTGCTGATTATCGCCGGGAAAGAATACGGATCGGGATCGTCGAGGGATTGGGCGGCCAAGGGCGTGATGCTCCTGGGCGTGAAGGCTGTGATCGCGGAAAGCTTCGAGCGCATTCACCGGACGAATCTGGTCGGGATGGGAGTGTTGCCGCTGCAGTTCGCGCCGGGCGAGAATGCGGCGTCACTGGGCCTCACTGGCTTGGAGACGTTCGAGATTACGGGCGTCCGCGAGGCCGTGGAGCGCGGCTCACGCGTGAAAATAACGGCCGGAAGCATCGTTTTTGAGGCGATTCCGAGAGTCGATACCCCGCAGGAAGCCGAATATTTCCGAAATGGTGGGATTTTACCTTTTGTTTTGAGGCAGTTGGCCGCGCAAGCGTAAAATCCTTTCGTTAGTCCTCCATTAACAAAACGATATCGTGTTATCATTTCGTTATGGAATTCCTAACGAAAGGATCGCGCGTCGTCGGTCGCTACGTCGAGACGGCATACGGCACCGAAACCGTCCGCGCCTACGTTCCGCCGATCCTGCCGCCCGATCCGGCGCTGAAACTGGATGGAATCCGGCAATCGCTGGAACGCGCCACGCTGGCGGTAGGTCGTCTGGACGGTCTGACTGCGGCTTTTCCCGATTTAGCGCTGTATATCTACTCCTGGGTTCGCAAAGATGCGGTGCTTTCCTCGCAGATTGAGGGCACACAATCGTCGATCTCCGATCTGCTGATGTTCGAGAACGGCGATGCGCCGGGAGTGCCGGTCCATGACGTCCAGGACGTTTCCAACTATGTGGCGGCCATGAGTCATGGGCTCACGCGCATGCGATCCGGGTTTCCGCTTTCGCTGCGCCTGATTCGGGAGATGCATGAGGTGTTGCTATCCCGTGGCCGGGGTGCAAATCAGCAGCCGGGCGAGTTCCGCCGAAGCCAGAACTGGATTGGCGGGAGTCGTCCGGGGAATGCCGCCTACGTGCCGCCTCCGCCGGAGTTGGTGGAGGCGTGTATGGGGAGCCTGGAGCGGTTTCTTCACGACGAGCGGCCGGATTTGCCTGTGCTCGTGCAGGCTGCCCTGATCCACGTGCAGTTTGAATCGATCCACCCGTTTCTCGATGGCAACGGCAGAATCGGACGGTTATTGATTACCTTGCTGCTCTGCGCCCGCGGAGTGATGAAGGAGCCAATCCTCTACCTGAGTCTCTACTTCAAGCAGCATCGGGCGGCCTATTACGACCTTCTTAACCGTGTGAGAACAAAGGGCGATTGGGAAGATTGGGTTCGTTTTTTCGTTTCCGGTGTTGAGGAGACGGCGAACGAAGCGGCGGATGCGGCGCGGCGGATGATGGCCCTTTTCGCCGAGCATCGGAAGCAGATTGAGACGCTGGGACGTCCGGCGGCCTCGGTGCTGCTGGTATACCGGCACATGCAGCGGACTCCGATTCTTTCTATCGTGAAGGCCGCCCCTCAGATCGGGATCTCCGCGCCAACGCTGGCGAAGTCGCTGGAGCATTTGCGGCGGCTGGGGATTGTCCGCGAAATGACGGGGCGGCAGCGCCATCGCATGTTCGTATATGAGCCATATCTGGCAATTCTGAACGAAGGAACGGAACCAATTCGATGAATGAAGGCAGACCCAGCCGCACGGCGCAAAGAGTGGCCGTGCGGCGGGCCTCGCACCAGTTGCTGGACCGGCCGCTGGTATTCGAGGACCCGTATGCGCTGAAAATTATCGGAGCCGATGCCGCCGCCGCGACCGAAGCCAAAGCCGACGGTCGTATTTCGGGCTCTTTTCGCGCATTCATGGCCGTTCGCAGCCGTTACTCGGAGGATGAACTCGCCGCTGCCGTCGCGCGAGGAGTGCGGCAATACGTCGTACTGGGCGCAGGCCTCGATACTTTTGCCTGGAGAAATCCCTTCCCGGAAGTTCGCGTTTATGAGGTCGATTTTCCCGCGACCCAACACTGGAAGCGCCAGCGGCTGGCCAACGTCGGCATGGGCGAACCTCCCTCGCTGACGTTCGCGCCAGTCGATTTTGAATCGCAAACGCTGGCGGATGGCCTGCGCGCGGCCGGTTTTCAAGCCAACCAGCCAGCCTATTTCTCGTGGCTGGGCGTTACGATGTATCTGACCCGCGAAGCATTCGAATCGACCGTCGGCTTTATCGGGAGTTTGCCTGCGGGTGGCGGCGTGACCTTCGATTACGCGGTGGAACGCTCTGAACTGGGAGTGTTCGAGAGACTGGCGCTCGACGGTCTGGCGCGAAAAGTGGCTTCCATCGGCGAACCGTTTCAATTGTTCTTCCGGCCCGCGGAACTGGCTGAAACGATGCGGCGTCTGGGGTTCCGCGAGATCGAAGATATGGGGCGGGACGAACTGAACGCCCGGTATTTGAAAGATCGGGCGGACGGGCTGCGCCTGAGGGGCGGGATCGGACGCCTGCTGCGAGCCCGGAATTTGTGAGAAGATAGCAGCGTCGGGAGGTTCAATGCCGAATCATCAGTCTGCGACTCCGTTCGACAACATCGAGAATTCCCACGAATATGTTTCCCTGCTGGCAAAAGCAGTGGAAGAAGCGCTGGCGGAGGTCGATGCCGATATTGCGTTTGCCTCGGACTCGGAAGCCGGCCGCCGCAAGGAAGCCCTGCAGTTGGTGCGGTTCCACCTCAGCAAGCTCTCTACTCACATGACTTCCAGCAGGCGAATCCTCAACGATTTGCGCACCCTGCGGCGGTTATTGCTCGAAGAACGCCTGATGGAAACTGCGCTCCGGCGCGGCGCGTAGAACACAGATGGCAATTTGTACGGCCGAACGGAGCCAGGCTCTGAAGTTTGGCCTTTCCGGTGACCAGGAATTCCGGCAAGTCTGTGTGGGGCAGGCGGTTCCGCCTGCCCTGGCCGAGCGCTGCGTGGCGATTCGGCGTCTACGATAATTCCGAAACTGCTCTAATTGAAGTGGGGGTTTCGTGGGATGCACACCGAAATACTGGAACTGTTCCGGCGCGGTCCGGAAATACTGGACAGCGCCCTGCGGGGCGTGTCGGAAGACGAATCGCGGTTCGTTCCGGCGCCAGGCAAGTGGACCATACGGCAGATTGCTCGCCACCTCACCGATACCGAGATTGTCGCCGGCATGCGATTGAGGCAAATCATCGCCGAAGAGAAGCCACAACTGGCGGTGTTCGACCAGGACTTGTGGGCTGATCGTCTCGCCTACAACGATTGCGACATCTTCGATTCAGCCGCGAAATTCCGTGTCCTGCGCGAGGATATGTCGGCGATCCTGGATTCATTGCCTGCCGCTACTTTTGAACGCCTCGGCGTGCATCCCGAACGCGGAACGGAGACCCTTGGTGCGTGGGTCTCGCGCTTCGGAATCCATGTCGAAAAGCACGCGGGCCAGATCCGGCGGATTCGGGAAAGCTGGAGCGAACGTTGAAATTCCGGTGGGCGATTCTTGCAGTTGTCCCCATCGCCCTTCTCGCTGCTGATGATGCTGCGCGGTGGTGGTCATACATCGAATATCTGGCGTCGGACACGCTCGAAGGTCGCAATACCGGGAGTGAAGGCCATCGCAAGGCTGCCGAGTACGTCGCAGCGGAATTCCAGCAGGCAGGCCTGAAACCGGCGGGTGAAAACGGCTCTTACATTCAGCTGGTTCCGTTTCTGACCAAGCAACTTGACGAAAGCCAGTCTTCGCTTGCGTTGCGTACCAGTGCGGGCGTGAAGCGGCTGCGGCTCGGAGAAGACGCGATTATCGGCACGCGGGTGGATCCCGCATCGTCGGTGGACGCGGACCTCGTTTTTGTCGGATACGGGCTGCGCATCCCGGAAATCCGGCACGACGATTTCGCGGGTATCGAAACTAAAGGCAAAATCGCCGTTTACCTTTCGGGAGCGCCGGGCAAGGCCCAGGGTTCTCTCGCGTCCCACTATCAGACGGGGGCGCAGCGATGGGCTGCCATGAAAAGCGCCGGAATTATCGGCGCAATTTCCATTGTAAATCCGAATCGCGTTGATCTCCCGTGGGCTCGCTCGGCGGCGAATCGTCTGCAGCCGACAATGCAACTTGCGGACCCGAAGACGATCGAAACGCAAGGCGAACAGATCGCCATTGCCTGGAATCCCGCGCACGCGGACGAACTCCTGGAGGGTACCGGTCACACATTCCAGGAAATTGTGGACGCAGCCGAAAGCGGAAAGCCGCTGCCGCACTTCGCCATTGATGCGCGCGTGCAGGCGAAGACCGTCGTGAAGCGCAGCGAAGTCATTTCGCAGAACATTGCGGCGATTTATCCCGGTACCGGCAAGGCAAACGAATACGTTGTGATGTCGGCGCATGTGGATCACCTCGGCGTCGGCACGCCCGTGAACGGCGACTCGATTTTCAATGGCGCGATGGATAACGCCGCTGGCGTGGCGTCAATGCTGGAGATCGCGAACCGCCTCCACGAAACGCACGTCAGGACCGCGCGCTCCATTCTGTTTGTCGCGGTCACAGGGGAAGAAAAAGGACTCCTGGGCTCGCGCTACTTCGCCATGAATCCGACGGTCCCGGTGAAAAGCATGGTGGCGGACATCAACGTCGATATGTTTCTGCCGCTTTATCCGTTCCGGATTCTCACGGTCTACGGGCTCGACGAATCCACCCTCGGGGCAGACGCGCGCGCGGTGGGGGCCGCGATGGGAATCCATGTGCAGCCCGATCCCGAGCCGCTTCGCAATGTCTTCACGCGCAGCGACCAGTACAGCTTCATTCTGCGGGGCGTGCCGAGCGTGATGGTCGATATCGGCAATGAGCGCGGCTCGAAGGAAGAGCAGATCGAGAAAGACTGGCTGGCAACGCGCTATCATGCACGTTCGGACGATCTCAATCAACCGATTGACCGGGCCTCGGCCGCGCGCTTCAACGATCTGGTGATGCAGCTTGTCCTGCGCGTCGCGAACGAGAGCCGGCGGCCTGAATGGAACAAAGACTCATTCTTTAAGCGCTTCAGAAAATGACAATGCTCCTGATACTTCTTGTTGCCTCAGTGCTGGGCGGGGCGGCTAACGCACTGGCGGGCGGCGGGACCTTCATCGTCTTTCCCGCTTTATTGCTGGCGGCGGTGGCGCCCGTGAAGGCGAACGCGACGGCATCGCTGGCGCTGCTGCCGGGAGCGATCGCGTCTGCCTGGGTTTATCGCGACGCGGTGCGCGGCATATCGAAGCGGTTTCTAATCACCATGTCGGCGGCGAGCCTCGCGGGATCTCTGGTGGGGAGCATGCTGCTGATGCATACCTCGAATAACACGTTTTCGCGCCTTGTGCCCTGGCTGCTGCTGATGGCGGCCGCGGTGTTTACCGCGGCACCGTGGCTGAGGCGCGTGGCGGCCGGCCTGGGAGGACACCAATCCATGGCAGTGCTGCTGGCCGGGCAGTTTCTCGTAGCGGGATACGGAGGCTACTTCGGCGCCGGCATGGGCGTGCTGATGATGGCCCTGTATCTGGCGGCGTCCGAAATGGACGTTCACACGGCTGCCGGGCTGCGAACGGTGTGCGCAGCGGCGATCAACATTCTTGCGGTGGGTATCTTCGCGTGGAAGGGCGCGGTCGACTTCAAAGTCGGGGTCCCTATGCTGCTGGCCGGGATTGCGGGTGGGTATGGGGGGGCGCTGGTAGTGAAGAAACTCAACGCGGAGGCTGTCCGGCGCGGCATTCTCATTTACGCGTGGGGTCTGACCGCGTGGTTTTTCTTTCAAATGCTTGCCTAATTTTCGCAATTGGTTGAGCCAATTTGTAAACCCAGTCTCCTCTGCATGGCTGGACCAATTTCGCCTAACTCCTGAATAATGCGCAACTTACGGGCGATTTTTTTTCAGCTATTTTGCGCAAATTGCTTGACGCGGATGCGGAACTGAAATATAGTTTCAAGCAGTATGTACCGTGCGGTACTTTTTACCAGGGATGTTTTTTCGCTACAACGCAGCCAGTGTAGTAAGGGGATATTAAAAAATGAGATCAAGTAAGTTAGTTGTCTTCGCCATGTTTGCGTCGCTGGCTTTATTGCCGACGGCTAACGCTCAAACACTTACGGGCCAGATCAGCGGAACCGTCGTCGATGCCGGCGGAGCTTCGGTTCCAGACGCGGACGTCCAGATATCGAACGACGTTTCCAAAGCGGTTCGTTCCTTTAAGTCGGAGCAGAACGGGCACTTTTCGTTCCCCGATCTGAATACGGGCAGCTACAGCGTTCACGTCACAAAACAGGGATTTAAAGCATATAACGAAAAGGCCATCGTCCTCGCGTCGGGCGAAACGCTCGATCTGCACGAACTCAAGCTGGAAATCGGCGACGTGGCCACTTCAATTTCGGTGGAGGCGAACGCCGCCCGTGTGCAAACCGATAGCGCCGACCGTTTCACCACGGTAGAAGCCGAAGCGGTTCTTGAAGTACCGAATCCGACTCGATTCTTTCTTTCGGCCACGCGATCCTTGCCGGGTGCCGCTGAAGTTGGTTCTGTTGGCGCAGGTACTGTCGACGGATCGTCGGCGGGTTTAGGCAGTGGCGGCCCGAACGTCGTGCTCATGCTCGATGGTATCGTCCAGCAGGATAGCGGCGCTCCGAGTACGGGCGTCACCAGCAGCGGTCGCTTTCCGGTTAACAACGATTCCGTGAACGAAGTCCAGGTTCAGGTCAACGTGATGAACGCGGAATTCGGTTCACGCGCCGGCGGTCAGGTCACGGTGACCACCAAGAACGGCACCAACCAGTTCCACGGCACCTTATATACGTACCTCCGCAATGAAGATTTCAACGCGAATACCTGGGCGTTCAACAGGCAAGCCTCGCCGATCGCGAAATCGCGCTACCAAAATCCCGGCGGTACGTTCAGCGGCCCGGTGCTCCTGCCCAAGCTGCCCTTCAACAGAAGCCGCACCAAGATGTACTTCTTCTATGCGGAAGACTGGCTGCGCAATAAGAACTCCGCGGTCAATAACTACACAATGCCCACCGATCTGGAAAAGTCGGGAAATTTCTCCGATACCATTCAGACGAATGGCACTCTGATCCCGATCTATCAGCCGGGTACGGTCAACGCGGCGACAGGCGTCGGGACGCCTTTCGCGGGCAACATCATCCCTGCGAGCCAGCTCAATCCGGAAGGAGAGGCGTTTATGAATCTTTTCCCGACCGGCTGCGCCTGGAACAGCAGCACGGCGAAGGGCACACTGGGTTCGCCGAACCTTGCCGGTTATTCGGTACCCTGCAGCATCGATCCGAGCGGAAATCACGGATATAACACCCAGATCTTACAGGTTCAGAGCGTCCCGCAGGTCAACCGCACGCTGCGTGTTGACTACAACATCACCTCCAAGACAACCATGTATGTGCGCCTGATCCAGAACCTCTACAACACGATCGGCATCAACTCAGGCCAGACCCTGGGCGGCACGGCGTGGGGCCAGTTCTCGAATACGAACCCGCAGAACGGCAGAGGCGATGTGGTCGAAATGACTCATACCTTCAGCCCGACCTTTATTACGGATTTCACGGCGGGCGGCAACTTCCTGCACCAGCAGAATCAGCCGGCCAATCCTACAGCGTTCAACGCGGCAAGCGATCTGAATACCTTCAAGTATCCGGCTTCCGTGGGCGCTCCGCTGGCAGGGACCCTCGTCAACCCGACCCAGGTGTTCGGGGGGAATTACCTGAACCTGATCCCCAACGTCAACCTGGGTACCAATGCAGCTCAGACGGCGGGTGTCGGCTATACCTCCGATACTCCCGCGTTTGGCTTTGACAGCCGGTGGCCGTTCGACGGCACGGAGTTCACGACGAACTACAGCAACAACTGGACGAACATCCGTGGCAAGCACACCTTCAAGTGGGGTTTCAACCTGGAACACGGCGCGCGTAACGTCAGCGTGTACGAGAACTACGACATTAACGGTACCTATTACTTTGGTAATGACACCAGCAACCCCGGCAACTCGAATTATCCGCTTTCCAACATGCTTCTGGGCCAAGTACAGTCCTATGGTCAGGATAACGAGAAGCAGACGAACCACGCCCGCTACTATCAATACGAGTGGTATCTGCAGGACACCTTTAAAATCTCTCGCCGCGTGACACTGGATTACGGCGTTCGTTTCCAGGTGATCCCGCAGATTTATTCGGCCGGCGCTCTGCTCGGCCTGTTTAACTCGGCGGACTACAACGCCAGCAAGACCGGCACGCTGCTGATGCCGCACTGCTCTGTGGCGCTTCCGGCGAGTGGCACCTGCCCCAACGCGGATTTGAATTCGATCAACCCGAAGACGGGCGCACTTTACCCGTACGTGGATTACAACCATTTCGATCCGCTCTCCTGGACCGGCTCGCCGTTCTCCGGGATTCAGACATACCCCAACGGGAAGATCTTCAACGTGCAGCATCCGCAGATCGGCCCCCGCATCGGCTTTGCCTGGGACGTGTTCGGCGACGGCAAAACGTCGGTTCGTGGGGGCTTCGCCATTTTCTACAATCGCGCTTACTCGGTGGATACAATTGCGGCCAGCGGTGGAACCACCGGGCCGATCAAGGTGTTCCCGAACTTCCAGTCGCCGACTTACTTCAATCAGACGTTTGCGTCGCTGGCAACCGCCCAGTCCTTCGTCGCGCCGCAAACCTTCATCGGCGGGAGTCTGAATATGCCCGATCCGACCGTCAATAGCTGGAGCTTCGGCATACAGCGGGATCTGGGCAAAGGTCTCGTCATTGAAGCCGCCTACGTCGGCAATAACTCGCATCACGCGAATGGCACGAATGACAATCAGAACGGAATCGCTCCCGATACCGTCTGGTCGCCGACTGGTGGAACGTGTAATGCCGTTGGCAATTGCACGGGTTCGCTTAACCCGGCTTACGTCAATCCGGTCCAGACGACCGCGATTCTCCCCATCAATCTGCTCCGGGCGTCGTCACCGAGTTACTACAACGGCATCGCGGATATTACAACTTTTACCGCGAACGGTGGATCGACCTACAACGCGCTACAGGAACAGCTCAACAAGCGCTTCGGCAAGTCAGTTAAGTTCTCCAGTAACTGGACCTGGCAGAAGACGACGGAAACAAATCCCAACCAGTATCTTCCCAATGCGCTTGTGAAGGTTGTGTCGGGCCGCAAGCAGGTTGTTAACATTCAGGTCAACTATTCGGTTCCCTCTCCCACCAGGCTCATTGGAAACAATTGGGCTACCCGAGGCATATTCGAGGGCTGGAAGATCGACGCTGTGCTGTCGTACTTTTCCGGCAATCCGGACAACGTGAGCTGCAGCGTTTCGAGCGGCACGCCCCCTGGCGCCTTCAACGGTCAGGACGGAGTCGGCGGTGCGATCCCGTTCCGCTGCAATATGACTGGGCCTGTCTTCCTGCCGGCGGGAACCGCTCCGTCGGCCGCCAATTACAACAACGTCACTGGCTCGACTTTCGATAAAAACCTGGTGTATCCGATCGATGGCACCAGCTTCAGCTTGCCGGCGCTCTCCACCAACGGCTTCGGTAATACGCCGCAGGTCGAATATTGGGGACCGGGCTATGAGAACGAAGACGTCAGCATTTACAAGGCGTTTACTCTGAAGAAGGAAAGCCAGCACCTGATCATTCGCGGTGATATCACGAACATCCGCAATCACTTCAATCCGAACGATCCGCAGGCGGCCCTTGCGTTCAACTACGCAACCGGCGCGCAGACCAATACGACGTTCGGCCAGGTCACGAGTCAGGCGGGTTCGCCGCGTGCGGCGGCTCTCTCGATGAGAATCACGTTCTAAGCAAGTGACTGAACAGCAGTAGTGGAAAGGGGCGGGGAGCAGACGATCTGCCTTCCGCCCCTTTGTATTTTTCGGGAACACCAGTTATATACTCGCTTCTGAGAAGGATCCAATAACACGTATGCGATACATTCCCCGCTCCGTTGTCCTTGTTGCCGGATGCATTTTGTTTACCGGCCTGTCATTCCCCCAAGGGCGTGGTGGCGGAGCCGCCTGGAATACAGGGAGCGGCGACGCGCAGCGCAATGCCTCCGCGCGAACCGACGACAGGATTTCGGCGGCAAGCATGCCGGGCTTTCAGTTCCTATGGAAAGTCAAAGCCAATAACGCAGCCAAGGGATCGTATTCGCTTTCGGCGCCGGTCATGGTCGATCGTTACATCGGATATCGCGGGTTCCGGTCGTATGCGTTTTTTGGCGGCGCATCGAATACTGCCGTCGCGCTCGACACGGATCTGGGCCGCGTGGAATGGACCCAGAACCTGGGCGCGACGCCGCAGGCGGCAACGGCTGCCTGTCCCGGCGCGATGACGGCCGGGGTAACCCGTTCTACTCCGCTTGCTCCTCCCGAGCCTGTCGCTGGCGCTGGCCGCGGTGGTGGTGGCCGGGGCGCCGGTGCGGTCAGCGGGGTCAGTGAACCCGGCGCTGGCGCAGTAACGATCGGACAGGGGCGTGGTGGTGGCCGCGGCGGTGCGGCTGGTGGTTCCGGAGCTGCCGGGCGAGGCGGACGGGGTGGTGGTCGTGGCGCCATCGGAGCTTCGGGTGCGGCGCGTGGCGGCGGTGGTGGCCGTCAGGCGGAAGCGGTTTACGCGGTCTCGACAGACGGCATGCTGCGGACTCTCTATATATCGAATGGCGAAGCCGCGAAGCCGCCGGTGCGCTTTCTGCCTGCCGACGCGAATGCCAGCGGACTGATGCTGGTGGATGACGTGATGTACGCTTCCACCAGCGGAAACTGCAACGGAGTTCCGAATGGCGTCTGGGCGATGGACCTTGCGGAGGCCGCTCCCGCCGCGAAGCATTGGTCGACCAACGGCGGCGGTGTTGCCGGCACCGTGGGTCCGGCTCTTGGAACCGAAGGGGTCGTCTACGCGGCAACGGAAGATGGCGACTATTCGCCGTCAGCCTTCTCCGATTCCGTTGTTGCCCTGGACCCGAAGTCTCTGGAACTGAAAGACTGGTTCACGCCTGGCAAGTCCGCCTTCACTTCTTCACCCGTTGTCTTTTCGCACAAGGAAGGCGACAAAGAAAGAGATCTGATTGCGGTTGCGAATAAAGATGGGAATCTGTATCTGCTGGACAGCGCGGCGCTGGGCGGCGCGGACCATAAGACTCCGCTCGCATCCATTCACTATGCGAATTCCGGGGCCGATGCCGGGGCGCTGTCAACGTGGGAAAGCGCAGCCGGTACTCGCTGGGTTCTGGTGGGCGCCACAGGCGCGGTGACCAACGGCACGGGTTCGGGTGGAGCTATCGTGGCTTTCAAGGTTGCAGATCAGAACGGGAAGCTGAGTTTGCAGCCCGGCTGGGTATCGCGCGATATCGCGTCGCCCCTGTCGCCGATCGTGATCGACGGAATCGTGTTCACCGCGGCCAGCGGCGCGGGTTCGAAGCCCGGAGTGCTGTATGCGCTCGACGGCGCGACGGGAAAAGAGCTGTTTAACAGCGGCTCGACAATCACCGGGCCGGTTCCGCATTCCAGCGGAATTTCAGGCAGCGGCGGCCAGATCTATATTTCTACCGCCGACAGCACGATTTATGCTTTCGGCATTCCGCTCGTCTCGCCGGCTCTGGCCGCGAAGTAAAGGGTGCCGGTTCCCGCGCACTACTTATAGAAGACAGGTTCAAAACGCCATGAAAACGATTTCACTAATTGCCGTGATGACGGTGGGCTGCGCTCTCGGATGGAGCGCCGACTGGCTGGCGGGCGGGAACGACGCCCAGCGCACGCACTGGCAAAAAGACGAGAAGCTGTTGAATCCCACAACGGCGAAGAACATGAAGCTGCTCTGGAAGATCCAGCTCGATAGCAAGGCGCGCGTGATGAGCAATCTTTTCACGACTCTGGTGGCCGGCAAGGTCACCACGAAGACCGGGCCGAAGCAGATCGCGATTGTGGCGGGCGTTTCGGACGATCTGTTTGCGATCGACGCCGATAAGGGCACCGTCCTCTGGAGCAAACATTATTCGAGCGACTACACGGGGCCGGCGGCCGGACAGGATCCTTTGTGCCCCGGTGGACAGACCGCGATTCCGGCGATCGACCTGACGGCGCCCGGCAAGTACACCATCTATTCCGTTTCATGGGATGGCAATCTGCACCAGATCAATGTAGCTGATGGCGAGGACATCGCGCCCCCGGTTAAGTTTGTTCCGGCGAATGGCAAGACCTGGGCTCTGAATCTGGTGAAGGGCGTGATCTATACGCACACGTCGCAGGGCTGCGGCGGCAATCCCAACCATGCTTATGCGTTTGACCTGGCCACGAAGAAGGTCGGCAACTGGGGTCCGGCGGGCGGCGGAATGTGGGGCCGTACGGGTCCGGCGATCAGCCCGACAACCGGGGCTATGTATACGGGTACCGGCGATGGCCAGTGGAATCCCGAAGCGGGCACATATGGCAACGGCATCATTGGCCTGAAGCAGGATCCGCAGACGAAGGAACTAAAACTCTACGACACGTTCGGGCCGCCCAATGCCGCATGGCTTGTGAAACGCGATCTGGACGCGCAGGTGACCCCCGTCATCTTCCCATACAAGGGGAAAGAACTGATGGTGAGCGGCAGCAAGGAATGCCGTTTGTGGATGATGGATACGGCATCCATTGGCGGCGACGATCACCGCACGGATCTCTACACCACGTCGCCTTTTTGCAATGAGGACGTGAATTTCGCGTCGGCGGGTATATGGGGATCGCTCGCGACGTGGGTGGATTCGAAGGGCAACCGCTGGGTGCTGAGTCCGTTCTGGGGTCCGCAGCATTCACAGTTCAAGTTCCCGATCACGAATGGCGTTACGAAAAAGGGCGGAGTTGCCGCATTCAAAGTGGGAGAGGTCAACGGCAAGACGGAGTTGATACCCGCGTGGATTTCGCGCGATATGGATCAGGGCGAGCCGCCGGTGGTAGCGAACGGCGTGGTCTTCGCTTATGGCAGCGGTGAGAACACAGATCAGGCGTATTACGACGTCGGGCTGGCGGACGTCGCGTCGCGGCGCATTCCGAATTCGACGCATGCTGTTCTGTATGCGCTGGATGCGCAGACCGGTAAGGAACTGTGGAACAGCGGTACCGAGATCACGTCATGGCTGCACAACGGCGAGCTTTCGGTTGCCAATGGCCGGGTTTATATCGGGACGTTCGACGGAATACTGTATTGTTACGGCGTGGCGAAGTAGGTTTCACCAAACGCGCTTGACGCCGTAGGCATCGAAGATCGGGTCGCGCGAAACGATACTGATCTTTTCTTCGAGAGCCTGCGCGGCGAGAAGTCGATCAAAAGGATCACGATGACGCCACGGTAGCGTGGCTGTACCCATCGTCTGACGGAAACTGATTTCGAGGGTCTCGAAACCGTTCAGCGACATCTGCCCCGGCAGGTAGCGTTCAATAGCGGACGGCAGTCGGAGCTTACTCAGACTGACCTTGATCGCGATCTCCCAAAAACTCGCCATGCTGACGAAGCAATCGTTATTCAGAATTGCCTTGCGAGCCTTTGGAGATAGTTCCGGGGAATCCTCGCACCACCAGAGAAATGCGTGGGTGTCGAGAAGGACCGGCAACTACATGTACTCCGCGAAATCCGCGAGGGGCGCGTCGAAATCGGCAGCCATCCAGATCCCTTTACCCGTGCCGGGCATGCGTTTCGCCGGTTTGATGGCCGTGATCCGTACCACCGGGCGGTTTTCCTTCGTAATGACAATGCTTTCGCCCAACATGGCCGTCTGAACCACTTCGGAAAAACGGGCTTTGGCGTCGGCGAGTTTCATTTCGAGTTCCATGTAGTCATATTATATGACCACCTGTGTGGTTGTCAAGCGGCGGTGGATGCAGCCGAGGCTGTCATTGCCGCTGTTCGGGCTTTCATGGTGAGGCCGAGCGCGTCGCGCAGGTCGTCCTCGAGACGCTGGGCGGCTTCGGGGTGTTCCTTCAGGAACGTGCGCGCATTGTCGCGCCCCTGACCAATCCGCTCGCCTTTGTAGCTGAACCACGAGCCGGATTTTTCCAGCAGATTCCGCGCCACGCCCAAGTCGATGAGATCGCCTTCGCGGGATGCGCCTTCGCCATAGAGGATATCGAATTCGGCTTCGCGAAACGGCGATGCGACTTTGTTCTTCACGATTTTCGCGCGCGTGCGATTGCCGACGATCGCTTCGCCATCTTTGATCGCGCCAATGCGACGAATGTCAACGCGGACCGAGCAGTAGAACTTCAGCGCGCGCCCGCCCGTAGTGGTTTCCGGGCTACCGAACATCACGCCGATTTTCTCGCGGATCTGGTTAATGAAAATCAGGCAGGTGTTGGTGCGGGAAACCGCGCCGGTCAGCTTGCGGAGCGCCTGCGACATCAGCCGTGCATGGAGGCCCATGTGGCTATCGCCCATTTCGCCTTCGAGTTCGGCCTTGGGGACGAGCGCGGCCACGGAATCGATCACGATGACGTCGATCGCTCCGCACTGCACGAGCGCGGCGGTGATTTCGAGCGCCTGCTCGCCGGTATCGGGCTGGGAGATGAGCAGGTTATCGATATCGACGCCGAGTTTACGCGCGTAGATAGGATCGAGCGCGTGTTCGGCGTCGATAAATGCAGCCGCGCCGCCCAGTTTCTGGGCCTGGGCGATGACCTGGAGGGCCATGGTTGTCTTGCCCGAGGATTCGGGACCGAATACCTCGATAACGCGGCCGCGCGGGAAGCCGCCCACACCGAGGGCGGCGTCGAGAGAGAGGCATCCCGAGGGGATGACAGCGACGGGGACGGCGTTATCGGCGCCGAGCCGGAGGACTGTGCCCTTGCCGAATTGCTTGTCCATGGCCAGCAGGGCCTGGTCAATCGCTTTACGCCGTTCCGTTTCCGTCATGTTTGCCTCGCTGGAGTATGGTGGGCGCAAGGGCGGGAAATTCTCATCTTTATTCGCGACCATACGTGGTAATCTCGCCTTTAAGATGCTGCTACGGGAGGGCACTGTGAGAAAAATCATGATGTTTGTGCTGCTGGCCACATTTTGCGTGGGGCAGTCGACGACGCCGGGCGGCATCGACCGTTCCACACTGGACCCAACCTGCAAGCCTTGCGACGATTTCTATCGCTATGCGACGGGGGGATGGGCGGATAAGAACCCGATTCCGGCCGATCGCGCCAGGTGGGGCACGTTCGACGAACTGCAGGACGCGAATCTCGAACGCGAAAAGACGATTCTGGATGCGGCATCGGCGCCGGGCGTCACCGGAGCCCGCAAGCAGCTTGGCGACTATTATTCGGCTTGCATGAATACAGACGCGCTGGAAGCGGCGGGCGCAAAACCGCTACAGCCACTGTTGAATCGTATCGCGGCTGTTGGCACCCGCCCGGATCTGGTCGCGCTGCTGGCGGATCTGGAAACGGGCGACTCGCTGACGCCGACGCGGATCATGGCTGCAACCGACGCGGACGACGCGGGGCAAGTCATTACCGCAATCGCCGTTGGCGGACTGTCGCTGCCCGACCGCGATTACTACTTCCGCGACGACGCCGCATCGAAAACCATTCGCGACGCTTTTCTGCAACATATCGCGAAGACGGTGGAGTTGCTGGGCGATTCGCCGGAGACGGCTGCGGCGGAGGCGAAGTCGGTATTCGATTTCGAAAGCACGCTGGCGCAAGCGAGTCTTACGCTGGTGGCGCGCCGCGATCCATACCAGACGCACCACAAGATGGACTTCGCGCAACTGAAAGCACTTGCGCCGGCGTACGACTGGGCCGCCGCGTTCCGGACGCTGCATGTTCCGACCACGATCGCGATTAACGTCCCGCAGCCGGAATTCATGAAGACCTTCAACGCCCAACTGGAGAACGCGCCCCTTGAAACCTGGAAGACCTGGCTTCGCTGGCGAGTGGTGAATAGCCGGTCATCGTATTTATCGAAGGCCTTCTACGATGAAGGGTTTCATTTCAACAGCACCGTGCTCTCGGGCGTGACGCAGCAGAGGCCGCGCTGGAAAATATGCGCGGCAGCGGCGGATACCACTCTCGGCGATACGCTGGGGCGGCTTTACATGGATAAGTATTTTCCAGCGGATTCGCAGCGCCGCGTCCAGCAGTTGGTGACCAATCTGCGTGACGTCCTGGGAGACCAGCTGAAGGCAGCCGATTGGCTCGCGCCCCAGACCCGCGCCAACGCGCTGCTGAAGCTGGCGTCTTTCGATCCGCGCATTGGCGGTACGGTTAAGTGGCGCGACTACTCCGATGTCCAGGTTTCGCGCGATGGTTATCTGAGCTCAAAAGAATCCTCGGTCGGGGCGGACCGGCGCTTCGATATGGCTGAAATCGGCAAGCCGGTTGATCGGACGGAATGGGACATGACACCGCCGACCGTGAACGCTTATTACAGTTCGCAGCGAAATTCCATCACTTTTCCTGCAGGCATTTTGCAGTTTCCGTTCTTCGGGGCCGACGCCGACGATGCCCTCAACTACGGTGCGATCGGCGCCGTGATCGGCCACGAAATGGGACATGGCTTCGACGATCAGGGTTCGAAATACGACGCTGCGGGGAACCTGAAAAACTGGTGGACGGACCAGGATCGGGCGAATTTTGAAAAGCGCGCGGGCTGTGTGACCACCCAGTTCGAAACGACCGACGTTGGGGGCGGCGCGCACCACACGGGCAAACTCGTAACCGGCGAAGCGATGGGAGATCTGGGCGGGCTGACGCTGGCGTACAAGGCATACCACAAATCGCTGCAGGGTAAAGAAGCGCCGGTGATCGACGGATTTACGGGCGATCAGCGTTTCTTTCTGGCGTTCGCGCGGGTATGGGCCGGTAACCAGCGGCCGGAGGCGATGCGGCGTCAGTTGGCGACCGATCCGCATCCGCTGTCGAAGTATCGCGTGAACTCGACGCTACAGAATATGCCGGAGTTTCATGCCGCGTTCGGCTGCCAGCAGGGGCAGGCGATGGTAAGGCCTGTCGCGCAGCGGTGCAAACTGTGGTGAATTAAGAGGCGCGAGCGCCGAACCGTTCAATACTGCGCGCGCGGGCCTTGGCCGCTTCTTCTTCGCGGCTTTTCGGCGGCGCGTTGGTTTCGAGCCCGCCGATCAACTGTGCTGAAATCCTGGCGATCTCGTCGATAGCGTCATTGAACGGCCCTTCGTTGGACTTCGACGGTTTCGTGAAACCGCTGATCTTCCTCACGAACTGCAACGAAGCCGCGCGGATTTCTTCCTCCGTCGTGGGCGGATCGAAATTAAAGAGAGGTTTAATATTTCTGCACATCGGACACCTTTTTAATCTTCGTCGGCGCGGAGTTTCGCGAGCACGCCGAGATCTTCGAGCGTCGTCGTATCGCCCTTGATGTCTCCGCCGGCAGCTAACTCTCGCAGCAAACGCCGCATGATTTTCCCGCTGCGCGTCTTCGGCAGCGAATCCGTGAAACGAATATCGTCCGGCTTGGCAAGCGAACCGATTTCCTTGCCGACCCACGCGCGAAGTTCTTCCTTCAGCGCGTCGCTGGTCTCGTTGCCGGTTTTCAGCGTGACGAAAGCGGTGATGGCCTGGCCTTTCAGTTCATCCGGTCTGCCGACGACGGCCGCTTCCGCCACCTTCGGATGCGCGACCAGCGCCGATTCAACTTCCATCGTGCTGAGGCGATGGCCGGAAACGTTGATCACGTCATCGACCCGACCCATCACCCAGATGTAGCCGTCCTCATCCTGCCGCGCGCCGTCGCCCGTGAAATAAGAACCGGGTATCTGCGACCAATACTGTTCTTTGAAACGCTCGGGATCGCCGTAAATGCCGCGCAGCATGGAAGGCCACGGTTTACGGATGACCAGATAGCCACCCGATCCGGCGGGCACGGGCGTCCCTTCGCGCGTCACCACTTCGACATGAATGCCGGGCAGCGGGCGTGTGCAGGAGCCTGGCTTGGTGGGCGTTGCACCCGGCAGCGGACTGATCATGATCACGCCGGTTTCGGTCTGCCACCACGTATCGACGATCGGGCATTTGTCATGGCCGATGACGCTTCGGTACCACATCCAGGCCTCAGGATTGATGGGCTCACCCACGCTGCCGAGTATCCGCAGCGACTTCATGGCGTGGCGCGCCGGCCATTGCTCGCCGAGACGCATGAAAGCGCGGATCGCGGTTGGGGCGGTGTAGAAGACCGTCACTTTGTGGCGATCGATCATGTTCCAGAAGCGGTCGGGCTCCGGATAGACCGGGCCGCCTTCGTACATGACGACGGTCGCGCCGTTCTGCAGCGGTCCATAGATCACGTAACTGTGGCCGGTAACCCAGCCGATATCGGCGGTACACCAGAAGATGTCTTCGTCGCGCAGATCGAACACCCATTTGGTCGTGATGTAGGTGCCGACAGCATAGCCGCCCGTCGTATGAAGAATACCTTTGGGCTTTCCGGTGGTGCCGGAGGTGTAGAGGAGATAGAGAGGATGCTCGGAATCGAGGTGCTCGGCAGGACATTCGTCGGAAGCGTTCGCCATGCATTCATGCCACCAGTGATCGCGGCCCGCAGTCATGTTTTGTTCGGTACCGGTTCGCTTGAAAACGATGACGCTGTGGACGCTGGGACACTGCGCGACCGCGACATCCACGGTGGGCTTGAGTTTGATCTCCGCGCCGCGGCGATAGGTTCCATCCTGCGTGATCACGCAGGATGCCTGGGAATCGTTGATGCGGTCGGTAATAGCCTGGGCGGAAAAACCGCCGAAGATGACCGTATGCGGCGCGCCAATGCGGGCGCAGGCAAGTACTGCTGTGGCGAGTTCGGGCGACGTGCCCATATAGATAGCGACGCGGTCGCCGGTCTTCACGCCCAGAGATTTCAGCACGTTGGCGAAGCGGCAGACTTCGGAATGCAACTGCTGGTAGGTTAGAGTGCGGATCTCGCCGGGCTCGCCTTCCCAGATGAGCGCGGCTTTGTTTTTCCGCCAGGTGGTCAGATGCCGATCGAGACAGTTATGCGAAAGGTTGATCTTGCCTCCGACAAACCACTTCGCGAAGGGCGCGTCGCTCCAGTCCAGAACCTTGGTCCAGGGTTTGAACCATTCGAGTTCACCCGCGATATCGCCCCAGAATTTATTGGGGTCGCTGGCCGCTTCGGCGTAGCGACGTTCGTAATCGGCGATGGAAGGGATGTGGGAGTTTTCGCTAAAACCGGGGGGAGGAGGGAAAATCCGCTTTTCGTTGAGGCTGGACTGGATATCGCTGGATGGTTGTGTGGACATGCCGGATCATAAGCATGATATCGAAGAGCTGGCTTAGTTGTCAGGCTCGTCGAGGACCGCCGCGGCGCTGCGGCCGCCGGGGCGAGGTTTGCGTCGCGCCATGACGTATGCATAAGGATCTTCGGGTGGCTCAGATTGACGTCCGAGAAGCCGCTTAATCCCGTCGAAGAATCTACGTAGACGCGAGTTTTGCTTCGCCATGTTGTGATCGTACTACTTTTCGGCGAGGCGCCATCACAGATATTGGTACTACGTATCAAATAGTACTGGAAGTAATGTTTTTAGTGCTCTATATTACATTGGCAAAACATTTGTGCTATCTTACACATACATATAGAAAGGTGTGCCGCCTGAGAAGCGGTCGCGACCGGAGGAAAAGAAGATGAAAAGACGTAAACGAGGATCATTTAATAAGACGTCAGCTTTACTGGCGGCAGCGGTTTCCCTGGGCCTCACGGGAATCGCCCAGGCGGCGACGATTACCGGTTTCTCTCTCACTTCCGAGACTCCGAACACCTATGTGGTAGCGGACAGCGTGACCTTCACGAGCGACTCGGTTTCATTCGTGACAAACCCTGTGAGTAACTCCGAGGGGAACCCTTGGGAAGCCACATTTGAGATCGACTCGGACGTTCCGCTGCTGGGAGATGACTTCCTGGGGTGCGCCCTCATCTCGGGTTCATGCGTTCCCAATGCCGACTTGAATATATTTACCACTGGATTTAACGCTTCCGGCGACATCGCTGTTGATAACAACACAATCGAATGGAGTGACCCCATCGGCTTCACCGGAGTCACGAGCCCCGACGGTGGTGGATTGCTCGCCGAGATCACCGGTGACCAGCTGAATATTTGGAATTTTTGCGGCTCGCCGGGCGGTTGCGGCAGCATCGGCGAAAGCTGGACTTTTCAGGATTTAGGACCGGCTGCTCCCGAGCCAGCGTCGCTGGCGCTTTTCGTGCTTGGAATTGCCTGCGTGGCCGTCGTGCGGCGGCGCACCGCTGGCCGGTCGTAACCCTTTCGGATTGATGGAAGAATTCAGGAACAGGATCGCACGCTTGCAATCCCGTTCCTGATGAGCGGTTCACTGACGTGCGGGCCTACAGGTCCGCGAGCGGATTCATATTCGGCAGATAGAGCAGGATAACCAGCACAATCCACCAGAGCGCCAGAAAATGCGAATAGAGAGCGGCGGCGAGAATGTCGCGCCGCTTCACGTCGACAATCACAAGCGTGAACCAGATGGTGCAGGCAATCACCGCCAGCCAGTGCGTACCCGTCAACAGCAGGAAAGTAGCGCTGAAGGGCGTTTTTGGCCCCAGATCCACCAAATAGATCAGATTCGCCCATTCCACGCCTTCCAGAAAAAGAAAAACCAGCCAGCTGGAAATGGCGATGGCGACCCAGCGCACAGCTTCCTCGGTCTTGCCTTTGGACGCACTCTTCGCGCCGACCGCCATCGTGATGCTGGCGCAGACCGCGGACATCGCCATGGCAAAAACCATCAGCAGATTTCCGAATTCGAACGGCGGCGCGAGTGGCCAGTTGGAGGAAGTGCTGCGGACGTAAAACATGACCGCGACCAGCGCGGCGAAGAAGACGAAATTTACCGTGATCGCCACCAGGGTACGGCGGCGCGCCGGCGTTGCGGCGTATTCGGAGATTCGTTCGTGGACTTGCATAAATTTTTATGCCCAAAGCTCGAAAGCAGTCATCAGCAACAGCCACATCGCGTCCAGAAAATGCCAGAAGATCGCGCTGACTTCGAGCACGCTGCGATTGAGTGGCACGGCACGGAAGAACAGCATGCGGCAGGCGACGTAGTAAAGCGCGGCGAGAGCCCCAACCACGTGCGCAGCGTGCGCCCACGTCAGGACGAAAAAGAATGCGCTCGCGGGATTATGTTGCAGATAATAGCCGTGAGCGGCGAGAAACCGCCAGTTGATGCACTGGCCAATCAGGAACCAGGTCCCCAGTGCGGTTCCGGTCATCCAGAGAACGCGGAATTCGGCGCGGCGGCCGGCGAGAAAAGCCCTGCGGCCTATATCGACCGCCACACTGCTGAGTACCAGCGCTGCCGTGTTCCACCAGAGCAGAGGGGGAATAGGCAGCCGTTGCCAATCGTTATTTGTGGAGAGGCCTCGGCGGATCACCATGGCGCTGATGAGGGCCGTGAACGTCATGGTGCTGGCGACCATACCGACGTAAATAGCCATGCGGGCGGCGCTCATGGGCGCGGAAGGCTCCGGGCCGTTGTTTTGTCCATCGCCTCTGCCGCCGCGCGGCGGTCTGGGGACGATGGGCGGCGGCGCACCGAGCCTCGGTTCGGTCAGAGTAGGCATTCCAGCAGACAGTACTCTCCCATTATCGCCCTGCCCGCGGAATGCGCGCTCAGGCGGCTTCGGGGAAAGCGTGACCGGACTTGTTCAGAGCCTTCTGCAGGAGGACAATCGACTCGCACTCCGGAATGCCGCGAGCCTGCGCCACTTCGCCGATCAGCATGGCACGTGCGCGATCCAGCATCTTCTTTTCGCGGAACGATAACGGCTTTTCAGCCTGATGCCGCACCAGTTGCTTGAATACTTCCGCAATCTGGAGCAGACTGCCGGTGAGCATCTTATCGCTGTTAATACGGAACCGGAGCTTCCAGTCGGACAGACTCTCGATTTCCGGGCCAGCCAGGTAGGCGAGTACCTTCGAAACGTCGCCATTGCGGGAAAGCTTTCGCAGGCCAATCGTTTGTGCGGTTGCAAACGGCACCATCACCGTCATGCTGGAACAGATCAGCCGGAGAAGATAAAATTTCTCAGGCTTCTGCGAAAAAAAACGAGTGCTGATATTCTCGATAGTCCCAACACCCTGGTTGGGATATACCACTTTTTCGCCTACAGCGAAGGTCATCATACGTTGAGCCTCCCACCGGACTGTCGGTGTGATGATTAATAAAGATTTAACAACCGAGCAATTCATAATAGGCTCGCTGTCAGAATTTGTCAAGGGGCAGCGCAAAGATACTGTTTTTAATAGAATACAGGGAATCAGGGACCAATGTGGAAGCGGTTGCTTTAAGCACGGCAAGACACAGAAAATGCGCCAAATAGGTCGAGTACCCACCTGGCTGGGGTGGCTAATTTTCCACAGACGGACTTTGTCCGTAAGAGCACTTAAATGTAATCGGCGCAGCTCATATAATACCCGCATTGCGCGCAGAAGAGTTTGCACTTGCGAGCCTCCAACCGCCGCGAGCAAACGGGACAATAGAGCATTGGTTCCTCGCCGGGAACTAACGCGGAAGCGGAAGGCCGAGCTTCTTCGCGATCCGTCGAATCGTCCGGCAGTTTTGCCTCTGTCACGGGACTATCATACATACATGTGGAACCGGTCGCCGACCTGCCGGACCACGTCAGAAAGGCCCGCATGAAACCAACCCTCGTCCTGACGGCCGCAGTTCTACTCGCAGTTGGAACCGGCATCGCGCAGCGCCGCGCCACTGAACCGTTGGTACGGCAGCCCGTGCGTGGCACGCGTGGCGCAGTCGCGGCGGGCAGCGATTACGCAACAAGTGCGGGAATGCGCATGTTGTATTCCGGGGGCAACGCGGTAGACGCAGGCGTGGCGTCGATTTTCGCCGCCGCCACCACGGAGTATTCGCATGTGGGCTGGGGCGGGGAAGCGCCCATTCTGATTCGCACGAAGGACGGAAAAGTTCATGCGATCGCCGGCGTGGGCACCATGCCGAAGCTCGCCACCGCCGATTTCTTCCGCCACCGCCCGCTGCAGATCGGCGAGATTCTGGAGAAGGCCGAGCCAAACGGCCTGAAAGGCATGGTGCCGGTCGCCGGCATTATGTGCGCTCTGGTGCCGGGCTTGCCGGATGCGTCGCTTGTGGCGCTGCGCGATTACGGGACAAAGTCTTTCGCGGAAGCCGTCGCGCCCGCGCTCGAATTTGCCGACGGCGCCGCGATTGACGAGATGCGGTCGCAATCCATCCAGAACAGTGTTCCCTTCTTTAATCTGTGGCCGTCCTCGATGCGGCACTTTGTGCCCAACGGTCACGTCGCGCGCACGGGTGAAATTTTCCGGCAGCCCGACCTCGCGCGCACCCTGCGTTCCATGATCGACGCCGAGAAGAAAGCGCTTGCGTCCGGCGCGACCCGGGTTGCGGCGATCGACGCCGTGCGCGACCAGTTCTATCGCGGCGAAATTGCGAAGAAGATCGACGAGTTCAGCCAGGCCAACGGCGGCCTGCTCCGTTATGACGACATGGCGGCGTTTCACCTGACACCGGAAGATCCGGTCTCAACGGACTTTCACGGGATGCATGTTTATAAGCCCGGCTTCTGGAGCCAGGGCCCCACCATGATCGAAGCTCTGAATATTCTCAGCGGTTACGATCTGACCGCCATGCAATACAATTCCACCGAATATATCCACACGCTGGTGGAAGCGCTGAAGCTGGCCTATGCGGATCGCGATACCTATTACGGCGATCCGAAATTCGTGAAGATTCCGTCTGACACGCTGCTTTCCATGAAGTACGCGGAAGAGCGTCGTGCGCAAATCGGCAAGGAAGCGTCGCAGGATTTTCTGCCGGGCAAGATCGATGGCAAAGTGGGCATGCATCCTTCCAAAGAAGATATTTCGCGGGCCGAAAAGATCGACGATATCCTGATGGCCCACGATACGACCTGCGTCGATTCCATCGACAAAGACGGCATGATGTTTTCATCCACGCCCTCGGGAGCCTGGCTGCCGAGCGTGATCGCGGGCGATACAGGGATTCCGCTGACGGAGCGCGCCCAGAGTTTTCTGCTGGTCCCGGGACATCCGAATGAACTGGCCGGAGGAAAACGTCCGCGGGTCACGCTCAGTCCTACGCTCGTGACGGGGGCGGATGGAAAGCCGCTGATGGTATTTTCGACGCCGGGCGGCGACAACCAGGAACAGTCGCTGATTCAGATCTTCTTCAATGCCGTGTTGTTCGGGATGAATTCGGAGCAGGCGATTGAAGCCCCCAGATTCCAGACGCGGCATCTGGTTTCCAGCTTCGATAATCATGCGATGAATCCGGGGGATTTGCTGCTGGATGACAGAATCGACCCGGTAGTGATGCAGGAACTCGCGGCGCGCGGGCACAAAGTGGAGACGCGGCCGCGAACGAACAGCGGCGCTGCGCCCGTGATGATTAAGGTGACGCCGGCCGACGTGTTTGAAGCCGGAGCCGACCCCTGGTACAACCGCCAGATGCAGGCCTGGTAGTGGGACATGCTTTACTTGTCCATTCCGAGGAATAGAAACTGGACACACTCTTCGACCTGAAAGAAAACGGTTTCAACCGTGACCATCTGCATGATCGCCTGGCCGAACTGGCGGCGCGCAGTGTTTACATCGGAGGCAGTTCCTGGAAATACGAAGGCTGGTTGGACCAGATCTACTCGCGCTCCACATATCAGGTCCGCGGAAAGTTTTCCAAAAAGCGATTCGAAGATACCTGCCTGACGGAATACGCGTCGATATTTCCGGCTGTCTGCGGAGACTTCGCTTTTTATCAATTCCCTTCCGACGCGCTCTGGGGCAAGCTGTTTCGCCAGACTCCGGCGGCGTTCCGCTGGGGCCTGAAAGCTCCGGAGCAGATCACAACGCCGCAGTGGCCGGTGCATCCGCGCTATGGAGCGCTCGCAGGCCTGGAAAATCCGGCATTTCTGGATCCGGTATTGTTCAGCCAGTCGTTCCTCGGGCCGCTCACGGCGCATCGCGCGCAGGTGGGCGTCGTGATTTTCGAATTCAATTCGCTGCGGGCGAAGGGCGACGCGCGCGAGTTCACTCGGAAATTGGATCCGTTTCTGTCGGCGCTCCCGGCGGGGTGGCGCTACGCGGTGGAGATTCGGAATCCGGAATTGTTAGGCCCGCGCTATTTCGATTGCCTGCGCGCGCGCGACGTTCCCCACGTTTATAACGCATGGACCAGGATGCCGGAAATCCGGGAGCAGATCGCGATGCCAGGTTCGCGGACGTCGGACCTGATCGTGGCTCGCGCGTTATTGCGGCGTGGCCGGCCGTACGCGGAGGCGGTGGAGAAATTCGCGCCGTATGCGGGCGTGCAGGAAGTGAATGAGCCTGTGCGGCAGGGGCTGAGGGAACTGGTCGATGTGGCGATTGTGGATGGAACGCCCGCGTTCATCTTCGTAAACAACAGGTTGGAGGGGAATTCGCCGGGAACGATCGTGGCGATTACAGAGTGATTGCTATACTGGGTTTTCCCGCCGGTTGTGGGCTCGTAGCTCAGTTGGTTAGAGCGCTTCCTTGACACGGAAGAGGTCGGAAGTTCGAGTCTTCTCGAGCCCACCATTTAAACTCAGTTGCTTCAATAGATTACGGATTTCATTGCCCGGGTACTTAGCTCGCGTGTGTGTCCAGAATCGAATCTGTAACGCGTGACGGCGCGTTGCCGCGTGATGTCCGACAGTTTATCTCAAATGCACGGTCATGGCTCGGCGTGGATCCGGGTAATCGTGACGTTGGTCGCCTGGCCGCGACGGATTGTGACCATCGCAGGAGGTCCCCCTTTTGTGGCGAGCCAGTTATTCTCGGCCCATGCAATATCTGTCAGGTCGTCGTATGCCCAGATTTTGTAGTTGCCAACGGGAAGTCGTTCTACCTTACCGTGTCCTGCTGAGTAAATGCCGTGCGATTCGGGCTTCCCGGCTTCCGGCTGCAGAATAATTATTCCACGATCTGGTTTTCCGGGACCGCCATCCATCTGTACTTCGAGAGCGCCCACGTCATCGCTGAGGACAATGTCGATCGGACCAGTCGGGCCGTCTATTGCGAAACTTCGATTCAGGATGTCCACGCCCGCCAGGGTCATCGATTTTACATATGTCTCCGGCGAAGTATAGGCCGAGAAGTAGTACTTGCCTTGGCGAACTTCGTGGAATTCAAAGTTGCGATGCCCTGTATCCCATTTCTCATTCGATGCATCGGCCGAAAAATCCAGACCGGCTGGATAAGGTTTCTCGATAACCGGGTATAGCTTGAGCATGATAAGTGTTTTTCGGACGACGTCCGTCTCGCTCAGGCGTTTAGCACCAGAGAAGCTGACGTTTATCGTTCCCGTAAGGGACGGGGGCGGTCGAAGAGGCAGGGCGACGCCTTCGACGTCAGCATCTTTCACTTCGATCTGCGCGGAAGACGTGGCGTATCCGCCAAAACGTTTTGGCATCAGTGGCATGGAGGCACGGACGGTGTAAATGCCTGGCGGTACAGCCCTCAGCTCAAATTTGCCATTGGGGCGCACGTGAACAACTGGCAGATCGGTTGGACCTTCGAGCCAGACCGTTGCCCTCGACAAATCTTCCTCGCTTGTGAGCGTTCCACTCACGGCCACTCCGTGAACGATGGGAAGTGTAAGAGATACGCGTAGTTCGTGACCGGCCTCCAGGGAAATCGCCTTCGAGGCGCTTTCAGTGAGAGGGGCCGGGTAGCAGATGCTTCCGTAACGGGAAGACGGGTTATCGTCGAGCGATTGAACAAGATCGTTCGAATCGGCGCAGACAACATACCGGCCGGCAACCAGGCCGGAAGCGCGAAAGTTTCCCTGCAGATCCGTGGTTACACGTTCAGCGAGTACCATTCCGTGCATACCACCACCGATCACGACGTTCACAATCCCGACCTGCGTTACGCCGACTGGAGTTCCGTTGACATCCTGAACGTTTCCTGTGAACGCGACTTCGGGGGTGAGTGTTATCCTCGCGGGGGGAATCGAGATGTTAGGTTTTAGATCAAACTCATACTGGAACGCCGGATGATCGCGGAAGCTGTCTACAAAACCCTGGCTCTCGGCCTGAATCCTGTAAAACTGACATACCAACCCGAAAAAGCTCCAGCGACCATCTTTTTCTGCAATAGACGAAAGGGCCTTCATCCCGGCGGAGGCCACAATTCTTGCACCTGGGATTGGCTGGCCGGTAATTGAGTTCACCACGGTACCGTTGAGGGAACAATTCTGCTGGGCGTGTGCCATCAGGGGCGCAGCGACGAGAAGCAGGATTGTGCGAACGCGGACCATTGCCGGTTAACAGGACGACCTTTTTGATCCTACGGTTATCGACGCAACAAGAAGTTTACCTTGCGATACAAAGCACTGCGCCCCAGCGCTGAGGAAAGCAGAGATGGATGCCTGAAGATCTACAACACTGAGGAAGACACAGCGCTTGGTTGCTTTCTTGATCGGCCGTTCTGCCAGCACCCCTTCACTTTATTTTACCCACTCACGGCGGCGCGGCAGGTCGCGGACGTGTACTCGCAGCGCGAAGGTGTTCGCGCTTGACGCCAAATCTTTGCTGCGCACCCTACTCGTAGTGACTCCACATGCGAAGCACCTTGACGGTCCGTTCGTCTTCGATGACCTGATAGACCAGACGGTGTTGAATATTGATCCGGCGAGAGTATGCCCCGTGAAGATCCCCGAGGAGTTTCTCAAACGGTGGCGCCCTTCGAAAGGGATCATCGGCGAGGACGGTGAGAAGTTGCTCCGCCTTTGGCCGGAGACCCGCCGAAGCCAGACGACGGGCGTCCTTCTGCGCCTGCTTAGTGAAGACGATCTGCCAAGGCGTCACCAGCCCGGTTCTTTCTCACATCGGTCAATCGGCGTCGCAAGCCCTTCAGCGATGGACTCACGCATGCCGGGCACCGAGAGAAGATAAAGAGTTTCCTGAATCGAATTCCAGTCTTCTTCGCCGACAAGGACAGCGTTCGAGCGCGGCCCGGTGATCAGCACAGGTTCGTGATCGCTGGCCGTTTCGTCAAGCAGGCGATATAGCTTCTCGCGCGCCTCGCTGGCATTCATGCTGGTCATACCATCAGCGTACGCGTTCTCGTACGTCAGGGCAAGTCGGCGCGCTTTGATACGGGCCACGCAACGAAGAAAAGTTTGGCCCGTTCTGGCCCTGAAAGTGTCGCGCGTCCCAAGATTGGCCCAAACGTCATCCAATAGAATCAGCTACATAGGCGGAAACAACAGCATCAAAATGGCTTTGGCCAAATTGACAAGGAAGAGGTCGGAAGTTCGAGTCTTCTCGAGCCCAACATTTAAACTCAGTCTTTGGCTCATGCCGTCTTATCCGATGCACCTTTCTGGTTAGCCGCCTGCCCGTGGTCGCCGCAAGTCCACGCGCAATCGTAAGCAGAGATACCCCCATGGTCGCCTTCAATCATGAATTGACCGGCGCGGGGAACCCTAAAGCCAATAGCGATGCCAAAAAGGCACACGCTTAGTAAGGTCCTCGCCGCTCCCCGTCATGTGGAAAGTCTCATCCACGTTATTCGGGGCCAGAAGGTCATGTTCGACGCTGATCTCGCCGTCCTATGGTGTCTCCACCGGCGCGCTTAACCAGGCAGTTCGCCGCAACCTCGACAGATTCCCGGAAGATTTAATGCTCTAACTCACCGACGAAGAAGTCGGAAACTTGAAATCACAATTTGTGACTTCAAATTGGGGAGGTCGTCGAAGACCGCCTTCCGCCTTCAGCGAGCACGGTGTCACGATGCTTTCGGCGGTTCTGCGCAGCGAAAGGGCAATCCAGATGAGTATTGCAATCATCCGCGCCTTCGTTCGCATGCGGCAGATCATCGAAAGCAGCAAGGACATCGCCACCCGCGTCGAGAAACTGGAGCGCGGCCACGACCGCACGGTGTCCGTCATCGAGATGTTGCTGGAAGACATTGATCGCCTCGCCCAGGAGGTGGAAGACATGAAGGCGCTCCCGCCCGTGACCAAACGCCGGATCGGCTTCCGCCTCAATAGCGACGAAGATTGACGTGCCGCCCTTCCCGGGATCGGCTGACTGTATCTCGCAAATCCGAACCGCTACAATCAAGGTGTCATGGTCAGGCAGCTTGAGGCAGTCTTCGAACACGGGGTTTTGCGACCGCTTGAGCCGCTCGTCCTGCCAGAACATCAGCGGGTGCGCTTGACGCTGGAAGATCCCGCCGCACCGCAAAATGGCGTTACGCCTGTCGCTGCGGTCAACGAACGCCGCGAAGAATTTCAGTGGCTCGCAAAAAAATCGGGCCCGTACGCTGGCCAGTGGGTAGCACTTGACGGCGGCCGTCTGGTCGCTCACGGTGACGAACTTGCAATTGTTAGTGAGGCAGCCCGCGCGGCTGGAGTGGATCGGCCCCTGCTAACCCATCTCCCGCCCGAGGGCGAGCTACCCTTCGGCGGCTGGTAGGCAATGCATCAGCTTACGTTCACGCAGGTTCACTCCTATGCGGACCGCGATGCCGGCATCACAGTACCCGTTGTCTTGCGGTGCGGCGAAACAGTCGCCGATCTGGTCGCGAGCTTGGATACCGGGGCGTCTTATTGCCTGTTCGAGAGCGCATACGCGGCTAAACTCGGCCTCGATTTGATCGCCGGCGTGCTCACGCGGTTCCGGACGGCAAATGGCAGCTTTGAGGCCTATGGACATGAAGTTGAGATCGATGTGCTCGGTATCGTCGGTCATTCTCTTGTCTACTTTTTCGCCGATCCAGGCATCCGCAAGAACGTTCTGGGGCGTCGTGGCTGGTTGGATCGTGTTCGCGTGGCATTGGTCGATCACGACCGCGCGCTCTACCTGGCCTCATATAATGACGATCCGGAATGATTTGCGAGCCGGCGACAGAATCCAGGTGGCTTTCTCGTCCACTTTTTGGACTCTACTGTAGTGTGTCCACATTCGGAGCACCTTGACAGTACGCTTGTCTTCGATGACCTGATACACGAGACGGTGTTGAATATTGATCCGGCGCGAGTAGGTCCCCGGCCATCCCTACTGCGCCTGCTTTGCGAACACAATCTGTCGCGGCGTCACCAGGCCGGTTCTCTCCCGCATCGCTCAATGGGCGTTGCAAGCCCCTCACCGATGGACTCACGCATACCCGGCGCCGGGAAAAAAGTTCACCGGTCGGTTTCATCACCCGGTGGGCCCGGAAGACAATCGCATCCCCTCCCTGTTCCGGCCCGCCAGCCGAAGCAACCTTATCAGTCACAGCGATTTTTGTTAATAAAATCAATCACATACATGTCCAGCTCTTCTCTCGTGTGCTCTACTCGTGTCCAGGAGGCTGTTCATTCGGCGTGGTTGGAGCGGACTGAAATTGGTTTCGTTCCCTCAAATTTGTGCCACGTCGGCGGAGCTGGGTTCGTTTTGCACGCGAGCGAATGAGCAACGAAATTGGTTTCGTTCCTTCAGATTTCCGCGCCGGGCAGGATTTGGGTTCGTTTTGTAAAAACGGGCAGAACGCGCCAGGAATTTGGGTTCGTTTTGTTTTCCGAACCCTCTGCCGCCCCGAAATGGGTTCGTTTTTTCGAATGGACTACGGGTCTTTGCCGCGAAAATAGAGGTCGTCCCTGCGAAGGGCTCCGGCCGAGCGATCTTTGGCAACCGAATACTGACCGGCATCGCGGCCACGTCCGAAGTGTGTCCATTCCACGCGGAAAACGGTCGGCCTGACAGCGGATCCATCTGGGTTCGTTTTGCAAAACGCGCCGTGTCCCGCGCCGGGCCACCCATTTTCATCACTGGGCTGGCCCGCATCGCGTCGATGCGGGCGGGCGTGAGGCTTGCCCTCCCGCTTTACATTGCTTCCGGCGTCTTCCGCGCTTCGAAAATCACGTGCCGCATCGCAAGATCGTCAATCGCGCCATCGTCCAGGCCGAAAAATTCCTTCAACGTCGATTTCGTATGCTCCCCCAGCAACGGCGCGGGCGTTGTCGGATGCCCCGGCGTTTCGGAAAGCTTCACCGGCGTCCCCGTAACGCGATGCAAACCGGCTGTCGGATGATCCAGAACAGGAAACATCTGACGCACCTCGCATTGAGGATGCGACACCACCTCTTCGAAGTTCCGCACCAGCGAACACGGAATCCCCGCCGCCTGCAAGCACTCCAGCCACTCCGCTACACCGCGAGTCGCGAAGATTTCCGCCAGCACCGACTCCAGTGCGATTCGATTGCGAATCCGCACCGCGTTCGTTTCATAGTCAGGATGCTTTTCCAACTCCGGCCGTTCGATCGCGCGGCAAAACGCCGACCAGAGTTTTTCGCTCCCAACCGCAATCGAAATATCCCGATCCTTCGTATGGAAAGCGCAGTATGGAACCACGGTCGGAAACGACGTCCCCATGGGCTGAGGAACGTTGCCCGAGCCAAGATAGCCCATATAATTCGAGCTCATCGTCGAAATCATGCCGTCCAGCATCGACACATCCACGAACTGCCCAAGCCCCGTGCTTTCCCGCGCGCGCAACGCGAGAAGGACGCCGATCACGGCATACATTCCCGCGGTGACATCGGTAACGCCGTAGCCGCACCGCACCGACTCCCCCTGCTCCGTCCCCGTGATGCTCAGCAAGCCGCTCGAACTCTGCACCACCAGATCCATCGCGGCCTCGTCGCGCGAGGGACCGTCCTGTCCGTAGCCGGAAATGGAACAGTACACCAGCCGCGGATTGCGCTCGTGGATGGCGGCATATCCCAGACCAAGCCGCTCCATCGCGCCCGGACGAAAATTCTCCACCAGCACATCCATCCTGTCGATCAGGCGCAGACAAAGGTCGAGCCCTTCCGGCTCTTTCAGATTGATCGAAATGCCGAGCTTGCCCCGATTCAGGCCGAGAAAGAAGCTGGATTCGCCACCCGCGAATGGAGGTCCCCAGCCGCGCCCCATGTCGCCATCCTTTGCTTCGAGTTTGTAAACCTGTGCGCCGAAATCCGCCAGCAGCAGCGTGCAGTAAGGGCCGGCCAGCGCATGCGAGAAATCGAGGACGCGAACTCCGTCGAGAGCCGACATGCCGGGCCTGGCATCACACATAGGGAGCGCCGGGCTGAACCGGCAGCGTACTCCCACCGGCATCCACGTTGAGAATGGCGCCGCTGACCTGCGCCGCTTCATCGGACAGCAGATAGAGCGCCGCGTACGCAGCGTCGTCCACGCTTTGGTGGCGTCCGAGCGCCAGCGATTCACCCGTCTTTTCCAAGGCTTCCCGCGTAATGCCGTTTTTCGCATGCAGGGCAATCTCGCCCTCCGACAGCACCCAGCCGGGGATGAGGTAATTGACCCGGATACGATCCGCCGCCAGAGCCCCGGCAAGGGTGCGCGTCATCGAAAGCAAACCGCCCTTCGCGGCCCCGTACGCCACCAGATTTGGCAGCGCCTGAATTCCGTTGAGCGAACCGATATTCACAATGCTGCCTCCGCCCGCCGCCCGCAAATGACGCGCGGCATGCTTGCAGCAATAGAACGGGCCTCGCAGATTGACGTGCTGGATCTGCTCCCAAAGGTCTGTCGTGGTTTCCTCAAGGGTACCGCGCGGGAACCAACCCGCATTGTTCACCAGACCGTCGATCCGCCCGCACAGCCGCGCGGTTTCGTCCATCAGATTGGCGCAATCCGCTTCGCTGGTGACATCGGCCCGAATGAATCGCGCCACTCCGCCCTGCGCTTCGATCCGGGCGACGGCCGCTTCGCCCTCGGCCTGCCTGACATCGGACACGACCACCGAAGCGCCCTCCTCCGCCAGCATCCGAGCGCACGCGAAACCGATGCCCTGCGCCGCCCCCGTCACCACGATTACTTTGCCTTCGACTCTGCCTTTGCGCATTCGCATAACAGTTTGCATGGTATCGAATCGCCTTCGTCTGGACCGCCCCGCGACCGCAACATCCGAACCCGTTCGGTATCATCGGATTTTCCACCCTATGAAGCCTACACAAACCCCGAACAACCCCTGTTTCTCTTCAGGCCCGTGCGCCAAACACCCGGGCTGGAGCCTTGACGCTCTGAAGAAGGCCGCTGTCGGCCGTTCACATCGCGCGAAAATCGGCAAAACGAAGCTCGCCGAGGTCATCGACCGCAGCAAAACAGTGCTCGGCATGCCCGCCGATTACGTGCTCGGCATCGTGCCCGCTTCCGACACGGGCGCTGTCGAAATGGCTATGTGGTCCATGCTCGGCCAGCGCGGCGTTGACGTGCTCGCGTGGGAAAGTTTCAGCTCCGGCTGGGGCGGCGACTGCAAAAATCAACTCAAGCTTGCCGATCTGCGCATCCTCAAAGCCGGCTACGGCGAACTGCCCGATCTGAAGCAGGTCGATTGGCAGCGCGACGTTGTGTTCGCCTGGAACGGCACCACCTCCGGCGTGAAAGTTCCCAATGGCGACTGGATCGCCGCCGACCGTGAGGGCCTTGCGATCTGCGACGCCACGTCGGCTGTATTCGCGATGGATATTCCGTGGGACAAGCTGGACGTAGTGACTTGGTCGTGGCAGAAAGTGCTGGGCGGTGAAGGCGGCCACGGCATGATTGCGCTCAGCCCGCGCGCCGTGCAGCGTCTCGAAACCTATACGCCGGACCGCCCGCTGCCCAAGATTTTCCAGATGACCAAAGGCGGCAAACTGATCGCCGGAATTTTCGTCGGCGAAACGATCAACACGCCGTCCATGCTGTGCGTGGAAGATGCGCTTGATGGTCTGCAATGGGCGGAATCGATTGGCGGTCTGCCCGGCCTGATCGCCAGATCGACAGCGAATCTGAAAGCGATCGAAGACTGGGCCGCGCAATCCACATGGGCTGGTTTCCTCGCGAAGGAAGCGACGACGCGATCCAACACGTCGATCTGCCTCGTCATCAAAGATCCGGCTTACACGGCTCTGCCTGCCGAAGCGCAGGAGAAGCACGCGAAGTCCCTCGTCTCGATGCTCGATAAAGAAGGTGTCGCGAACGACATCGGCGCTTATCGCGACGCGCCGGCCGGCCTCCGCATTTGGGGCGGCGCAACGGTGGATACATCCGACCTGCAGGCGCTCCTCCCATGGCTGGATTGGGCCTACGCCGAAGTCAAAAAAACCTTCTAAAGTAGTGATTTGCTGAGGTAGCATGTGGCGCAGGCGGAACCGTCTAATGCCACTAAGCTACCTGTTTCTTTTTTTTGATACTCGGGCCTGTAGTTGCCACTTTGCGTTTGGGGAAGGGGCAGGGGCGCGGCCAGAAGGTCGCCGTTTGCGCTGTGGAAGCTTCGACTGCGAGAATACGCGGATTATTTGCCGGGTGATTTGTTGGCGTTCCGTGTCGCTGGCGGCGTTGGCCAGAAGCGGCAGGAAGGCGTGCAGAGTATCCTGTGCCTGGGAGAAACTGAACCGCCGGGGATCCAGACCGAGCGCGGCCCCGGCCTCGTTCATCGCAGCGCGTGTCAGATTGTAGGCCGCTACGCCGAGCAGGAGTTCCTTTTCCACCATATCGGCGGATTTGGCTTCCAGCAGGTGCAGCCGGGCCTCGCGTTTGAGAGAGCGCAGATCGGTTTCGATATTCCAGCGATAGCCATACGTTTTCAGAATCTGGTCCGGGGGCAAAGTCAGGGTGGTGAAGAAATACAGTTTCTGCCATTTACCGAGCGCATCGCAAACCCTGAAAGTCAGCAGCCGGCCCGCGACCGAAGCCTCGGCGGGAATCTCCGGGTTGGCGCGCAGGTCGTCGCGACTGGGTGCCCAGAGGAGCTTCCGATCCGTTCCCGCGGGCGGCGCTATCAGGCCATACAGCTTTTTCGCCCGCGCTTCGGTGAGCCGAAACAGGCAGGGATGGTTCTGGCGACTGGTATGCCAGACCATCGAAAAAACACCGAAATTCCGGTCTCCCATCACGCCGCAACCGGCTGGCAACCGCGGGAGAATCTCCTTCGTCAGCCCCTGCTCGCTGACGGCGCCCGGACCATCCATCGGTCCCCAGCAGGGACGCACTGCCAGTGCGCTGATCACATCGTGAGCGACTACCACTCGTATGACCGGCCAATGCGAGTTTCCATGCTGGTTGCGCGCCGCAGGCCACGTCTCAAGCAACTCCTTGCTGTGCTGCAACTGAATCGAGGTGCCATCCAGCAAAAACAGGGGCAGTTCCAGACCCGGCAAAGCCCGGAGTTGTTCCTGCAAAGACTCGAAGATCATGTCGCTCACCTTTTCAATCAATGCCAGCGGCAGTTTGCTGCGCGCCTGGCTGTAAGCGCTTGTGTTGGCCGACAGGGGTTCCGGCTGCCTGCCTCCCGGCCAGCGCACAAACGCCCGCACTCCCCCGGTCAGCAACTGGCGCATCGCTGCCGAAAGGGTGCCTTTGGAATCCAGCCGCTGAAAAATCATCAGCCAGATCACCACCCACGCGCTCAGAGGCCCCTGCCGCGAAAAGGCCGCCTGTCCACGCAGCATCTGCACCACCCGGCGCTCGGGAATCGCCTGCCGGTATCGCTCGAACGCCCCCGTCAGCCCCGGCGGTGGAACGCACCCTTCCCAATCACTAACACCGACATGCGGTTCCTTGCTTTTTCGCTTCACTTACTGTCATACCGCGCCCTGAAGTATTTTCCTGCTTTTCTG
>Ga0182024_10000239_pt1 | contig 134669 bp, 121 predicted proteins | sample P32metaG_FD_120480 | JGI IMG/M metagenome (GOLD analysis project Ga0182024, IMG submission 120480) | Permafrost microbial communities from Stordalen Mire, Sweden - P3-2 metaG (Illumina Assembly) | ecosystem: Environmental > Terrestrial > Soil > Wetlands > Permafrost | place: Sweden: Stordalen... | reverse complement strand
GGCGCAAACCCCCAAGCAGGGCTGCTCCAGGGCACCGATGGGAACTTGTACGCGACAACGGAGGATGGCGGGGCCAGCGGCAAAGGCACGATCTTCAAAATCACCTCAAGTGGCACGCTGACCACGCTTCACAGCTTCGCCGGGACGGACGGATCCCTCCCCATGGCGGGGCTGGTCCAAGCCGCCAATGGGGACTTATACGGGACAACTTTTGATGGAGGCGACCTCAACGATGGCGCTGTCTTCAAAATCACTCCGAGTGGCGTGCTGACCACCTTGCTCAGCTTCCGCTCGACCGACGGTGCCAACCCCACCGCAGGGTTGGTCCAGGCCGATAATGGAGACTTCTACGGGACAACGTTCGATGGAGGGGCCGTTAACAGCGATGGCACGGTTTTCAAAATTACCCCAACCGGGACGCTGACCACGTTGCACAACTTCGTTGGCGCGGACGGTGCGTTAGTGCGAGCTGGGCTTGTCGGGGGCACCGATGGGAAGTTCTATGGGACAACGGAGTCTGGCGGGACCGGCGGCATTGGGACGGTCTTCAGCATTACGCCGAGCGGCAAGCTGACCACGCTTCACAGCTTCGAGGGCCCGGACGGACACGGCCCTTTAGCAGGGCTAGTCCAAGACACTAACGGGAACCTTTACGGGACAACATACAGCGGGGGGGCCAACGGCGATGGCACGATCTTCAACATCACCGCAAGGGGGACTCTGACCACAATCTATAGCTTTTGCTCGCAAAGCAATTGCACGGATGGCGCTAATCCCTTCGCGGGCTTGATCCAGGGCACTGACGGGAACTTGTACGGAACAACGCGGTATGGCGGGGCCAACGGCCTGGGCACGATATTCAGAGTCACCACAAGCGGTACGTTGACAATGCTTTACAGTTTTTGTTCGCAGAGCAATTGCACGGATGGCTCTAACGCCCTGGCGGGGCTGGTCCAGGACACCAATGGGAAGTTCTACGGAGCAACAAGCGGTGGCGGGGCAAACGCCGATGGCACGGTCTTCAGTATCTCTGTGGGTCTGGCCCCATTTGTGGAGACGCTGCCTGCGTCCGGAAACGCGGGAGCGGTTGTCAAGATTCTAGGGACTAGTCTCACCGGCGCGACCAGCGTCACATTTAACGGCACGGCGGCTACCTTCACGGTGAAATCAAAATCCGAAATCACAACAACCGTACCCACTGGCGCAACCACCGGCACGGTCCAGGTCGTAACGCCCGGCGGCACGCTTTCAAGCAACGTGCCTTTCACGGTGACGCCCTAGGGTCCTTGCGGCTGGCCCCAGAGCCAGCCGGCTGCATGACCCTGGTGGATTGCCCACAATCACATGTTTCTGAGGCGCCCCACAACGTACTTTTGGGCAAGCGAAATCCCTACGTTTCCAGCAGGCTCAGAAATGGGGTTTTTGGGCAACTGGGGGTTTTTGGGCAAGCACGGTGGGCCCACTGCAGAACCTTGGCCGTCTAGGCAAACTTCGCAGCACACGATCGTCCGTGGCGCCCCCGTGCGCGACGTCTGGCCGTGCCGCGAGCCTCGACGTACACGGATTGCAGCAGGAAAATCTGACGCCGAGGGAGGAGGGTCAGAGCAGTGTTTGAGAAATCGATTATACGGCAGCGAGAGGGGCTCGTCGGACAGACGAGAACAAGCCTGGCCGCCAGACTGCGCAGAGATGTTTGAATTGCAAAATTTCTGATGCGAACAAGCCAATGCGTGTATAGTGCTGGCGTCATGATGCCAAAATGGAAATCCTGGTTAAGCCGCAAAGTACCCGTGTATCGAAGCACGAAGAATGGCCTCAGTCTAATCTTTCCTCCGGCCGATTTGCCCGGGGCTTCGCCCCAGGCACACGAATTGCTTGCTGAGGCTTCAGCTGCGTTCTTGTTCCGAGATTTTGAACGGAGTGCTGCGAGATTTAAAGACGGGCTGGTAATCGTGCGACAGCTTGACCATAAACGCGCGGAACTTCGAATCCTTTACGATCTCGGCGTTGTCTACGATGCTATGGAAGAGTCTGATCTCGCGATCGCCAAGTTTGGACAGGCCTCGAAGCTTGCGCACGAAATCAGGGACGAATTTGCCATTGAATCTCGATTGCTGGCGCGCGATGCGGAGAGAGTCGCAAAAACGAGTGGACCGTCAAAGATCATCGGTGTGCCAGAGTACGAATGGGAGCTCGAAATGATGTGCCTCAGAGCCTTGGTCGCTGTTATGAAAGGGGCGGGCCGCTCCCGCGAAGCCGAGGGTTTCATTGTGAAATTACAAGGATTGTTGCGGGAATCACGACACGTGTGATAGGAAATGCGCCTCTTTAGCATTATCAGAAGTCTGCGGACCCAAGATCGAAATACTCGTATTCGGTTGTCAACTGAGTTTGGGCTTTACCTTGTGGGCGGTTTTTGGTTCAGTTGTGTTGCGGGAGCCAACCTGAATTTGCTATTGCCTATGCGTTGGTTCATGACCGGTGCGGTGCTGTTGGTTTGGTGGGTTCTCTTTTTGCGCTACGGATCGCTTCTCGTTCTAGCGATTGATGGCTGGATTATTACAATCCTGTATTTTAAGGCGCGTTTGACGAAATCTCTTCCAGAAATGTTGCGGCTCATCAAGCTTTCTAGACACGGGCCAACGGCCACGCTGCTCTTTGCAATCACGTTATCTGGGGCGGCCGTGTCAGTACTTGTAGGGTTAGGCTCGACTTCGTTGTTCCTGGCGTCATTTGTCTGGTTTGTGCCCATCATGACTCTTTGTGGCTTGAGTCATGCTCTGATGCCGCCGTCCGTGCTGTGCTTGTCCTCCTCGCGGGAAGATGCAATATGGATTCAAGAACGCATAGCTACGAGTTGCTTTCCACATCGTGTCGTGAGTTTATACCGCCTCGATCCCTTGAACGAGCGCAATCCATCGAACATCGAGGCCGATATTTTTCGTACCCGGGACGACAGCCAATGGCGGTCAGCGGTGCGGACCCTGCTGAAAATTGCGCCAGTTCTAGTAATTGATACTCGCCTGGACACCAGTGCGCTTCGGGAGGAAATCGCGTGCGTATTCGAGTCGAAGCTCGACTACAAGGCCATCTTAATCCTAAGCGTTGAAGGTGAAGTGCTGGGTCTGCAGGGCCTACACGAATCGAAACGCAACGCTGCGTGTTTACATGTCACTTCTGTTGAGGGCTTCATCTGGTATATCACGGGGTACAGACGCTTGCAGCCGACGCTGGAAAAACCAATGGCATCGTTGCATCAAGAATATTCGGAGACGGTATTTCTCGCAGGATGCCAAACATCATCCTGGCCGGGGTATCTGGATAGCCAGTTCCGCCGTTGAGATTTGTTCGATCTTCCCTTGGCACAGGCCTAAAATGTGACCAACGGCTGCGTGGCTGAACTGGAGATTATAATCGGGATTTCCGCTTACCTCGGCCCACGCTGGCACTTGTGAGTGGAGCTGGACGCAAGGTGCTTGGAGCGCAGCACCTGGCGCCGTAATACACCAAGATCACTGGCCGGACGTTCTATGCTCCCATCCACAAGGGCCGCACCCCTCGATTCGGTCACCTGAAACTCCCGGCGCAATATAACTCGACAGTGCCGCGTTGCCGCAGGATGGACACCGTAGTGTCCGGGGAATCACGGCCGGCTTAGTAGGTCTGGACGGCGGAGCTTGATTTATGACGGGAGCTCCAAACGCACGATTTCGCTGGCGTGTTTCCTGCATCTGGCCGTCGGCCTGCTGAGTCCAGGCTTCGCCTGGGGTCGGGTATGCCTGAAGTGCAGGATGACTGGTACGGCGTGCTTTGATGGCTTCGGCTTCGATCCGGTAAAGCTCGATGAGTCCGCTGACCGTACTTGGCGTCGTGCTCAGAATCGAACCGTGCTTGTCCGGTAGCCGTCGCCGTCTTTTTCACCAAGCGGAAGGAATTGCGAATCGCGTCGGTGTCGGGAATGCGGGTTTTGTACTGTTCCATGCGGCGTTTGGTATGCACGGCCATATTTTCCTTATTGGCCAGCGTGAAGGAAACGCCCTCGACCTGGCCGTGACCGAACTTCTGCAGCAGCGACTCGTACATGGCCAAACCCATGCTACCCGTGTCCATGCTCATACGGAACACGATTGGACGCCGGCCATCGGCTCGGCGCGCAAGCAAGGCTTCCGCTTCGCGGGTTTGCGCCGGCGTCGGCATCTTGGTCAGTTCAATTACGCCTCGCGTGACGGTTACATCCCCCAACTTCTCAACCACCCAAATGACCGAAAGGTCTTTGTGGCGGGCAATGTCCCAGCCGGCGTAAAGATTTTCATAACCCCGGTCATCCAGTTCGGCGACGCTGGTGCATAAGTCTTCGGTGACGAGTTGCTCCACGTTGGCGTCGAACAATTCCGGTGGGATCCATTGGGAGGACGTCGAGAGGAACTGGCAGCAGTATTCCTGCAGCCACATTTCCTCATCGAAGCAATCAGCGCGAAGATCAGCGATATCTAAGACATTGCCATCGCGGTCTTTGCAGCCTTGGGTGATGGCCTCGAAATGAGAGAATCTCCGTGATGCCGCAAAGTGAATATTGGATATGGCACCCTATCGGTTGATCGATGCTAACATGGCTAATAAAGCGAGTATGCCCTCTGGGAGGGAAGATTCTGTCCATGATTGCAAGTGTGTGGAAAATAGGGATGGTAAAATTCATCTCTTGCGATTTACTTGTATAGGGCTAGGGGATAACATGAATTCTGTTTTCAGCCGCTATACCGGATCGATTATTCTGGCGCGCAAACGCCGACTCCGAGCGTAAAGTGCTTACCCGTACACTAAACTGGCTATGCAGATTCCTCGCAAGAAATTGAACCTGCACGACGCTGGCGCCAATACTGAACGCGTCGGGTCTCGCTGTGTAGTTGGTCGCGAGCCTCTGGCGGGCCACCGACGACAGCACTTAGGGTCAATTCCGCTCGTGTCTGCATTCGTGGGAGAACGCGGCTTTCCGCATGGGCGACACGCGCTACCACCGGCTTAGAGAACTGTCGCGCTAAGATGCGAACGGCGCCTCAACAAGGTTCTTCTGTCCTGAACCACGCAAACGCAAGATAGCAGAAATCAAGGGGTGGCTGATTGAGAATGAGGCGAAAAACACCATTGGGCGATCTCGGGGAGAGCTATGAGAACTCGTTGGATATTGCTCGACGGCAGTGGAAGGCTTACTGATAATGGATACAGTCTCCCGGGCGGTCAGATCCCGAATGATGGCAGGCATTCGTAGCAGAAATACGCGACCCGAAAAAGTCGTCCGATCACTCTTGCACCGACTCGGGTATCGATTCCGTCTTCACGCCAAAGAACTGCCAGGCCGACCGGATATTTTTTTGCCTAAGCACCGAAAAGTGATCTTCGTCAATGGTTGTTACTGGCACGGGCACACCTGCCGCATCGCACGCCTTCCGCAATCACGGCTGGATTACTGGTTGCCCAAAATCCAAAAGACGCAAGCTAGGGATCTCGAGGCTGTCCATCAATTGGTCGATATTGGTTGGAGATCACTCACTATATGGGAATGCGAAACAAGACGACATCTGGGGCTCCTGGAATCCAAATTGCGAGAATTCATACACACTTAGACTCCTCGGCCGCTACCCATACTACATACCGTTCTCTACTATATCTCGCGGATTCCAGTAAATCACCCATCGATTCAGCCAGAGTATTCCGGAGATCACGGTCGGATGCAAGGAGTGCATCTGCATCGCGCCGTTTTGACACACGCTTCAAAGCAGCAACCGACATTTTGCATTCATCTGGAGCATAAAGACTGGGAGTAATAATTCCTGTTGAATCATTCACTACAGACATACAAGGTGTGAATCGGACAGCTAAGGAGCACAGATCTTCGCATGGCGCTGTACTCTCGACACGGTAACCAACCACACTCTTAAGCTCAAGCTCCGATGGTGGGTTGCTCTTTATGGCCATCCCTAGAAGCCACTTGAATATAGAGATCAGATAGATAGGAAGTAACCCTGTGTCGGTCTGAACTGCGTTCCCTAAACTGACTAAATCGGCAATCGTGAATAGCGCTTCTGAATTATCTCGAAAGTCTTTACAGTCTTTCAGATTTTCATTATATCGGTTCAAGAGTTTATCTAAGAACGTCTTTTCTACATGCGCCTTTCCCACCCGGGTAGTCAGAAGAAGGAGCCAAGGATGTTTGTACCGAAACTGAAGTGAGAGTAACCGAGCAATGGCTTCATGGGCAGATCTTCCCGGCACCGAGCTTCCTGGTCCACCCAAACCGTCACAAAGGTCAATATTTATGACGTCATATGGACCGCCATTGATCGCTCTCTTGTACGCGACCGAAGTATCGTTGGCCACAGCGAAGAAATCGTCCCGAACTACTATGGAGCGCGAATTGACATCCGAGAGCTTTCGAACCTCGTCTAAAGAAATATTAAGTTCGATCTGAGCCCTCGTGCCATCCGCTGCCTCCGAATTAAAACCCAAGAATGACATCTCAAGTGCTCGGGGCTGACAAATGCGTGAGTGAAAAAAGCGGAGATCCAGGAGGTCGACGCCGGGCAATCCGAGATAGCGAAACTCCTTGCGATCCCCGTCCGACTCATCATATAGCCTATTTATTTGTTCCACCCATTGACCCTCGCGAACAAATTGTTTCCGTGGGCGGTGCCACGGTAGGAACGGCCGTTCGACAGGAGGCAGGGCTTCGTACGTCGCGGAAGAGAAGAGATCGTCAGCTAAGCTCTCATTCTGTGCTTCAGGCTCAGTGCTCATCGTCCTGGCTCGTAATGACTTGCTGTAGAGTGTACAGTAGTTTCTCTTGCTGCATCACTGAAAGTCCCTCTAGGAGACCAAAAGCTGCAAGCACCTGTACTAGAACTTTCATTCGTTTCTCAAGCAGATCTTTCTGTAAGCGGCCACTATCGCTGTTGGGAAAGTCGGCGCCATTCATGATGACTTCTCGTGAAAATACGAATGTATCTGCAGAATCCGTCTTTACATGTTCCTCATCGGTAAACATTACTTCAGGTGGGGTGGCACCCTCGTCCTCAGCGTTTTCTCGCCACGCGCGCAGGGCAAGATTCTGTAGGTCGAGATAGACTTTACTTTGACTCGCGTGTTTCGCGTCACTTCTGAAATCTCGGCCTAGTCGCTTCTGTACTGTCGCGACTTGGCGGAGCGCGTTGTGCAACCAGCGAGTAATGAAGACAGAGTGGGGATGAGCATTGTTGAACGATTCACGGTCGATATTGAGCGCGCTATCTAAGCCCTGATGGATAAAGATTTCACATGTAATTTGCCGAAGCCGCGTTTGTTCGGAGACTCCATAACGCATGAAGGTAGGATCGAAGAGTGTTCCGCTTGATCCATGAATCCGAATCAGAGAACCCTGATGCTCCGTTGGAGCTATCTTAGGGGCCCACAGCAGGTATGCTTCAAAGTCGATCGGCCCCCCGCTCAGCTCAGTCGCTATCCCTGAAAACTCTTCCCGGCACTTACCGGCAAAGAAAAGTGGATGTTTAAGCGCGTGCATCGTTGTCGGAAGATTCGTGAACTTCAGCGGTCGGGCAAGCTGGATACCGTCGACGAATACATCAAAGCTGCCCTGCTTCTCCAAAGGAGAAGTCATCCCAACCGCTTCACGGACCGTCCGGCCATCCGCCAGGGAGATGCGTGTCGCCGCACCCGTTCCCTTGGTGTTGGAAATTAAATGCCACTGTTCAGGAGTCGACATCGGAAGATCAAAGGGATGCCCTTCGACATAGGGCAGCGGAATCGCCAGCCCCAATTGCCAGACCATGCGTAGGTAGTAATCGAATATCGTTTCGAGCTGCGCATTAGTATTTCCGGATGAAGCCTCCGCCCAAACACTCTCGACCATGCTCTTAAAAGCGTTGGCCGGACTATCCGTCGGCGACCAGGGCAAACTGTCGAAGCGATTAGCGCTTTTCTTGAGTAGCTCCCCCGACGACGGATCGAGACGTCCCACATGAAACGGCGGCGGACGTACATCATGTGTCGAGTTAGGATCAGGATGATTCTCTGCGTTCTCGATTGCGATCCAGAGTTCACGGCTTCGGAGCGTATTTCTCGCTTGAGGCCTGAGATTGCTCAGTACAACACTCGTACCATGTGCTTCACGGTCTGTCGCGGGCTCTCGCCAAATATTTACTCTGCCGGTCTCAAAAGTTAGGTCGCCACTTTCAGTTTTTGCGGAAGATCCCTCATCAGAAAACTGTCGCAAGGTGACAGTAGCTACTGTGCGGAATTTATCACCCCTTACTTTGGTGATTATCTGAAAAGTCTGTGTTAGTTGCGATACTGAAAAGAGACCTATGCCGATCTTTCCTATAAGTCTTCGGCCATCAGGACTTAAAAGCGAGTTATTTACGGCTGTAATCCCGAGTTGTTGTCCGTCCTCACTGCGCTTAGCGCTGCCGCCAATATGCAAAAGTAGATGCGCCACGACAGCGGCCGACATTCCATGCCCATTGTCCTCAACCACGATTTGCGAGAATCGTGGCACATCAGTAGTTACTACAACACGTGTGGCATCGGCATCGTAAGAGTTTGAGATAAGCTCGCGGATCGCAGATGCGGGCTGTCGATAAATTCCGTCGGTGATCCGTGCGATAACTCGCTGGTCAGTCTTGAGTACCGCTTGGACGACATTATCGCTACTCTTACTAGCGAGAATGTCTCGGACCAGCTTATCTTCTTCGATATGCTTCTTCTCGTCGTTCAAGGGAGTTGTCGGCCAGGTGCTGGAGCACCTTCACCAAGGAGAGATTTGATCGCACATGCAACTGAAAGCGCTAAGGGCGGAGGAACTGCATTGGATATCTGCTCCACCTGTTCAGTGAGATTTCCAGCTAGTACGAAATCGGCTGGAAAGCCCTGTAACAGCATCGCTTCGTAGATGCTGAGCCTGCGTTTACCATTGGGATGCACGTGAATCTCTCTGTGTCCAAATGCAATGGTTGGGCTCGGACGGGACCAAAAAGTGCGCTTAAAGCTGCGGGTGGGCTTCCATTTCTTAAGAGGGGTCGTGAAACGAAGCGAGCGAGGACGTGAGGTCCAATGATTTGGATGAACCGGAACATCTGCGGGTCCCAAACCTGGTCGATAGAAGATCGGCTTCCCGAGGTGGGCGATAGCGTCTCTAACGGATCGGTGGCCTTCCCGCTTCAAGATCCTCAGTGGCGTATCTCCACATCTCGCGAGACCGATTACGATTATCCTTCGTCTCAGCTGCGGCACGCCGAAATCGATCGCACAGCATTCGTTCCATGAGACGAACAGTCCGATTTCGCGCAGGCTAACGATAAGACGATCAAATGTCGCCCTGTGCTTCTTGTCCCTGATTCCCATAACGTTTTCAAACACCACGAAATCGACGCGAAAGGCAGAAGCAAGTTCTTTGACGCACGCGATATACAAATCGACAAGAGAGTTACGCGGATCGGTTGTGTGTGAACCTGTGTTCGCACGGGAGAAACCCTGACAGGGCGGACCGCCGATTACGCCTATCTGAGTCCCCGGAGAAAGGCGCTGGCGAAGAGCGTGGCATATTCCTTGCGGACCGAGCTTAGTCAGGTCGGCCTCGATAGGAGTGCCTTTGGGGAAATTCATTTTGTGCGTTCTTATGGCTGCGCGAGCCTTGTCAAAGCTTAAGAGGATGTCAAATCCAGCGTCTTGGAACCCCAGATCCAACCCTCCCGCGCCACAGAAGAGACTCACTACCGGAAGTTTTCCGTGCTCAATTGGCCGGTGTGGCGCACCGTCTCGCATCAGGCCTAGCACCATATCTTCTCCGGTACAAAAGGGATAGCGTACTTCTGAGCCACTAATATTAAAGCATAAATGCGACAATCCATGTCACAATCTCTTCGGGGTCGTGTAAGGTCATAGCAACAGCGTTCAGCGGCCCAGGCTCCGCGCGCCATCAATGAGGAGCGGGACTGGCGTCAATGCACGGTCATCGCGTCAGATGGCCAGCGGCGTTTGAAGGCGTTTCGTACGCCAGTCTTCGCCAATCTGTGCGTCACAGGTTGCTTGCAGCTGGGCCCAATCAAACGAAGCATTCTCACTGACGAATAAAACGATGGTGATCTCGGACGTTTTCGTAAGTTACCGCTAATTCTTGGCCGACCCTATGATCCGTAAAAATGATCGCACCGTCTACAAAATCGACTACAGTAAGTTTTGTACGCGCGCTGAATTACTCACAAGCATAAGAAAACATTGGTGGATGTGGCCGGGATCGAACCGGCGACCCCCTGCTTGCAAAGCAGGTGCTCTCCCAGCTGAGCTACACACCCACAGGCTTCATTGTCTGAGAACCTCCGCCATTAAGCAAGAAGCAAGAATGCCTGTCCGGAAATCAATTCCGAAGGTAAAAACCTGTAACAGCAGTGATTTCCTCCAGCCGGAGTAGCTCATCCGTCGCGCTTTCCACGAGGGCGGGCAGATGGATCAGGCTATTCGCGAATGCGCCCGTTATTGGCGATACCGCGCCCCTCGAGCGTCAGAGATTGGCCCGACCCTAATAAATGCAGGGTTTGAAGCGGTGGAATCGCCCGGCCATTTGCTTGTCCCCCATAGCGACGGCTGGAACGCTGGCATGCCGGGTGCAAAGGCCCGGCCCTACATGAGCAACAGCCCGATAGTCCCCGAGCGACGGCCTTGGAGTGGCTGCGATTCTCTGCTATCATCTTTCAGCGAAAACGCAGGAGCTATCAATGGCAATGGTATGTGAACTTTGCGGCAAAAAGCCGAGTTTTGGCAACATCGTGAGTCACGCGAATAATACCCGCCGCCGCCGCTGGAACCCCAATCTCCGCCGCGTGCGCGCCGTGATGGACGGCGTGCGCCGCCGCGCGCGCGTCTGTACCGCCTGTATCCGCGATGGTAAGGTGATAAAGGCAGCGTAATTTTACGTCCGTTACAGGCGATCTCAAGGGGAAGTTTTTATGGCGTTCACGCATGACTTTGTGCGCGTTAGCGGTGGTGTCCCTGGCTGGCGGAGCGTGCCATCGCCAACAGGCGCCCGGCCCCGGCGTTTGGGCCGTGGTTGACGGCACCGACATTCAACGCGCGGACGTGGAGAAGTATTACCGCACCCGGGTAAACCCTCAGGGCCAGCCGCCTTCGCAGGAGGAAGCCCTTACGCTCGAGCTCAGCATTTTGGACGAGCTCATCAACAATCAAATCCTGCTGGAACGCGCGACGAAACTCAATCTGATTGCCACCGATGGTGAAGTGGAAGACAAATTCACCGCCTCCAAAAGCCCCTACACGGAAGATGAATTTCAGCGCAAGCTCAAGGAAACCGGCCTTTCCGTTGACGATATCAAGCGCGATCTTCGCCGGCAATTATCCGTGCAAAAGCTTTTGAACCGTGAAGTGACCTCCAAGATTACCGTCACCGATCAAGACGTCTCCGATTTTTACAACGCCAATCGCTCTCAATTCAACGTCGCTGAGCCGCAATATCACGTCGCCCAGATTGTGGTGACTCCGTCGCCCAGCCCCCAGGCCCACAATCGCAAGAATGATGACGCCACCAATGAGATTGAGGCGCGGCGCAAGATAAGCATGATTGAGTCGCAGCTTTCTTCTGGCGTTAATTTCAACCAACTGGCTACGGATTATTCCGAAGATCCCACCTCCAGCTCAGGCGGAGATCTCGGATTTGTTCCCGAGTCAGCGCTAAACACAGCCGATCCGGCCTTGCGGGCGGTATTGCTGAAAATGCGGCCCGGCGAAATCAGCCAGCCCATTCACGTGAAGGACGGCTACCGAATTCTGCAGTTGATCGCTCGCGAACCAGCCGGGCAGCGTCTGCTTTCGGATCCCCAGGTACAGCAAAGCATTCGCGACACTTTGCGCAACCGCAAGGAGCAACTCCTGCGGGCGGCCTACGTCACCGTCGCGCGTGACGACGCCCACATTGCCAATTATCTCGCCCAGCAAGTTATCGAATCCGCAGGCAAACTTCCCGTAGCCGCAAGCATAAAACCGCAATAAGCGCGCCTATCATTCATCGATAGAAGGTGATTGCCGGAAGGAATTAATCTTAATGAACCGGCGCTCGCGGCAAGAATAGCAGCAAGCGCAAAAAGCGCATTACAGGACCAATCGGCTGGGAATTTGCGACGAGGTTTTACGGCAGCGCAGCGGTCTTGCCGGTTCGCAATTAATTTACAGCCGATCTGTGCGCGTGCACCGCGTCCAGCGCACCCCATAGCGCGAGCAAGCCGCGCTCCGCGGCGGTCACCATTTTCCCATTGCACTTGTCGGGCCGCGTCCCCAACCAATCCCGCCACGCCGCCCTATGCCGCACATCCGCTTCTTCATGAACGCTGAAATACGCAACAGATTTCGCATCCGTCAAACCGTAAAACTCTTCCAGGCCACGGCGTTTTTCGGTGGAAATTTCCGGGACCTGCGCCTCGTAGGCATAGAGCGCGGCTACAGCTTCCTCGGGCGATGCCGTTTCCGCAAGGTGACGATAGGTTCCCACCAGACTGCGAATCGCAGGCAGTGGCTCCGCAGTATCCAAGGTTTCCGCCGTAACACCCAGAGCTTTAGCGAACCGCCGCCACAATGCCGGATGCGGGCCGCGGGGATCCATTTCCTCGGCCAAATTCATTTCCGTAAGCACACGCAGCCTGGGCTCGGCATGGGCGGCGAGGCAGCGCAGGTACACGGGAAATGCCAGCACATGGTGGTAATACTGCGTGGCGTAGAGGGCTAGCGTTTCGCGCGAAAGCGTTCCCTTGGACCATTCCTGATAAAACGGATGCTTCAGCAAATGATGTTCCGCAATTTTGCGATCCAGCGACGATAGTAGAGCTTCATTCCTCATGGCGTTCTTACACCCCCATTGGCGTTAGAAATAATAGCTAAAATCCGTCCCAAACGCCAGAACACTCCAAGGATATATGCATTATGGCGAAGCGTCCCTGATGACTGGATTGCGCAGGATTCCTATCCCACTGACCTCCACTTCCACCACGTCGTTGGCCCGCAAGGGGCCAACCCCGGGGGGGGTGCCCAGCGCCACCACGTCGCCAATGAAGAGGGTCATTACCTGGGTAATCCAGCGAAGAATTAGGTCAACGGGAAATAGCATTTCCGCGGGACGTCCCACCTGACGGCGCTGGCCGTTCACCCGCGTTTCCAGCCATGACGACGCAAAATCAAGCTCCGTTTCAATTACGGGCCCAATGGGACAAAAAGTATCGAAGCTTTTTGCGCGGGTAAACTGCACGTCCTTTTTTTGCAGGTCCCGGGCTGTCACGTCATTCAGGCATGTGTAACCCGCCACGAAACTGCTCACATCCTGCCGCGGAGTAAGTCGAAAACACGTGCGACCAATGACCGCGGCGAGTTCGCCTTCGTAATCGACTCGCTCTGAAATCCCTGGAAGCCGGATCGCGTCTTCCGGCCCAATCACCGATGATGGCGGCTTGAGAAAAATCAGCGGCTCTTGGGGGACTGGATTGCCCAGCTCCGCCGCATGTTCGGGGTAGTTTCTCCCTATGCAAACAATTTTCGACGGCGCCACAGGCGGCAGCAGGCGAACGGCATCCAGCGGCCATGACCGTCCCGCCGGGTGGCGCGCGCCCAAAAGGTCCCCCTCAATTTCATGGATAACATTACCCGTTAGGACCCCATGGCGGACTTCGCCGCGGCCAGTGGCTGTTCCCAAGTCCGCAACTTCCCCGGACTCTTTTTCCGGCGACACGCGAGGGCAAAAGCGGCAAAGTTTCATGAATTAATATAAGTCGGGCGATAGACCGATCGGCATTGCATCAACGTTTGCGACGCCACTCCAAAGTGCGGCAAAGCCATGGATTTTCATTAAATTCATTGATTCCGGTCCACCTCCGGCACGGCTGCCGAAGCCTCACTACTTAGAGGGCTTTCGATCCCCGCTTTACTGACCGCAGTCACTTGATAGACGTAAGTGCGACCAGCCTCCACGGAAGTATCGCGAAACACAGGCGTCGGAAGAAGTACCGCGTTCAAGCGCTGGATGGCTACGGATTGAGGGTTTTTCCTGTAAATATTGTACCCCTCGATATCCGACTCCGGGTTGATAGCCCACGATGATTCCACCCGGGCAGGAAGTTGCGCATTCGCAGGCAATCCCACAGCTTCAAGCCCCTCGGGCGAGGACGGTGCGAAAACATCCCGCGGGACTGCGCTGGTCCACTTTGATTCATCCGATTCCACCGAAAGCCGCGAATACTGCACCACAGCGCGCACCGAATAGAGGTAGGCGTGACCGAATTGAAAAGTCGTATCGCGATATTCCGCTGTCGGAGTTACACCAAGCAAGGAGAATGGCGCAATCAGTTTCGCGCTTTCGCGATGGGCGAGTGCGTCAGCGACTATGGCAGGTGGCACTTCCGCCCGGTAAACACGATAGCCGCCGACGATTGGGATTGGAATTCCGGTAACAGTTTCCTCAGGCGCCAACCAGGAAAGTTCAATCGCCGATTTCGTAATTTGCACCGAAAGTGCCGTGGGGGATCGTGCCGGCGGAAATACTTGTAGTGCTACGACATTAGAGGGCTCCGACAAATGCCTCGACGAAAAACTGGCGCGAACCGAGTACACCAGGCGGCTATTAGCGTAGCGCCCAAAATCCGTCACCTGAAGGGGGTCGGTAAATTGAAAATGATTTTGCCTATCATAGGTATCCATCAGCGTTCCAGGAATCGTGTACAGCAGATCCGTGGGTTCTCTAATCGGCCCGGTCGCCGGCTCCACGTCACGGTAAATTTCTATGTCAGGAGTGCGTGGAAAGGGCTGCCCTTCGGTAGTCCGTTGACTCGAGAGCGAAAACATCAGCGTCACGCTGGTCCCTTCCTGACGAATAGCGAGATCATTGATCGGCAAGGGAATGGCCGGTCGCGGCGGAACGGGCTCGCCTGGTGCGCCGCAACTCGTCAGAAGCAACACCAGCATCGCAACGATTACCGACGACAGACACAGCACAATGCGGGTCTGTGTATACATACGCCGGAAATCCGAATGCGGTTCGGGCTGATGAAGCGAGGGCATTTTCTTCTGATACTTCAGAGGATATAGCGGCTCAGATCCTGGTCTTTCACGATTTCAGAAAGTTGTTTCTGGACATACGCGCCGTCAATCTTTATGTTCTTCTGTTTCAATTCGGGGGCCTCGAATGAAATCTCCTCCAGGAGCTTTTCCAGAATGGTTTGCAGCCGCCGCGCGCCAATGTTTTCCGTGCGTTCGTTTACGGTGAAAGCGAACCGGGCGATTTCGGCCACCGCATCCTCGGTGAAATCGAGTTTCACAGCTTCGGTATCCAGGAGCGCAATATATTGCTTAATTAGCGCGTTCTTCGGCTCCGTAAGAATGCGAATAAAATCCGCTTCAGTCAGCGTTTGCAATTCCACACGTATGGGAAACCGCCCCTGCAATTCCGGAATCAGGTCGGAAGGCTTGGATACATGAAACGCGCCGGCGGCGATAAAGAGAATGTGGTCGGTGCGCACCATGCCGTAACGAGTATTTACCGTCGTTCCTTCCACGATTGGGAGAATGTCGCGTTGCACTCCTTCGCGCGATACGTCTGGCCCATGGCCGGCTTCGCGGCCAGAAATTTTGTCGATTTCATCAATGAACAGGATACCCATCTGTTCCACGCGTTCGATGGCCACCCGCGTGGCCTGCTCCGTGTCAATCAGCCGATTTTCCTCCTCCTGCACCAGGTAATCGAAGGCTTCGGCCACCGTCATCTTCCGCTTCTTCTTGGTCTGGCCAAACAATCCCGAAAGCATGTCCTTAAAATTGATGTCCATTTCCTCGACGCCCTGGCTAGACATAATCTCTAATGAGGGCATCGCGCGTTCCCGCACTTCTACTTCCACAGGACGCTGATCCAGCTTGCCGTCGCGCAACTGGCTCCTTAACTTTTCGCGCGTGCGCTGTTCCTGCTCACGCCGTTGCAATTCCACGGGAGATCCCGCGCCTTCGGGTGCCGTAGGGCCCGCGGGCAACAGCAAATCCAACAGCCGATCTTCCGCCGCCTGCTCCGCCCTCTCAGCCACTTCGTCGAGTTTTTCCTCTCTCACCATATCCAGGGCCACTTCCACCAAATCGCGGACCATGGACTCCACGTCGCGGCCTACATACCCTACTTCCGTGTATTTCGAGGCTTCCACCTTCACGAACGGGCATCCCGCGAGTCGTGCCAGACGTCGCGCAATTTCCGTCTTCCCCACACCGGTTGCTCCAATCATCAGGATGTTCTTGGGTTGGATATCCTCGGCCATTTCCGGCGGTAGCTTTTGGCGGCGGACACGATTGCGCAACGCCACCGCTACCGCGCGTTTCGCCGCATTCTGTCCCACGATGTACTTATCGAGTTCCACGACAATTTCTCGCGGGGTCAAGTCGTCAAAGGCAGGTTCTGTTTCCTGAGCCGGTTGCTGCTGCTGTTCGCCGGGAAGGTAAATCACCATTTCGTCGCTTCCTGTCTCGCCGGTCAAATTTCCTCGATCGTAAAGTTGCTGTTGGTAAAAATGCAGATATCGCTGGCAATGCGCATCGATTCCTCGGCAATTTCCCGCGCAGGCATCTGGGTATGCCGCAGAAGTGCACGGGCCGCAGCTTGCGCATAAGGACCACCGGAACCAATGGCGCAGATACCGTCGTCTGGCTCGATTACGTCGCCTGTCCCGGAGAGCAAGAAGGTGGACTTCGCATCCGCGACAACCAGCAGGGCATTCAAGTGACGCAATGACCGTTCGGTTCGCCAATCCTTGGCTAACTCGACCGCAGCCCGCGCAAGATTGCCATGGTATTCCTGCAGCTTGCTCTCGAATCGCGCAAAGAGCGAAAGAGCGTCGGCGGTGCTGCCCGCGAATCCCGTGATGATGCTGTCGTTGAAAAGCCGCCGGGTCTTTCGGGCGTGGTGCTTCACCACGCCTTCACCCAGGGTCACTTGTCCATCTGCCGCAACCACTACGTGGTTATCGCGCCGGACGCACAGAACCGTAGTTTGGCGAAATGTTCCCATGAAATGCCCCATCCATCGTTCGTTTCCTATCCGCGTATTTCGCGGAGCTTTTCGCTCGGTATTGCATTCGTCCATTATACCCGCGTTGCCATGCCGCTCCTTACCGCTTGCTGTCGTTATGACCCGCAATCGCGAATGCTAAACTGCATGATTGCCAATGGAGGATGCCCGGATGGTGAACAGCTTGCGAGAACAGCCGACAGAAAATGATCCAAAAGAAAAATTTACGGGCCGGGTCACGGACTATGCGCTCTACCGACCGCACTATCCCGACGCGATTCTAGAACCGTTGCGGGCGGATTGCGGATTGAACCCGCAATCCGTTGTCGCTGATATTGCTTCCGGAACTGGACTGCTAGCCCAGGTTTTTCTCCGGAACGGAAACTCCGTCATAGGAATTGAACCCAATGCAGAGATGCGGCGCGCCGGCGAGGAATATCTGCGCGATTGGAGGAACTTTCACAGTGTGGACGGCAGCGCGGAAGCCACCACACTATCCGATGGCAGCGTTGATTTCATTGCCGTCGGGCAGGCATTCCATTGGATTAATCCCCAACCAGCGCGGATTGAGTTTGCGCGAATTCTTCGGCCGCTCGGGTGGGTTGTCCTGGTCTGGAATCGCCGTATCTCTTCAGGCGATTCGTTCAACACCTCTTACCATGAACTCATTTCCCGTCATTGTGGCGGAGAGCAGGCAGTAGCAGGCCGCCGCACTAGTGACCAGCAAATTCGCGACTTCTTTGCGCCCAGCGCCGTCATCCTGAACAATTTTCCGAATTCCCAGCGTCTCAATTGGGAAGGCCTGAAAGGCCGACTACTATCCTCCTCTTATGCCCCGACTGCCGGCCAGCCGGGACACGAACCCATGATCGACGATCTCGCCAGGGTCTTTCGAGAACATCAGAATGACGGCCACGTCGTGCTCGAATACACCACCGAAGTTTTCTGTGGCCAGTTGCAAACATAAGGCTTATTGACACGATTTCAATGCGCCGCAAATTCCTTTTTGGTATCAATGGTTCAGAGGGACAGCTAGGGCCAGGTCCAGGGCGTTGGAGATGTTGGGATATCTTTCCGGGATTAAGTTATTTGAATAGCTTTTTTTTGTCTACTTGGGCCCAGCGCTCTTCCAGCGACTCTTTGGTAAAAAGCGAATCGCTCAATCCTGTGTTATAGCTGCACGTATCGAGAAACTCTTGAAACACTCGAAATCCATTGCGTGATGCGGAAATTTGATAGGGGGTCTGGACCCCCGAAATGGAGTGGTAATTGGAGAACTCGTAGATTTGTTCGGTGCGAAGTTGCGATGCGGGATCCTGCGAGTTCACCACCTCACGCACCGGCAAATGCGTAATGCTGTCAAGGGCCAGCCGGATGGTCCAGTCGTCGCTATCGGTTAGCTCTACCCAGCTCACCTCTTTCAAATCCACCACGTCGGCCCCCGCGTACCGCAGGATCATTCCCGGCTCGTTAATGCGAGAGCGAAGCACGTGGCCAATATCTTTCTTCAGGTGGTCGGTCCAAGCCTTCACTTGATCCGGCGGCGCTTCGGCGACGCCTCCCTTATCGAGCACCCATCCTTTATCGCCGTTGAAGACCTCGATGATATTGCGCTTCTTGGAATGTTCAGTGCGGGCCTTGTCCGGAACTTTTGTCATCTCAAGAAACATGTCGAATCCCATCAGTTCGCCCGAATGACCAAACGAACTCAGCCGCGCTTCGCAGGTTGAATCGCGCAAATTCATGTAGCTCTGGCCGCCCAGCGCCTGGATGGTCTGTTGCAGCAACTCGCGAGCCTCTTGTGCATTCTGGTCCGGCATCGGGACCCCGGTATTCTGCGCACGGACACCCGAGCTAACCGCCGCCGCCAGCACCATCGCAATCGCCAGCAGCTTCCCGAGCAAACGAATCATTTAGGCAGCCCTCATCCGCACAGGACCGATCCCCCGTTCACATTCAGAATCTCGCCAGTAATGAAAGTCGCCAAGTCAGAAGCCAGGAACAATATGGGCCCGGCGAGTTCCTCCGTAGTTGCAACGCGCCCCAGTGGGATTTGGGCCAGGGCAAATTTACGTCCCGAGCGCGATTCAAGTGTTGACTTGCACATATCGGTATTCACCCACCCCGGCGCCACGCAGTTTACCAGGACGTTGTGCCGCGCCAGTTCGGTAGCGAGCGACTTCACAAAGCTGATGACCGCACCTTTGGTTGCCGCGTAATGCGAATGGAACGCTTCACCGCGCTGTCCGGCCGTGGAGCTAATTATAATGATGCGCCCCGACCGCCGCGCGATCATTTGCGGGGCCACGAAGTGCGCAACAGAATATACGCTCTTTAAATTCACCTGCATCATCTCGTCCCATTGGCGCTCGGTTAAAGATTCGATGGGAGCGTTCTCGGCATTCCATATGCCCGCATTGGCCACCAGGATGTCCACTTGTCCGAGGCGCTCGGAGCCAAATTCAATCAGCGCCTGAGCATCGGCCATACGCCGCAAATCCGCGCGAAACGATTCCACGCGCGTTCCATGCTTGCGGGATTCCTGCTCCACCTGCTGCGCGGCTTCTCGGTTCTTATGGAAGCTGAAAACCACGTCGGCCCCGGCACGAGCTAACAGGCGCACCGTGGCTGCACCGATGCCGCGAGATCCGCCGGTGATAACCGCTCCTTTGCCGGCCAGAGAAATCATGCCGGCCTCGCATGGAGACTGGCCGTGCGCGCCGCGACGATTAGTTGCTGGAAAAGATGCTGTGCAAGCCGAATCCCCTCGTCATTTTTTGAATCGGCATCAGTTTCCGGCTTTGCGGCTGCCCCCATCATTCGTTCCGGGTGCCATTCGACACCGATCACCCATTCCGGTCCAGTCCATTCAATCGCTTCCACCACACCGTCGGACGAACGTGCGGAAATGCGCAATTCCCGGCCTGGTTCCAGCACCGACTGATGATGCGAAGAATTTATATCTACAGTTTGAGCGCTCGCTCCTGCATTAGTCAGTTCCGCCAGCCGTGAGCCGGGGACAATTTCGATTGCGTGGTAAGGTTCTTCGGTTCGGGCAGTTTCCTTGTGCCACACATGTTCAATCGTGGAGCCCATTTCGCTGGCGATGTCCTGCACCAGCGTTCCGCCTAGAAAGACGTTGAGATGCTGCATGCCGTAGCAAATGCCCAGCACCGACTTGCCCATGCGGAACGCTTCCTCGAGCAGCGCGGTATCGGTATTTTCGCGCAGGGCATCCACGGCGCCAGCTAATGCATGCGGCTGGGCGTGGTAGCGCGCGGGAGCTACGTCGCAATTGCTGCCGGGCAGGACAAAGGCGTCTGCCGATTCGGCGGCGCGGCGGAGCGCGTTCGCATCGAGCGAAAGCGAAATTTCCATAGGCTGGCCGCCCGCGGCTTCAATAGCGCGCAGATATTTGTCGTAGGCCTCACGTTTACCGGCCTTTTCTTCCGAGGCCGCGCGATAAGGCACGCCAATTCGCGGTTTATATGTGGTTTCGGCAAGCATGGGAGGACTCAACATCGTAGCATTCGCCCGAAAAGCACGGCAAACCCGCGCCATCGAGGCGGATTTCGCGGTGCTTGATTTGGTAACGAGTAGAAATGGCTTTGCCCATCAAGTAGCAGGCTCGGCGCAACGCTGGAATCTGTGGGATCCGGCGAATTGTTGAACTTGAGGGTAGCGGAAGAAAGTGGCAAGGGATTGCCCGCGCAATCCTACCGTCCTCAGTCTTTCGGGAAAATGCTTTTCCTTGATCATCTTCCGGCAAGCGTCGCAGTCTTCCCATTTTTTCATGTTGTCATTCCTCCCGGGGAGGTTGTGCGCCTCACCCATGGGCAACGTTTGATCGTCATATATTTCTGGCGAGCCAGTAGCGGCGGAGATCTGCGACCAGGTAGAGGGAGCCGGTGGCGAAGACGGCGTCACCGGGAGCGGCTTCGCGGATGGCTTCTTCGAGCGCCACGGCGGGATCGGGCGCGACGCGATAGTCGCGGGCGTGGTGGCCGGCAATCTCGGCCAGGAGCGGAGCGGAAATGGCCCGGGGCTGACGCGGGGCGGTAAGCCAAACGCGGTCGGCGTGGGGGAAGAGGAGTCCGGCGATTTCATCCACGGCTTTATCGCGCATCGCGCCATACACCAGAAAAATCCTGCGGTCGGCAAATTCCCGCTGCCAAAAACGAAGCAATTCGCGCGCGCCCGCAGAATTGTGGGCACCATCCAGATAGACATCAGGCCGGCGCATCAGCCGTTCCAAGCGGCCTGGCCATTGCGTTGTGGCGATGCCCTGTTCGATTGCGGAGGCTGGAATTGCAAGCCCATGCTGGGCGAGCAACTCGGCCGCCGCGGCCGCCGCCAGCGCATTGCGCAGTTGAAACTGGCCTCGCAATGCGGGAGCGATGGTTAAGGTGGCACCGGTGATGGCGCTGGTCACCGTGGCTCGCACGTGGCCGTCATTCTCGCGCGCGGATACGTTCCCTAGCTCGGGCTGCGGAAACCGCTCGGGCGAATCTTGGGATTCGCGCGCCGGCAATGTGCTGTATGCGGAGTCCACTTCCACCAGCCGGGCGCCACGTTCTTCGCAGGTGCGCGCGATCACGGCCCGAGCGGCTGGATTTTCGGCAGAGCTTACGACTTGAGTGCCGGCCTTGATGATTCCGGCTTTTTCGGCGGCGATGTCCTCAATCGTATGACCCAGATAATCTTCGTGATCGAAATCTATCTGGGTGATCACGGCAACTTCGGGCATGACAATGTTGGTTGCATCCAGACGGCCGCCTAAACCCACTTCGTATATGGCGAAATCAAGTGGCGCGCGCGCGAAGCAATCGAATGCCATCCCAGTCATACACTCGAAATAGGTTGGATGGGCCGCCAGTTCGCCGGTGGCCATGCCGCGCTCGGCGGCCGCAATCACGCGGGTGCAGGAATCGGCGAAAGCTTCATCGGAGATTTCCTCTCCCCTGAGGCGAATGCGTTCGTTGATGCGCATCAAATGCGGCGAAGTATAAAGGCCAGTGCGCTGTCCGGCGGCCCGCAAAATCGAATCGAGCATTGCCGCTGTGGAGCCTTTACCATTGGTGCCCGCGATGTGGACGCAGGGCTTCGCGAGGTGCGGATTCCCCAGCAGGCGTGCCAGCACAGTGATATTTTCGAGGCTGAACTTTTGGACGCCGGCCTGTTGCGGCGCGGCCAACTCCCGCCCCAGAGTGAGCAAACAGGCAACGGATTCCTGGTAAGTCATGGAAGTGTCAGTCGAGGAAGAAATCTAAGGCACTGGAAATATAAGCCTTCAATTCGCCGCGAGGAACTATGGCGTCGAGGAACCCATGTTGGAGGAGGAATTCCGAACGCTGAAAACCTTCGGGGAGCTTTTGGCGGATGGTTTGCTCGATCACACGCGGCCCCGCGAAACCAATCAGCGCGCCGGGCTCGGCGATATTGAGGTCACCCAGCATCGCGAAACTGGCGGTAACACCGCCGGTAGTGGGATCCGTCAGGACGGATATGAAGGGGATTTGCGCGTCATCAAGCCGGGCCAGAGCGGCGGACACTTTGGCGAGCTGCATCAGGCTGATGGTCCCCTCCATCATGCGCGCACCACCCGAACACGAAACAATCACCAGTGGCTGATGCTGAGCCATCGCGCGCTCGATCGCCCGAGTGACTTTTTCTCCCACCACCGCGCCCATCGAGCCACCGATGAACCCAAATTCCATGGAGCAGCAAATCACTGGGCGGCCGTTGAGATGCCCCTGGGCAGTAATAATCGCGTCGGCCATTTTATATTTCGCCTGGGCCTGACGAAGGCGATCGCGATAAGGGCGCGTGTCTGAGAATTCCAGCGGATCGGACGAAGCCAGCTCCGCGTCGTGTTCGATCCATGCCGCATCATCCAGCAGGAGTTCCAATCGCCGTCGCGCGCCCATCCGGAAATGGTGGCCGCATTTCGGACACAATTCCCAGTTAGCTTCCAGATCTTTTTTCCAGATAATGGTCCGACATTTTGCGCACTTGGTCCACAACCCCTCAGTGCGCACACTTCGGGCCTCGGCGGGCGCCGGGTTATCAATGGACTGCTTTTCGCGTCTAAACCAGGGCATTTTTAGTAATCAATTCCGCGTTGCGCCAGAATGCCTTTGGTGAAAGGATGCTTGACTTCACGCATCTCAGTCACCAAATCAGCCATTTCGATTAGCTTGGAGTGCGCGCTTCGTCCCGTACAAATTACGTGGACATTCTCCGGACGACCCGCCAGCGCCACCAGCACGCGCTCCACGTCCAACATCTTATAACTGATGACGTAATTGATCTCGTCAAATACGACCAGATCGTATTTTCCGCTTTCCATTTTGACGCATCCGAATTTCCAGGCTTCCTCGCACAGGTGGATGTCTTCCGGATCAGTTTCCGCGCCGCCTATCTTCACGAAACCGCGGCCCATGGGGCGGATTTCAAACATATCGCCGGGAATCATGCTCGCGGCATCGAGTTCGCCATAGTGCCACGAACCTTTAATGAACTGGATCATCAGCACGCGCATACCCTGCCCGACGGCGCGAAACGCCGTCCCCAAGGCGCAGGTGGTCTTGCCCTTGCCCGGGCCAGTATAAACAATCAGCAAACCTTTTCCCTCTGGCATCACACCTCATGCGGCATTATTTGCGTTGCCACGCGTCACTCGATTTGCGAACACCACTCCGTAAGGGCCTGTATTGGGCTACCAGATCAGTTTGGCGGCGCTGCGGGGAAACGTCAAGCATGGTAAAGACGTGATACCAAATCATTTTGTCAGCATCCACCCTCGTCCAGGATCGTTCGCAATTTTGCATCGAACGGACCCTGTCAGCGGGAATATTCGCAAGGGTTCCGAACGGTTATAATGACGTCTCCTTATGCCTCTCGCTCCAGGAACACAGCTTGGGCCGTATGAAATCGTGTCGCCCCTGGACGCGGGCGGGATAGGGGGAGGTTTACCGCGCGCGCGATGGACGGCTGGGGCGCGACGTGGCGCTGAAGATTCTGAGGGCGGATATTGCCAACGACCCCGATCGGTGCGCGCGATTTGAACGGGAGGCCAAGACTGTTGCGGTCCAGACGGGAGTTATTCTGTACAAAGGTACGGACAACACCTTCGATCTTTACATCTCTGCCCCCCTCGGATCGCCATTGCGCCGCTACCCGTCGTCACAAGTATCTTCGCACAGCCTTTCCAACACCAGCGGCTGTTTTGGAGGGCATCCACCTAGCGCTTGATCTCAAATACGACGCCACAGCCGAGCACCTTGCAATTCCCGGCAGAACCGCCTCCATAGTACGTGGTTCCAAAGATGCTTCCCGCCTTATCAAGCAGCAATCGGTCGAACGGTTCACCACCATCCGCGGTTCCGCTAAACTCATAGACCGTGGAGGGCGTCCATTTGCCACCATCCCCAGGCGTGAGTTTGTACACGCTGCCGCAACCAGCTTGGCAGTTATCGCTCGCCTTCCCGTAGAACGTCATCGTGCCGTAGAGATTGCCTGATCCGTCGAATATCACGCCGCCGAAGAGACCTCCGCCACTCGTGCCGTCTGGGTTGTAAATTGTTGTCTTTCGCCATTTCCCGGCGGCGCGAGGAGTAAGTTTGAAAACCGTACCGCAGCCAGGCGTGCTTTCAATGTCGCAAGGCCCGGTGCCTCCGACCGGCGTCGTTCCGTACAGATTTCCGGCCCTATCGAGGACAAGCGCGCAGGTGGGCAGGGTTCCGTCCGCGCCGCCTTTAAAAGAATAGATCGTCTTCTTGGTCCACACGCCGCCTTGTTGGCTCAGCTCATAAACTGTCCCACACCCTTGGTTGCCGCAGCCGGCGCCTCCATTCATGGTTGTGCCATAAAGGTTGCCGGCTTTGTCGAAAACCAGATCGCCGTTGGCGGGAAAACAGCCATCCCTCCCGCCAGAAAAAGCATGCAGTATGGTTTCCGTCCACATTCCTCCAGACGGAGTGAGCTCGAAGACCACCCCGCAGCCCCCTACTCCATGCGACCCGCCCGCCGTGGTGGTGCCATAGAGATTGCCGGATTTGTCGAAGATCACTCCGGCCCACGGCTGTATTCCATCGGTCTCTCCGGTAAAAGTGTGGATCGGATACCCGTTCCAGAAACCGGATGAAGTGGGCGTCAACTCAAACACCACGCCGTTATTCCCCGCAGTTGGATCCGCAGTGCCGTACAAATTGCCGAAAGCGTCCAGTTTTACGTCGCCCAAGGGGTATCCACCTGTTGCCGGATTCGAAAAGTCATAGAGTACGCTCTCAGCCCACTTCCCGTTTGGTCCGGGAGTCAGCCGGAACACGGTGCCCTCAGTCCCTCCGTGATACGTCGTGCCGTAGAGATTGCCGGTGGCGTCCATCACCAGCCCTGCATAGGGCTCGTCTCCGTCTGGGCTAGCCAGAAAAGTATGAAGGACTTTGTATTGCTGCCCGGCAGCCGAGAAATTCGCGGCAAACAGCAATGCACCGGGTAGAATGAGCTTCAGCAATGAAGGAACTGCGGGCATAGGGTCACCTTCCTACCGTCAAGCTCATTCTAACTCCGAACGCGGGCCGGCGAGTCGCGTCAACGTCCTCGAAACTCAACATCGCTCTCCACGAGGCACAGCCGCAAATATAAGCCGGAATTTCCTTTTTGGACTTGAAAACAACACCAAATGCGCACCCAATCTCGACTGCGGTGGCATTCGGCCAACTACAACCGCGAAAAGAGCGGATTCCTCACCACCCGTCCCTCCTCACCAAGTGCTGCTGCAAGCGGGTGATCGATAAGTTATCGGTCATCTTCAACAGTGCCGCCTTGGGGAGGAGGAGAAAAGGGCCAATGGCTGGTGACGTGAAGCCTCCGCTACAAGAAACGGAAAGAAAAAGGCTGCCGGGTCTTCCCGCTAAACACCACCGGGACGCAAGAAACCCGCCCCTTCGACTGCGCTCAGGGCGTGAAGCCCGGCGCTACATAAACTTGCGATAGAAAGATTCCTCAGCGGCGAGCGTGGGACCATCGGGCCATGTTGCGCGCGATTGCCTGCATGTGAGCGCTAACGTAAAATGTACGTTCCGTGCCGGATACGCCCTCCATCGCAGGCCGCATCATCTCCCACTACCGCATCGTGGAAAAGCTTGGTGACGGCGGGATGGGTGTGGTCTACAAGGCCGAGGATTTGAAGCTTAACCGGTTTGTTGCCCTCAAGTTTCTGCCCGACGAAGTCGCCGAAGACGCGCAATCCCTCGGCCGCTTTGAGCGCGAAGCCAAGGCTGCATCGGCGTTGAATCACCCGAACATCTGCACGATCTACGAAATTGACGACCAGCACGGTGAAGCGTTCATCGCCATGGAGTACCTGGACGGCATGACGCTGAAGCATCGCATCTCCGGGAAGCCCATGGAGACCGAGGTTCTATTGAGCCTGGCGATTGAGATTGCCGACGCGCTCGATGCGGCCCATGCCGAAGGCATCGTGCACCGCGACATCAAGCCCGCGAACATTTTTGTCACCAAGCGCGGCCACGCCAAAATCCTCGACTTCGGGCTGGCGAAAGTCGCGCCCGCTGCCAATTCGTCGAGCCAGACCTTATCCGCGAACAGGCCAATTGTGACCATGGTTGATGAACAGCACCTGACCAGCCCCGGTTCCACGCTTGGCACGGTGGCCTACATGTCGCCCGAACAGGCGCGAGCCAAAGAGCTGGACGCGCGGACGGATCTGTTCTCGTTTGGAGCGGTCCTCTATGAGATGGCCACCGGTCAGCTGCCCTTCCGCGGGAACAGTACCGCAACGATTTTCGAGGCGATCCTGAACCGGGCCCCTGTGACTCCGGTACGGCTGAATCCCGACGTGCCGCCCAAGCTGGAAGACATCATTCACAAGGGACTGGAGAAAGACCGAAATCTGCGCTATCAGAGCGCGGCGGAAATGCGAGCGGACCTGCAGCGGCTGAAGCGGGACACAGACTCGAGCCCATCCGCGGCCGTCGAGATTGACGACCTCCCGAGTGCTGGAAAGACAGCGCCACAAGCACGGATGGAGGATAGCTCCGCTGTCCTCGCGGCCAGCCTGCTAAAGCGGCACAAAAAGGGACTGGCGATTGCGCTGCCGGTGGTTCTATTGCTGCTCGCCGCAGCGCTCTATCCATTCCGCGTTTCCCGCCGGCCCACAGCCGCAAATAAAGCCCTCGATTCGGTGGCCGTATTACCGTTCACAAATGTGGGTGGAGACCCGGACACGGAATACCTGAGCGACGGCATCACCGAGAGCCTGATTAACAGCCTGTCCCGGGTGTCCCAGCTGCGAGTGGTGCCGCGGAGCACGGTCTTCCGATACAAAGGGCAAGACAGTGCGCCCGAGAAAGTTGCACGAGACCTCAATGTTAGCGCGGTGGTGACGGGAAGCGTCCAACGCCGTGGCGAGGTCTTCGTGGTGGACGCGGAACTGATTGATGTTGGCCGCCAATCGCAATTATGGGGAGATCAATACTCCAGAAAGCTGGCCGACATTCTTGCCATCCAGGATGACATCTCCAAGGCCATCGCCGAACACCTCCGAATCGAACTGACGGGTGAAGGACGGCAACAATTGGCCAAACACGACACCGAAAATCCCGAGGCTTATCAGCTTTATCTTCGCGGGCGCTATTACTGGAACAAGCGAACCGCCGCCGACGTGAAAAAAGGGCTGGCGTATTTTCAGCAGGCCATCGACAAGGACCCCGGATATGCGCTGGCGTATGCCGGAGTGGCCGACTCCTATGCGGCCGGGAATGGCGCCTTCCTGGACCTGTCTCCGCAGGAAGCCCGCCCGCGGGCGAAAGCGGCGGCCATGAAGGCGCTCGGCCTCGACAATTCCCTGGCCGAGGCCCATACCACCCTGGCTGATTGCCTGTTCTTCTACGATTGGGATTTTCCCAAGGCTGAAGAGGAATATCGGCGGGCGATTGCGGCGAACCCCAACTACCCCACGGCCCATAGCTGGTACAGCCAATACCTGCAGGCCATGGGACGCGGCGATGAGGCCGTCGCCGAAGCGAAGCGGGCCGAGGAGCTCGACCCTCTTTCACTGGGCAACAGCCGAGAGGTGGGAAACGCCCTTTACTACTCCCGAAAATACGATCAGGCCGTTGAACAACTCAAAAAGACGCTGCTGCTTGACCCTACTTTCATTGAACCCCACACAATATTGGCGGAGAACTATCAGGCCAAAAGGATGTATCGGGAAGCCGTGAGTGAGTGGCAAAAGGTATTCGCGAATATTGGCGATGCACCGCACGCCACCTCTTTTGCAGGCGATGCGCGATTCGCCACAGCAGCGGGTGAGGTGTACACAAAATCGGGCTATCAGGCATTCCTGCAGGAATGGCTCCGCGACGTCCTGCAAAACCATCCCGATGACAGTTTTGATCTGGCCCAGTTGTATGCGGCCCTCGGAAGAAATGACGAGGCCATGAACTCGCTGGAGAAAGCCTATGCAGTGCGCCACTTTGGACTGCTCTTCCTAAGGGTGGACCCGGCCTTCGATTCCTTACGCTCCGATCCCCGCTATGCCGAACTGGTCCGCAAAATCGGTTTTCCGCAGTAGTCACGGCAGCCGTGCTTTTTCCATGAATCCTCCCTTGGCAAAATAGTGGGTCATCTCCGAATAGGCGACGCTCCGGATAAACGACGACCCGGGAGATATCGCGTGGTGGATGGAGCTGAAACGACTGGGGGCGAACGATGAACGCGGGTGAATGGCCGGACCAGCGGCCTCGAAGACGGCGTCTGACGGAAATGTTGCCTGACCGGCTCGACGAGGTGGTGGAGGGCGATCCGAACGGCAAGACCTATGCGGAAGCGTTCATCGAGGCGCTCTTGAACCGGGCGACTCGGGCGTGCGTGAGGCAAACACAATTGGCGGAAAAGCTATAATCAAGAATGGCACCGTACATAGAAAACTGAGAGTAGACCATGGAAAACAAGCTTTACCGGGCCATGAACCAGCTTGAGCGGCTGCAACGGATGAAGCAGGAAGAGCACGTTTCCGCACCGGCCAGCGTGGCTGTGACTCTCCACGCCCCCGACCCAGCGGTGGGTTCGTTTGGTAATTGACATCCGCAGCCCCGGTGGTCTCCCCCAAATGGATATGGGCTTTGGCTAGGGAAAACGGTGGGTTCGTTTGGTAATTCACAGCTAACGTTAGGCTTAGCTCCGAGAGGGGGTTACATCATTTCTCGAGGGGCCATCATCCTTGGGACAAGCGATGGGTTTGTTTGGTAATTGGCAGGAGGCTCGACTTGCTTTGAGCGTCTGAGCCGATGGAACATCCGCCATTGTGGTATCCGTGCGTTTTCAGCGATCCCCGGATGCGAGGTGCCTGGGCGTCCGGTTTGACGGTTGAGCGAGATGGATTGCCAATTGGTCTGTCAAGGGCGGAGTAGATTTCTCGCGCCTACGGCACTTCGGAATGACGGAAAAGGAGACGCGGGAATCAGAAACATGAAGGCACCGCGTCAGAAAAAGACTGCCGGGCGTTAAGCCCGGCGCTACATAAACCTGAGACCAAAAGCCGGGCGTGACCCCTTCGACTGCGCTCAGGACGTGGCACTTCGCCAAGTCACTTAGTGCAGGAGCCCGGCGCTACATAATCACCCGGAAGAAGAGAGATTCCTCAGCGGCAGCGTAGTATGGGCATCGAGCTCAATTCGCGCCATAACGATGCCCGAACTACTCCCCTCCTCGGTACAGACTATTGGCTGAGCGCTTCTTTCAGATCCACGTGCTCAAAAGCGGAAGCCATCCGTTCGATATCGCCCTTGTTGATACCATGCCGGGCGGCTTCGTCACGCCACTTCGAGACGGCTTTGCCGACCTGCGAGGCTATTTCACCAGCATTGGCAGGGTCGAGTTCGAAGTACCTGACCACGGACATCGCCAGAGCCAGGGAGGCTGTCGTGTCCTCCTCATTGATTGCCGTGGACAGAATGCGCGGCTTTATATCGGTCGGCACGGGGTTGAGGTCGTAGGCCGGCGACAGACGCCAGCCGTCGCTGCCCTCATAGAGAAAACCGTGATTGCGCAGATGGTCGTCGGTATTGGAAATAAGAATATTGAAAACCATCTGCCGCCATAGCGCCTCCATGTCCGCTTTGGGTGCCGCGCCGTGCTGGCGCAGTGCGTCCACTATTTCAAGGTAGCTGCGCGTTTCGTTGTCTTTCGCGCCCAGCATGCTCATGGCCGATAGAAACGGGATGCGCCGTTTGCCGTCGCGGTCAAAACGCCGCAGCAGAAGCACAGGTTTCTCGGCAATATTTTCGAGGCGCGCCGATGGTACAGGAATTCCAGCCTTTTGGGCGAGAGAGAGAGCCACCGCTTCCCACAGGACGGTATTGATCTCATCGTCCTTGCGGGGAAACTTCGCAATCGCCAGATGGCCGTCCTTCTCTCTGACGGAGGCCTTGGGCCGCGCGCCGCCAAGGGAAGAGCCCGGCGCGAACAGCAGCTGCAGATCTTCGTCCGTGTCGGTCTCTTCAATGAAATGTTCCGCCGCCGAGAGCAGTTTGGGCAATTCCACGAGCGGCGGTATGCGTTTGCCCTCTTCCTGCCTCAGGAACGGGCCACCCTCAGTTTCAGCAAACCGCAACGCGCCAGCGCGCGCCTCGTCGTCCACAAGCAGCAGGTAGTCAATTTCGTGCTGAGTGCGCGGTGCCTGTTTTTCACGTTCCGCGCGCCGGCGCTCCATGCGCCGCATCAGCGCCCTGCCCCATCGGTCAGGTGCTGAGTCTCCGATTGCACCAAACATTGGCGCATCGGCCACCGTATGAAACGGTCCTGGACCGAGTTTCAGGGCCGGTTCGAGAGAGAACCGATTGGGATGTTCCAGCCATGCGTCGTTGTATTCAAAGGTCGCGCCTTCTTTATTCTTGCGCACGCGTGCCCATAGGCGTCCGACCAGATGCGGAACGCCGCCCAGGTCCACATACACAAAAACGTCCTTCTCCATCATTATTTTCTCGCGTGATTCTACTTTTGCGACCGTCGAATCCGCTGGGGCAGATGCTCCTCTTCAAGCTGAAGGCCTACCGCGTCGATGGTGGGGTCAGCCAGACCGGCGAGCCGATCCGTCATGCCCAGCACAAACAGGACGATGGCATAGCTTCCAATCGCAACGCCGGGATCGCCTTTTTCGATCTTGACCAGGGTCGTCCGGCTTATGGAAGCTCGTTGTGCTGCGATTTCTGCAGGAATCCGCCGCCGCCGCCGTGCGTCCCTTACATCGTGCCCCAACTTGCGCAGGGCACGTGCGACCGGAATGGGAAACATCACTGATGATTTCTTTTTACGCATAGATAACGTCCATGTTTATAGTCATTACAATCGTTAATGTACATGATTATGAACGTTATAGCAAGAGGAATCTGGCGAGTTTTTAGGGATCTTGGCACTCCAGGCGCAGCCGAGGTTCACCTCCATTCTGCCCTTGTCCTTTATGCTGTACAGCGGCCACCGCTGCATTCTGTGCGGTGATTAGAGCGTAGCCTTCAAATCAAAACAAGGGGCACGAGGCGAGCGCCATGCACCCGGAGAGTGCGGGGAGCATGGCCAGCCTCCGACAAGATGAACAAGCCGGCCTGAGGGCACGAAGACTGAGGGGGAAAGGCGGCGCTTGCTGGAAGCAACCGGGATAGAATCGCCGAACGATGCGCGACTCCGGCATTCGGCCAGGCACTTCGGCCTTCACCGCCGCGGGCTGGCCGGGGAGTCCCGCCGAGTATCCGACGTGCTCCACAACGCAATTCGACACGGTGGAAGTGAACAGCCTGTTTTACAGGACGACGGCCCGTTGCAGACCCCAAGCGTTGCTTGTCATCCCCGCGCCAGGGGGGGTAGCGATGTCTTTGGGCCTTTGCTGTCGAGAATGGTTGCAAAGTGGTTACCGGATAAACGCTTCGCGTTTTCCGGGATGACATCAAGTTCTTCCTGCAAATTGGGCGGTAGGCAGTCAACCATATAATTCCCCTTGCTTGGATTGCGACGCAGATGTGCGCATATTTCCGGCCGCGATGGACGCGCCCGGTGACAAGCGAAGAAAAAGGCTGCCGGGTGTGAACCCCGGCGCTACATAAACTTGAGACGGCTGTCACGCTCCCCGCGTCAAGTAAACACCCCACCGTAGGATTCAGGAAAGAGCCAGACGAGTGCGGATCATTTCGGCCGCCTGCTCCAGGCGCGCGCGGGCGGCAGACGAGATGGGCTGGCCGGACGCGGAGGTGGTTTCGCGCGCGACCAGCCAGATTCCCGGGCGGAAGACGTTTTCATCGGGGCAAATAGCCCCGGTAAGCTGGGTAATCTCCAAGCCGCTCTGAGCCAGCTGGGGTTCGAGGATGGCGCGCGCTTCGTCCAATAAGTCCTTAAAGCCCTGGGACGCCAGCATGGGATCTATGTCGCGGGGTATGGGCGCTTCGACTGGGTCCAGATCAAAATCAGGCAGAGGATGCTGAATCATCCATTGGACCGTGGCTGCGGGCTGGTGTGCGTCCTGGGTAATGCGTATGGACATGAAGAAAATGTATCACACCGAATGTAAACGCATCAGACGGGCGCGGCCGGAAGAAGCAGAAAAAGGCTGCCGGGCATGAAGCCCGGCGCTACATAACCACCCGGAAGAAGAGAGATTCCTCGCTTGGCTTCGGAATGACGAAAAAAAGAGACGCGTGAATCGAGGCCCCTACTTCGCGTAGGGATGGCCGGCCAGGGTGGCAAAGGCCCGATAAAGCTGCTCGGCAAGCACCACCCGCGCCAGTTCGTGCGACAAAGTAAATGATGAAAGCGAAAGTTTGCCTTTTGCCAGTGCTCGCACGTCTTCAGGAAAACCCGCCGCGTCGCCGCAGAGAAAACTCAGCTCGCGAATTCCATTGTCCCGTTCGCGCGCAAGCCAGCGGGTAAAATCGCTGGATTCCCGGTGCTTGCCTTCCGCATCAAGCAGTATCCAGTTGGCGCCCACAGTGTTTTTACGCCGAGTGAAGGCCGCCGCGTCGCGAAATTCCATAATTTCAAAATCGGTAAAATGTTTCAGGCGAGTGGCGTAATCGTCCAGGAGGCCGCGCATTTCCGGCCGCCGCGTGCGACCCAGAAAAACCAGGCGGATTTTCACCCGCCACCTTCGCGGGTCGTGAAGGGAGGGTCTGGTTCCCGCACATCCAGACGCCGGGCATCTCGCCACAGCCGCTCCAGATCATAGAACAAACGCGCGTGTTCGGTGAAAACATGCACCACCAGCCCGCCGTAATCGAGCAACAGCCATTCCGAACCGGGGCGTCCTTCGCGATGCAACACGCGGCGATGGTGGGATGCGAGTTGGCGCTCCACTTCGTCGGCAATTGCTTCCATCTGTGGAGCGCTGGCAGCGGAACACAGCAGAAAACAATCAGCGAAAGCACCCATTTCAGTAAGATCCAGGAGGGTAATATTCAACGCCTGTTTGTCTTGCGCCGCTTGCAACGCGTAGCGGGCTTCATGCGGAAATTTGTCCAGACCCACCTGAGAGTTGAGGTCTGGTCGGGGGTTGGCGGTTGTCAGAATGCTCACCGGTAGAGAGCCTGCTTACGAATGTAGTCTTCGACCGACTTGGGGACAAGTCCCCCAATGGAATTCCCCTGCCGCACACGGCGGCGCACATCGCTTGAAGAAATATTGCTCTCAACCGTGGGGAGCAAATGCACGGAGCTTTTTCGCAATGCAATGATGTTGGGATTCGTTGATATGCTCTTGGCAAGCTGGCGAGGAGGAATTCCCCGCACCAACCGTTCCATCTGAAAACCTGGACGATTAGCCACCACGAAATCGCAGGCCTCCAGCAATTGTTCATGCCGGTGCCAGGTAGGCAAGAGCAAAAATGAATCGGCACCCACAATGAAATGGAGATGAACCCCAGCGTATTCGCGGCGAAAGTCCTTAACGGTATCAAGAGAATAGCAAACATCCGCTCCTTCCGGGTCAGGCGCTTCGGCGAGCGATGCAATGTAACCGCGGTGCCCGCTGCAGGCCAGCGCCACCATCGCGTAGCGATGCACGAAAGCGGCCGGTCGGGTTTTGGGCTTGTGGGGCGGATTGCCCGACGCCACGAAATAAATAGCGTCCAGATTCAGACGCTGCATGGCGGCATGGGCCACAGTCAGGTGCCCAGAGTGAATCGGATCAAATGTTCCGCCAAAGATTGCGATCGGACGGCCTTTCTGGCTGGAGAACTGGGCCATCATTCGTTCTCCAATCGTTCAGAACCCCTAGGGGAACCGCTCGGCGGACCTTCCTCTGGTGCCGTAACTACAGGGCCGGCTTCTGCCGCCGATTCATCCTCGATTTCGTCTTCGCCCAGAACTTCATCGGCCACATTTTCATCTTGTATGGCGCTGGCGGCCGACGTGGGTCTCGGTATGCGATCAAGAGCGTCGGCCATGGCGCGAACCAATTCCGTGATTCCAGCGCCTGTTACGGCCGAAATGGCGAAAAATGGCAGCCCATGCGACTCAGCGCATTCGCGCAAACGGGCCAACCGCTCGCCTTCCGGCGCGGCGTCAATTTTTGTTCCTACGACAATCATAGGCTTGGCTGCGATTTCAGGATTGAACGCCTTCAATTCAGCCATGAGGACATCGAAATCATGCACGGGATCACGCTCGCTTGCGTCCGATGCATCCACCAAATGCGCCAGCAACCTGGTCCGCTCAATATGCCGCAGAAATCGCATGCCTAGGCCCGCGCCTTCATGCGCGCCTTCAATCAGCCCTGGAATATCAGCGACCACAAAGGTGCGCCCTAGGTTAGAGCCCGGCGGCCCATCGGCCGAAACCACACCCAAATGCGGTTCCAAGGTGGTAAAAGGATAGTCCGCAATTTTTGGACGGGCTGCGGAAATACGAGAGATCAGCGTGGATTTGCCAGCATTCGGAAAGCCTGCCAGTCCTATGTCGGCCAGTAACTTCAATTCGAGCCGCAACTTTTTCTCTTCGCCGGGCATACCGTCTTCGTGCTCGCGAGGCGCGCGGTGCCAAGGTTTGACGAACTTGGGATGGCCATTGCCACGGCCGCCACGGCCGCCTTTGGCAATGCGAAATCGCTGACCGGATTCAGTGAAATCGGTTAGCAGCCCGCCGCTCGCGGCGTCGTAGACCACAGTCCCGACGGGCACTTGCAGCACCAAGTCTTCTCCGGATTTCCCGTGCTTGTCGGAGCCTTCTCCATGGCGGCCGCGCTCAGCTTGGAATTCGCGGTTAAAACGATACCGCAGCAGAGTGTTGTCATGAGACGTGGCTTCCAAAATCACGTCGCCGCCATGGCCGCCATCGCCACCTGAAGGACCACCGCGCGGGACATATTTCTCCCGGCGAAAGGCCAAGCAGCCATTGCCGCCGTTGCCGCCGATTACCTGAATTTTGGCTTCGTCAACAAACACGATAATGGGAGAATTTCACGAAGAATTTAACGGGACAAATCAGGCAAAGATAAAAGGAGCCGTCTTCTTTGGCATGCAGGAAAGTCACAATACCGCTTGGCTACCGCTCAGGTTGTTAGGAAACCCCGCCGCTCAGTTCGCGGCAGTTGTCGCGGCTTCCACGGGAAGCACGCTGATATACCGCCCGTGGCCGCCCTTGTCTTCGAAATGAACCACGCCGGTAATCATCGCAAACAGCGTGTCGTCCTTTCCACGGCCCACATTAAGGCCGGCCTTGATCGGCGTACCGCGCTGCCGAATCAAAATGCTGCCGCCGTTCACAAACTGGCCGCCAAACCGCTTGCAGCCGAGCCGCTGCCCGTGAGAATCACGTCCGTTAACTGATGAACCGCCGCCTTTTTTATGCGCCATGGCTTTTATCCGATCTCAATGCCGCTCACCTGGACAGAAGTAAAATCCTGCCGGTGGCCGCGTGTGATTTTATACTGCCCGCCAGTCTTAAATTTAATGACTTTAATCTTGGGATATCGGTCGTGCGAGACAATCTTACCGGTCACGGTAGCGCCACTCGCATTCTTGCCGGACACAAACTTTTTCTCATCGGTGTGGACCGATAAGATCTGGTCAAACTTCACTTCGCTGCCGGTCTTGCCGGGCAGCTTGTCCACCCGAATGGTCTCACCCGGAGAGACACGATATTGCTTTCCGCCCGAGCGGATGACTGCGTACATAAAGCCTCCTGAGTGCTAGGGAGAAAAAACTATTATACTGCTCGCCGCGCGTTCTCGTCAACGCAGGCGCCATCTCGCCCATCCGCTACGCCGGGCGAGCTAGGCTCATCCAAAGCGGACGAACGATTGCTACGAATCCGCAGCGAGAAAAAACGGTATCGGCAAGGCTCGCAACGGTAAGCGGGAAATCCGAGACAGCTTTTCATCCGCCGGAAACTGCCGCGGTCCACGGTCTTGCGAATAACGGATTCCAGCCTAAGGTTACCGCAGCGGGGGCAATGCGCGAATATTACATGCCGCACGGCAATGACGTCGGCGTGAAAGCGGGTTTCGCAGTCCATGCAGCGCCATGGACGAAAGCCAAACCAGTCATGTAAGGCATCACTCGCGCCTCGCCGGCGAGATCGTGTGCAGGAATGAGACTCGCAATGGGGACAAATCACGGCCGGGAATTTCCTCTTGGTATTTTTTTCTCTACGGCGCGCATTTCAGCAGTCACCCGAAATAAGAGGCCAGACGGAAGCCTCAAAATAATCCCAATGGGACGCGGCATACAACAGTATGCCTTACGCTGGTTGGTCATGCGCTACAAGAACGGATGGGCAGGGAATTGCCGCGACATTGCCTCCATAGTATCTAAGTGGCAATTCCGCGTTGTCTTCGCTGAAGCGGGTCGCCTGGCTTCACTGCGCTCGGTCCAACCCTCGATATTGCATCAGTATCACCACGGCTGTGATCCACAGCGGGAGACCGATCCCCGCGCACGCCATTACGTTGCGAACACTGCCCTCAGGGATAAGGAGCGTCGCGATGACCAACAAAATCATGGCCGTTCCCATAATGTAATAACGAGGCTCTCTTAAAATTTTCGCCAAAGCGAGAAAATGCAATCCGATTATAACTCCCAGGAATTGAGGGATTAGCGAGTAACGGCGAAAGTGGGCCAATGCGAACACCACGCCGGCCGCCAACAGCCATTCGGCAACCGTGTTGATCCAGTACAGTGGCGCGATGGTCGCCCATCGCCGGCGATCTTCAGCGGTCTCCTTATAATGCCGGACTGCTCGCACCCGCAATACCGCCCGTCCGCTTAATGGAACAGTCACGAGTGCAACGAATATCAAGGAAGCGGTCCTTCCCGTTGGAGCGAACACGGCAGCCCATAACATCCACGCACTTCCGAAGACAGCACAAATCAGCGCTCCCTTCGCACGGCCCTTCTGTATGGCAGGACTTAATGCTAGAGGGGTACAAACCGCATTTGCCGTTTCACGCACTATTCCACCACTATATGTTGTATATGTCTGGCTTTAGCTATTTCTCTGGTGTTCGCCCGGCGGTTCCAGCAACCTCGAAGAATAATCACGTCGCGGAAGCATCATGAAAAATTCCGTTTAGCACGTCATACAGCCGCTTCGCTTGCGGACACTGTAAGACATACTCGCCTTCAAGATATAAAATGTCAGCGGAGGAAATCATGGCTGATTATACTGACGCGCACGCGCGCGCTGGGATTGATGCTCGCCTTCCAGAGCTGGAAACCTGGCCCAACCATTTTCCCGGCTACGAGATCGCCATCCGGTTTCCGGAATACACTTCGGTGTGCCCGAAAACAGGACTGCCCGATTTCGGAACGCTCACGATTCATTACGAGCCTCGAAAGGTTTGTCTGGAACTGAAGGCGCTAAAACTCTATTTACTGGCCTACCGAAAGATTGGAATTTTTTACGAAAACGCGGTGAACCGCATATTACGGGATGTAGTAGCGGCCACGCATCCGGCATGGTGCCGCGTGCATGGAGAATTTACGCCCCGGGGGGGGCTTTACACGACGGTGGAGGCAAGCTGGCCGAGACGCGCGGGAAAGGGCCACGAGGGCAGACGCGGCATGGACATTGTTACACCCAGTCGGCCATAATCGCGTTATCAGGCATTCATGGCGCCGTTATAAGGAGAATTTATGAGCATCACACCTGGACCTCCCATTCCAGCCGAAGAACCCAGAGTAGAAGTTTCCGGCACGCCGCGATGGATCCCCATCACTCTGGTGGCGGCGTTCGTATTGATTGGCGCCCTGGCATATGCCCACTACAGCGACCGGCAGCAGTTAGTGAAGAATTCGAACGACGCACAGCAGCAAAATCAGGCGGTTCAAGCCGAGCTCGACAAAACCAATTCGCGCATAGCGGATCTTCGCGGCCAGCTACAAGTGACACTGCAGAAACTTGGAATGACCCAGCAGGACCTGGCCCACGCCCGCCAGTTGGCGCAGGACATCCGTCAGCAGCAAAAAACAAGTGATGAGCGCCTGAGCAATCAGATTGGCCGGGTGCAGCAGGAAGACACCGCCAAGATCGGCGCCGTTTCCAGCGCTTTGACCGGGACCCAAACCGACGTGGCCGCAACGAAGAAAGACTTGGCGGACACCAAAACAGCATTGCAGCACACCGTAGGAGACTTGGGCGTCCAGAGCGGACTGATTGCCCACAACCATGGGGAGGTGGAAGAGCTAAGGCGGTTGGGAGAACGAAATATTTTCGAGTTTAATCTATCGAAGCAAAAGAATCCTCAGCGGGTCGGGCCGATTCAAATCGCGGTGAAGAAGCTGGATCCCAAGAAATACCGTTACACAATGAATGTGATGGCCGACGATAAGAGCATTGAGAAAAAGGACAAGACCGCCGGGGAGCCTGTGCAGTTTTACGTGCAGGGCGCCCGTGCCCCTTATGAAATCGTGGTCTTCAACATCAGCAAGAACAACATGACCGGCTACCTAAGTACCCCGAAGGATGCCTCCGGCGGTGCGAGTGCGCCAGCCTCCGCACCAGCCAAACCCTAAGAGCGGGATGCGCAAGCGTGGATAAGTGGATAAACGGATAGCGAATGCAGATGCGGCTGTCGAGAAGGTGGGGAATGGCGCGAGCATCCTGCTGGGCGGATTCGGCCTTTGCGGCATCCCGGAAAACCTGATTGCCGCGCTTCGACGCAAAGGCTCGCGCAACCTCACGCTCATTTCTAACAATGCCGGCATTGATGGCTTTGGTATCGGGATGCTGCTGGAATCGCGGCAAGTGACCAAGATGGTGGCCAGCTACGTGGGGGAGAATAAGCTCTTTGAAAAATTGGCCCTAACCCGGGAGATAGAGGTTGAGCTGAATCCCCAGGGTACGCTGGCGGAGCGCATTCGAGCCGGCGGCGCGGGCATTGCGGCGTTTTACACTTCCACCGGTTATGGAACGATGGCTGCGGAAGGGAAAGAAGTGCGCGAATTTGACGGCCGGCCTCATGTCCTGGTTCATGCGTTGAGAGCGGACTTTGCGTTCATCAAAGCATGGAAAGGAGATCGCTGGGGCAATCTTATATATCGGAAGACGGCGCGAAATTATAATGCCGTAATGGCCACAGCGGCAGACACGGTGATTGCGGAAGTCGAGCAATTAGTGGAACTGGGAATGCTTCCACCAGACGGCGTTCATACGCCGGGGATCTACGTGAACGAAATCTTTCAGGGAAGCGATTATGAGAAACGCATAGAGCGGCGCACCGTTCGACCGCGGCCGCCTCAGACTGGAACGGATGCGGCATCTCTGCATGACTAAATAGAATGGACAAGCGCGAAATTATTGCCCGCCGCGTAGCTCGGGAGTTGCACGACGGCTATTTCGTAAACTTGGGGATCGGACTGCCGACACTAATTCCCAGTTTCCTCCCGGCCGGCATGGAAGTGGTGCTGCAATCCGAGAACGGAATGTTGGGCGTGGGGCCCTACCCTTTCGCGGGGGATGAGGACCCCGACCTGGTCAACGCCGGAAAAGAAACCATTAGCGAAATTCCCGGCTGCAGCTATTTTTCAAGCGCCGACTCCTTCGCGATGATTCGGGGAGGTCACGTGGACCTGACCGTACTCGGAGCTTTACAGGTGGATGTGAAGGGAAATCTGGCGAATTGGGCCATCCCGGGCAAAATGCTGAAAGGCATGGGCGGCGCGATGGACCTGGTGGCAGGCGCCAAGCGGGTAATCATTGCGATGGAACATGCCACCAAAGACGGGGAGGCCAAGATCGTGACCGCATGCACACTGCCGCTTACAGGGCTGGAAGTGGTGGACTTGATCGTCACTGAACTCGCGGTAATCGAGGTGACACCAGAGGGCCTTGTGTTGCGCGAGATCGCCACCGGTAAAACGCCGGAGGAAGTGCAAAAACTAACCGAGCCGAGACTTCGAGTGGCCCCCGATCTGCGGATGTTTGCAGCGTGAATCCGCAGCTTGGGAACTTCGGTAGAGCCGGTAGAGTCAGCGGCATATTATTCCGCGGATAATTAAGGTACAGGCGTTCCGTTGTGCTCGCGCATGAAGCCCTTTAAAAAGAGAATCTTCACCGTACCCAACCAGCTCACCTTTCTTCGGCTGGGATTTCTGCCGTTTTTCATTATTGCTATTCACTATGGCCGGTATTCGATCGCACTGGGTCTGCTGATTGCCGCCGGAATCAGCGACGGATTGGACGGGCTGCTGGCGCGCAAACTCAACCAAAAAACCGCGCTAGGAGCTTATCTGGATCCAATTGCCGACAAGGTGATGCTGTCGTCGTCTTATCTGGTGCTGGCGTGGAACCGAAAAATTGCCTGGTGGTTGGCGATTATGGTGCTGGGGCACGACGGCCTGATTCTGGTCGCCTGCACCGCCATCATACTGACCGTCGGATTCCGTCCGTTCCCGCCCAGCATCTTTGGCAAAGCCAACACGACGTGCGAAATTCTGCTGGTGGTAACGGTTATCGTTCTGGCGATTTTTCCGAATCCGTATCTCCTTCTAGCAAAGAAAATCGGAAGCTATATCGTGGCGTGCCTGGTGATGCTGTCTGGAGTTCACTATAGCGTGGTGGTGGCGCGAAGGCTCGAATCGGAATAGCAGAATCGGCCGGCCGGGAATGTTCCCTACATGCCTTACCCGAAAAGTCAGGCTCCGCGGAGCGCGGTCCACGCCGTCAGGCAAAGGCTCGCCACAACAACAGCGCCGGTAACCCAAGCGAGAATCAACGCGCGACGATGCTCTTTCATGGCCAGCGGAGGCCGATCCACCATAATCTTGCCCAGCAAAAATCCAGCGGCCAGGCCGCCGAGGTGCGCGGCATTGTCTATGCCGTGAAACAGCAATCCAAAAATACCGATATAAATGAGCCAGCGGATTAGCTGCCCCCGCAACATTTGCATCGCTGCGCCACCACGGTGAATGGTGACCGCCAGCATCAGTCCGATGAGGCCAAGAAGCGAAGCAGATCCGCCCACGCTGACGTGGCCCGTAGCCGAACTCGCTATAAACCCCACGATTCCGGTGATCACGTACAAAAAGAAAAAGCGCGCGGAGCCGTAAAGCTCCTCGACGGTCGGGCCAATATCCATCAGCACCCACATATTCATGCCGATGTGCAACAGGCTGCCGTGAAGGAAAATCGCCATTACCAGCCGCCACGGTTGGGCGAGCGTGTAGGGAAATGGCAGCGATGCTCCGAATTCGACCAGGACTTTCCCGCTGATACCGCCCAAACTAAAGAGCCCCGCCCCGAGGCCCGGCATAACACCCTGCCGAATAGTGGCCAGCACAGTGGCAACATATAGCAGGCAGCTTAATGAAAGGACTGCGTAGCTGGCGGGCGATGTTGCGGGCAGCAGTCGCGACATGAACTTGCCTGTAGCCGCCAAAGAGAAATTGACGTTGGCGCCGCATTGATAGCACCGCGTGGACGTAGAGCCCACCAGAGAGCTGCACGCCGGGCAAAGCCGCGGACGGGGCCGGTTAGGTTCGTCGTCGGACGATAATTTCGCGGCAATTTTGGCGCGCCATGCTTCCGCTTTTTGTTTCCAGTTAGACAATTTTGGTGAGATTCCGTGCTTAAGATATGTTGCTACTGGTCAGCGTCCCTGCCTATAATACCCGAAAAATGAGGAATAAGAATTGAAGCTGGCGGACTCATGAGCTGGGTGTCTTCAGGCCGGGCCTGTTGGCGCTCATTCATTTTTCCCGTCAGCGTCTCGCTACTTGCGGTATTGCCCCTGTCGGGATGCGGCCGTCATGCCTCTTCCAACCCGCCTGGAAATTTTCCCAGCGCCGGAAATTCCACGAAAACGGGAAATTCGCAACCCACCCCGAGCGCGCCGGTCGGGCCCGCTAGCTCGGGCGCTTCAAAATCGGCCGCAAGGCAATCACCACAGCTGGCCACTCCCGGCGAATACGTAGAAGAAGGGAACGCTTCCTGGTATGGCGTTCCTTTTAACGGCCGTCGCACCTCCAATGGCGAAATCTACGATATGAACACGATGACAGCGGCGCACCGCACGTTGCCGTTTAACTCCGTCATCCGTGTGACCAATCTCACCACCGGACAGCAGGCGGAAGTGCGCATCAATGATCGCGGCCCATTCGTCGCGGGCCGAATTATTGACCTATCCTTTGCGGCCGCCAAAGCGGCTGGAATATGGGGACCCGGAGTTGGACCAGTGCGCCTGGAAATGGTGTCAGGATCCAATCCCTATGTGGGGACGTTCGCGGTGCAAGTGGGCGCTTTCCGCGTGAAGGAAAATGCCGGCCGGTTGCAGAGCAGGCTTGCGGCGCGGTATTCGCCGGTATTGATTCAGCTTTATGATTCGCCCACCGGAACTTATTACCGTGTTCGCGTGGGGAGTGTGCCAAGCCTCGGAGCGGCCCAGCAACTCGCATCCAAACTTCAGGGAGAAGGCTTCGTACCGTTCGTAGTGCGGCTGGATTCAACCGCCAGCGTTTCCGTCGGAAATTCACAATGAAAGGAGCCGCCCCTCACCGGCGCTCTGCGGCAGCGAGTCCGTGGCTGTGGCGCGAACTTAGCTGCTGGATCGCAATAGGCGCAGCTGTATGGCTGGCAATTGTCCCTCAGGGGCGGGCTAGCCCCAGGGACAACGCCGGGGACGGAAAGCGTGATGGGATCACCATCCTCCTGCCGCCCCGTCTGGCTGGGGGTGAAAATGCGACGCTAGCCGTGCTCGCTCCGAACGGGAAATTGGTGCCGAATGTTACGGTGACATTGTCTTCCGGAATGCAGGTGACCACCGATTCCACCGGCCGTGCGCTGTTCGAGGTCCCAGCGGATGCGCGCGTGCTTTTAGCTCATGCGGCTATGGGAGGACCTGGTATTCCCCGAACGCCTCCGATAGCAGGAAATGCTTATCCAAAAGGGGAGGCCGGCGAGATCCAAGCCGCGGTGGTCGTGCCCGGGATGCCACGTCCGCTACAGATTGTCAGCGTGCCGCCATGGGTCGGGATGCGCGACCGATTCGCCATTCGCGGATTTGGATTTATGGGTGATGCCGCCGCGAATAAAATATTTATAAGCGGTCAGCCCAGGATGGTTCTGGCATCATCGTCGCTTGCTCTAGTTGTGGCGGGTAGCGTAAAAGCAGAACCTGGGCCCGGGTCAGTTGTCGTGCAGACGAGAGATGCGGCGGCCTCAGCCACGCTGACGCAGTTAGAGTTGGAAATGGCTTCCGGACCGGAATCACTGGCTCCTGGAAAGAACGGAGTTCTTGAGTTTCGAGTGACCGGAACGGACCAGCCGCGAGCTTTGGACGTGCGAAATTTTTCTTCGGATGTTCTTCGACTCCTGCGAGGAAATTTTCAGCGCGTGGAAAGCAGCGGCGGAGCCCAAAATTCAATTGCCATTGCCGCACGAGGACTGCACAACGGGGATTTTTCCGTGGACGTGCGCCTCGTGCCGGCCGTGCAGGCACCTGACATCGAAGCGGCCAAGGCTTTTCTGGAGGCTGTGCTCGCCCGCTCCGATCACAATCATGATCGGCGAATTATTGTTTGGATTGCCGAGCTTGGAGAGCAGGACAAAATCGAAAGCATGACAGAGCAGATCGAAAAGACCGCTAACCACACATCCGATGCGGACACAGCGGCTCTCATTCGCGCCGCGCGGGATGCATTGCGCGGAACTGAAAAGTAGGAAGAATTACAGCAGTATTGAAAATCTCCCGATAGGGTAGATATATCCTCTCGCGACAATTTCTATTTGTCAGGGATGGTAGCCACTAACAGCGCTTGTTCCGCGGCCCCATCGCCCGTGATGGAAGCATCGGCAACGCGGTCAGCTGTGCGGCACACTTGAGCCAGCCGGATTTCAGAGTCTTCATAGTTTTGGCGGGCATTCCGCAAATGCGTGCCGATCTTCGTGTAGCAAATTTCAAAAGCCTCCAGATCCTTTTGCAAGCCGCCAATTAGAGCCAGGATGTGGCGGGAATTCTCCGCAACCTTCATGCCTTTTTGTCCCAGCATGATTGCCGCCAGGCAGGCGTAAAAAGTATTCGGCGAGACGGGAAACACCTTACGGTCGCGACAATACTCATTGAGGGCGCCGATACGCTCGTCCTCCCCCGCGATTAGCTCGTAATAGACGCCCTCCGAAGGGACGAACATCAGCGCGATATCCAGCGTGCCATCTTCCGGGCGAATGTATTTCTGGGCGATACAATCGGCATGTTTGCGCACGGCCTGAATAAATTCCTTGCGTGCGCCGTCGGTTCCGGCCGCCATGCGGCGGTAAGACTCCAAGGGAAATTTCGAATCCACCGGCAGTAAGTGATCTCCCACACGGACAACCGTATCCACCACGTCTCCACTGGCGAAGCGGTACTGGCGCTCGTAGCCATCTTTTGGAAGCGCGTCGGCGAGCATCTTTTCGAGGGTGGTTTCACCGAGTATGCCGCGCGTCTTTGCGCCTCCGAGAATGTTTTGCAGGGCCTGGTTGCTTTGGGATAAATCGTCACTGGCCTTCTGTATGGTGGCCAGGCGCTCGTGGACCTCCTGCAGCACTTTCTTGGAACCCTGCAATTGATCGGCCATGCTCTGCTGGGCTTGCGTGGCCATCTGACCTGATGAAGCAACTCCTGTGACCACGGAAGAGTTTAGGCGCCCCAGCTCACGGCTGACCTCCTCACGAAATTGCGCCAGTGATTCACGCGAACGCGACTCCTGCTCATGTGATTCCCGAGTCGCCCGCTGGGCCAAGGTGACAGCAAAAATCACCATGACCACGCCAATTACGGCGACCGCCAGTATCCCCAACCACGCAAGAGTTGTCATTGATCAAGACTCCGTTCGCGCCCAATTCTACTCGCGCTGGCCTGAAACATTCTAACGCATTTGTTTGATCAGGGGGAATAAAAAGCGAATTATTCAACGTCGGGAGGCCGCGCCCGTCAACTGAACCAGTTGCCCGGGTTGAGACGGAGATGGTGCGTCGGGGGTCTGGGGGGCGCGCCAGTTATCCATCATGGCCACCTGATGAACGCAGGAAATTGTACAGCGGGGAGCACAGGATTTCTGTGTATAGAACTCGTGGCGGCGGCGTTCGTCGGAATATTCCGCCAGCGGTATGCCCGGATAACCGCGCTGCTGCGAGCAGTAATGGACCAGCCCATCCTCGCAAATATAGAGGTAGCGCGATCCGGCGCGGCATCGCCAGCTATTTTCCTGGCCCCGCGCGATATTGTGCTGAAACTTATTCAAACGCGAGAACGAACTCTTCCCCAGCGCCATCACTTTCTCGAATATGGATTGCTCGTTCGCATTCAGCGGCTGTAGCTGTCCGCTATCGTCATGAATGATGCCAATAGTAGAAGTAAAACCGAGAGCGACAGCCCGCTGGGCCACGCGAAGCGCGTCTTGCGGCTCGCTTATCCCGCTTCCCAGGACAGAATTAATGTTAACGTGAAAATCGGCATGCTCGGCGAGCGTCTGAAGCTTTTTGTCGAGAACCTTGAGGCTTTTCTTGGATGCCTCGTCAGGCATCACGTTATCAATGCTGATTTGCAGATATTCCAGTCCCGCGCGATTCAGTAGGTGGATTCGATCTGCGGTCAGCAGGTAGCCATTGGTAATAATGCCGGCGATCATTCCGTTCTGGCGAATACGGCGGATGATTTCGTCCAGGTCGGGATGCAGGAACGGCTCGCCTCCGCTGATGGTGACGATTCCGGTGCGCATCTCGCCCAGGCGGTCAATGCGGTGGAACATGTCCTCAAGAGGCACCGGCTTGGAGAAATCATCAAACTCGTTGCAATAGGTGCAGGAAAGATTGCAGCGCCGGATGGGAATAATATGGGCGAGCAGCGGATGGCGCGTGGACAGCAATCCGCGAACCACCATCCGCCAGGAACGTAGGGTGCGATGTACGGCGAGCAAACGGCGGCGAGTTTTTGTAGGAACTGCCATAACCAATGAGCGCGAAATAAACGTAATTCCGCGTATGTTCTATTGTATCGCGAGAGGGGCGCGCAGCCCATCCAGCAGCCCACCGAGCAAGTCAATCGGCAACATGTCGCACGCGGGTAGGCTTTTTCAATATGGTGGGCGGCCGGACATAAACGCCGCCAATAGTTTAACAATGTCTATTGACATTATAGTGTTTGACAGGTATCGTGAATCCAACCCCTGAACGACCGCACCATGCAGCGGTTCATGGCCGTACCCGGCGGGGCGTCAAGATGGTCTCACCGACCAGGACACACCCCTCCCCGCTGGGTACGGGCCTTCCAGAAAACAATCGAACTACAATAGCTTGTGCTCCGCAGCCAATTCTCCCTCATCCACTTCGAGGCTGTTGGAGAAAGTTTGAGAGCCGGGACTACGATTCTTCAGGTGATTTCGCCGGACTTGAGGATAGCGTCGAGAAGGCCGTTTACGAAACGAGAGGCATCTTCACTGGAGAAGGTCTTGGCGATTTCGAGCGCTTCGTTAAGGACCACTGCGGGAGGCGCACTGCCGGAACGCAATTCCCAAACAGCGAGCCGGAGAATGCAGCGGTCAATAACTGCCATGCGATCGAGCGGCCAGTTGGTGGAAAATTTCTCGAGCAGTTTGTCGCTTTCAGGCGCCCTGGCGGCAGCCCCTTCAAAAATCTGATTGGCGAACTTGCGGGTAGATTCCGCGCCGCGGGCTGATTTCCAGAAATTTTCCTCGATGCTGGCGGGAGGCCGCTTGGCCATCTCCCATTCGTAAAGCATTTGCAAGGCGCATTCGCGCGCTTTGTGGCGAAGCGTCATTCGGCCTTGCCCGAGGAATTGAATCGATTGGCGCTCGCGCCGCCGCGCTGAGAAAGTCGGCGGGTAAGCGACGCCATTTCCACCGCCGCAAGACCCGATTCGTAGCCTTTGTTCCCGCTCTTCAATCCAGCGCGGTCAATGGCTTGTTCCAGCGTGTCGCAGGTTAGCACGCAGAAAATCATGGGGATGCCTGTTTCGATTTGCGCCAGTTGAATTCCCCGCGCGGTTTCACTGGCGATGTATTCGTAATGTGAAGTCTCGCCGCGAAGAACACACCCAATGCAGATAATCGAGTCAGCTTGGCCGGTTTCGGCCAGCTTGCGCGCGGCCACGGGTATTTCAAACGCTCCCGGCACGCGCACAATTTCAATTTGGCTGGGTGCGGCACCAGCGGCGGAAAGAGCATCGAGGGCCGAGCCCAGCAGGCGGTCGGTGATGAAGTTATTGAAACGGCTGACGACAATGCCAAACCTCAGACCCCCTGCATTAAGCGCTCCGCGTAATTCTTTGGGCTTGTCGGCGTCGGGCATTGCGGCAATTCTTAGCGGCCGTGAAACTGTGCCGGGCGCTTTTCAACAAACGCGCGAGTGCCTTCGCGCATGTCTTCCGTGGCGCAGCAGAGTCCGAAGAGGGTGGCCTCAACATAAAGCCCTTCTTCCTGGGTCATGTCCATTCCGTGCTCAATGGCTTCCATGGCGAATTTTACTGCGGGAGGGGCATTTGCAATGATTTTTTTAGCGATCCCTTCGGCGGTGGAAATCAATTCGCCGGGCTCAGTGAGATGATTGACCAAACCGATGCGGAGAGCTTCCTCAGCGGAAATGATATCGCCAGTAAGGATCAGTTCATGAGCCATGCCTTTGCCGCAAAGCCGGGGAAGTCGCTGCGAGCCGCCATAGCCGGGGATAATTCCCAACTTCACTTCGGGCTGCCCGAGCTTGGCCGTTTTGCTGGCAATGCGGATCGAGCAGGCCAGGGCCAATTCGCAACCGCCCCCGAGCGCGAAGCCATTGATGGCCGCGATCGAAGGCTTGCCCATGGTTTCCAGCCGATGAAGAACAGCTTGGCCGAAGAGTGAAGTATCTTTGCCGTCCACTGGCGCGCAACGAGCCAGCTCGTTAATGTCCGCGCCCGCGATAAAGGCCTTTTCACCCGAGCCGGTAAGGATTAATACGCGAACAGCCAAATTAGCTTCCGCCTGTTTCAGGCAATCGCCCAGCTCTTCCATGGTCTGGCGGTTGAGAGCGTTGAGCACCTTCGGACGATTGAATGTGATCGTCGCGATCTGGTCTTTCACTTCGCAGAGTAAATTTTCGTAGGGCATCGGCAAATCTCCGGTTTAGGTCAACTGCAGCGGGCGAGGCTTCGCCGGATCGGAATAATCATAAAATCCGCGGCCAGCTTTGCGGCCATTCCAGCCGGCCATTACCATGCGTTTGAGCAGCGGAGGCGAAGCGAAACGCTTCTCGCGAAACTCGTCGAACATAATATTGGCGATGTAATAAGTGGTGTCGAGGCCGACAAAATCAAGCAGCGTCAGCGGGCCCATGGGATGGCCGCAACCCAGCTTCATCGAGTTATCTATATCTTCAACGGATGCAACGCCGTCTTCCAGCACTCGAATGGCGTCTAGCAGATACGGCACCAGCAGGCGATTGACGATGAAGCCGGTGCGATCGCTGGTGCGCACGGGAGTTTTGCCAAGCTTCCCCGCAAAAGCGAGCAAATCCTCATAAACCTGATTGTCACTGGCGATCGTGCGAATCACCTCCACCAGCTTCATCACCGGCACTGGATTGAAAAAATGCATCCCGAAAAAACGCCCAGGCCGCTTGGTAAACATGGCCATCTCAGTAATCGAAAGCGACGAAGTATTGCTTGCGAAAATCGTTTCCGGCGAGCAAATGTTGTCCAGCGCGGCGTACAGCTCTTTCTTGACGGGAAGCTGCTCGATGATGACTTCAATCACCAGATCGCGGTCGCCAAGATCTTCCAGCTTTGTCGTACCCCGCAAACGGCCACGCACTTGATCGCGTGCTTCAGTGGTCAGCGTGCCTTTCTCCACCAATCGAGCGAGATTTTTCTCGATGGACTTCAGTCCTTTATCCAGCAACGGTTCAGAAACTTCGCGGACTACCACATCGCAACCAGCCTGCGCGCAAACCTGCGCAATACCCGAGCCCATCAACCCACAGCCCACAACCCCCACTTTTTGAATCGCCATCAGTTCATCTCCAGAGTGTGCACTAGAAAATCGCTTCAATACGGAAGCCGGTATTTTACGACAGAGACTCCACAATCATTGCAATTCCCTGGCCGCCGCCAATGCAGGCTGTCGCCAGTCCGTACCGCTTGCCGCGACGGCGCAACTCAAGCAGCAGTGTAAGCAACAGTCGCGTACCCGTGGCAGCCAATGGATGGCCGAGGGCAATGGCCCCGCCATTGACGTTAGTTTTCTCGCGATCGAGCCCCAGAGCCTTCTCTACCGCCAGATATTGAGGAGCAAAGGCTTCATTAACTTCAATTAGATCAATTTGGGATAGGTTCATGCCCGCCGCAGCAAGAGCTTTCTGAGTGGAAGGAACAGGGCCAATGCCCATAATGCGCGGCGGCACGCCTGCCGTGGCCCAGGAAACAATCCGGCCTAGCGGCTTCCATCCGTGATCTTTCGCTGTCTTCTCTCTTGTGACCACAACCGCCGCGGCGCCATCCACAATGCCACTGGCATTGCCGGCTGTGACGATTCCGTCCTTTCGGAAGGAAGCAGGGAGGGCGGAAAGTATGTCCAGGGTGGTTTCAGATCGGCGATGATTGTCTTCACTCACTACTTGGGTCTTTTTTCCCTTCTTCACTTCCACCGGCACGATTTCGTCCTTCATCTTGCCCGCGCGAAAGGCAGCTTCGGCAAGCTGCTGGCTGCGCAGAGCATATTCGTCGGAAGCCGCACGGGTGACGCCATATTCGGTGGCAACATTTTCGGCCGTATCGGACATCGAAAATCCGCAGTAGGTGTCGTAGAGGCCGCTCATCAACGAGTCTTCGAGCTTCCCCTCGCCGAGCCGAAATCCAGTGCGCGCGCCGCGAATGACGTGGGGCGCCTGCGACATGTTTTCCATGCCGCCGGCAAGGACCAATTGCACTTCACCGAGAAGCAGCCGTTGAGCCGCCTGACTAACCGACTCCATTCCCGACCCGCATAGGCGATTGACGGTTACGGCTGGCGTTTCCTCTTTGAGCCCGGCTTTAAGTCCAACATGGCGCGCACCATAGAGAGCATCAGCGCTGGTTTGCATTACATTGCCAAAAATCACGTGGTCAAATTCAGCGGGATCGGCGCCCGAGCGGCGGATGGCCTCTCTTGAGGCCGCAACTCCCAGATCAATGGCAGTGACGCTTTGAAATTCCCCGTTATAGCGGGCCATGGGGGTGCGCGCCCCGCTCACGATTACGACATCCGTTGGAAACATTGATTCTCTACCCTCCCGCAAATACTCTCGCTCGGACGCGGAGACAAGGATTGACGCTAAACACGCAACTCGGAAAGTTTTCCCGGAGAGCGTCCGGCTCAAGACAGCGATTCGGAATTTCTACTATATAACGGACTCGGAGACTCGCCTAGTTGCGGCAGGGTCCTTCCCTTGGCATGGCGCGGAGTTTTTCACGCATTTCATGCAAGGTCAACCCGCTACGCACCACCGCCCAGAAGCCGAGGAATAGAAAAGGCAGGGTGAGTACCATGAAGGCAAAAATGGAAAAGCCAGTCGCGGATGTCTTTTCCATGCCAAAGACACTGAGGCCCAAGACACAAAAAAACTGATACGCGCCCACGTTAGCAGGGGCGTTGGGAAGCGATATACCGATGTTGATAATCAGAAGGACGACCACGGCGGCTAAAAACGGCAGCGGCAAATGGTAGGCTCGCATCACCGCCCAGAATGCCAGCACTTGCACGCCCTGCATGGCCACGGAAGCGAGCACTGCGGGATAGAAACTCGCCGATGTAGCCATGGCGTGCAATCCAATCAACATGGCGCGAATACGCGCGGGCATTGGTTTCGCGGCTATGCCAGCTTTCTCGCGGCGGAGGCGAGCCTCAAAATAAAATACGGCAGCAACAAGCAGTCCGAATAAGCTCAGCGCTACAGCGGCAAGCAAATCAGCCCAATGGCGAAATTCTCTGGGGAGGGGCGCGAAAAATGGCGCGAGGCCAAGACCGACCGTAGCCACAACGAAGTCTATCAGGCGCTCTACGCCGACGGCCCCCAAGACAGTACCGAAGCTCAACTCTTCGGTCTTGGCCAACAAATAGGTACGGAATAATTCACCAGGGCGGAGCGGGAGGATCATATTGGCGAATACCCCGGCGAAAATCGCGCGAATGGCATGAGCCAGCCGCACCTTTCGAAAGGGCTCAAGCAGCCAGCGCCAGCGAATAGCCTGCAAAATATACCCGACAACATCGAAAAATATGCCAAGCGCGACCCATCGCCAGTCGGCATTGCGCACTTCGCGCCACGCTTTGGCTGGATGGAAGTCATGGAGGACCCAATAAAGAAACGCGAGGCCTAGACCATACCCCAGGGCAACCAGCACATAGCGGCCGCGACTGGTGCTCTCCGGCGGACGCAAAGTCCCAAAAGTCGGTGGGAGCGCGTCGATTTGTGAGTGATCGGACGACATTCGAGGCAAATCTTATCTGTTTCGCGATTCCAGCCTACGATACCGCGCTAGCCGCAAGCAATACCGAAGCGCATTCAAAGATTAACCGTGCCGCTGCGGAGGAATCCTTAAAGGATTTCATTGACGGCAGGAGCCGCATTTGCGATCATCAGCCAGCCGGTCATCTCCGCTAAACAGACCGGCGGCCTTGCGAGGGGATTCGCATCACACTCCGCGTCACGATTCTAGCTTCGGGCAGCTCGGGCAATGCAACACTGGTTGAAACCGAGCAGACCCGTCTTCTCCTTGATGCCGGCATCGGCCGACGCGAGATTCTTCGGCGATATGATGCTCTAGGCCGCCCACCCGCACACGTGGACGCAATTATAATTTCCCACGAACATTTTGACCATTGCGGCGGCTTGCCCCAGCTCCTGCGCGAATGGAATTCGGTGGCATGGCTAACCGAGGAAGCTCACAGTGGATTTCTGAGAGCGTTGCCGGAAAGCACCGCTAAGAAATTCAGCGGGCGCGTTGAACATTTTCGCGCCGGTGAGCGGTTTACCGTGGGCGACTTGGAAATCACGCCCTTCGCGGTACCTCATGACGCCGCCGATCCAGTGGGATTCACCGTGCGAGCTAATGGCGTAAAAGTTGCTATTGTTACTGACTTGGGTTATTTGCCCGAACTGGTGAAACAGCACCTGCGCGAAGCCGATTGTCTAATTCTGGAATCCAATCATGATTTGGACATGCTGAAAGTGGGGCCGTATCCGTGGTTCGTCAAGCAAAGAGTAATGAGCCGTACCGGGCATCTTTCCAATCATGTGGTGGGCGAATATCTGGCTGACCCTGAGAGCTTCGACGGACAGGCGCGCTACTTAGTGCTCGCCCATATTTCGGAACATAACAACAACCCGCATCTGGTGCGCCTGTGCGCCGAAGAGGCGCTGGATCGCCGTCCGGAGGGAGCAAGATTTCACGGGCAGCTTTTCATCACCTCGCAACGCACTCCCTTGGCCGCTTTTGATCTCTGACTAGGGGCGCTTCACGTTGGCTCCAGCCAGTTGAGCGGATCATCTTTCGGGGCAAGAAATCCCTACGATAGGCTTTGCCGAGCAAAAACTCAGCAAATCTAGAACCTGGACGACGGTGGCGCGACCGCTCCGGATTTCTAGTGATCGGTTACTACATGACCCCCATTGATGGCAGCTCCCGTGTCATGACACATTGGGGCTTCCAGTCACTCTGGATTCGACGTCGATTTCCACCCAACGCGCCAGATGGTGTACATTGATGATGAGGGTGTGCCCTCGGGCGCGCTTGAAAATTTTACGAGGCCGAAGTATGAACCCCCAGAAAAGCGCTTCCTCCGAAATCGCCCAGGCCGAGGCGCCGTCAAATTTGAAAGCCGAACGCCAGTCTTTGACCGTCGTGGACAATCGGACCGGGCAAAGCTATGACCTCGCAATTCAAAATGGGACGATCAAAGCCATCGATCTACGGCAGATAAAAACGGACGCGGATGATTTTGGATTGATGAGTTATGACCCGGCTTTCCTTAATACCGCCGCCTGCACCAGCAAGATCACATTCATAGACGGCGACAAGGGCATTCTTCATTACCGGGGCTATGCCATTGAAGACCTCGCTGAGCGCAGCACCTATCTCGAAACGGCTTATCTGCTTATTCACGGCGAACTGCCCTCCCGGCAGCAGCTAGATGACTGGACCTACCACATCATCCACCACACGTTTATCCACGAAAGCGTGAAGAAATTTCTGGATGGTTTTCACTACGACGCCCATCCGATGGGCATGATGATTTCGGCCGTGGCTGCACTTTCCACTTTCTATCCGGATGCCAAACAAATCTTCGATGCCGAATCGCGGCGCAAACAGATTTACCGGCTCATCGGCAAGATGCCCACCATTGCCGCCTTCGCCTATCGTCATAGCCTGGGGATGCCCTATGTTTATCCCGATAATGATCTTAGTTATCCGGGCAATTTTCTTAACATGCTTTTCCGAATGACCGAACTGAAATATCGTCCTCCCGCCGCCTTGGAGCGCGCTCTGGACGTCTTGTTCATTCTGCATGCCGATCACGAGCAGAACTGCTCCACCAGTGCTATGCGGGGAGTGGCCAGTTCTCACGTGGACCCCTATTGCGCCACTGCCGCCGCCACAGCCGCTTTATATGGCCCTTTACACGGGGGCGCAAATGAGGAAGTTTTACGGATGCTTGCGGATATTGGCAGCGCGGCGCGGGTTCCCGAATACATCAAGCGGGTCAAGGGCGGCGAAAAAAAATTGATGGGATTTGGGCATCGCGTGTACAAGAACTACGATCCGCGCGCCCGTATTGTCAAAAGAATCGCCTATGAAGTGTTTGACGTGATGGGCCGCAACGAATTGATTGATATTGCTTTGGAAGTGGAGCGCATCGCTCTGGAAGACGAGTATTTCGTAACCCGCAAGCTTTATCCCAATGTGGATTTCTATACCGGACTCATTTACCAGACCATGGGCTTTCCGGTAACCATGTTTCCCGTACTCTTCGCGATTGCTCGCACCAGCGGATGGATTGCCCAGTGGCAGGAAATGCTGCTTGATAGCGAGCAGAAAATCGCGCGCCCCCGGCAGGTGTATCGCGGGGCCGGCCTTCGCGGCTACGTGCCCATGGACGACCGAAAATAGCGAACCTTTCCCTGGCCCTAAGCGCGGTACAAATCCCTGTTTTGCTCAGTTTATTACTCCGCAGGCGGCTGGTTCTTTTCGCGGCGCTTCTGAGCGTATAGGGCGCGGTCAGCCCGCTCCAGTATTTGCCCGGAACTTTCTCCTTTGACGCAACCGGCCGAGCCCGCCGCGAAGGTGACTTCAATTACAGTTTGTCCCACGTGCACGGCACTTTTTCCCAAGCGCCGCACGAGGTATTGGGCTTCTTCGGGCAGCGCACCGGGCAATAGGACAAGAAACTCATCGCCGCCCATACGTATGGCAGTATCCGAACCGCGAATGATGGTTTTGAGGCGGCTGGCAAATTCACGCAACACAACGTCGCCAATGGCGTGCCCATAACGGTCATTGATCTGTTTAAACCCGTTCAGATCCAGCATCAGCACAGCAAGCGGCAGGTTATAGCGTTGGGAGCGAGCCATTTCACCGGCCAAGAGCTGTTCGGCATTACGCCGGTTATGCAGTCCTGTGAGTGGATCCACTGTCGCCAGCATACGAAATTCCTCGGCTTGCGACTTGGCGCGGGCCAGCATTTCAAGGTGCTTCACCATCCGGGCTCGCATCTTCTTGAGAGAAACCTGCTGGTAAATAGCGTAGATGATAAATAGGAGAATAAGGCTGGCGAGTCCGCGGACCGCGTTGATTAGATTGAGGCCCGCAAAGCGTTGTCCGGCCTCTGACATTGACGGCACGGTGATCGCAAAGGAACCGATTGCGGCTGTAAGCAAAACAATGACTATCACCGCGACCCACCACGCATCTCCGTGGCGGTGCTCCAATTCCCAGAGGGCTGCCTGCACCTCATCCAAGGTCGCGGAGTCCTCAAGTAGTGGGGCAGATTGTAGCGGTGGAATGTCGCTCATTAGGTATCAAAACGCTCTGGCCAGCCAGCGCCGCTGATTCGCCATAATGCAGCCCCTAGCGGATAAATGCCAGCCTGAATCACCAATGGTGGCCCCCGGAATGAACTCTCTCCTTCCTTTATCGTCACACAGGCAGTGCAATACTATAATTTAACCTGAGTGTCCCTGCGAAGCTCTTATAAGCGGCGATACCGGCGCTACGAATCAACCGCTTTGGTTCCGGGCCCGCCCGCAATGGAAATTTTGTAGAACAACCAGTTTGACGCTTCAGAAAAACTCTGTTACGTTGCGGGTGGACATATGTCAGCAAGGTCAAGAAAACCGAAATTGCGGCCCTCTCGAAAGGTCGGCCATCTTTCTCGTAAGCCAAAGAAAAACAAGAGCTTATTGGTAAAACAAACAATCTCCAAGACCCGCGATACGATTGATCCAGCGACTCAACAGCAATTGAAAATATATGAAGAGGCCTTGGTGCTTTTTCAGGCACAAAAGTTTCCTCGGGCCCGTCCACTGTTGATAAAAGTGAAGGCCGGCCCCAGTTTGCAGCTCGCTGATCGCGCCCGCGTCCATCTGAGTATTTGCGACCAGAGAATCGAACGGGACACTGTCCAGGGAGCGAAATCCTTCGAGGAGCATTACACCCACGGCGTCGCGCTGATGAATCTGGGCCGGTGGGATGAAGCGCGCGACCACCTAGAGCGCGCCCGAAAGACAGCGCCCCAAGCTGATTATATTGTTTATGCCATGGCCGCTCTCGACTGCCTGTGCGGCGAATCGGAAACAGCAATGAAAAACCTGGCCCTGGCCATCCGCATGCGGGCGGAAAATCGCTATCTGGCCCGCAGCGATACGGACTTCCGATTCCTGGAAGAAGATCCGCGCTTTACGGAATTGCTCTATCCCGAGCGTGAAAGCCTTTCCTCCTGAGCCTGTTTCCGTGGACCCGTCTCCGGAGCCCCGTGCCCGTTCGATTCGCGTTCTGGCCATTGGCGGCGGGACCGGTTTATCCATGCTGCTGCGGGGCCTGAAGCACTACGTGGCGCGGCGCCGCCAGCCAAATCAGCATCGCCTTCCCATTGCGGACTTATCAGCGATGGTCACGGTCACTGACGATGGCGGCAGCTCGGGCCGCCTGCGCCGGGAGTATCGCGTCCTTCCGCCTGGCGACATACGCAATTGCCTCGTTGCGCTCTCTCAGGACGAAGCTCTCCTTAGCCGCCTCTTTCAGTACCGCTTTCCCGCCGGACACCGTTCGCTCGGGGGCCACAGCTTCGGCAATTTATTTCTTACCGCTCTCACCAACGTCACCGGCGATTTTTCCGAGGCCGTGCGCCTTTCCGGTCAGGTTCTGGCCATTCGCGGACACATCTATCCTTCCACGCCGCAGAACGTAACATTGGAGGCGGAATTGGAATCGGGACGCCACATATCCGGTGAAACTCGAATCTCCGCATCCCGAGGGCGGATTCGCCGTGTGTTTCTCATTCCCCGTCGCGCGAAGCCGGTGCCGGAGGTTCTGGAGGCTATTCGCAAAGCCGATTTAATTCTGATCGGTCCGGGCTCGCTTTATACCAGCATTATTCCCAACCTTCTGGTGGACGGCGTGGCCGCCGCGATTTGCCGCTCCAAAGCCACGCGCATCTACATTGCCAACCTGATGACCCAGCCGGGCGAGACCCAGGGATATTCGGTCGCGGATCACATACGGGCAATTTATCAGCACACCAACCTGGACCTCCTCGACTGGGCCATTGTCAATCGCGCGGTAGTTTCGCCGGGCTCGCTGCGGCGCTATCGGCGCTGGGGTGCCGAACCTGTGGCGCCATCCGTCGTTGAACTTGAACGGCTGGGTTTGCGCGTTCTGGCTGGCAATTTTCTGTTGCAGGACCACATCGTTCGACATGATACCGCGCGCCTTGCCCGCGCCATCCTCCGCCACTTCGCCGTCCCGGTGGCCGACGTCGAGGAAGCGCCAATTCGCCCTAGGAGGGTAAATGAAAGCACGTCTGACCGTGGGCCTATTTCTGTTGTGCGCGGGACTGGCGTTGCCAGCGGGAAATAGCGCGATGGCTGCACATGGCCAGAGCAGTGTGGCCCACGATGCCAGCCGGGCGGATGCTGAGGCCATTCACCAAACCATTGCGAATTTCACATCTGCGTGGAACAAGCATGATGCCCACGCTTTCGCAATGACCTTCACGGAGGATGCCGACTTCACCAACGTTGCCGGAGTTCACGCGCGAGGGCGCGCAAATGTGGAAAGCTTTCATGCATCCAGATTCTCTACTAATTTCAAAGATAGCCATCAAACCGCAGCGATTCGCAGCGTCCGTATGCTGACCCCACTCCTTGCAGCGGTGGATGTGGAATGGGAGATGACCGGGGCTAAGGCCCCAGACGGAGCTTCCATGCCGTACCGGAAAGGCCTGCTCGACTGGGTGATGGCCAAGCAAAAAGATGGACGCTGGCTGGTTGAAGTGATGCACAACACCGATCTAACTTCTGCTCCGGCACACGTAGCAGACACGCCGTTAGAGAAGTAGCCATCGCGCAAAGAAGAAAAAATAGCGAGCGCGCCGGTGAAATGCCTCATCGAAAATTCACGCGATAACTATCATCAATAAGCAATCAAGAAGATGCGCAGGAAAGAGCAAGACGCGGGCATCGGCTCGGCGCGGGTAATTCGGGCGGATCGCTTCCAGGTATTCGGTTAGGAATTCTTGCCGGGCGGCTTCATCTGATAGCGCATCAAGGTAAGGACGCAATCCGGTTCCTCGATACCAATCCACAACCGCTTCCGGACCAGACAGGACGTGGAAGTATTCCGTTTGCTACATGTCAACTTTTGAGGCCATCGGCGAGAGCAAACATAATAGAATTCTCCATCATGGCTGGGCCATTCGTGAACCTGGCCTGGCGGGAACATGACCCTCCACGCGGGCGACGCTGCAATCACGCGCATTAAACGATGTGCCGCGCAGTCATTGTTTGCCGGCATCTGAACCGCTAGCGCGCCGCCGGGGATCGACCCTCTGTAACACCCGCGCGCGAACTAGCATCGGACCGCCGTTGCCGAACACATTCGAAGAGGATAATGCCCGCGGCGACGGACACATTCAGCGAGCGGACTGGTCCTCGAGTAGGAATGGAAACGAGAAAATCGCAACGCTTGCGGGTGAGTTCATGCAATCCGGCGCCTTCATTGCCAAGAACGAGAGCGACGCGGCCGGCAAGATCCACCTGAGAGTAGTCGCGGCCCGCGCGTTCATCCAAACCCACGAGCCAATAGCCGGCCTCTTTCAACTCCTCCATTGCGCGCACCAGGTTTTTTACTCGGGCTACAGGCAGATGTTGGAGTGCGCCGGCGGACGCGCGCGCGACGGCCTCGGTCAATCCAGCGGCGCGACGTTCGGGAATGATTACCCCGACGACTTCGGCGGCCAGCGCGGTGCGAATAATGGCGCCAAGATTGTGAGGATCTTCGATACCGTCGAGCAACACTAAAACGCTGCTGGTTCCGGGCTGCTCGCCGGATGACTGGGAATTGGCAATTAGGTCGTCGAGTCCAACCACGGGCTTTGCTCCGCCGAGAGCGATGACGCCCTGATGATCGTGGGTGCCGGCGGTACGGTCGAGCACGACGCGATCTTCAAAGCGCACTGGCACTCCGTGGGAACGCGCGAGACGAGCGACATCCTCCAGGCGGTTGCCGTGGCGGCCTCGCGCAATCAGCACGCGATCAATAGCGCGGCCGGCGCGCAACGCTTCCTCGACCACATGAACGCCAATCAGGCGGTCGGTTGTCAACTGGTTCGGACCGACAGTGGCATTTCGATCACGGTCATGCCTGAAGTCGGTTTTAAAATTCCGAGGCATATTAAGTCCTCAATCCAGAAGCGCGCAGAATTCCAACATTCGTTGCCGTGTTCCTTTGACAGATATGGCAAAAGGCAACTCAGCGGCTGAATCCAGCAGCAGAATCACGCGATCTAGGGCTCCTTCGCCCGCTCGGCCCGCAAGAGCCAGGCGAATAGGATGAAAGAGGCGCTGACCTCGCCAAGGGATTTTCGTTTTCACTTCGATCACGATTTGTTTGAACCGGTCTGAATCAAGAGCCGGTCCCTCGAGAACACGGGTGGCAAACTCGCGGAGCACATCGCGCGCGCCAGAGCGAGCCAGCAAGGCGCAAGTTTCGGGACGAGCATAAAGCGCGACTGCATCATATTCAAAAATCATGGCGAGAAGGGTGATCAACTCGCTGCGATCATAGGCTTGGGGACCTAATAGCCGCGCAGCTTCGGCGAGCCATGCGTGCGATTCGGGAGAATCAGCGTGTCCCAGCCAACCGCATTCGCGGCATATCGCAGCCACATCGGAGGCGCTCCATTCCAATTTCGAGGGAGTTGCTTCGGTGACCTCGGAAGGTTCTCCGTGATCAACGAGCAAATCGGGAACAAGAGAGGTGTTTGAGATACCAGTCACTCGCGGCACGGCAGAATTATTTCCGCCCAACCATTGCGATGCGCCGCTTTCACTTCGCATCGGAAAGGGTGGCAATGGCATGGGCCGCGATGGCCTCGCCGCGGCCGATTTCGCCTGTGCCTTCGTGAGTCTTAGCCTTCAGATTAAGCAATTCTGGGGGAATTGACAGCGCGCGAGCCAAACTTTCGCGCATCGCGGGAAAGTGTGGCCCTAGGCGAGGACGCTCGGCAACAACAATTGCGTCAATATGAACGATAGTGAGATTTCGCGCGGCAATCCGGACGCTGATTTCCCGCAAAAACACAAGACTGGAAACACCCTTCCATTGTGGATCCGTATCGGGAAAGTGGGTGCCGATATCGCCCAAACCAGCGGCGCCGAGGAGCGCATCGCAAATCGCATGGGTGAGCACGTCGCCATCGGAATGGCCGAGCGGCCCCTTGTCGAATGGAATTTCCATTCCGCCCAGAATCAGCTTGCGATCGGGAGAAAGCCTGTGGAGATCATAGCCAATGCCGGCGCGGGTCACGAACTCTTGCCGTGCTGCGCGGCATGCTCCTGTTGCAGATAAAAGCGAGCGAGGTCCATGTCCGCCGGACGGGTAATTTTAAGATTTCGCTCCGAGCCGAGTACAACGAATACATCGTGACCCAGGCGCTCGACCAAAGCGGCTTCGTCGGAGGCTGTGAAATCATCAGCCTGCGCGTGGGCGAACGCCTGGCGCAGAAGCACGGCGGAAAATGCCTGTGGTGTCTGTGCAAGAACGATGCGCTCACGAGGAATCGTGCCGGTGATTAAGGCCACATCCTGGGGCAGGCTGGCGCGTTTCACTTCCTTCACCGTGTCAATCGCGGGAATGCCAAGGATGGCCGCGCCGCGCGAGCGGGCCTCGGCAATTACGCGTTCGGCCATATCCACCGTGACAAAGGGGCGGACGGCGTCATGGACCACGACGATTTCAACCTCCGGCGCGGATTGCGCCAGAGCGTTGGACACGGAAGACTGCCGCGTATCGCCACCGTGGACCACACGTGCGGGCTTGCCCAAATGAGCGAGAGCGACGCGATCCTGAAGTGAAGGAACTTCATCGGAGCGAGTGGAAATAATGAATTCATCAATTGAAGGACAGGCGGCCAAGCGCCGCAAAGTAAATATAATGAGCGGCATTCCATCCAAATCCAGAAACTGCTTGGGAGCTCCGGCACCGGCACCCATGCGAGTGCCCAATCCGGCGGCGGGAAGAATGGCAAGTGTGCGACCCATGGGAAGCAGCAGTTTATCGCATTACCAAGCTCGGTGAAAATGTCCAACGAAAAGGCGGGAGCCTCTAGATGCGGACTACGAAAGTCAGCGACCTGACGCGCGACCGCTTTGGGCGACTGAAGAAGATTCCTCCGCAGCATGCGCGCCAGCGCGGGAAGCGGATTCCGCGTGTTCATCAAAACGGCCAAAAATCATTTTGCCCGCCGTAGTCTGGTGGACGGACGTCACCGTAATATCCAGTGTGCGGTTAATGAATTTCCGTGCGCCATCCACAACGACCATGGTGCCATCGTCCAGATAGGCGACTCCCTGATTGAGTTCCTTGCCTTCGCGCAGAATCAGAACTCGCATCGTCTCGCCAGGCAGGACCACCGGCCGCAAAGCGTTGGCGAGCTCGTTTACATTGAGAACTTCCACGCCCTGTAACTTGGCAACCTTATTAAGATTGAAATCATTGGTCATTACTTTAGCTTCGTAGCGGCGAGCAACTTCGATTAGTTTCATGTCTACTTCAGCAAATTCAGGGACTTCATCCTCGATAATGCGCACTACGATGTGGGGCATTTTCTGGATACGCTGGAGAACTTCCAACCCGCGACGCCCGCGCTGGCGCTTCAACCCGTCGGCGGAATCGGCCACGGTCTGGAGCTCCCGGAGCACAAACCGGGGTACCAGCAAAGTACCATCAATAAACTGGGCATCGGCGATATCCGCAATGCGCCCATCAATGATTGTGCTGGTATCCAGGATTTTGCCAGGGAGCCGGCCTTCCTGCTCTGGCGAAAACAAACTTCCGAAAGCCTGTAGATTAAGCACATCGCCTTTGATGCCGCCAACTACGAGACCAGTATAAATCGCACCAACTAAGACAAAGAGACTCATCAAGGCGCGCATCGCCATGGAAATAGAGGTACTGGATAGAACCAATATCACCAAATAAGCGATGGCGAGAGCCGCTAATAGGCCTATAAGCGCGCCAAACAAGTTGCGAAGGGAAGCGGTGCGAAGCCAGGATTCCACGCAAATGACCATGGCGGCAAAAACTAAACCGCATGCGGCGCCCAGCCAAGCAGAATGACCAGGGGTTGCCAACAAAAATCCCGCGATGATGCAAGAGGCCAGCAGAAACGCGCGGATAATCCACACTGACCGGGCATGGGCGGTCGCGCCAAAAAGCTGGGACCGGCGGTTCGATGTTTCGCGGGAATTGGATGGGGCGCCAAATGGTCGCTGTGCCAAGCGGGTAGACTCACGCTTCATCTATAACTCCCGTTTTCACTAATGCCGGTGCAAGGAGCCACAGCAAGAGCAACATCACTTCCGTGGAATGCCATGACCCCCCCCCCCCGAGGCAAGGAACAAACAGGTTGAGTGTAACATAACAGCTATTGAAGTAGTACCACGAGCGGTAATGACGGGATCATAAAATCCACGCGGTGAAGGGCAATTGTGGCTAACAATCACAGAACATAGCCACACACCGCTGCAAGCATGGTGGAAAATACCAAATCGGCGAAGTAAGCGGAACTATCGAAGATAAATGCGCGGAACGCGCTGGCCGAGGGCGCACAACAAATCAGACGTGACGGTCCCAATTTCACGAGCCGCGTCACTGACCTCAATCGCGTCATCGCCATCGCGGCCGAAAATGGTAGCGATGTCGCCAATGGCGATGCGCGGAATCGCGGTAACATCTACGGCGCTTAAATCCATTGAAACAATCCCCACAATCGGAGCCCGCTGGCCACGGATAAGTACCGAACCACGATTGCTGAGGCCACGCACAACACCATCTGCATAGCCGGCCGGAAGAACCGCAATACGCGAGGGGCGCGAAGCGGCGAAAGTGGCACCATACCCAACCCGGCCTCCGGCGGGGACGGATTGCAAAGCAATAATTCGCGCGCGCAAGGCCAGTGAAGGGCGAAGCACCAGTTCCGCGGCAACCCTCCGTTTGCGAGCGGGAGGCTGGAAATTCTGGTGATAACCGTAAAGAATTGCTCCAGCGCGAACCATATCGGCCCATGTGGTGGGTCGCGCGCAGATCGCTCCACTATTGGCCAAGTGAATCATGCCGGGATCCACACCTGCCCCGCGCAAGCGCTGGAGGGCCTCCTGGAACACAACTTCCTGCTCGCTAGTTTGGGGATTGGTGAAATCCTCCGCGGATGCGAAGTGAGTGTAGGTTCCTTCAAGGCGCAGGTGGCGGCATTTATTGAGAACGAGGGCAAATTTTTCCACGGAATCGGGAGCAATACCCAAGCGATTCATCCCTGAATTGATTTTCAAGTGGAACGGATAGCGTCTGCGGGCCGTCGCGCCCTTGGATTGCACGAAAGCGCGTTCCAAACGGACTAGTTGAGCGGCATTGGAAATCGTTGGGGTAAGATGCCATCGAAACAACGAAGGCTCCTCGCCCGGCCAGAATCCGGTGAGCACCAAAATAGGCTCACGGATACCGGCGCGGCGAAGTTCCGCGCCTTCGCTAGGAGAAGTAACGCCGAACCAATCGATGCCGGTACGGGACAAACTTCGGGAGATTTCGATGGCACCCAATCCGTAGGCATTAGCTTTGACCACAGCGAGCACTTTGCGGCCCGTCCCAATGTGGCGGCGAATCGCACGCAAATTCGCAGTGATTGCACCCAGCGATATTTCGGCCCACACGGGCCGTCCTGTGAAATTTACTTTCTTATTCACGCGATTGGCCAATCCATGGATAGAATGCCGGCGAGTTATACATTCAACTGGCCCAAACATGATCCGTGACCTATACACCCCACAGGACTTAGGCATCCCACTGATCGGGGGCCGCTTCTTCAAAGCGGGTATGTTTTTCCAGGAAAACGAACTTGAGAATGCCGGTGGGCCCGTTGCGTTGCTTGGCGATGATGAGTTCCGTCTTGGCGCGCTCCTCTTCCGGCTGGTCTTTCTTGTAGATATTAGGCCGATGAATGAACAGCACAACGTCGGCATCCTGCTCGATGGCTCCGGATTCGCGAAGGTCGGCGAGTTGCGGTTTGCGGTCTTCCTTTTCGGGCGCGCGAGTAAGCTGGCTAAGCACCATTACCGGTACGCGCAGTTCCTTTGCAAGTCCCTTGAGGGCGCGAGAAATGCTCGACACTTCCTCGTTGCGATTGCTGAAGCGACCCCGGGAAGCGATAAGCTGAAGATAATCCACGACGACGAACGCCACATTGTGCTCGCGCTTGAGCCGGCGGAGTTTTGCGGCCATTTCGAGGACGGTGCAGGAAGCGCTATCGTCAATCCACAGGGGTGCATCGGCCACTCGACTAAGGGCGGCGGAAATCTTAGCCCATTCATCCTTGCTGAGGCGTCCGGTGCGGAAATGGTGTGCGTTGACGCGGGCTTGCGAAGCAAGCAGGCGCAGCAGCAAAGCTTCCTTTTGCATCTCAAGACTGAAAACGGCGACGGGTAAGCCCTGGTTGAGGGCGATGTTTTCAGCAATGTTAAGAGCCAGTGAAGTCTTTCCCATGGAAGGGCGGGCGGCCACGATGATCAGTTCGGAATTCTGCAAACCGGCCATTTCGTTGTCGAGCTGGGAGTATTGGGTGGCCAGACCGGTAATGTGACGCCCTTCGCTGAAAATCTTTTCGAGACGCTCAAAATTGTCGCGAACGAGTTGCTTGACGCCGACAAAACCAGTATGAGCGCGATCCTCGGCGAGGCGAAAGATGCCAGCCTCGGCTTCGTCCAAAATGGTATCGGCGTCGGATTCCGCATCCAGTGCTCGCTGCTGAATGTTAGCCGAGGCATAGATCAGATTGCGGAGGATAGACTTATCTTTGACGATGCGCGCATAGTGCTCAACATTTGTGACGCGCGCGACACCATCGGAAAGCTGCGCAAGATAACCAACTCCCCCGGCGGCCTCGAGTTCCCCACGGCGGGATAATTCCTCGCTGAGAGTAACCAAATCAATGGCGTGCTGGGCTTCGGCCAACTCGATCATGCGTTCAAAAATGCGGCGATGCTGGTCGAAGAAGAAGTCCTCGGGACGCAGTCGTTCGACGGCGGAATTTAACGCGTGGCTATCGAGGAGAATGGCGCCCAGGATGGCGCGCTCCGCATCGCGGTTCTGGGGCAGGGGACGTTCGAGGGCGATATCAGTGGTGGTCATTGAGTCCGGTCGTTGCCGCCTTAAGCGTAGGAGGCGACCAAGGTCGCCAGCCAGCGCTGAGAAAATATGCGAAGCAAACGGCGAATTAGTGATTCTGCGGCGGGATGGCCCTTAGGTCAATCCCAGAGCCCTGTGGATTCAGAGGAAAATGAGGAAAACCGCCTGCTAGAATCGCCACAGATTTTCGATCCTGACAAAACTAGAGAGTCCAGGATTTGCCAGAGGTTTACTGCTCGCGTTGCACGACGAGTTTGATTGTTGCGGTCACATCGCGATGCAACTTAATCACGATTTCGAACTCACCCATCTGCTTTATCGGATCGGCAAGCAGGATTTTTCGCTTATCCACCTGGAAGCCCTGCGCGGCTAAGCCTTCGGAGATATCAGCGGCGCTCACCGAACCGAAAAGTTGCTCATTTTCGCCGGCCTTTCGCGAAACCGTTACTGTAACGGGTGCCAAGAGGCCCGCGAGGGTTTCGGCATCGCCACGCTCCACAGCCTCGCGCTTGGCGAAGGCGTCGCGCATCTTGACCAGGCGTTTCATGTTGCCTGGGGAAGCATCCAATGCCAAATTATGGGGGAGCAAGTAATTGCGGGCATAGCCATCGGCAACGTCCACCAAGTCCCCGCGAGATCCCAATTTGTCGACATCTTCCTGCAAGATAATTTGCATTTTGTCTGTCCTCAATCCTGGCACCGGAGGCTGTCGGTCTGCCGTCCTGTGCGTTGTGAGTATTGCCGCGCAATGCGCTGAACCAACTACTGGATTAAACTTTCACCCTTATACTTCAGTGGCGAAGGGAAGCAGCGCGATATTTCTTGCGCGCTTAATGGCTACGGTGACCCAGCGCTGGTGGCGGGCACACGTTCCAGTGATGCGGCGCGGGAGAATCTTTCCGCGATCGCGAATGAACGATTGGAGAATGTCAGTTTTCTTATAATCAATGAAATCAATCTTTTCGACGCAGAAGCGGCAGACTTTCTTCTTACGCGTGTAGGTTCGTTTGCCGCGCCGTGGAGCAGCCCCGGCCGGGGGGCGCGGCCCAGAGGGACGGCCCTGCATTGAGGGGCTTCCAGTTGAGCCGCCACTCGACGCCGAAGCGCCTGCCGATGGGGCGCCTGAATGCGGGACGCCCGCGGATGATGGAGTAGCGTTTGCCGGTGGAGGCGGGTCCGCTGAAGTTGGAGGCTCGACTGGGGGTTGAGCCTGGGGTATGGGTTCGTCAGCCATTTAGAATCTCCTTATATTTGTCCAGCGGGCTGCCCCGAGGGATGTGCCGACACGTGTCCAGACGACTGCCCGAGACCTGTAGCTGATTCGGGCGCGGCACGGCGCGGACGGCGGGCGGCGCGCTGTTCGCGATGGCGGGTAAACTTTTGCTGCCTCTTGAATTCTTCATCCAGACGAATGGTTTGATATTTAATAACGGCATCGGAAACTTTTAAGCGGCGCTCAAGTTCAGGAATCACGTCACCATCGGTAGAGTGAAACGACATATAAAGATACGATCCCTGGCGAAGCTTGCTCACGCGATAAGCAAGGCGGCGGACGCCCCATTTCTCGATCTTGTCGAACTTCGCTCCTTTTTCACCAGCGGTGTGCTCAAGTGTAGCGACAATTCGGTCAATATCGGCTTCCGGTGTATCGGGCCTCAAAATCACAATCAAATCGTAGATGCGTTCTTCCATATCTCCTCGATTCCGCAATTCGCGGAGTGCAGCTATTCAGGTTCCTTTTCCGGCGTAACTCGCCGGTTGAAACGGGCCATCGCTTTGCCCAAACCCTCGGCCATAATCAACTCCACGGCTTCAGCCGACTCGGTGACAGCTTGTATCGCGGTTTCGCGTTCGGCCCGGCCCATGCGCGAAAGTACATATGCAGCCAAGTCGCCGACCGCGTATTCCGGCTTAACCCCCAACCGGACACGTGGAAAATTCTCGCCGCCTATCCCGCCAATTACGGACTTTAGACCATTGTGTCCGCCGGCGCTGCCGGACTCGCTAATCCGCAACATGCCCCATGGGAGAGCGATTTCGTCCGAGAGGACCAGCAATTCCTCGGGCGCACAACCATAACGCTCCAGCAATTTCTCCACTGCACGCCCGCTGGCATTCATGTACGTCTGGGGCTTGGCCAGCACTACATCCTTACCAGAAAGACGCCCCAACCCGATGTAAGATTCCGATTCAGGCCTCGTAATACTGATTCTATTGCGCTCCGCGATGCAATCCAGCGACAAGAAGCCCATGTTGTGCGGAGTCCAGGAATACTCCGCGCCGGGGTTTCCAAGTCCGACCACAAGCCACATGAGCGCGCATCCTGCGACCGTCGCCAGACCGGAGGCAGGCGATTACTTCTCCTTGCCCTTGGGCTTTTCGGCCTTCTCGGCCTTGCCGCCTTCGGCTTCCTCGCCCTCTTCAGCTTCCTTCTTGCCCTTCTTGATGACTTCGGGCTCCGCCGCCGTAGCGTCTGTTGCAGCCACCGCTTCGGCAACAACTTCTTCTTCCTTACGCAATTGGACCACGTGAGCCAGAACGCGTTGGGGGTCAGTCAGCAGCCGAATTTTCTCTGGGTCAATGGGCAAATCGGCGGCGCGGAGTTGTTTGCCAATCATTAAGCCAGTTACGTCCACGCGGAATTCCTCGGGAATATCAGCGGGCAAACATTCGATTTCCACTTCGCGGGTGACAATCTCAAAAATACCGCCCTGAAGTTTCACGCCCTGAGGTTCGCCAAAGGGGTGCACGGCGACCTTTACGACCATGCGAACGTCCATGGCGATGCGCAAAAGATCAGCGTGCAGCAGTGCGCCGCTAACGGGATCCACTTGCCAGGCCTTGAGAATAACCATCTCGTCATTGCTTCCGCTAATCTTGACCGCAAAAATTGTATTGTGCCCTGTCTCAGAGCGGAGGATGCGGCCTACCTGACGCGCATTAACGGTCATGGAGACCGCTCCGCCCTTTCCGCCGTACATGACCGCCGGGATGACGCCCGTGGCGCGAGCGCGGCGGGCCGCATTTTTGCCGCGATCCTGGCGCAGATTCCCTTCCAGTGTTAAAGTCTCCATCGCATTGTCTCCGCGCGGCCAACCAGAGGCCGCGAATTTTCGCGGTCTAAATAAAAAGCTCGCTGATCGAAGTCTCTTCGTGAATATTACGGATACCCCTGGCCAGCAATTCCGCCACGCTCAAGACGGTAATTTTTTCAACGGAGCGGGCAGCGGAGCAAAGAGGAATCGAGTCTGTAACCACCACTTCTTCAATAGCCGAATCACTCAATCGCTGGACTGCCGGCCCTGAAAGGACCGCATGAGTGCTGGCCGCGAAAACGCGTGTTGCGCCTTCATCCAGGAGAGCCTCGGCGGTCTTCACCAGAGTTCCGGCGGTGTCGATGATGTCGTCAATCACCAGCGCGGGACGGCCGCGGACATCGCCAATCAAATGCATCACTTCGCTAACATTCACATCAATACGGCGTTTATCCACGATGGCCAGCGGGGCATCCATTTTCTTGGCGAAATACCGCGCACGCTCCACTCCGCCGGCATCGGGAGAAACCACGGTAATGGGGCCGAGCTGCTTGCGCTGAAAATAATCCACCATGACCGGTGCGGCGAAAAGGTGATCCACCGGCACATTAAAATAGCCCTGAATCTGGGGGGCATGGAGGTCGAGGGTTAGGGCGCGGTTGGCACCCGCAGTCTCCAGTAAATCGGCAACCAGCTTGGCGGAAATTGGTACGCGAGGACGGTCTTTACGGTCCTGGCGGGCATAGGCATAGTAGGGAATCACGGGAGTGATTCGCCAAGCGGACGCGCGTTTGAAGGAATCAATCATCAACAATAATTCCATAAGGTGGAAATCCACCGGCTCGCAACAGGGCTGAACGACGAAAACATCGGTGCCGCGGACGTTCTCGAGAATTTGAAATCGGGTTTCGCCATCGCTGAAGCTGCCATGCTCGCATAACCCCGGAGTAACGCCCAGATAGTCGCAAATGGCTGCCGTGAGAGGCTTGTTGGCACTGCCGCTAAAGATCTTAAAACTCTCTTCCGCCAAACAGTGCCTCCTCCAAGCCAAGAGCTATCGGCAAAGATACGCCGCGCCACCAAAGGCCAGATAATCACTCCGCAACGGCACGCCAATGGCGCGCGCGCGCACATTCTTCCCTCGTAAGGGTCTCAGTACAGAAAGTGTGGTCGTCCGGGAACAACCGTGCGGTTCGACGCGCCTGCGCTGGGCTCCGGAATATTCCGAACACCGTCGAACCACTGCCCGCCAGCGCGGCTTCCACGGCTCCTTGGCGGAGCAACTCGCGCTGAATTGCCTTCAGGCGCGGGTGCCGCTTGAAAACCGTCGCCTGAAAATCATTCGGCAGACCAGTCTCTTGCGGGCTCCAGCAAAGAGTGCAGAATTCATAAATTTTAGTGGGGATGTCGTCTTTTGTCAACAAAGCGCTTAACCATCCGTAAGCTTCCGCTGTACTGACCGCCAAATCCCGCGGCGAAACTAACAGGAGACATTTCCTGGCGACTTCCGGCAAAGGGTAGATTTCTTCGCCGCGCCCGGCTCCCAGTGCACGGCCGCCGAAGAGAAAAAAGGGAACGTCGCTGCCAAGCGAGGCAGCCAATTCAATAAGCGATTCAAGCGGAATACGACATTTGGTCAGGCGCAACATTCCAATAATAGCGGCAGCTGCATCGCTGGATCCGCCACCCAATCCCGCGCCAACAGGGATGCATTTTCTTAAGCGGGCGTGAACACCCCCCGTTAATTTCCATTGACTCCGGCACTCTTCGAGGGCTTGCCAGACCAGGTTCTCCGGGCCGGCGGCAATAGCAGGGCTGTCAGTTTCCAGGATGATGCTCCGCTGAGGAATGTGCGTAAGTTTCAACGTATCGTGCAGAGAGATCGTTTGAAAAATAGTGCGCAACTCGTGAAAATTGTCAGGTCGGCGATTGAGCACGCGAAGGCACAGGTTCACCTTCGCAAATGCTGGTATCTGCACGGAAGCTGGCACGGGGCGGCTTTTACTGCGGATGAACGGTCTCGGTGGACTTCTGGGCGAGACGTTTCTTCACGACAGAAAGTTTCTGTTCAAGCTGAGCTACGCGATCAGGTTCGTAGTCGGGAGGCAACACGTGCTGCCATTCGATCTGGGCGCGCTCCCAAAGCTGGGCGGCATGCTCGGTTTGACCAAGTTTGTCGTATACGTCCCCTAAATGGCTAAGCACGGTGGGGTCGTGGGGAGTGCGCGCCACAGCTTGCTCCAAATACTTTCGGGCCTGGTCCAACTGATTCTGTTTGTAGTACGCCCACCCCAGGCTATCCAGAAAAGCGCCGTTAGCGGGATCTTCCTGCAGAGAACGCTGGATCATGGAAACGGCTTCGTTCAGGCGCACGCCCCGTTCAGCGAGCATGTATCCATAATAGTTCAGAGCTTCGCCATTCTGAGGATTCTGCGCCAGCACTTTTTTGAACTCAACTTCTGCTTGATCATAATTTTTCTCACGCTCGGCGACAGCACCCTCAAGGAACCAGGCCATGGCCTTATCCGAGTCACCAGTGGAAAGCTCTTCAGCGCGTTGGGCGGACTTGCGGGCCCCGTCAAACATGCGGCCACGTTGCTGCACTTGCGCCAGGTTCAGGTAGACGTCGGCATCCTGCGCACCGCCTCTGAGCATACCCTGGAGGTATTTGACGGCATCGGCCGTCTGGCCCTTTTCGGCCAGCAACATGGCATAAGAAAACTGGTAACCGCGGTCGGACGGATCGGCGGCCATGTCTTTGCGGACCTCGGTAAGAGCCTGATCAACCTGATGGCCGGCTTCATAGGCTTCAATTACCAACACACTCGCGCGCTTGGCTTGCTGAGGGCTGAGGTTGGCCATGTCCTGGTAGGCGTGGACAGCGTCGGCAGTATCCTCCTTATCGCGATAGAGACCACCCAGAAGTTCATACAAGATGCCGAGGGCGTCGGCATCGGTCTGGGAAGGCTTGGCACGAACGCGGGCAATTGCATCACTCAGGATATGGATGGCGTCGTCGAACCGGCCCTGCGTCTCGTAGAGCAAAGCTTCGTTGTACAGAATCTCCAGGCTGTCGGGCTCATGTTCCTTGGCAATTAGAAGGTTCTTTTCCGCTTCGTCCAAGTGGCCCAGACGACGAGAGATTTGAGCAATTCGAAGGTAGTTTTCGGAGGAATCAGGGTCGAGCTGAGTGAGACGCTCATATTGATCCAGCGCATCCTCAAGCTTGCCCTGCGATAGAAGCGCCTGAGCCAGGCCGCCACGGTAAGCTGGATTATCGGGATCGGCTTCAATCGCGCGCCTGAGAGATGCCTCCGCCTTGGCGTAATCGTGCATCTGTAATTCGGCCTGGCCCAGGGTTGCTAAGAGATCGCCGGAAGGAGAATGGCCAGCCGCATTCTCCAGGAGAGAAATCGCATCACTTGGCCGGCCCTGGTCAACATAGAGTTGGCTCAATTGCTGGAGCGCCTCGGTGTTTTCCGGCTCACGCTTAAGCACTCCCTGCAAAACCGTTTCAGCCGCTTCATGACGGTTGTCGAAACGATACAAGCGCGCCAGCCAGACTGCCGCGGCGGTTTCATCCGGGTGAATCCGCAGGATCTGCTCGAACTGGTCGATGGCGAGTTGCAGAGTACCCTTTTGGTTCGAATTGGCCCCCGGTTGGCTAAGTTCGCGGACATATATACGGGCCAAGAGACGATGAGCGCCGAGGTTATTGGGGTCTTGCTTCAGCAGGGATTGCGCTTCATTGATGGCTTCGCTGGTGCGTTCTGATTTCGCGTAAATCTCCGCAAGATGTTCGGTGATTTCCGGTGACTCCGGGCTGAGAGCTAAAGCCTTCTTGTATTCCTGAATGGATTGTTCGGCGTCTTCCGAGCGGCCCTCAGCTTCATAGGCTGATTCGTAATAATGGCCCAGCATGAAGTGGTAATAGAGGTCGGCTCGTTGATCGTCCGTAACCGGCTTATCGGCTGAAGCTGCTGTAGGCTGAGGGGGCTGAGAATCGGCACCTGATGGTGCGAGAGGGTTTTGGACGGGCGCCTGAGCGCGCGCTCCGGGGACAATCATAATCGCCAGAAACAGCGGGAGGGACACATTTACCAGAGCAAACCGGCAGGTCTTGGTGCTTGTCATTGCTAATGTCTCCGAAGTACCAGTATGAAGGCAGGCTCCCACCCCGTCAAAAGCCTATTAAAAGAAAGACTCCGCTGGCCTAAACCCGGTTACATGACCATCGTTGCGATTTAGGTTGAATCATATAGCGCGATGCTTGCCGGACGTTATACCTAGATTGGATGCGGAAGCAAGACAAACGGCTAGTGGCGAAAGTGACGCATACGTGTAAAAAGCATCGCCATGTTCGCGGCATCGGCCGCAGCGATCACATCCGCATCGCGCACGGAGCCACCGGGCTGGATGATGGCCGTGGCGCCTGCCTTGGCCGCCTCTCCCACTCCGTCGGCGAATGGAAAGAATGCGTCGGAGGCGACGACGGAGCCGGCGAGCGAAGATTGCGCCTTCATTACGGCGATCTTGACGGAATCAACACGGCTCATCTGCCCAGCGCCAACTCCCAGCGTGGCGCCGGCGCGCGCGAAGACAATCGCATTCGATTTCACGTGTTTGCAAACCGACCACGCGAACATTAAGTCGCGCCTTTCTTCGTCCAAGGGCGCGCGCCGGGTGACTACTTTCAGATCCGATGCGGATAAGATTTCGGAGTCCGATTCCTGAAGCAGTACGCCACCCGAAATGCGCCTTAGCTCGGGTTTCCCGGGCCGGGCCGCTTGATGGAGTTCGCCGAGATCTTGCGTCGCATGGGGAACTCCCAGCAACCGCAGATTTTTCTTGGAAGCGAACGCAGCGAGAGCTTCCGGTTGATAGCCCGGCGCGGCAATGCATTCGACGAACAGCTTGGCGACTTCCTCGGCGGTATTTTTATCGAGAGGGCGGTTGAAGGCCATTACACCGCCATAGGCGGAAACGGGATCGCAGGCCAGCGCGCGGCGATAGGCTTCCACAAGCGTTGTCTGTTCCGCGGCGCCGCAGGGGTTATTGTGCTTGACGATGATGGCGGCGGGGGCGGAAAACTCCAGCGCGAGTTTCCAGGCCGCGTCCAGGTCCACCAAATTGTTGTAAGAAAGCTCCTTTCCCTGGAGCTGGCGCGCGCCGGCAATTCCGGCGAGGAGTGCGCCAGCTTCCACATAAAGGGCGGCGGACTGATGGGGATTCTCTCCGTAGCGCAAAGATTGGCGGCGCTCGAAGGCCAGGTGAACGCGCTCCGGCCAGCGTTCGCTTGGCTGCACGGTGAGGCTGCCATCGTTCTGCCGTAAGCGTTCAAGGTCGGTGGCGACTTCGCCATCGTAGCGAGCAGTCAGAGCAAATGCCTTGCGAGCCAGGCGCAAGCGGGTGTCCGCGCTTACTTCGCGGGTGGCCGAAATTTCCGCGGCAATTGCAGGATAATCCTGATGATCGGTGACCACGGCAACGCTGGCAAAGTTTTTAGCAGCGGCGCGAATCATGGCCGGGCCACCAATGTCAATGTTTTCAATCAGTTCTTCGGCCGTGACGCCGGGTTTGCGCGCAGTGGCCGAAAAGGGGTAGAGGTTCACGACAACCAGATCAATCGGGGCAATGCCCTGTTCCGCCGACTCCTTAACGTCCTCCGGAACGTCCCGGCGAAACAATATGCCGCCGTGAACTTTGGGATGGAGCGTCTTCACGCGACCGCCGAGCATTTCGGGCCAGCCGGTGAGTTCGGCCACGTCGCGGACAGGAAGACCCGCTTCGCGCAACAATTTGGCAGTGCCACCAGTGGAAACAATTTCGACGCCCTGCGCCGCAATCTGCCGCGCAAATTCGACCAGACCCGCTTTGTCGTAAACGCTGATTAGCGCCCGCACAATCGTTCCATTCCTCCCGCTTAGTCCAAGCCTTTAAGACGATATACGGCGGGCGACCCGCCTAGCGGCCCATGAGTTTGCCGATGCCGCGGCGGGGGGCGGACATCACATTACCGTACTGCTTTAACATGCGGCGCATGTCGGAATACTGCTTCAGGACCTGATTCACTTCCTGCACGGATGTGCCGCTGCCGCCGGCGATGCGCTTGCGGCGCTTGCCGTCAATCAACGTGGAATCGGCGCGTTCCTTGGCGGTCATGGAATTGATGATGGCTTCGATTCCCTTCAGGCGCTTCTCGTCCACAGACAAATCCTTGGGCAGATTGGCCAAGGGGCCGATTTTGGGCAACATGCCGACGACTTGCTCGAGCGAGCCCATCTTGCGCAACTGGCGAAGCTGCTCACGAAAATCCTCGAGAGTGAAATCGTCCTCGCGCATTTTGCGGTGAAGCTCGCGGGCTTTCTTCTCGTCAACGGTTTGCTCGACGCGTTCGATGAGGGTGAGCACGTCGCCCATGCCCAGAATGCGGGAAACGATGCGGTCAGGGCGGAAAGCTTCAAGCGCATCGTATTTTTCGCCTACACCGATGAACTTCACCGGCGCGCCGGTAACTTTGCGGATCGAAAGTGCGGCGCCTCCGCGCGCGTCACCATCCATTTTGGTGAGAACGAAACCGGTAACACTCAAACGGCGATGAAATTCCGTGGCCGAGCGGACCGCGTCCTGACCTATCATTGCGTCAGCTACAAACAGAATTTCGGCGGGGGCAAGCTCGCGTTTCAACTGGCCGAGCTCGTCCATTAATTGATCGTCAATGTGCAGGCGGCCGGCAGTATCCACCAGGAGGACGTCGCTCGCGGACATTTTTGCTTCGCGCAGTGCGCCGCGAACAATTTCGAGCGGTTTGTCGGTTCCAGTAGCGGGCCAGAGCGCGACGCCTGCGGCTTTGGCAACCTGGGCAAGCTGCTCGCGCGCAGCGGGACGGTACACGTCAGTGGAAACCAACAGCGGCCGATGACCATTCTGGCCGAGCCAGCGGCCCAGCTTGCCGGTGGTGGTTGTTTTGCCAGAGCCTTGCAGACCAACCAATAGCCAAACCGAGGGAGGGCGAGACGAAAACTGCGGGCGCGCTTCCTTGCCGAGGACTTCGGAGAGTTCGTCGCGGACAATCTTTATTACTTGCTGGTCGGGAGAGAGCTGGAGCAGGACTTCGGAGCCGACGGCTTTGCGGCGAATGCCGGCGATCAGTTCGTCCACCACGCCAAGATTTACGTCGCCATCGAGCAATGCTTCGCGAATCTGGGCCAACGCTTCGTCAAGGTGTTCTTCAGTGAGCTTGCCCTGCCCTCGAAGATTCTTGAATGCGCGCTGTAGTCTTTCGGTAAGGTTATCGAACATGCGCCTGTCTCATGGGGCCTGTCTGGGGCTCAAATGGGCTCGTCCTGTGGCCCCGCTCGCTAAGGCGCGCTCCAAGCGTGCGCCGGATTTTCATTCTAGGGGGATTGGAGGAAGGGGTCAACGGGCGCTGGAGAGATGAATCTATACGTTTTGCACCGCGTGAGCGCTACACAACATCATTTCATGGAATGTACAGGCTCAAATTCTTGGGATTTGGTGCCCGAAAGAGGACTCGAACCTCCACTCCCTTGCGAGAACTAGGTCCTGAACCTAGCGCGTCTGCCAATTCCGCCATTCGGGCCCATGCGGCGTAGAACTCACCCATTCTGCCGCCGCCGTCTTTTTCTGTCAACGTTATCAAGTCTTGCGGATTAGCATGGTCAGACCCTCCGTTTTTCGGACGATGGCAATCAGCCGCAAGGCGGCTAAAATCATGGAGCGGAAATATTACATGAAAGGACACGCGCCTTACGACGTCTTCCACAGACGGCAGCCTGGGCGTCTACCGTCGTGGAAGCGGTATCTTGCAGTTGCGCTTTAAATCCTGCCCATAAGCAGCAAAATGACGAGAATGATCAGAATGAGACCCAACCCACCGCTGGGGTAATATCCCCAACCGCGACTATGCGGCCATGAGGGAAAAGCTCCAATCACCATCAGAAATAGAATAATCAGCAGAATTGTAATCATGGTTTGTTGAACCGCAAGGTCATACCGATTTCATCTGTGCGATTCACCGAGGATAAGTGATCGCGGGGTGACCTGGCGAGCTGCCTCCTTTTAGGCGTTAGGCGAGTACTTCATGCCGTGGTGAGTAGACTCCGTACCGCCGGTCCGGCGCAATACCGCTGATGCTGTATCAGGGGCCAGCCAGCGTGTCTAGTGAACGTGGCAAACGGTTTGTTGGGGATGGCGCCGATGGTCCGCGCGAGTTGCACCGAACGAATGGGATCAGTTGTCTAAGCAATTTAAGGCTTATTACACGGTTATGTCAGCAATTTGGGGTATTGGCCAGCGATTCACGCTGGGGTGTTATAGAGTGGCGTGTCTAACACTGGAAGAACCTATTATTTTATTGATGTCTGCCGAGGGGCAATCGTTATTCAAGGAGAGAACATGGACCGAAATGCTCGAATGGCAGTGGGCTTTTTGACGGGACTGGGTATTGGGTTGGGACTGGGATTGCTCTTTAGCCCCGTATCTGGAGAAGAAACCCGCGAGTGGCTCGCTGAAAAGGGATCCGAAGGGGTTGACTGCATCCGGGATTTTGGGCGCAACGCAATGGATCGCTTGCAGGAGAGCGATGCGGTATCTCAAGGTAAAGAAGCTGTGGCCCAAGGAAGGCCAAGAGTTTCCAGAGTCGTGGACGCGGGCAAACGCGCCGCTCGTTCCGGAAAAGAAGCCTTTGAGGCTGGGAAAGAGAGCCTTAGGAAGTCCGGAATCGTCTCCTAACCGCCGCCGTGAAAGGCTCGGACTTGCGTGAATCCCCAAGCTTTCTTGTCTTTACCACATAGGCAATCCAGCTAACCTCGGCCTCTGGCGAGTTTTTCCGTTACCATGGAACGCGGGCGAAGATGGCTCCTGCCGGACGCTCGATTCCTGTGCCAATCACTTCACCGATAAAACCCAGTGCTGAAATCCGCCGAGTTCCATCACCTCCTTCTAACGCGGTGCAGGGATGTTCTTCAGGCGCGTGTTCGTCATCTACGGAGAATTGGCCAATCGAACGGACTACAACGCCGAGGTTCAAGCTGCGGTTTCGCTTTGGGGTAGGTGCCGCGATCTTGGCCGGCGCGCTAGTTCGTCTGTTTTTTATATTCAAATATCCATTTGAAAGCGTGGATAGCTTCTATTACCGGCAACTAGCCAATAATTGGCTCTACCATCATGTGTACGGCTTGTTCATCAATGGTCAACTGATTCCGGCGGATATTCGCGCGCCCGGATATCCCGCATTTCTCGCTGCAATAGCGGCGGTATTTGGCCAAAGCGGGCTGGCCATCCGCCTGGTGCAATGCTCGGTGGACTTGGGCACGTGCGTAATGGCCGGCGCGCTGGCGGCCGAAATCGCGCCAATGCATTTTCGGCATCGCGTATTTCTAATCGCGCTGTGGCTTGCGGCGCTTTGCCCATTCACGGCCAATTACACGGCGGCAATTTTGACCGAAACGCTAGCGACTTTCGTGACTTGCGCGGCGTTACTGTGTCTGGTTCGCGCGCTACGGCTTACGGATCAAGCGCCACACACAAATGAACAGATGAATAACCAGCAGATTCTGCCAGCCACGGCAATGTGGTTTGGGGCGGGATTGCTGACGGGAATTGGGACGTTGATACGCCCGGAAACGCCCATTCTGATGATCCCGTTTGGATTGCTGTTGCTGTGGCGCTCCTGGCAAAGCCGCCAAATGAAAAATTTCTTTCTGTTTACGGCGTGGACGGCGGCGGGAATTGTAATTTGCTTGTCACCATGGGCAACGCGAAATGCCGTCACCATGGGACGGGTACAATTTCTTGCGCCGCGTTATGCCAATAGCGCGGGGGATTATATGCCGCTCGGGTTTTATTCCTGGACTCAAACGTGGCTGGTGCGATATCGGGACGTCTATCTTTTTCCATGGAAACTTTACGGCGGACGCATCTCTCCAGGTGACCTGCCTTCCTCGGCCACGGATTCGCCGCGAGAGCGAGCCACAGTGGTTGAATTGTTGAACGAATACAATCGAGTGCCGCAAATGACCCCGTCAATTGACCACCAATTTGCGAGGCTTGCGAGCGAGCGTACGCGGAGAAATCCGCTGCGGACATACGTTTGGGTGCCGAGCGCGCGGGTGCTCAGCATGTGGTTCACGCCGCGGCTGGAGCTGTTGCCGGTGCATTGCGAATTCCGGCCAGAAAAAACCGTGCCATGGCCGCGGCAGACCAATTTCCTGTTTACCAGCTCGCTGGAACTGGCGGCCATTGTTTATATTGGGTTGGGACTAGCTGGCGCGTGGCGGCGGCGATGCATTTCCATCGCCGTGGCGCTGATTCTTTTTGTGGTCATTCGCACGTTGTTGATGACGCAGTTGCAGACCGTAGAGCCGCGTTATGTGGTGCTTTGTTTTCCCGTCGTGATCGCCTTCGCGGCCAATGCATTCACGGGATGGCGAACTGCGCGCATCAATTAGGCTGGCGTTGGCGCGGCGGCGATGTTTTGGCGCGGTAGTCTTACTCCGCAATATGCGCAATTGGACCACGTATCCTGCACCGCGTGTCCGCACTGCGGGCAGGTCGGCTGGGTCGCCGCGCCGCAATGCGGACAGAAGACGAACTTGGCCCGCACATTCTGCCCGCATGAACGGCAGCGATTCGGGAGAGGATCCCGCACGATGAAGTACAAAATGATGCCGATTGCGTTTGGAATGAATGCCGCCAGGAGCGTCCACATCACATAGCGCATGCCACGGCGTTTGGCGTCTCCGTTAACGTATCCCACCAGCGCTACCAGAATGAAAAGAAACAGCGGGAAACCCAGCGTAATCGCCAATTGACCGGCGAGAGGCGTCCTGGCGAATCCCTGGTCGTGTGCAGCGCGAGGCGCGATCTGCAAGAAACAAGCCAGCGCGACATATAGAAATGTGGCGACAACCCAAGCGGTCCGCGGAATTACACTGAGTTCCTTCGTAAAACGGCTCATATCATTCTCCTTTCACGCTGATGGCGCACGCCGAGAATTACCGCGGCAATGCCACCCGTAAGCCACAACAACATGGTGTAACCAGACAGCCCCAACCAGGGCCTGGCAAAGCCTGGCGCAAGCCAAACCAGGTAATTGCCACTCAAGAAACGGATCACCAGCCAACTCGCCACAGCGAGCAGCCAGCCAAACAGCATCAAGAAAATCATTACCCATTGCCCCCAGCGCTGATCGGCTTGCATCTCCATTCGCAAGGACACCTGGGCCAGTGTGCGCGAAACCAATTCACTCGACGGTTGGGGGATGGGCAGGCTCCGCAGACCCACAGCCAGCAGCCGATGGGCAGACCACTCCCCCGCGCAACCGGCGCATTCACTCACGTGCCGGTCAACACTCTCCTGCTCGTCGCGGGTGAGAGCGCCGGCGGCGGCAATTCCGAGCAATTCGCGAAGTTTTTCGTGGTCGTTCATTGCCAATTCTCACCGGGATACCGAGCTTGCAAAATCTCGCGGAGGTTGTGTAAACCGCGGGTCAATCTGGTTTTCACCGTCGAGAGAGGGACATTCAGCACTCTGGAAATTTCGTCGAGCTTCATTTCTTCCTCAAACCGCAGCGTCAATACTTCGCGATAAATCACCTGCAAATCTCCCAAGGCCGCGGACAATCTCTGCGTCCGCTCGTGAGCCAGGATAGCTTCAATGGCTGGCAATTCGGTCGATCTGAGCTCCGCAAACCTGGAATTACTAGAGGGATTGTCGGAGACGGGCTCGTCCAGGCTTTCCGGTGCTGTGCGGCGCAGGTGATCAAACGCCAGGTTGCGAGCGACGGTAAACAACCAAGCGTCGAAACTCCAGCGTGCGTCATATTTGTGAATCTTTTCCGCCACGCGCAACCAGGTTTGTTGAAAAATGTCCTCCGCTGTGGCCGGCTCACGCACCAAACGCAGGAGATAACGATAGAGACGGTTCTGGTAACGCGCGAGCAACGCGGAAAGAGCGTCGAGATCCCCGCGACGGAGCTGCGCTACCTTCGGCTTCGACACCCACCGAACCCTCCCGCAACATGACGGCCGCGCTAATCATACCCATTCCGGGGCACATTCCCAGGCTCATTTCCATGCTCATACACTGGCTCATTATTCGCTCATTCACAGGTACGGTTCACACCACCAAAAAGACTCATCCCTCAAAGCAATGCCTGGCCCATCGCGTCTTTTGACAGTTGTACAGAATCCACGGTATAGAACCAGTGGTATTCTTTCAGCACACTCACCATCTGACATTAGGAGGAATTAATAATGCCCAAAGGCAATCCGTCCGCTTCCGATACGCTCACCCGCGAGGATTTAATTGAACACCTAAACGGAGATCTGGCCCGCGAATATCAGGCCATCATCGCCTACGTGGTTTATTCACAGGTTCTTGATGGAGCGGAATATATGAACATCGCAGCGGAGCTTGAAAAGCACGCCGCGGAAGAATTGCAACATGCGCTGATTATCTCCAAGCAGATCGATTACCTCAACGGGCAACCGACCGTGCAGCCAATGCCGGTGAAGGTGAGCAGCTCGAACAAAGAAATGCTCCGCGCCGATCTGGACAACGAAAACAACACGATTCGGAATTACCGCCAGCGGGTCCGGGAATGCGAGCAACTCGGCGAATATGCGATGGCCGAGTTAATCCGGGGAATTCTGGTCAATGAGCAGGACCATCAGACGGCGCTGGCTACGGCGTTGGGAATTGATGTTCCCAACGTGGAAAGGCCTTAACCCGAAGGCTCTTTCAGACAGCAGAGAGCGTGACGACACGCGTAGTTTGGCGGAGAGGCTAAAAGACTATCCCTGGAATATCATTTGTGGACATCGCAAATCGCGCGGATAACCTTGGCTCAGGATTCCGTTTAATCGGTTGCGGCAACCCGGGGATCCGTAGGGCCCGGCTCTGGCACATGAGGTTCGGCCGGGGGATCAACGATTGGACGGCCCGGCAATTTCGGATCGCTGGGGTCGGGCCCCATCGGCGGTTCGCCGGGGAGCGAAGGATCAGTAGGATCTGGGTTGATGTGCGTGGGATCGGGCACCTGGTGGATCGATCGGTGCATCTCGACGAGCCGGATTATCTGGAAAACCTCCGCCGGTCCCCATGGCGCCAAATGGAGTTGGCGGGTTAACCTCTGATCGAACGCCCCCGGAAATGCTCATGTCGCTGGATTCAGTAGGGCCTGCGTGGTTCATTTTTGCGCTCCGGCGGATCGCTAACACCCCAACATCGTGGGGAAGCGGTCTAGCGTCATTTCCTATCCATACCGTGAAGTATTCATTTCTGGGTAGCGCAACCATCTTTTGCTAGAGCCATGCCCCTCAAGATGCTCAAGATACCGAGTACCGCTGGAGAAAGACTTGGGCGCGAAAAAGTGTGAGTACAGGATTCAACTGATTGATGCGGGATGATAAGAAAACTATCATGTAGGCGCTAGATGAAGGACCTTGGCGGCCATGTCCTTGAGTTTATTTGAGGAGTGACTGCACACGGTGGCCCGAGCCGGGCCTTTGCAGTTTGACCGGCTTGGAAGCCGCCCTTGGCCGCCGGGTGCTGAAACAGTAGCTCTGAGATTAGTTCCTCCGCTTCAGTAAACCTCTGACTACCTCAAACACCCCAAACGCGGTAGGCATTTAGGCATGTCCTCAATGGGCATATCCCAAAAAGCGAGACTGTAAGGATGACGGGAAGAATATGCGGTTTAGTGGGGCGTCCAATGCGGATGGGCGCTGAAAAATCCATGCACAACACAAATCTCGAACGCGACGACAGAGCCGAAAACCAGACTGATCAATCCCGAGGCCAGAGAGAGTTTGCGCGTAAAGCCTTCCCGGTTGCGTCCCACCAGATAAAATGTTGAAGCAATGCTCATGGTGATGACCATCATTCCCGCAATAGTTCCGATGCCAAATACGAGCAGGTAAGCGATGGCCCAGCGCGAATTGGGAATTGTGGCGAGCACCAGAAGCGCGACGGCTGCTGATCCCGCCAAGCCGTGGACGAGGCCAACAGCGAGCGGGCGGACATGTTGATACAGCTGGCTGCCGCCAAATGCTCGATCCAGGAATGCGAGCGGCGCGTGCTGATGCTCGTAGGGAGGCAAATCCGCCGCATGCTGATGAGCATGGTCGTGAAAGTAATCGCCGTGACTATGAACATGCGAATGAACGATACTGTCATTGGAATGAGCCGCGGCTGAAATTTCCGGCAGCAAACGGCGAAAACTGACCACGTTCATCAACCCCAGAAAAATAAGCATGATGGCAACGGAAAGCTCCATGCTCATTCCCAGCCGCACGGGAATCTCTAGATTAAACAGGATAATTCCCACGCCCACGCTGAAGATGGTTATAGTGTGGCCGATACCCCAGAAAATTCCCGTCCAGGCGGCGCGCATGATGTTGCGCTGGCGGCTGACTATGGTGGTGACGGCAATGACGTGGTCGGGATCGGTCGCATGGCGCATGCCGAGGAAGAATCCCACCACTATGATGGAAAAAAGTCCGATCACGAATTGTTCCTAATAGCTTCCGTACGCGCCGCTGTTAATGACCGTGACAAAACTGAGCGTGAACAAAGCCCTCTTGCTTACACGCAAATGCCAAAAGCAGATTCCTCGCTATGCTCGGAATGCCCTAAAAGAGGCTCTGGGCCCACTGGTATGATTCGATTCGCTTAGCCGCGATTAGCCAGGCACCTGTGAAATCCTCGCTCGCGCAACAATCCAGATATTGTAACTCCCGGAACACTTGATCACAGGCCGCAGAAAGCATTCATGCCAATTCATGCCACTCAAATGCAGGCTGGGTCGTGCGTCATGTAAACGCCGCCTTATAATGACAGGATGTTCGAGCGTTGGTGGCACAAGGTCGAATGGCTATTTGGTCCCGGGCGGATTGGCGCGAAGGGCCATCTTAATGCTCGCTGGCTTTTTCTGCGAGTGCTCGGCCTGATTTATTTCTCAGCGTTTTATTCCCTAGTGTTCCAAATCCGCGGGCTCATTGGTCCTCAAGGGATATTACCGGCGAGCGAATATTTCGCGGTCGTCTCCCGTTATCTTGGCGCGGGAAAATTCTGGTACGCACCCACGCTCCTATGGCTCACCTGGAGCGACAAGGCATTGATGGTGTTGTGCTGGGTAGGGCTAGCTGCTTCCATCCTGGTAATTGTAAATTTCTGGCCGCGCGCGACACTTCTTATTTGCTTCGTCGCTTATTTGTCGTTCATAGCAGCCGCGCAGGATTTCTCCAGCTATCAATCTGACGGAATGCTGTTGGAGGCTGGGTTTATCGCAATTTTTTTTGCTCCGGGAGGATTTCGTCCGGGGCGCGGATCGGCGGCTCCGCCATCGCGCGTCAGCCTGTTTCTATTGCGATGGGAATGGTTCCGCATCTATTTCGAATCCGGCGTGGCGAAACTCGCCAGCGGCGATCCGCAATGGCGTCATCTGGCGGCCATGGACAACTATTACCAGAACGGTCCGCTACCGACATGGATCGGGTGGTATGTCCAGCAGCTTCCGCACTGGGTTCATGCGGGAACAGCGGGTGCGACGCTATTGCTGGAACTTGTCATCGTTCTGGGGTTGTTTTTGCCTCGACGATACAAAATCATCTGCTTCTGGATCGTGACGCCATGGGAAGCGGCAATCATCCTCACGGCGAATTATACATTTCTGAATTACCTGGTGCTGGCGCTTGGCGTCCTGCTGCTCGACGATCTTTATCTCGAGCCGATACGCGAACGATTTCGGCGAAAGGTTCCGTACGCCGAGCCACGGCCCGGTTCGGTGGAAGTCACCGGTTCGGGCGCTGAAAGACAGACGGCAATCCCTTCGCCGAGATCGGGTCTCGGACGGGGGGAGCTCTTGCTGGCTGGTTTCCTTCTCACTTGGATTTTCTATTCGACGACAACGCAATTAATCGCCATGGTCGCGCCGCGCATTCCATTACCTGCCGCGCCGGTTCGCGCACTCGATCCTTTCCGCATCGCGAATCAGTATGGGCTTTTCGCAGTGATGACTATGGGGCGTTACGAAATCGAATTTCAGGGATCCGACGACGGAGGGCTGACTTGGAAGACGTACCCATTTCGTTATAAGCCGCAGGACGTTCGCGAGGCCCCGGGAATTTATGCGCCGTACCAGCCGAGGTTCGATTGGAACCTTTGGTTCGCATCGCTGGGGGGCTGGCGCGACTATACCTTCGTCCCTTTGACTGAGGAGCGGTTATTGCGAGGCAGCCCGCCGGTGATGATGCTTTTTAAGGCCGACCCTTTCGCGGGACAGCCACCCCCGCAAATCGTGCGCTCGGTGATCTGGCAGTATTGGTTCACGGACTTGGCCACAAAACGCAGGACCGGCGACTGGTGGCGGAGACAGATGTTGGGCCCCTATGCTCCAGCGCTGGAACGGAATACCGCGGGGCGCATTGTCGCGGTTGATTTGCCGGATATCGCTCCAGAAACGCCGCCAGCGGAACTTTTAAAATGAGGGAGACCCAATCCGCAGGACAAACAGGGTTACTCGCTTCAGGTTCTGACACCGCAATTTCGGGACGCGGTTATTGTCGCGACTCATAAGCACAGTGAAAGAAAAGTGGATCGCAAGTAAAAGAGAAGAGAAGAGAGGCGGCCCCGGTCCGAACCGCCTCTCTAGGCACGTCACTGGGGTATGAATGTCGCAGGCGCCCGAGGCAGGCGGTCTGCGATCTTGCTACAGCTACTCAACTGAACCCTCCCGCAAAATAAAAGTTGCTTGGTGAAAATTCCTATTGAAAGTGACCGCGCAGGGGTTTCGGCGGGCGGCTGCGCGAATCAGGACATTTACACTACACTGGCCACTATGGAACATGAAGAAAATCCGCCTGAATGGGAAGAACTAGTCCCGCCGGTAACCCCTGAACAAGTAATCGCTTTTCTGGCGAAGGCGCCTCATCCATTGGGCATCCGGGAGATTGCCCATGCCATGGAATTGAAGCACGCGGGGCGGCGATACCTGCCCAGAGTGCTGAAAAAATTGGAGCGCGGTGGCGAGATCGAGGAAGCGCGGCCTGGAAAATTTTCTGTCGTTGGGCAATCGCGCGGACCGGGCCACACATCGGCAAAACGTAAAAATACGAAGGATGAGGGTCGCAAGAAGGTTCGAGGCGAGGCTCTTCGCGAGCATGACGCGAAGCCGAAGTTTTCAGGCGATAAGAACCTTATCGAAGGCCGCTTGATTGCGCATAGGGACGGATACGGCTTTATTGTGCCAGGCACGCCGATTCCCGGCCTGAGCGGCGACATTTTTGTTGGCGCGGAGCAAATGGCCGATGCCATGCATGGCGACCGGGTGATGGTTCGCATCGAACGACGCCGTCCAGACGGGCGCGCGGAGGGGCGTATCGTTCGAGTGGGGCATCGGAAGCACGAAACGGTGGTGGGAATTTTTCGCTACGATTCGCACGGAAATTTCGTGCTCCCCTACGACACACGTCTGCCCCACGAAATTATCATCCCGCCCGGTGAAGAACTCACCCCAGAGTTGCGTGAAAAATTGGGCGCACCAGCGCCGGAGCAGGGCAGAAACGCGCGGCGCGTGCGTTTGCCGGAACTAGTCGGTTCAGTGGTGAACATTCAGATCACGCGTTTTCCGCAGAGCGGCGTGCCTCCCGCGGGAAAGGTGGTTGAGATTATAGGTAAGCCCGGCGATTTGGGCGTTGATATCGAAATCATGATTCGCAAGTATCACTTGCCCCACGAATTTGCGGAGGATGTGGTCTCGGAAGCTGCGGCGATCCCCTCGCAGGTATCCGACGCAGATTTGGCGGGGCGCACCGATTTCCGCGATTTGCCAATCGTGACCATTGATGGCGAAACAGCCCGAGATTTCGATGATGCGGTTTTTGTCCGCGAAATCGCGGGGGGCGGATATGAATTGCAGGTGCATATTGCGGACGTGGCGCATTACGTACGACGCGGTTCGCCGCTAGACCACGAAGCGCGGCTGCGCGGCACGTCAGTCTATTTTCCCGACCGCGCCGTTCCCATGCTGCCCGAAAAGCTTTCCAACGGAATTTGTTCGCTAAATCCGCACGTGGATCGGCTGGTGATGAGCGTGCGGATGCGTTTCGATGGGGGGGGCCACCGGACATCGGCGGAGCTGATGCCGGGAGTGATTTGCTCTGCCGAGCGAATGACTTACACGGCGGTAAATGCGTTGTTGGAATCGGAGCCTGCGGCGCTGGAGCGCTATGCCACGCTGGCGGACGATTTTGGCAGAATGCGCGATCTGGCGCTGTTGTTGAACAAACGGCGGGTGGCTCGGGGATCTATTGATTTTGATTTGCCCGAGCAGGTGCTGGAGCTGGATGGTCGCGGGACAATCACGGGGATTCTGCGCAGTGAACGGAACATCGCGCATCGAATCATCGAGGAGTTCATGCTGGCGGCCAATGAAGCTGTGGCCAGTGAATTGGAACGATGGGATCTCGGCTTTCTACATCGCGTCCACGAAAAGCCCGATCCCGAGAAAGTGCTGGAATTCGAAGAGCTGGCGAAAACGTTTGGACACACTCTGGGAGTGGAGGATCTTTTCGAGCGGCAGGTGCGCGTGAGACATGGAACGGCAAAGCAGCGAGGGCGCGGAGATCGTGTAAGCCATGGACGTGGGAACGACGCTCGAGTGAGCCATGGACGTCCGCGCGCGATGGCGGTTACGTTGCCTGCGGCGGATGATTTTCACATCCGGCCGCAACACTATCAACATTTGGTCGCACAAATCGCAGGACGCCCCGAGGAGCGCATCCTTTCTTATCTGATGTTGCGGTCACTGAAGCAGGCCAGGTACGCACCTGATCCGCTGGGGCATTTCGCGCTGGCCACTCAGACTTACGCGCATTTCACTTCGCCGATACGCCGGTATCCCGACCTGATTGTCCACCGCGTGCTGAAATGGATGCTCGCCAATCCGGATGCGGCACCCCTTATAGCGCCCGCAAAAGCGCCCAGGCAAGTTGCCATAGACCCAGCACCCTCGCGAGGGCCTTACGCGCGGGCGGAACTGGAACAAATGGCGACGGAAACGTCAGAAGCCGAGCGCCGGGCCGAAGCTGCGGAACGCGAGCTGCTGAACTGGAAGACGGCGCAGTTTATGGAGGCGCGGCTCGGGGAAGAATTCGACGCGCTGATTATTTCCGTGCAGAAGTTCGGGTTTTTTGTGGAACTGATGGAAATTTTCGTCGAAGGGCTGGTACCGGTGAACCGGCTGGAGGAAACCCTTGGCGAACGCTGTTTTTATCGGGAAACGGATCATGCCTTTGCGGCACAGCGCAGCGGGCGAGTATTCAGATTAGGCGATCGCGTAAAAGTCAGGGCCGAGCGGATTGATCCATTGTTTCATCGCGTAGAATTCGCAGTGGCATTACATGGATACAGCTAAAAGGAACGATCCCACGTCACGGAGGTAATAGAATGGCGACGAGAAAGTGTCCGATGTGCATGGTGGTTTTGGCGGCGGGGCCGGTGGCGGCGCGGCCGGATGAACTGATTTGCGTAAATTGCGGCCAGACGCTTGAAGTGGCGGGGCTGAGCCAGCAAGCTGCTTGCTGGCTGGGATTGGTCGCGGCGGCCGCTAGCGTGCGCTACAGCATTCATGGGGGGGCAGCGAATCCGTTGGGTTGGGCGATTCCGGTGGTGGTGGGAGTGATGGTTTTCGGAATTGTCTCGGCGCTGGCGCTGATGGCGACAGCCGATTTGCGGGTGCGCGTTGCGGTGATTGAGATGCCTATTGCGCACTCGCCAGCGGGACATCACTAGGCCGGTTTCTTCCTTTACGCGGTGGTGAACAAGACAGAGTGCACGGCCGTAAAAGAAAAATGCAGATCCTCCGCTCCGCTCAGGATGACCAGATATGGTTGGATCCCAGGCTGTCTAATAAATTTTTAGGACTTCGGGTGAAAAGATGAAACCGAAAATTGGATTTATTGGCTTGGGATTGATGGGCCAGCCGATGGCAGCAAACTTGCTGCGCGCGGGTTATCCGCTGGTGGTATGGAATCGAACGCGCGAGAAAATGCAAAAGCTTATTGCAAAGGGCGCAAACGGCGCAGTCGCCGGTTCGTCACCAAGAAACGTAGCCGAGCAATGCGACGTGCTGATCACCATTGTCTCTGATCCGCCAGCATTGGAAGAAGTGTTGTGGGGAACGCAAGGCGCGATGGCAGGATTGCGCGCAGGATCGACGCTGGTGGATTCGAGCACGGTTTCTCCGGACTTGGCGGAACGAATTTCGGCGGGGTGCCGGGAGCGCGGCGTGGATTTTCTGGATGCGCCGATTACCGGAGGAACATGGGGCGCCGAAAAGGGCGAGCTGGTGTTCATGGTTGGCGGCGAGCCGGGGGTTCTCAAAAAATTGCGTCCGGTTCTATCGGTAATGGGCAAACACATTTTTTCGCTGGGGCCGAACGGCGCGGGGCAAACGGTGAAGCTGGCAATGAACGCGCTGCTCGCGCTGGAAATTCAGGCGTTCGCGGAGGCAATGGCCATCGTTACATCGAGCGGCATCGCCGCGGAAAAGCTGGTGGAAGTAATGCAATCGAGCATGGCTCGATCAGGCGCGTTGGACATAAAGGCTCCGGTGATGATTGAGGGGAAATTTGCGCCGAGTTTTCCCCTGCGACTGATGCACAAAGACCTCGGCCTGGCGTTGGAACTGGCGCGTCGGCGAGGCATCGAATTGCCCGCCACGTCGGCGGCATATTCGACATACAGCGCGGTAAAAGCAGCGACCACGGAAGACGTGGATTATGCTGCGGTAGCAAGATTCTGGAAAAAGTAGAGTCGTGCCCACCGAGGAAATCTCCACTCACACAATCGGAGAGGAGAAGTCGTTATTCGGACCAATTCAGATCGTGGATTACGATCCGCAGTGGCCCGATATGTTTGGAGGTGAGCTCACAGAATCAGGACTGTGCTCGAACGCAGGGCGTTGCTGATTGAACATGCCGGCTCGACGTCAGTGCCCGGCCTTGCCGCCAAACCGATCATTGACATACTCCTCGTAGTGACTCACTCGGCGAATGAAAGGATATGTGCCAGCCCTGGAAGCCGCAGGCTACCTGCTTCATATCCGAGAGACCAAATTGGTATGAGCATCGGATGTTCAAGGGTCCGGACACGGAAATCAATCTGGACGTGTTTTCCTCTGGCTGTCCGGAAATCGAACGCATGCTGATGTTTCGGGACTGGTTGCGCAGCAATGCCGCTGATCGCGACCTGTACGCTCGCACGAAACAGGCTTTTAGCGGGGAAGGAGTGGAAGGATGTCCAGGATTACGCGGACGCCAAGACCGTTGTCATTTCGGAGATTATCGCGCGACCCTGCGTCGATCGGAAATGAATGAAACCCCGGAGGCGCGGTCGGGGCCCGTCCTGATTTTTCAACACAAACTGCTAGAGCGAAGTCGCAGCTGAGAAAAAGCTAAGAGGAAGATCGCGCGCGGTGCGCAAGCCGGCTGGCGCCGCTAGAATCCACGGAATAGTATTGACGACCACGGCGGCGGTGGCTGTGTCCCCATGGGTTCCACCAGGAATGGTCAGGGTGATATTGGGCGCGCCTTCCAGCGTGATCGTATCCGAAGGATCTTCGGCGCCGGCGTACATTTTGAGTTCCAAGCGAATTTTTTCTTCGCCTTCCGCCATTCCGCGCGCGACCTGATGAATCCCCGCCACCGCGCCACTGGCGACCTGCAAAAACTCCGATTGGACGGCTTTATCGGAAATCACCGGTTTAATTATTTCGCTGATTTCATCGAGCGAGAATCCGAGCCCATCGGCCACCATAGCGACGGATTCGGGAAGGCCGTAATGCTTGACGCTGCCCTCCGCAGCTCTGGCTTCAAATTCCTCGCGGGAAAGACCCATACCGATTTTGTGTTGAAGAGGCTGGCGCCGGTGCGCCGCGTCCACAATGCGAGTAGCGCGAACGCGGTCCACGCGCTGCGATACGGCTGATAGGGTTAAGACGAGCTTATCGAGCACGAAGCCCGGATTGATGCCAGCCGCGACAAGCGCGACTCCCTCCTCCTTAGCCATTTCATCGAGCTGAGAAGCCAGTTCGGGATATTTCCGGAAGGGGTAGGACAGCTCTTCGCATGTAGAAATGATGCAGGCTCCGGCTTCGAGGCATCCATACAATTGGCCCATCGCTCCGGGCAGGACGGAGGTGGTGGAATGGATGACCACATCGGGGCTGTGGGCGAGCATTTCCTCGGCGGACGCGGAAACGGGCACACCCCAGGGCGCGTCGTGCGCTCCGGCAACTTCTCCCAAATCGCGTCCGGCTTTGGCGGGATCAACGTCCACTGCGCCGATAATTTCCACGGCCTGTTTTTCACGGGCGAGGCGCGCAATGGATGCGCCAATCGGACCGACGCCGTAATGAAGCACTCGAACTCGCTTTCGCACTGGAATCTCCCTGAATTGTTTTGTGGCTCGCCATTATATCTCAGAGGCTCGGGCAATTTTGACTGAGCTTTAAATAGAAAAAGAGCCGGCCAGATCGAAGGACCTGACCGGCTCTTGAAGAAGCAAATACCCTTCGGGACGGGCTTTCTACCTCTTGGCTGAAGCGAAGTTTTCGGAAATGGCGTCCCAGTTGACTACGTTCCACCAGGCTTCAATGTATTCTGGGCGGCGATTCTGGTATTTCAGGTAATAGGCGTGCTCCCAAACGTCCAGGCCCATCACTGGCTTTGCGCCACTCATGAGGGGACTGTCCTGATTGGGGGTGGAGTCAATCCCCAATTTCCCGTCTTTATTCATCAGCCAGGCCCAGCCGGAACCGAATCGCTTGGTAGCAGCCTCGTTAAATTTGGTCTTGAAGTCGGCGAATGAGCCGAAAGCTCCATTGATGGCGGTTGCAATATCGCCCTTGGGATCGCCGCCTCCCCCCTTCTTCATAATCTTCCAGAAGAAGGAATGGTTGGCATGGCCTCCGCCATTGTTGCGAACGGCGGTGCGGATGGCTTCGGGAACCTTGTCAAGCTGGGCGATGAGTTGCTCCACAGGAAGCGCGGCCAAATCGGGGTGGGGCTCCAGCGCCTTATTCAGATTAGTGACATAAGCACCGTGATGCTTGTCGTGATGAATCTCCATCGTTTTCGCGTCGATATAAGGCTCGAGCGCGTCGAATGCGTAAGGCAGGGGTGGTACTTGATAGGCCATTCTTTTCCTCCTAACTGCTTAAATGAGCGTTTCCAAGTAATAATATACTCCTTCCCATTAGCCCATTGCGGAGCGGAAGATTCAATACGGGGAATTGCCGATGGCGCACGCTGAACACGTAGAGAAACACTTTAGGGCCACGGCCACAGTGCGCGACGTGGTGATTGGGATGTCGGACGGGCTTACAGTCCCTTTCGCCCTTGCCGCGGGGCTGACGGGCGCGGCGGTTGCTTCCGGCATCATCGTCACGGCGGGGCTGGCGGAAATTGCGGCAGGCTCCATTGCCATGGGATTGGGCGGTTACCTGGCGGCCAAGACGGATGCCACGCACTATCGCTCCGAGATGGAACGAGAGGCTCGCGAAGCGGTGGAGTTGCCGGAAGTTGAGCGCGAAGAAGTCGCGGGTGTCTTTCGAGGTTACGGATTAACGCCCGAGCAAGCCGCGCCGGTAATCGCGGCCATTTGTTCAGATCAAAAGCGATGGGTAGATTTCATGATGCGGTTCGAACTGGGACTGGAGGAGCCGGACCCGGCGCGCGCCGGATGGAGCGCGGGAACGATTGCGGCATCGTACATTGTGGGAGGGCTAGTCCCGCTCGCGCCTTATATGCTGCTGCACGACGTGCGCACCGCACTGGCCTCATCCATTTGTGTTACGTTGCTCGCGTTATTCGCCTTTGGCTACGTGAAAGGCCGATTTACGACGCTCTCACCGTGGCGCGGGGCCGTGCAGACGGTTTTCGTGGGAGGCCTGGCGGCAGCGGCGGCCTTCTTCATCGCCCGGATGATCCAATAATCTTAATTCGATGACAGGGCGGATCGACGGAAGAAGCCACCATCTATTAACATTTATTGGACATCCAAATAGTATTCGGTTGCACGATTTAATCGAGAGGTGAAACATGTCGGAACCAAGAAAAGAAGGGACACAGATGAGCCCGGTAGGGCACGCGATGACCGAAGGCACCCTGGACACGCCCATTTTTCAGTGTGATCTCGCGGCGGAAATAGAGAGCCTGCACAAGGAAGATGCGTGGCTGCAGGGAACAGGGCCAAGTTCCAAGACCCTGGTGAAACATTCCGATCTCAGGATCGTCCTGCTGGCGTTGAAGAAAAACATGATCATGCATGAGCACAGGACGGCGGCGAGGATTTCGCTGCAGACCCTGGCCGGCCACATTCGCCTGAAACTTCCCGGCCGCATAGTCGATCTGACGGCGGGGCAGCTGCTTGTGTTGGAACAGTGTTCCCGCACGATGTGGAAGCTGAGGAAGACAGCGCCTTCCTATTAACGCTTTCGTGGAGGGGCGAAGAGGTCGAGGCCTGCAAGGTTGATTGATAAAAACGCCGAACCTGCCTGCCGCGTTCAATCCCACGCGCTGAAAGCCAGGGCTATTTCGCGTCGCCAAAGGGCCAAAGGTTGAAAGCTTTCAAAAGCGTGTCGTCATGTTTCTCAATCAGCATGTGGGCTGTCTGACCGGAAGGCCACGGTGTTGCCAGACGGTCAGGACGGTCGGCAATCCAGAATGCGGTGAGGGCCATTACGGTGGCATCCTGGTTAAGTGTTTCAGGCTTTACTTTGTCGAGCGTATCCACAGGCGAATGATGCGTATATTTGTAGTCCGGTGAATCCTGATCCAGATTGATGCCGGGAAGTCCGGCAATAATGAAGGGCCCGGTGTCGGTACCAAACTCAGTGTCGTCGTTCACGTCGATTTTCCCGAAAGATTGCAACGATGCCGCGAAAGGCTCGGCGGCGGAAACCAATTCTTTATGGCCGCCCATCTGCAGAGCAGTAACCGGGCCCTGGCCATTATCGAGAATTACCGCCGCGACATGATTCGACATTTCGGACTGGTGCTGCTTCACATAAGCGAATGAGCCAAGCAAACCTTCCTCTTCACCGGTGAACAATACAAACCGCAGGGTGCGACGGGGCCTAAAACCTGAGCGCAGGATCGCTTCCGCGGCACCCAGGGTAGTGCAAGTTCCCACACCGTTATCCGTGGCCCCGGAGGCCAAATCCCATGAGTCGAGATGGCCACCGACAACGATGATTTGTTCAGGATGCTCGGCGCCAGGAATTTCCCCCACAACATTGGCGGATTCGACGGGACCGGTGGTCGCGCGATTTTGCACATTGATTTTTATCTTCACAGACTTGCTGCGATCCAAATAGCGCTCGATCTGATCCTGATCTTCACTGCTCATGCTAACCACGGGAATGTCGTAATAAACGCCGAAGCCGAGTACCCCGGTATGGGTGAGGTGCATCCCCGTCGCTTTGCGTCCGCCCTGACCGCCAATCACGGCCACGGCATGCACTTTATAAGCCGTCTTAAGGAAATCGCCAAACTGCAGAAGGCTATCCAGAGGGTGTGCGGGGGCCTCGCCCCTTTGCACGACGAGGAGAATCTTTCCGTTCCATTGAGATGAATTGTTGGCCATCTCCTCTTGGAGGTTGTAAACGTTTACCGGGACGATGCCAGCTTCGACACCGCCGGGAGCCGTTGAGCCAACCCATCCCATCGAATCCACCATGAGGGAGCGATGGATGGGCGATTCGAGCTCCGCAGTGGCCGAGACGCGCTGCCATCCTTTCCAGAGCTGCCAAGACTCGGCGTGAACGTTGGAGAGACCCATACTATTCATCGTTTGGAGGCTCCACGAGACGGCGGCATCAGCCGCAGGAGTGCCGGTGACGCGGGCTCCAATGTCGTCACTAAGCTCGGTCAAATATCTGAACGCATGAGAATCCATCATGCCGCGACCGGCGACGGCCGAAAGGGCCGTCAGGGTGCCGTCTTGCTTAGGGCCTGGGGCAGTGGAATCGGAACCCGGATAAGCCGGCCCGACGGACAGCACTAATGGAAGGAGCAGTAGCCCGAAAAGATAAAGACGGATCATGAACAATGTCCTTTTGCGTTTACGCGCGTAATAACCCTGCAACTTGACAGCGGGGATAAAGTCTATAAGTGGATGCAGGGGTTGGCAATAGGATGCCTAAGGTGGTCCATTATTAGGTATGTGTCCCGCTATGAATTAGACTTGAAGTCCACGCTTTCATAAACGTCCATCAACCGTCTAAGGATTTGTAGCATCTAATGTATGGCAATGATGGTTTCATGCGGCGTGGGCGAAGACCGCCTGACCTTATCGCCGCACAGGATATGTGGTGAAGGGGACCACATCCCAGTGAGGGTGTCCAATTTACCCTGCTTGTCAGTTACGACAATAACGTACGACAACAGAGCAAAATAAAAATCTGTTCGTCCCGGAATGGCGTTGCAATATGTTTTTAGCTTAAAGAGGAGGAGTTTATGAAAGGCGAAGTGGTGGGAACACGCCGGCGTGGTTCTCAGTCGGTATGGCTGGTATTGCTGATAGGCGTGCTATTGGGCGGAGGAGTAGTGGCATGGGGCAGCAAGAAAGTGATGGGCGACAGCTCGCGGACGCCTGCATATAGCGTCTCAGCTGCAACGCCAGTTGATATGAAAGGATTTGCCAATGGATTCGCGGGCGTCGTAAAACCGGCGCTGCCCACGGTAGTAAATATTTCGACGTCAAAGGTCGTTAAGCCGTCAGCGCGAGGTAATGGGCAATTCTTCAACGATCCATTCTTTCAACAGTTTTTTGGTAATCAGTTTGGGCAGCAATTTCAACAGAAGCCGCAGCGTGAAGAGAGCCTGGGATCGGGCGTGATTGTTAGCGCCGACGGATACATCCTGACCAACAATCATGTGGTGGACGGCGCAACCGATATTAAAGTGGAGACTTCGGACAAGCGGGACTTCACGGCGAAGCTGGTGGGTACCGACACTCACACCGATATTGCGGTTCTGAAAATTAACGCCACGAATCTTCCGTCTCTGCCCTTGAGCCAGGGCGCCACAACGCAAGTGGGCGACATTGTGCTCGCTATTGGTGATCCTTTCGGCGTGGGAGAAACTGTGACGATGGGGATCGTCAGCGCCATGGGCCGCGGAGGCTTGGGCATTGAAGGGTATGAAGACTTTATTCAAACTGACGCGGCCATTAACCCCGGCAATTCGGGCGGAGCCCTGATTAACACACAAGGCGAATGCGTGGGTATTAATACCGCGATCCTATCTGGCAATAGCGGAGGAAATCAGGGAATCGGCTTCGCCATTCCTGTCGCCATGGCAAGGCACGTCATGGACGAAATCCTGAAGAATGGCAAAGTAACCCGGGGATATATCGGCGTGGTCATCCAAAACGTTACGCCCGAACTGGCGCAGCAATTCGGTCTGAGCCAGGGAGGAGGCGCGCTGGTAAGCGACATCACACCCGGCGGCCCCGCAGCCAAGGCCGGAATTACCCGCGGCGATATTATTCTCGCGGTTGACGGCGATACAGTGGAAGCGACCAATAATTTACAGGTGCGCATCTCCGAGTCAGCTCCGGGGACAACCGTGCGGTTGAAAGTGCTGCACGACGGCAAGGCGCGTGAGGTCAGCTTACAACTCGCCGAATTGCCCGAGAAAGAAGTTGCCAGCGAAAAGGGAGATGCCGCGGGTTCAGCACTCGACGGAGTAAAAGTGGAAACACTGACGCCCGACCTCGCGCAGCAATTGCAACTCTCCGGGGACGTTCATGGCGTGGTGGTGGATAACGTCGAACCCGCCAGCGCCGCGGCGGAATCCGGTTTGCAACGCGGAGACGTGATTGTGGAAGTAAATCGCAAGCGCGTGTCCAATGAGGAACAATTCGAAACGGCAATTAGCGGCGCGGGATCACAATCCGTGCTTCTGCTGGTTAATCACGGAGGGCAGACTCGATTCCTGGTGGTGCAACCTCACTAAGACCGTCGAGAAGTGTGGTGATAGTAAATCGGAGGCACGGCATTCAACATGCCGTGCCTCTTTTTTATCGGACCGAACCTCTTTGGGAAGTGTGTGAAAGAGGGCGCAAGGCGCTTCTATTTCGCGGCGATCACCTCGAAGGGGCGCATCATTTCATTATCCTCGTGCTCCAAAATGTGGCAGTGCCATACATAGCGACCAAGGAAACCTTCGAATCGAACGATGATGCGCGTCACCATGCCTGGATCAGCGCGCACCGTATCTTTCCATCCCGCTTCGTTGGGGTCAGGGAGAATCGCGGCCCCGGTAAATTTCACTTCGCCGGCGGTTCGATACGCAAAGATCTGAAACCGCCGACGGTCAAGTATCTGAAACCGCACCAAGTGCAAATGAATTGGGTGGGAATCGTCGGTGGTATTAATGAAGCTCCAAATTTCAGTCGAATTAAGCTCGGGCTTCTCGGTGATGGGCATTTTCCAATATGACGCATTCAGCAGCATCAGCATCGAGTTGCCCGCGAGATCGTGATATTCATTGATAGAAAGTGGACGGATTTTCACCGCTTCGGATTCCGGCGTTTTGAGGATGGTCCGCAATTTTACAGGCAACACGGCGGCGACTTTCGCATTGATGGGGATATGCGCGGAGGCGCCCACCCGAAATTGCATCACTACAAAGGCGTCGTTTTGGAGAACAATCTGTTCACCGGCGTGACTACTAAAATCCACGACCAAATCCGCGCGTTCGCCTGGGCCGAGTAGCATCTTGCGCAGCGGTACCGGCCCAGCCAGTAGTCCTTGATCCGTACCGATTTGGTGAAATTCCTGTCCGTTTGAAAGCGAAAAACGGTAGAAGCGGCCATTCGATCCATTGAGCACACGAAAACGATACTGGCGCGGCTCGACCTCCAGATATGGAAGCAACTTTCCGTTTACCAGAATTGCGTTACCAAAAACTTCAGGAACCCATGGGGCATTGCTGGCTCCGGATACCGGATAAAATAACTGCCCATCGCCGTCGAATAAACGGTCGCAAATCACGAGCGGGACTTCATACTTTCCGGCCGGCAGATTCAGCGAGTCCTCGGCGCTGTCACGAATAATGTAAAGCCCCAGGAGACCCGCGTAAATATTCAGCCGGTTAATTCCCATGGCATGATCGTGATACCACAGGGTTGCCGCCTCCTGCCGATTGGAATAGTGGCAAAGGGCTGACCTCCCGGGGGTAAACCAACTTTCGGGATAGCCATCGCTTTCAGGGGCCGCTTTGGCGCCGTGGAGATGCACCACAGCCCTTGTTTCCGGCAAGCGGGCCTCAGCGCCGTGGAGGTTGTGGTCAATGGGAAGAAAATGTTCGCGGGGTAATGCGTTTACCCACTCCACTAATATTCCCTGGCCGCTACGAGCTTCGATTGTCGGGCCAGGGGAGCTATTGCCGAAACCCCAAAGCATCGTAGGCTTCATATCGCGGTGAATTTTCTGCTGAATCTGCCGCATCTCGAGCCGGTAATATGGAATTTGTGTGTGCGGTTCTGTGGGGCTGGGGCGTGAACTAATGCTCCCCGCGATTTCGGGAACGGGGATCGGGTCAACGAATTTCGCCAGGGAATTTGGATCCAACGTCGGCTTGACCATGCCAGTCTGATGAGTATCGCGGGATGCACCCGACAGGCCTTGACTGGCCAGAATCGCTCCCGCGAAGCCGCCCTGTTGGAGAAAACGACGCCGTGAAATAAACAAATTGAACCTCTTAAACCTCGGTTATTAAATCTTAAGACACCACCCTGATAAAAGAACAACGGGCAGCGGCAAAAGAGCCGTGTGCCCGTTGACCGTTACTCTAAGTTTTACTTTTTCGTCAGCAAATGGAGCTATTTTGCAGCGACTGGCGGATCGCTTAGATTGATTTTCGCCAGTTTGGGCGAGCTGGTGAAGTCGAACATGTTGCTGATGGGGTTCGCAATCGCATCAAACGAACCCTGCCCGATCCGGAGGCCGCCGAGGAAGTTATCCTCAATGAACCGTAGAACCGACGTCTGGTCGGTGATGGTGTGATCCACGAAATTGGTCTTGGCATATGGAGAGATAACCAGCAGGGGTAGGCGCGGTCCATAGCCGCAACGGCCGAGGGCGTGCGGATTATCTGAATCAATTCCTGGCAGGGCGGTATTGCCATTGCCGCAAGCGCCCGGACCCGTCAATCCATCGGACGTTCCCGATGACTGATTCACAATGGGCCCAAACTGGTGATCGTACCAACCGTCGGAGTCATCGTAGGCGATAATCACGGCCGTGCTGCTCCAATCAGGATTGTCCTGAAGAGTATTGAGGACTTCGCTAAAAAAGTTATTCTCATCCAGAGGATCGGAATAACCCGCATGGCCATCTCTATACCCAGGCGCTTTAAGAAAACTCACCGCCGGAAAATTACCTGCGCGAAGAGCAGCGAAAAAATCGTTGATATCGTATTGGTGATTGGCCGCATCCGTGTGGCCTATGTTGGCGATGGAGGTGGGCCGTGCGTGAGTGGGATTGGCCGTGGAAGAATAGTACTGAAACGGTGCGTGGTGGGGTATGTAGTCGGTTTCCGCCACTCCCGTAACAGTAGATGTTGTGGACCGAGCGCAGCCCGTCGTGCCATTCGGGTTAACAATGCTCAGATTGAAGCCGCCCTCGAACCATCCCCAAGTGACACCGCTGGAGTTCAGGTAATCGCCAATATTATTTCCCCCCATGGTGACTTGGTTGGATGTCGAGGAGGTGCAAACATCGCTGATTGGATTGGGATCGCCGATGACCGTGAGAGAGCCAGCGCCGCCGTCGGTCTCATCTCCAGTACCGTTCAGCGTAGCCGTCGTTCCGTTGGTTTGCCCAGAAATGAGGTTCAGGGCGCCCACCGTGGACGGTCCAAAGGTCGTGCCGAAGGAATTGTCGTTCATGGCATATTGCTGGGCCAGCCGCCAGGTATAGGTGGTATTTCCGTCGTAATAGCCCATAACCAGTCCCGTGGTGGTAACAACCGGCGGGGGCGCATTCGGCGGCGGTCCGGCTGTGCCAGTAAAGGAGGGGAACAGGTCCATTAGGCCGAAGTCGTAAGCCTGCTGCTCGGGCAGATAGTCATGATCCTGGTCGGCTGTTGCGGCTTGAGAACGATCCAAACGGAAGGGATTTGCTGCGCCAGCCCCGTTCGCGGAATTCAACAAATTGGGGTTGTTGGTCAACAACCCTCCACTAAGTCCATTGACGGAGGGCGTGCCGGGCAACGCGGTAAACGGTGGTTCGCCTTTTGGATTAAGGGCAACGGGATATGTGGCGAAATAATGGTCGAAGGAAACGTTCTCCTGGAAAATAACGACTACGTGCTGGATGGGAGTAGCGGTTTGGCCACCTCCCTGAGGGGGCGTTCCTGCAAACATTCCGGGATTCATCATCATCCCCGCAAGAATTACTGACAATACTTTACGCATATTTCATTTCTCCTGTTCGTAGGCGGGATTCAATATTCGTGTTGAGACTGCGACGGCCATAACAGAAGTACAGGAAAAATATTACAACCCGATTAAAAAGTGGTGGCATCTGTGTGGCATCCCAATTCACAACTCGCAGCGAGCGTTGTGGATTATTGCAGTGTGGCCTGAAGGAAGCGGGTAATTCGGCTCCAGGCATCCTGCGCAGCAGCCTGGCGGTAGCCTGTTTTGTTATTGGGATTCTCAAATCCGTGACCGGCACCGTCGTAGATTTTTACGTCCACTTTCTTTCCCGCCGATGTCATAGCTTGGTAGAAGGCTTTTATATCACCGGCTGTAATGCCCCGATCATCCGCTCCGAAATTTCCAAGCACGGGCGCATGGATGCGAGCAATATCCGCCGAATCCGTGGGAAGGGGGCCATAGTTCACAACGCAAGCGGCGAGTTTCGGTTCATGAACCGCCAGCTGGAGCGAGAGGCCTCCTCCCATGCACCAGCCAATCGATCCGATGCGGTTGGGATTTACGTCCTGGCGCGATGATAAATATTGGAAGGCAGCATCCAAATCGCGAATCGCGCGATCCTGTGGCAAGCCGCGCATGAGTTCGTGAGCTACCTCCGGATCCGCGGTGGATTTTCCCCGATACAAGTCCACCGCCAGCGCCACATATCCCTGAGCCGCCAGCCGTTGGGCCTGCTCCTCCACCCAGTTGTTCAATCCCCACCATTCGTGAATCACGACCATTGCGGGATGGCGCCCGCTTCCGTCCGACAGTGCCAAGTATCCGGTCACCGTTTCGGAGCCGCTCTTGTACGTGACTGTCTGAGTGCGAGCCTGTGAAGGCGCTTGAGCGCCAGCCGGAATATAAACCGTCATTACGGCCAGCAACAATGTGGCCACCGCAAAATTCTTGATTCTCATTTCCGACTCCTTTTTACTTATCAAGCCGATGTAACGCGAATCGTCGCGCAGCAGAATATCACCGTCAGGGCCGCTTCTATATGGTTGACGAATGGGCCACACTATCCTTCATGGCGCGCAATTCCTTGCCAGACTATCTGTCCGAATTTAACTCTCGCGAGGGCGACATTGGGTTCGTGGAGCGCCGAGGTCTGCGCTCGGTGTCATGCACGTTTGGGGAGTTGGCACATCAGGCGAATGCATGGGCCCGGCTGCTCGCCGCTCGCGGACTGGAAAAAGGCGATCGCATACTTCTGTGGGGAGACAATTCCGCAGCATGGGTAGCAGCTTTTTGGGGATGCCTGTTGCGAGGCGCGATTGCCGTTCCCATGGATCGGGGCGCTTCGCCTGAATTCGCGCGACGGATAGCGGAGGAGAGCGGCACGCGTCTCGCTATCGTTGACCCTGATCTCGCCTCCGTATTCAAAGGAATGGCTGCAATACAAACGATATCGCTTGAGACCGAGCTTCGGGGAAATTCGAATGACGTCGGGCCGCCCATCCTACCCGCAAGATTGGAGCGGGCCGATCCCGCCGAAATCATATTCACTTCGGGCGCTACCGCCGAACCCAAAGGTGTGGTGCTCACCCATGGAAACCTGCTGGCCAGCATAGAATCCCTCGAAGGACAGATTCGCCCCTACCTGAGATACGAGCGGCCCTTTCATCCGTTGCGTTTCGTGGTCGTGCTTCCATTGAGCCACGCATTCGGGCAGCTTCTGGGCATTTGGGTCCCGCTGCTGCTGGGTGCCACTGTGATTTTTCCGGGCACTCTTCGTCCGGGGGAGCTTCTCCAAACGATTCGCCGGGAGCGCGCATCGGTGGTGATTGCCGTGCCCCACATTCTGGATTCAATGCGTGAAAACCTGGAATCGAACCTGACATCCGAGGGCCAGCATGAAAAGTTCCGCCAGCGGTTCAACGCCATGGAGGGTGCGCATTTTTTCAGGCGCTGGTGGGAGTTCCGAGCCATTCATAGCCGACTGGGCTGGAAGTTTTGGGCGTTTATTTCGGGCGGAGCAGCGCTTTCTGTCGAGACGGAAATTTTCTGGGACAGACTCGGATTTGTGGTGATTCAGGGCTACGGACTTACGGAGACTGCTTCGCTCATCAGTGTGAATCATCCGTTCCGAACGAACCGGCGGTCATTGGGAAAGGCTCTGCCCGGGGTTGGCGTGCGGCTCGGCCCCGGTGGCGAGATTCTGGTTCGCGGAGATAACGTCTCTGCTGGTTATTGGAACGGGGGGAGGAATCAGTCCGTTGTAGGCGAGGATGGCTGGTTTCATACCGGCGACCTTGGTGAAGCGGACGCTGCGGGAAATCTATATTTTCGCGGCCGCAGCAAGAACGTCATAGTGACCGCAGCAGGCCTGAACATACACCCCGAGGACCTGGAAGCGGCGCTACGGTCTCAGCCAGGCATTCGCGATTGCGCGGTTGTGGGAATCGAAAGCGAAGGAAATGCGGAGGCGTGCGCGGCGCTGCTACTGCGCCGGCAGCAGACTGATGCGTCGGCAGCGGTGCGTACGGCTAACTCGACATTGGCGGACTCTCAGCAAATTCGAAAATGGTTCATCTGGCCGGAAAGCGATTTCCCGCGCACTCCAACCCAGAAACCGATTCTACGGGAGATTCAGCGCGCGGCTCAGGATAAATTTGGTCGCGGGGCGGCAACAGGGGAATCAGACGGAAAATCATCTGGGTGGCTTTCGCGATTTTTAAGGGACAAGACGGCGGGGGACCAGGGGGGCGATCTGTCGTCCCTCACATCGCTGGAGAGGGTGGAACTGCTCAGCTTGCTGGAAGATCGCTACAACATCGAGATTGATGAAGCGACGTTCAACCAAGCCACAACGGCCGCGGAGGTCGAAAGTCTTCTGCGCGCGCCAGCGCCGCAACAAGCGCCATTCCACTATCCCCGCTGGGCGCGGCAATGGCTAACTCGATTCGTGCGGGAAGCCGCTTACTACCTGCTGGTTGGGCCGGCAGTCCTGCTGTTCGCCTCGCCGCGAGTGCGCGGAAGAGAAAACTTGAGTGGCGTTATTGGCCCCGTGCTGGTCATTTCCAATCATGTCGCCGATTTCGATTCCGCGCTCATTCTAGCAAGCCTGCCGGCGAGCTTACGGCGAAGACTGACCATTGCGATGGGAGGCGAGCGGCTCCGTGACTTTCGGCGCCCATCAGCGAACTTGAATTGGCTGTTGCGCGTTTACCCGCGGATCCAGTATGTCCTGCTGGTGAGCGCATTCCATGTTTTTCCGCTGCCGAAGCGGGTGGGATTTCGGGAGAGTTCTTCATACGTGGGAGAGCTGACCGACGCGGGCTGGAGCACGCTGATTTTTCCCGAAGGTGAAGTAACCCAGGATGGCAAGATTCACCCGTTTCGGAGCGGGATTGGTTTGTTGGCGTCGCGACTCGCTGTGCCTGTGATTCCCGCCAGAATTTCGGGAATTTTCGAAATGCGGCAAGAGCATAAGTGGTTCGCGCGGCCTGGCACGGTGCGAGTCACGTTTGGGCCGCCAATGGTTTTCCCCCCTGGCGCTACGGAGGAAGAAATCACTCGAGCGCTGGAAGAGCGGGTGCGTTCGCTATAACGCTAAAGCCAGATTTGAAGGCGCTATGGGTGGGCTGTGTAGCAGGCGCACTGGAGGAACAGGACTACAGGAACAAGCTTGCGGCGGCGTGCTTCGTTGAAATCGAAATCGAGCCGACACGGATTTACCAAGTGGAGGACGCAAGCAAATTTCTTGCCGCGCAGGGAATTGATGTGGACGCAATCGCGCCCTTGGTGGATGGCAAGTTTATGAGCGCATACATCTGGGCCAAGAAGCCTCTGGTTTCCTGCTGCACGCCTGCGTGCTGCTGGAAATAATGGACGGCGCGCGTTTTTGGCAAAAACTCCTCGCGGAAGCCGTGGGAACCGCTTTTCTGCTGGCGGCTATAGTTGGCTCGGGCATTATGGGAGAGCGCCTCGCGGGCGGCAACATCGCAATTGCGCTGCTGGCCAATTCGGTAGCCACTGGCGCCGCCCTGGTAGCCTTGATTCTGGCACTGGACCAATTTCCGGCGCTCATTTTAATCCGGCGGTTACTTTGGCGAGCGCGCTGAAGCGTGAAATTGGCTGGCGCGATGCCGGATTACCCACGGCTGTCCTTCCGGGGTGTTTGTGGCTCAGGCTGTTAGAATGAAAGCGGAGCGATCTGCGACGCCCGTGGTTTGGTGCGAAGGCCTTTTGAACCAACATGCTGAACCCGGGAGCTTGCGTCGCCCGCTGGTGCGCCGCCTCCTTACGGAGATGGCCTGAAGGCGGGCGCAGAGCACCCACTTGACCAAGGGTTCAAGGGTCTAGCGCCGCACGATGAAGCGGACCGCTCCGCAGCTATCACTCCGATAGCTCCACATCCCCAGCGAAAGGAATGAACACACGGCGTGCATGTCGCCGGTCCAAAGATGCGAGTTCTGTTTATCGGAGACATTGTTGGCGCGCCCGGGCGGCACATTGTGTTGCAGCGGTTGCGCGGGCTGGTATCGCGCGAATCCATTGATCTGGTCATTGCCAATGGTGAAAATTCGGCCGCTGGGTTTGGCATTACTCCCCATCTGGCTGAAGAGTTGCTGGAAGCGGGCGTGGAAGTGCTTACCGGCGGCAACCATAGCTGGGATCGCAAGGAAATTCGCGACTACCTCCTGAACGAGCCACGTCTGTTGCGTCCCGCGAATTTTCCAGAAGGCTCGCCGGGCGGCGGACTTTATATGGGCAAGGCACAGAACGGGACGCCATATGCGGTATTGAACCTGCAGGGTCGCACGTTCATGACTCCACTGGATTGCCCGTTTCGCTCGGCCGAACGCGAGCTGGCCAAGGTGCCTCGCGATGTGCGGGTGATCATCACCGATATGCACGCCGAGGCCACATCGGAGAAGCAAGCCATGGGATGGTTTCTCGACGGCAAAGTTTCCGCCGTGTTGGGAACACATACGCACGTACCGACCGCCGATGAGCAAATCCTGCCCAACGGCACCGCTTACATTACCGACGTGGGAATGACCGGGCCCCATGATTCCGTAATTGGCATGCAGAAGGAAGGCATCGTGCAGAGATTTTTGGACGGCCTGCCGGCACGATTTGGGGTTGGCGAAAAGGATGTACGGATGAACGCCGTAATAATCGAGATCGATCCGCATACGGGACGCGCGTCGAGTATCGAGCGCCGAGTATCGAGAGAAGTGTAGTTGCTAATCTGGGATATGATCCTTTTCGCATCGACGATTCCCGAATCCAAGCAATGACGTGTTCGCAGCGCAGAAGCCTGCACGGGACGGTTTCGCTATTGATTCATCGCTCTTCGAACTTCGGCATGGCTTTAAAGGTAACGGCAACTCTGTGCCTGGTACTGAACTCAATGCCCATTCCCGCTCAGGACAGCATCACTCTGCCTAGGCCATTGATGGCCCGGACGCGTCTTTTTCCCGCAGTGGGTGCGGGGATGGAGGAAGTGCGTCGTGATGCCGTTGGAAATTATCTGGTGCTGACCATGCCCGGCAAATCCATTAGCGTTTACGCGCCCGATGGAAAGCCGCTCGGCGATATTCCGTCGAGCAATCACAAACATCCAGCGCTCGCTTCAGCTACGGATTTCGATACAGACCCGGAAGGCCGGCTGTACGTTGCTGATCGTGGCGCAGAGGCCGTAAAAATTTTCGACGCAAAGGGGATGCTCGTGCGAGCGATTCCAAATTTGGCGCCCGTTTCCATCGCGGCCTTGCCAAATGGGGAGTTTGCCCTTACTGACTTAAAGGCTCGTCAATTGCTGGAAGTCTATTCAGAGGATGGGAAACCGCTTCGCGGAGTGGGAGATTTTTCCGAAGAGGCCGAGCATGAAAGCCTCAATCGCCTCCTGAATCTGGGACGCGTGGCCGCAGACGCGAAGGGCCATCTTTATTTCGCCTTCGGCTATTTTCCGGAGCCGACCCTGCGCAAGTACAAGCGCGACGGCGAGCAGGAGTACGAAGTCGCCCTGAACACGTTGGAATTCGAACCCGAAGCCCAGGCCATTCGGCGCGAGATTCAGTCTCAGGACCGGCATGAAGGCATTCCGTCGCTGAAGCCCATCGTCAACGCTGTGGGCGTGGATTCGGGGAATGAGCGTGTTTGGATGGCTATGGGTAATATCCTGGTGGAATTCGATTCAGACGGCAGCCGTATGGGCACATATCAAACCTATACACCCGATGGCAACGTGTTAAAACCCACGGCAATTCTGGTGGAACCTGGCCGATTACTACTGGCCGCGGATTCGGCGGGGATTTACGAGTTTGTGCGCCCTGATGTAAAGCCGCCCCACTCGGGTGATGCTGGGATATCTTCCAATGACGGGGCAAATCGCCGCGTGGATCAATCCTCCTCGGGCACGAGGAAGCCGGCTCCGGTTTCTCCATGAATGGCGAAGTCCCTAGCTAATTTTTATCGCCAGCGCAAGCGAAATATGCGCTGTGGAAAAGCTGTGGAACCTGTGTGGGGATTGTGGACGAATATTCGTTAGTTTCCACTTGCTCTCGCCGAAGGAATTGTGCAAAATCCGTGCTCGCTGGTTCTGCAGGCGAGTAAGAATTTTCTTTCGGGTGGCGCGGCCGGGACGTCGGGGGACGAGAAAGGCATACCGCCCGGTTCAAAACTGAGTTTGGCTAAGGGCCCCTAGGGGCGACGGTTGGATTTCCACAACATTTCCACATCGGTGGAAATCGGCGGAGAGGGCTTTGTTTAATGAACAATTGGGATCGCATTCTACAGCACATGGAACGGCGCGTTAATCCGCATAGCTTTGAAACCTGGTTCCGGCCTACTCGCCTTGAAGAGGCAAGTAACGGCCGAATGGTTATTCGCGTGCCTAGCCGAGTTTTCCGCAAGCGCCTGACCGAAACGTATGGACAGTTGCTGGAGGCTGTGCAAGCGGAGCTTGGACTGCAAGAAACCCATCTTGACTTCCTGTGCTCGGAGCCGGCGCCGGCGCCTCCGGCGGCCACCCAAACGCGCCTGGATTTCGATTCCGGTTGTTCGCAGTTGAACCCGCGTTACACGTTCGACACATTCATCGTGGGAGCCAGCAATCAGTTCGCTCATGCCGCGGCCCTGGCTGTGGCCGAGCAACCTTCCCGCTCCTACAATCCGTTGTTTCTCTATGGCGGGGTCGGACTGGGCAAGACTCATCTGATGCAGGCCATCGGGCATTCCTTGAAGAAGCGAAGTCCACAACTGCGGCTGATGTACGTAAGCGCTGAGAAGTTCACTAATGAAGTAATTGCCTCGTTGCGGTTCGATCGCATGGCCAACTTTCGTGATCGCTTCCGCACCATGGACATCCTCCTGGTGGATGATATTCAGTTCATCGCCACCCGCGAGCGCACTCAGGAAGAGTTTTTCCACACCTTCAATGCGCTTTACGATCAGCAAAAGCAAATTGTGATTTCTTCTGACTGCCCACCAAAGGAAATCTCCACAATTGAAGAACGCCTGCGGTCGCGTTTCGAATGGGGACTGATCGCGGACATTCAACCGCCTGACCTGGAAACGAAAATTGCAATTCTTCAAAAGAAGGCCGATAACGAGCATTTTGTTTTATTGGACGACGTGGCCGAATTCATCGCCCGGTCCATCCGCTCAAATATTCGCGAACTGGAGGGCGCATTAATTCGCCTAGTGGCCTACAGTTCGCTGACGAACTGCCCGGCCGATTTACCTACCGCCCAGCAAGTGCTGAAAAATATTATTGATACCCAAGAAAAGCTTATTTCCATTGAAGAAATCCAGCGCCGGGTAGGCGATCACTACGGCCTACGCGTGCAGGACCTGAAAGTTCGGAGTAATTCCAAAGCCATCGCGTTCCCGCGCCAAATCGCCATGTATTTAATAAAGCAACTAACTCCCGCATCACTGCCGGAAATTGGGCGTCAGTTTGGAGGAAAGCATCACACGACGGTTCTGCACTCTATTCATAAAATTGATACGCTGCGGCGCACCGATAAGGATTTGAACCGCACAATTAACCGGCTGCTGGATTCTTTTGCATAAACCCAGGCGGTGGAAATTCACAAGGATGTCTGGTGGAAAAGCTGTGGGGAGCCAGTGAACAATTGCCGTTTAATTCGAGAAATAGCCTCAGGTTCAAGAATACTCACGGTAGCGCGTGATTCTTAACAGCACACCGTGGCAGATACTCGACAGTTGATATGGCACTACCAACGTTTTCCGAAATTTGCACATATCCGGCGACGATGACGGACTTATATGTACTTAATTAAAAGAAAAAGAAGTAAAGTAAGAACACCAAAATTCATCAGAGCGAGGATAGTGAGATGGAATTTACCGTCAGGAAGGGCGATCTCCTGGACGAACTATCGCTGACGCAGGGCGTGGTGGAGCGCAAGACGACCATCCCGATTCTTTCCAATGCGCTTTTTGAAGCTAAAGGAGGCCGTTTGACTATTACGGCCACCGATCTCGACCTCAGCATTCGCGTATCGTGCGAGGCCAAGATCAAGAAGGAAGGCGCGGGGACAATTCCCGCGAAGAAACTTCTTGAGCTGGTTCGGCTGCTCCCTGATGACGAAATTCGATTCAAGCTGCTGGAAAATCATTGGATTCAAATTATTTGCGAACGTAAGACCTACAAAATGATTGGCATGGGACAGGAGAACTTCCCCAATCAGCCGTCATTTCCCGAGACAGTGGTGAAGATTCCCGCGGAAATACTGTGCAGCATGATTGCCAAGACGATTTTTGCGATTTCCGCGGAGGAATCACGCTACACCCTTAGCGGCGCCCTGCTACTTCTGAAGCCGAGCATGTTGATGATGGTGGCCACTGACGGCCACCGGCTCGCGTTGGTGGAAACGGACCACAAGATTAGCGGATTGCGCGCCGAGCAGCGTGTGCTGATACCCCGCAAGGCTATGACTGAGGTTCAGCGGCTGGCGGCCGAATCCGGTGATGATGACGCGCAGGTGGAATTCGCCGAGGATGACAGCCACATTTTTTTTCAAATCGGCGACCGGAGACTGACGTCCCGCAAACTTACCGGCCAGTTTCCCAACTACGAAGCAGTGCTCCCCAAAGAAACTAACAAGAGTGTGGTGCTGGAACGGGGTGAATTCCAGGATGCGCTGCGGCGAGTCTCCCAGCTTGCGGATCAGCGCTCCCACGCTGTGAAATTCGTGCTGGCGAAGGAGGCAGTGGAGATTTCCTCCTCCAGCCCGGAGTATGGAGAAGCCAAGGAGGCGATTGAGAAAGAATACAAGGGCGAGCCCCTCTCGATCGGGTTTAACGCGCAATATTTCCTGGATTTTCTAGCCGCCGCGGCTGATGGTCCCATATCTCTGGAATTGAAGGATGAGCAGTCAGCCGGTCAGTTGCGTCCGCTGGGCGATGAATCTTGCCGGTATCGCTATGTCGTTATGCCTATGCGGATTTAAGCATGCTCGTGAGATTTCTAATACCGATCGCGGCCGTTTTGTCGGCGTCGCTAATGACGTTCGGGGCGATTAATTTTTTTAAACTGGTCTCGAACGACCATAATCCACGTTCAATACTCTCGTTATAAAGATAGCGATCCCCTATGCTGCCCATCGCGGGTGAGTATGATTGAATTCACTTTGCAGAAATAAAAATCGGGAGCTTTGGCCGTCTCCGGCGCGCCCCCAGACAACCACAACTTCCAAGTATTAGATCGCCCGGCAAAACCATAAATATCACGATAACTCATCGGAATTTGGAACCCTCGCTACTCTCCGTGCATTCAGCCCGGCGCCACCTTATAACTCATTGCAATAAAGGCAGTTATTTTCCTTTCATCTAAAGGAACCATCCTTGTAAATCCAGTAAATTTCTAGTAAAATTAAGGGTGTTCTCCCTCGGATATTTAGCAGCAATTCGGTCCTCCACGCCTGTCACGACTGCGCCCGAACGAGGAGGTTTATGTCCGCGTGAATTCCAGGAGATGTGCGATCCATGCCGCCAATAAATGACAAGGAAACCGCTAGCCAGGGGCACAAGTACGACGCCACGTCGATCAAAGTGCTGGGCGGCCTCGAAGCGGTGCGCAAGCGTCCCGCGATGTACATCGGCTCAACAACCGAAGCCGGTTTGCATCACCTTGTCTGGGAGGTGGTAGACAACTCCGTTGACGAAGCGATGGCCGGTTTTTGCGACGAGATCAACGTGATCGTTCATGAAGGCGATTCCGTCACTGTCACCGACAACGGCCGGGGAATTCCCACGGATATGCACGCCACCGAGAAGAAACCCGCAGCCGAGGTGGTGATGACCGTGCTGCACGCCGGTGGCAAATTCGATAGCGATACTTACAAGGTTTCCGGCGGCTTGCACGGCGTGGGGGTTTCGGTCGTCAATGCGCTTTCGGATACGCTCCATTTGGAAATCTGGCGTGATGGCGAAGTGTGGGAGCAGGAATATGAGGAAGGCCAGCCCAAATCCAAATTGAAGGTTACTGGTAAGACGCGCAAGACCGGTACGGAAATCACGTTTCATCCGGACCCCACGATTTTTACCACGACGGCATTCAGCTTTGACACCATGGCTCAGCGCCTGCGCGAACTCGCCTTCCTGAATAAAGGGCTCAAGATCACGCTCGAAGATGAGCGCAGCGATAAGAAGGCGGAATTTCGTTTTAGCGGCGGTGTGGCTGAATTTGTTCGCTACCTGAACAAGGGCAAACAGACCATCAACGATTCGCCGATCTATATGGAAGGCAAGCGCGAGTCGGTGGACATGGAAGTTGCGATCCAATACAACGACGGCTATGCCGAGAATGTATTTGCCTTCGCCAACACGATCAATACGGTGGATGGTGGGACGCACCTTTCCGGCTTTCGCTCAGCGCTCACCCGGACGATCAATAGCTACGCTTCATCATTTGGGTTGATCAAAGGGCAGAAAGATGAAGTAACGATTACCGGCGATGACGTTCGCGAAGGGCTGGTGGCCGTGATTTCAGTGCGCCTGCCACAGCCGCAATTCGAAGGACAAACCAAGGGCAAGCTGAATAGCGATATTAAAGGTGTGGTCGAGCAACTCATTAACGAGCGGCTGGGCGAATATTTCGACAAACATTCGGCCATTGCCCGCCGCATTATCAGCAAGTGCATTGACGCCGCACGGGGCCGAGAAGCGGCTCGCAAGGCTCGCGAACTTACTCGGCGCAAGTCGGCCCTTGATTCGAGCGGGTTGCCAGGGAAACTCGCGGACTGCCAGGAACGTGATCCCGCACGCTGCGAGATATTTATTGTCGAAGGACCATCCGCCGGTGGTTCAGCCAAGGAAGGACGCGACCGCAAATATCAGGCAATTTTGCCGCTGAAAGGCAAGATCCTCAACGTTGAGAAGGCGCGTTATGACAAGATGCTCGGTCATGAGGAATTGCGCATCATCATCACCGCGCTGGGCACCGGCATTGGCAAGGACGAATTCAACGCCGATAAGCTCCGCTATCACAAAGTGATTTTGATGACTGACGCGGACGTGGACGGCAGTCACATCCGCACGCTGCTACTTACGTTTTTCTTCCGCCACATGAAGGAGCTGATTGACCGCGGACACATCTACATCGCACAGCCGCCACTCTATCGCGTGAAGCGCGGAAAGATGGACCGGTACATTCGCGATGAGCGAGAGTTTGCCGGCGAATTGATGCGCCGAGCTACCGAAGAGCATGTGGTGAAGGGCAAGGGCGGCGACACGCTCGAGGGAAGCCCGCTGGCTCAGTTTCTGCTCAACGTCCAGGAATACGAACAGGTGAGCGCCAAACTGACGCGGCGGTTGCGCGATGTGCGGTTGGTGGACTTGCTGGCCGCGAGCGGTATTGGGAAGAGGTCCGATTTCGAGGACGATAAAAAATTGAAAGCGCTGGCCAAAGCCATCGAAAAAGAAAAGCTGAAGCTGGAAGCGGAAGTTTCGTTCGACGAGGAACACAGCTTGCATGAGCTAGTGGTTCGCAACGGCGTGCAGCGCAAGATCAACTGGGCGCTGGCCGCGTCGCCTGACTTCAAACGGTTGCTGGCGCTTCATGAACTGCTGATTCCGCTCGATAAGCCGCCATTTCTGGTCACGCATAATGGGGACAAAGAAACCAAGGAAAGCGCGCAGGCTGTACTGGCTTACGTCCTCGAAGACGCCAAGAAGGAGTTCACCATCACTCGATTTAAGGGTCTGGGCGAGATGAATCCCGATCAGCTTTGGGAAACCACGATGAATGCGGATACGCGCACGCTGCTGAAGGTGCGGCTGGAGGATGCAGTTGCCGCCGAGACGATTTTTTCGACGCTGATGGGCGAAAACGTGGAAGAACGCCGCAAGTTTATCGAGGAAAACGCGCTGGACGTGGTGAATCTGGATATTTAGTCATACCGAAAGTCAGCGCTACATCGAAGCGCAATTACATTTTGAATGATGAAGTATCAATTGAGTTGGAAGACATTGCCGGGGCTGCGCGGGTTAGCGTGCTCGGATTTTCGCGTCGTGCCGACGGAAACTCCGGATACGGAGCGCGGCCTGGCGATAACGTGCGCGACGCAGGCGGAGTGCGACGCTCTGTTGTGCGAACTGGAATCGCATTTTGCTGCGCAGCGATTTTCTAACAATGCGGCGGCATTTGAAACGGTGAAGGAATTTGTATTATCACATGCCGCGCAGTAGTTACGCGCCAAAATGGTGAAACGGAAGGAGCAGGTCTGCCCCTTCGGCAATTGCCGCTGCTAAAAGAGAGCCGCAGACAAACATGCCGGGTCCAAAGGCCCGGGGCGAGATGAGCACAGGGATTTTGACGGGAGATATCAATGGCGGATGAAAAAACACAGTCGATCGTGACGCTGGTGGATATTGAAAGCGAGATGCGGAAATCGTATCTCGACTATGCCATGAGCGTCATCATCGGGCGAGCGCTGCCCGAAGTACGCGACGGCTTGAAGCCCGTGCACCGGCGGATTCTCTACGGAATGTATGAGCTTGGTCTTACCTCCAACAAGCCATTCCGCAAGTGCGCAAAAATTGTGGGCGAAGTACTGGGAAAATTCCATCCCCATGGGGACACGCCTGTTTACGACGCGCTGGTGCGCCTGGCGCAGTCCTTCAACATGCGCTATCCGCTGATTGAAGGGCAGGGAAACTTTGGCTCGGTGGATGGCGATCCGCCTGCGGCAATGCGGTACACCGAATCGCGCCTCTCGAAAATCGCCGATGAAATGCTTGCGGACATCGAGAAGGAGACGGTGGATTTCGTTCCCAATTTTGATGAAAGTACGCAGGAGCCGCTGGTTCTTCCCACGCGTACCCCGAATTTGCTGATCAATGGCTCTTCGGGAATTGCCGTAGGCATGGCAACGAACATTCCTCCGCACAACCTGCGTGAAACGGTGGAAGCCGCCATTCTGCTGATTGAGGAGCCCGACGCCAAGCTCGAAAAAGTGATGAAGATTGTCCCCGGGCCGGACCTGCCCACTGGCGGCTATATCAGCGGCCGCGAGGGCATCAAGCAGGCGTACACAACGGGCCGGGGAACGTTCCAGATACGCGCGAAGGCCGCCATTGAGCAATCAGGCAAAGATCGCGAAAGCATCATCGTTACCGAGCTGCCCTACCAGGTGAATAAAGCGCGTCTGATCGAGCACATCGCGGGCCTCATTCAGAACAAGAAAATCGAAGGCATCTCCGATATTCGCGACGAATCCGATCGCGACGGAATGCGCATTGTCATAGAAGTGAAGCGCGACGACGAGCCGAAGATAATTCTGAACCAGCTCTTCAAGCTGACTCAGATGCAGGACTCCTTTGGCATGATCCTGCTGGCCATCGTCGGCGGACAGCCGCGCGAAATGGGTTTGATTGAATTGCTTCGGCACTTCATCGAGCACCGCGTGGACGTGGTCCGGAGGCGGACACAATACGACCTCCGCAAGGCGGAAGAGCGCGAACATATCCTGCTGGGCTTCAAGAAGGCACTGGACCATCTGGATGCCATCATTGCCCTGATTCGCAAGAGCAAGTCTCCCAAGGAAGCTCGCGAAGGCTTGATGACCACTTGGGAGTTTTCCGAGCGCCAGGCCCAAGCGATCCTCGATCTGCAATTGCATCGTCTCACCCAGATGGAGCGGGAGAAAATTCTGGCGGAATTGAAAGAAATTCAGAAACGCATCGCCGAACTGAAGGAAATTCTGGCCAGCGACAAGAAACTACGCCAGGTAATCGTATCGGAACTGAGAGAAATTCTTGAGGGCCACGGCGATGACCGGCGCACGGAAATTGTGGATGACATTGAGGAAATCCACCTCGAGGACCTGATCAAAGACGAGGAAATGGTGATCACCGTCAGCCACGCAGGTTACATCAAGCGCACCCCGGTGGATATTTACCGCCATCAGTCGCGGGGCGGCAAAGGGCGGATCGGCGCAAAAACGCGCGAGGAGGATTTCGTCGAAAAATTCTTCATTGCCTCCACCCATACCTATATCATGCTGTTCACTTCCAAGGGACGCGTTTACTGGCTGAAGGTTTACGAGATTCCCGAAGCCGCCGCCGCAGCTCGCGGCAAAGCCCTAACCAGCCTCGTGCAGTTTCACGATGGAGAAAAGCTCACTGCCGTGGTGGCCGCTCGAAATCTGGAAGAGGAAGGCCGCTACGTTTTTCTCGCCACGCGTAATGGCACAGTAAAGAAAACCACTCTCGCCGAGTTCGATAATCCGAGGCCCAGCGGGATCATCGCCATCAGCCTGGAGGGGAAAGATGAGTTGATTGGCGCGAAACTAACTGACGGCAAGCAGGTGATTTTCTTGGCCAGCAGTGGTGGCCAGGCGGTGCTTTTCCGTGAGACCGAAGTACGCGCCATGGGCCGGCAGGCCGGTGGAGTTCGCGGCATGGATCTGGACGATGACGATTACCTGGTGAGCATGGATGCGGCTCTGGTTGATTTCGGCATCCTTCGCGAAAAATTCAATCAGGGGACGGAAAATTTGGAGGAACTCGAGAGCGACCAGATTCGGCAATCACTCACTTCGCTCATGCTTACTGTTTCGGAAAAGGGTTACGGCAAGCGTACCGGGCTGGCCGAATATCGCGTAACGTCGCGCGGCGGCAAGGGCGTGATCAATCTCAAGAGCACGGATCGCAACGGCTCGGTAGTGGCCGCGCTCCAGGTAGGCGAGGATTCCGACGTAATGATTATCACCGGACAGGGAAAAATCATTCGCGTGCAATCGAAGGAAATACGCGAAGCGGGACGCTCGACCCAGGGCGTTCGATTGCTGCGGCTTGATGAAGGCGACCGCATCGCTGCGGCAGCCTCGCTGGCGGAGGAAGTGGAAGAGGAAGGGGTAGCGGAATAGGCGCGCCACTTCGGCATGAAATTGCGTAGTCCCTGGTAATTCCTACCAACGGAAGTTGCTACCACGCCACTTCCATGTGGCGCTAATTGGTTGGCGGGGAGTGGTAATAACCGGGGCGGGCGCGCACCTTCACTTGGGGGCGATCCACGGTCACGCGGATTTCGTGATAGCCAAAGCTATCCGCGTCCGGCGGGTGGTAGGCTACCAAATACTGCGCATGGAGTTCTCCTCCCACAGTATCCACAGCTTTTTCAATCGAGTTTTGACGAAGCGTTTTAATGCTGGCGCCGCCTGTAGCGACGCTGGCAATTTCCAACGGCTGTTTGCGAATTTCTGTGGAGGCGTGCTGCACGAGCCAGACCCCCAGAGCCATGATGTCAATATTGCCGTAGCGTTGCGCCTCTGTACCGGGTGTCTGGGGCACTCCGGGCTGCTGCGGCAATCCAAATGTTCCCGGTGGAGTAATCTGAGGCGGAGCGCCGGAGGACGGCGGGCTGCGCAGTTCCGCCGCAGTAGTGGAAAGCCCAATCGTGTAGATGGTTATATTCGCCAGTTGAGCATCGCGTAAAACCTGTCCTAGCTTGCTATTACTGCCACGGTCAACTGATTCGGCCATCACCACGATGATCCGGCGGCGATTTTCAGGACGCTCCTTGAGCATCGCCACCGCCTGAGCCAAACCGTCGTACAGCCGCGTGCCTGAAGTTCCCTCGGGAAGCTGATTGATGGCTTTCTGGACGCGATCGCGGGAGCCGGTGAAGTCCTGCAGGATGGTGAGCTCGTCGTCGAAGCCAAGCACCGCGGCCTCGCCTGTCAGTCCCATCACTACTTGTGAAAAGACGATCCCGGTGCGCCGCACGCCGGGTAGCAACGGCTCGATCCGCGAACTGGTCTCAGCCAGCAACACAATGGAAAGAGGATCGCCGCCCAGATCGAAATGCAGAATGGATTGCTCAACACCATTGTCGAAGACGTGAAAATCCTTCTGGGTTAAGGTCAGCACCAACTCTCCGTCAGGAGCTTGCACTGTCACGGGTGTGCTGACCAGCTCCACTTTCGAGCGGATCAGCGGCGATTGACCTTGCCCGGCGTGTGCCGACCGTCCTGTATGAATGGAAGGTTTAGGGCTACTGCTGGGGGAAACGGGAAGCGCGGTGATGGGTCCCGCGGGTGCCTGCGCGAGTGCGTATGAAGCTGCGACGCAGAATAACGCCACAGCGCGGAAAATGCATAGAGCCGCCCTCATAATCAAAGTGTACCGCGCGTGGTCTCCGCTGGCCTTCCGGCGTTCGCCTCTTCTACAATGGCAAAGCGCCTGTTTTTTGCAGGCTTGGCCCTGAGAACATCCGAATGCCCAAACGCACAAAAATTCACAGGCCGCGCCTGGCTTATAACAACAGCCACTTTATCGAGAGTCCGGCGGCGCGACCGTTGCGCATTCTGGCGGAATATACGGATCCCCTCGTCCGTCTTGCCGAGGCGTGCGTGGGCGATACGATCGTTATATTCGGTTCGGCGCGAATCCTGCCCCGCGACCGAGCCCTGGAGCGAGTCCACAGGATCGGGAAGCAAGCTCGCCTTCATCCGTCGCCCGACCTTCGTCTAAAACTGCGCGGCGCGCGCAATATTCTGGGAATGTCGCGCTACTACGAGGAAGCGCGCGAGCTTTCGCGGCGCCTCACCGCATGGGCGATGAGCTTTGGCTCGCATCCTCGGCGTTTTGTGGTGTGTTCCGGCGGCGGTCCGGGGATCATGGAAGCAGCCAATCGTGGCGCAGCTGAAGCGGGAGGAGTAAGTGTAGGTTTGAACATTGAGCTCCCGCACGAGCAATCGCCAAATAAATACATAACGCCAAACCTGAGCTTTAATTTCCACTATTTCTTTATGAGGAAGCTGTGGTTCGCGCAGATGGCGCGTGCATTGATCGTATTTCCGGGCGGCTTTGGCACCATGGACGAACTGTGGGAAATGATGACTCTGCTTCAGACCTCCAAGGTTTCGTCCAAGCATGTAATTTTGATATATGGCCGGGACTACTGGAACAAAGTGATGAACCTGAAGGAAATGGTGCGGGCCGGTACAGTTACCCCCGAGGAATATAACCTCCTGCAATTCGCCGATTCGGTGGATGAGGCCTTCGAGCGGGTGGCTCGCTCTCTAGAGCAACATCACTTAAGGCTGGATCGCGACTGGACCGGCCTTCAACAAGCTCCATAAGCCAAATACAAGACCTTGGCCGCAACCTGATAGGACATATGCGACAGGAAACGAACGAGGTCTCGTGAGAAAGCGGGAGCGGGTGTTAGTTGACCGCTGCAACTAGCTCCATTTCGGGCTCAAAGACTTCAACAAAGCGTCGCTTTTCGTCCTGATCGTAGAGCAAAACCACGGGTGCTGCTCGGAAGGATTGTCTGCAACCACGGCAGATGCAAGCCTCGCCCTGCAAATCCTGAATGAAACCATCCGTAAGGTGATAAGCAGCCCGAGGACGCCGCGCCGACTTAGTTCCTAAAGCCCCACAACTCGGGCACACGAACTCCAGCTTATCTTCGAGAGGATCGCGGTCCAGCGCCGCGCGCCCGGTGTACCGCACGCCTAGTGTTTCCTTGTCCATTTTCTTCATAGCTAACCTGCCTCTATAATTTTTTTTACAAGATTAGAGATGCGTAAACGCCACGAGACGATGCACGCAAAATCCCTTTCTATTGTGGATTACTGAAACTACAGGATTTAGGGGATCTGACCGAGTGCCCTAAAATGCAGTACGTGTTATAGCAGGGGTTCACCGCTTTGTCTAGAGAAAACTTCCCGGGCCGTATCCCGTAATCGAACCAGTTCCCGCCAACTTTGATCAGTGGGCCAAAGCAGGGGGCCGAAAGTGACGCGGATATTGCTTCGTCGTGGAAGAATTCTGCTCTCCCGGAAGAATTCGCGTGCGCCGCGGCTGACCACCGGGCAAATGGGCCGGCCCGTCTCAATTGCCGCCTTGAAGGCCCCCAGTTGAAAGGGCCGAATGCCCGCTGAAGCGGTAAACGTTCCTTCAGGGTAAATAATTACCGATTGCCCAAGCTGCAGTGCCTGGTTCACGGCCATGGCCTGTGCGATACGTTCCCCTGGGTCGCTGCGATCGAACGCAAAATGGCCGGCCTTGCGCAGCACGCCTCCAATTAGCGGCATTTCAAGCACCTCCGCTTTGGCCACGAAGCGCGCCTCGGCGGGCAGGAGCGCCGTCATGATCATGATGTCGGCGTAGCTGGAATGATTGGGGACGAAAATCCATGGACCAGTGCGGTGAAAATCCTCCAATAGCTGACCATTCTCGATTTCGATTGAGGCCAGGCTGGCGCGCAACAGCACTCGCGCGGCGGAACGCGCCATGCGCGATGATTGCATGGGTGTCCGCGTGAAGAGCAGTCCTGCTCGCAATCCCGTCAAGCAAGCTCCGGCCACAGCCAGCGTATATATGCCGTACGCAATCTCCGGGGGGCGGCGCCACACCTTTACAGCAGCATTTCGTATCGCTGGCAATGCGCTTCTGACCGCTAGCTTCGCTGACTGAATCCACGCGGGCGCGGGTTTTTGTCCAATTGTGCCTGCCAGATATAGCCGGCGGGTTTCGTTGCGCCGCAGCTTGCCGCTTGACGTCTTCGGTATCGCACCCGGCGATACCAATTTAACGACGTCGGGAGGGATACCGATTGCGGCGTTCACCCTGGCGGCAATTTCAGACGAGGCAGCTAATCGGTCAGCGACGGGGCGCAACTCCGCCACAATCACCAGTTTTTCGGTGCCGCTTCGCTGGTCTGGCGCGCCAAAGGCGACCACGCAGCCCGGGCGGACGCCGGGAGCGTTCCCGGCAATTTCCTCAATTTCATATGGAGTGATATTTCGGCCGGCCTTGATAATAATGTCCTTGGCGCGGCCGGTAATAAAGATTTCTCCCTCAGCTTGGTAGGCCATATCTCCCGAATCCACCCATCCGTCGGCGTCAATCAACTCTGCGGTCGCTTCCGGATTGCGATAGTAGCCCTGTGTAGCGGCGGGACTTCGGAATAACAGGCTCCCTTCCTCGCGCTCGGCGGCGGCGCGACCGTTTGGAAGGCCAATTCGAATTTCCACGCCCGGCAAAGGTTTTCCCACGGAGACGAACTGCAGCACGTTTGGCTCGTTGGCGCTTGCCGCGACTGCCTGCCCTTCGGCTTGGAATGCATCGCGTGCGATCCGGTCCGCCTTAGTGCCTGAGCCAAACGCTGGCGCGCAAACCGCCAGCGTGGCTTCCGCCAGGCCATACACTGGAATCAGCGCCCCGGCGCAAAATCCGTGTGCCTTGAAACGTGCGCTAAAGCGGTCTACTGTTTCCTTGCGAACAGGCTCCGCGCCATTCAGCGCGGCGCGCCAACAACTCAGATCCACGCCGGCCATCTCTTCTTCCGGAATCTTTCGCACGCACATCTCATATGCGAAATTCGGAGCTGGACTTAGCGTGCCGCGATGCATATGAATTGCGCGCAGCCATCGCGAAGGGCGCGTAAGAAATGCCAACGGCGAAAGAATGGCCACGGGAATGCCGAAATACAGCGGAACCAGCCAGGCACCAATTAGTCCCATGTCGTGATACAGCGGCAGCCAGGAAACCGCAACATCTCTCGGCCCCATTCCTCCCGCCTCGCCAATCGCTCGGATGTTGGCGAGCAGGTTGGCATGAGTCAGCATCACCCCCTTGGGTGAGCCGGTGGAACCTGAAGTGTATTGAATGAACGCCAGATTGTCCGTTTGTGCATGGTGTGGAACAAACAGTTTTGGGCGTCCATTGTGGCCCTGAGCCAGCAAGGCTCGGCCCTCCTCGGCCAGCTTGGCCGCGCTCATTACGCCGCGAATTGTGGGAGCGCTACCCTTTAATAGCAGGGCGAGTCGTTCCACCTCACGGAACGTCAGGAGAAATTGAGCTTGAGCGTTTCGCAGGATGGCCGTTTGGCGCGCGGCATATTCCTCAATGCGATCGGCACGAAGCGGGGGATAGATAGGGACCGGCACGCCGCCCGCCAAAAGCACGCCGAAGAAACTCCAGAAAAATTCCACACAAGTTGGCAGCATAAGCGCGACGGTACCGCCGCGTTCCAATCCCGCGCATTGCAGCGCGGCCGCAATTGCTTCGGCGCCTTGCAGTAAATCGGCATGTGTAATCGGGCGCGGCGGAGCGTCGCCAGCTTCGTATAAAAAAATGTGTTGATGTTGCGGTTGGAACCGCGCTCGCCATTGCAGAACTTCAACGAGCGTGGCGATATTGGCGGGCAACGGAGGGTCGGATTCGGCACATCTTCCGTGGTCATCGCGGATCCCCGAAAGGCCAAATGTTATTTGTTCCCGAAATGTCTCGTCTGTTCGCGAACTTAACTGATTGACAATATCCGCAAGATCTCCTGCAGTCGTCACGTCAGCTAAAGTGCTTTCCGGAAGATGAATACCGACGGCGCTTTCCACACGCTGAATCAGCTCAGCGCGCTCCAGGCTTCCCAGCCCAAGGTCATTTTCGAGATGCGAATTTCGGCCGCTGTGATGAAATGTCGCAATGGCGTTGGGACTACCTAGTTCTCGCAGGAATTCGGCAATGGCCGCGTGAATCCGTTCCTGAATGTTGCCCTGTTCGAGTTTGGCTGCGGACTGCGCCACGGCCTGCCCTGTAACGCCGCTGCGGCCTGGGTGGCCTTCGAGCGGTACCTGTGTGCCGCGAGCCTATCATGCCAACTTCGAAGAGTTCAACAGCTTCTCCCCAAGATTCAGCAAAAATGGACAGGAACTTGCGTTCATTTTCGTCCGTGGACGCTGCTGCTGCACACGCTTTGAATTATCGGGCTATCAATGCAAAGTAGAAATGTCCGCTTCCACGATTTTCTCCAAGGGTGATCTGGGGATGGACTGGTTTGGTTTTGATCGTGGTTTGGGGTTTTGGTTTTCGATCGGCAAGGCCTGGAGGCCGTAGGTCGGAAGGACTTGCCGTCGAGCCGCCGCTCGATCTCGGCGTGAGCGCCGCGCAATCCGGCACAGACTTGTTCGCGCTGCACGCCCCAACGTTGGCCCTCCCATTTCACCGTGTGGTCGGAAGCGACGGTGCGCGCCACCCGCACGCTGTGACGGGACGTTTGGTCAGGTAACGTCAACTTACGATCCACGCATTCTGCAGCTTGCCTTGCGGGTTACGTTTTAGGACTCATTCGATACGGAGGCCGATGGCATGGACGCAAAAATAGGACACGCACCAGGGGCGAGATGTTAGCCGAGTGTAATCCGGCGGGGAGCCTAGCGCGGTCGAAGGCTATACCGGCTTCTGCTCAATGGATGCGGGCGCGTCCTTAGGCGCCCCCCGAGCGGGGGCGGTACGTTATGCAGGGATAGGCCGCAGTTGCTGCAAGATTCCAATCGCGTGTCGCGTAATCGCAACCAGTGGCCGCGCGCGGGACAATCGGGATTTAGGCACTGCACCGTCCATCCAGGCAAATATTGCACGCGTTCCCCCGTTGAACAGAAACGTAAACCCCGCGAAGGATCTCTACTCGCGAGAATTGTCGTAAAAAACTCGGACGCCGTCAAGGCCTCATTGGCCTTGGTTTCCCTAGTGCGTGCTCTGGCCCGGCTTTATAAGTCGGATAGTCACTCTAAACCGTCTATAGTCCGCATAGCGAACTATCATGCGAATGTGAACGCTGCCCGCACTAAAATGCAGAAGGTCATCGGAATGGGTGTACGTTGGGAACCAGTATTTTCCCTCTATGTTTTCGCGATAGGTCTCGAAACGGGGGAACACATTTTCATTGCCTTTCTTTATAATGTCGGGCACTGCTTTTCCGTCGGTCTTAACCACCTCGAGATCCTTATCGTCCACCCAGACGCGGCCTTGGAAGTAACGCTGGTTTTTCTCGATGGTCTTGGGACTGGCGTCGAATACATAGGTGCCGAGCTCGTCTACTTGCTCACGCCCCACGTAAACCACATTGTATTTCGGCAAATCCTCGGTGGTGAGCACAAAAGGCTGAATGTTTCTCAGGTCGTCCAGATCCTGCTCGGACATGGAAATGCGCTGGAGAGTTGGGGGTGGAGCGTAAGTGATGTTCTCTTTGCGTTCCCCCGCGAGCGTGAAGCTGATGTCGCTGGTCATTTGATATTCACCGTCCGGTTGTCCGTTGGGATCGATGGTTTGAATGCTAAAGGTTTGCGTGTAGGTGAAGTTATCGCGCTCGGTCTTGAACTCGGATTCGTGGGCGGCAAATCGCTGAATAATTTGGTCCACTGGCATGGATGGTGGCGCCTGAGAAAGGCCGCTGGAGGATTGATTCGCCGGAGATTGTGGCTGCGGTTTTGCCGCGGGCACGATAACCGGTCCAGTTGCCTGGGTAGGCGCAGGCAGAGGGCCGGCTTGCTGAGCGGCGATCGCCGACGATGACAAGACAATCGCAAATACACCGAGCACGATTATCAAGGTACGCGCCCGGCATCCTATCCAACGTGTCAAAAACAACTCGTTGTATTTTTTCATCAAGTCTTCCTGGAATTGGAATTGCCAAACCATAGTAACGCCACTTTAGGATATAGGAACCCGTTGAGAAGGAGCGCGTTGCCCAAGTGACGATGTTATCGAGACGGCGGTTTTTCTTCCAGCGACGCTATTTCTCTTTCCGCGATGGCAACCTCGCGGGCTTTATCCTACGATTGCTGAGATTCCAAGCGGAGTTGGCTCTGGCCGTTCTTGTCATTTACGCTGTTGGGGTTGGAGTCGAATTGATGCTGGTCGAGAGCTAACTTCCTCTGGGCCAGATCGAGGTCCACTCGCAAACTGGCCAGGCGTTCTTTTGCGTGCGCCAGCTTTGCGGCGATTCCGTTGCTGGAGTCTTTTTGCTCCGGAACTGGAGCACTTACTTTACCGGAATTGCCGAGTGCGCCATCATCGGCGGTTTTTGCGCGGGGAAGACCGCTCGTTGCGATTCGTTGGCCAACCACACTCACTCCCGCGGAGCCGGAGGGCAGATTGTAATTCGTCCAGACGATACCGGCTCGGGTTGTATTCCTATGTTCGGCGCGAGACTGCCGCGCAATCTCCGCCAGCGATGGCGTGGATGTTTGTGGTTGGTTCGCCTGAGCTGGCAATATACTTGGAAACATCCCCGTCGCCAGGGTTGCTACAACCATTGGAAATGCGAGCCGAATGGAATTCATGATTTCAATCATACCGCCGCGCGCGGATTTCTTTCGTCGCAGGCGGGAAGCGCATCCTAACGGTTATCAAGGACGGTCTGGCGTATAGTCATTGATTTGGTGGCGCGATTCGTAAACCTTTGAAAAAGGCAAGAATTCCCAAAATTCCTATGCCGCGGCGCGGTGTTTTCGTTTCCGGTTTTGGCCTCTTTTTCTGCGCGTGCCTTGTAGCCGGTGCGAAGCCACCCCGCGCGGAAATATCTGCTGCGCGCATCTCCCTGGCGGGTGATATTGGCGACACCAACGCGGCTGCTTCCGCCCGGGCACATGCCTCCGGCCCGGGAATCATAACTCACTACACGCTCCCGCCGGATAAATACGCCAAGGCGCGCCATCTGGGCCGCCTCGATCTGATTCTTTATTTTGTGGACACTCTGTATGGCATTTTTGCATTGCTGCTGATTTTGCGTTTACGTCTCGCACCGCTATTTCGTGACTGGGCCGAACGCGCCACGCGGTTTAGCATTTTCCAAGCCGCCATTTTCACGCCACTGCTGATATTGACCCTGGGTTTTCTTGAATTGCCGGTGAGCATTTATGGGCATCACCTCAGCCTCATATACGGGCTTTCCATTCAGCATTGGGGCTCATGGGCTTGGGATTGGACGAAAGATCAAGGCGTGAACTGGATCATCGCCAGTGTAGTCGTATGTATTTTGTACATGCTCATTCGCCGCAGCCCACGGCGCTGGTGGTTTTATTTTTGGCTGGCGCTGATTCCACTGGGCGCGTTAATGCTCTTTCTCCAACCGCTGGTGGTAGACCCCCTGTTCCACAAGTTTGAGCCGCTATCGCGCACAGATTCGGCCTTGGTTACCGCACTTGAGCAAGTTTCCCAACGGGCCGGCCATCGAATTCCGCCCGAGCGCATGTTTCTGATGCGGGCCAGCGAAAAGTCCACCGTTCTCAATGCGTACGTCACGGGACTGGGAGGCTCCAAGCGTATAGTGGTGTACGACAACACGATTGCGCGCATGACCACCCCGCAGATCGCATTTACTTTCGGCCATGAAATGGGGCATTACGTGCTCGGCCACGTCACCGAGGGTTTTGTGTTCGGCCTGGCGCTTGCGTTCGCAGGGCTGCTCCTTGCCCATCGCATTTTCGGCTGGACGCTCGCGCACTGGTCTTCTGCGTGGGGGATTCGGGATGCTGGCGATCTGGCTTCGCTGCCGGTGATGTTGCTTCTTCTTTCCGTGACGGGGTTTTTCATTGCGCCGATCGCCAATTCCTTCAGTCGCCACATCGAGCATCAGGCCGATGTTTATGGGTTGGAAATAACCCATGGACTTACATTCGATTCCACGCAGGTTGCCGCGCAGGCGTTCCAGATTCTTGGCGAAGTGGATTTGGACGATCCGGCGCCCAGCCGGTTCGCGCGCTTCTGGCTCTACAGCCATCCCTCCATCGGCGACCGGATAATTTTCGCACTTCACTACGACCCCTGGGACGCCAGAGTGCCGCCCCAATATGTTCCCGCGAATGCGCAACCACGCTGATGGCGCGCCTGGAGCTTCTTCAGCACATTGCCGCGCCGGTGAATGAAGTGGCGGCGTTTTTCGTGCCGCAGAGAATGCCCTACTGGTATGGAGTGGAAATTCAGGCGCGATTCGAACTTTCCGATGGGGACGCCGATTTTCGCGCGGGGCAAAAAGTTCGCATTACGGGGCTGGTGGGCCAGCGGGAAGTGTCGCTTACTGCTGTTGTGACACGCTATGAATTTGGATGCCTGTTGGAATGGCGCTTTCAAGACGCCGCCGGCGTGCGCGGTTTGCAGTCATGGGAATTGGTTCCTGTGTTGATTCCCGCTGGGCCGAGCGCTGGGGATGCCGCTTCTGCAGATGCGGCCGCCGCTCATACGCGGGTCGTAATGCGCGATGAATATGAAATGCCCGGTCGCGTTGGCCATCTCCTAGATCGCGTTTTCACGCGCTTTGCCGTCGCGCGCCGCGATCGGGATGCCCTGGGCCGCCTGGCAAGACTCGCAGAACGCCGCTAAATTCTCTGGTGTTTTTGGTATGTGCAAGCCGTTGTTAAATAGCGCGCGATGCAACTTCAGTTCGTAAATCGCGGACAAAGTCATCCAGGGGGCGCGGGCCCAAATCACCTTTGGTGCGATGGCGGACGGAGACAGTCCCGGCCTCTGCTTCCTTGCCGCCAATAATCAGCATGTAGGGAATCTTCTGCATTTGGGCGTCGCGAATTTTCGCCTGCAGCTTTTCGTTGCGAGCATCCAGATGGACGCGAATGCCGGACGCCTTGATCTGTGTGGTCACTTGCTGCGCGTACTCGCTGAATTTTCCGCTTACCGGCAATATCGACGCCTGCACGGGCGCGAGCCAGGCAGGGAATGCTCCCGCGTAGTGCTCGATCAAAATGCCGAAGAAGCGTTCCACCGATCCCAGGAGCGCGCGATGAACCATCAGAGGCTGATGCCTCCCTCCATCTTCGCCGACGTATTCCAAATCGAAACGCGCGGGCAGGTTGAAATCGAATTGCACAGTGGTGAGCTGCCACGGCCGGCCGATCGCGTCAATCAGCTTCACGTCAATTTTAGGGCCGTAAAATGCAGCTTCCCCCTCCATCCGTTTGAAGGGCACGCCCAAGCGCGTGAGAGTATTGGCCAAGGCGTCCGCTGACAGCTTCCAGTCTTCCGCCTTTCCCGCGTAATTTTCCGGATGGTTCACATCCCAGTCCGAGAGCTCGACCTCGTAGCTTTCAAAGCCGAAGGTCTTCATCACCTTGAAGGCAAAATCCACGCACGCGGCGACCTCGGTTTCGATTTGTCCTGTCATGCAGAAAATGTGCGCGTCGTCCTGAGTAAACCCGCGCACCCGCAGCAGTCCGTGGAGTACCCCGGAGCGCTCATATCGGTAAACCGTGCCTAGTTCCGCAAAACGCAACGGCAACTCGCGGTAACTTCGCAGGCGCGACTTATAAATCAGGATGTGCCCCGGACAATTCATGGGCTTGAGCTGGTAATCGTCCTTTTCCACCTCAATCGCGCCGAACATGTTCTCGCGGTAAAAATTGGCGTGGCCACTGGTCTTCCACAAATCCAGCTTCATGATGTGGGGAGTGAACACCAGATCGTAACCGCGCGCCAGCAATTCGTCCCGCAGCCAGTCTTCGATGATTTTGCGAATCAGGCCGCCCTTGGGATGCCAGAAAATCAGCCCCGGGCCGCTCGCTTCCTCAATGCTGAAAAGCTCCAGCTCTGGACCGAGGCGCCGGTGATCGCGGCGCTTGGCTTCTTCCAGCCGATGGAGATAAGCGGAAAGATCGTCATCGGTAAAAAAGCACGCGCCGTAGATGCGCTGCATCTGCGGATTGCCTTCCTGGCCTTTCCAATATGCGCCGGCCACGGACATCAACTTGAATGCGCGGATACGCCCCATCGAGGGAATATGCGGTCCGCGGCAGAAATCCATGAATTTTCCGCTGGTGTAGAACGAAACCATCGGCTCGATGGCTTTTTCCTCCACCAACTCGCATTTGAAGGTCTGCCCAGATTCCTCATAAAGCCTCAGCGCCTCGGCTTTGGGCAGCATCTTGCGTTCGTTGGGGATGTCCTGGGTCGCAAGTTCGTGCATCTTTTTTTCGATCTGCTCAAGATCCTGGGGAGTGAACGGCTCTTCGCGCAGAAATTCGTAGAAGAAGCCAGTCTCGATGGGCGGCCCGATGCCCAGCCGAACGTTCGGAAAAAGCTCCAGCACCGCCGCGGCCAGCAGATGCGCCGCCGAATGGCGAAACACCTGCAATGCTTCGGGATTTTTGCGGGTGAGAATGGCGAGCGTTGTGTCCTGCTCCAGCGGCCGGCCTAGGTCAATCAATTCGCCGTCCGCGCGGGCCACGAGAGCTTCCTTGGCCAAGCCCGGCGAAATCTGCCGCGCAACTTCCGCCGCCGTCGTGCCGAGCGGAAGCTCGCGCACCGCGCCATCCGGCAATGTCACGCGAATCATACTCGATGGTTCATTGGCTATTTTCTTAGCTGTTTCCATGTCGAGATTTTAACTTAGTTGCAGCGGATTCGCCCGGCGCCCGATCTCGGGCCGCCCACGACATGACGCAACACTGTTGTCTTACTTGTCGTACTTGAGTACGGAAAATACATTAATGCCCGGCAGTTTACCGCGTCCGTTCAGGAACGTCAGCTCCACCGCGAACGCCCCGCCCATCACTTCGCCGCCAAGCTGGCGAATTAGTTGCGCCGCCGCCGCTGCCGTGCCGCCGGTTGCCAGCAGATCGTCGCAGATGAGCACGCGATGTCCGTGGCCCACGGCGTCTTGATGCATTTCCAGCGTGTCCGTGCCGTATTCCAGAGCGTAACTGACCGTCGTCGTTTTCCAGGGCAGTTTCCTTGGTTTGCGGATGGGGACGAAGCCCGCATTCAGGGCGTATGCCAGCGCTGGCCCAAAAATAAAGCCGCGCGCTTCAATTCCCGCCACCACGTCAACCTTTTCTCCCGCATAGTGGCTGCACAGCGCCCCGATCAGCTCGTGGAATCCGCCCGCATTCTGTAGCAGGCTGGTTATGTCGTAGAAAAGAATTCCCGGTTTCGGGTAGTCCGGAACTTCGCGGATCAGTTTCTTGAGGTTGTCCATTATGTCCCCTTGCTCCTCGCCCACATATCAATCATGTTCGATGGAAACGTTGACGCATGTCTCTCGTCAACGGCTGTCTCCTCGCTCCGCACATCCGTCACCGACGCCATGCGCGGCCCTTGCCGCAACTCTTTCTCCATTTCCGAAATTCTCGCCGCTTCTCCCACGGCATAGACTTCCACGCTGCCGTCAGGCAGATTCCTGATGTATCCCGCCAGATGCAAGCGCCGGGCCACCCGCTCCGCAAAGAAGCGGAATCCGACCCCCTGCACCGTCCCGCTCACATAGAATCTCTTTGCTTGCGGCATTATTCGCCAACTCGCGATTAAGGAGCCACAGCTTTAGCTGCGACATACAACACCCGAAACAATCTCGGCTTCTAGCCCCTGAGGCCAATACTGCCTCGTCCAGGCAATACATCTCTCCGGGAATGCATCTACTATAACTAGAGCCATGCTAACAATCATCCGGCGATTCGTCTTGGTTGGGGTCTGCCTGTTTTACACCGCCGCGCCGATTCCCGCTCAGACCGAAGGGCCTATGGCCGCGCCTCCCAAGTTTGAGGTCAAACGCATTTCGTCTGTCCCCACTCCCGGACCTCCTCCGATTCCTCTGCCGCAGTTGGTTCAACAAGTGGCCAGGAACGAAGACGCCATTCAGCAGGCCTACTTCACCTATACCTTCGACCAGTTTATCTTCGTAAAGGAACTCGCCGGGCCCGATGACCCCGGCGGCGATTTCACGGTTACCAGTCGCGTCTCTTTCGAGGCCGATGGCCAACGCCGCGAACACGTCCTGAAATCCGCGGCTTCCACCCTCAAACGTGCCTATTCCCTCCGCTTTGAGTTGGACAAACTCACATCCGCCCCTCTTTTCATTCTCACCACCGCGCAACTTCCCAATTACAACGTAACCTTTGAAGGCGAGGAAATGCTCGACGAAATCCACGCCTACATCCTGCGCGTGCAGCCCAAACAAATCGGCCGTGCCATCCGTAGGTTCGACGGCGTCGTCTGGGTGGACGACCACGACGTAGCAATCGTCAAGAGCTATGGCCGGTTTGTCAGCGACGTTGCCCACAGTGAAAGCATTGATGAACCGTTCCAACAATTCGAAATTTATCGCGAAAATATTGTGGGTCAGATGTGGTTTCCCACATACGTTGATTCCGATAGCGTAATTTCCCAGCAGGATGGAGATCTTCACTTGAGCCTAGTCATGCACTCCTCAAACTTCCATGCGGCTGGCGCAGCCGCCATATCCCGATCAGCTTCCCAGGTCTCCCCGCCGGGGTCCGGTTCCACCGTCCCGTCTTCCGTCCCAGCCACTTCGGTACCGGCAAAACCTTGACGCATTCGCCCCCGCGAAACCTTTGCCGCGCTCTTGTCCGTCCCATATATGCGGTTAAGCGGCCCTTTCATTTCGAGGGGTGGCCTGCGCAAAAGGTTAAGGAGGACTGAGATGAGGACCTTCATTTTGTTTTTGTGTATGGGCTTTTTTGTTTGGGCTGCGCCTGCAATCGCCAAACCTAAAACGCACACTTACCAAGCCTCGCCAGACCAGGTTTTCAAGTCGGCCATGCACGTTATTAGCGAGCACCATGTAGTTCAGTACGTGGATAAGGACGCGCGACTCGTCGTATTCCAGACCGGAGCCTCGGCTTTCTCCTCCGGGTTCAACTGCAATTTGAAGGTCGCAGCCACCAAAAATCACGGGGAAAGCCTGGTGACTCTGAACGTCCAGAAAAAAGCTGAAGGGTTCAATTTGGACGCGGGTGATCGTTTGGCTGACAACCTGTTTAGGTGGATGCAGGACGACTTGGACGAGCCAAAGCCGCAATCTGCATCCGCGGCGCCCTCGAAACCTTAACCCTCTTCACAACATAAAGGACGCGGTATTTGACCCTTCCCCGCGGGTCGCATAAACTTAACGTTCGATTATGTTCGCCCGCGATTGGTATCGCGGGTTGGGGGAGAGGACTTTGCCAAAGCGTACATATCAGCCTCGTGTGAGGCGTCGTCATAAAAAGCACGGTTTCCGCAAGCGCATGAAGTCTAAAGCCGGTCAGGCGGTCCTTGCACGCCGCCGCGCCAAGGGACGTCACGCCCTCACCCGCGTCTGACGCCGCGCTCACTTCCTCTGCGGAATGGCCCCGCGCCTTCCGCTTGGTGCATCGCCGCCAGTTCGATGCGGTGTACCGTGAAGGCCAGCGCCGGGCCTGCCCGCTGTTTGTCGCGTTTTGCCGCCGCAACAGCCTCGACTGCAACCGTTTCGGAATGAGCGTACGCAAAGCCCTGGGTGGGGCGGTTGTCCGCAATCGCGTACGTCGGCGAATTCGCGAAATTTTGCGCCAGCATCGCCAGGAGATTGGTTCGGGATGGGATATTGTGATTCAACCGAGGACCCCCGCCGTCAAGGCTTCTGTTCCACTATTGACGTCGGAAGTCCTGCGCGTGCTGCGCGGCACCACTTCGCCCAGCCGTCCTCCTTCACCATAAACGCCCCTGTGGCATCATCCAGCATCCCCGCGCGATCATTGTTGCTCGCCGTCCGCGCTTACCAGATCACCTTCGCGCCATTCCTCGGTGGCCTTTGCCGCTTTCAACCATCGTGCTCCTGTTATGCGGCCGAAGCCATCGCGCGTCATGGTGTATGGCACGGCGGTGCGCTTGCCATCAGCCGCCTGCTGCGCTGCCGCCCATTTTCGGTGTACGGTTTTGATCCCGTCCCCGAGTTACGCGTAGCAAGACCGCCCGTTTCGAAGCCGCTTGTTACTGAATCGCCCGATCGCGAATCCATGGATTGCCGCGCTTAGCCACAATGGCCAAAAAGTTTACATTTCGCCCTGAATATAACGCTCTTATTGCTTTCGCTCTCTCGCTGCTCGTTTTGGCGGTCTTCAGCCATTTCGCAAAACCGGTCGCGCCTCCCAAATCTCCCGGGCCGCAGACATCGCAAAGCAACTCGTTTCCAGGCGCAGCGTTCCTTCCCATTGCTCAGTCATCATCGCCTGCGGCGACCCCCGCTCCCATTGAAGCTATCCAGGGCGACTCCGAAAAGAGCATCACCATCGAAAGCCCGCTTTACCATGTGGAAATCTCCAATCACGGTGCCAACGCGCGTAGCTGGCAGCTTTCCAAGTATAGCGATGACAAAAAGCCGCCCCGTCCGCTCGATCTAATTAACGCCAATACCGCCCAGCAGGTGGGCGCTTGGCCGCTCTCGCTGCTCTTGCAGGATGCCGCTCTTCAGGAAAAAGCCAATTCTGCGATCTACAAAATCACTCCGGATTCCGGAACCATTACCGCTCCCGTTGACGTGACCATGCAATGGAGCGACGGCCATCTGGCCGTCCAAAAGACTCTCAAGTTCAGCACCGACTACGTTGTGGACCTCACCGTCTCCGTCACTTTCGACGGCAAGTCCATCCCCGTCGGCGTGGCATGGCGCGGCGGCTTTGGCGATCCCAACGTCTATAAAGCCTCACAGCTCGTCACCGTTTTCTACGATACCGGCAACAAGCTGAACCTGCTCACCTATAAGAAACTCGGCGTCTCTAGCCAGCAGCAAATTCCCGCGCAACAGCCCGGCGCGATGATTTACGCCGGCGTTGAGGATCAGTTTTTCGCCGCTGCCTTTCTGGCCGATCCCGGTACGGGTGTGGCTCTTTGGCACTGGTTGGAACAGCACAACGTCAAGGGAGACGGAGGTGCGATTTCCCAGGAGCCAGTCGAGGAAATTGCTGCCGGCACTATATCTCAGGAACCCTTTCATTCCCGGATGTACGTTGGCCCTAAGGACATCACCGTCCTCGGCCACCTGAATCCGTCACTCGAAGCGCTGGTCAATTTCGGCTACATCAGCATAATCGCCAAGCCTTTGCTGGAAGTTCTCAAGTGGATTCACGGCTTCATTCCCAACTATGGCTGGGCGATTATTTTCCTCACCCTTGTCATCAATATGGCGTTATTTCCGCTGAAGATTAAAAGCTGGCGCTCCATGCAGAAAATGCAGCGCGTCAAGCCTCAGGTGGATTCCCTCCAGGCGAAATACAAGAAGTACGCGTCCAACGATCCTCGTAAAAAGAAATTAAACGAGGAAATGATGGAGCTTTACAAAAAGGAGGGCGTAAATCCCGTCGGGAGCTGCTTGCCCATGCTGCTCCAGTTTCCCGTATGGGCCGCGCTGTATCGCACTCTGGGCGGAGCGATTGAGTTGCGCCACGCTCCCTGGATTTTGTGGGTTCACGATCTTTCTTCCTACGACCACTATTTCATTTTGCCGGTCCTGATGATGGCGACCATGTATCTCACCCAGAAAATGACTCCCACCGCTGCCGCCGTCGACCCCGTCCAGCAAAAAATGATGGGACTCATGCCCCTCGTTTTCGGCGCGCTGTTCTTCCATTCTTCCAGCGGCCTGGTGCTCTATATCTTGACCAGCAACCTCGTCGCCATCGGCCAGCAGTATTTCCTCAATAAGACCGAGCCTCTCCCCCCTCCCGGTCCCTCCCGCAAGCGCTAACCGGTCGTCGGCACAAGTCCTCTAATCCTTTGGACACGGGTAAACGGCGGTATACTTCAGGCGTCGGAACGCCAAAACAAATTTTCGGCAAGATTTCCGGGAGGTATCACGCGTGAATTGTTTGAATTGCGGCACCGAAATGACGAGCAACCAGGTCACCACCAAGAAGGCCCAGATTTCCTACGACATGTGTGAGAAATGCGGCAGTCTCTGGCTGGACGCGGGCGAACTTGACAAGATGGCAGTTCAAGTCAAGGGCAGCATCGAATATTGCGAGAGGGAGAAGGACAAGGAGCCCGAGACGCAGACCAGGAAATGTCCTCGATGCGACAATTCCGATCTCGAGAAGGTGAGATTCCTGGAATCGGACGATATCTTTTTGCACTATTGCAGAAACTGCGCCGGGTTTTGGCTCGACGGGGGGGAACTGAACCTCGTTGATAGCGAACTGGCGAAAATCATGCCGGTGCGGGGCGCGGGTTTTTCTGACTTTGTAAACAACGTCCATGTTCCCTATTGGTACAAGCGGATCAAGAAACCAAGCAGCGAGACGGACTTCCAGGTGGAAGTCCTCCCCATCGCCGGAGCCAAATTGGAGAGAAGCACAACCGACGCATGCCCCGCCTGCGGGAATGCCCTGAACTTGTACACGGTGTTTTCGATGGAGTTTGAAGGCTGTCCAAAGTGCAAAGGGATATGGCTGATTAAAGACGAGCTTCGGCAACTCAAAAACAGGGAAGACGCGTCATTGCGCTGGCTGAATGACGAGATTGAAAATATCGAAAAGCTCGGCGCAATCGCCACCAAGCGCCCCTGCGTTAAATGCAAGTCCTGTCTGATGGCCGCGGTGGTTTTTGGAAAATCCTCCATCGTGGTTGACTGGTGCCCTCAGTGTCATGGGATTTGGCTCGACCGCGGAGAATTTGGGGCCATCACCGCTTACTTGAAGGACGAATTGATCAAGATGCACTCTGGGGAGATTGAGAAGCATGCGGCGGAGGATGCGAAGCGGGCTCTACACGGCGGCCCAAGAAGCAGGTTTGACGAAATTCTGGACGCCAAAGCCGCTCTCGGTGCATTGGTCAACGCCACCATTTTTGACCACCCTACTCTGTTTCGCCTTTGCGCGAGCTTTCCACGCTTGTGACCATTTAGTTGCGCCCTATCGTCGGCCTCTCAAGAAGATGAGTCACGGTTGCTTGGGCATGAGCTCCACCGGCGTGTTCCCCGCAGGGGCAAGTAGAATCAATAACATCCAAGGGGAACTATATACAAAGTTACCCTGCTAATTGACGGGTTCTTTTGGAAGGCCTTTCCGCGATGGGTTTTCGCCACGTCGTTGCCAATCTGCTTTCCGATGACCTTTTCCCTAGCCGTTTCGTTTCTTGCAAGGCAGACCAGCGAGGCAAGGCGAATGAGCTTATCATCCGAAACTACACCCCCACCTCCAAACAGTGGGCGGAAAGCGACAAAGACGGGGAGTAGGCTGGAAAGTTTTGTCGAGGAAGCCCTACGGGAACGCGATTACCATCGAGTTTTGGAATCACAAAGCTCACGCTTTTGAGAACCGCAAAGCCATCGGCGGCAAGCAATACCCTGAAACAGCTTCCAATAGGCCCCTCGATTTACAACACCGTCCGCAAGTGCGATTTCCTCGTCATCAATCGAGCTATCTTCCCCGATGACCCGATTATTGAAGTGCATGTGGCAACAATCCTCCGGCTCGGGGGATGGAAAAATATCCGCTCCTGCTTTTCAATATCCTCAAGACTGGAATCCCTGCGGTTGTGCTGCTAGTGTACTGTCCTACAAATAAATGGCAATAGTATTGCTGGGAATATGGGCATCTCCGGTGCAGAATGGGGGGTGCTTATGGCCATGGGACGACCGAAAGCGGCGTTGGTGTTGAGTC